>Ga0169931_10000022_pt1 | contig 196798 bp, 183 predicted proteins | sample Kivu_15m_20L_FD_129675 | JGI IMG/M metagenome (GOLD analysis project Ga0169931, IMG submission 129675) | Freshwater microbial communities from Lake Kivu, Western Province, Rwanda to study Microbial Dark Matter (Phase II) - Kivu_15m_20L... | ecosystem: Environmental > Aquatic > Freshwater >...
CGAGCTGATCGCGCGCCAGGCCGCCGAGATCCGCGAAAAGCAAGAGCGGCAGGTCAAGCGCATGCAGGAGATGGAGGCCGCTGCGGCCGCTGCGGCTGCTGCCGCCGGTCTGCCGCCGCCCGTTCCCGCGTCCGAGGCGGTGCCGGCGCGCCCGGGTGACAAACCGGGCGAGAAGAAAGATGCCCGCAAGGGCGACCGTGGCTGGCAAGACCGTCAGCCGGCGCGCCGTGGTGGCTTGCGCACGCGTGGCGCCACCGGTGGCGATGGCTGGCGCGACAACAAGCACCGTCCGCGCCATCGGGACGATGGCGAGCATGGCTTTCAGGCCCCGACCGAGCCGCTGGTGCGCGAGGTGCATATCCCCGAGACCATCTCGGTGGCTGACCTTGCCCACAAGATGTCGGTGAAGGCCACCGAGGTGATCAAGACGCTGATGGGCATGGGTTCGATGGTCACCATCAACCAGGTGCTCGACCAAGAGACAGCAATGATCGTCGTCGAGGAGATGGGCCACAAGGCGCTGGCCGCGAAGCTCGATGACCCCGACGCCTTCCTTGACGAGGGCAATGCGCATGCTGACGCACCACAGGCGTCGCGCGCGCCGGTCGTCACCGTGATGGGCCACGTCGACCACGGCAAGACTTCGCTACTCGACTACATCCGCCGCGCAAAGGTTGCCGCGGGCGAAGCCGGCGGCATCACTCAGCACATTGGCGCGTACCATGTGGAAACACCGCGCGGCATGGTCACTTTCCTCGACACGCCGGGCCACGAGGCCTTTACCGCAATGCGGGCGCGAGGTGCAAAAGCCACTGATATCGTCATCATCGTGGTGGCGGCCGACGACGGCGTCATGCCGCAGACGCGCGAGGCGATCAGCCACGCCCGCGCCGCCGGTGTGCCGATCGTCGTCGCCGTGAACAAGATCGACAAACCCGAGGCCAATCCGGAGCGGGTCAAGCAGGAGCTGGTCGCTGAAGATGTGGTCCCCGAGGACTACGGTGGCGACGTGCCCTTTGTGCCGGTGTCGGCAAAGACCGGCGAAGGCATCGACGACCTGCTCGAGAACGTGTTGCTGCAGGCCGAGATCCTTGAGCTCAAGGCACCCATCGAGGCGCCGGCCAAGGGCCTCGTGATCGAGGCGCGTCTCGACAAGGGCAAGGGGCCGGTGGCGACCGTGCTGGTGCAGTCGGGCACGCTCAACCGCGGCGATACCTTGCTGGCTGGGTCGGTCTTCGGTCGTGTCCGCGCGATGACCGACGAGGCCGGCAAACCGGTGCAGAGCGCCGGGCCGTCGATCCCGGTCGAGATCCAGGGTCTGCAGGATGTACCGGCCGCCGGCGACGAGGCGTTGGTCCTCGCTGACGAGCGCAAGGCACGCGAGATCGCGCTCTTCCGCCAAGGCAAGTTCCGCGACGTGAAGCTTGCCAAGCAGCAGGCCGCCAAGCTCGAGAACATGCTCACGCAGATGACCGAGGGCGAGGTGCAGCAGTTGCCCTTGATCATCAAAGCCGACGTTCAGGGCTCGTTCGAAGGCTTGGCGCATGCCCTGCAGAAACTCTCGACGGCCGAGGTGCAGGTGAAGATCGTGCACGCTGCCGTGGGCGCCATCACCGAATCCGACATCAATCTGGCGATCGCCTCGAAGGCGGTGGTGATCGGCTTTAACGTGCGCGCCGATAGCGGTGCCCGCAAGATCGCCGAGGACAACGGCATCGACCTGCGTTACTACAACATCATCTACGAGGCGGTCGACGAGGTGAAGGCGGCGCTGTCGGGCATGCTCGCCCCCGAGAAGCGCGAGAGTGTCATCGGCCTGGTCGAGATCCGCGAGGTGTTCCGCATCAGCAAGGTCGGTGCCGTGGCGGGCTGTTACGTGCTCGACGGTGTGGTCAAGCGCGGCTCGCAGGTGCGCGTGCTGCGCGACAACGTGGTGGTGCATACCGGCGAGCTCGATTCGCTCAAGCGCTTCAAGGACGACGTCAAAGAGGTCAAGGCTGGTTTCGAGTGCGGCCTCACCCTGCGCAACTTCAACGATATCGAACAGGGTGATCAGCTCGAAGTGTTCGAGATCGTCGAAGTGGCGCGTTCGCTGTAAGGCCCGCGCTTGGTCGATAGCCGGGTCCAGCGCGTCGCCGACCAGTTGCAACGCGAGCTGGCGGAGATCATCCGCCTTGAGCTCAAGGACCCGCGTGCCGGCCTGATCACTGTGACGGGTCTTGAGCTCACCACCGATTTCGCTTACGCCAAGGTGTTCGTGTCGGTGTTGGGCGATGCCGAAGCACAGCAGGCTTCGCTCGCTACCTTGCGCCGCGCGTCAGGGTTTTTGCGCAGCCAATTGGCGCGTCGCATCAGCATCCACCAGACGCCGCAGCTGCGGTTCTTGCTCGACGAGTCGATCGAGCGTGGTTCGCGCCTGTCGGCGCTGATCGATCAGGCCGTGCGCGAAGATGCGGCTCACCCAGCCGCGCCGACAAGTCCGGCAGACAAGGTCGATTGACTAGCCCGCAAACGCGCCAGTCGTGGCAGGCGGTCGACGGCCTGTTGCTGCTCGACAAACCCTCGGGCCTCACATCGAACGCCGCCCTGCAGCGCGCTCGGCGCGCCTTGCAAGCCGCCCGCGCCGGACATACCGGAACCCTCGACCCACTGGCCAGCGGACTGTTGCCCTTGTGTTTTGGTCAGGCCACGCGTTTTGCCGGCTACTTGCTCGATGCCGACAAGGGCTATCGGGCACAACTTCGGCTGGGCATCACCACCACCACCGGTGACGCCGAGGGCGCGGTCTTGGAGCGCCGTGCGGTGGCGGTTGATGTGCCGAAGGTGACGGCCGTACTGGCGCGTTTTTTGGGGGACAGCGTCCAGACGCCACCCATGCATTCGGCACTGAAGGTGGCTGGCAAGCCCCTTTATGCCTACGCCCGAGCCGGCGAGACGGTTAAGCGCGCGGTCCGCCCGGTGCAGATCCACAGGCTCGAACTCCTGGCACTGCAAGATGCGCTGCTCACAATCGACGTGGTATGCAGCAAAGGGACCTACATTCGCGTGTTGGCCGAGGATATCGGTGCTGCGCTGGGCTGCGGCGCGCATCTGCAGGCGCTGCGGCGGACCTCGACCAGCGGCTGGACCTTGGAGCAGGCCGTTTCACTGGAACAGTTCGAGGCCGCCAGCCCGGCCCAGCGGCAGGCTTGGCTGCGACCGCCCGCGGCCCTGTTGCAGCATCTGCCGCAGCTACGCCTCGATGCGGCAGCGGCCACCGCCCTGCGACAAGGGAAGGGACTGCAGCGCCCCGATTTGTCCGCCGCCGTCTACTGTGCCAGCGCCGACGATGGCGCGTTGTTGGGCCTGGTCGAGGTGGGGTCTGATGGTAGGCTGCGCGCGCGTCGCCTGATGTCGACCGCCGTCAGCGATGACCGCCATGACAGCGCGCCAGCGGGCTTGAGCAGTGAAGACTGAGCAGTTACAATCCGCGTTTGCCTGAATCACTGGAACCGACATGGCAGTCAGTCTCGAACAAAAAGCCGCGATCATTCGCGACTACCAGCAGGGCGCCGCCGACACCGGCTCGCCCGAAGTCCAGGTGGCTTTGCTGACCACCCGCATCAATGACCTCACCGGTCACTTCAAGGCCAACGCCAAGGACCACCACTCACGTCGTGGTCTATTGAAGATGGTGAGTCGTCGTCGCAAGCTGCTCGATTATCTGAAGAGCCGCAGCAACGATCGTTACAAAGCCCTGATCGAACGTCTGGGTCTGCGCAAGTAGTTTTGGCAGTCTTGTGGAACGCGGGTCTCGAGTCGTCTCATGACGGCACCGAGCCCCGCGTTTTGTTTTGTCTGTCGTCCGCCGGCGCGGCAACGCGCCATTGATGTTGTGGCCGTCATGGGAATGAGGACCGAGGTCGGAAGCATGGTGTCGGTCCGCGGCCAGCCTTTGGAAAGGAAGCAGTCGTGAAAGCAGTGCGCAAAAGCATGCAGTTTGGTCAGCACACGCTGACCATCGAGACCGGCGAGATCGCCCGTCAGGCCCACGGGTCGGCGCTGGTGAGCCTCGACGACACCGTGGTGCTGGTCACCGCTGTGGGACGCAAGGACGTCAAGCCGGGGCAAGACTTCTTCCCCCTGACCGTCGACTATCAGGAAAAGACCTACGCCGCCGGCAAGATCCCGGGCGGCTTCTTCAAGCGCGAGGGCCGGCCGTCGGAAAAAGAGACGCTGACCAGCCGCCTGATCGACCGCCCGATCCGTCCGCTGTTTCCGGAAGGCTTCTTTAACGAGGTGCAGGTCGTCGCCACCGTATTGTCGATCGATCCGGAGATCGACTCGGACATTCCCGCCATGATCGGAGCGTCGGCGGCCTTGGCACTGTCGGGTATCCCGTTCAACGGCCCGATCGGTGCGGCCCGCGTGGGTTATCTCGACGGCGAGTACATCCTGAACCCCACCAAGACCCAGCTTGAGACCTCGGAGATGAATCTGGTTGTCGCCGGCACGACGGTCGGTGTGCTGATGGTCGAGTCGGAAGCCATGCAGTTGCCGGAAGATGTCATGCTCGGTGCGGTTGTGTATGGCCACGAGCAGATGCAGGCGGTGATCAGCCTGATCAACGAACTGGCAGATGAGGCCGGCAACGAGCCGTGGGACTGGACCGCACCGCCGGTTGACGAAGCGCTGATCGCCAAGGTCGCCGAGATTGCCGAGAAGGACTTGAACGAAGCCTTCCGCATCAAGAGCAAGTCCGAACGCAGTGCTCGCATCAGCGAGATCAAGAAGGCCGTCATGGCCGCTGTGCTGCCTGAAGGCGCCGACACCATGACCGTGAATACGGCGAATGGCGCGTTCAAGGACCTCGAGTCGAGGATCGTGCGCAACCAGATCTTGTCTGGCGAGCCGCGCATCGATGGCCGCGACACCCGCACCATCCGCCCGATCAACATCCGCACCAGTGTGCTGCCACGCACGCACGGCTCGGCGCTCTTCACTCGCGGCGAGACCCAGGCGCTGGCGGTGGCCACGCTGGGCACCGCGCGTGACGAGCAGATCATCGACGCGTTGCAGGGTGAGTACCACGATCGCTTCATGCTCCACTACAACATGCCTCCGTATGCCACGGGCGAGACCGGCCGCGTCGGTACGCCCAAGCGCCGCGAGATCGGTCATGGCCGCTTGGCCAAGCGCGCGCTGATCGCCGTGCTGCCTAGCGCCGAGGAATGCCCTTACACCATGCGTGTGGTCTCCGAGATCACCGAGTCGAACGGTTCGAGTTCGATGGCCTCGGTCTGTGGAGGCTGCCTTGCGCTCATGGACGCCGGTGTGCCGATGAAAGCCCACGTGGCCGGCATCGCCATGGGCCTGATCAAGGACGGCAAGCGTTTCGCGGTGCTGTCGGATATCCTCGGTGACGAGGATCATCTGGGCGATATGGACTTCAAGGTCGCCGGTACCGAGACCGGTATCACTGCGCTGCAGATGGATCTGAAGATCGACTCGATCTCTCCGGCCATCATGCAGAAGGCGCTGGACCAGGCGCGCGAAGGCCGTTTGCACATTCTTGGGTTCATGAAGTCCGCGCTGGACACTCCGCGCGACGATGTCTCAACCTACGCCCCCCGCATGATCACCATCAAGATCAACCCGGAGAAGATCCGCGATGTGATCGGCAAGGGTGGTGCGGTGATCCGTGCGCTGACCGAAGAGACGCAAGCCACCATCGATATCCAGGACGACGGCACCGTCACCCTGGCGAGTGCGGTGCCGGGTGCAGTCGACGAGGCCCGCCGCCGCATCGAGGAGATCACGGCCGAGGTCGAGGTGGGCAAGGTCTACGAGGGCCCGGTGGTGAAGATCCTCGACTTCGGCGCGCTGATCAATGTCTTGCCGGGCAAGGACGGCCTGTTGCACATCAGCCAGATCGCCAACGAGCGCGTCAATGCCGTGACCGACTATCTGAAGGAGGGTCAGGTGGTGCGCGTCAAGGTGCTTGAGACCGACGAGAAGGGTCGTATGCGCTTGTCGATGAAGGCGCTGCTCAGCGAAGAGACGCCGGCCGAGGAATAGGCTCGCTGGGGTGTCAGCCGTCTTGGCGGCGACACCGAACAGCGTGTGGAAGTCAGACGCGCGGCCAGCGCGGCAACAAAAAAGCGAGGCAGTTGCCTCGCTTTTTGTTTTGGATCTGAGGGCTTACTTGGCGACCTGCCGTTCGCGCATCTCGTCGAGCTCTTTGCAGTCGATGCAGAGGGTCGCGGTGGGGCGAGCTTCGAGGCGCTTGAGCCCGATCTCGACGCCGCACTTGTCGCAGTAGCCATAATCTTCGGCGTCGATGCGCGCGATCGTCTCGTCGATCTTTTTGATGAGCTTGCGCTCCCGATCGCGGTTACGCAGTTCGAGCGCCATGTCGGACTCCTGACTGGCGCGGTCGTTCGGGTCGGCGAAGACCGTGGCCTCGTCCTGCATGGTGTGTACCGTGCGGTCGATGTCCTGGCTCAACTCTTCGCGAGTGGCCTCGAGGATGCGACGAAAATGCGCGAGCTGTCCGGCGCTCATGTACGCCTCGCCGGCCTTCGGTTCGTAGGGAGTGAAATGCTTGCTGCTGTCCACTGAATACCTCCGTGGGAATCTGCTGAGCGTTCGCCGCTTCGAGAAGTATGACGTGCAGATGCGGCGGCGATTGGGCTACATAACAGAAACCGTCCGGGCAAGCAACCAAGAGCAGCGCAAGTCCATTTCGCCGAGCGGTGTGCTCCACTTGAGCGGCTTTCGCTTTCGGGCTATCATCGCCGGCTTTTACCGCATACGGATCACAGCCATGTCGCGCGTCTGCATCGTCACCGGAAAGAAGCCGATGGTCGGCAATAATGTTTCACACGCCAACAACAAGACCAAGCGTCGCTTTCTGCCGAACCTTCAGTACCGTCGCTTTTGGTCGGAGTCGGAGAACCGTTGGGTCAGCCTGCGTCTGTCGAACGCTGGCCTGCGTCTGATCGACAAGAAGGGTCTGGACGCAGTCGTCGCCGACCTGCGCGCCCGCGGCGAGCGGGTCTAAGGAGGCAAGCATGCGTGACAAGATCAAGCTTGAATCGACCGCTGGCACCGGTCACTTCTACACCACCACCAAAAACAAAAAGACCACTCCGGACAAGTTAGAGATGAAGAAATTCGACCCGGTTGCGCGCAAGCATGTGGCCTACAAAGAGACCAAGCTGAAGTAGGTTCTTTGCCGGACCTAGTCTCGACGCCCCTTCGGGGGCGTTGTCGTTTGCACGGCTCCACCGCGTGCGGGCGCTGTTGTCGGTGGCGTCACTGTGCCGACGTGCAGAGCAAAGCTGCCGCGGCGACGGTCGGCGAAGTAGTACTCGAGAGTGCGCCGAATGGTGCCAAAAGCCAGCTTGTCCCAGGGGATATCTTGTTCACGGAACAGCTCGACTTCGAGGCTTTCGCTGCCCGGGCCGTACTCTGGGCGAAGCAGGGTCGAGCGGAACATCATGTAGACCTGATCGACGTGCGGGATGCTGAGCACGGTGTAAAGCTCACCGACCTCGACGACCGCCTGCGCCTCTTCCAGGGTCTCGCGGGCGGCTCCAGCCTCGACCGTCTCGGCACATTCCAGAAAGCCGGCTGGCAGCGTCCAAAGGCCATGGCGTGGCTCGATGGCGCGACGACAGAGCAAGATCCGGTCTTCGTATTCGGGAATGCAGCCGACGACCACCTTGGGATTGACATAGTGGATCTGTCCGCAGGACGAGCAGACGTGGCGCGGCCGATTGTCGTCGTCCGGGATGCGGACGGTCACGGGGGCGGCGCAGAGGGAACAGAATCTCACGGTGTCGACTTTCGAAGCCTCTTGACGGTAGCAGAAAGCCGCGTCGGCAGTAAGGCTAGAATGGCGCCTGCCCATCTTGTCTGCCTATCGTGAGCCACCAGCCCCCGGCGCCCGCCGCCAACTTCCTCCGCAACATCATCGAAGCCGATCTCGCTGCCGGCGCGTATGCCGCACGCCGTTGGTCGGGCCGTCCCGGTCCGGCGGCGCAGCAGCAGGCCGGTACACCCGATCCAGCAAAGATCCGCACGCGCTTCCCACCGGAGCCCAACGGCTACCTGCACTACGGTCACGCCAAGAGCATCTGCCTCAACTTCGGGCTCGCGCGGGACTTTGGCGGGGTCTGCCACATGCGTTTCGACGACACCAACCCGACCCGCGAGGAGCAGGAGTACGTCGATGGCATCCTCGAGGCGGTGCAGTGGCTGGGCTTCGGCTGGGAAGCCTTTGGCGCTTCGCACCAGTATTTCGCCAGCGATTATTTCCCTTGGCTCTACGCGTTCGCCGAGAGGTTGATCGAGAGCGGCGACGCCTACGTCGACAGCCAACCGGCCGAGGAGATGCGCGCACGGCGCGGCACGCTCACTCAAGTGGGTGAGGACTCGCCGTATCGCAATCGCAGCATCGCGGAGAACCTCGACCTGTTCCGCCGCATGAAGGCCGGCGAGTTCGCCGACGGGGCGCACGTGCTGCGGCTCAAGATCGACATGCAGAGCCCCAACATCAACCTGCGCGACCCGGTGGCCTATCGCATCCGCCACGCGCATCACCATCGCACGGGTGATGCGTGGTGCATCTACCCGATGTACGACTACACGCATGGCGTGTCGGATGCGCTGGAGAACGTCACCCACAGCATCTGCACACTCGAGTTCGAGGACCACCGGCCACTGTATGACTGGCTCAACGAAAAGCTGGCGGCGCTCGGCCTTCTCAACACGCCGCTGCCGCGTCAGTACGAGTTCAGCCGCCTCAACCTCAGCTATGTCGTGCTCTCCAAGCGCAAGCTGATCCAACTGGTCGAGGAGGGCCACGTCGCTGGCTGGGATGACCCGCGCCTGCCCACGCTGGTTGGCGCTCGCCGCCGCGGCTTCACGCCCGAGGGGTTCCGCCTTTTTGCCGAGCGCATCGGCGTCAGCAAGTCGGACAGCTGGATCGACATGAGCGTGCTCGAGGACTGCATGCGCGAGCACCTCAACGAGGCTGCCGAGCGCCGGGTGGCGGTGCTCGATCCACTCAAGCTGGTCATCACGAATTTTGCCGAGAGTGCGGTCGAGACCTGCCACGCGCCCAACCACCCGTTGCACCCGGAGCTGGGAAAGCGCGACATGCCCTTCTCGCGCGAGCTGTGGATCGAGCGCGAGGACTTCCAGGAGCAGCCGGAGAAGGGCTTCCACCGCCTCTACCCGGGCAACACCGTGCGCCTGCGCTATGGCTTTGTGGTCACCTGTACCGGGTGCGAGAAGGACGCCGCAGGCAAGGTGACCGCCGTTCGCGCCGAGTACTTCGCGGATTCGAAGTCGGGCACCCCTGGCGCCGACAATTACAAGACCAAGGGGAACCTGCACTGGGTGTCGGTGGCGCATGCGTACGAGGCCACCGTGCGGCTCTACGACCGCCTGTTCGCATACCCCAATCCCGGCGGGCGGCGCGAGGGTGACGCACCCGAGCTCGAGCGCGACTTCCTCGACGACATCAACCCGGACTCGCTGCGCGTCATCACCGCGCAACTCGAGCCGTCACTACGCGAGGCTGCTCCGGAGCAGCGCTTCCAGTTTGAGCGGCACGGCTATTTCGTTGCAGACCGTCACGACAGCAAGTCCGGTGCACCCGTGTTCAACCGTGCCGTGACGCTGAAGGACGGTTGGACACAACGCAAGCTTGACGCCGGCTAAGCTGCCAGCCAACGCCACAGGGTCACACCGACGACCAGCCAGATAGCGCTGATCAGCACCACGCCAGCGAGTAGGCGCGGCGCCCGTCGGCCATCGGCAAGCCATAGGTCGGCCTCTCGCCGACAGTCATCGAGCACCCCGGCCGGCGTGAAGCGCGTGGCCAGGGTGACCACCAGCGTCAGCAGTACGACCTCGTCGAGGTAGCCCAGCACCGGAATGAAGTCAGGGATCAGGTCGATCGGGCTTAGCGCATAGGCGACCGCCAGCAGCAGGCCAGCCTTCACCCAGATCGGTGTGTCAGGGTGACGCAGAGCGAGATAAAGGGCGAGCGCGTCGCGTTTAGCACGCTGGACAAGTTCGGCAAGGCGCATGCTCGGCAGTCTGCCTGCAAAGCTTGGGTGGAGGCTAGTTGTGGTTGGGTCCGGCTTGACTCTGTCCGGAGCGGAAGCTACCCTTCGCGCTCCCTCGGCCAGGTAGCTCAGTTGGTAGAGCAGCGGATTGAAAATCCGCGTGTCGGCAGTTCGATTCTGCCCCTGGCCACCACCCCTATTCCGCCTTCTGACTCGATCCCGTTGCCCCTTTGTGGGGCATCCAAGCGGACAATTCGTCGACGCATCCTGCTCAAGATGGCGCTGATGCGTCGCTAGGCCACAATTGGCGCCCCGTTGTGGTGCAAACATTGCCCCGAGCTGTGTGAGAATGCTGCCCCGGCCTTTCTCGACGCACTGTTTTGGGGCTCCTCATGCAACACATCTCTTTGCAGTCTTTTTTGCAGCACGTCGCCACGCGCAATCCAGGTCAGCCTGAATTCCTCCAGGCTGTCACTGAAGTGATGGAGAGCTTGTGGCCATTCATTTCGGCTCACCCCCGGTACGCCGAGCACGGACTGTTGGACCGGCTGGTCGAGCCCGAGCGGGTCATCATGTTTCGCGTCACCTGGGCAGATGACCATGGGACGGTGCATGTCAATCGCGGCTATCGCGTGCAGCACAGCATGGCGATCGGTCCCTACAAGGGCGGTATCCGGTTCCACCCGTCGGTGAATCTGTCGGTACTGAAGTTTCTTGCTTTCGAGCAGACTTTCAAGAATGCCCTGACCACGTTGCCGATGGGGGGTGGGAAGGGGGGTGCCGACTTCGATCCAAAGGGGAAGAGCCCGGGCGAGGTGATGCGCTTCTGCCAAGCGTTTGCTCAGGAGCTGTTCCGCCATGTCGGGTCCGACACCGATGTTCCAGCCGGTGATATCGGCGTCGGGGGGCGTGAGGTCGGCTACATGACCGGCATGGTCAAAAAACTCACCAACGATGCGGCATGTGTCTTCACCGGCAAGGGATTGAGTTTTGGAGGGTCGCTGATCCGTCCGGAAGCCACTGGCTATGGCACGGTGTATTTCGCCGACGAGATGTTAAAGACTCGCGGTATGTCATTTGAGGGCCGGCGCGTGAGTGTGTCCGGTTCGGGCAACGTCGCGCAGTACGCCGTCGACAAAGCGATGGCGCTCGGTGCGAAGGTGGTCACGGTATCGGACTCGAGCGGCACCGTTATCGACGAGGAGGGCTTGACCCCAGAGAAGCTTGCCATCCTGATGGAGATCAAGAACCACCAGTATGGACGGGTCAGCGATTACGCGGCGCGGACTGGAGCGCGGTTCGAAGCCGGCAAGACGCCCTGGCATGTCCCGGTCGATATCGCTCTGCCTTGCGCGACCCAGAACGAGCTGGACGAGAGCGATGCCCGCAAGCTGATCGCCAATGGTGTGATCTGCGTCGCTGAGGGCGCCAACATGCCTTCGACTATCGAGGCGGCCAAGGCTTTCGAGTCGGCGGGCGTGCTGTATGCGCCCGGCAAGGCATCGAATGCCGGCGGCGTGGCGACTTCGGGGTTGGAAATGAGCCAGAACGCCATGCGTCTGAGCTGGACCTGTGAAGAGGTCGATGCGAGGCTGCAGCAGATCATGCATGGCATTCATGCGGCGTGCCTGAAGTATGGCAGCCGCAGCGATGGCTCGGTCAGCTACATCGACGGCGCGAACGTCGCCGGCTTCGTCAAGGTCGCCGACGCCATGCTGGCGCAGGGTCTGATCTAGCCGCACAAACCCGGCGCGGCATCGCCGTCGTTGCGCCTTACTGCGCGATATCGTCGTCGCGCACGATGTGCAGGGTGCGCTGCGGGAACGGGATGCCGATACCGGCGCGGTCGAAAGCGAGCTTGATGCGTCGCAGAAATTCGCGCCGTACGACGGCGTGTTGCAGAACGCCGACCCGGATGCGGGCGCGGATGGTCACCGCTGATTCGTCCAGACTCTGGACCCCTGCCATCTCGATGTCGTCGAGAATCAGCGGCCCATAGGTCGGGTCCTTGCGCATCTCGGCAGCAGTTTTCTGCATCACGGCCATGGCTTGGTCGACATCGCTCCGATAATCGACGCCGACATCGATGACTGCTTGGCTGAAGCCGCGACTCATGTTGATGACGCTACTGACCGTGCTGTTGGGAACGTAATGCACCCGGCCGTCGTAGTCGCGCAGACGGACGTAGCGCAACGTCATCTCCTCGACGATGCCTTCGTGGTTGCCGAGGTCGACCAGGTCACCCACCCTGACCTGGTCCTCAAGCAGCAAGAACACGCCAGTGAAATAGTCTTTGACCAGGCTTTGCGCACCGAAGCCGATGGCCAGGCCGGCGACACCGGCCGCCCCCAGCAGCGGCGCCACGCTGACTCCCAATTCGGTCAGCACCAATAGGCCACCGATCAGCGAGACCACGACCACCAGCAGATACCGGAACACGCGGCCGATGGTCTCGGCGCGGGCTTTGGCTGCGGCATCGTCGAGGCGGCTCGCGATACGGGTACGAGCGACGCGAATGGCGCGTTGACCGACATGCAGAGCAACCCACGCGACAACCAGGATGCCGCCGATGCGCACAGCAGATTTGGCCACCTGACCAAGCGCCTCGATATTCTGAAAAAACTGGGTGACGGTTTCGAGCATGGCGCTGCACCTTGGGAACGGACTGCAGCGATTATAGGCCGTGCATCCGCGGCGCCGGCCGCCGGCCGGGTGATGCGGGTGGTGTCTCCGGAGCGCAGGTGGCTCCTGTAACATTGCGCCTCTAAACGACCGACGCACATTAAGGGCAGGTATGAGCATCAAGTCCGACCGCTGGATCCGCCGCATGGCCGAGCAGCACGGCATGATCGAACCGTTCGAGCCAAGCCTCATTCGCGAGGTCGATGGCCGCAAGATCGTCAGTTACGGCACCAGCAGCTATGGTTACGACATCCGCTGCGCGGCCGATTTTCGTGTCTTCACCAACATCAACTCGACCATCGTCGACCCGAAGAACTTCGATCCGGACAGCTTCGTCGAGATGCATGGCGACAGTTGCATCATCCCGCCCAACTCGTTCGCCTTGGCGCGCACCGTCGAGTACTTCCGCATCCCCCGCAACGTGCTGACCATCTGCCTTGGAAAGAGCACCTATGCCCGTTGCGGGATCATCGTCAATGTCACCCCGTTCGAGCCCGAGTGGGAGGGCTATGTGACGCTGGAGTTTTCGAATACCACCCCCCTGCCGGCGCGAATCTACGCCGGCGAGGGTTGCGCCCAGGTGGTCTTCTTTGAGTCGGACGAGCCCTGCGAGACCAGCTACAAAGACCGTGGCGGCAAGTATCAGGGCCAAGTCGGCGTCACCCTACCGAAGATCTGAGCGGCCGCATGGCCCGCAGCAAGACCGTCCACAGTTGCACCGAGTGCGGTGCGACCTCGCCCAAGTGGCAGGGGCAATGCCCCGGGTGTGGTGCTTGGAATACCTTGGTCGAGACCGTCGCCGAGGCCACTGCCAGCAGCCGCTTCGTGCCGCTTGCCGCCGAGTCGGCGCAGGTCCAGACCCTCGCCAGTGTCGAGGCGCGTGAAGAGTCGCGCACACCGACCGGGATCGACGAACTCGACCGCGTGCTCGGCGGCGGCATCGTGCGTGGTGGGGTCGTGCTGCTCGGTGGCGACCCGGGGATCGGCAAATCGACCCTCTTGATGCAGGCAGGTGCTCGCTTGGCAGCGGTCGGTCCGGTGCTTTACGTGAGCGGTGAGGAATCGGCCCAGCAGATCGCCCTGCGCGCTCAGCGACTGCAGGTCGACGCCGAGCGGCTGCAAGTGCTCACCGAGATCCGGCTGGAGAACGTGCTGGCTCGTCTGGCCGAGACGCGGCCAGTGCTGGCGGTCATCGATTCGATCCAGACGCTCTACTCGGACGCGCTGACCTCGGCGCCGGGCTCGGTGGCGCAGGTGCGCGAATGCGCCGCGCAGCTGACCCGCTACGCCAAGCAGTCGGGCACCGCGATCGTGCTGGTCGGGCATGTCACCAAGGAAGGAGCCTTGGCGGGCCCGCGGGTGCTCGAGCATATCGTCGATACGGTGCTCTACTTCGAGGGCGATACGCACAGCAGTTATCGACTCGTCCGCGCCATCAAGAACCGCTTCGGTGCGGCCAACGAGCTGGGCGTGTTCGGCATGACCGAGCGCGGCCTGAAGCCAGTCGGCAATCCATCAGCCTTGTTTCTTGCCGGGCATGCCAAGCCGGTCGCTGGGACTGCCGTCCTCGCCACCCTCGAGGGGACGCGACCGCTGCTGATCGAGCTGCAGGCGCTGGTCGATACCTCTTACGGTTCGACACCGCGTCGGGTGGCGGTGGGGCTTGAGAACAACCGCCTGGCCTTGCTGCTGGCGGTGCTGCACCGTCACGCCGGCATCGCTACGGGCGATCAGGAGGTCTATGTGAATGCGGTCGGCGGCATGCGGGTGTCCGAGCCAGCGGCCGATCTACCCGTGTTGCTGGCCATCGCCTCGTCGCTGCGCGACCGGCCGCTGCCCGCAGGTTTGGTGGCGTTCGGCGAGGTGGGTCTGGCGGGCGAGGTGCGACCGGTTCAGCGCGGCCAGGATCGCCTGCGCGAAGCGGCCAAGCTGGGCTTCTCGCGCGCGATCCTGCCCAAGGCGAACGTCGCCCGACCGCCGGTGCCCGGCATCGAAGCGGTTGGCATCGAGCGCTTGGAAGACGCCCTGCGGCTGGCCTGGGAAGCACCTTGAGCGCTCCGCAATACATCGGCGGCAGGTCGGTTCTGGCGGTTGCCGAGGCCGACGCCGTGCGCGCACTGGCCGAAGACATCGGCACTGGCGATGTCACTGCTCGCCTGGTCCCAGCCACCGCTAGCGCGCGGGCGCGTCTGGTCTGCCGAGAGGCGGCTGTGGTCTGCGGCCAGCCATGGGCGGCCGCGGCCCTGCGAGCTGTCGACCCAGCGCTGCGCCTTGACTGGCGAGTCGGGGAGGGCGCCCGTGTGATGCCTGGAACGATATTGGCCTATCTCGAAGGCCGGGCGGCAAGCTTGCTGACCGCCGAGCGCACCATGCTCAACCTGCTGCAGACGTTGTCGGCCATTGCCACGCGGACGGCCGACTTTGTGGACTTGGTCGCCGGGACTGGCGCCCGCATCTGTGACACCCGCAAGACCCTCCCGGGGCTGCGCTTGGCCAGCAAGTATGCGGTGGCAGTGGGCGGCGGATGTAATCAGCGTATTGGTCTGAGTGATGGTGTCCTCATCAAAGAGAATCATATCCGCGCCTGCGGTGACATTCGTGCAGCATTGGCCGCGGTATACTGCAACGCAGCAAATGTACCGGTGCAGGTCGAGGTGACCTCGCTGGAAGAATTGCAGGAGGCGTTGCAGGCCGGTGCCAAACGGATCTTGCTCGACAACTTCTCGCCGCCACTGTTGCAGGAAGCAGTGCAGCAAGCCGGGCCAGACATCGAGCTGGAAGCGTCAGGCGGGATCGGCCCGGATACGGTGTCGGCAGTTGCCGTGACCGGTGTGCAGCGCATTTCGGTCGGTAGCCTGACCAAAGACATCCGGGCTGTCGACCTGTCCTTGCAGTTCTTCCCGTGGTCTTGAGCACGGCTTCACGCGAGCTCCGCCAGCCTCAACAATTCCCGCGCCGTGCCGTAGTTTTTAAGGCCAATTCGGGGTTGTGACATGTCAAACAAGCAGTTGGTGATTCTAGGTCGTACCCGCGGGGGCAAGGCGTTTCGCCCCAGCGACTGGGCCGATCGTCTGTGCGGGCTGATGTCGTTCTTTGGCGAGGACCGCAAAATGAGCTACTCGCCCTACGTCAAGCCGGTGCTCGTCGATGGTGTACGCGGTGTGTTGGTCGATGGGGAATTTGAGCAGATCGATCCACAGGCTTGGCAGTTTGTCATCCAGTTCGCTTGCGACAACGACCTCGAGACATCCGAGCACGCTGCTGTACTGCCGATCGAGCCGCCGCAGCACGAGCGCAGTGTCGCCCCTGCCGCGAACGAGCTGCCGTGGCCGGTGCCGGTCGACCGCGTACCCTATGGTCCGGTGTTGGCCTCGATATTCACCGAGCGCAAGTCGCTGGCCAAAGCCAGCTAGGCCAAGCGGCCGTTTCGAGACCTACCGACACAACACAACGGCCACCCGCGGGTGGCCGTTGTCGTGACGTCAGCAGCAGCAAGGCCGACCGCTTACTCGGCGTCGTCGACCTTCTTGCTCGCGCGCGGCTTCTTGGCCGGTGCTTCAGCGGCGGCGTCAGCCACCGAGGCTTCGGTCGCAGCCACCTCTGGCGCTGCCGGCTTCTTCGCGGCAGCGGCTTTGTTCGGGGTGGCGGCCTTGACTGGCTTGGCTGCTGCAGTCGGGGCAGAACCAGTCATCGCCTTGATGGCGGCCGACAGACGGCTCTTGTGACGAGCCGCCTTGTTCTTGTGATACACCTTCTTGTCGGCGATGCTGTCGAGCGTCGACACGCATGCCTGGAAGGCGGTCGCAGCGGCAGCCTTGTCGCCACTGTCGATGGCGGCGCGGACGCGCTTGATGGCGGTGCGGAATTCCGAACGGAGGCTGGCATTGTGCTGGCGCTGGGCTTCGTTCTGGCGGGCGCGCTTGCGAGCCTGGGCGGTGTTGGCCATGAGTGTTGGGTCCTTTGCGATCGAGGCCCTACAGCGGGCCCGAAAAGCCCGCCATAATACGCAAGGCCCCCAGCCGAGGCAAGCACATCAGGCGAGCTGCAGGGGGCGGAGACCGGGGAACGCTTGAATCTCGTCAAGGCACTTTTCACTGTCAGCAGCATGACGCTGCTGTCTCGGGTGGTCGGTTTTGTCCGCGACGCGGTCATTGCCCGCGCATTTGGTGCGGGCGCCGTCACTGACGCCTTCTTTGTCGCCTTCCGGCTGCCCAATCTACTTCGCCGCATGTTCGCCGAGGGCGCGTTCTCGCAAGCGTTCGTGCCGATCTTCGCCGAGGTGCGCAACCGTCAGGGTGAGGACGCCGGACGGCATCTGGCCGCGCAGTGCGCCGGGGCTCTGCTGCTTGCGCTGGCGACGATCACTGTCGCTGGGGTGTTACTGGCGCCGGGTATCGTCATCGTCACCGCGCCAGGCTTTGTCGCCAAGCCCGAGATCTTTGACCTCACCGTCGATCTGCTGCGCGTTACTTTCCCCTACATCTTCCTGATTTCGCTCACAGCACTTGCGGCCGGTGTGCTGAACAGCCATGGCCGCTTCAGCGTGCCGGCGTTCGCCCCTGCTTTGCTGAACATGGCGTTCATCGTCGCTGCCTTGTTCGTGGCGCCACATCTGGAGCGTCCAGTGATGGCATTGGCCTGGGCGGTGCTTGTGGGCGGGCTGTTGCAGCTGGCGATCCAGTGGCCGGTGTTGCGCCGCGTGGGTTACGATCTGAGGCCGCGTTTTAACCTGCGCGACCCAGGGATGCGGCGTGTCGCTCGGCAGATGGGCCCCGCGCTGTTCGGCGTGTCGATCAGTCAGATCTCGCTGGTCATCAACACCATCTTCGCCAGCTTCTTGATGGTCGGCAGCGTGTCCTGGCTGTACTACGCCGATCGCCTGATGGAGTTTCCCACCGGCCTGCTTGGAGCCGCACTGGGGACCATCCTCTTGCCATCACTGGCGCGCCACTTCGCCGACGACGATGGCCAAGGTTTTAGCACGTTGCTCGACTGGGGCTTGCGGTTGACGCTGCTGCTTGCCGCCCCTGCAGCGGTCGGGCTGGCGCTGCTTGCCACGCCGCTGATCGCCACGCTGTTCTTGCACGGTGCGTTCACCGTGACCGATCTGGAGATGACTCGCAACGCCCTTTGGGCGTACAGCCTCGGCCTGCTGGGGTTGATCATGGTGAAGGTCTTGGCGCCAGGCTTTTACGCTCGGCAGAATATCCGGACGCCGGTCAAGATCGGTATCGCGACGCTGGGCGTCACCCAAGGCCTCAACCTGGTGTTGGTGGTGCCATTGGGCCATGCCGGCCTGGCCCTGGGCATCGGCTTGGGGGCCTGCTTCAATGCAGCACTGTTGCTGTACTTTTTGCGCCGCGACGGTACTTATCGCCCCGAACCTGGCTGGGCGCGTTTCTTTGTGCAGTTGGGCTTTGCCCTGCTGGTGATGACCGGCGTCTTGTTGTCGGCCTTGCCCGGCCAGGTCGAGTGGGTCCAGATGGATGTGTGGTCCCGGGTCTTGCACCTCGGCGGGCTGGTCGCAGGCGGTGCGGTCGCCTACTTTGGTGCGCTCGGACTCAGCGGGATGCGTCTGCGACACTACATGCGACGAGGCGCACTGTGACGCCTCCGGAGCGGCGGTATGACTTTGCGCCCAAGGCAGCGCCAGCTGCGGCTTCAGATGTGGCAGCGCTCGGCGGTTTCGCCGATGCACGTCGAGACAGCGAGGTGCAGGCTATGTTCTGTTCCAGCCGCAACGACGTTGGCGGCCAAGCGATCCAGACAGCTTCCGGGGCGGCGAGGCTCGCCTGCCCGTTCCCTTTGACGAGGACGCAAGCATGACCAAAGCGCTCGGAACCGATCTGTATTCGCCGCAGGAGATCGTCGACAAGCTCGAGAACATTGGCGTGGTGAAAGCCAACCTGCCCTTCCGCGCAATGGCCATGCTCGGCTTGCTGGCTGGCGGTTTTATCGGCTTTGGCGGTTTGTTTTTCGTGCTGGTCACCAGTGATCCGGGCATGCCATGGGCCTTGTCAAGGTTGGTCGGCGGTGTCGCCTTCTCGCTCGGCCTGATCCTGGTGGTGGTCGCTGGCGCCGAGCTGTTCACCGGCAATACCTTTCTGGTCATGGCTTGGGCCGAACGGCGGATCAGTCTGGGTTTGCTGTTGCGCAACTGGGCCATCGTCTACGGCGCCAATGTCGTTGGCGCGCTGGCGATGGTGCTGCTGGTCTGGGGCTCGCACCACCCCGAGATGAACCAGGGGGCCATCGCCGAGAACTATGTGCGTATCGCTGCAGCCAAGGTCGAGGCGCCGTTCTATGCCATCCTCATCAAGGGCTTGCTGTGCAACGCGCTGGTGTGTCTGGCGGTGTGGCTGGCCTATGCCGGCCGCAGCGTAACCGACAAGATCCTTGCCATCCTGTTTCCGGTATCCGCCTTTGTCGCCGCCGGTTTCGAGCATTGCATCGCCAATTTCTATCTGATCCCGATGGGATTGATCCTGCATCTAGCCGATGGTGTCACCCCGGACGGTGTCCCGCTCGACGGGCTGACGCTGGGCGCGGCGGTCAGCAACATCGCTGCGGCGACCGTGGGCAACATCATCGGTGGCAGCGTGATGGTCGCAGGGGTCTACTACATCACCTTCCGCGGCGTGTTGCGGCGCTCGCGTGACTAAACCACTGGTGCTGCAAGGCCGGCTGGGCGAATTGTTCGCCGCCGATGGGCCGCTGGCTGCACGTGTGCCAGGCTTCCGGCCGCGCCCGCAGCAGCTGGCCATGGCTGCGGCGGTCGCGCAGGCGATCGACAGCCATGGCGTGCTGCTGGCCGAGGCCGGCACCGGCACCGGCAAGACCTTCGCCTATCTTGTCCCGGCCCTGCTGTCGGGCGGCAAGGTCATCGTCTCGACCGGCACCCGGGCACTTCAGGATCAGCTCTACCGGCGTGACTTGCCAGCGGTGCGGGACGCCACTGGACTACCGCTGACCATCGCCTTGCTCAAGGGTCGCTCGAACTACGTCTGCCACCACCACCTTGAGCGTACGCTCGCAGACGGGTTGCTCGACCTCGCCGAGCAGGTGACGCAACTGCGTGCGATCGAGCGTTTCGCCGCGCGCAATGCCAGTGGCGACCGTGCACTGCTGGCCGAAGTGCCGGAGGACGCGCCGGTCTGGCAAAAGGTGACCTCGACCCGCGAGAACTGTCTGGGTAGCCGCTGTGAGCACCACGAGCGCTGCTTTGTGCTGAACGCCCGGCGCAACGCCCTGAAGGCCGACGTCGTGGTGGTCAACCACCACCTGTTCTTTGCCGACATCCTGCTCAAGGACGAGGGCGGCGGCGAGCTGCTACCCGCCTGCAACACGGTGATCTTCGACGAGGCGCACCAGTTGCCTGACACTGCCACGCTGTTCTTCGGCAGCAGCCGCTCGACCGCGCAGCTGGTCGAACTCGCGCGCGACGTTCGCGCTGCGCTGCAGGCCTTGGGCGGCGATGACCGGGCGCTGGCCGCGGCCGCGCAGGCCATCGATCCGGCTTGTCGGCGCTTGCGTTCGACCCTGGGTGAGGCAGGTCAGCGTCTACCACATGCCCAGGCGATTCCGGATGTTGCCTTTGCCGAGGCTCTTGAGGCCTTGGTTCTGGTCTGCGAGACACTGGCCGCCCGGCTCGATGCTGTGGCGGCGCGCAGCGAAGATCTACAACTGGCCGCTGAGCGGGCGCGCGAGGCCTGCACCGACCTGCGCTGCTGGCAGGCCGGCGCGCAGGGCGGCGAGGTGCTCTGGCTCGAGGCCTCGAGTCAGGCGGTGCGCCTGTATCGCTCGCCATTGTCGGTCGCGCCCTGGTTCAGCGAGGTGCTCGCAGCACAGCCACGCAGCTGGGTGTTCACCTCAGCGACGCTATCGGTGGCTGGCGATTTCCGGCTGTTCCGCGAACAGCTAGGGCTGCAGGACGTCGATGAGCACAGCTGGGAGAGCCCGTTCGACTACGCCCACCAAGCCTTGTTGTATGTGCCGCGCGACCTGCCCGAGCCGGCCGCACCGGCTTACACTGCCGCTGTGGTGGCGACGCTCAAGCAGTTGCTGCCGTTTAGTCGAGGCCGCGCGTTTGGCCTGTTTACGAGCTTGCGTGCTCTGCGTGAGGCGGCTCGTACGCTCCGTCAGCCAGGTGTCTGTCCCTACCCGGTGCTGGTGCAGGGTGACGCGCCCCGGCACCAGCTGCTCGAGCGCTTCAAGCAGCTCGGCAACGCGGTCCTGCTGGGTAGCATGTCGTTCTGGGAGGGCGTCGATGTGCGGGGCGAGGCGCTGTCGCTGGTGCTGATCGATCGCCTGCCGTTCGCTCCGCCCGACGATCCGGTGCTGGCAGCGCGTCTGGAACAGTTGCGTCAGGCCGGCGAGCACCCGTTCACCGCGCATCAGCTGCCGCAGGCGGCGATTTTGCTAAAGCAGGGCGCCGGCCGTCTGATTCGCGACGAGTATGACCATGGCGTGCTGGTCATCTGCGATCCGCGCTTGCTCAGCAAGGGCTATGGCCGTGCCTTGCGTGCGGCGCTGCCACCGATGCCGCTGGTCCGGGAGCCGGAAGCGGTGGCGGACTTCTTTGCCACGCTGGCGCAGGACATGCCGGCGGCATACCCTAGCCTCTAGATACCAGTGCAGCCCGCGAAAGGAGCGGACATGTCCAACGAACCCATCCCGCCCGAAGTCAGCGCTCTGCTGAAAGAGATCCGCAGTTACCTAGCCAACTCCGGCGACGCCTGGGAGCGTCGGCGCGAGCTGATCGTCAACATCAATCAGTTCGTCGAGGGTGGCGAGGTCGATCTGTTCGTTGGAACGGTACGCGAAATGAGTCGCGTCGGCGCCAGTTACACCACCCTGGTGCAGACACTGGCACAGCTCAACACCAACGCTGCCGCCGCCGCCAATCTGACCAACATGCTGGCGCAGACCATGCCGACCGGCGCCTTTCTGATGCCCAACATGTTTGGTGCTTCAATGCCAGGTATGCCCAACACTGGGGTGGGGATGCCGGGCACCGGGGCACAGCCGACGGTGACACCACCGCTTCTGCCCGGCTTTGATTATTTCCGCATGGTCAGCGACTTCTTGAACGCGCAGGCGACCACCGCGCGAGCGGCCGCCGCCTCGGCCTCGGTTGGCGAGCCGGCAGCCGCGCCCGGCACTGAGCAGCCCGGCAAAACCGACTGACACCACGCTGTTACGCCATGACGCTGGCAGCTAAGAGCGCTTGCCGGCCGTGGCGGGCGGTGTTGCCAGTCGCCAGTCAAACGGGGAGCGACGTTCAGGCGACCAGCCGCTCCAGCGCGCTCTGGTAGACCGCTGCCAGCGGCTCAAGATCGGCCACCGCCACGCACTCGTTGATCTTGTGGATGGTCGCGTTGGACGGCCCGAACTCCACGACTTGCGGGCACCACTGCGCGATGAAGCGGCCGTCGGATGTGCCGCCAGTGGTGGACAGCTCCGCCTGCAGACCGGTCACGCCCTGGATAGCGCCCCGTACGGCATCGACCAGGCCTCCGGCCGGCGTCAGGAATGGCGCACCTGGACGCGTCCAGGTGAGCATGTAGTCGAGCCCGTGGCGGCGCAGGATGCCGTCGACGCGGCCCTTGAGTTCGTCTGCCGTCACCGCCGTCGAGTGACGGAAGTTGAAGTCGATCGTCACTTCGCCGGGGATCACATTGGTGGCCCCGGTGCCGCCATGGATGTTGCTGATCTGCCAGGTGGTCTCGGGGAAGTGCGCGTTGCCCTCGTCCCATACCTCGCGCGCCAGTTGGGCGATGGCCGGAGCGGCCTCATGGATCGGGTTGCGCGCCAGGTGCGGGTAGGCGATGTGGCCCTGGATACCGCGCACCGTGAGCCGCGCCGAAAGCGAGCCGCGGCGGCCGTTCTTGATGGTGTCGCCGAGTCGCGCGGAGCAGGTCGGCTCGCCGATGATGCAGTGGTCGGCGCGCACGCCGCGCGCCTGCAGCGCTTGGACCACCTTCTCGGTGCCGTCGATGGCGTCGCCTTCTTCATCCGATGTGAGCAGCAACGCGACCGAGCCGCGCGGTTTCGGCGCATCGGCGTAGAGCCCCTCGAGCGCGGTGATGAAGGCCGCCAGTCCGGCCTTCATGTCGGCGGCGCCGCGGCCGTAGAGCAGGCCGTCGCGCACCGTCGGCTCGAACGGGGCGCTCTTCCACTGCTCGAGCGGCCCGGTGGGGACCACGTCGGTGTGTCCGGCCAACACCGTGAGCGTGGCCGCATCGCCGCTGCCGTGGCCTTCGCGCACTGCCCAGAGGTTGTCGACCTTGCCGAAGCGCATGCGCTCCAGAACGAAGCCGAGACATTCCAGCCTGGCCGAGAGGATGTCGAGGCAGCCGGCGTCATCCGGCGTGATGGACGGCCGCCGGACCAGGTCCTCAAGCAACGCTTGTGTCGGCGAGCTCACTCGGGTCACACCCCGAACAGGGCCGCGTAGCGCTTCTCGGAAAAGCCCAGCTCGATCTGCCCGTCCTTCTCCAGCACCGGGCGCTTGATCAGCGATGGCTTTTCCAGCATGAGTTCGATGGCTTGCGCCGGGCCGGTCACCGCCTCCTTGCGCTCGGCTGGCAGCGCGCGCCAGGTCAGTCCGGCGCGGTTGCACAGGCGCTCCCAGGGCACCTGTGCAAGCCACACCTCGAGCTGCTCACGCGTCACGCCCTTCGACTTGAAGTCATGGAAGTCGTAGGCCTGGCCACGTGCGTCGAGCCAGGCCCGCGCCTTTTGCACGGTGCCGCACTGGGTGAGTCCGTACATCTTCACTGTCGCCTCTTCATCGCTGTAGCCATCACCTGAGATGCGGCGGTCGCCCCGCCGTTCCGTGCCGGTGTCAGACCCCGCGCAGCAGTTCGTTGATGCCGACCTTGCCGCGCGTCTTGGCGTCGACCTTCTTGACGATGACGGCGCAGTACAGGCTGCAGGTGCCGTCGGAGGAGGGCAGGTTGCCGCTCACCACCACCGAGCCGGCCGGGATCCGGCCGTAGCTCACCTCGCCGGTCTCGCGGTCATAGATCTTGGTCGATTGACCGATGTACACGCCCATCGAGATGACCGAGCCTTCCTCGACGATGACGCCCTCGACCACCTCCGAGCGCGCGCCGATGAAGCAGTTGTCCTCGATGATGGTCGGGTTGGCCTGCACCGGTTCCAGCACGCCGCCGATGCCGACGCCACCCGAGAGGTGCACGTTCTTGCCGATCTGTGCACAGGAGCCCACGGTGGCCCAGGTGTCGACCATGGTGCCCTCGTCCACATAGGCGCCGATGTTCACGTAGGAGGGCATCAGCACCACGTTCTTGCCGATGAAGGCGCCGCGGCGCACGGCGGCCGGCGGCACGACGCGGAAGCCGCCATCGCGGAAATCGCGGCTCGAGTAGTCAGCGAACTTGCTCGGCACCTTGTCGAAGTAGTTGGTGTAGCCGCCGCGCGTGAACTGGTTGTCCTCGAGCCGGAACGACAGCAGCACGGCCTTTTTGAGCCACTGGTGGGTGGTCCATTGGCCGCCGATCTTTTCGGCGACACGCAGCTTGCCGCTGTCGATATCGGCGAGTACATGGTCGACCGCCTCGCGCAGCTGCGAGTCGGCGTTGCGCGGGGTGATCTCGGCGCGGCGCTCGAAGGCCGCTTCGATGAGTTGCTGGACGTCTGACATGGTGTCTCCCGTTGAATTGATATGCAGTCTGATCGAGTTCGGCAGCAAGTGGAACGCTTAGGCTCCGGCCCTTGCCAAGCGTGTGCAATGGCGGACGATACGGCGAGCGCCTTCAATGCATTCGTCGAGCGGCGCGACTAACGCGACGCGCGCGCGGCCCGCGCCCGGGTTGGTCCCCTGGGCGTCGCGTGCCAGGTAACTGCCCGGCAACAGCAGCACGTTCTCTTGTTCCAGTAGCGTCCTCACGAAAGTCTCGTCGTCGCCTAGCGTCGGTAGCCACAAGTAGAACCCGGCATCAGGTCGCTCGACCCCGGTGACCGGGCCCAGCAGTGGCAGCAGAGCGTCGAACTTGGCAGCGTAGAGAGCGCGGTTGTCGGCGACGTGGGCTTCGTCGTTCCAAGCGGCAATGCTCGCCGCAGCGACAGCACCGCTCATCGCGCAGCCGTGGTAGGTGCGGTACTGCAAAAAACGCTTGAGCACGGCTGCGTCGCCCATCACAAAGCCCGAGCGCAGACCGGGCGCGTTGGAACGCTTGGACAGGCTGCCAAACACCACAAGCCTTGGGTATTGGTCGCGACCGAGCTGTCGGGCCGCCTCGAGTGCGCCCAGTGGTGGCGTGTCGAAATAGATCTCCGAGTAGCACTCGTCGGCGGCAACGATAAAGTCGTGACGATCGGCCAGTGTGAACAGTTCGCGCCAGAAATTCAGGTCTAGCACGGCCCCGGTCGGATTGCCCGGCGAGCAGATGTAGAAGAGCTGTGTACGGGCCAGCACCGCCGCCGGGATTGCCGACAGGTCTGGTACGTAGTTGTTGTCCGCCAGTGTGTTCAGGTAGAAGGGTTTGGCGCCAGCCAGCAGGGCTGCCCCTTCATAGATCTGATAAAAAGGGTTCGGCGACACGACTATCGGGTCTGGGCGGGTCGGATCGACCACCGCCTGGGCGATGGCGAACAATGCTTCGCGGCTGCCGTTGACGGGCAGCACCTCGGTGTCGGGATTGGGTGGCGGGATTCCATACCGCCGTGCCGCCCAGCTGGCGATGGCCTCGCGCAAGGAGGCAGGACCCTGTGTGCTGGGGTAGACCGACAGCCCCGCCAAGGCGCCACTAAGGGCCTCTTTGAGCAGCTGCGGTGTCGGGTGTGCCGGTTCGCCGATCGACAGATTCACCCGCGGCAGGTCGTGCGGCTGCGACACACCGACAATCAAGCCAGCGAGCTTCTGGAACGGATAAGTCTGCAGCAGGTCGAGACGCGGGTTCAAGGCATGTTCTGTGCGGTAAGGTTCGGCAAGCAGCCGACGCCGGGCCGCAGATTATAGGGGGCAAGGGGTGGGGGGCAAAGACGCAGGCGGAGGCGAGCAAGGCACTGTGATTGCGGCCCTGCTCACCGGGGCGATCGTCTGGGGGCTGGTCTGGTATCCCTATCGTGCGCTGGAATGGGCCGGGTATTCGCCCACCACCGCCACGATCCTGACCTACGCCGCAAGCATGGTACTGCTGGCCCTACTGCCCAGCGGCAGTCTGGCCGGCTGGCGGCAAAATTGGTGGCCACTCCTGCTGATCGGGCTGGCTGCAGGCTGGACCAATCTCGCCTACGTGCTGGGGATGGTTGGCGGGGAGGTCATGCGGGTGCTGTTGCTGTTCTACCTGGCGCCTCTATGGACCGTTGTACTGTCGCGTTTGCTCCTGGGCGAACAGCTGACGCCCGCGTCTGGTCTGCTGGTGCTGCTGTCGCTGGCCGGGGCGCTGGTCATGCTGTGGCCAGCGCAGGGTTTGCCTCTGCCGGCCAATGCCGCCGAGTGGCTGGGTCTGAGCGCAGGTGTCAGCTTCGCTTTGGTCAACGTACTGTCGCGGCGGGCGCAAGCGACCTCGATCGAGCTAAAGTCGCTGGCGACCTGGTTGGGCGTTCTTGCAGTGTCGGCCGCGTGGCTGGCGGTTGGCGGTGGCCGCTGGTCGATGCCTGCGCAGCCGGCTCTGACCGACCTTCTTCTTTTGGCAATCCTCGGCCTGACGCTCGGGTCGATCACCGTCATCATCCAATATGGCTTGGCGAGGGTTCCCGCCAACACTGCGATCGTGATCTTTCTGGTGGAGCTGGTGGCTGGTGCTGTGTCGGCTGCGCTGCTGGCCGGCGAATATCTCGGGCTGCGCGACTGGATCGGCGGCAGCCTGATCGTCTCGGCCAGCCTGGTCGCCGCCTGGCGTTCGCGCCGCCGCCGCGCCTAGTCGCCCGTCGAGGACTTCAGCAGAACCAGCGCAGCACCACCGCCACCCTCGACCTTGGGCGCCTGGCAGAACGCAAGCACCTCGTCGCGCTGCATCAGCCAGCTGCGCACCTTGCCCTTGAGCACCGGCTCTTTGTTGGGTGAGCGCAGGCCTTTGCCGTGGATGATGCGCACGCAGCGGAAGCCGGCCTGCCGGCAACGCAGCAAGAATCCAGCGAGCTCTAACCGTGCCATCTCGCGCGTCAGTCCATGCAGATCGAGCTGAGCCTGGATCACCCAGTGACCCCGTCGTAGCTTGCGCAGGGCAGCGGCGGTCACGCCAGGTCGGGCGAACAGTAGCTCTTCGCCGGTCTCGAGGTCTTCCGGTTCGTAGTCGGACAGGCTCTCGGCCAGCGCCTCGCACTCGTCAGCGATGCGTTGTGCGGGCCACGGGTCGGGCAGCGGCGCCCGCACCAGCGCACGGTCGGCGACCGGCAAGGGCTTGACATCGGCCACTGCTTCGCGGAACAGCTCGCGCTGGCTGGCCGCCGCCTGCGCTACCGCGGCCGCTTGGCGCGCTGCGGCCTCGCGTTCGCGGGTCTGGCGCTCGATGTCCTGGCGCACGCCATTCAGCGCGGCAGCGAACGGGTTGTCGGCGCGGGGCTTGGCCATGATCGGGACGGGGGGCGTGGGCGAAGTCGGGCTAGCGGGGCGAGATCGCGCGTGTGGAAACGCAAATCAGTGCTGCGAGACGCGACCGACGGGGCGCTGGCGGTCGGTCAGACCTATCCACCCAGCGCATCCAAATAGCGCTCGGCATCCAGTGCCGCCATGCAGCCAGTGCCCGCGCTGGTCACCGCCTGGCGGTAGATGTGGTCCTGCACGTCGCCGGCGGCAAAGACCCCGGGGATGCTGGTGGCGGTGGCGTTGCCGTCGCGGCCGCCGCGGGTCACGATATACCCGCCCTCCATCTCCAGCTGTCCCTCGAAGATCTGCGTGTTGGGCTGATGGCCGATGGCGATGAACATACCCTGCAAAGCGATGTCGCGGGCGGCGCCATCCTTCACCGAGCGCACGCGCATGCCGGTCACGCCGCTGTCGTCGCCCAGCACCTCGTCGAGCGTGCTGTCGAGCACCAATTCGATCTTGCCCTCGGCCACGCGCTGCATCAGCTTGTCGATCATGATCGCCTCGGCCTTGAACCTGTCACGCCGGTGCACGAGCGTGACCTTGCTGGCGATGTTGGCCAGGTACAGCGCCTCCTCCACGGCGGTGTTGCCGCCGCCGACTACTGCAACAGGTTGATTCTTGTAGAAGAAGCCATCGCAGGTGGCGCAGGCCGACACGCCGCGCCCGCTGAACGCCTGTTCGCTCGGCAGGCCAAGGTACTTGGCGCTGGCGCCGGTGGCGATGATGAGCGCGTCGCAGGTGTACTCGCCGCTGTCGCCCACCAAGCGCATCGGCTTCTCATTCAGGTGCACGGTGTGGATGTGGTCGAACACCAGTTCGGTGTCGAAGCGCGTGGCGTGCTTCTCGAAGCGCGCCATCAGGTCGGGGCCGAGCACGCCGTCGGCGTCGGCCGGCCAGTTGTCGACCTCGGTGGTGGTCATCAGCTGGCCACCCTGGGCGATGCCGGTGATCACCACCGGCTTCAAGTTGGCGCGTGCGGCATAGACGGCGGCGGTGTAGCCGGCCGGTCCGGAACCGAGGATGAGCAGGCGGATATGGCGGGGCATGAGGACAAGACTCCGGGTAGGGCGGTCAGACAGTGGGTGGGCCGGGCTGCAGGTGGACCAGGCTGGGTACCGATTGATTCCCGCTGCAGGCAAATAGCTGCACCAGGGCGGGCGCAAGTGCTTCCGGCGAGGGCAGGTCGGCGCTGAGCGCGTCGCTTGCCGAGTGGCTCTTTTGGCGGATCGGGCTGCGCATCGGCCCGGGAACTGCAGCGTGCGCGCGGTGAGTGCCACGGTACGCCCATTCCTCGTCAAGCGTTTGCGCCAGAGCGATCAGGCCCGCCTTGGCGACGCCGTAAGCACCCCAAAAAGCTGCCGGTCTGGCGCCGTGTGTGTCCGCTACAAAGACCACCGTGGCTACTGGTGCGGCATCGAGGAGTGGCATGCAGGCACGGGTGAGCAGAGCCGGCGCGACCAAGTCGACCTGCGTCAGCGTCTTCCAGGTGGCGGCGTCCTGTTGGGAGAGGGGGGTCAAGCTACGAAACTGCGCGGCAGAATGCACTACGCCATCAAGCCGCCCGAGCTGTGTCTCTAACGCGTTTGCGATGCGCTCGCCAGCAGCGTCATCGAGCGTGGCGAGGTCGAACGGGACGATGCCCGGTTCGGCGCCGCCGGCGGCAAGGATGGCATCGTAAGTGGCTTCAAGCGGCTTGACCTTGCGACCAAGCAGCGCGACCGTGACGCCAGCGGCGGCCAGTGCAATCGCGCAGGCGCGGCCAAAGCCAGAACCGGCGCCGGTGACAAGAACGGCCTGCCCGCGCAGATCGGGCAGCAGAGGAGCGGTCATGGAGCGTGGCCGGTTATGAGGCGTGCGCATTCTACCCCGCTGCGCACCGCGGCCTCGAGGGTTGCCGGATAAGGGCCGGGAGTGTAATCACCCGCGAGCCACAACTGGTCCGCGCCGGTCTGGTGGGATGGTCGGTGCAGATTGGGGGTGCAGGCGAAGGTCGCACGTTTTTCGACGATCCATTGGCTAGCCGCGATGCGCGGCAGCTTCGGCACGTTGCGCTGCAATTGCCTGGAGATTTGGGCCACGGGGTCGGCAAGTCGCTGGTAGGCACTGATCACGATACTGAGCCGACCATCGCCGTGATCGATCAACCATTCACCAGGGCCATCGTCGAGGAGCTGCAGGGGCGCGGTGACCGGACCCGTGGTGTCAAGACGCAGATGCAGAGTGGCGATCGCCAAGGGCTCCAGCCCGGCCAGTGCCGCGAGAGTGCGGTCGTCGGCGTGGTCGCGTAGCAGCCGAGCCGCAGCTGCGGGTGCTGTCGCCACCACTAACGTATCGAAGGATGCGGCAGCCGTCGCGCTTCCCGACGTTGGCAGCGTGCTTGGGCTGCGCTCCAGAGGCGGGTCGTGGTTCACAGCGGCGCTTGTTTCCCTAGCGCAGTCGACTCGCCAGCCCTGATCGCAACGCAGCAGGTGGCGCACCCGGTGGCCCAAGTAAACCCGAGCACCGCGAGCTCGTAGCCAGGCCAGTGCCGGGTCGGGAAGCAAGGCGCCGAGCGGACGCGATGGCAGTTCGAGGCTGGCATCGCGGCCGGCCGCCAGCAGACCGTCGTGCAACACATGCGCAAATACCCGCGCCGAGGCTCGATCGGCCGGCGTGTTCAAGGCTGCCACACACAGGGGTGCCCACAAACGCCGCACCAGCGCTGCGGGCTGGTTCAGCGTCTGTAGCCAAACCGCCACACTGCGGTCCGTTGCATGCCGGGCGGCCGGCACATCCAGGGCCACCCGCAGCAATGCTCGCCGTCCCCCTGGGCCCAAGCCCCGGGCGCCGACCAGAGCTGCCAGTCGCCCGAGCCCGAGTGGCCAGCCGGGTACGTTTAGCCGCAGGCCATCGGTAGAGTGCAGCGACAACGGGAGCCGGCGCAAGACCTGGCGGCGGTCGACGCCGAGCTTGTGCATCATGGCGAACGTGGCATGGTAGGGGCCGATCAGCAAGTGCTGGCCGTTATCGATCACCCCCATGGATGTGGCGACACTGCGCGCGCGCCCACCGGCTACTGTGTTGGCTTCGAATAGCGTGACCTCCCAGCCAGCTTCGACCAGCTGCACGGCGCAGCTGAGCCCGGCCCAGCCGGCACCGACTACAGCGACCCGACGGGTCATGCTCAGATGCGTCCGGTCAGGGCCACCCGCAGGCCGATCATCGCCTTACGGAGTGGCGGCAGCAGGGTCTTCTCGCGCAGCACATGACAGCCACCACGATCGATCTCGTCGAGAAGGGTGCGGTAGACGGCCGCCATGACCAATCCCGGGCGCTGTGGACGACGGTCGATGTTCGGCAGCGCGGCCAGTGCGTCGGCATAGGCTTGCCGTGCACGCGCCACCTGGAAACGCATCAGCGCGAGGAACTCTGGCGTTTCGCGGCGGGCGAGTAGGTCGGCCGGCGACACACCAAAGCGGCGCAACTCGTCCGCAGGCAAGTAGATCCGGCCGCGCATGGCGTCTTCGCCGACATCGCGGATGATGTTGGTGAGTTGTAGCGCCAGGCCCAGCCGGGCTGCGTAGGTCTCGGTGGCTGGGTTTTGGTAGCCGAAGATCCGCGCCGATAGCAGCCCGACCACGCCAGCGGCACGGTGGCAGTAGAGCTCCAATGCGGCAAAGTCGGAATAGCCAGCGTGTTGGAGGTCCATCGCCATGCCATCGAGGAGGGCTACGAAGTGCTCCTGGGGTAGTGCGAAGGCATTCACTGCCGGTGCCAGCGCCCTTGTCACCGGGTGGTTTGGCTGGCCGGCGTAGAGCGCGTCGAGCTCCTTGCGCCACCAGGTCAGGACCGTGTGGGCTGCGACCGGGTCGCTGATGTCATCGACGACATCGTCTACCGCACGGCAGAACGCATAGAGCGCTGTCATCGCCCGCCGACGTGACGCCGGTAGCAGCTTGAAGCTCAGTGTCAGACTCGAGCCGCTACGGCGGATGACGTCCTTGCAATAAGCGTGTGGATCCATGGCTTGGCATTCCGTTCCGAGTCAGGTTTGCGGGTCGTGGCCGAACAGCGCGCGGGGCAGAGCAGCAAGCAGGTCGCGCCAGCCGACCGTCGGCCGATGGCGGAACACATCGCCACGTGCGGCGTGCAGTTTGCGCAGAACCGCCTCACCACCCAGCACGATGAGCCGGATCTCGATGCCCAAGCGTCCGCCAAGTGCCCGTCCGAGCGGTGCGCCAGCTTGGAGCAGGCGCCGCGCGCGATCGATCTGAAAGTCCAGTAGCGCCGACCAGTTGCCGCCGACAGCCCCTTGAGCGATCTGTGCGTCGCTGACGCTAAAGCGGGCCAGGTCTTCCTGCGGTAGATAGACCCGCCCTTTGGCCCAGTCCACCGCGATGTCTTGCCAGAAGTTGATCAACTGCAGGGCGCTGCAAATGCCGTCGGAATATGCGAGGTTGCGCGGGGAGGCAGCGTCAAAGATATGCAGCAGGATGCGCCCGATGGGATTGGCAGACCGCCGGCAGTAGTCGGCCAGGTCGGCGTAGGTCGCGTAGCGGGTCACTGTGACGTCTTGCTCGAAGGCGCTAAGCAGGTCGGTGAACAGGTCCAGCGGAATGGCATGCCGGCGGATGACTGCCGCTAGCGGTCCCAGCACCGGGTGCTCTGGCGTTTCTCCGCGGCTGATCGCTTGCAGGCCAGCGCGATAAGCGGCCAAGTGGCCGAGCCGTTCAGTGGCCGTCAGGTTACCCTCGTCAGCGAAATCGTCGGCGCTACGCGCGAAGTGGTACACCGCCACGACGCTGGGGCGAAAGCGCGCCGGCATCACCCACGAGGCGACCGGGAAGTTCTCGTAGTGTTCGACCGGCATGCTCGGCTGCGGTGGGCGGGGCACCTAGTTTACACTCGCGCCTCGGGGCGTCGGCTTGAACCGGCGCAGCCTGGCGACCGTGGCGAAATTGGTAGACGCAACAGGTTTAGGTCCTGTCGGAGGCAACTCTGTGGAGGTTCGAGTCCTCTCGGTCGCACCAGCTGGCAATCCGCGTCCTGCATGGCGGTGGCGCGGCCGCTGCGTATAATGACGGGTTCTTCCACCCACACAGCGCCTTCGCGCTCCTCCGACCGAGACATCCATGGCAGCATCCATCGAAACCATTGAGGGCCTGCAACGCCGGGTCAATCTTGCCATTCCGCTGGCGGCCATCGAGGCCGAGGCCGAGCGTCGCCTGCGCGACCTCGCCCGCAGCGTCAACATCAAAGGCTTCCGCAAGGGCAAGGCGCCGGTCAAGCTGGTCGCCCAGCAGTATGGCCAGCAGGTGCGCGAGGAGGTCGTCGGTGAGCAATTGCGTGATGCCTTCACCGCGACCACTATCGGCAACAAGGTGCGCGTGGCTGGTATGCCGCGCTTTGAGCCGAAAGAGGGCGATGGCAAGACCGACCTGCTGTTCGATGCGCACTTCGAGGTCTACCCCGAGATCGACCTGGGGGATATCAAGTCGTGGAAGCTCGAGCGCGCAAGCCTCGAGGTGACTGACAAGGATGTTGAGACCACCCTCGAGATCCTGCGCAAGCAGCGGGTCTCGTACAAGGCCGCTAAGCGCGCCGCCAAGGCCGATGACCGCGTCACCGTCGACTTTTCGGCGGTGCTCGACGGCAAGCCGATGCCAGGTGGTGACGGCAAGGATTTCCCGTTTGTGCTGGGTGCCGGCCAGATGCTTCCAGACTTCGAGGCGGCCATTGCCGGCAAGTCGGCCAAAGAGACCACCGAGTTTGATCTGACCTTCCCGCAGGACTATCGCGCGACCGATGTCGCCGGCAAGACGGCGCGTTTCACTGTCACCATCAAGCAGGTCGAAGGCCCGGTCCTGCCCAAGGTCGATGCCGACTTCGCCAAGGCCCTGGGTGTCGAGAGCGGTGACGTTGATGAGTTGCGTCGTGAGTTGCGGACCAACGTCGAGCGCGAAGTCGCTCGTCGCCTGCAGTCGAAGGCCAAGACTGCAGTCATGGAGAAGCTGCGCGAGGTGCCGGATGTGTCCCTGCCGAAGTCGCTGGTCGATACCGAGATCCGTCGTCTGATCCAGCTGACCCGCGCCGACCTCGAGGCCAAGGGTATTCCCAGCGCCAAAGAGATGCCGCTACCCCCCGAGATGTTCGTCGAGGAGGCCGAGGCCCGGGTCAAGCTGGGCCTGCTGGTGGGGGAGATCGCTCGCATCAATCAGCTGGTGCCGGCACCGGAGAAAGTCCGTGACCTCGTGATCCAGCAGTCGATGAACTACGAAAACCCGGCCGAGATGGTGCAGTGGTTCTACGCTGATCCGCGCCGCCTGCAGGAAGCGCAGGGTGTGGTGCTTGAAGATGCCGTGGTCGACTGGGTGCTCGGTCAAGCCAAGACCAAGGCGGTGAAGATTTCGTTTGAAGAACTGATGGACATCAGCCGATGATGTCGAGCATGGGAAGAGACGGCATGGCACAGGACTATGGTCGCCAGGAGCCGATGAACCTCGGTCTGGTGCCGATGGTGGTCGAGCAGAGCGGCCGCGGCGAACGCGCCTACGACATCTACTCGCGCCTGCTGAAGGAGCGCGTGGTGTTCCTGGTCGGTCCGGTCAACGAGGTCACCGCCAACCTGGTGGTGGCGCAGATGCTGTTCCTCGAGTCGGAGAACCCCGACAAGGACATCAGCTTCTACATCAACTCGCCCGGCGGTATGGTCACCGCCGGCATGGCGATCTACGACACCATGAACTTCATCAAGTGTGACGTCAGCACGCTGTGTATCGGCCAGGCCGCCAGCATGGGCGCTTTCCTGCTCAGCGCCGGCGCCAAGGGCAAGCGCTTCGCGCTGCCCAACTCGCGCGTGATGATCCATCAGCCGCTCGGCGGCTTCCAGGGTCAGGCCTCGGACATCGAGATCCACGCCAAGGAAATTCTGTACCTGAAAGAGCGGCTTAACCGGATGCTTGCCGACCACACTGGCCAGAGCATCGAGGCCATCGAGCGTGACACCGATCGCGATAACTTTATGAGCGCGGAGGCTGCCAAGGCCTACGGGCTGATCGACCAGGTCCTGGTCACCCGCGGGCAAAACGCGGAGAGCTAAAGGCGACGCTGATGAGCGATACCAAGACCGACGACAAGCTGCTTTACTGCTCCTTCTGTGGCAAGAGCCAGCAAGAGGTGCGCAAGCTGATCGCCGGGCCATCGGTGTTCATCTGCGACGAGTGCATCGAGCTGTGCAACGACATCATCCGTGAAGAGACCGGCGCGGAAGCCGAGGGCAAAGATGGCAAGTCGTCCTTGCCGACGCCGCGAGAGATCCGGGACATCCTTGACCAGTATGTGATCGGTCAGGCGCCGGCAAAAAAGATCCTGTCGGTGGCGGTCTACAACCACTACAAGCGGGTGCGAAGCGGCGCGCGACGAGACGACGTCGAGTTGTCGAAGAGCAACATTTTGCTGATCGGCCCGACGGGTTCGGGCAAAACGCTGGTCGCCCAGACTCTGGCGCGGCTACTCGACGTCCCGTTTGTCATGGCGGACGCAACGACTCTGACCGAGGCTGGCTACGTCGGCGAGGATGTCGAGAACATCATCCAGAAGCTGCTGCAAAAGTGCGACTACGACGTCGAGAAGGCGCAGCAAGGTATTGTCTACATCGACGAGATCGACAAGATCTCGCGCAAAAGCGACAACCCGTCGATCACCCGTGACGTGTCCGGCGAGGGCGTGCAGCAGGCGCTGCTCAAGCTGATCGAGGGCACGGTCGCCAGTGTGCCGCCGCAGGGCGGTCGCAAGCATCCCAACCAAGAGTTCGTGCAGGTCGACACCACCAACATCCTTTTTATCTGTGGCGGTGCTTTTGACGGCCTCGACAAGATCATCCGTAACCGCTCCGAGCGCGGTGGCATCGGCTTCGCCGCAGAAGTGCGCAGCAAGGATTCGGCGCGCGAGGTCAGCACGGTACTGCGCGACGTCGAGCCGGAAGACCTCATCAAATACGGCCTGATCCCGGAGTTCATTGGTCGCCTGCCGGTCACCGCGACGCTCGAGGAGCTCGACGAGGCGGCCCTCGTGCGCATCCTGACCGAGCCAAAGAATGCCCTGGTCAAACAGTTTCAGAAGCTGTTCGAGATGGAAGGCGTGGCTCTTGAGGTGCGCGACGATGCCCTGCTCGAGATCGCCAAGCGGGCTCTTGCGCGCAAGACCGGTGCTCGTGGTTTACGTTCTATTCTCGAGCAAGCCCTGCTCGAAACCATGTTCGATTTGCCATCGCTCGAGAACGTCGAGTCAGTGGTGGTCGATGCCGGAGTGATCGCCGAAGGTAGCAAGCCTTTGCTGGTCTACGCTGAACAGCCGGCTGCCGGTAACGCTTGATATTCTCCTTGAGCGTCCCCATCTGCCGCAGTACTTTGGGGCAGAAGCTCCGCTATCCGCGAACCGCGAAGGATTCCGATGACCGACACGACCCTGACTACCGGTGACACCGTGCATCTGTCGCTGCTGCCACTGCGCGACGTTGTGGTGTTTCCGCATATGGTGATCCCGCTGTTCGTCGGCCGCCCGAAGTCGATCAAGGCACTCGAGCTGGCGATGGAAGGCGGCAAAAGTATTCTGCTGGTCGCCCAGAAGTCAGCCGCCAAGGACGAACCGTCCACCGATGACCTCTACGCTGTCGGCACCGTTGCCAGCATCCTGCAGATGCTCAAGTTGCCCGATGGCACCGTGAAGGTGTTGGTCGAGGGCGTGCAGCGCGCGCAGGTGACTGCTGTCGAGGATGAGAAGACCCACTTCAGCGGGCATGCCGTACTTGTTGGCGATCTCAACGCCGAGACGCACGAGGTCGAGGCGATGCGCCGCGCCATGCTGGCCCAGTTTGACCAGTATGTGAAGCTCAACAAGAAGATCCCGCCCGAGGTGCTCACATCGGTCGCCGGCATCGACGAGGCTGGACGCCTGGCCGACATGATCGCGGCCCACCTGCCGCTCAAGCTCGAGCAGAAGCAGGACGTGCTCGACATCTTCGACGTGCGTCAGCGCCTGGAACATCTGCTTGGCCTGCTCGAAGCCGAGATCGACATCCTGCAGGTGGAGAAGCGCATCCGCGGCCGCGTCAAGCGGCAGATGGAGAAGTCGCAGCGCGAGTACTACTTGAACGAGCAGGTCAAGGCCATCCAGAAGGAACTCGGCGAGTTGGAGGAGGGCAACGACCTCGACGAGCTCGAGCGCAAGCTGCGCGCTGCCGGAATGAGCAAGGAGGCTTTGGCCAAGGCTGAATCCGAGCTGAAGAAGCTGCGCATGATGTCCCCGATGTCGGCCGAAGCCACTGTGGTCAGGAACTTCATCGACACACTGCTTGGCTTGCCCTGGAAGAAGAAGTCGAAGATCAGCAAGGACCTGGCGGCTGCAGGCAAGGTGCTCGAGGCCGATCACCACGGTCTGGAGAAGGTCAAGGAGCGCATCCTTGAGTATCTCGCAGTGCAGCAGCGCGTCGACAAGGTCAAAGCGCCGATCCTTTGTCTGGTTGGACCTCCCGGTGTCGGCAAGACCTCGCTTGGTCAGTCGATCGCCCGCGCTACCAACCGCAAGTTCGTGCGTATGGCACTCGGCGGTGTACGCGATGAGGCCGAGATCCGTGGCCATCGTCGCACGTACATCGGTTCCATGCCAGGCAAGATCCTGCAGAACATGAGCAAGGTGGCGGTGAAAAACCCGCTGTTCCTGCTCGATGAGGTCGACAAGATGGGCCAGGATTTTCGCGGCGACCCTTCTTCGGCCCTGCTCGAGGTGCTTGACCCGGAACAGAACGCCAGCTTTACCGACCACTATGTCGAGGTCGAGTACGACTTGTCCGATGTGATGTTCGTGGCAACCGCCAACACGCTCGATATTCCGGCGCCGCTACTTGATCGCATGGAGGTCATCCGTCTTTCCGGTTACACGGAAGACGAGAAGGTCGGTATCGCTACCCGGTACTTGGTGCCCAAGCAGATGAAGAACCATGGCTTGAAGGAGACCGAGTGCAGCATCGGCGAATCAGCCATTCGCGAGATCATTCAGTACTACACCCGCGAGGCCGGGGTGCGTTCGCTCGAACGCGAGCTCGCCAAGATCTGCCGAAAGGTGGTCAAGGAACTGCTGCTGAAGAAGGCGAAGTCACGCGTCACTGTCACCCCGCGCACCATTCACAAGTACCTAGGCGTGCGGCGTTACCAGGTCGGCCTGGCCGAGAAGCACAACCAGGTCGGGCAGGTGACGGGTCTGGCATGGACCGAGGTCGGCGGTGAGCTGCTCACGATCGAGGCTGTGACCATGCCTGGCAAGGGCACCGTGGTGACCACTGGCAAGCTGGGCGAGGTCATGCAGGAGTCGATGAAGGCGGCTATCACAGTCGTACGTGCGCGCTCGGACGCGCTTGGCATCGCGCCGGATTTTTACCAGAACACCGACGTCCACATCCATGTGCCTGAGGGCGCTACGCCGAAGGACGGGCCGAGCGCAGGCATTGCGATTGTGACTGCGCTCACTTCGATGCTCACTGGCATTCCCGTTCGGGCCGATGTCGCCATGACCGGCGAGATCACGCTACGTGGTGAGGTGCTCGCCATCGGCGGTCTGAAGGAGAAGCTCCTGGCAGCGCATCGTGCCGGTATCAAGACCGTGCTCATCCCTCAGGAGAACGTCAAGGATCTCGCCGAGATTCCGGACAATGTGAAGAATCGCTTGGAGATCAAGGCTGTGAAGTGGATCGATGAGGTTTTGGCGACGGCCCTCGAGCGGATGCCGGAGCCTTCCACCAAGCCGGTCGATGTCGAGCCTGGTTTGCAGGCTCCGGTTATCGAGGCGGCTCCCGCCCCGGTGGTCAAGCACTGATCATTCAGACCGATTCTCGATCGACGCCCGGGCACTTACCCGGGCGTCATGACGTCTGGCCTTGAAAATCCCGCCAGAACACGATTGACAGGGCTTTTCGGCAGTTGCTATAAACCCGAAGCCGACGTGGTTTCGGCTTCTGCAGACTCAAACCTACAAGGAAGGGGACAGAAGTGAATAAATCCGATCTGATCGACGCCATCGCCGTTGGGGCCGACATTTCCAAGGCCGCCGCTGGCCGTGCGCTCGACGCAGTGGTTGGTGCTGTTGGTAAGGCCCTGAAGAAGGGTGACACCGTGAGCCTAGTGGGCTTTGGTACGTTCTACACGTCGGCCCGCGCCGCTCGCACCGGCCGCAACCCGCGCACCGGCGCCGAGATCAAGATCAAGGCTTCAAAGGTGCCCAAGTTCCGTCCTGGCAAGGCTCTGAAGGATGCTGTAAACTAATGAGCTTTGCTGGGTGCTTAGCTCAGCTGGTAGAGCGTCGCCCTTACAAGGCGAATGTCAGCGGTTCGATCCCGTTAGCACCCACCACCAGCCAAGCAGTGCCGGTAGTCGTTCTAGGAGTGGTAGTTCAGTTGGTTAGAATACCGGCCTGTCACGCCGGGGGTCGCGGGTTCGAGTCCCGTCCACTCCGCCAACACTGAGTCTGGGGCGAATGTAAGTTCGCCCCTTTCTCTTTTTTGCCCCGTACCATTCGTCGTCTGCGTTTTGCAGGCCTCGCAGAGTTCAGGTCACGTTCCATGTTCGACGTCTTTCGCAACAATCCGCTGGTCGCCAAGATCATCCTTGCGCTGTTGATCCTGCCGTTCGCCCTTTGGGGTGTCGACTCCTACTTTTCGGGCGGTGACGATCCGGTGGTGGCCAAGGTCGCTGGCAGTTCGATCTCGGAGCGCGAATTTCAGCAGCAGCTCGCTGAGCAGCGCGAAGAGCTGCGCCAACAGCTTGGTGAGCGCTTCGATCCGGAGTTGGTCGAGTCCAATCGCTTCCGTCTGGCTGTACTCGAGGACATGGTCAACCGTCAGCTCCTCATGATGTCGGCCCTGCAGTCAGGCATGACTGTCCCCGATCACCGGCTGGCACAGATCATCCGCGAGATCCCGGCTTTTAAGCGGGATGGTCAGTTTGATGTAAAGGCCTACGAGACGTTGCTGCGTCAACAAGGCTTCAGTCCGGCCTCGTTCCAGGAAAGTGTCCGCGCCGAGATCGTCGCCGAGCAGAACGCTGGTTTCTTCGAGCGCGCTCGCTGGCTACCACAGGTGGTGGTCGACCGTGCGGCCGACCTTGGAGAGCAGGAGCGCGATGTTCAGCAAGCCCTAATCAGTCCGGAGGAATTTTTGGCGAAGGTCAGTGTGACCGACGACGAAGTGCGCAAGTACTTTGACGACAACGCCAAGGAATTCGAGGTACCGCGACGCGTTAAGCTCGAGTATCTCGTGTTGGATGCCGATGTCCTTGCCAAGTCTGTGCAATTGGAGCCGGGCGAGATCGAGGCGTATTTCCAATCGAATGCAGCGCGTTTTGGCGGTGACGAACAGCGTCGGGCCAGCCATATCCTGATCGGTGTCGATGCCGGCGCGGATGCGAAAACGCGCGATGCAGCGCGGACGCGAGCCAGCAAACTGCTTGCCGAGGTGCGTGCCGGAAAAGATTTTGCCCTGCTCGCGAGTGCCAACTCGACCGACACCGGTTCAGCCGCACAGGGCGGCGACCTCGGACTCTTCGGGCGTGGCGTGATGGTAAAGCCCTTCGAAGATGCGGTCTTCGCGTTGAAGCCCGGTCAGGTCTCGGATCTGGTCGAAACCGACTTTGGTTTCCACATCATCAAGCTGACCGAGGTTCAGGGCGGGGGTGACTTGGCTTCGGTGCGGCCGCAGGTCGAAGCTGAGCTGAAGAAGCAGCGGTCGGCACAGCGCTTTGCGGAACTCGCCGAAGCATTCTCCGACGCAGTCTTCGAGGAGTCCGGCAGCCTGTCGTCAGCCGCCGATGCAGTTGGCGCCCCGATACAGACGGTCGACAATCTGACCCGCTTCGGGGTGACCGGCGACCCGATCCTAAGCAATCAGAAGTTTTTGCGTGCGGTGTTTGAAGATGCGCTGCCAAACAAGCGGAATACCGAGGTGGTCGAAGTATCGCCCGAGCGCTTGGTGGCTGGCCGTGTAGTCTCGGAGAAGCCCGCTGAGCAGATCCCGTTCGCAGTTGTGCAGGGTGAGTTGCGCGATCGCCTGCGTCGCGACAAGGCGGCCGCCCTTGCCATCGCCGAGGGCAAGCGCATCATGGCCGAGCTGAGCGCCGGCAAGGACGTTGCCGTGAAGTGGGGCGCTAACCTGACTGTTAGCCGCAAGAGACCTGAGGGTTTGCCGCTGCCTGCGATGCAGATCGTGTTTCGCGCGAAGACCTCGCCGCTGCCATCCTATGCCGCTGTGGAGATCCCCGGCCAAGGGTACGCCATGTTCCGCATCAACCGCGTTGCTCCGCCAGCGACCTCAGACCCGGTTGATCGACGTCGCTATATCACCGATGCCGAACGCATGATGGCCGAGGAAGAGCGGGAAGTTTGGCTGGCTGGTCTGCGTGCAGCGGCCAAGGTCGATATCCGCAAAGAACGGGTCGAAGCCTCGGGCCGCTAGGTCGGCGGTTCATCCCCGAGTAGCGCCTTCGTCATGGGCGAAGCCGGGCGCCTGACGGCGCGGTCGCGGAGGATGGTCGGTGACGGCCGCACGCCAGGGCGCAGTCCGAGTCACCCGCCGGACATACTCATGCCAACCACGTTGTATCCGGCATCGACGTAGGTCACCTCACCGGTGATGCCGGCGGCCAGGTCCGACAAATAGAAAGCCGCGACATTACCGACGTCTTCGATGGTGACATTGCGGCGTAGTGGTGCGGTCTGTTCGACGGCATCCAGGAATTTGGTGAAGCCGTCGATGCCGGACGCCGCCAAGGTCTTGATCGGTCCTGCCGAGATGGCGTTCACACGGATGCCACGCGGGCCCAGGCTGCTTGCCAGGTAGCGTACATTGGCCTCGAGCGCGGCCTTGGCGACACCCATGACGTTGTAGTTTGGAATCACCCGCTCGGCCCCAAGGTAGGAGAGGGTCAGGATCGAGCCGCCGCGCCCCTGCATCAATGGCAGGGCAGCCTTGGCCAGAGCCGTCAGGCTATAAACGCTGATATCGTGAGCGATGTGAAAAGCTTCGCGACGGGCATGGTCGAGGTAGTCGCCGGTCAGCGCGTCGCGCGGGGCAAAGGCGATCGAATGCAGCAGACCATCGAGTCCGTCCCAGTGTTCGCGCAGGGCTGAAAACGCGCTATCGATCTGCTCGTCAGAAGCAACGTCGCAATCGAAGACGCGATCGGCCGCACCAAATTCGTGGGCCAGGTCGATGGTGCGCTGTCGGACCCTTTCGCCCTGGCAGGTGAATGCCAGTTCGGCCCCTTCGCGATGCGCAGCAGCGGCGATCCCGTAGGCGATGGAACGGTTCGACAGCATCCCGGTCAGAAGCAGGCGTTTGCTGGCGAGAAAAGGCATTCCGGACTCCCTTGAAGACAATCAGAACAACTTCCGAGTATAGCCGACAAGCGTTTCTTGGCCGTTGTGCTAAGGCGCTGGCGCCCGCCTGCCTCGCCGTCAGCAGCTGGGCTTGGCGTCTTTGGGCCGGCGGCGTGCTTTTGCTAGGTTTGGCGGCCTGTTCGGGGCCTTGGAACAATCCTTATCCCGAGCAAGAAAGCGGACAGCCTATCCTCTACACCGCCTTCGTCGAACGCCCTAAGCACCTCGACCCGGTGCAGGCCTACAGCGAGAACGAAGCGACCTTTAACGCCCAGATCTACGAGCCGCCGCTCCAGTATCACTATTTCCGGCGTCCGTTCGAACTGGTGCCACTGACCGCCACCGAGGTGCCACGAGCGCAGGTGTTCGATCGTGACGGGCGGCGTCTGCCGGACGATGCGCCGGACGAGATGGTGGCCGAGAGCGTCTACACCATCACCATCCGCGATGACCGTCGATATCAGCCACACCCGGCGCTTGCCCGCGCCTCCGATGGCGAGCTCCTGTATCACCAGCTGTCCGACGCCGAGCGCGCGTCGGTTCGCAGCATCTATGATCTCCCGCAGACTGGGAGTCGTCCCCTGTTGGCTGAGGACTACGTTTACCAGATCAAGCGTTTGGCGCATCCCCGCTTGCATTCACCGATCTTCGGCTTGATGGCCGAATACATCGTCGGTCTGGATGAATATGCCAAGACCTTGCGTGCTGCTGATGTGGCGGCGGGCGGCAAAGGCTTTCTCGATCTGCGCCAGCACGTCCTGCCCGGTGTCGAAGTGGTCGATGACCACACGTATCGCATCCGTGTTCGCGGACGCTACCCCCAGTTCGTCTATTGGCTGGCGATGCCCTTCTTCGCGCCGATTCCGTGGGAGGCTGACAGCTTTTATAGCCAGGCTGGTTTCGCCGAACGCAATATCAGCCTTGACTGGTATCCGATCGGCACCGGGCCATATTATCTGGCCGAGAACGACCCGAACCGGCGTATGGCGCTGTCGCGCAATCCGAACTTTCCGGGCGAGCCCTTTCCCAGCGACGGCGCCCCGGGCGACCGCGAGCGCGGCCTGCTTCGCGACGCGGGCAAGACCATGCCGTTCATCGAGCGCATCGTGTTCAGCCGGGAGCGCGAGTCGATTCCGTACTGGAACAAGTTCTTGCAGGGCTGGTACGACTCGTCTGGGATCAGCTCGGACACCTTTGACCAGGCGGTGCAGACTGCGTCTGGCGGCGAGTCGACCATCACCGAAGAGATGGCGTCCAAGGGTATCCGGCTCGAGACAGCGCTGTCGGCCTCGGTCAATTACATCGGCTTCAATATGCTTGATCCGGTGGTCGGTGGGGACTCCGAGCGGGCTCGCAAACTGCGTCAGGCACTGTCGATCGCCATCGACATGGAGGAGAACATTTCGATCTTTGCCAACGGACGCGGTATTCCGGCGATGGGCCCGATCGCGCCGGGCATCTGGGGTTACCGCGATGGTCAGGATGGTCTCAATCCGCTGGTCTACGATTGGGTCGATGGACGCGCCCAGCGAAAGCCCATCGAGGTCGCTCGTCGCCTGCTGGCCGAGGCCGGTTACCCCGGCGGCCGAGACGCAGCCACCGGCCAGCCGCTGGTGCTCTACTTCGACACTGTGGTGCGCGGCCCGGATGACAAGGCCGAGATGGACTGGATGCGCAAGCAGTTCGCCAAGCTTGACATCCAGCTGGTGGTGCGCGGTACCGACTACAACCGCTTCCAGGAAAAGATCCGCAAGGGCAACGCCCAAATCTTTGAGTGGGGCTGGAACGCCGACTATCCAGATCCGGAAAACTTCCTGTTCCTACTCTACGGGCCGCAAAGCCGGGCCCTGCACAACGGTGAGAATTCAGCGAACTACAGCAACCCGCAATTCGATCGTCTGTTCGACCGCATGAAGAATATGCCCAATGGCCCGGAGCGTCAGGCGATCATCGACGAGGCAGTGCGTATTCTGCGCGTCGATGCGCCCTGGATCTGGGGGATGCACCCGAAACGCTACAGCCTGGTCCACGACTGGTTGCAGAACCTTAAGCCCAACCAGATGGCGCGCAATGGACTGAAGTATCAGCGCCTCGATGTCGAACAGCGCAATGCCGCGCGAGCCGATTGGAACCGACCGGTGCTGTGGCCGATCGGTCTGGGGGTCTTGCTCGCTGTTTTGATGGTGCTGCCCGCTTGGCGCGCCTGGCGACGCCGTGAGGTGGCCCGAGCCAGCGACGGGGGACGGGCATGATCCATTACATCATCCGGCGCTTGCTGTACGCCATCCCCATCCTGATCGGCGTCAACCTCATCACCTTTGCACTGTTCTTCGTGGTCAACACCCCGGATGACATGGCGCGCATGGCGTTGGGCATGAAGCGCGTCACGCCCGAGGCGATCGAGCGCTGGAAGGCCGAGCGCGGCTACGACAAGCCGCTCGTCTACAACGCCGAGGCCCAAGGCAGTGCGCGGGTCACCGACACTATTTTCTTCGAGAAGTCGGCGGCGATGTTCGTGTTCGATTTTGGCCAGGCCGATGACGGCCGCGACATCGCCAACGAGATCCGCAATCGCATGGGCCCGAGTCTGACGATTGCCGTTCCCGTTTTCCTGGTTGGCTTGGCGACCATGATTGCTGCTGCCTTGTTGATGGTGTTCTTCCGAGCGACCTACCTCGATACTGCCGGTGTCGTACTCTGCGTTGCGCTGATGTCGATCTCGGCTTTGTTCTACATCATCGCCGGGCAGTACCTGGTGGCCAAAGTCTGGCGGCTGGTCCCCATATCGGGATTTGCTGGTGGGCTCGACGCCCTGCGCTTCTTGATGTTGCCGATCTTGATCGGAGTGATCAGTGGCATCGGTGCTGGTGCACGCTGGTACCGCACTCTGTTCCTAGAGGAGGTGCACCGCGAATATGTTCGCACGGCTCGCGCCAAGGGCCTCTCCGAACTGCAGGTGCTGTTCCGCCACGTCCTGCGCAATGGTCTGATCCCCATCCTCACCGCGTCGGTGGCGGCGATCCCACTGCTGTTCATGGGCAGTCTGCTCACCGAGAGCTTCTTCGGCATCCCCGGGTTGGGGACCTACACCATCGATGCCATCAACCACCAAGACTTCGCGGTGGTGCGCTCGATGGTGTTCTTGGGCTCGGTGCTCTACATCATCGGCCTGATCCTCACGGACATCTCCTACACCTGGGCCGACCCGCGGGTGCGCCTGTCATGAGCGGGGTAGAGCGATGATGCCGGTGCTACCGGTGGTGCTATGGACCGACGCATTGTTGTTCGTGCTGGTCGTGCTGGTCGGCCTGGTGGTGTGGCAGGTGCGGCGACACGAGCACTTGCGAGCACCCTGGCGCAAGGTGGCGATGAGCCGCACCGGCATGGCAGCTGGCACGCTGCTGGCGGTGTTCGCGCTGATCGGCCTGATGGACTCGCTGCATTTCCGCACCAAGCTCGACGCCCCTGACAGCACGGCGCAGACCTCGACGCAATATGCAGTCGAACTGCATAGCGTGCTCGACGTATTGCTCGGGGGCTTGCCGACCCGTGTCGAAACGACTTATTCGGCGCCGCTGGCGGCGCAGTCTTTCGCCAAGGAGGCGCAGGAGGGCGGTCTGCGCGAGTTTCCGCGGCTACAGTACGGGGCCGCACACCTGAACGACCCGGAGCGAGAGCTTGCTGGCGATGTTGCCTATCGTGCCCTGGCTGGTGGGGCGAGTGGCGGGGCTCTGTTTTTGTTGACGCTGCTCGCCATCTCCCTGCTACGCGATGTGCGTCGACCAGTCGCCGGCATGCGTCGTCTGCTGGTCGGTAACGGCACAGATGCTTGGCACTGGGTGCCACTGACGCTGCTGGTGCTGGCCGTGTTGGCCGGCGCCTTGGCTGGTCTGGCCTCGCATTACCACGTATTCGGCACTGACAAGGTCGGTCAGGATGTCCTTTACCAGGTGCTGAAGAGCATCCGCACGGCGCTGGTGATTGGCACCCTGACCACTCTAGTGACGCTGCCGATCGGTGTCGCGTTGGGTATTGCTGCCGGCTACTTCCGCGGCTGGGTCGACGATGTCATCCAATACCTGTACACCACGCTGAACTCGATCCCCGGCGTGTTGTTGATCGCCGCTGCGGTCCTGATGACGCAGGTCTACATGGACACGCACCCGGAATCCTTCGAGACTGTCAGCGAACGGGCAGACTTCCGGCTGCTATTCCTCTGCCTGATCCTTGGCATTACCAGCTGGACTGGTCTGGCGCGGCTGTTACGTGGCGAGACTCTAAAGTTGCGCGAGCTCGAGTACGTCCAGGCAGCACAGGCATTCGGCGTGTCGAATCTGGCCATCCTTGGGCGCCACATCCTGCCCAACCTCATGCACATCATCTTGATCAGCATGGTCATGGATTTCTCGGGCCTGGTGTTGGCCGAAGCAGTCTTGTCTTACGTCGGCGTCGGGGTCGATCCAAGCATGTTCAGTTTTGGCACCATGATCAATTCGGCCCGCCTCGAGATGGCGCGCGAACCGATGGTCTGGTGGGCTCTGGCTGCCGCATTCGTGGTGATGTTCGCGCTGGTCTTGGCCGCCAATCTGTTTGCCGATGCGGTGCGCGATGCCCTTGACCCGCGGACCCGCATACGGAGGGTGTCATGAGCGACAGTGCCCTGCGAGTCCGCGACTTGACGGTCGAGCTTCACCGAGGCGATGCGGCGCACGATGTCGTCTGTGGCATTGACCTCGACATCCGGTGTGGCGAGACCTTTGCCTTGCTGGGCGAGTCGGGCTGCGGTAAATCGATGACCGCTCTGGCCTTGATGCGCCTGCTGCCCGACGTCGCGCAACTGAGGGCAGGGCGCGTCGAGCTCGCCGGTGAGGACATCCTTCAGCGGCCTGAGCTTTTGATGCGCGAACTGCGTGGTCGCCGCATGGCGATGATCTTTCAGGAACCGATGCTTTCGCTCAACCCGGTGATGACCATTGGCCAGCAGATCGGCGAGGTGCTGCACGGACATCTGGGCATGGATGACGCAGCCGCCGCGCGGCGCGGTGTCGAGTTGCTCGAGCAGGTCGGCATCGCCGACCCGAAACGCCGCATCCATGAGTACCCTTTCCAGCTCTCGGGGGGCATGCGTCAGCGGGTGATGATCGCCATGGCGCTGGCGGGCGAGCCGGACCTGTTGATCGCTGATGAGCCCACCACGGCGCTGGATGTGACGATCCAGGCGCAAGTACTCGAACTCTTGCAGCGACTGCAGGCCGAGCGCGGGATGGCCCTGCTGCTGATCACCCACGACCTCGGGGTCGTGGCGCAGATGGCGCATCGGGTCGCCGTGATGTATGCAGGTCAGATCGTCGAGGCTGGCTCGCGCGAGCGCGTGCTGGGCACCCCCCGCCACCCCTACACACGTCGGCTGATGGCCGCACTGCCCGAAATGGTCGGGCGTGGTCAACGGTTGGCAAGCATTCCCGGACAAGTGCCACCGCCTGAAGCCTATGGCAGCGGCTGTCGATTCGCCGAACGCTGCGCTTGGGCGCGACCAGATTGCACCACGCGCCCTGCTGAATGGCTCGGCGAGGCGGGCGACGGGGTGCGTTGCCACTACGCCGATGACCTAGGCTTGGCGCCGGTCGAGGTTCTGCCAGCCTCGGCAGCGAGGGCGGCCGATGACGACCCGTTGCTCGAGTTGCAAGGTGTCGGTGTGCATTTCCCTATTCGGGCCGGTCTGCTGCGCCGGCCGGTCGGGGCAGTGAAGGCGGTCGATGATGTCAGCTTGACCGTCGCCGCTGGCCGTACCTTGGCCCTGGTCGGTGAATCGGGCTGCGGTAAGACCTCGCTGGGCAAGGCGGTGGTGCGGCTCAATCCCTTGACTGCCGGTACCATCCGCTTTGCGGGCGAGGACTGGTCTGGCTTGCATGGCGAGGCTTTACGTCGTCGCCGCAACCAGGTCCAGATCGTGTTTCAGGACCCGTACGCCTCGCTCGACCCGCGTATGCGCGTCGCCGACATCCTGATGGAAGGGATGCTGGCGCTGGGTGTCGGCGACAACACGGCAGATCGCCTGCGCCGCGTCGATCACCTGCTCGATCAGGTCGGCTTGCCGATCTCGGCGCGCTGGCGCTATCCGCACGAGTTCTCGGGCGGGCAGCGTCAGCGCATTGCCATCGCGCGGGCCCTGGCCGTCGAGCCGCGGCTGATTGTCTGCGACGAGCCGACCTCGGCGCTCGATGTCTCGGTCCAAGCACAGATCCTGAATCTGCTCAAGGATTTGCAGAACGAGCTTGGGGTCGCATATCTACTGATCTCTCACAATCTTGGCGTGGTCGAATATCTCGCTGACGAGATCGCCGTCATGTATCTCGGCCGTATTGTCGAGCAAGGTCCGGCGTCGGCGGTGCTGGCGCAGCCGCAGCACCCCTATACTCAGGCCCTGCTGTCGGCGATCCCGCGGCTGGACGGCAGCACGGCGCACCGCATCGTGTTGGCGGGCGAATTGCCGTCACCGGCCGAGCCGCCGCGGGGCTGTCATTTCCATCCACGGTGTCCGATCGCGCAGCCAGCCTGTGCCTCTACCGACCCGATGCTCGAGATCAAAGCTTGTGGTCATCAGGTGCGTTGCCTACGGGTGGAGTCGCACTGACCACCGATTGCGGCCTTGCCGATGACTCTTGGTCTCGCCGCAGTGATCAGGCCTCAGGCCCCGGTGCTGAGCACCACCAGATTATCGCGATGGATTAATTCGGGCTCGTTCACGTAGCCGAGTAGCGCGTTGATTTCGCCACTGGGGCGCCCGCAGATGCGCCGTGCCTCCTGCGCCGTGTAGTTGACCAGTCCGCGAGCGATAAGGCGTCCTTCGGCGTCATGACAGTCGACCACTTCGCCACGCTCGAACTCGCCGCGTACGGCACTGACGCCGACCGGTAGTAGGCTTTTGCCCCCGCTCTCCAGCGCCCTTGCCGCGCCAGCGTCGAGCACCAATGAGCCTCGCGTCTGCAGGTGATCGGCGAGCCACTGCTTGCGAGCAGCCAGTGGTGCGGTACCCGCACGTAGCCAGCTGGCGCTCGCCGATCCGTCCAGCAGCGCTGCCAGAACGCCGGCCTGATGGCCACTCGCGATCGCTGTATCCGCTCCGCTGCGGGCGGCGCGTGCTGCTGCCAAGACCTTGGTCAGCATGCCGCCAGTGCCGACCGATGATCCGGCTCCTCCGGCCATGCGCTCTAGCTCCGGGTCGCCAGCACGTGCTTCGCTGACCAGCGTCGCGGTCGGGTCTTTGCGCGGGTCGGCGGTGTACAGGCCCGATTGGTCGGTGAGGATGATCAGCAGATCGGCTTCAATCAGATTCGTCACCAGAGCGCCAAGCGTATCGTTGTCGCCGAAGCGGATCTCATCGGTGGCGACGGTATCGTTCTCGTTGATGATTGGCACCACGCCAAGGTGTAGCAGTGTGGTCAACGTCGAGCGCGCGTTGAGATAGCGCTGCCGATCGGCCAGGTCCTCGTGGGTCAGAAGTATCTGCGCCGCAGTTAGCCCGTGCGTGGCAAAGCAGCGCTCGTAGGCTTGGACCAAGCCCATTTGGCCCACTGCGGCGGCCGCCTGCAGGTCGTGCAGGGCGTTCGGCCGCTTGGCCCAACCCAGGCGTTGCATGCCTTCGGCGATCGCACCGCTCGAGACGAGCACCACTTGATGCCCGTCCCGCATCAGGCCAGCGATCTGGGCGGCCCAACCGGCTAGGGCGTCGACGTCCAGCCCGCGGCCATCGGCAGTGACTAGGCTCGAGCCTACTTTGACGACCAGGCGCCGCCGCATACTCATGTCCCGGCTCCGCGGTCATCGACGTTCACGTGGTTTATCGTCCCAATCATCCGTGCATCGTTCTCTACGCACTCATTCGCAGGCTGCGCGGCGGCCCTTCGTTCTTCGACGTGGCGCATGATGCGAGCGGTGAGTTCTGCGCAACCTTCGCCGGCCAGCGCCGAGATGGCGAACCAAGGGTCGTTCCAACGCAGCCGTTTCAGCAAGCTCTGGCACAGCGCATCCCGCTCTTCCGCCGGGACCATGTCGAGCTTGTTGAACACCAGCCAGCGTGGCTTCTGGGCCAAGGCCGGGTCGTACTTCCTGAGCTCCTTGGCGAGCGCGCGCACCTCGCTGACCGGATCGGTCATGCCGTCCAGTGGTGCCGCGTCGACAATGTGCAACAGCAGCTCGGTACGCGCGAGATGGCGCAGGAACTGGTGCCCGAGCCCCGCTCCTTCGGCCGCTCCTTCGATCAGACCCGGGATGTCGGCGATGACGAAACTGCGATCGGTGCCCTCGCGGACCACACCCAGGTTGGGGTGCAGGGTGGTGAATGGATAGTCCGCGACCTTCGGGCGGGCAGCGCTCACCGCGCGGATAAAGGTCGACTTGCCAGCGTTGGGCATGCCTAGAAGACCGACATCAGCCAGCACCTTCAGCTCGAGTCGCAGGCGTCGCTGTTCACCTTCCTCGCCCGGGGTCGCGTACTTCGGCGCGCGATTGACGCTCGACTTGAAATGGAGATTGCCCAGACCACCCTGACCGCCGCGTGCCAGCAGCACCCGTTCCCCCGGCGTCGCCAGGTCGAACACCAGTTCGTCGGTATCGGCATCGAAGACGAGAGTGCCGGGGGGAAAGCGCAGCTCGACGTCATCGCCGCTCTTGCCGTAGCAGTCGGCACCGCGACCGTTTTCGCCACGACCGGCACGGAACAGTCGTTTGTAACGGTAATCAACGAGCGTGTTCAGGTTGACGTCGGCCATTCCATACACCGAGCCACCGCGTCCACCATCGCCACCGTCCGGCCCACCTTTGGGCAGGAATTTCTCGCGGCGGAAACTGGCCGATCCGTTGCCGCCGTCGCCGGCACGGATCTCGATGACCGCTTCGTCGATGAATCTCATGGCTGCAACCTTATGACCACTGGGCGAGAGTGCCCCGAAAACAAAAAAGCCCTACCGGCACGATAGGGCTTCCTGTGCCAGAGCGGTAAAGCCTCAGGCCGGGACCACGCTCACGGTGCGGCGCTTTTTCTCGCCCTTGACGGTGAAGGCGACGCGACCCTCAGTTAGCGCGAACAGGGTGTGATCCTTGCCCATGCCAACATTGCTGCCGGGGTGGAACTCGGTTCCACGCTGGCGCACGATGATGTTGCCCGGAATCACCGCTTCGCCGCCATACACCTTGACGCCCAGGCGTTTGCTTTCCGAATCGCGGCCGTTGCGTGAACTGCCGCCCGCTTTTTTGTGTGCCATTGTCGAATCTCCTTACTTTGCCGAGATGCTGTCGATAAGCAGCTCGGTGTAGTTCTGGCGGTGACCCATGCGCTTCTGATAATGCTTGCGACGACGCATCTTGAAGATGCGGATCTTTTCGCCGCGACCGTGGCTGACCACAGTCGCTTTGACCGATGCGCCAACGATCAGCGGCGTGCCGACCGACACCGACGTGCCGTCGTTAATCACTAGCACCTGGTCGAGCGCGACGGTGCTTCCTGCCTCGGCGCGCAGCGACTCGACCCGGAGCTTTGCTCCCGGTTCGACGCGGTACTGCTTGCCACCGGTCTTGATCACTGCATACATGGTTGTGTCCTGCCGTGCGTGTTCGAAAACCCGCGATTATAAGAAGCCGCCTGTGTCGGCGTCAAAGAGTTTCGTTGCCGGAGTTGAGGCGGCAACCGCGGCTGGGCTAGACTCGGCGCTCTCCAGTTCAGACGACTGCGGCCCCGCCGCTCGCGACAGGCGCGCCAACGTGGCTCTTCCCCAGTTACAGCAGCATCTCGCCGCCGACATGGCGGCGGTCGATGCAGTCATCCGTGATCGTCTGCATTCCGAGGTGGCACTGGTCAGCCAGGTCGCCGAGTACATCATCTCGGCGGGCGGCAAACGCCTGCGGCCGGCTCTGGTCCTGCTAACCGCTGGCGCGGTCGGTCGGGTCGATCCCCGCGCCCATACGCTGGCAGCGATCGTCGAGTTCATCCATACCGCCACGCTGCTGCATGACGATGTGGTCGACGAGTCGGCATTACGACGCGGTCGCGATACCGCCAACGCCGCGTTCGGCAATGCTGCTGCGGTGTTGGTGGGTGACTTCCTGTATAGCCGCGCATTCCAGATGATGGTTGGCATCGGCAGCATGCGTGTCATGGAGATCCTTGCCGAGGCGACGAATGTTATTGCCGAGGGTGAGGTCCTGCAGCTGATGAATTGCAACGACCCTGACGTCGACGAGGGTGCCTATTTGCAAGTGATCCGCTACAAAACCGCCAAGTTGTTCGAAGCATCTGGCCGGCTTGGGGCCGTGGTGGCGGATGGCGACGCGGCTACAGAGGCGGCGCTGGCTGCGTACGGCATGCATTTGGGGACCGCCTATCAGCTGGTCGACGACATCCTCGACTATTCAGGCGATTCCGGTAGCACGGGAAAAAACATTGGCGACGATCTTGCTGAAGGCAAGCCGACTCTGCCGCTGCTCCATGTATTGCGCGAGGGGACTGCGGAGGAGGTCGATCTAGTGCGTCAGGCCATTAAAGAGGGTGGTTCAAGCGAGTTGCCGCGGGTGTTGCAGGCGATTCGCCGTACGGGAGCGCTCGATTACGCGCGGGCGGTCGCCGATGCCGAGCTGGATACAGCCCGACGTTCACTCGATTGCTTGCGACCTTCTCCCGAGAAGGACATTTTGCTATCCTTGACAGTCTTTGCTGCCGAGCGAGACCGCTAGCCGCCCGAGCCGGGTCTCGCGCCAGTCACTTTTGCCACGTGTTGGTTCAAGGTATTGGCGTCGGAAGCGCGTCGGCAAGCGTCGTCTGGCAAGAATCGGGGTGTAGCTCAGCCTGGTAGAGTACTGCGTTCGGGACGCAGGAGTCGGAGGTTCGAATCCTCTCACCCCGACCACCAACGGGGGTGGTCTTTCGCCGCCGCCCACATCCACCCATAATCTGCGATCGACCGGCCATCGCCATGGCGTTCACGGGCTGGTCCTCGGGCCATGGCTGTCGCGGAGGGGATCCATGCTCAAACTGCTTCTTTTGCTGGCTGCGGTGATTGGCGGCTTGTGGTGGTTCGCTCGCGCTGGTCGGCGCCCACGCAGCTCTGCGTCTCCCGCCGAGGCCATGGCTCGCTGCGAGTATTGCAACGTGCATGTGCCGGATTCGGAGGCTGTTCGCAGCGACGACCATACGTTCTGCAGTGATGAGCACCGGCGCGCGGCCGGCTACTAACGAGCGGCCGGGTGCGTTTTGATCGTGACGGCTGGCTGCTGGGCGCGCGGCGCGTGCCGTCGCCGAACGTCGACCCGCGGCCGGCGCAGGCGGTCGAGCTCCTGGTAGTCCACAACATCAGCCTGCCGCCGGGCGAGTTTGGCAGCGGTGACATCTTCGCGCTGTTCCAAAACCGGCTTGATGGATCGCGGCACCCTTTTTACGGGAGCCTCGAGGGGTTGCGCGTGTCGGCGCATTTCGTCGTCGAGCGTGATGGCCGGCTCACGCAATGCGTGCCACTGCTTCAGCGCGCTTGGCATGCTGGGGTCTCGTGTTGGCAGGGCCGCGAGCGTTGCAATGATTTCTCGGTCGGCATCGAACTGGAAGGCACCGACACCGAGCCCTACACCGATGCGCAATACGGCACATTGATTCAGCTTGTGCGGACGATCGCCGTGGAGCTACCGATCCGCGCGGTGGTCGGCCATAGCGACATCGCCCCGGGCCGCAAGACCGACCCGGGCGCTGCCTTCGACTGGCATCGACTCCACGCGGCCCTGGGTTGGGGTGCGGCGGCCGACTAGGGCTGAACCATGCTGATGGCATCGTGTTGCAGCGCACACTAGGCGCCGTGGGGCTTGCCGGAGCGCCACGAAAAAGCCCAGAAAAGCTGCTTGCATCTGTTCGTCGGTACCCCTAGCATTAGTGCTCGACGAGCTTTCAACCACTACATCTTGTGGTTTGCCGTCTTCCCGTACGACCCGCATACAACACCGGTCTTTTGTCTCGATTAGGGGGAGCCGCCATGCAATTGTCCAGTCCCGAAGCCACCGCCACCAGCGGTCAGCAGCAACCCTCCTTGCTTCCTGTTAGCGAGGCTGCTGCCGACCCGCGCTACGCCGATTACAAGGTCATTCGTCGTAATGGTGCAGTTGTACCCTTCGAGCCGGCCAAGATCGCGGTTGCCATGACCAAGGCCTTCATCGCTGTCGATGGCGCGCAGGGCGCTGCCTCGGCGCGGGTGCGCGAGCAGGTGGGAATGCTCACCGAGCAAGTGGTCGCGGCACTGATGCGGCGCAAGCCGGAAGGCGGAGCGATCCATATCGAGGACATCCAAGACCAAGTCGAGCTGTCGATGATGCGTGCTGGTGCGCACCATGTCGCCCGCGCTTATGTCTTGTACCGTGAGGAGCGCGCCCGCGAACGCGCCCAGCAGGTCGCCGATTCCGGTGAAGGGTCGATGGCTAGCCTGCATGTCACCGAGAATGGTGCCCGCCGCCCGCTCGACCTCAAGCGCCTGGAGACGTTGGTGCGGGCCTCGTGCGAGGGCCTGGGCGACCAGGTCGATCCGCAGGCGATTCTGAAGGCGGCGATCCGCGACCTGTACGACGGCATTCCCGCCGACGAGGTGGCCAAGTCGCTGGTGTTGGCGGCACGTACCCTGATCGAACAGGACCCAGCCTACAGCAAGGTCACTGCACGTCTGCTGCTCGACCAGATCCGCAAAGAGATCTTGGGCGAGGCGGCCGCCCAGGCCGACATGCACTCGCGCTACGCCGAGTATTTCCCCGGTTTCATCAAAAAGGGTATCGAGACCGAACTGCTCGACCCGCGCATGGGTCAGTACGACCTCGCCAAGTTGGGTGCGGCGCTGCAGGCCGACCGCGATCTGCAATTCCACTATCTTGGCTTGCAGACCCTCTATGACCGCTATTTTCTTCACGTCGAAGACCAGCGCATCGAGCTGCCACAAGCGTTCTTCATGCGTGTCGCAATGGGCTTGGCACTCGACGAGATCGATCGTGAGGCACGCGCGATCGAGTTCTACAACGTGTTGTCGACTTTCGATTTCATGTCGTCGACGCCGACCTTGTTCAACTCCGGCTCCCTGCGCAGCCAGTTGTCCAGCTGCTACCTGACCACCGTCGATGACGACCTCGACGGCATCTACGAGGCGATCAAGGAGAACGCGCTGCTCTCGAAGTTTGCCGGCGGCCTCGGCAACGACTGGACCAACGTCCGCGCGCTCGGTTCGTACATCAAGGGCACCAACGGCAAGTCACAGGGTGTGGTGCCCTTCCTTAAAGTGGTCAACGACACCGCCGTCGCAGTGAATCAGGGTGGCAAGCGCAAGGGCGCCGTGTGCGCCTATCTGGAGACCTGGCACCTCGACATCGAGGAGTTTCTCGAGCTGCGCAAGAACACCGGGGACGACCGCCGCCGCACGCACGACATGAACACCGCCAACTGGATTCCCGACCTCTTCATGAAGCGGGTGATCGAGGGTGGTGAGTGGACCCTGTTCTCGCCGTCGGATTGTCCCGACCTGCATGACCTGTACGGTAAGGCTTTTGAGAAGGCCTATACCGGCTACGAAGCCAAGGCCGCACGGGGCGAGCTCAAGCTGTTCAAGAAGGTTCCTGCCCAGACCTTGTGGCGCAAGATGCTGACCATGCTGTTTGAGACCGGTCACCCCTGGATCACCTTTAAGGATCCAAGCAACATCCGTAGCCCGCAGCAGCACATCGGTGTGGTGCATTCGTCGAACCTGTGTACCGAGATCACGCTGAACACCAACGAGAGCGAGATCGCTGTCTGCAACCTGGGTTCGGTCAACCTCGCCAACCACATGGTGCAGGGAGCTGACGGTGCATGGGCGCTCGACACCGACAAGGTGCAGCGTACCGTCAAGGTGGCGATGCGGATGCTCGACAACGTCATCGACATCAACTATTACGCAGTCAAGAAGGCACGCGACTCCAACCTGCGGCATCGTCCGGTGGGCCTGGGCATTATGGGCTTCCAAGATTGTCTGCATCGGATGCGCGTGCCTTACGCCAGCAAAGAGGCCGTCGAGTTCGCCGATCGCAGCATGGAGGCGGTGTGTTACCACGCCTACTGGGCCTCGACAGAGCTCGCCGAGGAGCGCGGCCGCTATTCGAGTTTTACCGGCAGCCTATGGGATCGCGGCATCCTGCCCCAGGACTCGCTCAAGCTGCTGGCGCAGGAGCGTGGCGGTCACGTCGAGGTCGACGACTCATCCACCCTTGATTGGGACGCGCTTCGTCAGCGCATCAAGCAGTTCGGCATGCGCAACAGCAACTGCGTCGCCATCGCGCCGACCGCGACCATCTCCAACATCGTCGGTGTGTCGGCCAGCATCGAGCCCAACTACAAGAACCTCTATGTCAAGAGCAACCTGTCGGGTGAGTTCACGGTGGTCAACGACCAGCTGATCAACGATCTCAAGGCGCGTGGTTTGTGGGATGAGGTCATGGTCGCCGATATGAAGTATTTCGATGGTTCGTTGTCGAAGATCGACCGTATCCCGGCTGATCTTCGGGCGCTGTATGCGACCAGTTTCGAGGTCGACCCGAGCTGGTTGGTCGAGGCAGCGGCGCGTCGTCAAAAGTGGATCGACCAGGCACAGAGCCTGAACATCTACATCGCCCAGCCGTCCGGGAAGAAGCTTGACGAGACTTACAAGTTGGCCTGGTTGCGAGGTTTGAAGACCACCTATTACCTGCGAACCATGGGTGCCACCAGCGCCGAGAAGTCGACCGGTCGTGGCGGCGAGCTCAACGCGGTTCCGGTTGCCGGTGGCGAGGAAGCAGCTGCGGCCGAGGCCAAGTTCTGTTCGATCGACAATCCCGAATGCGAAGCTTGCCAGTGAACGGCGGCCTTACAGTGACACGAATGAGCAGGAGAACAGCATGCTGAGCTTTGAAGACGACATCACCCCGCAGAGCGCGCTGCAACTGCAGCCGCGCGTTCCGCAGCCCCCAGCTGGCGACCTGTTTGCTGGTGCCACTCCGGTTCGCGCCGACCTCTCGACGCCAGTGTCAGACGCCAGCGATGACGCCGCGCGCCGTATCAACGCCGCCGACAAGCGGGTGATCAACGGCAGCACCGACGTCAACCAGCTGGTGCCCTTCAAGTATAAGTGGGCGTGGGAGAAGTACCTGGCGGGCTGCGCTAACCACTGGATGCCGCAAGAGGTACAGATGTCGCGCGACATCGCCTTGTGGAAAGACCCGAACGGGCTAACTGAAGACGAGCGCCTGATCGTCAAGCGCAATCTTGGCTTCTTTGTGACCGCCGATTCGCTGGCCGCGAACAACATCGTGCTCGGCACCTACCGCCATATCACCGCACCAGAGTGCCGCCAGTTCCTGCTGCGCCAAGCATTCGAGGAGGCGATCCACACCCACGCCTACCAGTACATCGTCGAGAGCCTGGGGTTGGACGAGGGTGAGATCTTCAATGCATATCACGAGGTCGCCAGCATCCGTGACAAGGACGAGTTCCTGATCCCCTTTATCGAAACGTTGACCAACCCGGAATTCAAGACCGGCACTCCGGAGGCCGATCAGGCCCTGCTGAAAAGCCTGATCGTGTTCGCCTGCATCATGGAAGGCATCTTCTTCTACGTCGGCTTTGTGCAGATCCTGGCGCTGGGCCGGCAGAACAAGATGACGGGCGCCGCTGAGCAGTATCAGTACATCCTGCGCGACGAGTCGATGCACTGCAATTTTGGTGTCGATCTGATCAACACCATCAAGCTAGAGAACCCGCACCTGTGGACGCCGGAATTTCGTCAGGGGCTGGTTGCCCTCTTCAAGAAAGCAGTGGACCTTGAGTACGCTTATGCCGAGGCGACTATGCCGCGCGGTGTGCTCGGTCTGAATGCGCCGATGTTCAAGGAGTATCTGCGCTTCATCTGCAACCGCCGCTGCCGGCAGATTGGTCTTGATGAACTCTTCCCGGGTGCGGAGAACCCGTTTCCGTGGATGAGCGAGATGATCGACCTGAAGAAGGAGAAGAACTTCTTCGAGACGCGCGTCACCGAGTACCAGACGGGTGGCACCCTCGAGTGGTAATCAGTGGACTGATCGCACGATGAAAAGGCCCCGCAGCTGCGGGGCCTTTGCTTTCCGACGAGCGGCTTCTTGCAGCCTGATCTGGCCCTTCGGCCGGCCACGTTAGCGCTTGATTGCCGGTTGCCAGCAGACATCAGCGACGCCGGCCATCTGGTTAAGGCAGCGGCTGAGGATGAACAGCAGGTCGGACAGGCGGTTCAGGTAGAGGCGCGGGTTGTCGGTGGTGATGCTGGCGGCATCGAGTGCGACCAGCGACCGCTCGGCGCGCCGACAGACGGTGCGGGCGATGTGGCATTGTGCGGCGGCTGGCGAGCCGCCGGGCAGAACGAACTCGCGCAAGGGCGGCAGCAGCCCGTTGTAGGCGGGAATCGAGGTATCAAGGCGGCCAACGTGCTCGGGCGTGAGCAGGCTGGAACCTGGGATCGCCAGCTCGCTGCCCAGATCAAACAGGTCGTTCTGGACTTGGCTGAGCAGTCGTCGGATGTCTTCTGGTAGCTCGAGCGTGAGTAGCACGCCCAGCTGGCTATTCAGCTCGTCGACATCGCCCAGTGCATGGATACGCGGGTCGGTCTTCGGCACGCGGGAGCCATCGGCAAGGCCAGTCTCGCCACCGTCGCCGGTGCGGGTGGTAATGCGGGTCAGGCGGTCACTCATGTGCAGGTTCCTGGTGGGGTTCGGGCAGAACGGAAGAGGTGGGGTAGAGCATGTTGGGTGGCCCAAAAGCGTACCTCAGGCAAGTCGACGCACCGCTTCGAGATAGCCTGTCACGTCGAACGGTGTCGCGTGCCGTTGTGTCTTCCAAAGTTGTTCGAGCAGGCAATCGAGCACCGCGTGGTTGGCCTCGTGTGCGTCGCCCAAGCGTTCGGCAATGGCAGTCCAAGCGGCACGGATGCCAACTGGCTGGTCGATTGCCAGCTGCTCGGCCAACGCCAGATGAAACGACAAGTGCATGAACGGATTGGTTTCGCCGTCTTCCGGATGCCAGGTGCGGGTCGCGTAGGCTTCGGGGTCCTCAAGCACCGGGTGATATTCGGGGTGTTCGAGCAGGATCGGCAGCAACGTCGCCTCGGCACCCACCAAGGCCTCACCTGCGCGATATTTGCGCCAGGTGTCGAACATGAAGTGACGAACGTCGTCGCGGCTGGGTTGAAACATGAGGACTCAGACCTTGTGCTGCGCGCTTGGTTTACGTCTGGGCGACTTGGCGGCTGCTTTTAGCGAAGGTCGCTGCGCTGCCTTGCCGGTAGCTCGTTTAGCCACCAGTGATGGCTCGCCCGGCGGCGGTGTCTTGTGGCGATAGTCGCACAGGTCCTGTATCAGGCATGTCCAGCAGCGGGGCTTGCGCGCCTGGCAGGTGTATCGGCCGTGCAGGATCAACCAGTGGTGGGCGTCGACCTTGAATTGTGCCGGGATGTTCTTCAGCAAAGCGCGTTCCACTGCCAGGGGGGTACGACCTTTGCCCAGACCGGTGCGGTTAGCGACCCGGAACACGTGGGTGTCGACCGCGATGGCGGGTTCGCCAAAGGCCGTGTTCAGTACGACGTTGGCAGTCTTGCGCCCGACTCCAGGCAACGCCTCGAGCGCGGCGCGGTCGCGCGGTACCTCGCCCGCATGCTCTTCGAGGATCTGCCGGCAGGTGGCGATGACGTTCTTGGCTTTGCTCCGGTAGAGGCCGATGGTTTGGATGAAGGGCGTCAGACCATCGACGCCCAGCGCAAGGATCGCCGCCGGTGTTCCGGCGACCGGAAACAGTTTGCGCGTCGCGGCGTTGACGCTGACATCGGTCGCCTGTGCCGACAGGATCACGGCGATCAGGAGCTGGAATACGTTGTCATATTCGAGCTCGGTGGTCGGGGCCGGCATTGCCTCCGCAAGCCGGCGCAGTGCCTCGGCGCGAGTCCCTGGGTTCATGTCGATTGGCGTGAGTACGGATCGTGATTCATACCCGTTCTGATTCTGTTAGGCCGCTGGCCGCATCAAGGCGCAGGCGCCGCCAGATGCGCAGTTGATGCCATGCATGCCAACTGCAGGCAATGACGCTGTGAGGCGTGAATACGCTCAGTCGCAGGCTTGGCGCCGACAACATCGACCGCAGCATGGCCGGTGCTGGCTGACCGAGAGTGTGGCGCCAGACCACGTAAGTCGGGTCGGGGCTGGTTGGGAACAGCCCGTGTAACCGGTCGCTAGCGCTGGTGCCGACGCTGATGCCAGGTGGCATTGCCACTGCTGCTGCGCCACCACTGATCCACAGCGCGTTGAGTGGGCGCCGGCCATGCTGATCGCGTCGCTGATTGACCGGGTGCTGGTGTAGCAGCATCTGCGCTTCGGTCAGAGTCCGCCGCCACTCGGCTCCGCGCGGACCTTCCGGCAAGAAGGCGTCAACCACGCGTCCGGCCACGCGGGCCGCCAGGCTAAAGCGTGCCTCGGGCGCCTTGGCGGGCGCAAGCAGAGCAAATGACCCTGTTAGGTGCAATCGCCCAGCCAAGGACAGCTGCGGCAGCAGCCAGGCCAGTAAGTCCGCTGCGTCATCGGTATCGTCTGCATTTGCCGGCAAAGCAACCAGACGGTCGCGCATCACTGCTAGGGACAAGAGCTCGAGCTGAAGCCATGGCCACTGACCATCGCTCAGGCTAGCAGCCTGGGCGCGCAGGCTCGGCAGGGAGTCAGTCGACTGACCACATAGGGTCAGCAGGTGCTCTTCCAGTGAATCTGGGGGGCTGACTGTTTTGGAGGGTCCGCGCAGGTCGGTCATCGAATCGCCACGCACGACAATGCATCGCAGTGGCGGACAGTCGCGCATCAGCTGGCTGGCATCCACCGTCTCGACGAGCACTTCGCGGAGCGGCGTGACTGGGGGCATGGGATTGAGTGTAGCATCGGCCACTCACCCCGCTGCGAGACCCGATGTCGCTGCCTGTCGAGTTGTTTATCGCTCTGCGTTACACCCGCTCGCGCGGCCGCTCGGGCTTCGTCTCGTTCATCTCGGGCGCGTCCATGATCGGCATCGCCTTGGGCGTGGCGGCTTTGATTGTCGTCCTCTCGGTGATGAATGGCTTCCAGAAGGAAGTGCGCGACCGCATGCTGTCGGTGCTCGCGCATGTCGAACTCGTGGGTGCTGGCAACCGCCTGGGTGACTGGCAGGCGGTGCAGGACATCGCCATGCGACATCCCGAGGTGGTGGCGACCACGCCCTATGTCAGTGGACAGGCGCTGCTCAGCCGCGGCAGCGCGGTCCAGGGGGCGCTGGTGCGTGGCATCGATCCCGAGCGTGAGACAGCGGTATCGGGTATTGGCGAGCACATGTTGCGCGGGACCATGCAGACCCTGCGGGCAGGCGATTTCGGGGTTTTGCTGGGCAGCGATCTGGCGCGCTCGATGGGCCTGATGCTTGGCGACCGTGTCACCCTCATCATTCCCCAGGGACAAGTCACCGCTGCCGGCATGATTCCGCGTCTCAAGCAGTTCACCGTCACCGGCATCTTCAATATGGGACACGCCGAGTTCGATGGCGGATTGGCGTTGATCCACATGGCCGATGCTCAGGTGTTGTACCGCTACGGCGATGCCGTGACCGGTGTGCGCTTGAAACTGCGCGACCTGCATCGCGCCACCACTGTGGCGCAGGCGCTGTCGACAGACCTGCCGGCCGATGTCATCGCTGTCGACTGGCCGGCACAGAACCGCAACTGGTTCGCGGCGGTGCAGACCGAGAAGCGCATGATGTTCCTGATCCTGTCACTGATCATCGCCGTGGCGGCCTTCAATCTGGTCAGTTCACTGGTGATGGCGGTCAACGAGAAACGCGCTGACATCGCGATCTTGCGCACCTTGGGTGCCACCCCGGGCAGTATCCGCCGCATTTTTCTGGTGCAGGGTGCCCTGACCGGCACGCTCGGCACTCTGCTGGGCCTTGTCGGGGGCTGTCTGCTCGCGTGGAACATCGACATCGTGGTGCCGGCGATCGAGCGTGTGCTGGGTATCCAGGTGCTCGAGAGCGGCGTGTATTACATCAGCCAGTTGCCCAGCGATCCGCGGCTGGGCGATATCGTCTGGGTCGCGCTGGTGTCGCTCACGCTGTCGTTCGTGGCGACGCTGTACCCTAGCTCGAGGGCGGCAGCCACGCAGCCAGCCGAGGCCTTGCGCTATGAATGAGTCGCTGCGAACCCGTGCCTTGGAGGTGCCGGTGCTTGCTGCACGCGGCTTGCGCAAGGCCTTTGGTGCTGGAGCGACCGCAACTCCGGTGCTCGATGGCGTGAACTTGGAGATCGAGGCTGGCGAGCGGGTTGCCATTGTCGGCGCGTCGGGGGCAGGCAAGAGCACTTTGCTGCACTTGTTGGGCGGGCTGGAGCCGCCCGACGCCGGAACCGTCGAGTGGGCCGGTACCGACGCGGCGCTGCTGGGTGAGACGACGCGCTGTCAGTTGCGTAATCGCCATCTTGGCTTCGTGTACCAGTTCCACCATCTGTTGCCCGAGTTCACTGCCGCCGAAAACGTTGCCATGCCGCTGCTGCTGCGCGGTGTCGAATCGGCGATGGCTTTACAAACCGCGACCGACTGGCTTGGCCGGGTCGGTCTGGCGGCCCGCTGTGGTCATCGGTCCGGGGAGCTTTCGGGGGGCGAGCGGCAACGGGCAGCGGTGGTGCGGGCGCTGATCGGCGAGCCGGCCTGCGTGCTGGCCGACGAACCCACCGGCAACTTGGATCGTCGCACGGCCGGCGTCGTTTTCGAGCTGATGCTGGATCTGGCCGCTCAGCGCCATACCGCGTTCGTCATCGTCACCCACGACGAGACCCTGGCGGCGCGCTGCAGCCGAATACTGACGCTGGCTGACGGCGGCTTGCACGCCTAGTGGTGGTGGTCCATCGCGGCGCTGGGGCTTGTCGCGGGGTCGCCGCAATCTCCAAGCGCTCCGGTGCCGCCCAGCTGGGGGCCTTCTAATAGGCCACCGGCACCGGGTCGAGGGCGCGCCACAGATACCAGGTCGCGACGGTCCGCCACGGTGCCCAGCGCTCAGCGATCTGGCGCGTGGTGTCAGCGTCTGCGGGACTGCCATCGCCGTAGAGCAGACCCACCGCCCGCAGCAAGCCGATGTCGTCAAGCGGCAGGACATCCGGCCTCAACAGGTGGAAGATCAGGAACATCTCGGCACTCCAGCGACCGATGCCCCGCACTGCTGTCAGTCGCTGCAACAGCTCGGCGTCGTCGGCGCCAGCGAACACCTGTGGTCCCAGCCGACCGTCGGCAAAATGCTGCGCGAGGTCACGCAGATAGTCGACCTTGCGCCAAGACAAACCACACGCCCGCAGAGCGGCGCCATCGGTCTTGAGGATCAGTGTCGGGGTCAGACCGACTGTGTCTGCTGATCCATCGAGCGGGGTTGTCCTGGGTGTTCCTGTTAGACCCTGCTCAAGGCGCAGCCACACGGCATCGGCGGCACGCACCGAGATCTGTTGGCCGACAATCGCACGTGCCAAGGTCACGAAGGAATCGCCGTGGCTACTCAGGCCTTCCCCCGCATAGCGCGTCATCAGTTCGCCCAGTTGGTGGTCGGCAGCAGCCAGTTCGGCGCAGGCTCGCGGCCAGTAGTCGGGTGTACGCATGACGGATTCGCGCTGCGCGAGAGCAAGACAGACTGCACATTGTGCCGCCAATCTTCGCCCTGCTGGTGCTGCTGGCGACCCTTGCTACGCAGCTGCAAGCGACCCTGCCGTCCGCGGTGTGGGTCTGGTTGGCGGGCGGCTTGGCGCTGGTCGGCGGGGTACTGGCGATGCTTCGCAAGGGCGCTTGGGCGGCTTGTCTGTTGCTTGCGGTCTTGCTGGGAACCTGGGCGCTGGCCAATCTGCGCGCCCATGCCCGTTTGAATGAAGCATTGCCATCCGATGCAATTCAGCGCGACATCGAGATCGTCGGCCGCGTGGTCGATCTACCACGTCAGCGGGCCGATTCGTTACGCATCGATTGGGTGACCGAGAGCGCCGAGGGAGCTGCTCAGGTTCCCCGACACCTGCTGCTGACCGCCTGGCAGTCCCGCGATGGTGCAGCGCTGCCGCATATTCGGGCTGGTGAACGCTGGCGTTTGACGGTGCGCCTCAAGCCTGCACATGGGGGGCACAATTTTTATGGTTTCGACTACGAGGCGTGGTTGTTTGCGCGCGGTGTCCGAGCCACCGGCACCATTCGAAGTGCCGCACGCATCGGCGACAGTGCTTACCCCGACGCGCGCCTGGCGGCATTGCGTGAGGACATCCGCACCCGCATGCTCCGGCATCTGGGCGAGCACCCACAGGCCGGGGTGCTGGTCGCTCTGGCGATTGGCGACGGGAGCGCAGTGAGCCAGCAGCAGTGGCAGCGCTTCCGCGACACCGGAATCATCCATCTGATGAGCATCTCCGGACTGCATGTGACCATGCTTGCAGCCATGGCGGCATGGCTTGCCGGCCGGCTGTGGACCGCAGCGCCGACGCTGCTGCCCGGCTTGCCACGTCGCCGCGCGCAGGCACTAGCGGCAGCATTCACAGCGGCGGTCTATGTGCCGTTGGCGGGATTCGGCGTGCCAGCACAGCGGACCCTCTTCATGGTCATTGCAGTGGCTTGGATGGCTTGGCGCGGCGAACGTTGGTGGGGCGTATCGACACTGGGTGTAGCGCTGGTGGCGGTGTGTCTCCTCGATCCTTGGGCGGTCATGCATACCGGCTTTTGGCTATCGTTCGGGGCCGTGGCTTTGTTGATGTGGTGTTGCAGCGGACGGCTGCGCCAGCCTGCTTGGTGGATGCTAGCGGTACGCACCCAATGGGCAGCGTCGATAGGTTTGTTGCCAGCGACGCTGTGGGTGTTTCAGCAGTTCTCCCTGATGAGCCCGGTAGCCAATGCTTTTGCCATCCCGGCTGTGAGCCTCGTCATCACCCCATTGGCCTTGCTCGGCACGCTCCCCGGATTTTCTTGGGTGTTGCCACTGGCCGCGTACGCGATGGGCCTGCTCGACCAGCTCTTGCAGGCGCTTTTGCAGGTGCCCGACTCGATGCTAAGGGTACCGGCACCAAGCCTGCCGGCTGTCGCGCTGGCTGCCGTCGGCGCCTTGTACATCTTGCTGCCTGCGGCTTGGCCCCGGCGTTACTGGGGCGCGCTCGCCATGCTGCCTGTATTGGCTGGTCGGCCTTTGCCTCTGCCAGAGGGCGCCGTCCGCTTGACGACGCTTGATGTCGGACAGGGGCTGGCGCTGGTGCTCGAGACCCGGCAGCACACGCTGGTCTATGACACTGGCCCAGCCTTCGGTGATAGCGATGCCGGCGAGCGGGTGGTGGTACCCCAACTGCAGGCGATGGGACGGTGGCGAGTCGATGATCTGGTCATCAGCCATGACGACCTTGATCACCGGGGCGGTGCCGACAGCCTGCTGCGCCGATGGCAGGTCGGTCGGGTTTGGCAGCCGGCCGCTGGCGAAGTCCTGCCGGCCGCCGGACAGCGCCGCCACGAGTGCCTGGCTGGACGGTTCTGGCAGGTCGATGGCGTACGCTTCGAGTGGCTGCATCCGCCGCCGATCGCGGACACCTGGCGAGAGCGGCTGGATCTGCGTCGCAATGAGTCCAATTGCGTGCTTCGACTGGTCGCTGCTGGTGGCAGCCTGCTGTTGCCGGGCGATCTTGAAAAGCGCGGTGAGACTTTACTGCTGGACGACGGCCGCTCCGATCTTGCTGCCGATCTGCTGGTGTCACCGCATCACGGCTCGCGTGGCGCATCGAGTACGGCGTTTGTGCGCGCGGTCGCACCGTCCATGGTCGTGCACTCGACGGCCTTTCGCGGCCGCTTTGGGCACCCCCATCCGCAGACCCTCGAGCGCTATCGACTGGCCGGTGCCGAGCAGTGGCGCACCGACTGCGATGGCGCGGTGCGCTTCAGTCTGTCGCCACAGGGGCGCTGGACAGTCGAGACCAGTCGCGGCCAGCGGCCGCGCTACTGGCAGGCGAAGTCGGAGTGCGCGAGCGGTATCATAGCGCCATGAAGATGCGTGCTCGCGACGATGCCGATGGCGGGCGGGTGACCGAGGACGAGTGCTGGATGCGACAAGCGCTTGCACTCGCCCATGCTGCTGCTCAGCGCGGCGAGGTCCCCGTTGGCGCCGTGGTGGTGTTGGATGGTGAGGTGGTGGGCGAGGGTGCCAATGCACCGATCAGCGACGCTGACCCGACTGCCCACGCCGAGGTCGTCGCGTTGCGTGACGCGGCTCGCCGCTTGGGCAACTATCGCCTGCCTGGGGCCACACTCTACGTGACTCTGGAGCCCTGCGTGATGTGCGCCGGGGCGATCATGCATGCCCGCATCGGGCGCGTCGTATACGGGGCCCCCGACCCGAAGACCGGGGCTGCTGGTAGCGTGGTCGACCTGTTTGCCGAGGCGCGTCTGAATCACCACGCCAGTGTCGAAGCGGGGGTGTTGCACGCCGAATGTGCGCAGACTCTGCGGACGTTCTTCGCTTCACGCCGGCCGGCGTCCAGAGGTGACTGATGCGTCGCATCGAGGTCGATATCGCAAGCCAGACCCTGGTGCTGTTCGAACAAGAGCAGCCTCTGCGGCGCTACTCGATCTCGACCGCCGCCAAGGGCGCCGGCGAACAGGCGGGCAGCTACCAAACGCCGCGCGGGCGCCACCGCATACGAGCGTGCATTGGTGCTGGCCTGCCGCCCGGGACCGTATTCCGTGCCCGTCGACCCACCGGCGAGATCTGCGACGACGCCACCTGGCGCGCAGCACCCGAGCGCGACTGGATCCTCACCCGCATCCTTTGGCTGTGCGGTGAGGAACCAGGCTTCAACCGCGGCGGCGATCGCGACACTTTTCGTCGCTACATCTACATCCACGGCACTCCCGATGCGGTCGAATTGGGCCGGCCAGGCTCGCGAGGCTGCATTCGCATGCGCAACGCCGACGTCGTTGAGTTGTTCGACCTGGTTGGCGCTGGCACCCCGGTCTTGATCCGCTAGGCTGGACCATCCACCAAGGCCAGGCAATCGCCGTGCGACAAAAAATTGCCCGGCGCGGCATGACCGGACCGGGCATTCCCCACCTCTCACCCTGACATGCGCCGGCGAAGTGGGTGAGGCGCCGCTCCTGGGCGAGCTTCCAGAGACACTGCGGTCACGCGCTGAAAGCGCCGCCCTTGATGCCGACGCCGTTGCACCTCGGCCCTAGGCAACCAGCAGGGCGTTGGCGAGGTCGTCTTCGAATCGGGCTACGCGGTGGGCATTGCCGAGCTCGGCGCCGGACACCAAGAAGCTGTCCTCGGCGCGCTCGCGTAAGGTGTTGATCTTGGCCGAGTGCACGCTGACCCGATGCTCCAGGAAAACCCGTGCCATACGCGACAGCAGGCCAGGCCGGTCGGCGGCGATCACCGTCAGGATGTGCAGCTGCTGGCTGTCGCCTGTCCGCAGCGAGATCTCGGGAGTGATCGGAAAGTGCCGCACGCGCCGACTGATCCGTCCTTGCACTGGCGGCTGCAACGGCTGTTGCGGGTCCAGCACTCGGGCAAGCTCGTGCTCGATCAGACTGATGACATCGCGATAGCTGTGTGCCTGGCGAGCCGGGTCGAGAACCAGAAGGTCGTAGAGCACACGGCCACAGCGGGTACTGTGCAGTCGGGCCTCGACGATGCTGTAGCCGAGGCGCTCGAAGTAGCCGGTGGTGCGAGCGAAAAGGTCCGGATGCTCGGGCGCGTAGACCAGCACCTGCAGGCCGTCACCGATCGTGGCTGGTCGTGCGCTCACGTGCGGCTTGGTGTCCCGATGGTGGCGGTAGACGGCGCGGGCGTGCCAGGCGATGTCGGCGGGCTCGTGGCGCAGGAAGTACTCGGGCTCGAGCGTCCCCCAGAAGGCTTCGTTAGCGACTGGGTCCAGCGCATAGCGGCGCAAGATGTCGCCGGCCTCGGCCTGACGGGTCTGTAGCCAGCCGGCAGTATCCCCAGTCTCGCCACGCAGTTGGCGCCGCGCCAACTGGTACAGATCGGTCAGTAGTTTGCCCTTCCAGGCATTCCAGACCTTCGGACTGGTGCCACGGATATCCGCCACGGTCAGCAGATACAGGGCGGTGAGGGCGCGTTCGTCGGGTACCACCGAACAAAACCGGGCGATCACTGCCGGGTCGCTCAGATCTTGTTTCTGCGCTGTCGACGACATCAGAAGGTGGCGGTCGACCAACCATTCGCATAGCCGCTGGTCCGCCGCGCCGATGCCATGGCGGCGGCAGAACGCACGCACATCGCGAGCCCCCAGTGTCGAGTGGTCACCACCGCGACCTTTGGCTATGTCGTGATACAGCGCAGCGACATACAACATTGCCGGACGATCGAATTCGCTCATCAGGCGGCTGCACAGAGGATATTCATGAGCAAACTCGGCCTGTGCGAAGCGGCGCAGGTTGCGAAGCACCATCAGAATATGTTCGTCGACGGTGTAGACGTGGAACAGGTCGTGCTGCATCTGGCCGACGATGCGACCGAACTCGGGCAGGTAACGGCCGAGGATGCCGTAGCGGTTCATCCGCCGCAGGTTGTGGGTCACGCCGTGCGGCTGGTCGAGTAGTTCCAGAAACGAGGCGATGTTGCGAGGGTCGCGGCGAAACTGGGCGTCGATCAGGCGGCGCGCGCGCCACAATTGGCGCAGCGCTTCGGGTGCCAGGCCGGGGATGCCCGGATGCTGAGCGAGCAAGACAAAGGCGCGGAGGATCGCGGGTGGGTGTTGCTCGAAGACCTCCGGCCGGGCGATATCGAGCAGGCCGTCGCGAATGACAAAGTGCGAGTCGATCGGCTTGCTGACCGAGGCGCGATCGGCAGATCGCAAGCGCGATTCGAAGATGCGCAGCAGGATGGTGTTCAACAGGTTTACCGAGCGAGCGGTGCGGTAGTAGCGTTGCATCAGCTGTTCTGATGCTCGCCGGCTGCGGGTGGAGGCAAAGCCCATTTCCTCGGCAAGGCGGGTCTGCCAATCGAATAGCAGTCGATCCTCGCGACGCCCTGCCAGTCGGTGCAGGCGGATGCGCAGGTCGTGCAAAAAGCGCTCTTGGCGCGCGATGCCTGCGGCTTCGACGCGGGTCACCAGGCCAGCACGGGCAAGGTCGCTCCAGCGCTCGCCGATCCCGCAGGCGCGGGCCATCCAGAGCACCACGTGAAGGTCGCGCAGTCCGCCTGGAGCTTCCTTGATGTTCGGCTCCAGGCTCGATGCCGCATCCTGCTGGCGGGCATGCCGCTGCTCTTGCTCGACGCGCTTGGCACGAACGAACAAGGCCGCGTCAAGCGCTGCCGCAAACGCCACGCGGAACTGCCGGAACAGGGCGTCGCTGCCAGCCACGCGCCGCGCCTCGAGCAGATTGGTCTGGATCGAGATGTCGGCACTGGCTGCTTCCAGGCACTCGTCGATGGTGCGCACACTGTGACCGACCTCGAGGCCGATGTCCCACAGCAGTCCCACCAGGCGGTCCAGTGCAGGCTGCTGGAGGTCATTGACCGAAGTATCGACGAGGATCAACAAGTCGACGTCGGAGTAGGGCAGCAACTCGCGACGACCGTAACCGCCGACCGCTGCCAGCGTCCACCCGGGTGGCAATTCGAGGTTGCGCCAGACCTCGCGCAGGGTGGTGTCGACAGTCGCGACCCAGCCGCGCAGCAAACGTTGTGGACCGCCAGCCGGATAACCGGCTTGGAGCGCTTGGCGCGCCTCGCCAAGTGTGCCGCGCAAGCGGTTGGTCAGCGATCGCAGCGCATCCGGGGTCATGGTGGCGGTGGTGTGCCGTCCGAGACGGTAAGGACCTCGAAGCCGTCGCTGGTGACTGCGATCGTGTGTTCCCACTGTGCCGACAATGAATGATCCTTGGTGACGATCGTCCAACCGTCGCCCAGTTGACGGATCGCAGCTCGGCCAGCATTGATCATCGGCTCGATGGTGAACACCATTCCCTCGACCAGTTTCAGGCCTGTGCCGGCGCGACCGTAGTGCAGCACTTGCGGGTCCTCGTGGAAGATCCGGCCAATGCCGTGCCCGCAGAACTCGCGCACGACGCTGAAGCCGTGCCGCTCGGCGAATTGCTGGATCGCGTGGCCGATGTCACCAAGCGTCGCGCCCGGGCGCACCTGCCGGATGCCTTCCCACATGGAACGGTAGGTGATCTCGCACAGGCGCCGCGCCGCGATCGACGGTTCGCCAGCGAAGTACATGCGGCTGGTGTCGCCGTGCCAGCCATCTTTGATCACGGTGACGTCGATATTGACGATGTCGCCGGTCTTCAACGCGCGCTCGCCCGGGACGCCGTGGCACACCTGATGATTGACCGAGGTGCAGATGCTTTTCGGATAGGGCGTATGACCATGCGGCGCGTAGTTGAGAGGTGCCGGGATGGTGCCTTGGACATTGACCATGTAGTCGTGACACAACTGGTCGAGTTCGCCGGTGGTGATGCCCGGCCGGACGTGCGGCGTAATGAAATCGAGCACTTCCGATGCCAGCCGACCAGCGACGCGCATGGCGGCAAGATCCTCTGGCGACTTCAGGGAGATGCTCATGGCGCGTGGTCCGGTGGGTGTCAGCGTGGCGGCAAGCTATTGTAGCCGGCGACTGGCGCCGAGGCGTGGCCTTCACGCCAGTCCCGTGATCGGGTCTTGACTACTCGCCAGATGCTTGCCGCAACTTGAGCCTCATGTGTCTCACCGGCTATAATCGCGGGTTGGCACCAATGCCAAATTCTCACACCTGCTCTCGTTAAGGTGTCTCGTCGCTCGGTTCTTTGACCGGACGAGGCTTCATCGCAGGTGGCGGACCAACCTTGACACGGAGTACCACCCAAATGGCAGCAACCATGCGTCAGATGCTGGAAGCCGGCGTGCATTTCGGCCACCAGACCCGTTACTGGAACCCAAAGATGGCGCCGTTCATCTTCGGCCACCGCAACCGCATCCACATCATCAACCTGGAGAAGACCCAGGAGATGTTCGGTCAGGCACTTGCCTACGTGCGCAAGCTGGCCTCGAACAAGGGCACCATTCTGTTCGTCGGCACCAAGCGCCAGGCGCGCGAGATCGTCGCTGAAGAAGCCGCACGCGCTGGCATGCCTTACGTTGACCACCGCTGGCTCGGCGGCATGCTGACCAACTTCAAGACGGTCAAGACCTCGCTCAAGCGCCTGAAGGACATGGAGGCCGCCACCCAGGACGGTTCGCTCGAGCGGATGAGCAAGAAAGAGGCGCTATCGTTCAGCCGCGAGCTCGAGAAGCTGCAGCGCAGCCTCGGTGGCATCAAGGACATGGGAGGCCTGCCTGACGCCCTGTTCATCATCGACGTCGGCTATCAAAAGATCGCCATTCAAGAAGCCCGTTCGTTGGGGATCCCGGTCGTCGGTGTGGTCGATACCAACAACTCGCCGGACGGTGTCGATTATGTCATCCCCGGTAACGACGATTCGGCCCGCGCCATTCGTTTGTATGCCCGTGACGTTGCCGATGCCATCCTCGAAGGCCGCAGTCAGGTCATCCAAGAGATCATCAAGAGCGGCGGTGAGGGCGACGACTTTGTCGAGGTCGCGGCTGAGCCAGCCGCACAGGCCTGAACGGCCGAGGTAGGAAAAGGGGCGCGGCGCCCCTTTTTTTCAGCCACCGGCGCTTTTGCGGCGGTGTGAAAGACCGATCTGGCGGCGGCGACCGCGGCCAGTTCGACGACACGATTCAGCAAACAAAGATTGGAGTCACTATGGCGGCAATTACCGCAGCGATGGTTTCGGAACTGCGCGGCAAGACCGACGCGCCGATGATGGAATGCAAGAAGGCCCTGACCGAAGCCGATGGCGACATGACTAAAGCCGAAGAGATCCTGCGCGTCAAGCTGGGTAACAAGGCCAGCAAGGCTGCGGCACGCGTCGCCGCTGAGGGCGTGGTCTCGACCTACATCGCGGCCGACGGCAAGACTGCGGCCATCGTCGAGTTCAACTCCGAGACCGACTTCGTCGCCAAGAACGACGAGTTCCTCAGGCTGGCAGCCGACACCGCGCGCCTGGTCGCCGAGAAGGCCCCGGCCGACGTCGCGGCGTTGTCGGCGCTGCCGCTGGGTGACGGGACCGTCGACAGCGTGCGTGCCGCGCTGGTCGGCAAGATCGGCGAGAACATGAGCATCCGCCGCTTCCAGCGCATCGCCGCCAAGGGCAAGGTCGCGCAGTACATCCACGGCGGTTCCAAGATCGGCGTGCTGGTCGACCTGGTCGGCGGCAGCGACGAACTGGCCAAAGACATCGCCATGCATATCGCCGCCAGCAAACCCAAAGCGCTGCACGCCAGCGAAGTGTCGGCCGAGCTGATCGAGTCGGAACGCCGTGTCGCTACCGAGAAGGCCAAGGAGGCTGGCAAGCCCGCCGAGATGATCGCCAAGATCGTCGAAGGCACGGTGCAGAAGTTCTTGAAAGAGGTCACCCTGCTTGGTCAGCCTTTCGTCAAGGACGACAAGCAGACCATCGAGCAGCTTTGCAAGTCGAACAAGGCCGAAGTCGCGTCGTTCACGCTGTACATCGTCGGCGAGGGCATCGAGAAGAAGGTCACCGACTTTGCTGCTGAGGTCGCCGCGCAGGCGGCCGCAGCTGCTCGCTAAGACCAACGCACCGAGGATCGCCCACCGACCATGCCCCCCCGCTACGCGCGTATCCTGTTGAAACTCTCTGGCGAGGCCCTGATGGGCGACGCTGGTTATGGCATCCACCGACCAACGGTCGATGGCATCGTCGATCAGATCCGTGAGGTGGTCGAGATGGGCGTTCAGGTGGCAGTGGTGATCGGTGGCGGCAACATCTTTCGCGGGATGTCGGCGGCCGCCGAGTCCATGGACCGCGCCACCGCCGATTACATGGGCATGATGGCCACTGTCATGAACTCCCTGGCTTTGCAGGACGCGCTACGGCGCGCTGGCGTCAAGGCGCGGGTGCAGTCGGCGCTGAATGTCGAGCAGGTCGCCGAGCCGTACATCCGCGGCAAGGCGATTCGCTATCTGGAAGAGGGCCGTGTGGTCATCTTCGCCGCTGGCACCGGTAACCCGTTCTTCACCACCGATACGGCCGCTGCCCTGCGCGGCATGGAGATGAACGTCGACATCGTGTTGAAGGCGACCAAGGTCGACGGCATCTACACCGCCGACCCGAACAAGGACCCGTCGGCAAGGCGCTACGACAGCGTCACTTTTGACGAGGCGATCAGTCGTCAATTGCAGGTGATGGATGCAACGGCCTTTACGCTGTGCCGAGACCAGAGCCTGCCGATCAAGGTGTTCAGCATCTTCAAGCCGCATGGCCTGAAGCGCGTTGTGATGGGCGAGGACGAAGGCACATTGGTGCACGCCTAGCCGGTTTGGAGACACGCATGAGTATCGAGGACATCCGCAAGACTGCCGAACAGAAGATGCAGCGCTCGATCGAGGCGCTGAAGACCGACCTGCAGAAGGTCCGCACTGGGCGCGCTAGCACCGGCTTGCTCGACCACATCATGATCGACTACTACGGCAGCATGGTGCCGATCAGCCAAGTTGCCAACATCACACTGGCTGATGCCCGTACCTTGATGGTGACGCCTTGGGAGAAGAAGCTGTCGCCCGCGGTCGAAAAGGCGATCCGCGACAGTGATCTTGGGCTCAACCCGGCCGCCCAGGGCGATGCCGTACGCGTGCCGATGCCGATGCTGACAGAGGAGCGCCGCCGGGAGCTGATCAAGGTGGTCAAGGGTGAGGGCGAGAACGCCAAGGTCGCAGTGCGGAATATCCGTCGCGATGCGAATGGGGCACTGCAAGCTTTGCAGAAGGACAAGCAGATCTCCGAGGACGACCAGCGTCGTGCCGAGGATGAGGTGCAGAAGCTCACCGACCGCAACATTGCCGAGATCGACAAGCTGCTCGCCGCCAAGGAAGCCGATCTGCTGGCGATCTAGGCCGGGCATGCTGCGCTTTGCCAGTTCGACCGAGGTGGTGCCACCACCTTCGGATCTCCCGCGTCATATCGCCATCATCATGGACGGCAACGGCCGCTGGGCGCGTCGTCGCCGTTTGCCGCGGGCTGCCGGGCACAGCGCTGGGCTTGAGGCGGTGCGATCGACGGTACGGGCCTGCGCGCAGTTGCAGATCCCCTATCTCACCCTGTTCGCTTTCTCCAGCGAGAACTGGCGCCGCCCGGCCAGCGAGGTGAGCTTCCTGACGCGGTTGTTCCTATCAGCGCTCGACCGCGAGGTCGGTCGCTTGCACGACAATGGCGTGCGTTTTCGCGTGATCGGTGACACCGAGGCCTTTGGCGAACAGATCGCCGACCGCATACGCGCCGCCGAGCAGCTCACTGGCAACAACTCGGGTCTGACCCTGACGGTCGCCGCCAACTATGGTGGTCGCTGGGACATCTTGCAGGCCTTTGAGCGCTTGCGTCGGTCGGGGCATCAGGGGCCGGTCGACGAGCCCGCGCTGGCCGCACATCTAGCGCTGAGCCACGCCCCTGAACCCGATCTGTTCATTCGTACCGGTGGTGAGGCGCGGATCAGCAACTTTCTGCTCTGGCAGCTGGCCTACACCGAGCTGTACTTTACCGACGCGCTGTGGCCGGATTTTGACGAGTCAGCCCTGCGCTTGGCATTGCAATCGTTTGCGCAGCGTGAGCGGCGCTTTGGCCGTACCAGCGAGCAGCTCGATGTCACCGACCGCGCTTAGGGTACTCACTGCGCTGGTGCTGCTCGCGACGCTGGTCGCAGTGTTGTTCTTGCTACCCGAGTGGGTCTGGTCGCTGACGGTGTTGCTGCTGTCGGTGGTGGCGGCCACCGAGTGGGCGCGCCTGTGCCGCTGGACCGCGCTGCCGCGCCTGCTTTTCGCGGCCGCTGTGGGTTTGGCAGTGGCCATGCCGGCGCTTGGTTTCGATGCGCCATCCCGGCTGGGGCCGTTTCTGGGCGTACTTGCCACCATATTCTGGTGCGTCGTCGCGCCGTTGACCTTGTGGCGTGCAGCGAGTGGCATTGGCCTGCGCGGGTTTGCCGGCGCGATGGTGTTGCTGCCCTTGGCTTGGTCGCTGTTATGGCTGCATCGCTTGCCCGATGGGGCATGGTTGTTGGTGGCCGGTATGGCGTTCGTCTGGATCGCCGACAGCGCCGCGTATTTTGCCGGCCGAGCTTGGGGACGACACCGCCTGGCACCCTCGATCAGCCCTGGCAAGACCTGGGAAGGGGTGGTCGGTGCGTTGGCTGGCACCCTGGCATACGCTGCTCTCCTAAGTGTTTACGCCGGCGCGGCTGTGAGGCTAGACCTTGTGCAGTTGCTGATATTGGCCGTCATCCTGACCGTTTTAAGCGTGATCGGTGACTTGTATGAATCGTGGATGAAACGCTTGGCCGGGGTGAAAGATAGTGGCAGATGCCTGCCCGGACATGGTGGGCTGCTCGACCGTGTCGATGGTCTGGCCGCAGCATTGCCGGCCTGGGCGGCGGCGTTGTGGTTGGCAGGGTGGAGCGCATGAGCGGCGAGCGCCACCCGGCTCGTCTATGCGTACTCGGGGCGACTGGCTCCATCGGGCGCCAGACGCTCGACATCGTTCAGCGTCACCCCGACCGCTTCGTCGCCGACACGCTAGTCGCGCACCGCAATGTCGAAGAGATGCTGGCCTTGTGTCTGGCGTTCCGGCCGCGCTTGGCGGTGATGGCCGAACCGGCGGCCGCCGAGCGCCTGGCTGAACGATTGCGCGCCTCTGGCAGCGATACCCGGGTCGACGGCGGCCCGGCCGCTCTCACCAGTGCCAGCGCCGATCCGATGATCGACACAGTGGTTGCCGGCATCGTCGGCGCTGCCGGACTGGACGCTAACATCGCTGCCGCCCGCGCCGGTAAGCGTATCTTGCTGGCCAACAAAGAGGCGCTGGTGATGACCGGGCCGCTATTCATGGACGCCGTCAGCCAGCACGGTGCCACTTTGCTGCCGATCGACAGCGAGCACAACGCCGTGTTTCAGGTCTTGCCCGAAGGCCGGCTGGTGCGCGGCGTACGCAAGGTCTGGTTGACTTGCAGCGGCGGACCGTTCCGCGACCTGCCCGAACTTGATCTGGCGACGGTCACGCCTGAACAAGCCTGCAAGCACCCGAACTGGAGCATGGGCCGCAAAATCTCGGTCGATTCGGCAACCCTGATGAACAAGGGTCTCGAAGTGATCGAGGCGCATTGGCTGTTTGGCGCGCCAGCGGCTGACATCGAGGTGGTCATCCACCCGCAGAGCATCGTTCATTCGATGGTCGAGTACGACGACGGCTCGATCTTGGCGCAACTCGGTAACCCTGACATGCGTACGCCGATCGCCCATGCCTTGGCCTGGCCGGAGCGGATCTCGGCCGGCGTCGAACCGCTGGCGTTGACCGCCATGCCGCCTTTGACCTTCTGTACCCCAGACCGTAGACGCTTCCCGTGCCTCGACTTGGCCTACCAGGCATTGGCCCGCGGCGGCACGGCGCCGGCGGTGTTGAACGCCGCCAACGAGGTCGCAGTCGAGGCCTTTTTGGCCGGCCGCACCTTGTTCACCGGCATCCCTCGTACCATCGAGGCGGCACTCGCGGCGGTGACCGTGGTCGAACGTCCCGACCTCGCCGCGGTGCTGGCCGCCGACGCGGCGGCGCGCGAGGCGGCGCTCGCAGCGCTGGCCGCCGCCACTGGCTGATTCTGCGGCAGTTGTCTTTAAATCACGTTTTCAGAGAGTTGCGACGTGCAGTTCATGTTCACGATTGCCGCGTTCATCGTCACCTTGGGCATCCTCGTCATCGTTCACGAGTTTGGCCACTATTGGGTGGCGCGGCGCTGCGGCGTACACGTGCTGCGGTTCTCGGTCGGCTTTGGCAAACCCTGGCTGAGCCGGGTCGATCGCCAAGGTACCGAATGGACCATCGCACCGATCCCGCTCGGCGGTTATGTGAGCATGCTGGACGAGCGCAATGCGCCAGTCCCGTCCGAGATGCGCGGGCAAACGTTCAACGCCCAGCCGGTGGGCTGCAAGATCGCTATCGTCGCTGCCGGGCCGGTCGCCAATTTCTTGCTCGCCATCCTGCTCTACGGCGCCCTGGGAATGTCGGGGACGCCTGTGCGCATTGCCCAGATCGCCGAGCCACCTGCTGGCACGCCAGCAGCGTTAGCGGGTATGCACGAGGGTCTGACCCTGACTGCCGTGGGGAATCGCGCCACGGCGGGCTGGGCGGATGTGCATTGGGAGCTGCTGCGGCAGCTGATCAGCGCTGACGGCAGCTTGACCGTCGATGCTGTCGATGCGGGTGGCCTGACGCGACGCTTCGAGTTGCAGGTGGGCGGCTTCAGTGGTGAACGCTTGGAGGGCGATGTGCCCGGCGCACTCGGACTGAGGTTACAAGCTTTGCCGCTGGCGCCCGTCGTCGGTGGTCTGGCCAGAGACAGCGCCGCTGCACGTGCTGGTCTGCAAGCGGGCGACCGGATCGTCTCGATCGATGGCGTTGCTGTTGTCGACTGGGAGGATTTCGCTGCGCGCGTCCGCTTGGCCCCTCTGCAAAAGCTCGACCTGCGCGTCGTTCGCGATGGCGCGGTCGTCGCCGTAGACTTGCAGCCCGATGCGGTGGAACAGACCACGGCCGCAGGGCAGCGTCAGACCATCGGCCGTGCGGGTGTACAGCCGGCCGTCGATCAACAAGCCACCGCCGATGCTTTCGCACCTTTGCGTATGGGTCCGCTCGACTCGCTCTGGCGCGGCACTTTGAAGACCTGGGATACCAGCGTGTTCAGCCTCCAGATGCTCGGGCGCATGTTGGTGGGCGATATCTCCCCGCGGCACCTGAGCGGCCCGATCACGATCGCCGACTATGCCGGCAAATCTGCGAGCTTTGGGCTGGCCAGTTTCATCGGCTTTTTGGCGCTGGTCAGCATCAGCCTGGGCGTACTCAACCTGTTGCCGGTGCCGTTACTGGACGGTGGGCACATCATGTATCATCTGGCCGAATTCGCGACCGGACGCCCGGTCTCCGAGCGGGTCATGGAGATCGGCCAGCGCATCGGCATCGCGGCTCTCGCTTCGCTGATGCTGGTGGCCTTCTACAATGACATTTACAGACTCCTCGCCGGCTAGCCTTTGGGCATGAACCTCCGCATCGCAGTCTCGGCTCTTGTCGCCCTGCTGTTCGCCTCTGCCGCCTTCGCCCGCGATCCGGTGGTGATCCGGGATATCCGCATCGAGGGTATCCAGCGTATCGAGGCCGGCACCGTGTTCAGCTACTTGCCGCTGCGGGTTGGCGACCGGCTCGACGATGAACGCAGCGACCAGGCGATCAAAGCACTGTTCGACACGGGTTTCTTTAAGGACGTCCGCCTAGAACTCGAGGGTGACGTGCTGGTGGTGGTGGTCGACGAGCGCCCGTCGATCGCCAGCATCGACATCGATGGCGTCAAGGAATTTCCCGCCGATGCGCTGAAGTCGAGCTTGGCAGATTTGGGCTTGGGTGTTGCGCGGACCTTCGATCGGGCGTTGCTCGACCGTGCCGAGCAGGAGCTCAAGCCCCAATACAATGCGCGCGGCAAGTACGCCGCCACGGTGACGACGACGGTCACCCCGCTGGAACGTAACCGTGTCGGCCTGCGCTTCAGCGTCGTCGAAGGTGAGGCCGCCAAGATCCGCCAGATCCGCATTCTTGGCACCAAAGCGTTCAAGGAATCCGAGCTGCTTGACATCATCAGCCTGCAGACCCCGGGCTGGCTCAGCTGGTACACCAAGAACGACCAGTATTCCAAGCAAAAGCTGCAGGCCGACCTTGAGACCCTGCGCTCGTACTACCTGAATCGCGGGTACCTCGAGTTCAATATCGAAGGCACGCAGGTGTCGTTGTCGCCCGATCGCAAAGCGATGTTCATCACCATCTCGGTCTCCGAGGGCGAGCCGTACACTTTTGGGGAACTCAAGCTCGCTGGCGAGATGCTGGTGCCGCAAGAGGAATTGCAAGCATTGATCAAGCCCAAGCCGGGCGAGACTTACAGCCGCGAGAGACTGAACGCCACCACCAAAGCCATCAGCGACCGTCTGTCGAACGACGGTTACGCGTTCTCAAACGTCAATGCTGCGCCGGAAATCGACAAGGAGACCCGGGTCGCTAGCTTCACTCTGTTTGTCGACCCTGGCCGTCGTGTCTATGTCCGGCGCATCAATGTCACCGGCAACACTAAGACACGTGACGAGGTGATCCGTCGGGAATTCCGGCAGATGGAGGGTGGCTGGTATAGCTCCACCAAGATCGACGCCTCAAAGCGCCGGGTGGATCGGACCAACTACTTTTCGGAGGTGGGCATCGAGACGCCGGCCGTGCCGGGCACCACCGACCAGATCGACGTGAATGTTCGAGTGAAAGAGAAGTCGACCGGTTCGATCAGCCTGGGTGGCGGTTTCTCCAGCGACGGCTTCCTGTTGTCGAGTTCGGTCGCACAGCAGAACGTGCTTGGCAGCGGCAACGCGCTGACGGTCTCGGCCAACACCGGCCGCATCAACACCACCTATGCGCTGTCGTTCACCAATCCGTATTCGACCGTGGATGGGGTCAGCCGGGGCTTTGACCTTTACAGCCGGGATATCGACGCGGCGCGATTGCGTTTCGGCCCGCGTTACAACACGTCTACCCTCGGTGGCGGCCTGCGCTTTGGTGTACCGATCAACGAGACCGACACCATCAACCTCGGGGCCACCTTCGAATCGACTGACCTCGAGACCTTCTGCGATCCAGACAAATCCGTGCAGAGCTTCAAGTCGGCCTGTAATTTTGTCGCTCGCCAGGGCGCCTCTAACATGGGGTTGCTGGCCTCGGCCGGTTGGTCGCGAAACCGTCTCGACAGCATCCTCTATCCGACTTCGGGCTCTCGTCAGCGCGCGACGCTCGAAGTCGGGGTGCCTGGCCTTGACCTGCGTTACTACAAGGTCAGCTACGACCACCTCATGTACATGCCCATCACGCGCGACCTCGTGCTGAAGCTGAACGGAGAAGTGGGTTACGGGAGTGGCTACAGTGGCTCCGAGCTACCCTTCTTCAAGAACTTCTATGCCGGTGGGATCACGTCGGTGCGGGGCTATCGAACATCTTCGTTGGGTCCGAAAGACGCTTTCGATACGGCCAGCGGCGGGATTCCTCGCCCGATCGGGGGTAACCAGCGGGTGGTGGCTAGCGCCGAGCTGCTCTATCCGATTCCGGGTCTGGGCAAAGAGCGCTCGGCCCGGATCTCGACCTTTATCGACGCCGGCCTGATCCGCAACTCGCTGGAACGGGCTTCCGACGATGGCATCCGCTACTCGGTGGGTCTAGGGTTCTATTTCGTCTCGCCGTTCGGCCCGATCCAGCTGTCGGTGGCCAATCCGGTCAACGCCGGCGACAATGACGTCAAGCAGACCTTCCAGTTCAATATGGGGCAGAATTTCTGATGGAGAACGTTCGCATGAGCCGCAATCGCCTGACATTGGCCTCGCTGTGTGCAGCCCTGTTGCTTGCTCCGCTGGCCGCGACCGCCGCTGACCCGGCGCCGAAGATCGGTGTGGTCGATACCGAGCGCATCTTGCGCGAGTCGGCGCCGGCTGACCGCGTGAAGAAGAAGATCGAGAAGGAATTTGCCGGTCGCGACCAGGAGCTGCAAAAGCTCGCCAAGCAGGCGAAAGACTTGCAGACCTCGCTGGAAAAGGACGGCGTGACCATGTCCGAGTCAGACCGTCAGGCCAAGGAACGTGACCTGTCGAATTTGACCCGCGACCTGCAACGCAAAGATCGAGAGTTGCGTGAAGACTTCAACCGGCGTCGCAACGAAGAGCTCTCTGGCATGCTCGAGCAGATCAATCGTGTCATCCGCAAGATGGCCGAGACCGAGAAGTACGATCTCATTTTGCAGGATGCGGTCTACCGCAGCCCGCGCGTCGACATCACCGACAAAGTGCTCAAGGCGCTGGCCGCCGAGGCCAAATAGGTCGGCTGACCACCTCCTCGCAGCACGTGTAGCGCATGCGCCTAGGCGAACTCGCCGAGCGGCTGGTCGTCCGCCTCGAGGGCGACCCGGGGCGCGCGCTCGAGGGGGTCGGTACCTTGCGCGGTGCCGGCCCTGCGCAGCTGGCCTTTCTGGCGAACCCACGCTACCGAAAAGATCTCGAGTCCAGCCGTGCTGGCGCGGTACTCCTGCGTGAGGGTACGGCATGTCCTTCAGGTTTCTCCGGCGCTCGCCTATGGGCCGACGATCCCTACCTTGCCTTTGCCCGTGCCTCCGCGCTGCTGCACCCACCGCCCGTTGTACAACCGGGTATCGATCCTTCCGCAGTGCTTGCCCCGGACGCGCAAGTCGACCCCAGCGCCGAGATCGGTCCGCTGGTCTATGTTGGCCGCGGGGCAACGATCGGACCTGGAGTGCAGGTCGGGAGCGGCTGCCATGTTGGTGATGGTGTCGAGATCGGCATGGGCACGCGGCTGCACCCTCGTGTGGTCGTCTACGCGGGTTGTCGTATCGGCCAGGGCTGCGTGCTGCATTCGGGAGCCGTGATCGGCGCCGACGGCTTCGGCCTCGCCTATAGTGGCAGCGGCTGGGAGCGCATCCCGCAGGTCGGCCGGGTGATCATCGGTGACAACGTCGACGTCGGCGCGAACACCACGATCGACCGCGGTGCAATCGACGACACCATCATCGAAGACGGTGTGAAGCTCGACAATCAGATCCAGATCGGCCACAACTGCGTCATTGGCGCGCATACTGCCGTTGCCGGTTGTGTTGGCATCGCCGGTAGCACGCGAATTGGTGTGGGCTGCCGGATCGGCGGCGCCTCGATGATCAGTGGGCACCTGCAGATCGCCGATGACACCGAGATCGCCGGAGGCACGGCAGTGACCCGTTCCATTCGTGAAGCCGGGGTCTACGCGTCGGTCTCGCCGTTCATGCCGTTTGCCCAGTGGCGGCGCAATGCGGCACAGTTGCGCCACTTGGACGAACTGGCCAAACGAGTCCGCGCGCTGGAACAGGCCGCTGGCATCGTCCATCACGCATCTTCCGACCCACCCCCCGAGAGCGAATGAGCCAAGTCATCGACATCCGCGGCGTGCTGGACCGCCTGCCGCACCGTTATCCCTTCCTGTTGGTCGACCGTGTGCTCGAGTACACACCGGGCCAGCGCGTCGTCACGCTGAAGAACGTGACCATCAACGAGCCGTTCTTCCAGGGGCACTTCCCCAACTACCCGGTCATGCCTGGGGTACTGATCATCGAGGCGATGGCGCAGACCGCCGCACTGCTGGCGGCGGTCACCAGCGAGGCAGCGATGGCCGGTGGTGCGACTGCCGGCGACAACACCGTCTACTTCCTGACTGGCGTCGACAATGCGCGCTTCAAGCGCCCGGTGGTGCCGGGCGACAGCCTGCGTATCACCGCCGAGCTGGCCAAGCACAAGCTGAGCCTGTGGACCTTCGCCGCGACCGCCGAGGTCGACGGCAAGGTGGTCTCGAGTGCCGACATCATGTGCACGGTGCGGGATGTCTGAACCACAGATCCGTTCGACCGCCGGTATCCATCCGACGGCATTGGTCGATCCGGCGGCCAGGCTGGCCGATGATGTCGTCGTCGGCGCCTACAGCATCGTCGGGCCCGATGTGGTGGTGGGTGAGGGCACGGTGATCGGGCCCCATGTGGTGCTCACCGGCCACACCACCCTCGGGCGCAACAACCGCATCTTCCAGTTCAGTTCGATCGGCGAGCAGCCGCAAGACAAGAAGTACGCGGGCGAGCCGACGCGTGTCGAGATCGGCGACAACAACACCTTTCGCGAATACTGCACGATCAACAGTGGCACCGTGCAGGACACAGGTGTGACGCGAATCGGCAGCCACAACTGGGTGATGGCCTACGTGCACATCGCGCATGACTGCGTGGTGGGCGACCATACCATCTTCGCCAACTGCACCAACCTTGCCGGACACGTGCACGTTGATGACTGGGCGATCCTGGGCGGTTACACGGGTGTTCACCAGTTCTGCAAGGTCGGCGCGCATTGCATGACGGCGGTTGGCACGGTGTTGCTGCAAGACCTGCCGCCTTACGTACTGGCCGGTGGCAACACGGCGCAGGCGCATGGCATCAACAGCGAGGGGCTGAAGCGCCGTGGCTTCTCGCCGGAAGCGATCGCCGGGATCAAGCGCGCCTACAAGACCCTATACCGAAGTGGCTTGACCCTCGAGCAAGCGAAGGCCGAGCTGGCCGTTCAGGCATCGAACACCCCCGAGGTGCGGCCGCTGGTCGATTTCCTTGGTCGGGCGACCCGCGGTATCGTCCGTTAGTCAGCCGTGCGGCTCGTTCTCGGCAAGCCCCTGATCGGCCCGCGGAAGACCGCCGCACGATGAGTGCCGTACATGAGCGCCCCCCGCTGATCGGTATTGTCGCCGGCGAGGCTTCTGGCGACTTGCTCGGCTCCGGGCTGATCGACGCTGTTCGTTCGCGCTGGTCCGATGCCCGGTTTGTCGGTATTGGTGGCCCGAAGATGCTAGCCGCCGGCATGGACAGCCTGTTTCCGCAAGAGCTGCTCGCCGTGCGTGGCTATGTCGAGGTGGTTCGCCGCTTGCCGGCGCTGTTGCGCATTCGTCGCCAGCTCGCCGCACATTTCTTGCAGCAGTGTCCCCATGTGTTCATCGGGGTCGATGCGCCGGATTTCAACCTTGCCCTCGAGCGACGCCTGCGTACAGCTGGGATCCCGACCATTCATTATGTCAGTCCATCGATCTGGGCTTGGCGCGGTGGTCGCATCCGTGCCATTGGTCGCGCCGCCGACCGTGTGCTGGCGCTGTTCCCGATGGAGCCGCCCCTGTACGAGGCGGCCGGGATCCCAGTCAGCTTTGTCGGGCACCCGCTGGCGGCGATGCTGCCGATGCAGCCAGATACCGCTGGTGCGCGCAAATCCCTGCGATTGCCTGACAGCGCCGGACCGGTGGTGGCGCTGCTGCCGGGTTCGCGCATGGCCGAGGTCGAGCACCTGGGACAATTGTTCCTGCGGGTGGCCGAGCGTCTGCTCGCACAGCATCCCAAGGCGCTGATCTTGCTGCCGCTGGCCACCCCGCCGACCCTCGCGCATATGCGCCGTCTGTTGGCGACCGAGGTACGCCATGCCGAGCGCTTTGTTGTGCTCAGCGGCCACGCCCATCTCGCACTCGAGGCCTGCGATGCGGCGTTGATCGCCAGCGGCACTGCCACGCTCGAGGCCGCCTTGCTCAAAAAACCCATGGTCATCACTTACCGCATGCCCTGGCTCTCGTATCAGCTGATGCGCAAGCGTGGTTACTTGCCCTGGGTAGGGCTGCCGAACATCCTTGCCGGGCGCAGCATCGTCCCCGAGTTGCTTCAGGATGCGGCCACTGAAGATGCGCTTCTGGCCGCGCTCATCGAACAACTGGAAGGTCGGGAGGCCACGGTTCAGCAGAAGGCATTTGCGGACATCCATCGTAGTCTGCAGGCCGATACACGCGGCGCGATCGTTGCGGCGCTGGCGCCCTATTTGCCGAAGCCCCTCTCTGGTGATGTTGATCGCCGGCGTTGACGAAGCCGGTCGCGGCCCTTTGGCAGGGCCGGTGGTGGCGGCGGCGGTCATCCTCGATCCCAATCGCCCGATTGATGGGCTGACCGACTCCAAGCGCCTCTCACCGGCCCGTCGCGAGCGGCTGGCTGTCGTTATTCGTCGCCAGGCCCTGGCCTGGGGCGTGGCCAGTGCGAGCGTTGCCGAGATCGACCAGCACAACATCCTGCAGGCAACTTTGCTGGCCATGCAGCGCGCGGTGGCGGCACTGTCTCCGGCGCCGAGCGAGGTCTGGGTCGATGGCAATCGGGCCCCGGTGTGGTCCTGGGCGACTCGCTGTATCGTTGGCGGCGACCTCACAGTCGCGGCGATCTCGGCGGCATCGATCCTGGCCAAGACCGTACGTGATGCCCAGATGACCGATCTCGCCCGGCAATGGCCCGCCTATGGCTTCGATCGACATGCCGGTTACGGTACTCCGGCGCACTTGCAGGCGTTGCGGACCCATGGTCCTTGCCCTGAGCACCGGCGCAGTTTTGCGCCGGTAGCGGCATTATTGGGAGACTAGGCCGGCGGCTCGCCGGTGTGGCCGATGCGGTAGACGAGCAGCCGCTCCGAGAATCGCCCCTGCAAGGGAATCTCGTCTTCGACCGCGACACCGGGCACGGCGAAGCTGTTGCTGATCAGCAGCGTGCCGGGACGCATCTGTTGCTGTGCCTGTTGCCAAATGCGCGGCATGGCGGCTGGCGACAGAAAAGCGTAGACGATGTCGTAGTCACCCAAGCGAGTGTCCCACAGCGTACCAAGGCGCAGTCCTACAGCCGCTTCACGCAGGTTCCAAGCGGCTAGCAAGTAAGTCAGCAGAGCGTTTTCGACGCCATAGAGTCTGGCGATCGGCCGTTTGGCACGAACTGCGCGCAGTACTGTACCGGTGCCACAACCAAGGTCGGCGAAGCTGATCGGGCGGTCATCGGGGAGCAGACCCAGCAACGCAGACACAGCCTCGTCATCACTGAGAAACAGCGGTACACGGTCGTGGATGGCGCCGCGGAATACCAGGAACAGGCCTCCAGCACCCAGCAGCCAGAGCACGGCGGGGAGATCGAGTGTGGTGGCGAATAGAGCTGCTGGCGCGCAGGCGAGCAGCATCGGTAGCCACCACCATGGCAGAGCCGCGGCCCAACCCATGGCGGCGGCGATGCCACCATGCAGCCAGGCCCACTGCATGGCACCCCCGGCTTCCGGGGTAGCCAGTAGCAGACCACCGGTGAGGGCGCCCGCAGCAAGCAGGCAGAGGAGCGCGCGGCGGGCCGGCGGGAGACGCGCCGTCTCCGGGGGCAGGGTGCGTCCGCTAAGCACCGCTGGCAGCCTCCTTGGCCTGCGTCGGTTGTTCGAGGTCACCGATGTCCAGCGTGCCGCCATCCTGCGCCGCCACTTCGGCGGCGCGCCGGTTCATCACCAGAATCGAGATGCGCCGGTTCATCGGGTCGCGAGGATCTTCGGCCTTGAGCAGCACAGCGGAGCCCAGGCCGACCACCCGCAGCATCTTCTCGGTGTCGATGCCGCCGGCAATCAGCTCGCGGCGGGCAGCGTTGGCGCGGTCGGCCGACAGTTCCCAGTTCGAGTAACCGGAATACCCGCCGGCGTATGGCGTCGCATCCGTATGACCCGACAGGCTGATGCGGTTGGGGACACGGTTCAGCAATTGCCCGAGTTCGCGCAGGATCTTGGCGGTATGCGGCTGCATGCGCGCGCTGCCCGAGTCGAACGAGGGCCGGTTCTGGTCGTCTGCGATCTGGATGCGCAGTCCTTCGGTGGTCATCTCGATGATGATCTGTTCCTTGAATGGCAGCAACATGGGCATCGCCTCGATCGCTTGTTCGATCTGCTGTTTCAGGTCCTCGAGACGCTGTTTTTCGATGCGGCGTGCCGACTGTTCGTCGACCTGGAAGCTGGCAGTGCCGTCTTGATCCGTCTTTTCGTAGACCTGCAGCTCTTGTTGGCGGACATCCTTGCCACCGCCGTCGACAGGGTTGTTGCGGTTGCCAGAGCCATCGCCGCCGATCAGTGCCACTTTCAGGGGCGTGGCGAAGTACTCCGAGATGCCCTGAAGCTTGGCTTTGTTGACCGAACCTAGCAGCCACATCAGCAGGAAGAAGGCCATCATCGCGGTGACGAAGTCCGCGTAGGCGATCTTCCAGGCACCGCCGTGATGGCCGCCGCCGACCACTTTTTTCACCCGTTTGATAATGATCGGGCGTTGGCTGTCGTCGCTCATCTCGGGCCTGGGCTAGCGCTGTGTCGGCGGCGGAGTAAAGCGGCGTGCCGCGCCGCCCACGCGGTCACGTCGAGCAGGCTGCGCGGGCTGCAGGCTGGCCAAGTGGGTCGTGGCGCGCATACGCTCACTTGGCCTTGCGGTTCTTGATCTCGGCCTCGAGTTCGGTGAAACCGGGACGGTCGGTCGAGAACAGCACCTTGCGGCCAAACTCCACCGCCACTGCTTGCGCATAGCCGTTCATGCTGGCAAGCAGCACGGCGCGAATGCAGTCGTAGATGCGTCCGTCTTCAGCGAGCTTCTGTTCGTAGAGGGCCGCCAAGGGGGCGACCATACCGTAGGCCATGAGGATGCCAAGAAAGGTACCGACCAGTGCATGGGCGATGAGAATGCCCAACTCGCCTGGGGGCAGATGCAGCGACTCCATGGTGTGCACCACACCCATCACCGCGGCGATGATGCCGAACGCTGGCAGGGCGTCGCCAACTCGGGCGATGACATGCGCCGGCTCGTGTGCTTCTTTATGGTGGGCCTCAAGCTCGGCGTCCATCAGCGCCTCGATCTCGAACACGTTCAGGTTGCCACCGACCATCATGCGCAGGTAATCGGTCATGAATTCGACGACATGGTGGTCTGCCATCAGCTTGGGGTATTTGCTGAAGATCGGACTTTTTTCAGGCTCTTCAACGTCGGATTCGATCGACATCAAGCCTTCTTTACGGACTTTGGCCAGCACCTCGAACAGCATCGCGAGCAGATCGATGTAGAGCGCTTTGGTGTAGGCGGCGCCCTTGAACAGCTTGGGGATGGCTTTGAGGGTGGCTTTCAGGTTCTTGATGGTGTTGCCGGCGATAAATGCGCCCAATGCGCCGCCGCCGATCATCAGTACCTCGAGCGGCTGGAACAGGGCCGCCAGATGCCCGCCGGCCAGCACGAAGCCTCCGAAGATGCAACCGAGCCCGACCAGATTGCCGAGGATGACGAACATCGACCATGCCTTTCGCGTGAGGGGTTCTGACCCGTTTACGGACGTTCGCTGGCGGACTTGAGAGCCCATTGCTGGTGCAGATGAACAGGATTGGCCCGCGCGCCGCCATGGTGGGCGGGTATGCTCTAGTCATGGATGTCATCAGCAGCCGTCACAACCCCTTGATCCAACGCCTGCGTCGCCTGCGCGAGCGCCCTTCGGAACGTCGCGAGCAAGGCCTGGCAGTGCTCGATGGCGAGCACCTGGTCAGCGACTGGCTTGCTGCCGGACAGCCCTTGCAACAAGTGCTGCTGGGCGCCAAGCGCGCTGCCGAGGCGCCCGCTTGGCAAGCGCGTGGAGTGCCGGTGGTGCTCATCGCGGAGCATTGTCTGAGCGCCGTTTCGGCTGTCGACACACCGGCAGGCGTGATGGCGCTGGTCGAGGTGCCGGCGCCACGCCCGGTGGCGAGGGGGTCGGTCTTGGCTCTCGATGCCGTGCAAGACCCAGGCAACGTTGGCGCCTTGTTGCGCACTGCCGCGGCCTTCGGCGTCGATCAGGTGTGGTTGGGCGGTGGCTGTGCCGATGCTTGGGCACCTAAAGTGCTGCGGGCGGCGCAGGGTGCGCATGCCCGCTTGGCGCCCTGTGAACGCGTCGATCTGGCCGCGGCTCTGGGGGACTATCGTGGGCGGGTGGTGGCGCTCGATCCCGACGGCGGTGCGCCCCCGCACCAGCTCGACCTGCAGGGTGACATCGCGTTGTTGCTCGGCGCCGAAGGGCACGGCCTGCATGCCGGTCTGCGGGCTTTGGCGCAAGCGCGGGTGAGCATCTGTATGCCAGGCGCAACCGAATCACTGAACGTCGCGATGGCCGCCGGCATCGTGCTGTACGAGCGTTGGCGTCAGGGAGCGGCTGCTACCCCGCTGTAGATTCCGTCGGCGATTGCCTGTAGTAGCACTTCGCTTTCGCCCAGCGCCGGGTGAACGACGATCTCGAGCTGCGGATCGCGTGCGCGTGCTGCTGCAACCAACTCAGGCAAGTCTTCACGCAAGTGTCCGCCAACCGCCAAAAAGATCGGAAAGAGTTCGATGCGGGTGATGCCTTCTGCTGCGAGCTGATGGCAGACCAGTGGCAGATCGGGTTGCATCAGCTCGAGAAAGGCAAGCCGCACCGGCACCTCGGGTAGCCGCGCCGACATCAGGTCGCGCAAACGTTCGAAGGGAACTGCCCACGTCGCTGCACGGGCGCCGTGGGCGAAAAGGACGAGGGCGCGTCGTGATCCGCTGGGCATCAGGCGATTTCTAGCTGCGCCCGGTACTGCCAAAGCCACCGGCCCCACGCACGCTGTCATTAAACGCATCGACCTCGCGGAAGCTCGCCTGCAGCACGGGCACCAGCACCAGTTGGGCGATGCGCTCGAGTGGCTGCAGCTCGAAGACCTCGCTGCCACGGTTCCACAGTGAGACGAATAGTTGCCCCTGATAATCCGAATCGATCAGCCCCACGAGGTTGCCGAGCACGATGCCATGCTTGTGGCCAAGCCCAGAGCGCGGCAGTACCAGCGCGGCATACCCGGGGTCTGCAATGTGGATGGCCATGCCGGTCGGGATCAGCTGGGTCTGTCCCGGCGCCACCTGCAGCGTCGCGTCGATGCAGGCGCGCAGGTCGAGCCCCGCCGAGCCGGCGGTGGCGTAAGCGGGTGGCGATTGGCGCAGGCGTTCGTCAAGGATGCGGTAATCGATGTGCATGGCGGGCTGGAGCGCGGTCTAAGCGCGCTGGCGGTGGTAAAGGGTGGCGATATGCTCGATCAGCCAGCGCGCCGACTGCTGCTTGTCGGCGCGCGGTAATGGGTGCACGCCATCGTCGTCGAGCAGGGTGATCTGGCTGTCGTCGCGACCGATCGCGTCCTGCGCCAGGTTGGCAGCGATCAGTGGCAGATGTTTGCGCAGGCGCTTGCGGCGGGCATAGTCCTCGAGGTTCTCGCTCTCGGCTGCGAAGCCCACGCAGAACGGCGCATCCGGTCGGCTGGCGATGTTGGCGAGGATGTCCGGGTTGGGTGCCAACTCCAGCGTCAGGATGTGTGCATCCTTTTTGATCTTCTGCTCGGATGGGTTCAGCACGTAGTAGTCGGCGACCGCCGCCACACTGATGAAGATATCGCAGCCGGCGACTTCGGCTTCGACCGCGGTCAGCATCTCGGCGGCGCTGTTGACTCGCAGGGTGCGGATTCCAGGTGGGTCGATGAGGGCGACCGGGCCTGACACCAGGGTGACGCTGGCACCGGCATCGCGGGCGGCACGAGCGACGCTGTAACCCATGCGACCAGAGCTGCGATTGGTGATACCGCGCACCGCATCGACCGCCTCGAAGGTCGGCCCGGCGGTGATCAGCACGCGGCGACCCGCCAGACAACGCGGTGCAAAGTGGCCATCGACCAGCTCGGCGATCTCGGCCGGCTCGAGCATGCGCCCGGGGCCGGTCTCGCCGCAGGCCTGCTCGCCGCTCGCCGGTCCCAGCAGCACCACGCCATCCTCGGCCAGCTGGCCGACATTGCGTTGTGTCGCCGGGTGTTCCCACATCTGACGGTTCATGGCGGGCGCGATCAGCAGTGGACAATCGCGCGCCAGGCACAGCGTCGAGAGCAGGTCATCTGCTAGACCATGCGTCACTTTGCCGATGAAGTCGGCGGTGGCGGGTGCCACGATCACCGCATCCACTTTCCGCGCGAGGGCGATGTGATCCATGCCGTGACCCGCAGTCTGGTTCCAGAGCCCGGTGTGGACAGGCCGACCGCTCAGCGCCTGGAAGGTCGCCGCGCCGACGAAGGCTTGTGCCGCGTCGGTCAGCACGACGTCGACCGTGTGCCCGGCGCGGACCCACAGGCGCAGCAGCTCGGCACTCTTGTAGGCGGCGACGCCGCCGGTGACCCCGAGCAGCAGGTGACGGGCAGGCGAGATGTGCGGAGCTTGCATGGCGCGGAGTGTACCGCGCAGGCGCCCGAATGGCTCGAAGGTGCGTCCTTGCACCTGAACTATATCGAGCTGTTGGCCGGTCTGCTGGGTGGGCGACCATCGCGTCGTAGGCTGGCGCAGATGCTGCAGGCACAGGGCGGCTTGGCGGGCCTCATCGACGCTGTCAGCCGCGGCCAGGTCGAGGTCGATGGCAGGCGATTGCCGTTGCGACGCTTGTGCTTGGCGCGCGAGCTGTTGCGCCGCGCCTTGGCGGCCGTATTAGAATGATTCCGGCACTTGTCGAGCGCGAGTCTGGGCGGTACAGCCGTCTCGGCGCTCTGCGATGCTTCAACAGGACCGCCCGATCGATGACCCAGCGCCAGTTTCCTTTGAAGACCTTGCAGGAGCGCGCGGTTGCACTGCAAGACGACGCTGGCCGTCAGGTGGCGCTAGCGCAGGCGCGTCTGGTCGAAGCGCAGCGCAAAGGCGAGCTGCTCGAGTCGTACCGCAGCCAGTACCAGCAGCGACTGCAAGAAGCCGGTGCCGCCGGAACGACTATCCGGAACGTGCAAGACCTGTCGGCTTTCATCGCCCGTATCGACGAGGCCTTGCGCCAGCAGCGCGGGGAGATCGAGTATCTGCAGGCGCTGTGGGACACTGCTCGGGCGCAATGGCTCGACCGCCGCTCCGACCGTGAGGCGCTGGACGTGCTTGAGGAACGCTACGCCCAGCGCGAAGAGCAGCGGGCTCGGCGCGTCGAGCAGAAGGCGCAGGACGAGACCGCGAGTCGTCGAGCCCCGGATGCCTGAGGCGCGCTTGCTCGCGTTGGTGCCGGCCGCTGGTGGTGGTACGCGGCTGGGTGCGGGTGTGCCGAAGCAGTATGTCGACCTCGGCGGCGAGCCGATGCTCTACCGTTCGATCGATGCCCTGTTGGCCGAGCCGCGTATCGAAGAGATACTCGTCGTGCTGGCACCCGATGATCCGCGCCAGGTTCCCTCAGGTCGTTTCGATGCCCGAGTACGCTGGCTCAAGGCCGGCGGTGCGACGCGCGCCGAGAGTGTGGCCAACGGTTTGCAGGCGCTGGACGCTGCCGACAACGACTGGGTGTTGGTGCACGACGCGGCCCGTCCCGGTCTGTCTCTGGCGGCGTTATCCGGTCTGATCGATACACTGCGTGACGACCCAGTCGGCGGCTTGTTGGCGCTGCCGATCGCCGACACCCTGAAGCGCTCCGATGTCTCCGGCCGGGTCGTCCAGACCGTGCCGCGCGATGCGTTATGGGCAGCGCAAACGCCGCAGATGTTTCGTGCCGGTCTGTTGCGGCAAGCCATGCAAGCGGCGCACCAAGACATCACCGACGAGGCCTCGGCGATCGAACGGCTGGGCCAGCAGCCGCGTCTGGTGCGCGGTGAGGCCGCCAACTTCAAAGTCACGCTGGCCGAGGATCTGGGGCTGGCGCGGCTCATGTGTCTGGGTCATGGGGTGCACAGCTGATGCGGATTGGTCACGGTTTCGACGTTCACGCGCTGGTCACTGGTCGACCCCTCATCCTGGGGGGTGTCCGCATCGAATATGCCCGGGGGCTGCTGGGGCACTCGGACGCCGATGTCGTACTGCATGCGCTGTGCGACGCGTTGTTGGGGGCCGCGGCGCTGGGTGACATCGGCCGTCACTTTCCCGACACCGACCCGGCCTTTGCCGGTGCCGACAGCCGGACCCTGCTGCGCAGGGTTGTCGAACAAGTGGCCGGATGCGGCTGGCGGGTGGGCAACGTCGACCTGACTGTAGTCGCCCAGGAGCCTCGACTGGCGCCGTACATCGATGCCATGAGAACCAATATCGCGGCCGACCTGGGCGTTACGGCGGCTCAGGTGAACGTGAAGGCGACCACCACCGAGCGCTTGGGCTTCACTGGCCGAGGCGAAGGTATCGCCTGCGAGGCGGTCTGCTTGTTGCTGGCAGGCAGCGAGGCATAGCGCGGAGGACCGGCTGCCCAGTCTAGGCCGCCCGTCGCAAAGGCAGACGCACCCGCGCCACCAGACCGCCATCCTCCCGCGGTTGCAGCTCGATGTGGCCGCCATGCAAGCGAGCGATGCGCTCCGCAATGGCCAGTCCCAAGCCCGTTCCGCCGCCGCCGCGAGCCATATCCATGCGAGTGAATGGCTGCATCATGCGTTCGAGCGCATCGCCGGGAATGCCCGGTCCGCGGTCGAGCACCTCCAGCAGCAGCGACTCATCGTCGATGCGGGTCTGCAGCGTGATCGGCGAGTTGCCATAGCGGATCGCATTGTCGATCAGGTTCTGCAACAGACGTCGCATGGCTAGCGGGCGTAGCAGAACATCGTTGGGGACCTGCCGATCGGCGACCACGTCGATATTGCCGGCTGCCTCACGATAGCGTTCGGCCAGCGTCCGTAGCAGCGCCGCCGGATCGGTTGCGATGGCAAGCTCGCTGCTCTCGTCGCGCACAAAATCGAGAAATTGCCGGATGATCGCGTTGATGTCCTCGATGTCTCCGATCATGTCGCGACGGCTGGCGCTGTCGATGTGCTCCGGCAGCATCTCGATGCCCAGCCGCAGGCGGGTGAGCGGGGTGCGCAGGTCGTGCGAGACACCCGCCAGCAGCATGGCACGGTCGTTCTCGACGCGCTCGAGGTGGCTGGTCATCCGGTTGAAGGCGCGCGTGACGGTAGCGATCTCGCGTGGACCATCTTCATCCAGGCGGTCGGGACGCTCACCCGCGGTGAGGCGCACCGCCGCTGCGGCGAGATCGGCCAGTGGGCGGTTGATGCGCTGAACGATGATCGCCGCGCCGAGCAGGGATAACGCAAGTACCAGCGCGCTCCAGCCGGCCCAGCTGCGCCCCGGCTCAGTGCCGGTCGGCGCCCGCGGGATGACCAGCCAGTAGCGGTCGGCGCCCAGCTCGAAACTGACCCACAAGCCACGGATACCGATGCGGTCGAAGCCAACCAGGGTCTGCGGCCCCAGCTCGCTTCGCAGCGCCTCAACCACCCGCGCCTGAAACGGCGTGTAAGGGGTGTCGAGTTCTTCAGGGAGCATCTCTAGCGAATACAGCTGGATGCTTTCGCTCTGCGACAGCTCGGCGAGCAGCATCAGCCGCCGGCTGGGGTGCGAGGCGATCAGCGCGGCGCGTGTCAGGTTGACGATACTGACGGCCTCGTGCGCTGCCCAGCGCGCCCGTTCCGGGGCTTCGAGGCGCTCAGTGATGGTGACCCAACCGTAGTGTCCGAACGCGATCAGGGCGGCGATCAGCAGCATCGTCCGCCCGAGCATGGTGTCGGGCAGTCGCAAGCGCCAGCGCGGTTTGCCGCCGGGTTCAGTCATCGTCGGGAACAAACACGTAGCCAAAGCCCCATACGGTTTGAATGTAGCGGGGCTTGGCCGGGGTCTCTTCGACCAGCTTGCGAAGGCGCGAGATCTGCACGTCGATCGCTCGGTCGAACGCCTCATGTTCGCGTCCGCGCGCCAGCTCCATCAGCTGATCGCGCGACAACGGGCGACGCGGGTGCTCGACCAGTGCCTTGAGCACTGCAAATTCGCCGCTGGTGATCGGTAGCAGCTGGCCGTCGCGCCACAGTTGGCGACTGCCCAGATCAAGCCGGAAATGACCAAACTGGACGCTGGTCTGCTCCAGCGAGGGGGCGCCAGGTGGAGCTGCAGTCCCGCGGCGACGCAGCACGGCGCGGATGCGCGCCAGCAATTCGCGCGGGTTGAACGGCTTCGGCAGATAGTCGTCAGCACCCATCTCTAGGCCAAGGATCCGGTCGATCTCTTCACCGCGTGCCGTCAGCATGACGATGGGCAACTGCTCCCGTTCGCTGCGTAGACGGCGGCAGATCGACAGGCCGTCTTCGCCAGGGAGCATGAGGTCGAGTACCAGCAGATCGGCAGGCTCGCGTCTGAGTTCCCGGTCCATCGACGGTGCATCGACGGCGCTGCGTACACGAAAGCCATTTTCGCCCAGGTAGCGAACCAGCAACTCGCGCAGACGCGCGTCGTCGTCGACCACCAGGATGCGCGCTTCGCGATCAGTCATCGGCCATACCCCGCGGCAGATTGCCTACACTTGGACATGGCTGGATGCTAGCAAAAACCCCTGCCATCGCTTGGTACATCTCGTAACATGTCGTGTCGGCGTGGACACAGTTGGGACAAAACTGCGGCCTAGCCTGCGCAGTCCGATCAGAGGCGACATGAAGTCGCCCGGCTCTGAGGAGAACTGTTTTGGTGCGTGGTCGCGCGTTCTTGTCCGTGCTGCTCGCTGCGTCGGCGGCGGCTGCCGTTGCCGATACCCGTCTTGGCGGTTTCACGCCAGAGGAACGAGAGGCGTTCCGTCAGGATCTCGAGCAGATCCAGCAGCAATACTACGAGCAGTCCAACCCTGAACTGCGTCAGCGCTGGCTCGAGGCCGTGCGCGAGCGTCGTCAGCGGCTGGACAAGGAGGAGGATCAGCGCATCCTGCGTCTGCAGGTGCCTGGCCGCGACCCTCGCCGGTCGCAGAATCCGGAAGCGGCCGGAGCCGACCTTCCGCTCCATCCACAGGAGACCACCCGGGCAACGGCGCGTCAGCTGCGCGAGCGTATCGTCAACTAGCCAGTCAACTTTCCCGTGTGAGCGTCGTTCTATACAGCACGGCCGACACAATCTAGAATTCGGGCCGGTCTACAAAAACGACTGCTTTTACTCGGAAGGAGATGGAATGATGAAGCGCGTGATTCTGACTGCCCTGCTCGCCGGTCTGGCGATGCCGGCTCTTGCCAATGACACCCCCTACACGATCAAGGACGGCAAGGTCGATGCCAAGACCATGAACGGCTGGAAGGCCTGGCGTGCCGCCGCCTGCGAACGTTGCCACGGCCCCAATCAGGAAGGCATGGTCGGCCCGTCGCTGATCGAAGCCATGAAGAAATTGAGCAAGGACGAATTCAAGAACACCGTGCTGAACGGCCGGATCGAACTCGGTATGCCGAACCACCCGGCGCTCGCGCCGAAGATCGACGACCTCTACGCCTACCTGAAGGGCCGGTCCGACGGTGTCATCAAGCCGGGCAAGGTCGAGTCGTTCGAATAAGCGCTTCGATTGCTGCTCCACGGGCCACCTGCGGGTGGCCCGTTGCATTGGGTCGCGCGTCTTGTGCGATACGGATACGGCGCGTGTACCGATGGTTTCTCGGCGAATCCGGCTGCTTACAGTCGGGTTGTTAACGCGATCCAGGCCGGCACAGTGAGGGCCGACAACGCAGTCGATAGCAACAACGCCGCTGGGATCTCGGCTTCGAGCGCGTGGAATTGTCGGGACATCAGGTAGACGTTCACGCCGGTGGCCAGCGCAGCCATCAGCACCACGGCCTGGGTCTCGAGGACTGGCAGGTCGATGACCACAGCGATGCCCAACACCACAAGCGGATGCAGTAGCAGCTTGACCACGCTGATCGCGGCGCTGACTCGCCAGCTGGAGCACACGCCGAATTCGGCCAGGCTGAGTCCGACCGCCACCAATGACATCGGGCCAGCAGCGCTGCCTAGCATGTCCAGTGGGCGGTCGATCAGAACGGGGATTCCGGGACCGATTATTCCGTATACCGCACCCCCGACGATTGAGGCCACCACCGGGTTGGTGATGACGCCCCGCATGGTCTTGCCGAATCCAGACAGCGACAGGCTGCCGTGGCGCGACCACTCGACCGACACCGTGACCAAGGTCCACAGGATCAGAGCGTTGAAGACCAGGGCCAGCGCTACTGCTGGAATATGTTGCTCAGTGAGCAGCAAGTGGGCGATGGGGATGCCCAGCAAGACGTTGTTGGAGAACACACCGCCCAGCGCAAACACCGATTGCTCGGCGCCGTTGTGGCGAAACAGCTGCCAGCTCAGCAGGCGGCCCACTGCGAACACCAGCAGGCAGCCGCCGAAGAAGGCGACCAAAAGCCGTGCATCGACGCCCGATAGGTCGCCAAAGGTGGCCATCTGTCGAAACAATAGCGCGGGCAGGGCGATGCTGAAGACAAAGCCAGACAGCGCCTTGCTGACCTGATGTCCCCAACCACCCCAGCGACCCAGCGCGTAGCCGAGCGCCACTAGTAAAAACAGGGGCGAGGCCAGGAAGATCTGGTCGAGGATGGTGTGCGGGTTCATGGATGCAAAAAAACCCGCGCCGGCCGGCGCGGGTCTTGTCGGGCCTGGAAGGTCTTCAGACCGTTACGCCCTTCGCTGTCTCGGCATACTCATCGATCTGGTCGAAGTTCATGTAGCGATAGATGTTGGCGGCATCCTGATTGATGATGCCCATCGCTTCGTGATACTCGGCCAGCGTAGGGATGCGGCCGAGCTTGGAGCACACCGCCGCCAGTTCCGCGCTCCCCAGAAACACATTGGTGTTCTTGCCGAGGCGGTTGGGGAAGTTGCGGGTGCTGGTCGACATCACCGTGGCACCTTCCTTGACCTGCGCCTGGTTGCCCATGCACAGGCTGCAGCCCGGCATCTCGGTGCGTGCGCCCGCCGTACCAAAGGTGGCGTAGTGACCTTCCTTGATCAGTTCCGACTCGTCCATCTTGGTCGGTGGGGCGACCCACAGCTTGACCGGAATATCACGCGCGCCGCCGAGCAGCTTGGCCGCTGCACGGAAGTGACCGATGTTGGTCATGCACGAGCCGATGAAGGCCTCGTCGATGGGGGTGCCGGCGACCTCGGACATGAACTTGGCGTCGTCCGGATCGTTCGGGCAGCAGACGATCGGCTCCTTGATGTCGGCCAGATCGATCTCGATCACCGCGGCGTACTCGGCGTCGGTGTCGGCCTCGAGCAGCTGCGGCTTGGCCAGCCACGCCTCGACGGCCTTGATGCGTCGCTCCAGCGTGCGACGGTCGGCGTAGCCGTCGGCGATCATGTTCTTCATCAGCACAACGTTGCTGTTGAGATACTCCTTGATCGGCTCCGGATTGAGCTTGATCGTGCAGCCAGCGGCCGAGCGTTCGGCCGAGGCGTCGGAGAGTTCGAACGCCTGCTCCACCTTCAGATCGGGTAGGCCCTGGATCTCGAGGATGCGGCCGGAGAAGATGTTCTTCTTGCCCTGTTTGGCCACCGTGAGCAGGCCCTGCTTGATGGCATAGAGCGGGATGGCGTGGACCAGGTCGCGCAGGGTGACGCCCGGCTGCATCTGGCCCTTGAAGCGCACCAGCACGCTCTCGGGCATGTCCAGCGGCATCACGCCGGTGGCAGCGGCGAACGCCACCAGACCAGACCCTGCAGGGAACGAGATACCAATGGGGAAGCGCGTGTGCGAGTCGCCGCCAGTGCCGACTGTGTCCGGCAGCAGCAGGCGGTTGAGCCAGGAGTGGATCACGCCGTCACCCGGCCGCAGCGCCACGCCGCCTCGGTTGCTGATGAAGTTCGGCAGCTCGCGGTGCATCTTCACGTCCACCGCCTTGGGGTAGGCGGCAGTGTGGCAGAACGACTGCATCACCAGATCGGCAGAGAAGCCCAAGCAGGCCAGGTCTTTCAGTTCGTCGCGAGTCATCGGGCCGGTGGTGTCCTGTGAGCCGACCGTGGTCATGCGCGGCTCGCAGTAGGTGCCCGGGCGGATGCCCTTGCCCTCCGGGAGACCACACGCCCGGCCGACCATCTTCTGCGCAAGCGTGTAACCCTTGCCGCTGTCGACCGGCGGCTTCGGCAGACGGAACACCGTGGATGCCGGCAGGCCGAGGAACTCGCGGGCCTTGGCCGTGAGACCGCGGCCGATGATCAGGTTGATGCGGCCGCCGGCGCGCACCTCGTCGAGCAGCACGTCGCTCTTGAGGCTGAACTCCGCCACGGTGGCGCCGCCCTTGGTGATCTTGCCGTCATACGGCAGCACCTCGATGACATCGCCCATCTCGAGCCTGCTCACGTCCACTTCGATCGGTAGCGCGCCCGAGTCTTCCTGCGTGTTGAAGAAGATCGGCGCGATCTTGCCCCCCAGTGTCACGCCGCCGAAGCGCTTGTTCGGTACGAACGGGATGTCCTCGCCGGTGGCCCAGATGACGCTGTTGGTGGCCGACTTGCGGCTCGATCCGGTGCCGACCACGTCGCCCACATAGGCGACCAGGTGGCCCTTCTTCTTCAGGTCTTCGATGAACTGGATCGGGCCACGCTTGCCGTCTTCTTCCGGCTTGAAGGCGGCATCGGGGCGAGTGTTCTTGAGCATCGCCAAGTAGTGCAGCGGGATGTCAGGCCGGCTCCAGGCATCGGGTGCGGGCGACAGGTCGTCGGTATTGGTCTCGCCGGGCACCTTGAACACGGTCACGGTGATGCTTTTTGGCACCTCCGGGCGGCTGGTGAACCACTCGGCCTCTGCCCACGACTTCATCACCGCTTGGGCATGGGCATTTCCAGCCTTGGCTTTCTCGGCGACATCGTTGAAGAAGTCGAACATCAGCAGCGTCTTCTTCAGCGCCTCGGCAGCGATGCCGGCCACTTCGGCGTCATCGAGCAGCTCGATCAGCGGGTGCACGTTATAGCCACCGACCATGGTGCCCAGCAGTTCGGTGGCCTTGGCCTTTGACACCAGCGCGACCTTGATCTCGCCGTGCGCCACAGCAGCCAGGAACGATGCTTTGACCTTCGCGGCATCGTCCACGCCCGGCGGCACGCGGTGCGTGAGCAGGTCGACGAGGAAGGCGTCCTCGCCAGCGGGTGGATTCTTGATCAGATCGATCAGCTCGGCGGTCTGCTTAGCGTCGAGCGGCAGCGGCGGAATGCCCAGCGCGGCGCGCTCGGCGACGTGTTGGCGGTAGGCTTGCAGCATGGTCGGCTCCTCGGGGTGCGGCAGGGGGTGATATGGACGGCAGGCGGTTCGGGTGAAGCGGTTGCAGTGCAGTGCGTCTGTCGTTGGGACTGCGCGGCGCGCGTCGCGTTCGACGCAGGTCAGGCAAAGAAGGCGCGCTCGGCCGCGGCCGGTATCGGCACGCCGGTGGCGCGCGCGCGCTTGAGTACCTGCCAGTTGTAGCGGTAACTGGCCCGGTCATGCAGCTTCTCGGCGTACGACACCGGCCCCCAGTCAGCGGCCTGCGCCAGCAGGAGGATGGCGGCGGAGTCGGCGACGTCGTTGGGGTCAGGGCGCATCGCCTCGACGATCGGCAGGATCTGCGATGGGTGGATACTCCACATCCGCAGGAAGCCGAATTCTTCCTTGGCGCGACGCGCGTCGTTGCCGGCGGTCGCCGGGTTCTTCACGTCGCGCGTGACGTTGTGCGAAGCGATGACGCCGTGGGCCGCTGCAGCCGTTCCGATCGCGCCCTTGGCGCGCACGATCAAAGGATGGGTGAACTGCATCGGGCTTTGCATCCCGGTCGACGGGATCGCGCCTTGGTAGCTCGACACGAAATCCATCAGGCCGAAGTCGATCACCTCGCAGCCGGGCAGGGCGGCGATCTTCCAGACGTCATGCACCGCAGTGGGCGACTCGATCATCAGGTGCAGCGGGATGGTGCGCTTGACACCCATCGCCTGGGTGCGCTTCTGGATGTACTCGACCGCTGCCAGTGCTGCGGCGTAGTTCGGTGACTTCGGTAGCGTGATGTACGCAAGTTTCTCGCCCGCTTCGCCGATGAGGATATCGATATCGTCGGTGAACGAGGGGTGCTGGAAATCGTGGATGCGTGTGCCAGCGCGACCGAAATGGTTGTGCTCCGAGTTGATCATGCGGGCGACCAGCCTGGCGTGATCACGCTCGGTGCCGGCGGCGGCGCCGTCTTCACAGTCGCAGGTGACGTCGAATACCGGGCCCAACTCGTCCTGCAGGGCGAACGACTTCAGCATGAGCTTTTCCGACCCGGCGTAATGTTCGGCCGCTGGCAGGATCGGCAGCGGCTTCTCGTCGGGGAAGAGGACGGCGTCGGGCGAGTTGGCGGTCGTGGTCATCGGCGTCTCGATCGGTGCGGGGCGGACCGGGTGTTCGGTCCTCGTTGCGCGTTGATTGCAGTGCAGCATGGAGTGTGCCACAGCAGTCCGGACGTGAATACTTATGTCTTATATAAGATAACGGTATGTGGACGACCCTCGGGTCGGATGCTATGGTCACCCCCATGAACGACAAGGTCATGCCCATTCCCAGCTACCAGCCTCTTTATGGCCAGATCAAGGCTCTGCTTGTCAATAGCCTGGCCAGTGGCGAATGGAAGCCTGGCGAGATGATTCCCTCGGAGGTCGAGCTGGCGGCTCGTTTCGGCGTCAGTCAGGGCACCGTGCGCAAGGCCATCGACGAGCTGGCGACCGACAATTTGCTGATGCGTCGTCAGGGTCGTGGTACTTTTGTTGCAACGCACGCAGAGGATTCGAACACCACACGCTTCTTGCGCTTCCACGCCGACGATGGTCGTGATGAAGGGCACGAGAGCCGTTTGGTCGACTGCCGTTGCGGACGGGCTGGGCCGCGTGCCGCGATCGCCCTCGGCCGCAGCGCGGGCTCGGCGGTGGTGGAGGTTCAGCGGGTGTTGCTGTTTGGCGGACGGCCGCTCATCCACGAGCATCTTGTGTTGCCTGGCGATGCATTCGCCGGGCTTGACGCCACGACCATCGGAGACTGGCAAGGCAGCATGTACAGCCTGTTCGAGACCCGCTTCGGCGTACGCATGATCCGTGCCGAGGAGCGCCTGACCGCCGTTGCGTCGCCGGCTGCGGTGTCGGGCCTGCTTGATGTTGCTAGCGGTTCACCCTTGCTGGCAGTCGAGCGCGTGGCCTATACCTACGAGGATGTGCCGATGGAATGGCGTCTTGGCCACTACCTGACCGCCGGGTACCACTACCTGGCTGCACTCGATTGAACGATGAACACTGAACCACAACGGAGCCTGCAATGACCTCCACGTCCGCGGCTGTAAAGAAACGGCCCAAACATCTCGACCTGCTGCGCATCAGTCTGCCGCTCCCAGCCAAGGTCTCGATCCTGCACCGCGTCAGCGGCGCCTTGTTGTTCTTGGCATTGCCAGTGTTGGTCTACTGGCTCGACCAGTCGCTCGACAGCGCGGAAGGTTACGCTGCCGCCGCTGCGTTCTTCGACCACGCTCTGGTCAAGCTGGCAGAGCTGCTGCTGGTGTGGTCATACGCACACCACTTCTGCGCGGGTATTCGTTACCTGCTGCTCGACCTGCATATCGGGATCGAGCGTATCCCGGCTAACCGCTCCTCGGCGCTGGTGCTGATCGCGAGCCTGGTTCTGACTGTTCTGGTGGGGGTGTCACTGTGGTGAATCGAATTGTGACGGGTGCCCACTACGGGCTACGCGACTGGTTGGTCCAGCGCCTGACCGCGGTCGTCATGCTGGTGTTCAGCGTGGTCGCCGGCGTCCGCATGCTTGCTGCCGAGCCGGGCTACATGGGTTGGGCCGGGGTGTTCGAGCCAGGCTGGATGCGTGTTGCGCTGTTCCTGTTCCTGCTGTCGGTGATCTACCACGCCTGGATCGGTGTGCGTGACATCTACATGGATTACATCAAGCCGGTCGGCGTTCGTCTCGCCCTCCACACGCTCACCGTGCTGCTGTTGGTGGCCTGCGCCGGCGCGGCATTCGAACTGGTCTGGAGCCACTGATGGGACTTCCTGTACGTACTTTTGATGCGGTGATCGTCGGCGCTGGTGGCGCTGGTCTGCGTGCCGCACTGCAACTCTCGGAAGCCGGCCTCAAGGTCGCCGTGCTGTCGAAGGTCTTCCCCACCCGCAGTCACACTGTGGCGGCGCAGGGGGGTATCTCGGCGGCGCTGGGCAACTCGCAGGAGGACAACTGGCTGTGGCACATGTACGACACCGTCAAGGGGTCGGACTGGCTGGGCGACCAGGACGCTATCGAGTACATGTGCCGTATGGCGCCGCGTGTGGTGATCGAGCTCGAGCACTTCGGGATGCCGTTCGACCGGCTCGACAACGGCAAGATCTATCAGCGCCCGTTCGGCGGCCACACGCAGGAATTCGGCGCCCGCCCGGTGCAGCGGGCCTGCGCCGCTGCTGACCGCACCGGCCACGCCATGTTGCACACGCTCTACCAGCGCAACGTCCGCGCGCGCACGCAGTTCTTCGTCGAGTGGATGGCGCTCGATCTCATCCGCGATGCCGACGGTGACGTGGTCGGCGTGGTGGCGCTGGAGATGGAGACCGGCGAGTGCATGATCCTGCAGTCGCGCGCCACGCTGCTGGCAACCGGGGGTGCCGGGCGCATCTACGCGTCCAGCACCAACGCCTTCATCAACACCGGCGACGGTCTGGGGATGTGCGCCCGTGCCGGCATCCCGCTGGAGGACATGGAGTTCTGGCAATTCCACCCGACAGGGGTTGCTGGTGCCGGGGTGCTGATCACCGAGGGCGTGCGCGGCGAGGGTGGTTATCTGCTCAACGCCAATGGCGAGCGTTTCATGGAACGTTACGCGCCGACGGTGAAAGACCTGGCCTCGCGCGACGTGGTGTCGCGCGCCATGGCGGTCGAGATCTACGAGGGTCGCGGCTGTGGTCCCGACAAGGACCATGTGTTGCTGAAGCTGGATCACCTCGGTCCCGAAGTGATCAACCAGCGTCTGCCGGGTATCCGCGAGATCGCCATCCGCTTCGGCGGCGTCGATCCGGTCAAGGACCCGATTCCGGTCGTCCCCACCTGCCACTACATGATGGGCGGCATCCCGACCAACATCAACGGCCAGGTCGTGGCGCCGCACGGAACATCGCCCGACGAGGTGGTGCCGGGCCTGTGGGCAATGGGCGAGTGCGCTTGCGTCTCGGTGCACGGTGCTAACCGCTTGGGCACCAACTCGCTCCTCGATCTCGTCGTTTTCGGCAAGGCCGCCGGCGACCACGCCATCGAGTGGCTCAAGGCCAACCCGGTGCAGAAGCCGCTGCCGGCCGGTGCTGGCGACCTGTCACTGTCGCGTCTGGCTCGTCTGGATGGCCAGAAGAATGGTGAGTCGGTGACCGAGGTCGGTCGCGACATGCGCAATATCGTACAGCGCCACGCCGGCGTGTTCCGCACCGGCGAGGTGCTGGCCGAGGGCGTGGCGAAGATCCGGGAGGTTGCCGAGCGGGTCAAGCGCACAGCGATCGCCGACAAGTCGAAGGTGTTTAACACCGCCCGCGTCGAGGCGCTCGAGCTCGACAACCTGATCGAGGTGGCGATGTCGACCCTGATCTCGGCCAACACGCGCACCGAAAGCCGTGGCGCCCACGCCCGCGACGACTTCCCGGATCGCGATGACGCCAATTGGATGAAGCACAGCCTCTACTACAGTGAGGATCAGCGCGTCGAATTCAAGCCGGTGCGCTTGAAGCCACTCACTGTCGATTCGATCCCGCCCAAGGCACGCGTCTACTAAGCATTCAGGAGATCCCCATGCGTTTCTCGGTCTACCGCTACAACCCGGATGTCGACGCCAAGCCGTACATGCAGGAATACGACATCCCGCTCGAGCCATCCGACAAGATGCTGCTCGATGCCCTCATGCGTCTCAAGGCGCACGACGACACCCTGGCGTTCCGACGCTCGTGCCGCGAAGGTGTGTGCGGTTCGGATGCCATGAACATCAACGGCAAGAACGGCCTGGCTTGCATCACGCCGATGGCAGAGGTGGGCGACCACGTCACTCTGCGGCCGATCCCCGGACTCCCGGTGATCCGGGACCTGATCGTCGACATGACGCAGTTCTTTCGCGCTTATCACTCGGTCAAGCCCTACGTCATCAACAACGATCCGGCGCCGGAGACCGAGCGGCTGCAAAGCCCCGAAGACCGTCTCGAGCTCGATGGTCTGTACGAGTGCATCCTGTGCGCCTGCTGCAGCACCTCGTGCCCGTCGTTCTGGTGGAATCCGGACAAGTTCCTGGGCCCGGCCGCGCTGCTGCAGAGCTATCGCTTCATTGCCGATAGCCGTGACCAGGCGACCAATGAGCGGCTTGATGAACTTGAGGACCCGTACAAGTTGTTCCGCTGTCACTCGATCATGAACTGCGTCGACGTCTGCCCGAAAGGTCTGAACCCGACGCGGGCCATCGGCAAGATCAAAGACATCATGATCAAGCGGATGGTGTAACCAAGGAATGGGGGAGAGGGAGCGCGTTCGCTGGCGTTGCCGGCGCGGAATGCTGGAACTGGATCTGATCTTTTCCCGCTATTTCGACGCGCGCTTTGACGACATGACCGAGGTACAGAAGGAAGCGTTTCAATCGCTTCTGGAATATCCGGATAACGACATCTGGGACTGGCTCAATGCCCGTACCCAGTGCGCCGACCACGAGGTGGCTCCGCTCATCGCGGATCTCCTCGTCTTTGCCAAGACGGTTCAAGCTGCACGCTGAGGCGTCGAAGATTACAAGGGGATCACCATGACTCAATCTGTCAAAGCCACGCTGACCTTCTCTGATGGCCGTCCGGCCGTCGAGATGCCGCTCGTTCAGGGGGTCATCGGCCCAGCGGTAATGGACATCCGCCCGGTCACCAACGCGGGCATCTTCACCTACGACCCGGGCTTTTTGGCGACTGCCAGTACCAAGTCGGCGATCACCTACATCGATGGCGATGAGGGGCTGCTTTACTACCGCGGTTACCCGATCGAGCAGCTTGCCGAGAAGTGCAGCTTCCTCGAGACCTGCTATCTGCTGTGGTACGGAGAACTGCCGACCAAGGAGCAGCTTGACGCCTACGAGACGCGCATCCGCAAGCACACCATGGTGCACGACCAGATGTCGCGCTTCTACACCGGTTTCCGTCGCGACGCCCACCCGATGGCGGTGATGTGCGGCACCATCGGCGCCCTGTCGGCGTTCTATCACGACCACCTCGATGTCAATCTGCCGGAAGACCGCGAACTGTCGATGTTCCGCCTGATCTCGAAGGTGCCGACCATCGCCGCGATGAGCTACAAGTACAACCAGGGCTTGCCCTTCATGTACCCGAACAACCAGCTCTCGTATGTCGCGAACTTCCTGCACATGATGTTCGCCACCCCTTGCGAGCCCTACGAGCCCAATCCCATCGCCGTCCGCGCGCTCGAGCGGATCATGATCCTGCACGCCGACCACGAGCAGAACGCGTCGACCTCGACCGTGCGTCTGGCCGGTTCGACCGGTGCCAACCCGTTCGCCTGCATCGCCGCGGGCGTGGCCGCCCTTTGGGGTCCGGCACACGGTGGCGCCAACGAAGAAGTGCTGAAGATGCTCGACGAGATCGGCGAGGTGAAGAACATCGACAAGTTCATCGCCCGTGCCAAGGACAAGAACGACAGCTTCCGCCTGATGGGCTTTGGCCACCGCGTCTACAAGAACCGCGACCCGCGCGCCGGTGTGATGCGCCAGACCTGTCACGAGGTGCTCGGTGAGATGGGCATCACCACTGAACAGCTGGAAATCGCCATGCGCCTTGAAGAAATCGCTCTGCGGGACGATTACTTCATTGAACGTAAACTCTATCCAAATGTGGACTTCTATTCGGGTATCGTTCTCAAGGCGCTGGGGATCCCGGTCAAGATGTTCACCGCGATCTTTGCCATGTCTCGCACCATCGGCTGGATCAGCCAGTGGAACGAGTTCATGTCGGATCCGGAGCGCAAGATCGGCCGTCCGCGCCAGCTCTACGTGGGTGCGGCGCGACGCGACCTCGGTCGTTAAGCTGTACCGGGCGGGGCTGCGGCCCACCGCCGCCGCCCCCGGTGTCTGGGTCCGCTCCCGGCAGGGGGCGGTACCTGCTTCGGTAGGGAGGGTCTGCAGATGATGGAGTTCTGGCGCGCCAACAGTTTTCTGTATGGCGGCAACGCCACGTACATCGAAGGCCTATACGAGACCTTCCTCGAAGACCCCGACGCTGTCCCCGAGCCTTGGCGCTCGACCTTTGCTGCGTATCAGCCGGCATCGGGCGGCCACGCGGACATCAACCATTCGCGCATCATCGGACAGCTGGTGGCCCAGGCCCGTGCCCCCCGGACGGCCGGTGCGGCGACCACAGACACCAGGCAGATCGCCGTGCTGCGGTTGATCGATGCATACCGCTGTTACGGCGTCAAACACGCCCGACTCGATCCACTCGACCGCTACCCGCTGCCGCCTGCTCCCGAGCTTGACCCGGTCAGCTACGGTCTGGCACCGGCCGACATGGCTGCGACTTTCGACACTGGCGACTTTGGCGGCTCGCGCCAGATCCCGCTAGCGCAGTTGCTCGACGAATTGAAGGCGGTCTACTGCGGTAGCGTTGGCGCCGAGTACATGTACATCAGCGACCCGCAGCAGAAACGCTGGCTGGCCGAGCGACTGGAGTCGCCGCAGATGCGTCAGCCGCCGGCCGCCAACCTGCGCCGGCGGATGTTCGAGAAGATCACGGCCGCTGAGACACTTGAGCGCTATCTGCACACGCGCTACGTCGGGCAGAAGCGCTTCTCGCTGGAAGGCGGCGAGACCATGATCGCGGTGCTTGATCAAATGATCCGCGGTTGCGCCGAGCGCGGTAGCGAGGTGGCGGTGATCGGCATGGCCCATCGGGGCCGTCTGAACGTGCTGATCAATATCGTCGGCAAAACACCGGCCGAGCTGTTCGACGAGTTCGAGGGCAAACACAACGGCGACCTGCCGTCGGGCGACGTGAAGTATCACCAGGGCTTCTCGGCCGACGTTGCCACTCCGGCTGGGCCGGTCCACTTGGCGCTGGCTTTCAATCCCTCACACCTCGAGATCGTCAATCCGGTGGTCGAGGGCTCGGTGCGCGCGCGTCAGGAACACGTTGGGGACAGTGATGGACGGCAGATCGTGCCCATCCTGCTACATGGCGATGCCGCCTTCGCTGGCCAGGGCGTCGTGATGGAGACGCTCAATCTGTCGCAGACACGCGGTTACGCCACCGGCGGCACCCTGCACATCATCATCAACAACCAGATCGGCTTTACCACCTCGGACCCGCGCGATACGCGCTCGACCCTGTACTGTAGCGATGTCGCCAAAATGGTCGATGCGCCCATTTTGCACGTGAATGCCGATGACCCTGACGCGGTATTCCGCGCTGTCGAGTTGGCTCTGGATTACCGCTACGCCTTCCGTCGCGATGTCGTCATCGACATGGTGTGCTTCCGCAAGCTCGGCCACAACGAGCAGGACGAGCCGATGGTGACCCAGCCGATGATGTACCAGAAGGTGGCGCAGCATCCGGGCACACGGGTGCGTTACGCCGAGCGCCTGGCGGCCGACGGTGTGATTGCCCCCGACGAAGCGGAAACCATGGTCGAGGCTTACAAGGCAGCGCTCGACGCCGGGAACCCTGTGGTCGACATGGCTCCGACCAATCACCGCCAAAAGCATGCGGTCAACTGGTTGCCGTTCATCAAAAAGACCCCGTGGCATGTCGACTGCGATACCGCGGTGCCCCTGAAGGAGCTGAAACGCCTAGCCAGGCTTCTGACCACCGTGCCGGAAGGTTTCCGCATGCACGGGCGGGTCGAGAAGATCATCGAGGACCGCCGACAGATGGGCTCTGGCAAGCTCGCGCTGGACTGGGGTATGGCCGAGAATCTTGCTTACGCCAGTCTGCTGCAGCAGGGTTACCCCATCCGCTTGTCGGGGCAGGACTGCCGCCGCGGCACCTTCTTCCATCGTCACGCCACCCTGCACAACCAGAACCGCGACGAGACTGGCGACGGTACCTGGACCCCCTTGCAGCACATCGCGCCAAAGCAGCCCGACTTCACCGTCATCGATTCGGTCTTGTCGGAAGAGGCAGTGCTGGGCTTTGAGTATGGCTATGCGACCTTCCAGCCGAATGCCCTGGTGATCTGGGAGGGGCAGTTCGGCGACTTCGCCAACGGCGCCCAAGTGGTGATCGACCAGTTCATTGCCAGTGGCGAGACCAAGTGGGGCCGCCTGTGTGGTCTGGTGATGATGCTCCCGCACGGTTATGAAGGGCAGGGGCCTGAACATTCGTCGGCGCGCCTTGAACGCTACCTGCAGCTGTGCGCTGAGTACAACATCCAGGTGGTGGTGCCATCGACGCCGGCGCAGATGTTCCACGTGCTGCGTCGGCAGATGGTCCGTCCCTACCGCCGGCCGCTGATCCTCTTCACGCCCAAGAGCCTGCTGCGCAACAAGGAGGCGACATCGGCACTGAGTGAGTTGGCCGAGGGCCGCTTCCAGCCGGTGATCTGCGAGACCGACACGCTTGACGCGGCGAAGGTGCGACGGGTGGTGTTCTGTTCAGGCAAGATCTACTACGAATTGCGGGCGGCGCGCCGCGAGCGCAAGCTCACCGACGTCGCCATTGTGCGCCTGGAGCAGCTGTACCCGTTCCCGCACGCCGACTTCCAGGTTGAGCTTGACCGCTACCCGAACGCCACGTCGATCGTTTGGTGTCAGGAAGAGCCACGTAACCAGGGCGCTTGGCACCGCATCCAACACTACCTGCAGAACCATCTGTCCACTGGGCAAAAACTGATCGATGCGCTGCGGCCGTCGTCGGCGTCGCCGGCGGTGGGTTATCCGGCCAAGCATGCCGAGCAGCAACGTGCGGTGATCGACGCCGCGCTCACTCACTGAGAGGTCTTCATGCGACTGGAAGTCAAAGTCCCGCAGCTGTCCGAGTCGGTCGCCGAGGCGACCCTGCTGAGCTGGAACCTGAAACCCGGCGAGCCAGTGAAGCAGGGGCAGAACCTGATCGACATCGAGACCGACAAGGTCATGATGGAGTTACCCGCCCCGCAAGGCGGCGTGCTCGTCGAGATCCTGCGCGAGGCCGGCAGCGCGGTGAAGAGTGGTGAGCCGATCGCCATCATCGATACCGAGGGCAAGGCGACGGCCGTTGCGCCACCTGAGACAGCAGTCGTCGCCACGACAACCGCCGCGACCCCGGCCGCGCAGGCCGCACCCGGGTCCTTACCGGCCATGCCTTCGGCGGCAAAGATGATGAGCGAGCACGGCATCGACCCGGCTGCGGTCGATGGCAGCGGTCGTGGTGGCCGTATCACCAAGACCGATGTGCTGGCGTATATCGCTCCTCCGCAAACCACCCCGGTACAGCCGGCGGTGCCGCAGGTGCAGCCGGCGCTGGTGGCCGGGCGCAGCGACAACCGCGTGCCGATGACCCGTCTGCGCGCGCGGGTTGCCGAGCGGCTTGTCGAGTCGCAGCAAGGTACGGCCACCCTGACCACCTTCAACGAAGTCAACATGCAGCCGGTGATGGACCTGCGCAAGCGCTACGGCGAGCGCTTCGAGAAGGATCACGGCGTGAAGCTGGGTTTCATGGGCTTTTTCGTCAAGGCCGCTTGCGCTGCGCTGAAGAAGTTCCCGGTGGTGAATGCCTCCGTCGACGGCAACGACATCGTGTATCACAACTACTGCGACATCGGCATCGCTGTCGCGGCGCCGCGTGGATTGGTCGTGCCGATCATCCGTGATGCCGATCAGCTGAGTATCGCCGAGATCGAAAAGACCATCGCAGACTTCGGCGTGCGCGCCCGCGAGAACCGTTTGGGCATGGATGATCTGTCAGGCGGTACCTTCAGTATCAGCAACGGCGGCGTATTTGGCAGCATGTTGTCGACCCCCATCATCAACCCGCCGCAGAGCGCCATCCTGGGGATCCACGCCACCAAAGAACGTCCGGTGGTCGAGAACGGTCAGGTGGTGGTGCGGCCGATGAACTATCTGGCGCTGTCGTACGACCATCGCATCATCGACGGCCGCGAGGCGGTGCTGACGCTGGTGGCTATCAAGGACGCGCTGGAAGACCCGGCCCGTCTGCTACTGGACCTGTAGCGTGGCCGACTACGACGTCGTCGTCATCGGTGGTGGGCCGGGCGGCTACGTTGCGGCCATCCGCGCGGCGCAACTCGGTCTCAAGGCTGCATGTGTCGAGGGCTGGACCACGCCGTCGGGGCAACTCGCCTTGGGTGGCACCTGCCTGAACGTCGGTTGTATCCCGTCGAAGGCTTTGCTGGAATCAAGCGAGCACTTTGATCTGGCCAAGCACGGCGGATTGGATGCGCATGGTGTGCGTGTGGCTGGCGTGACCCTTGATCTGCCGACGCTGCTCAAGCGCAAGGACGACATCGTTGGCGCGCTGACTGGCGGCATCCAGGGGCTGTTTCGCAAGAACAAGGTCGACTGGTTGCGCGGCTACGGACGCTTCGAAGCAGGCGAGCAGGGGGCCTGGCGCGTCAGCGTTCAGGGCGCCGATGGCGGCAAAACGGTCTCGGCGACGCACGTGGTGCTTGCCACCGGTTCGCGGCCCCGTCCGATCGATGCCGCGCCGGTCGACGGCAAGACCATCGTTGACAATGCTGGCGCGCTGGCCTTCGATGCCGTGCCGAAGAAGCTCGGCGTGATCGGTGCCGGGGTTATCGGGCTCGAGCTCGGCAGTGTCTGGCGCCGTTTGGGCAGCCAGGTGACGCTGCTTGAGGCGCTGCCAGAATTCCTCGCCCTGGCCGACCCGCAGGTCGCCGCCGAGGCTCACCGACAGTTCGTCGAGCAGGGCCTCGACATCCGCCTTGGCGCGACAGTGACGGCGACCAAGGTCGGCAAGTCGGGCGTGCAGGTGACTTTCCGCGATGCCGCCGGCGAGCACTCGACGACCTTCGACAAGCTCATCGTTGCGGTGGGTAGAGTGCCCTACATCGAGGATAGCGGCGCCCGCGAGGCTGGCGTCAATATCAACGAACGCGGGTTTGTTGTCACCGACGCGCAAGGCCGCACCAATCTGCCTAACGTCTGGGCGGTGGGGGACTGCACGCCGGGCCCCATGCTCGCCCACAAGGCCAGCGAAGAGGGTGTGATGGTCGCCGAGTGTATCGCCGGTCAACATGGGCACTGCGACCATGCGGTGATTCCATGGGTCATCTACACGCACCCAGAGATCGCCTGGGTCGGGCAGACCGAGACACAACTGAAGAACGCCGGCCTTGCCTACCGCGCGGGCAGCTTTCCTTTCGCTGCGAATGGTCGGGCACGCAGCCTGGGGGTGACCGGAGGGTTTGTGAAGATGCTCGCCTGCGCCAAGACCGACCGCTTGCTCGGCGTGCATATCGTTGGTCCGCATGCTTCCGAGCTGATCAGCGAAGCGGTGGTGGCGATGGCGTTTGGCGCCGCCAGCGAGGACCTGGCGCGTATCGTTCATGCGCACCCGACACTGTCCGAATCCATGCACGAGGCGGCACTGGCGGTCGACCGCCGCACGCTGCATCTGTAAGTCACCGACACATGGCGACGCGGCGCGAAGTCCCGCGCGGACGCTTGTTCGGTGATGCCGAGTGCGCCGCTGACTACTTTCGCTGGCGGGCCCAAGAGCATGGCTTTCGGCTCGATGCTGCCCAATCGCGTGCGGTGATGGCGTTTGAGTGCCTGGCAGTCGACCTGCTGACGCCACCCCGGCGCGGTCTGCTTGGCAGGGTGCGGCGGCGTCGTATTCCTGGCTTGTATCTGTGGGGCGGGGTCGGGCGCGGCAAAAGTTTCATGATGGACAGCTTTCACGCCGGAGTGAACGTCGAGCGCAAGCAACGTTGGCACTTTCACCGCTTTATGCTGCACATCCACGAACTGCTCGCGGCCCATGCTGGCCAGGTCGATCCGCTGCCGGCCATCGCCCGTGCCTTTGCTGCCGACTGCCGCTTGCTGTGCCTGGACGAGTTCCATGTGCGAGATATCACCGACGCCATGCTGCTCCAGCGCTTGCTGCAGAGCCTGCTCGACCAGGGTGTGGTGCTGGTCACCACTTCCAACTGTGCTCCCCACCAGCTCTACGCCGATGGCCTGCAGCGTTCGCGTTTCTTGCCGGCCATCGCGCTGATCGAGCAGAGCATGACGGTGCTGAATCTGGATTCGGGTACCGATTACCGGCTGCAGCGTCTCGAGACACAGCCGATCTACCTGATCGGCGACGAGTCCAGCACCGCCCCGCAGATGCAGGCGTTATTCGACGACATCGCCAGCGACGGTGGCAGCCCCGATACCGATGTCCCATTGCCGCAGGGGCGGCACGTCCGGTCGCGCTGCCACGCCGACGGTGTGGTCTGGTTTGACTTCGCCACTCTTTGTGGGCAGGCGCATGGCAAGGCCGACCTCGTCGAGATCGCGCGCAACTATCACACCGTCCTGCTTTCGGGCGTACCGCGTCTGGGTGCGACCAATGCCGATCAGGCGCGGCGTTTCATTTGGCTGATCGACGAGTTCTACGACCGCCATGTGAAGCTAGTCCTCTCGGCGTTGGTGGGACCGGGCGAACTCTGTACCCAGGGTCATGTCGCCAGCGACTTCGCTCGCAGCGCCAGCCGCCTCACCGAGATGCAGACGCGCAAGTACCTGGCACTGCCGCATTTGCCCTAACGCCGCCAAACCCCGCCAGTCCCCAGGACGACTTCCGACCGACGAGACTCCAATGACCATCATCGGACCCTTCCGTGCCCTGCGTGTCTACGAGGGCGATGCCGGCATCGAAGCCCGCATCGAGAGCATCAGTGAGACAGATCTCGGCCCTGGCGAGGTGCTGGTGCAGGTCGCGTATTCCAGCCTGAACTACAAAGACGCGCTGGCCGTGACTGGCTGCGGACGGATATTGCGCGGCTCGCCGCGCATCCCTGGGGTCGATCTTGCTGGCACCGTTGTGACCAGCGAGGACGCGCGTTTCCAGCCCGGCGATGCAGTCATCGCCACCGGCTATGAGCTGGGCATGGGGCACGATGGCGGTCTGGCGGAATATGCGCGCCTGCCGGCGGACTGGGTCGTGCCATTGCCTCAGGGGCTGTCACTGCACGAGGCGATGATGCTTGGTACTGCCGGCTTCACGGCCGGGCTTGCCATCTCGCGGCTTGAGCAGCTCGACCTCGCACCGGGCAACGGCCCGGTGGTGGTCACTGGCGCCAGCGGTGGCGTGTCGGTGATCGTCATCGATCAGCTGGCGAACCTTGGGTACGAGGTGGTCGCGATCACTGGCAAGCGCGAACTGGTACAGCCCCTGCGTACGCTAGGCGCCACGCAGGTCTGGTTGCGTGACGAGATCGAGATGGGCAGCAAGCCCCTCGAGAAAGCCCAGTTCGCAGCCGCTTTCGATTCGGTTGGTGGTGCCACCTTGGCCTGGTTGACCAGGGTGATGCAGCAGCGTGGTCTGATCGCCGCCTATGGCAATGCCTCGGGGACGGATCTTGTGACGACGGTGTTTCCCTTCATCCTGCGCGGCGTGGCATTGATCGGGATCGATTCGGCGGCAACTGCCATGCCCCAGCGGCAGCGAATCTGGCAGCGGCTAGCCAGCGACCTGCGGCCCGAAAAACTGTCGGGGATGTGTCGCACGATCACCTTGGAGCACGTGGTTGAGACCTGCCACTCGATGATCAGGGGGCATCACAGCGGGCGCAGCGTGGTCCGCCTTTCGGTGTGAGTCTCTAAGGGCCAGTCCCCGGCCTTCGCGTTGAGAGGGCGGCCGGATTTCCGTATCATGCGGCTTTGCAAAAAGGACCCTGCGCAATGCGCCTGCTGCAGAAGGCTTTGACCTTCGATGACGTCCTCCTGGTCCCGGCCCATTCGGCCATCCTGCCGCGCGACGTCGACCTCTCCACCCGCATCACCCGTGATATCGCGATCAACCTGCCGTTGGTCTCGGCGGCGATGGACACCGTCACCGAATCGCGTCTGGCCATCGCCCTGGCGCAGGAGGGTGGCATCGGCATCGTCCACAAGAACATGAGTGCCGGCCAGCAGGCCGCCGAGGTCGCGCGCGTGAAGCGCTTTGAGTCGGGTGTGGTGAAAGACCCGATCACCATCGGCCCGGCGATGACCGTGCGCGAGCTGCTGACGCTGACACGGCAACACCGCATCAGTGGCTTCCCGGTGATCGATCGCGGCGAGGTCGTCGGTATCGTCACCAACCGCGATCTGCGCTTCGAGCCGCAGCTCGACCAGCCAGTGCGCAACATCATGACGCCGCGCGAGCGCTTGGTGACAGTGCCCGAGGGCACCAGCCGCGAACAGGCCATGGAGCTGCTGCACAAGCACCGGCTGGAGCGATTGCTCGTGATTGGTGACGACTGGTCGCTGAAGGGGCTGATCACCGTCAAGGACATCGTCAAAAGCAGCGAGCACCCGAAGGCCAGCAAGGACAGCCAGGGTCGTCTGCGTGTCGGTGCTGCGGTGGGTGTGGGCGAGGGCACCGACGAGCGCGTCGAGCTGCTGGTCGATGCCGGGGTGGACCTGATCGTCGTCGACACTGCGCACGGCCATTCGCAAGGCGTGTTGGACCGGGTGCGCTGGGTCAAGACGCGCTTCCCGCAGGTGCAGGTGATCGGTGGCAACATTGCTACGGCCGATGCTGCAAGGGCGCTGATCGATAGCGGGGCTGACGGGGTGAAGGTGGGCATCGGTCCGGGGAGCATCTGCACGACCCGCATCGTCGCTGGTGTCGGTGTGCCGCAGATCACGGCCGTACAGAACGTCGCCGCGGCGCTTGAAGGTACTGGTGTGCCGCTGATCGCCGATGGCGGAATCCGCTATTCCGGGGATATCGCCAAGGCGATCGCCGCCGGCGCGCATTCGGTGATGCTCGGCGGCCTGTTCGCCGGGACCGAGGAGGCGCCTGGCGAGATCGAGTTGTTCCAGGGGCGCTCGTACAAGAGCTACCGTGGCATGGGTTCGCTGGGCGCCATGCAGCAGGGCTCGTCGGACCGCTATTTCCAGGACGGCGAAGGGGCCGACAAGCTGGTCCCCGAGGGCGTCGAGGGCCGCGTGCCTTACAAGGGCTCGGTGCTGGCGGTGATCCACCAGCTGATCGGCGGCCTGCGTTCGTCGATGGGCTATTGCGGTGCCGGAACGATCACCCAGATGCACGAGCGCGCCGCGTTTGTGGAGATCACCTTCGCTGGCATGCGCGAGTCGCACGTCCACGACGTGCAGATCACCAAGGAAGCGCCGAACTACCGCGTGGAGTGACGCGGTGAGCCACGACCGCATCCTCATCCTCGACTTCGGCAGCCAGGTCACGCAACTCATCGCGCGCCGCGTGCGCGAGGCGCAGGTCTACTGTGAGATCCACCCCTGCGACGTGTCGGACGCGTTTGTCCGCGACTTTGGTGCGCGCGGCATCATCCTTTCCGGCAGCCACATGTCGGCCTACGAAGAGGCCACCGACAAGGCCCCCGCGGCGGTGTTCGAGGCTGGTGTGCCGGTGCTGGGCATCTGCTACGGCATGCAGACCATGGCGCAGCAGCTTGGCGGCAAGGTCGAACCCGGCGAGAAGCGCGAGTTCGGCTTCGCCCAGGTGCGCGCCCGTGGGCACACCCGCCTGCTCGACGGTATCGAGGACCATCGCACACCCGAGGGCCACGGCCTGCTCGATGTCTGGATGAGCCACGGCGACAAGGTCACCGAGCTGCCGCCCGGCTTCAAGCTGATGGCCAGCACCGACAGCTGCCCGATCGCCGGCATGGCCGATGAGGCGCGCGGCTTCTACGCGCTGCAGTTCCACCCAGAGGTCACGCACACGGTGCAGGGGTCCGCCCTGTTGCGCCGCTTCGTGCGCGATATTTGCGGCTGTCGCGGCGACTGGATCATGGGGGACTACATCGCCGAGGCGGTGGCCGCCATCCGTGCGCAGGTCGGCAGCGACGAGGTCATCCTCGGGCTTTCGGGCGGCGTCGATTCGAGCGTGGCTGCGGCGCTGATCCACCGCGCCATCGGCGACCAACTCACCTGTGTCTTTGTAGACCACGGCCTGCTGCGGCTCAACGAGGCCGAGCAGGTGATGGCTATGTTCGAGGGCAAGCTGCACGCCCGCGTCATCCATGTCGATGCGCGCGAGCAGTTCATGGGGCATCTGGCTGGCGTGACCGACCCGGAGGTCAAGCGCAAGATCATCGGCCGCGAGTTCGTCGAGGTGTTCCAGCGCGAGGCTGGTCAGCGCAAGGCGGCCAAGTGGCTGGCGCAGGGCACCATCTACCCGGACGTGATCGAATCGGGCGGCGCCAAGAGCAAGAAGGCCACCACCATCAAGAGCCACCACAACGTCGGCGGCCTGCCGGAGACGCTCGGGCTCAAGCTGCTCGAGCCGCTACGCGAGCTGTTCAAGGACGAGGTGCGCGGGCTCGGCGTGGCGCTCGGCCTGCCGCGTGAGATGGTCTACCGCCACCCGTTCCCCGGCCCGGGCTTGGGCGTGCGCATCCTCGGCGAGGTGCGGATGGACTACGCCGATCTGCTGCGCCGGGCCGATGCCATCTTTATCGAGGAGCTGCGCGGGACGCTGGCCACCGAGCGCGACGTCGCGGCGGGCATTTGCCACGCCGGCGACATCGGCAAGAGCTGGTACGACCTCACCAGCCAGGCCTTCGCGGTGTTCCTGCCGGTGAAGAGCGTCGGCGTGATGGGCGACGGCCGGACGTATGACTACGTGGTGGCGCTGCGCGCGGTGATCACCAGCGACTTCATGACTGCGCACTGGGCGCACCTGCCGTATGAGCTGCTCGGACGCGTATCCAACCGCATCATCAACGAGGTGCGCGGGTTGAACCGGGTGGTGTACGACGTCTCGGGAAAGCCGCCGGCGACGATCGAGTGGGAGTGACGGGATGAGCCGTCGGGGTGAATTGGGAGCCGAGGGATGACGGTCCTTGTCACCGGCGGGGCTGGCTTCATCGGTGGCAACTTTGTGCTCGACTGGCTGGCGCAACCTCAAGCGCGCAACGCTGACGAGCGCATCGTCAACCTCGACGCGCTGACCTACGCCGGCAACCTGCAGACGCTGGCGCCGCTTGCCAATGACCCGCGACACGTGTTCGTGCAAGGCGACATCTGCGACCGCGCGCTGCTCGACCGGCTACTGGGCGAATACCGGCCGCGGGCCATCGTCCACTTTGCTGCCGAGAGCCATGTCGACCGCAGTATCTACGGCCCGGGCGCCTTCATCCGCACCAATGTCGAGGGCACCTTTACCCTGCTCGAAGCGGCACGGATCTACTGGGGCGGGCTCGAGAGCCGCCAGAAAGACGCTTTCCGCTTCCTGCACGTGAGCACCGACGAGGTCTACGGCAGCTTGGGCGTGGATGACGCCCCCTTCACCGAGACCCACCCCTACGAGCCCAACAGCCCGTATTCGGCGAGCAAGGCCGCGTCCGATCATTTGGTACGGGCTTGGCACCACACCTATGGCCTGCCGGTGCTCACCACCAACTGCAGCAACAACTACGGCCCCTACCAGTTCCCCGAGAAGCTCATCCCGCTGATGATCGTCAACGCGCTGGCCGGCAAGCCGCTACCGATCTACGGCGACGGCATGAACGTGCGCGACTGGCTGTATGTGACAGACCATTGTTCTGGTATTCGCCGCGTGCTGGAGGCGGGCCGGGTGGGCGAGACCTACAACATCGGCGGCTGGAACGAGATGCCTAACCTGCACATCGTCCACACGCTGTGCGACCTGCTCGACGAACTCCGCCCCGACCCGGCCGGCAGCTACCGGCGGCTGATCACCTACGTGACCGACCGGCCCGGGCACGACCGCCGCTACGCCATCGACGCGCGCAAGATCGAGCGTGAACTGGGTTGGCGGCCGGCTGAGACCTTTGCCACTGGCATCCGCAAGACGGTGCAGTGGTACCTCGACCACCCGCAGTGGGTGGCGGATGTGCAGAGTGGTGCTTATCGGGATTGGGTGGCGGCGAACTGTGGGGCACGCTGAGCCGCTGAGGTCGGGACGCCCTGCGGTGCCATGCGTGACGCGCCGGCTGAGGGGGGCGGGTCGATGAAGGTGCTGCTTTTCGGTGCGAGCGGGCAGGTCGGGCGGGCACTGTGCCGCGGGCCGCTTGCTACGCACGAACTCGTCGCGCTCGATCGAAACGGATTGGTGCGGTCGGATGCCGGCACTGGCCAGTGGGCTAATGATCTTTCAGCGCGAGCGGGTAAGCTGTGCGGCGACCTTGCCGACCCAGCTGGCGTGGCCGCTGCAGTGGCAACCGTGCGGCCGGATGTGGTCATCAACGCCGCTGCCTACACCGCTGTAGACCGAGCGGAGTCGGAGCCCGAACTTGCCCGTACCGTGAACGCCGATGGGCCGGCCGCCATCGCGCAGGCTGCGGCCCGCGCGGGAGCCTGGCTCATCCATTACTCGACCGACTACGTGTTCGACGGCAGCGGCAGCCGCCCCTGGCGTGAGGACGATGAGCCCGCGCCGCAGTCGGTCTATGGGGCGACCAAACTACTCGGTGAGCGGGGCATCCGTGCCAGCGGTTGCCGCCACGTGATCTTGCGCACCAGCTGGGTGTTCGGGCAGCAGGGCGGCAACTTTGCCGCGACCATGCTGCGGCTGTTTGGCGAGCGTCATGAGCTCAAAGTGGTCGCCGACCAGGTCGGCGCCCCGACCTCTGCCGAGTGGCTGGCGGCGCTCACCGCGCGCGTCCTCATCCGCCTCGACGACACCGAGGGCAATGGTAATGGGCGCAAGGACGCTGGGGTCTACGGAACCGGGATTCACGGGACTTACCACGCAGCGCTGGCAGGCGAGACCTCCTGGCATGGCTACGCAGTGCATCTGCTAGAGGGGGCTCGCGCCCGCGGCATGCGCACGGTGACACGCGACATCCACGCCATTCCCACGGCGGACTACCCCACCCCAGCCCGCCGTCCGCTCAATTCGCGGCTCGACTGTGCCAAACTCGACGCCATATTCGGGTTTGCTCGTCCGGACTGGCGCGATGCCGTTGATGCCTGGCTAGATGCGCGGGCCGAAAGTTGTGGCCGGGCGGCCACCTGACCGCCTTATCTGACGAGACTTTTTGCGGTGAGCCTTACCGAGGCATGAGCACCACAGGCATGAGCACCACAGGACGCAAAGGCATGATCTTGGCTGGCGGCGCTGGCACCCGGCTGCACCCAGCGACGCTGGCGCTCTCCAAGCAGCTGCTTCCAGTCTATGACAAGCCGATGGTCTATTACCCGCTCAGCACCCTGATGCTTGGCGGGATGCGCGAGGTGCTGATCATCAGCACGCCGCAGGATACGCCGCGTTTCGAGCAGTTGCTCGGCGATGGTAGCCAGTGGGGCATGGAGATCCGCTACGCGGTGCAGCCCAGCCCGGACGGGCTGGCGCAGGCCTTCATCATCGGCGCGGACTTTGTTGGCGATGGGCCCAGCGCCCTGGTCTTGGGTGATAACGTTTTCTACGGCCACCAATTGCAGCAGCGCTTGCAGGCCGCCGATGAACGCAGCGCAGGGGCCACGGTGTTCGCCTACCCGGTGACCGACCCAGAGCGCTACGGCGTGGTCGAGTTCGACGACCATGGCCGTGCGGTGAGCCTTGAGGAGAAACCGCGGCAGCCCAAGAGTCGCTACGCTGTCACTGGCTTGTATTTCTACGACGCGCAGGTGGTCGAGCGGGCGCGTGCGCTCAAGCCGAGTCCGCGCGGCGAACTGGAGATCACCGACCTCAATCGCGTCTACCTGGAGCACAGCGAACTCGATGTGCAGGTGCTCGGCCGGGGTGATGCCTGGCTCGACACGGGCACCCACGACAGCCTGATCGAGGCGAGCCAGTTCATCCAGACGCTAGAGAAACGCCAGGGGCTGAAGATCTCCTGCCCCGAGGAGATCGCCTGGCGGCAGGGCTGGATCACCGACGCACAACTGGAGCAACTGGCGCAGCCGCTGCTGAAGAACGGCTACGGCCAGTACCTGAAGCAGATCCTCACCGAAAGGCTGTTCTAGTGGAAGTCATCCCGACGCGTATCCCCGACGTGCTCATTCTGGAGCCACGGGTGCATGGCGACGCGCGGGGTTTCTTCCTGGAGAGCTTCAACGCGCACACGTTCCATGGCATGACCGGGATCGACGCGACCTTCGTTCAAGACAACCACTCGCGCTCGTCGCGAGGCGTGCTACGGGGTTTGCACTATCAGATCCGTCATCCGCAGGGAAAGCTGGTGCGTGTCAGCCACGGCAGCGTGTTCGATGTGGTGGTCGACCTGCGGCGCGGCAGCTCGACGTTCGGCCAGTGGGTGGGGGCGGAGCTCAGCGGTGAGAATTTTCGCCAGCTGTGGATCCCGCCCGGTTTTGCCCACGGGTTTTTGGTGCTGTCAGACAACGCCGACGTGCTCTACAAGACCACCGACTACTACGCGCCTGAATACGAGCGTAGCTTGTTGTGGAACGACCCGGTCCTGGCGATTGAATGGCCATTGGCCGGGCTACAACCAACGCTGTCTGTGAAGGATCGAGACGGGCTGCCGCTCTCCGCTTGCGAGACCTACGATTAAGGATCTCGGCAGGAAAGACGGAGCGCTAGTGGCTGCCGCCCGGCGGCGGATGCATCAGACGGTCGCAGTAGGCGATCGCCATGGCGGACAACAAGAAAGCGATATGAATGGCCGTTTGCGCGATGATGGTCTTTTCATCGTAGGCTTGCGCGTTGATGAAGGTCTTCAGCAGGTGGATCGAGCTGATGCCGATGATCGCGGTGGCGAGCTTCACCTTCAGCACCGACGCGTTGACATGGCTGAGCCATTCGGGCTGGTCTGGGTGGCCCTCGAGGTTCATGCGGCTGACGAAGGTCTCGTAGCCACCCACGATGACCATGATCAGCAGGTTGCTGATCATCACTACGTCGATCAGTCCAAGGACCACCAGCATGATGACCGTCTCGGTCAGGGCGGTCGTGCCAGGCGGCGCGCCTACCGAGGTGATGATGTGATCCAGCGCAGCTTGGCTGCCCAGAGCGGCGCCGACCAGGTCGACCAGCTCAAGCCAGAACTTGTAGACGTACACCCCTTGGGCAAGGATCAAGCCAAGGTAAAGCGGCAGTTGCAGCCAGCGGCTCGCAAAGATCAGCTTGGGCACGCCATGCAGGTCGCTGGGTTGCGACCCTCGATTGGGGCTAGACACAAAGACTCTCCGAACTTAGGGCCAGATGCGGCTGAAGATGCCGTTGCGCATCACCAAGTGGCGTAGGGCCGCCAGAATATGCAGCGCCACCAGGGTGGCAAATATCAGGGCGACCACTTTGTGCGTGCCGTTGAACACCGCGTAGATCTCTTCGCTGGGGATGCCCCAAGCCGGCAGCTCGATGACGTCGAAGAGTTTGACCCCATAGCCTTTGGGGTGGAAATTCGACCCTAGATAACCGCTGACAGGCATGATGAACATGCACGCGTACAGCAGCCGATGACTGATATTGGCCATGGTCACTTCCCAGCTGGGCACCGATGGCGGCAAGATCGGCGGCGGATTCTTGCTTCGCCACCACCAGCGGTAGAGCACCAGAAAGCCGACAATCAGGCCGAAGGTCTTGTGCCAGTTGTAGACCATGGCGCGTTCCGGCGTACCCCTGGGAATGTCGGTCATGGTGAAGCCGACGGTGAGCATGCCGAGAATGAGCACACCGATCAGCCAGTGCAGTCCGATGGCGCGGGGCGAGTATTTGAGCGATGGGATCGAGGGCATGTCGCTTGGTCGTCTTTAGTGAGGATCCGGTTCCCGCAAGGGTATGGAGCTTAGCCTAAGCCAGGCTGAAGTCTGCCATAGGGGTTCCCTGATGACTTAGAGGTCGGCTGGTCCGGATCTGTTGTATCCGCGCAACATCATGGCGCTCTTCGGACATGAGGGAGGCTGTCAGGCCACAGGTCGGGAATTTATCCCGGGCCGGTCACTAGCCGTGTAGGCAATATCCGCCGTGTCATAGACACAACTGGAGTTGTCATGCAGAACAAGAAGCCGCAGCTGAGTGTCCTGTGCGTAGCCCTGAGCGCCGCTTTCGCTGCCGTGTCGGCTGGCGTGCAGGCCGACACTGGCGCCGCCCCGGCGATTCCGGTAATCGGCATCCTGCCGGATCGTCTGGAAGCAGTCCCCGGAGCATTCGACGTCATCGAGAAGAAAGAATTGGACGCACGTCGCCCGTTTTCAGTTAAAGAAGCGCTGAATCAGGTGCCGGGTATCAATATTGTCGATGAGGACGCTGCGGGAAATGCGTTGAATATCGGTGTTCGGGGCCTAGACCCGCGTCGTAGTTCGCGCGTGTTGTTGTTGGAAGACGGTATGCCGCTCTTCCTCGCCCCGTACGGCGACCCGTCCGCTCACTACTCGACGCCTCTGGAGCGTGTCGAGCGCATCGAAGTGGTGAAGGGCTCTGGCCAAATCCTTTACGGCCCGCAGACCATCGGTGGCATGATCAACTTCATCACCCGTCCGGTGCCGCGTGACGGCTTCCGTGGGACGATTCAAGGGTCAGTGGGCAATCGCGACTACCACAGCGGTTACCTGAACGTCGGCTACGGAACCGATCGTGGTGGCTTCATGATCGAGGGTCTCCAGAAGCAGGGCGATGGCGTCCGTCGTGGCCACGATTTCGACATCGAAGATGTGATGTTGAAAGGCCGTTTGCAACTGACTGAATCCCACGAGCTGCTTGCCAAAGCTCACATCTTCCGGGAAGAGTCGCACATCACCGAAACCGGCTTGGGTCTGGCGGAATACAGACAGGATAAGTTTCAAGCACCGACAGCGCGTCAGGACCGATTCAACCAAGACCGCGATGCCTTCCAGTTGGTCCACAACTGGCGCATCAATGAGTCGGCCAAGTTGTCGACGCAGATGTACTACGTCGATACGTTCCGGGCGTCGTTCCGACAAATCAACGAGCCGGGTGGTCTTGACGGCTTCTCCGCCATCGAGCGCTGTCCCTCAGCGTTGGGTGGGAACGGTAACCGGTTGGCCTCGCTCGGCGGCGAAGGTTGCGGCGGGCGGTGGCGTCCGCGGGACTTCAATTACTACGGTATCGAACCCCGTCTCGACATCGATCACAACCTGTTCGGTATTCAGAGCAGCGCCGTATTCGGTGTGCGTTTCCACGCCGAGGAACAGACTCGGCAGGCGTTTCGGGACAGCGACCCCGCAATTCAGAGCCTTAGCTTTGCCCGAGCCAATGTTGATCTGCGCGAGGATATCCGGATCGATACCTACGCAACATCACTGTACGGCCAGAACACCTTCTTCTTGGGCGACTTTGCTGTGACGCCTGGGGTGCGTGTCGAGAAGATTCGCTCGACGACCGTGGTCAATGCAGCCGACGGCGCCAGTCTGGATGAGATTCTTGAGGCGATTCCGGAGTTTCAGAATCGGGTGAAGAACGATCAAACGCTTGTGCTGCCTGGCCTTGGGGTGGCTTGGAACGGTATCCCGCGAACCACGATCTTCGCCGGCGTGCACGATGGTTTTGGTCCTCCGCGCCCCAGCCGCGATATCAAGATTGAAGATCCTGACGAGCCGGGTGGTGTCGCGCGTATCAGCGCGGTGAAACCTGAACGGAGCCGAAACTGGGAACTCGGGTTCCGCTCGGGTTACTTCAATGGAGTGAACGTTGCATCCACCCTGTTCCTGACAAAATTCGACGATATCGTCGCCGAAGCCGATGCAGGCCAGTTCCGCAATTTTGGCGAGTCTGAGCAGGCCGGTATTGAATTGGCCGGGCGGATCGACTTCGGTACGATTTTCAACTCGGTCCACAACGTGTACCTGACGGGTTCATACATCAACCTGTTTACTGCGAAATTCACCAAGGATTTCGCGACCGCGGGTGAGGATTCGGCTGATGTCAGCAGCGGTGAGCGCCTGCCGTACGCGCCGCGCCACATGGCAAGCCTGAATTTGGGTTACCAACACCCGGTTGGAGTCGATGGTCGTATCGGGGTTGATTACCGCAGCGAGCAGCTGCCAGATCCGTTTGGCCGTGGTGAGGATGCAATCACCGGGCTCTCAGGCAGCATCCCGTCGTTTGCCCTGTTGAACGCTTCTATCAACTACCGTGCACCGGGCAGTAAGGTCACATACTTCGTCAGTGGTCACAACTTGACCGATCGCGAGTATCTGGCGAGCCGTCGCGACGGTATGGTTGCTGGACGTCCACGAACGGTCTTTGGCGGCGTCCGCTTCGACTTTTAAGGCGTTCGCTATTGGGATGCGGGGGCGCCTTTGGGCGCCCTTGTTATTGGCTCGCGTGCTTGGTGCATGGGGCGAAAAAAAACCCCGCCATCTGGCGGGGTTAGCGAGCATCAATCCAATTGAGGTTGTCGGGGACGCGCTTTGGGTTGCGGCAGCGACAAGGTTCAGATTACCGGGGCCGACTGCTTTAGACGCGCTAGAGATTCCTTCGCGAGCCCGGAATTGTTCCCGACCATGCCCCGGGTTTTGCGTCAGCGGATCTCCACAGTGCCTTTCATGTCCGGCTCGGTGCGCCGCGACATGAGGTCCTCGAAAACGCCGGTACGCACGGGCAACAGCCACCACTCGGCGCTGCGCCCGCCCTTCACCTCGATCCGGCGCATCGTGCCGTAGGCGTCGCCAGCAGGCTGGCCGGAGGCATCAAAGAAACTGACCTTGCGGGTGTAAACGGCGTCAGCGAGGCGCGATGAGTTGAAGTAGTAGCTTTTCTGCGTCGGGTTGACCAAACGCAAGATGTACATCTTGCCGGCCTCCAGCGTGAGGCGATTGGGCTCGAAGCGCTCCTCGCCGCTGGCGCTGCCAAGCCTGACCTCGATCACGGTCGGTTCCTGTTCCGTCAGGTCGCCTGCGCTAGCGCTGATCGGCAGGATCAGGGCAAGTGCGGCTGCGAGGGCGTGGGGGCGCCAGGGTGTGGGAATGCGACTGCTAGGTTGCATCTTCAGTCCTCCGTGGGGAAAGTCATTGTGAAAGGTCGCTGCCCCCGCTGTGCCGGTCCAGCTGCACTCAGGGGGCGATGGGCGAATCGCGAAAGGCGACATCTTCGATCACGCCATGCCGCGCTGCCAGGCGTACCAGCTGCGCAGCGTTGTCGATCTCGAGCTTCTGCCGCAGAGCCGACTGGTGGTTGGCTACGGTTTTTTGCGTAAGGTTGAGAATGCGAGCGATGTCCGGCACGGCATGGCCTTGGGCAAGCAGTCGGAAGACCTCGAACTCGCGTTCGGTCAGAGCGGCCAAAGGTCCTTGCGCTGCGTTGTACGGCTGCAGCGCGAGGCGCTGCGCGACGGTCTGGTCGATATACGACTGGCCGCGCGCGATGCGCCGTATTGCCTCTACCAGCACCGACGGCGCCGACGATTTGGCGATATACCCCTTGGCTCCGACAGCCAGGGCGCGCCCGGAATACACCACGTCCTCGTGCATGCTGAAGATCAGCACGCGGGCTCCGGGTTCGCGCGCGATCATGCGCCGAGTCACCTCGATCCCGCCGATCCCTGGCAACGAGATATCCATCACCACGACATCGGGTGAGTGCTCGCAGAACAGGCGATAGGCTTCCTCGCCCGAAGCAGCTTCAGCCAGTACCTGGATATCGCTGGTGCCCTCGAGCAACCGGCGGTAGCCCTCGCGCACGACGGCATGGTCGTCAACCAGAAGAACTTGAATGCTCATGCGTGCTGCTTGGCTTGGCGGGGCGGCATCGGGATCTGCATCTCGACGCAGACGCCGCGATCGGTCTCGACATGCAGTTCGCCGCCCAGCAGGATCGCCCGTTCGCGCATGCCGATCAGACCAAGCCCGTGGGGGACCGGTTCCGGCAGGCCGCGGCCGTTGTCCTTAACCTTGATGATCAGGCTGCGACCGATCGATTCGACGGTGATGTCCACCTCGCTGGCCGCAGCGTGCCGGGCGACATTGGTCAGCGCCTCCTGGACGATCCGGTAGATGGCGATGTTGTACTCGTCGGGCAGATCGACGACTGCTGCGGCCACGTTCAGGCTGCATCGGACATCGGGGCGGCGCTGTTGCCAGCCATCGAGCAGATGTTGCAGCGCAGCCTCGAGCCCCAGGTCGTCCAGCGCCACGGGTCGCAGGCGGCGCATCAGCCCGCGGGCGACGTCGTAGACATGGCGGCTCAACTCGACCACCCGGCCGGCCGAAGCGGAAGCCTCTTTCTGTCGGCTCGACAGTCGGTTCTGCAAGCCGACTGCCTCCAGCTGGATCGCATTCAGGTATTGCCCAAGCTCGTCGTGCAGCTCCTGTACCACCTCGCGTCGCTCGCGCTCCTGGAGCTCCAGGCCGCGACGGGCGAGTTCGCGGTTCTCATCGAGACTGCGGGCAAGATCGGCCTGTACCGCGAGGCGCAGGCTGAGTTCCCGCCGCAATTCGCGCCAGCGCCGCCACGAGAACCAGCCGAGCGCAGTCGCTAGCACCAACAGGGTGGTGCGTAGCTCATCGACCTGCCAGATCTCGTGGCTCTGCGTCCACGCGTTGATGATCTCGTTGAGTTCCAGCCAGGCAGCCACAAGGAAGGCGCTGACCGTGACCAACACCACCAGCAGCAGGTCGCGGCGCGCCCGATGGTTGTCGCGCGTGCTGTCGCCAGCCGCTGACATTCCGCCAGGCGATGGTTGCGGGGGATCTGACTGGGGTTGGGGGAGGCTGCTCATGTTTGGGGTGAGCTCTATGGGCAAGGTGCAGTCTAGTCGCGGCCGATCTGCAGCAGGCGAACCGCTGTTTCCAGAACATTCCCGGTCGTGCCATCGACCTCGATCTTGTGCAACTTGCCGTCGCGCCCCTCGATATGGAATTCGTAGCCCGGGTTGCCGTCCGGCTCGAGTTCGAACTCGACCCGGAGCACCGTGCCAGGCACCGCCGCCAGGGCGATCGCACGGGCCTTTGTCAGCCTGATACGGGGGCGGAAACGCGGGTCGGTGGCGGTCACCGATTCCTCGGTCTCGATCACCACGCCGTTGCTGGCATCACACTCGATATCCCAGCGGGAACCGTCGTCACGCCGCACCTCCAGTTCATATACCGTGATCTGGCGCTCGAGCTTGAGCTCGAGCCGTTCGACCTTGCCGGCATGCAGCCGCGTGGCGTGTTGCACACACTTCAGCAGCTGCTCGTGTGCAGATGCGACCGACGCGGGGGCCGCGCACAGTAACGCGGCAAGAGCGATACAGGTTGGCAGGTGCATGGCTGGATCCGCAGGAGATGTGGCAGCGCGCAACCGACGCGCCAGCCAGCGACTCTGACCGATACCGGCTTTCCACCGCAATCGCCAAGCCCTGTCTTGGCAGAAAGTCAGGACTTTTTCCTGCACTGCAGCAGCGCCAAACACCAAGCCCGGCGATGGCCGGGCTTGCAGGTGCCGCTGAGCCGCGCAGGCGGGCGTCGAGCCCGCCAGGTCTCAGAATGCGTACGAGGCAGTCACTCCGACCATGCCGTTGCGCGTCGGTGCGGCTTCGTAGAACCGGGCGTTGCTATCGTTGACTCGCACCGAGCCGACATATTCCTTGTCGAGCAAGTTATCGACGCGGGCGAACTCGGTGAACGTCCAGCCACCGATCTTCTGCTGGAAACCCAAGCGGATGTTGACGATAGCGTACGATGGTGCGCTGGCCGTGTTGGCGTCGTTGGCGAACACCTGTGACGCATAGCGGCCCTCGACCGCGGAGAAGAACCCTAGCTTCGGATAGGTGAAGGCCAACTCGCCGTAGACGACGTTGCGTGCAGTGCCGGGCAGGCGCTTGCCGGCCTCGCTGACAGCTGCCGAGCCGAAGTCGTCCTTGTAGGTCGCGTCGAGATACGTGTAAGCAGCGTAGGCGTTGAGGTAGTCGTTGATGCGGCTGTCGATCGACAGCTCGACACCCTTTCGCTCGGTGCGGCCGCCGTTGGCGAATGCGTTGCGGCCGAACTGGCTGGCCGCGACGACGATCTCGTTCTTCGTTTCGGTGTGGAACAAGGCCAGCGTCGCCCGGGTGTCGCTACCCAGGAAGGCCTTTAGGCCGGTCTCGTAATTGCGGCTGGTGGCGGGTTGCAGACCGAGATTGGGGCCAGCGCCACTGACCAGATTGCCTTGGGCGGTAAAGGCTTGCTCGATGCTGGTCGGCGTCTCGAACCCGGCGCCAGCATTGGCATACCAGTTGACCGTCGGGCTCAGCTTGAACACCACGCCCGCGACCGGGGTCGTGCGGTTGTAGGTATTCGTGCCAGAGCCGACCGGGTTGGTGGTCGCCGGGACGCGATCGCGGAATGTCACCTTGACCTGGCTGTGTCGCGCCCCCAGGTGCAGGCTGAGCCGGTCGGTGGCTTCCCATTCGGCCTGTGCATAGATGTCGGAGTTGCGCGAATCGTTGTCTTCGTCCCGTGCGGCGGCGCCTGGCGCCAGCGCGCCGGTGAGTTCGCGAGCGGTGTTGGTGGCCAGCGACTTGCGGTCGTCGTACGCATATTCGTAGGCCACGCCGCCGGTCACCCGCAGAGGGCGCCCGGCCAAGCTGCCACGATGGGTGTAGCGCAGGTCCATACCGCCGAACTTGCGATCGATCGAGCTGGCGTTGGCGACCGTGGTCGGGGTCAACGGGCCAGTGCCGGCGGCGTTGGTGTTGCCGCCCAGGAACTGCAGGTTCTCGCGGTTGCCGCCATACACCATGGCGCGGAAGCTGTCGCCATTCTCCAAACGATGGTCGAGGACCAGTCCAGTGTGTAGCTGGTCGCGCTCGACGCGGGTGCGGAACACCGTCGACGACGGCGCCGCAGCCCGGCGATCGGCACGGTATTCGGCCAGTGTGAGACCTTGCGGGTCGAGCGTCAGAGGCTGATCCAGCCAGTTGACGATCCAGGTCAGACGAGTGCGTTCGGTGAGTTCGAAGCCGAACTTCATGTTCATGGTCTCGCGCTTCACGGCACTGTGCCGGCGATAGCCGTCCGATTCGAAGTGTGCCGCGTCAAGCACGTAGTTGAAACGTCCGCTGCTGCCCGACACCTGCAGATTCTCGCGGTGTGTGTTGTAGCTCCCGAACCAGGTGCTGGCGCTGACCTCCGGCCGTGGGCCACCGTCTTTGGTAAAGATCTGCACGACGCCACCGGAACTGTTGCCGTAGAGCGCGCTGAATGGCCCGCGCATGACCTCGATCGACTTTGCTGACGACAAGGCAAAGGTTGAGGTCTGGCCCTGGCCATCGGGTGTCGACAGTGGGATGCCGTCTTGGTAGATCCGGATGCCGCGCACGCCGAACTGCGACCTGGCACCAAAGCCGCGCGTCTGGATCTGCGGGTCTTGCGCGAAGTTGTATCGGTTGTTGGCGGTGATTCCGGGGATACGGATCAGGCTTTCCGAGGCATTGACCTGCGGCTGCGCGAACTGGATATTCTGCGCGTCGATGACATCGATCGACACCGGAAGGTCGAAACTCGGCCGTTCCTCGCGGGTCGCGGTGACGACGATGGGCGATACCGAATCGGCAGCGGCGACAGCAGGGAAGGCGGCGGCGACAGCGGCCGCGAGCGTCAGGCTTGTTCTCATTGTAAGGATCCTCGGCGAAAGACCACCCGCGCAACGCGCGGGCGACGAAACTTGGCGCGAACGTTACACGAGCCCGGGGCGGCGGGGTGTGGCTTGGCGTGCCTCGCGTGTCATGAATTTCATGAAATTGTCACGCTTTCTGCAGGGCGCAATGCAAAACCCCCGCTCTCGGCGGGGGCTGAACGATGCAGTTTGGCGGGCACTGCCGGCCCCGGGGCGGGGTTTAGCCCTCGCCGATCTGCACGAGCTCTTCCGAGGTTTCAACGACCTTTCCCGTGACTGCATCGACCTCGACTTTGTATTCCTTGCCGTCCTTGCCAAGGATGTCGAACTCGTAAGACAGGGCGCCATCTGGCTCGATCTCGTACTCGACCTCGATGACTTTGCCCGGGCGGGCCTTGAGCGCAGCGGCTTTGGCGTCTGCCTCGCTGATCTTGGCTTTGGCGGTCCAACGCGGGTCGGTCGGCGACACCTCTTCTTCGACTTCAGTGATCTTTGCCCCATCGGCTTGGCATTCGATGTCCCACGAAGAACCATCGGTCTTTTGGATATCGAATTCGTAGACGGTGGCCTTGTTCTCCGACTTCACCTCGAGTTTGACAATCTTGCCGGGGTGCAGCTTCAGCGCTGCTTTGGCGCAGGCGGCAAGCTCATCATGTGCGTTGGCGAGTCCAGGGGCGAATGCCAGGGCCAGGGCGGCTGCGAGGGTGGTTTTGTTCATGTTTGTCTCCGACTTAAAGTTTTGACGCGATGCACAACGGATTCTAGTCGTGACCCGGGAAAAAATCCCGAGATCGCCGAAGATCATCGGAAATCATAGGGTGTGAAATTTGTCGCCGAAAGTTGACACCCTTGTGCATCTGCAGCATGGCAAGCGCTGACGCATCCGGTCGTGGCGGGAAAGCCTCCTAGCGCGAGGCAGGAGCTGTTCCGTAGGCGGCGAGTCCGGGTCGTTGCAAGCTGTCGCGTCGTTGCGGAGCCTGATTTGCGCTCAATCCTTGTAGGCACTTTGTCGCCGAGTTCCCTAGACGCCATCCGGCAGACGGGTGTGCAGGTGCTCGAACAGTGTCCGACGGCAGAGGCGGCACTGCGTTTGCAACGCGTCTGCCCGACCGACCTCTGGCTGGTGGCTGCGCTGTTACCGGGGGTGTCCGGATTTGAGCTGGTGCGGCGCTTGTGTGCCAGGGGTATCGCTGAACCGGCGCTGATTGTGAGTCAGACCGCCGGAAACTGGGCTTTGGCACGCGCAGTGCGCGCCGGGGCGCGAGGGTTTCTCAGCGAACCCTTCGAGGCAGACCTGTTTTCCAAGGCCCTCGACCATTTGCAGGCTGGGCGCACGTATCGCGCTCAGCCTGGACGTAGCAGCCTGGAAGAGGCCATCTCCACTGCCGGAGTCGATGCCCTGACGCCGAGCCAATTCGAGGTTTTGCACTTGTTGCTGCAGCATGCAGGTCCATCCGAGACAGCGCGAGCAATGTCCATCAGTCGGCGCAGTGCCGCAGCTTATCGGCGTTTACTCAGGCGTGCCTTGGGTGATGATGACCCGGCGCGACTCGAGCGTTTGGCGATATTGCTTGGGCCCGCTTTCTACCCACCGAGGTTGACTGCCGACGACTGACACGAGCGAGTGGATGCGCCTTGGCCGAGACGCGGGTCTGACGCGCACACGGCTTGCGTATACTGCGGTCCCCGCGTTTTCGGCCCTTGCGCGCGACCTTGAGCCCGCTGCAGATCGACTACCCCGAAGACCTCCCCGTCTCGCAGCGACGCGAGGAGATCTTGGCTGCGCTACGCGCTCACCAAGTACTGATCGTCTGCGGTGAGACCGGCTCCGGCAAGACCACACAGCTGCCCAAGATGGCGCTGCAGGTGGCGCTGGAGGCCGAGGTCGCGCGCGAGGCGCGAGGAGGAAGCGCCGCTGACTCGGCTGGGCAGGGCCGCGACGGTGGTGCCGCCGCCGGCCGCGGTCCGCGCCGGCCGCGCCTGATCGGCTGCACCCAGCCGCGCCGCATCGCCGCGCGCAGCATCGCCAGCCGTCTGGGCGTCGAGCTGAAGAATCCCGACCTGGTCGGCTTCAAGGTGCGCTTCACCGACAACACGCGACCGACCGCGCGGCTCAAGGTGATGACCGACGGCATCCTGCTCGCCGAGACCCGCTCCGACCCCGACCTGCGCGCCTACGGCACTATCCTTATCGACGAGGCGCACGAGCGCAGCCTCAATATCGACTTCCTTCTCGGCTACCTCAAGCGCCTGTGCAAGCGCAGGCCGGACCTGCGCGTCATCGTCACCTCGGCGACCATCGACGCGCAGCGTTTCAGCCAGCACTTCGGCGGCGCGCCGGTGATCGAAGTCTCGGGCCGCACGTATCCGGTCGAGGTGCGCTACCGGCCCCTGCCCAAGGACGCCGAGGACAGCAGCGAGGCGGTCATCGAAGGCATCGTCGATGCGGTGGATGAGCTGGCGCGACTCGGCAACGGCGACGTACTGGTCTTTTTGCCCGGCGAGCGCGAGATCCGCGAGACCGCCGAGGCGCTGCGCAAGCACCACCCGCCGGGTGCCGAGATCCTGCCGCTCTACGCCCGCTTGTCCGCCGTCGAGCAGAACCGCGTGTTCCAGCCGGGTGGCGCGCGGCGCATCGTGCTGTCGACCAACGTTGCCGAGACCTCGCTCACCGTGCCCGGCATCCGCTACGTGGTCGACCCGGGTCTGGCGCGCGTCAACCGCTACTCGTACCGCACCAAGGTCGAGATGCTGCTGACCGAGCGCGTCAGCCAGGCCTCGGCCAACCAGCGCGCCGGGCGCTGCGGACGGGTCGCCGCCGGCGTCTGCATCCGCCTCTATGAGGAGGAGGACTTTCAGACCCGGCCGCCGTTCTCCGAGCCGGAGATCGCGCGCTCATCGTTGGCCTCGGTCATCCTGCGCATGGCCGCGCTGCGGCTTGGCAACGTCGATGAGTTCCCCTTCCTCGAGCCGCCCAACAGTCGCGCTGTCCACGACGGCTACCAGCAGCTGCAGGAGCTCGGTGCGGTCGATGAGCATCGCCAGATCACGCCGCTGGGCGAGGAGATGGCGCGCTTCCCGCTCGACCCGGCCATCAGCCGGCTCATCCTCGCTGCGCGCGACGAGCACTGCCTGAAGGAGGTGCTGATCATCGCCAGCGCGCTCTCGGTGCAGGACCCGCGCGAGCGGCCGATCGACCGCGCCCATGCCGCGGACGATGCACACCGCGCCTTTGCCGACGAGCGTTCCGACTTCATGGGGCTGCTCAAGCTGTGGCACTGGTACGACGACAAGCTCAAGCACAAAAAATCCAACCGCCAGCTTGCCAACGACTGCAAGGACCGCTTCCTGAGTCCGCTGCGGCTGCGCGAGTGGCGCGATATCCACGGCCAGCTCCACGCCATGCTCGGCGAGATGGGCTTGCGCGAGAACCAGCAACCGGGGGCGTTCGAGCAGATCCACCGTGCGCTGCTGGCCGGCCTGCTTGGCAACATCGGCGTCAAGACCGACACCCCCGGTGAATATCAGGGCGCGCGCGGCAACAAGTTCTGGATCTTCCCCGGCTCGGCGCTGCACAAGAAGGGCGGCAAATGGGTGCTGTCGGCGGAGTTGGTCGAGACCAGCAAACTGTATGCACGCGTGGTGGCGACCATCCAGCCCGAGTGGGCCGAGCAGGTGGCCGGGCCGCTGCTCAAGCGCCAGTACATCGAGCCGCACTGGGACGCCGAACGCGGCGAGGTGATGGCCTGGGAGCGCGTCACGCTCTTTGGCCTGACCTTGGTGAACCGCCGCAAGGCGCGCTACGGCCCGGTCAACCCCACCGAGGCGCACGAGATCTTTTTGCGTCAGGCGCTGGTCGGCGGTGCGCTCGAAACGCATGGAAACTTCATAAAGCATAACAATGCTTTGCGGAAGGAACTTGAGGAACTGGAGCACATGAGCCGCCGCGTCGATGTGCTGGTCGATGACGATGCGGTGCACGCGCACTTCGCTCGGGTGGTGCCAAAAGAGATTTGTGATGCCCGTGCCTTCGAGCGCTGGCGCAAAGATGCCGAACAGAAGGACCCGCGCCTGCTCTACCTGACCCGCGACACGCTGATGCGCCACACGGCGGCGGCGGTCACCGCGCAGCTCTTCCCCAAGTCGCGACAGGTGGATGGTGTCGAGTGCCGCTACGACTACCGCTTCGAACCTGGCCACCCGGCCGATGGTGTGACGCTGACCGTGCCCTTGCACCTACTCAACCGCATCGACGCCAACGCCGGCGAATGGCTGGTGCCAGGCTTGCTGCGGGAAAAATTGACCCTGCTGATCAAGTCCCTGCCCAAGCCGTTGCGTCGGGTCTGTGTCCCCGTACCGGACTGCGTGAGTGAAGCGATGACGGCGCTCGAAGATGGTCAGGGCGACCTGCTGGCTCGTTTGGCGCAGCACTTGGAAAGGCGTTATGGCATCGAGGTGCCCGCCGACAGCTGGGAGATGGCTGAACTGCCGCTACACCTGCAATTGCGCTATCGGGTGATCGACGACAACGGCCGCGAACTGGCCGACGGCCGTCGGCTGCCGGCACTGCGCGCCCAGCTGGCCGATGCAGCGCGGCTGACGTTTGCCCGGGCCGACGAGCCCGATATGGAACGCACCGATATCCGGAGCTGGGATATTGGCGACTTGCCCGAGTCGATCAGCTTCAGTCGCGGTGGCCGCCAGGTCACCGGGTACCCGGCCCTGGCCGAAGAGGGGGGCTTGGTCGCTCTGAGGCTCTTCGACACGCCGCAGGCGGCGGCGCGCAGTCACCGGGCCGGAGTCCGCCGTTTACTGCGCCTCGAGCTGAAAGATGCGTTCAAGCAATGGGAAAAAAGTCTCCCCGATTTCAATGCGGTTGCCCTGCAGGCGCGCGGTTTGTACGACCCCGACGCACTCCGCGACGATTGGCTGGCTGCGATCGCCGATCGCGCCTTGCTTGGCGACGACGAGCCGCCACGCACACAGAAGGCTTTTGGCGAACAAAAACAGCGGGGCCGAACCCGGCTGCCGGCGGTGGTCGAGGCAGTGAGCCGCTTGGCCAAAACCTGTATCGCTGCTTATGCCAGCGTGCAGGCAGCGTTGGCCCGGCCGTTACCGGCGCCGCTCAAGGCCGACGTCCAAGCGCAGCTGCAGCGGCTGATCTACAGGGGTTTTCTGGCGGCGACGCCATGGCCGCGTCTACAGCATCTGCCGCGCTATCTGCAGGCGATGCAGCGTCGGCTGGAGCGGGCGCCGCAAAATATCGCCCGCGACGACCCGCACCGGCTCAGCTTGCAAAGCCTGTGGGGACAGTATCAGCAGCGTTTGGACAAGCACCGCAAAGCGGGCGTGGACGACCCCATGCTCGACGATTACCGCTGGCTGCTCGAGGAACTGCGGGTGAGCCTGTTTGCTCAAGAGTTGCGTACGCCGACGCCGGTGTCGTACAAACGGTTGGAGAGGCATTGGAGCCAAGTCAAACCGTGAACCGCTCGTATCAAGGCCTGCTACCCCTGCTGCAGCCGCCCACCCCGACGCTGGAGAACTTTGTGGTCGGCGCCAATGCGCAGGCACTGGCGGCAGTGCGCGGGCTGCCCGCGAGTGGCGGACTGGTCTACCTGTGGGGTGATACCGGGAGCGGTTGTAGCCACTTGTTGACGGCTTTTGCGACCGAACAGGGGGTGTCGGTGCTGGCGCCCAGCGATCTGTCGGCTCTGCGAGCCGCCGGGTTTCCGCTGGCTGGAAGTGAGGACAGCGAAGAGGCTCCGCCTGCCCTGGTCGTCGATGATGTCGACGCCTTGGACGTCGAGGCCCAGGTCGCCTTGTTCGACGCCATCAACCGTCTGCGTGGCAGTGCCACGCCAATCCTGTGTGCCGGGCCGGTAGCGCCGCCAGCCCTCGCATTGCGTGGCGAGCTGACGTCGCGGTTGGCGCAGGGCCTGGTGTTCAGGCTCGAGCGTCTGGACGAGGCGCAGAAACGCTCAGCGATGGCTGCCTACACGCGCGACCTCGGGTTTGAGTTGCCAGCCGAGGTGGCCGATTTTCTGCTGCGGCACGGCCGTCGTGACCTTGGCGCCTTGTTGGCTGCGGCGCGCCGCATCGACGAGCGATCGATCCGCGAGCAACGTCCGGTGAATGTGCGGTTGGCACGCGAGGTGCTGCAGTCGGCCGATCTCTTCAGCGGCTGATCAGGTCGGCGGAGACGTCGCACTTAGCGGTTTGCTGGCCAGCGTCCAGCCCCTGTCGTTACGGTCCTGGACACTAGCGCCGCGGCAAGGCGGCAGCTCTGTTAGTCGCGGTTTCGCAAGTAGCGGCTGTCATCAAAGTGCGCCACCCACCCCGGCCGCCAGATGACCATCAGGGTCAGCAAGGCACCAGCGGTGAACGCTTCGGACCATCCCAACAAGATGAAAAATGCCAGGTATTCGCTGCCCAAGCGCGCCCAATCCGCACCGGCCGCCCCCAGTACCAGCCCCTGTACCGCCGCGCTGGCGGCGACGGCCAGCGCCGAGCCGACAAAGCCGTAGCCCCATAAAAAGACGAACAGGTGCGCCGGCAGGCGTCGCTCGGCCCACGAAATGAGCCACGCGCTGGCCAGCAAGGGCACGACGCCCCATTGCAGCCAGTGCAAGCCGACGGTGAGCAAGGGGCTGCCAGCCGCCAGTCCGGCTCCGATCGCTGCCAAGCCCAGCGACACAAGGCTCAAGCGCAAGCCGAACATGAGCCAAACGGTGGTCGCGCCGATCAGGTGCAGGTCAAGTCCGGGGTGGGCGCCACCGCGCAGCCGCCAGAGCAGCAACACGACGACGGTGGTGCCGAGCCACAGATTCAACCGCCCGTCGCCGACCAAGCGCTGCCAGTCGGCTCGCCGCGCCGCCTGCAAAAACAGCAGCAGCGCCAGCAGGGATGAAGAGAGCAGGGCAGGTAGCCCCAGTTCGGCAGGGTCGGGCATGGCGTTCTGATTATAATCGGCGCTTCTGAATAATCTGGGCGCGCTGTGCAGCTGGCCTGCTTCGACCTCGACAACACTTTGCTCGGTACCGACAGCGACCACCAGTGGGGGCAGTTCCTGATCGAGGCCGGTGTGCTCGACCGCGACACCCACGAGGCGGCCAACCAGGCCTTTTACGATGACTACCGCGAAGGGCGGCTCGATATCGACGATTTCCTCCGGTTTCAGTTGCGGGCGCTGGCCGAGCATCCGCGGCGACAGCTCGACGCGTGGCATGCCGAGTTCATGCGCGTGAAGATCCTTCCCAATATCGGCCGTGCGGCCCGCAAGCTGGTCGAGCAGCACCGTGAGGCCGGCCATACGCTGGTCATCATCACCGCCACCAACGCCTTCGTCACTGCGCCGATCGCCCGCGAATTCGGCATCGCGCACCTGATCGCCACCATCCCGGAAGAGGTCGATGGCCGCTACACGGGCCATTACAGCGGTGTGCCAAGTTTTCGCGAGGGCAAGGTGACGCGTCTGGAGGCGTGGTTGGCAAGCCAGGGCGAGTCGCTCGATGGGCTGGCCGAAAGCTGGTTCTACAGCGATTCGCACAATGACCTGCCGCTGCTCGAGCGGGTCACCCACGCCGTCGCTGTCGATCCCGACGATACCCTGCGGCAGGTGGCCCACCAGCGTCGCTGGCCGGTGATCAGCCTGCGCCACTAAGCCGACGTCCATGCCCATTCTTTTGTCTGGCGATTCCCCATGATCAAGCGTTTGCTCGACAAGGTGTTTCGCCGCAGCCATGGCCTTGGTCGGCCGCCACAGATCATCGGCAAGGGTGGGCACAACATCCGCCACGATCAGATCAGTCAGGCGGCGCGGCGGACCACCGCCACGCTGCAGGAGCACGGCTATCTGGCATTTGTAGTGGGCGGGGCCGTGCGCGATCTGTTGTTGGGCGTGCAACCCAAAGATTTCGATGTCGCCACCAACGCCACGCCCGAGCAGGTGCATGCGCTGTTCCGTCGTTCGCGCATCATCGGGCGGCGCTTCCGTTTGGTGCACGTGATGTTTGGTGGCGAGACGATCGAGGTGAGCACCTTCCGCGGTGGCCACGACGAGAGCGCTGGCACCGACGAGCACGGCCGCATCCTGCGCGACAATGTCTGGGGCACCCAAGAGGAAGACGCGCGCCGCCGGGATTTTTCGGTGAACGCGCTGTTCTTCGATCCGCAGCGCGAAGAGATCTGGGATTGGCATGGCGGCGTCAGCGATGTGCGCGCCCGCCGTTTGCGCATGATCGGTGACCCGGTCAAGCGTTATCGGGAAGACCCGGTGCGCATGCTGCGCGCTGCCCGGCTGTCGGCCAAGCTTGGGCTTGGTATCGACAAGGGTACGCGCGCGCCGATCCGCGAACTCGCGGGCCTGCTGCGCCACGTGCCCGAGGCACGCCTGTTCGACGAACTGGTGAAGCTGCTGATGTCTGGCCAGGCCGAGCGTTGTGTGCGATCGCTGCACGCCGAGGGCCTCGACCGCGATCTGCTACCGACGCTCGATGCTGTTTTGCGCGACCCGCAGCGCGAGCGCTTTGTCATGGCGGCGCTGGCCAGTACCGACCAGCGCATCCGCGAAGACAAGCCAGTCTCGCCGACCTTCCTGTTGTCCGCACTTCTCTGGGGCGAGGTGCAGGCGGCCTGGCAGGCGGCTGGCGAGAAGCCGGTTCCGGCCTTGCTCGCGGCGATGCAGCAGGTGCTCGATCATCAGGCCAAGAGCCTCGCCATTCCGCGCCGCTTCGACGCTGGCATGAAAGAGATCTGGCTGCTGCAGCCGCGTTTTTTCCAGCGCCATGGCCAGCGTCCTCTGCGGCTGTTGGAAAACCCGCGGTTCCGGGCGGCTTACGACTTCTTCCGGCTGCGGTGCGAGTCGGGGGAGCTGGACATGGCGCTGGCCGACTGGTGGGAGGCATTCCAGAACGCCAACCCCGTCGATCGCGATGCTCTGCTGGTCAACGACCCGGTGGCTAGCCCGAGCAAGCGGCGTCGGCGCCGGCGGCGCCCGCGCCGTGCGGCCGACGGTGGTGGAGACGCCGCATGAGACCGACCGCGAGCCCCGGCAACGCGGTGCGGGCATACATCGCACTGGGTAGCAACCTGGCCGAGCCGGCGCGCCAGCTCGAGCTCGCCTGCCAGGCGCTGGCGGGTCTGGACCAGACGCGCCTGCTGGGGCGGTCGTCGCTTTGGCGTTCGGCGCCGGTCGGTTATCTTGACCAGCCCGATTTCGTCAACGCGGTCGCCGTGATCGAAACCTGTCTAGGCCCCGAGCCCCTGCTCGACGCTTTGCTTGGCATCGAACGCCAGCACGGCCGCGTGCGCGAGTTCCAGAACGCGCCGCGCACGCTCGATCTGGACATCGCCCTGTACGGTGACCAGCGCATCGACACCGATCAGCTCACGGTGCCGCATCCACGCATGCACGAGCGGGCTTTTGTATTGTTGCCGCTAGCCGAGCTAGCCCCGCCTGACCTGCAGATCCCCGGTCATGGTCCGCTGAGCGGGCTGCTGCCCGGGGTTGCTGGTCAACGTTTGGAGCGCATCGCTGAATGAGCACACCGGCCTTTCGCCATGTCGTCGTCGAGGGACCGATCGGTGCCGGCAAGACCTCGTTGGCGAGACGTCTGGCAGACACATGGGGCGGCGAGCTGCTGCTCGAAGAGCCGGGTGATAACCCCTTCCTGCCGCTGTTCTATCGCGACATGCGGCGCTACGCCTTGCCGACCCAGTTGAGCTTTTTGTTCCAGCGGGCCGAGCAGCTGAAGCGCTTGGCTCAGCCGGGGCTGTTCCATCCGCTGACAGTGAGCGATTTTTTGCTCGACAAGGACCCGCTGTTTGCCCGCCTCAACCTTGACGAAGCCGAATACGGGCTCTACGAGACGGTGTTCTCGCGGCTGGCACCAGAGACACCGCAGCCCGATCTGGTGATCTACCTGCAAGCGCCGCTCACTGCCCTGAACGAGCGGGTGCGTCGGCGTGGCGTGGCGTACGAGCAAATGATGCCGCCCGACTATCTGGCCCAGGTTGCCGAGGCATACAGCCGCTTCTTTCATCAGTACGAGGGCGCCCCGGTGCTGATCGTCAACAGCGCCAACCTCAACTTCGTCACCGACGACGAGGCCTTCGAACTGCTGCTGACACGCATCTTGCAAATGCGAGGCAAGCGCGAGTTCTTTAGCCGTGGCTGAGGGTCAAACGCTGAACGCCGCTGCCTTGCAGGCGATGCGCGAGCGTGGGCAACCCATCGTCGCACTGACCTGCTACGACGCGAGCTTTGCCCGACTGCTCGAAGACAGTGGCGTCGACGTGCTGCTGGTTGGCGATTCGTTGGGCATGGTGGTGCAGGGGGGTGGCTCGACACTGGCGGTCAGTCTTGCCGACATGGCGTACCACACGCGCTGCGTCAGCGCTGCTGCCCGGCGCGCATTGGTGCTTGCGGACTTGCCCTTTGGCAGTTACCAGGCGACACCAGCGGCCGCTTTCGAGGCTGCTGCAGCCCTGATCGGCGCAGGTGCGCAGATGATCAAACTTGAGGGCGGGGCAGTCATGGCTCCGACGGTAGCCTTCTTGAGCGAACGCGGCGTGCCGGTGTGCGGGCACATCGGACTGACTCCACAGTCGGTGCATCAACTGGGTGGTTATGTGGTGCAGGGGCGCGATACCGCATCGGCCGCGCGTCTGGTCGACGACGCACGCGTGCTCGAGCAGGCTGGGGCCAGGCTGCTGGTGGTCGAGACCGTGCCGGCGAGCGTTGGTCGTGCAGTGCGTGAAGCGGTGAAGATCCCGGTCATCGGCTGCGGTGCTGGTCCAGAATGTGATGGCCAGGTATTGGTGCTGCACGACATGCTGGGGATCACCCCGCCACCGTTGCCGCGATTTGTGCGCGACTTCGCTGCCGGCGGCGGCGGTATCGCTGCGGCTATCCAACGCTACGTGGCAGCTGTGCGCAGCCGCCAGTTTCCCCTCGCCGAGGAGTGCTATTCATGAGCCAGACGCCGCCGTCGCTTGATTTCGAGGCCGCTGTACGCGAACTGGAAGCGCTGGTCGAGCAGATGGAGGGCGGCGAGCTGCCGCTCGATCAGGCGTTGGCGAGTTACAGACGTGGCAGCGAGCTTTTGAAGGCCTGCCGCGATCGCCTTGCTGAAGTGCGTCAGCAGGTGCAGATACTCGACGGCGACCTGCTGCGCGACTTCGATGCAACCGGCGTCGGTCCATCGGCAGATGACTGATTTCGAGGTCTGGGCCGACACCGCCCGCGCTGATATCGAGGCAACCCTCGAACGGGCGCTGCCCGGCACCGACGTCGCCCCGCAGCGCCTCCATGCGGCCATGCGCTACGCCGTACTGGGTGGCGGCAAACGCATCCGGCCATTGCTCACGCTGGCAGCAGGCGCGGTGTTCGATGCCCCGCGCCCGGCATTGTTGCAGGCGGCGGCTGCGGTCGAGTTGATCCACGCGTATTCGCTGGTGCACGACGACCTCCCGTGTATGGACGATGACGACCTGCGGCGCGGCAAACCGACCGTCCACATCGCCTGGGACGAGGCGACAGCGATGCTGGTCGGCGACAGTCTGCAGTCACTGGCCTTTGCGCTGGTTGCGGCGCCTGGCTTGCTGCCAGATGCATCGGCGCAGTTGGCGATGGCGCATGAACTCGCGGTCGCGTCGGGCTCGCGCGGCATGGCCGGTGGCCAAGCGATCGACCTCGACAGTGTCGGGTTGGACCTCACCGTGCCGCAGCTCGAGCACATGCATATCCACAAAACCGGCGCGCTGATTCGTGCTGCCGTCCGCCTGGGTGTCGCCTGCGGCGGTGGTGTTGGCGAACCAGCGGCGGCGCTCGACACCTATGCACGGGCAGTGGGCCTGGCATTTCAGGTGGTCGACGACATCCTCGACGCCGAGGCCAGCACCGAGCAACTGGGCAAGACCGCCGGCAAGGACCAGGCCGCCAACAAACCGACCTACGTCAGCATCCTGGGGATCCGGCCGGCGCGCGAACTGGCGGCTGGTCTGCACGATCAGGCATTGCAGGCGCTGCTGCCCTGTGGCGAAGCTGCCCGGCGGCTGCGGCAACTGGCGGCCGCTCTGCTCGACCGCGCGCACTAGTCGCCAATCCGCTGATTGGCCGTGCCGCCCCGAATGGCAGCCTCTGGGTCTCGTGGCGAGGGGCTGCCAAGGCGTGTCGCCCTTGCACAATCGAGACCAAGTCTAGCGGAACCGAATCCCGACCAGTTTTGTCGGATATTCCGACTCCGCGTATACTCGACCTCTAACCGATTGGAGAAACAGCGCTCATGCACCCCAACGAACCGGTCCAGATCCCTGACGTTCAGGGCAGCCACGACACCCGACAGTTGGCCATCGACAAGGTGGGCATCAAGTCGATCCGTCACCCGGTGAAGGTGATGGACCGCAGCGGCGGCGTCCAGCACACCATCGCCAACTTCAACATGTACGTGCACCTGCCGCACAATTTCAAGGGCACGCACATGAGCCGCTTCGTCGAGCTGCTGAATACAGGCGACCGCGAGTTGTCGGTGGAGTCATTCGAGCCGCTGGTGCGAGAGATGGTCGCCCGTCTCGAAGCCGAGGCTGGCTATGTCGAGATGCACTTCCCGTATTTCGTCAACAAGAAAGCGCCGGTGTCCGGGGTCGAGAGCCTGCTCGACTACGAGGTGACTTTCGTCGGCGAGCTGCGCGGCGGCGAGTTTCATTTCCAGATGAAGGTTCTGGTGCCGGTGACCAGTCTGTGTCCGTGTTCGAAGAACATCTCCGACTACGGTGCGCACAACCAGCGCTCGCACGTGACGGTCACGGTCGAGACTCGCGACTTCGTCTGGATCGAGGACGTCATCCAGGTTGTCGAGGCGCAGGCCTCGTGCGAGCTCTATGGCCTGCTGAAGCGCCCGGACGAGAAGTACGTTACCGAGCGCGCGTACGAAAATCCGAAGTTCGTCGAGGACATGGTGCGCGATGTCGCCGGCGCCCTCAAAGCCGACCATCGCATTCGCCGGTTCGTTGTCGAGTCGGAAAACTTCGAGTCGATCCACAACCACTCAGCGTACGCGCTCATCGAAAGCGGCGTCTGAGTCGTCGGGCGTATCGCCGGGGCAGGCCAGTCGGCCGAGCCCCGGCTTTTGCTTTATGACTCCCATAAAACTTTGCGATAGCGCCCGATGCGGATATGCTGCAATGTCGCGTATTCGCTGGATCAGACTAGATTAAGTCTGTTTCGCAACCCCGGTTTAGCGGTCACAGGTGGCGCCCGTGGAGACTCGTTCTCCGCGCAGGTGTTCCGGTCCGCCGGGGTCTCTGTTTCTCAACGAGGAGATCGTTCATGTCGCAAAACACTGCGGGAGCCAAGTGCGCATTCCCCAACAACCTGTCGCTGGCGCAGAGCGACCCTGAGCTGTGGTCAGCCATCCTCAAGGAGGCTGAGCGTCAGGAAGACCATATCGAGCTGATCGCCTCGGAGAACTACACCAGCCCGGCCGTCATGCAGGCCCAGGGTTCGGTGCTGACCAACAAGTACGCCGAAGGCTATCCCGGCAAGCGCTACTACGGTGGTTGTGAGTTTGTCGACATCGCCGAGACCCTGTGTATCGAGCGCCTGAAGCAGTTGTATGGCGCCAACTTCGCCAACGTTCAGCCGAGCTCGGGCTCGCAGGCCAACCAGGCGGTATTCCTTGCTCTGCTGCAGCCGGGTGACACCATTATGGGCATGAGCCTGGCCGAGGGCGGTCACCTGACGCATGGCATGCACCTGAACATGTCGGGCAAGTGGTTCAAGGTGGTGAGTTACGGCCTTGATGGCAACGAAGTCATCGACTACGACGCCATGGAGCGCATGGCCCACGAGCACAAGCCGAAGCTGATCATCGCCGGCGCCTCGGCCTACTCGCTGAAGATCGATTGGGAACGCTTCGCCAAGGTCGCGAAGGCGGTCGGCGCCTATTTCATGGTCGACATGGCGCACTATTCGGGCCTGATCGCCGCTGGCGAATACCCGAATCCGGTGCCGTTCGCCGATGTCGTCACCTCGACCACCCACAAGAGCCTGCGCGGTCCGCGAGGCGGCATCATCCTGATGAACGACGAGGAGATGGCGAAGAAGATCAACTCGGCGGTGTTCCCCGGTGTCCAGGGTGGCCCGTTGATGCACGTGATCGCTGGCAAGGCAACCGCCTTCCACGAGGCTCTGCAGCCGGCATTCAAGGCCTATCAGCAACAGGTCAAGAAGAATGCCGCTGCTCTCGCCGAAACGCTCACCGAGCGCGGTCTTCGCATCGTCAGCGGCCGTACCGAGAGCCATGTCATGCTGGTCGACCTGCGTGCCAAGGGCATCACCGGCAAGGAAGCCGAGCGCGTGTTGGGCGAAGCGCACATCACCTGCAACAAGAACGGCATCCCCAACGATCCGGAAAAGCCGTTTGTCACTAGCGGCATCCGGTTGGGTTCGCCGGCGATGACCACCCGGGGCTTCAAGGAACAAGAGGCCCGCCTGACGGCCAATCTGGTCGCCGACGTGCTCGAAGCGCCGACCGATCTGGCCCGGATCGCCGAAGTTCGCGCGAAGGTTGCCGAGCTGACCCGCGCTTTCCCGGTTTACGGTAAGTAACCCTGCGACGTCGTCCTGCCGCCCGCTCCGACGGGTGGCGTGGCGGCGCTCACCCTGCGTTTTACGAATAATTTAAAACTCATCTAGGAGAAAACTGTGGCTGGTCGTAATTTTGTCTTCGTTCCTGGTCCGACCAACATCCCCGACCGCGTCCTGCGCGCGATGGTGGTGTCGATGGAAGACCACCGCTCGCCGAAGTTCCCGTCGCTGACCGAACAGATCATGCCGGGTCTGAAGAAGGTGTTCCGCACCACGACCGGTCAACCCTTTGTCTTCCCGTCGTCGGGCACCGGCTGCTGGGAAGCCGCGATCACCAATACGCTGAGCCCGGGTGACAAGGTTCTGGCATCGCGTTTTGGTCAGTTCAGCCACTTGTGGATCGACATGTGCCAGCGCTTTGGTCTGGATGTCGAAGTGCTCGACGTCGAGTGGGGCACCGGTGTGCCGGTCGAGCAATACGCTGAGATCCTCAAGAAAGACACGGCCCACCAGATCAAGGCTGTTCTGGCCTGCCATAACGAGACCGCCACCGGCGTGAGCTCGGATATCGCTGCCGTTCGCAAAGCGCTGGACGATGCCAAACACCCGGCGCTGCTGTTCGTCGATACCGTCTCGGGTCTCGGCTCGATCGACTTCCGGTTCGATGACTGGGGTGTCGACATGGCTGTGTCGGGCTCGCAAAAGGGTTTGATGCTGCCTGCCGGCCTGGGCGTCCTGTGCGCAAGCCAGAAGGCTCTGGCGATGCGCAGTCAAGCCAAGCTGCCGCGTTGCTATTTCGACCTTGGCGACATGATCAACGCCAACGCCACCGGCTATTTCCCGTACACCCCTGCTCTGTCCCTGTTCTACGGCTTGATCGAAGCCCTCAAGGTCATCGAGGAAGAAGGCTTGGACAACATCATCGCCCGCCACACCTACCTGGCCGAAGGCTGCCGCGCCGCCGTGCAGAAGGGTTGGGGCCTGCAGCTGTGCGCCAAGGAACCGAAGTGGTATTCGAACACCGTATCGGCGGTGATGGTTCCGGAAGGCATCAACGGCGCTGACGTCATCGCCCGCGCTTACCACCGCTACAACGTGTCGCTGGGTGCCGGCCTTTCGAAGGTCGCCGGTAAGTTATTCCGCATCGGCCACCTGGGTGACATGAACGAGGTCCATCTGATGGCAGGTATCACGGGTGCCGAGATGGCCATGCTCGACTGCGGTATCAAGGTGCAGCCGGGTAGCGGTGCTGCTGCCGCCAGCGAGTACTGGCGCAACAATCAGCCGCCAGCTGGTCTGCTGAAGCGCTAAGCACCCACAAAAAGAACGAAGGGGAGGACTCATGGAGCACGTCGTATTCCTGGATCGGCAGTCGCTCAAGGCGAATGTCCGCAAACCGAAGTTCGAGCACACCTGGACGGAGTACGTCCAGACGCTCGAGTCGGAAGTGGTCGAGCGCCTGAAGGACGCAACGGTGGCCATCACCAACAAGGTGCCCATCCGCAAGGCGACGCTGGAACAGCTGCCGAAGCTGAAAATGATCGCGGTGGCAGCGACAGGGTACGACGTGATCGATGTGCCGGCTTGCCGTGAGCGTGGCGTGGCTGTCGCAAACATCCGCAACTACGCCGTGCATACGGTTCCAGAGCATGCGTTTGCGCTGATCTTTGCGCTACGTCGGAACATCGTCGCCTACCGCGAGGATGTGCTGAACGGCCGTTGGCAGGCGCAAGACCAGTTCTGCTTCTTCGATCACACGATCAGCGACCTGTACGGCAGCACCATCGGGATCTTTGGCGAGGGTGTGCTCGGTCAGGGCACCGCGAAGATCGCCAAGGCGCTCGGCATGCGCGTGCTATTCGCCGATCACCCCCCGCCCAAGGCACCCGACGTCGAGTTCACTGACCCGGACACTGTGCTGGCCGAGTCCGACATCATCTCGCTGCATTGCCCGCTGACCCCCGAGTCGCGCGGCTTCATCGGGCTGGAGCAGTTCAAGAAGATGAAGCGCAGCGCGATCCTGATCAACACCGCCCGTGGCGGACTGGTCGACGAGCCGGCGCTCAAAGAAGCGCTGGAGACTGGTCTCATCGCCGGTGCCGGCTTCGACGTGCTGACCAAGGAACCGCCCAAGGACGGCAACCCGCTGCTGGACATCCGCACGCCGAACTTCATCCTCACGCCACACGTGGCCTGGGCATCCGACGGCGCCATGCAGTTCCTGGCCGACCAATTGATCGACAACGTCGAGCTGTTCATCGCCGGCACGCCGCAGCACCTGGTGACCTGAGCCGCCCAGGTCTGACGCGCGCCCCGCGCCTCGGGGCTGGCCTGATTACGAATCACGGATATTGATATGAGCAAGAAACTTCTGTTCCAACTGGACACCGACGCCATCGGCAACAGCTTCGATACGGTGGTCGCCTACGATGGCGGCGCCGACCACGTCATCGTCCACGGTGGCATCAACCCGCAGAACGTCGGCTTTCTCGTCGACGGCTGCATCTTTACCCGCGGCGACAAGCAGAACACCGCTATCTTCGTCGGTGGCAGCAACCTCGCCGCCGGCCAAGAGTTATTCAACGCGGTGCAGAAGAAGTTCTTTGCCAAGTTCCGCGTGTCGGTGATGCTCGACTCCAACGGCTCGAACACCACCGCCGCTGCCGGTGTCGCCTGCCTGACCAAGCACACCTCGGCCAAGGGCAAGCGCGCCGTCATCCTCGCCGGTACCGGTCCGGTCGGCCAGCGCGCTGCCGCCATGCTGGCGGGCGAGGGCGCCCAGGTGGTCATCACCTCGCGCACGGTCGACAAGGCGCAGGCCGCCTGCAATGACATCAAGGCGCGTTTCGGTTACGACTGCATCGCCGCTGCCGGTGGTACGCCAGAAGAACGTCTAGCCGCCATCCAGGGCGCGCACCTGATTTTCTCGGCCGGTGCGGCCAGCAGCGAGCTGCTGCGCGAGGACGACTGGGCCACCAGCAAGACCCTCGAGGTACTCTGCGATGCCAACGCCACGCCGCCGCTTGGTATCGCCGGCATCGGCATGGGTGACAAGGCGGTCGAGAAGCACGGCAAGATCGTCTACGGCGCACTCGGCTTCGGCAACCTCAAGCTGGCCGTGCACCGCGCCTGCGTCGGCAAGCTGTTCGAGGCGGCTGACCAGGTGTTCGATGCCGAGCAGATCTACGCCGTCGCCAAAAGCATGGTCTGAAGAACCCGCGCAGGTTGGGACAAACAAGGTCGAGATAACCATGACAATGAAGCAACTAGCAGTCGAGCAGTTCCTTGACCAGCTCGCTTCCGGCCAACCGACGCCGGGCGGCGGTTCAGCTGCAGCAGTGATGGGCGCCATGGGCGCCGCGCTAGTCAGCATGGTCGCGAATCTGACGTTGGGCAAAAAGAAATACGCCGAAGTCGAGAGCGAGGTGCAGGTTTTGCTGGCGCAGAGCGAAGAGCTACGCGGGCAGCTGACCGCCGCCCTGCAAGAGGACGTTGCCGCCTTCGATACGGTGATGGCCGCTTACGGGCTGCCCAAGGACACCGATGAGCAGAAGGCCGCCCGCAGCGCCGCCATCCAGGCTGCCCTCAAGGAGGCCACCGAGGCGCCGCTGCACTGCGCGCGGTTGGCGCACAAAGTGCTGCCGCTGACACTCCGTATCGCCGAGATCGGTAATGTCAACATCATTTCGGATGCCGGTGTCGCCGTACTCGCCGCGCAGGCCGCGCTGCGCAGTGCCGCGCTGAATGTGTTCGTGAATGCGGCAGCGATCGATGACAAAGCGTTCGCCCAGCCGCGTATGGACGAGGCTGAACGCTTGATGGCGGAAGGCGCAGCGTTGGACGCCAAGGTCTTTGGTCTGGTCAAGCAGACCATCCTCGGCGGGTGACGGTAGCGCTGCGCAGCTCCCTACAACATGGTGGGCGGCCAGCCCACCAGCTGGTGACTTGGTCCGGGACACAAATTCCGGGTCTCGACTGAAAACAAGAAGGCGATCGATGGACCCACGCAGTCTCCTCATCGAGTCGTACAAGGCTGCGGTCGCCGCGGTCGATCCGCTCGTCATCCTGCCGCAGCACCTACCCGAGCCACCCAAGGGCCGCACGCTGGTGATCGGTGCCGGCAAGGCGGCCGCTTCGATGGCCGCCGCGGTCGAGCGCCACTGGCCGGCCGACGCGCCGCTCGAGGGCGTGGTCATCACCCGCTACGAGCATGGTATGCCGACCACCCGCATCCGCGTGGTCGAGGCCGGCCATCCGGTCCCCGACGAGAACGGCGAGGCCGCCGCGCGCGAGATCCTCGCCGCGGTGCAGACGCTCGGTCCTGACGACCTTCTATTGGCGCTGGTGTCAGGTGGTGGCTCGAGCTTGCTCAGCCTGCCGGTCGAGGGCATCTCGATGGCCGAACTCAAGCAGGTCACCAAGGACCTGCTCAAGAGCGGGGCGCCGATCCAGGACATGAACACCGTCCGCAAGCACCTCTCGCTGATCCAGGGTGGCCGCCTCACCGCCGCCTGCAAGGCGCAGGTGCTCGCGCTCGTCATCTCCGACGTGACCGGCGATGAGGCCACTCACATCGCTTCCGGCCCCTGTGCGCCGGACCCCACCACCTACGCCGATGCCGTGGCCATCCTCAAGCGCTGGGAGGTCACGCCTCCGGCCAGCGTCTCCAAGGTGCTGGATGAGGGTATGCGCGGCATCCGCCCCGAGACACCGAAGCCAGGGGACCCGGTGTTCGCGCGTTGCGAGAACCGCGTCATCGGCACTGCCACCGGCATGCTCACTGCGGCTGCGGAGTTCTTCAAGCAGCATGGTATCGCCAGCGCGGTGCTGGGCGACTCGGTGACTGGCGAGGCGCGTGAGGTGGCCAAGGTCTACGGCGCGCTCGCCCGCGAGGTCCGCACCCACCAGCGCCCGTTCACCGCGCCGATCGCGCTGATCAGCGGCGGCGAGTGTACGGTGACGGTGCGTGGCAACGGCCGCGGTGGCCGCTGCGCCGAGTTCCTCATGTCGCTCTGCATCGACCTCGAGGGCGCGCCCGACATGTACGCGCTGGCCGCCGACACCGATGGTATCGATGGCTCGGAGGACAACGCCGGCGCCTATCTCGGCCCCGACAGCCTGTCACGTGCCGCTGCCAAGGGCCTGGCCAAGCCGTTGTCCTTCCTGGAGAACAACGACGCCTATTCGTTTTTCCAAGCACTCGATGACCTTATCGTCACCGGACCGACCCGCACCAACGTCAACGACTACCGCGTCATCTTCCTGGCCCGCTAGACGGGCCGACAGCAGCCAGCGAACAACATCCACACAACGAGGAGAGTCAGATGGCAAGTGATATCGAGATCGCCCAGAAAGCGACCATGCAGCGCATCACCGAGGTGGCGGCCAAGCTTGGCATCGCCGACGAGCACCTCGAGCCCTACGGGCATTACAAGGCCAAGGTCTCGCTCGACTATGTCGACTCGCTCAAGGGCAAGCCGGATGGCAAGCTGATCCTCGTCACTGCCATCAGCCCGACCCCGGCCGGTGAGGGCAAGACCACCACCACCGTGGGGCTCGGCGACGCGCTCAACCGCATTGGTAAGAAGACCGTCATCTGCCTGCGCGAGCCCTCGCTCGGCCCGGTGTTCGGCGTCAAGGGCGGCGCGGCCGGCGGCGGCTACGCCCAGATCGTGCCGATGGAGGACATCAACCTCCACTTCACCGGCGACTTCTCGGCTATTGCGCTTGCCAACAATCTGCTGGCGGCGATGATCGACAACCACATCAACCACGGCAACCAGCTCGATATCGACCCGCGCCGCATCACCTGGAAGCGCGTCGTCGACATGAACGACCGCGCTCTGCGTGACATCGTCATCGGCATCGGCGGCACCGCCAACGGTTACGTGCGTCAGGATGGCTTCGACATCGTCGTCGCATCGGAAGTGATGGCGATCTTCTGTCTGGCGACCAGCGTCAAGGACCTGAAGAAGCGCCTGGGCGACATCGTTATCGGTTACACCCGCGACCAGAAGCCGGTTCACGCGCGTGACCTCAATGCCCACGGCGCCATGACCGTGCTGCTCAAGGACGCACTCAAGCCCAACCTGGTGCAGACGCTCGAGAACAACCCGGCCTTCGTCCACGGCGGTCCGTTCGCCAACATCGCCCACGGCTGCAATTCGGTCATCGCCACCCAGAGCGCGCTGAAGCTTGGCGAGTACGTGGTCACCGAAGCGGGCTTCGGTGCAGACCTTGGTGCCGAGAAGTTTATCGATATCAAGTGCCGCAAGACTGGCCTGAAGCCCGCCGCCTGCGTGGTGGTGGCGACGATCCGCGCGCTCAAGTACCACGGCGGCAAGGACGTTAAGGCGCTCAACACCGAAGACCTTGAGGCCCTGCAGAAGGGCCTGGTCAACCTCGAGCGCCATGTGTCGAATGTCACCCATCACTACGGCCTGCCGTGCGTAGTGTCGATCAACCGCTTCACCTTTGACACCGAGGCCGAGATCCAGCTCGTCACCGAGCGCATGAAGGCGCTGGGCGCGAACGTGGTGCTGGCCGAACACTGGGCCAAGGGTGGCGCAGGTGCTGAGGCGCTCGCGCACGAGGTGGTTCGGCTGGCCGAAGGCGGTCAGGGTCCGCGGTTCGTTTACGAGGACAGCGACAGCCTCTTGGACAAGATGAAGAAGGTCGCCACCAAGATCTACGGCGCCGCCGACATCAGCGCACCGGCCAAGGTCAAGGCGCAGATCCAGGCCTGGCAGGACGCAGGTTACGGGAGCTACCCGATCTGCGTCGCCAAGACGCAGAGCTCGTTCAGCACCGACGCCACTGTCCGCGGCGCCCCGAGCGGCCACATGGTCAATATCCGCGAGGTGCGGTTGGCCGCCGGCGCGCAGTTCATCGTCATGATCTGTGGCGACATCATGACCATGCCGGGTCTGCCCAAGGTGCCCAGCGCAGAAAAGATCGACATCGATGACGACGGCAAGGTGGTCGGGCTGTTTTGACCAACGCCGCCAACCGGACAAAGGCCGCGCCAAGACGCGGCCCGCCGGATCAACCAGTTCCAAACTGAAGGAGAAACGCTGTGGATATCCACGAGTATCAAGCCAAGGAAGTACTTTCGAAGTACGGTGTGACGATCCAGCCGGGTCGTGTCGCCTACACCCCGGAACAGGCGGCCTTCGCCGCCACCGAACTCGGCGGCTGGCACTGGGCCGTCAAGGCCCAGATCCACTCGGGTGCGCGTGGCAAGGCCGGTGGCGTCAAGCTGTGCAAGACCTACCATGACGTCCAGGAAGCGGCCGGCAGCATGATTGGCAAGCGCTTGGTCACCCACCAGACCGGCCCCGAGGGCAAACTGTGTGAACGCGTCTATGTCGAGGTCGCCGAAGCCTTCGAGAAGGAGCTCTACCTGGGTTTTGTGCTCGACCGCAAGGCCGAGCGCATCCGCGTCATCGCCAGCGCCGAAGGCGGCATGGAGATCGAGGAACTCGCCCAGACCGCGCCCGAGAAGATCCTGCAGACGATCGTCGAGCCGGCGGTCGGCCTTCAACCCTTCCAGGCGCGTGAGCTGGCGTTTGGTATGGGCTTGAATATCAAACAGGTTCAGCGCGCTGTGTCGATCATCATGGGCTGCTACCGCGCCTTCCGCGACAAGGACGCGACCATGTTGGAGATCAACCCAATGGTCGTCACCAAGGACGATCGTGTCATCGCCCTGGACGCCAAGATGAGTTTCGACGACAACGCGATGTTCCGGCTGCCGGACATCTCGGAGATGCGCGACCTCGCCCAAGAGGACCCGCGCGAGGCCGAGGCCAGCCAGCACAACCTGAATTATGTCGGCCTCGAAGGCGACATCGGCTGCATCATCAACGGCGCCGGTCTGGCCATGGCCACCATGGACACCATCAAGTACGCCGGCGGTGAGCCCGCCAACTTCCTCGACGTCGGCGGCGGTGCGTCGCCTGAGCGCGTCGCGGTGGCGTTCAAGCTGGTGCTCTCCGACCCGAACGTGTCGGCCATCCTGGTCAACATCTTTGCCGGGATCAACCGCTGCGACTGGATCGCCGAGGGCGTCGTCGCCGCCGCCAAGGACCTGAAGGTGCCACTGATCGTGCGCCTGGTCGGGACCAACTACCAAGAGGGCCGCAAGATCATCGAGAACTCGGGCCTGCCCATCATCGGCGCCGAGACCTTGCTGGAGGCCTGCGAGAAGGCCGTGGCTGCGGCCAAGGAACACCGCGCCAAGCAAGGCAAGTGATCACCGGACCATAAAGGAAACAACCATGAGCATCCTGATTGACGAAAAGACCCCGGTGATCGTGCAAGGCTTCACCGGCGACAAGGCGACCTTCCACGCGAAGGAGATGATCGAGTACGGCACCAACGTGGTTGGTGGCGTGACTCCGGGCAAGGGTGGCCAGAAGCACCTGGACAAGCCGGTGTTCAACACTGTCAAGGCTGCCGTCGACGCCACCGGTGCCCGTGCCAGCCTGGCCTTCGTACCGCCACCGTTCGCTGCCGACGCGCTGATGGAAGCCGCCGACGCCGGCCTCGAACTGGTGTGCATCATCACCGACGGCATCCCGGCGCAGGACATGATGCGGGTCAAGCGCTATCTGATGCGCTACCCGAAGGAGAAGCGCACCACCATCGTCGGCCCCAACTGTGCTGGCATCATCTCGGCTGGCAAGGCCATGCTGGGCATCATGCCAGGCCATATCTACAAGCGTGGCAGTATCGGTATCGTCTCGCGCTCGGGCACTTTGGGCTACGAAGCTGCCGAGCAGCTGCGCGACGTCGGCCTGGGCGTCACCACCTCGGTGGGTATTGGTGGCGACCCGATCAATGGTTCGAGCTTCCTCGATCACTTGGTCCGCTTCGAGAATGACCCGGAGACCGAGGCTGTGATCATGATCGGCGAGATCGGTGGCCCGCAGGAAGCTGAAGCGGCAGAATGGGTCAGCAAGAACATGACCAAGCCGGTGGTTGGTTACGTCGCCGGTCTAACTGCACCGAAGGGTCGCCGGATGGGTCACGCTGGTGCCATCATCTCGGCGTCGGGCGATTCGGCTGCCGAGAAATCGGAGATCATGAAGTCTTTTGGTCTGTTGGTCGCGCCGAGCGCCAACGACTTTGGCAAGACGGTCCTCGAGGCACTCAAGCGCAAGGCTGCATAAGGCCGGGACGACGGGGGGGGATGAAAGGCCCCCTTTTTTGTTTAGGTATAGGGAGATACAAGCATGAGTTTCTACGCTGTCGAGCAAGCCACACCGCGCCTGCACCGTTCTGAACTGGCCGTTCCGGGCTCCAATCCGGGCATGTTCGAAAAGGCCGCTGCGAGCAAGGCCGACGTCGTCTTCCTCGACTGCGAGGACGCTGTCGCGCCGGACGACAAGGAGCAGGCACGCAAGAACATCATCCAGGGCCTGAACGAGATCGACTGGGGCAAGAAGACCATGATGGTCCGCATCAATGGTCTCGACACCCACTACATGTACCGCGACGTGGTGGACATCGTCGAAGCCTGTCCGCGCCTCGACATGATCCTCATCCCCAAGGTCGGCGTCCCGCAGGACGTCTACGCCATCGACATGATGGTCACCCAGATCGAGACCGCCAAGAAGCGCACCAAGCGGATCGGTTTTGAAGTGCTGATCGAGACCGCGCTCGGTATGGCCAATGTCGAAGCCATCGCCCAGTCGAGCAAGCGCCTCGAGGCGATGAGCTTCGGTGTGGCCGACTACGCCGCATCGACTCGCGCCCGGACCACGGTGATCGGCGGCGTGAACAAGGACAGCGTGGTCCTCACCGACCGCGATGAGAAGGGCAACCGCGACGCCTTCTGGACCGACCCTTGGCACGCTGCGCAGACCCGCATGATGGTCGCCTGCCGCGCCTATGGCCTGCGCCCGATCGACGGCCCGTTCGGTGACTTCAACGATCCGGACGGCTACATTTCGGCTGCCAACCGCTGCGCGGTGCTGGGCTACGAAGGCAAGTGGGCGATCCACCCCAGCCAGATCGAGCTGGCCAACCAGGTCTACACGCCGTCGGAAGCCGAGGTGAACAAGGCCCGCCGCATCCTCGACGCCATGGCGCAGGCCGCCAAGGAGGGCAAGGGCGCGGTATCGCTGGATGGTCGTCTGATCGACATCGCGTCGATCCGTATGGCTGAGGCGCTGATCGCCAAGGCTGACCAGATCGCCGCCAGCTGATCCCGTCCGCAGATGGTGGGGTGTCATGCACCCTATCGCTGTACAAAAAAGCCCGCATCTGCGGGCTTTTTTCATTGCTGCCAACTTCCCGGTGGCGGCGGAGTGGACTTAACTGCGGAAACTGTCCTTCATGCAGCGCAGTTGCCCGAACACCGCGGTCGGTGTGGGTAATGAATGCTGGGCTGCCGCTTCAGCGGCGGCGCGCAGGGCTGGTTCGCGACAGCGCAGGAAGGGGTTGGTGGCGCGCTCCTCGGCAATGGTCGAGGGCAGGCTGACCGCACCGCGTGCACGCAGCTGCGCGACTGCTTTGGCGCGTTGCTGTAGGGCCGTGTTGTCCGGATCCACGCTGAGGGCGAAGCGGATATTGGCCTGTGTGTACTCGTGCGTGCAGTAGACCAGTGTGTCGTCCGGCAAGCTGGCCAAACGTTCCAGCGACGCATACATCACAGCCGCCGGCTGGTCGATGCGCCCGCACCCGCAGGCAAACAGGGTATCGCCACAGAACAAGCGCTCCTGGCCATAATAGGCCACATGACCGCGCGTATGTCCTGGCACGTCCAGCACCTCCAGTTCCAGGCCCAGCGCCCGCAGGCCGACCCGGCAGCCGTCGCCGACGGCGTGCGTCAGTCCAGGCACCGGCTCGGCCGACGGTCCGTAGACCGGTACTGGCCATTCCTCGAGCAACGACGCGATACCACCTACGTGGTCAGCGTGGCTGTGAGTGACCAGGATCGCGGCCAGACGCAGGTCTCGGGTTTTCAAGGAGTCGCGCACTGGTGCGGCGTCGCCTGGATCGACCACCACCGCGTGGTGCCCGTCGTGCAGCAGCCACAGGTAGTTGTCGGAGAATGCTGGGATCGGCTCGACCAGCAAGGCGCGCGGATTGGTCTCGCCCGTCGTGGGGGGGTAGGTCTGCCCAAGGTCGTCGCGATGTTCCATCCCTCAGAGGTTACGCCATGACAGACCGCGGTGCTGATGGTGATCGTTTGCGCGCCCAACACCTCGCGCATGACGATCGCTGCGCCGCTGCAGCAGCGGCCGAGCAGTGGTGGGGTACACCACTGGGCTGTCTTCTGCTGAGGCAGGAGCAGGCATTGCTCGACCCGGTTGTGCAGGATGTTTTTGGTTATCACGCACTGCAGCTGGGTATGCCTTGGGCCGACTTGCTGCGTGAAAGCCGTATCGCCAAACGTGCGATGGTCGACCGGCAGCCCGGCGATATCTGCGCCGAACCCGAACAGTTGCCATTCCCTGATCGCAGCATCGACCTGCTGGTCTTGCCGCATGTGCTCGAGTTCTCGCCTCATCCGCACGCGGTTCTGCGTGAGGCGAATCGGGTGCTGATGCCCGAGGGCCGCTTGCTTATCCTGGGTTTCAATCCGTTCAGCCTCTGGGGACTGCGGCGGCTGGGCGCGCAGGCGTATCCGTGGTTGGGACGCTACATTGGCGTCAGTCGTTTGCACGACTGGCTGAAGCTGCTCGACCTTGAGGTCGAGGGGGGGAGTTTTTGTGCCTATACACCGCCGCTGCGCAGCGAAGCGAGCCTGGCGCGCTGGGCCTTTATGGAGAAGGCTGGAGATCGCTGGTGGCCGGGGGCAGGTGGGGCCTACCTGTTGCAGGCGGTCAAACGCGTCCGCGGCTTGCGAGTTCTGGAGAGGCATGGAGTGCGAGCTGCGGTCCGCAAGCCCGTGCTGGTCGCTACCGGGCGGACCCGGCAGCAGCCGGCAGAGAGTCCGCCGTTACGTTGCCGGCCCGCACTGCAGCGGGTGACAGCCGAACGAGGGCGGTCATGAGCGGAACATTGGCAGATTCTCCAGAAGGGTGGGTCGATGCCTACACCGATGGTGCCTGCAAGGGCAATCCTGGCCCGGGAGGGTGGGGTGTCTGGCTACGTTACGCTGGCCACGAGCGGGAGCTGCATGGCGGGGCGCCACAGACCACCAACAATCGGATGGAATTGCAGGCGGTGATCGAGGCGCTTGCCGCCTTGAAAAAACCGTGTCGGGTGCGGATCCATACCGATTCGCAGTACGTCCACAAAGGCATGACTGAATGGCTCCCCGGCTGGAAACGCCGGGGTTGGAAGTCCTCCGGTGGCGGAGCGGTAAAGAACGTCGACCTTTGGCGTCAGCTGGAAGCTGCCGCCGCCGTACATCAGGTCGAATGGATCTGGGTGCGTGGCCACAATGGTCACGATGGCAACGAGCGCGCCGACGCCCTGGCCAATTTGGGCGTCGATAGCCTGGTTGTTGATGGACTGGATGGCTGCCGATCCCGTTTCGGCGAGTCTGGCGAACCAGCCGATAGGACCACCGCTGGAGAGGGGGCATGAGACAGATCGTGCTGGATACCGAGACCACTGGCCTCGAGGTCGCGCAGGGGCATCGGGTGATCGAGGTCGCTGCCGTTGAATTGCTCGACCGGCGCCTAACAGGGCGTCATTTCCACCGCTATGTCAACCCGCAGCGCAGTATCGACGAGGGCGCGTTACGGGTGCACGGACTGGACGAGGCCTTTCTCGCCGACAAGCCGACCTTCACACAGATTGCCGATGAGCTTTGCGACTTCTTGCGTGGCGGCCAGCTGGTCATTCACAACGCGCCGTTCGATGTGGGTTTTCTCGCCGCCGAGTTTGCTCTGCTTGGGGTAGAGGTCGGCGGCGGCGTACTTGACGACGTTGTCGATACCCTGGCGCTCGCACGCGAATTGCACCCCGGCAAGCGCAACAGCCTTGACGCCCTGTGTGAGCGTTACGCGGTCGACAACAGTGGCCGGCAATTGCACGGAGCGTTGCTCGACGCGGAACTGCTGGCAGGCGTGTATCTGGCCATGACTCGCGGCCAGGAGACGCTGGCGATCTCTAGCCTCGATGAGGCTGTGGCTGCGGCGGAAGGGGGTGACGATGGACTGGTCGGGCTTGACTTACCGATCCTGCGCGCCAGCGATGCCGAACGAGCCGGTCATGTCGCGTATCTGCAGGGGATGAACTCGGCCAAGGTCATTGCCCTCTGGCAGCAGCTTGACGAGGCTGACGATGCCGCCTGATCGGCAAGCCAATCGCAAGCGCGGTACGCTAGTCGTTCGGAGCAGCGGGAGGTGCCGGTGAACGAGTTGGTGGCGGTCTTGATGTCTTGGGCGGTGCAACTGAGCGGCTATCCGGCCCCGGCGCAGCTCCCCGAGGTCGAGCTGGTCAGCCAGCAATGGTTGGTCGATCAGGCCTGCGGTGGGCAGCGCTGCAGCGTGCGTGGCTGGTTGCCGCCGGGCGACCGCATCTATCTGGACAACGCGCTCGATCCGGTTGGCGACACCATGGACGCCTCCGTGTTACTGCACGAGCTGGTGCACTACCTGCAGCGCGAGTCGGGCAAGTTCGGTGACGACTGTGCCGCCGCCATCGACCGAGAGCGGGAAGCCTATGCTGCCCAACGTAGCTTTTTAGCCGCCTATGGGCGTCACGCGCCGATGCTGATCGCGCTGCACGGACTGGCTTGCGGCAATCAGATGCCCTGAACGCTTGCCTTCACGGTAAAAGCCTGTAGCATCCGCGGTTCAGTGTTTTGCGCCGCAACATTGCGCAACACTCAGGACCAGTCCCCGACCCCCTGTCCGGGGCCGCCAGCAGTCTAAGCGGCCCGGCCCATCTCCGGTTGGCGGCTCGACCCGGCGGTGGGCTTTCGCAGCGCTTCCCGTTGATTTGCCAGGCGGCATCGGCCGTGCGGCGCGCTGCGCATTCGCTCTCGTTGCACCGCAACGAGCGGCACTTATAGGGGCAGTCATGCATACCCAATCGTTCGCCGCGGCACCTGCCGCACACACGTCCATTTCCGAAAGCGCAGCAGCGTCCGCCGAGTCGTCGGCTGCGCAGGTGATCGCCACGACCGGTGGTTTTGAACAGCTCCCGCTGTCGGCCACGCTGCTTCGCGCCGTCGCTGCTGCTGGCTACACCAGCCCGACCCCGGTCCAGGCGCAGGCCATCCCCGCGGTGGTCGCTGGTCGCGACCTGATGGTCTGCTCGCAGACTGGTTCCGGCAAGACCGCCGCCTTCATGCTGCCGGCCATCGAGCGGCTTAGCACCCAAGCCCGCCAAGGTGGTCGGGGGGCACGTCTGCTGGTGTTGTCACCGACCCGTGAACTCGCCACCCAGATCGCGCAGGCGGCCGAGCAGTTCGTCCGCGCCTTTCCGCGCATGCGCGTGGTCAGCCTGCTGGGCGGCATGCCTTACCGCGTACAGAACGCCATGCTGGCCAAACCCTACGAAATCCTGGTCGCCACTCCTGGCCGTCTGATCGACCAGTTGCAGCGCGGCCGCGTCGATCTGTCGGGCATCGAGATGCTGGTGCTCGACGAGGCCGACCGCATGCTCGACATGGGCTTCATCGAACCGGTGCGCGCGATCGCGGCGGCCACGCCGGGCAGCCGGCAGACGCTGTTGTTCTCGGCCACACTCGAGGGGCGCATCGCTGCGCTGGCGCGCGACCTGCTGCGCGACCCGCAACGCATCGAGGTGAGCACCCCGCAGACGCGCCACGACAACATTGCTCAGCACGTCATCCGTGCCGACGACCTCGCACACAAGAACCGTTTGATGCGGCACATCCTGTTGCAGCCGAACGTCACCCAGGCGGTGGTGTTCATCGCCACCAAGCGCGAGTGCGACCGTGTCGCCGATGAGCTGGTCAGCGAGGGTTTTCGCGTTGCGGCGATGCACGGTGACATGGAACAGCGCAACCGTAACCGTACGCTGGCAGCGCTGCGTCAGGGTTCGCTACAGGTGCTGGTGGCGACCGATGTCGCTGCCCGAGGCATCGATGTCCCCGGCCTTTCGCACGTCATCAATTACGACCTGCCGCGCGCTGCTGAGGACTATGTTCACCGCATTGGCCGGACTGGGCGGGCAGGCGCGACGGGTACTGCGATCTCGTTTGCTGGTCCGGCCGACACCGGCGTTCTGCGACGCATTGAGCGTTACATCGAGCGTCGCGTCGATCCGCTCGTCATTCCCGGTCTGGAAGCGCGGCGCCCGGCGCGCGACGCTGCGCCGGACCGGCAGGCGCGCAAACCGGGTTTCCGACCGAAATCTGCCGGAGGTTTCAACAAGCCCGGCGGCGGTTTCAACAAGCCGGGTGGCGGCTTCAAGCGTGGTGCACCACGAAAGCCTTCTCGACCGTAAAGTTGCCGACGCCACGGTGGCTGGTCATGACCCAGCCACGCTCCTCCAAGATGTCGGTGACCTGCTTGTTCATCTCCGGGTTGCCGCACAGCATGACCCGGTCGTGTTCCTTGTCCGGCTCGGGCAAACCGAGCTCGCGCGCGGCCGCCCCGGTCAGAAGCAGCTCCGAGCACCGCATGCTGCGCTCGAACGGTTCTCGCGTGACGCTCGGCAGGTAGTGCAGCTGCGGGTTGGCCGCACACAGCGTCTCGATGTCGGCTTTGTAGGCGAGTTCGGGCACTGTGCGTACGGTGTGGATCAGCACCACCTTCTCGTAGGCCTTGAACACCGCCGGGTCGCGGATCAGGCACATGAAGGGCGCCAGGCCGGTTCCGGTGGCGAGCAGATACAGCACGCGACCGGATTGCAGGTAGTTCAGCGTGAGCGAGCCAGTGGCTTTGCTGTTCACCCACACCGAATCACCCGGCTTGACATGCACCAGCCTGCTGGTGAGCGGGCCATCCGGCACGTGGATACTGAGGAACTCGAGGAAGGGCTGGTCATTGGTCGACACGATCGAGTAGGCGCGGGCGATCAACTTGCCCTCCGGTTTAAGACCGATGGTCACGAATTCGCCATTCTCGAAGGTGAACCCCTCCGGACGGGTGGTGGTGAAGCTGAAGGTCTTGTCTGACCAGGTGCGTACCGTTTGAACGGTCTCTTCAGAGTAGGGCACAGCAGGCTCCAGAAGCGTAACCGGCCAACAATATCAAAAGTCGACGGCTATGCAGAGACTTCCTGGGATATTTGCGTATTCCGGGTGTCAGTAGCCGGACATCTGCTGGCGGTACACTGACGACCATGCTGTGGATGTCCGGAACTCTGTGCGGGTGATGCTGTTGCGACACGTGCCATTGTGTCTGGCGTGGCGCTGGCTGAGGCCGCTGCGCCTGATTCAGGCTGTAGCGAGATGCCTGCAGTCGGCTGTTGGACTGGCGCTGTTGAGCCTGGTAGCCGCCTGCTCGCCGGCACCGCGCGACTTGCCACCGCCGCAGGAGCTGGGTGCGTTGATCGTCGCCACCCGTTTGTCGCCGGCCGGTGTCTACGAAGATGCCGAGGGACTTGCCGGCTTTGAACACGACCTTGTGCAGACGTTTGCCGACAGCCTGGGCGTGCCGGTGCGCTTCCTGTTTGTCGATAGCGACCGTCGTATGTACCAGGCACTCGATCGCGGAGCCGCCCACCTGGCAGCTGCTGGTGCAGCAGTGAGCAAAGGCGGACAGATGCTGGTGCGTTTTGGCCCGCCATATCAAAGCTTGCGCCAAGTCGTTGCAGTGCGCCGCGGATCGGGTGTGGTGGTCAACAGCCTGAACGACCTTGGACCATACCGCGGTTGGGTGATCGTTGCATCGCCGGCCGCTCGCAGCCTGGCCGCCCAGCGGACTGGGCAAGCTTTTTCAGGCCTCGAAGCGGGACCTCCCGGCGAAGCCGCCGATGCCCTGCAGCGCCTCGCCGAGGGCGAGCTTGACTACGCCATTGTCGATTCGATCCTGCTCGAACGCATGCGCCACTGGCTGATCGATTTGGAGCCTGCGTTCAGTCTGCCCGGAGAGCGGACCGTGGCATGGGCCTTCGCCCGCTATGGCAACGATCCCCTGTTCGCCACTGCCGGCGATTTCATCCGCCAGGCATTGGCCGACGGGCGCATCCGAGCCTTGGCCGACCGTCACTACGCACATCTGCAGCGCTTGGCCAGTGCTGACATCGACGGCATCCTCGCGCACCGCTACACACGCCTGCCACGTTTCCGCCGTCACTTTCAGGACGCCGCTGCCGAGACTGGCATCGACTGGCGCTGGTTGGCTGCGCTGGCCTATCAGGAATCGAAGTGGGACCCGTTGGCGACCTCGTGGACCAACGTGCGCGGCATGATGCAGCTCACCGAGGCAACGGCCGACCGCTATGGCGTGCTCGATCGGCTGGATGCGCGCGCCAGTATCTTGGGCGGCGCCCGATTTCTTGCCGACCTCATGACCGCTCTGCCCGATGATGTGCCGGCGGCCGAGCGGTTGCCCATGGCACTCGCGGCCTACAACTTGGGCGAAGGCCATTTGCGTGCCGGCCGCCGTCTGGCTGCGCAGATGGGGTTCGACCCGAACAGTTGGAGTGGTTTGCGCCAGGCTCTGCCGCAGCTGGCGCGGCCAGAGATCGGCGCCCGTCTGGTGTCGGGCCCGGCGCGCGGTGGTGAGGCGGTGATCCTGGCCGAGAACGTCCGCGCCTACTACGAGGTGCTGGTTGCGGCCGACGGCGAGGCAGCGACGTCGAGCCCCTTCAGTGGTTGGACGCCGCCTCGCTTCTACCGGCCGCCGGTCACGCCGCCGCCCGACCCGATCATCTGGTAGCCGGCTCCAGCCATTCCAGCCCGCCCAGCCAAGGCCGCAGCGCCTGCGGGATGCGGATCCGGCCATCGGCCTGCTGGTGGTTCTCGAGCATCGCTACCAGCGTCCGCCCGACCGCCAGCCCCGAGCCGTTCAATGTATGGACCAGCTCGGTCTTGCCGGCGGCATTGCGGAAGCGGGTCTGCATCCGGCGGGCCTGGAAGTCGGTGCAGTTCGAGCACGAGGAGATCTCGCGATACGACTGCTGCGCGGGCATCCAGACTTCGAGGTCGTAGGTGCGCGCGGCACCAAAGCCCATGTCGCCGGTACAGAGCTGAACAACGCGATAAGGCAGCTCAAGCAGCTGCAGGATGTGCTCGGCGTGGCCGACCATCTCCTCGAGCGCGGCGGCGCTCTGTTCCGGCGCCGCGATCTGCACCATCTCGACCTTGTCGAACTGGTGCTGGCGGATCATCCCCCGCGTGTCGCGGCCATAACTGCCGGCTTCTGAACGAAAACACGGTGTGTGGCCGGTGAGCTTGAGTGGTAGCGCATCCGCCGGCAGGATCTGCCCGCGCACACTATTGGTCAGCGTCACTTCGCTGGTGGGGATGAGGTACAGCGGCTCCGCCTCGCCCTCCTGCCCGCCCTTGATGGCGGCGAACAGGTCGGCTTCGAACTTCGGCAGCTGGCCGGTGCCGCGCAGGCTGTCGGCATTGGCGATGTAGGGCGTGTAACACTCGGTGTAGCCGTGCTCGAGCGTTTGCGTATCCAGCATGAACTGCGCCAGGGCCCGGTGCAGTCGGGCCACCGGGCCTTTCATGAAGGCGAAGCGAGCACCAGCGAGCAGCGCACCGGTGTCAAGATCGAGCCCCAGAGGCGCTCCAACATCGACATGGTCTTGCACGGTGAAGTCGAAAGTTCGCGGTACACCCCAGCGCCGAACTTCCACGTTGTCGGTCTCGTCACGACCCGGCGGGACATCGTCGAGCGGCAGGTTGGGTAGCGCCAGCAGCAGCATCTCGAGTTCGGCCTGAATCGCCTCGAGTCGCTCTGCCGAGTGTTTGAGCGTATGGCCGATGCCGGCGACCTCGGCCATCAGTGCATCCGTGGACTCGCCCTTGCCCTTCAATACCCCGATTTGCTTCGACAGGCTGTTGCGGCTGGCCTGCAGTTGCTCGGTCTGCGTTTGCAGGGTCTTGCGCTCGGTTTCGAGGCCGCGGAACCGCTCGGCGTCGAGGAAGGGCTGCGGGGTCTTGCGGCGCCCTAGGCGCTCGAGCACGCCGTCCAGGTCGCGGCGCAGCAGGTTGATGTCCAGCATGGGGTCTCCGGCAGTGTTGAGCGGCCAGTTGGCCAGCCGCGGCATTCTACCGGGAGGCTGTCCGGCTGCTTTGAGCGCGGTCGGCGGATTTGCGCAAGATCAAGGTCACAGATGGTCGCTGCGGGTAGCGTGATGTTGTCGTTAACGGAGAGACACCATGTTGCTGCTACGCGAACTCCTTTCGGATTGGGTCGGGATCTTGTCGCTGGCCACCATCCTCGCAGTCATCGTCATGGCCGGGTACTACGGCTGGCTGTTCATGCATAAAGTCGATGAGGAGACGCGCGCCCACCGGGCTGCCGGTCGTCGGTCTGGCCAGCGCGGTCGCAAACCGGCTTAGATCCCTTTGCGCCGGCGGGTCTGCCGCAGGCTGGATGAGGCCCTGACGCGCGGCCGCATCGTTAGCCTTTGTCGGGTTTGGCGGTCGCGTCAAGACCGCGCAGCCAAGCGATCTTCTCGGCGATCTTTGCCTCGAGCCCGCGCGGAGTCGGTTGGTAGAAGCGCTGTGCCGGCATGCCGTCGGGCAGGTAGGTCGCGCCAGCCGCATAGCCATGCGGTTCGTTATGCGCGTAGCGGTAGGCGTGCCCGTGGCCGAGGTCCTTCATGAGCTGCGTCGGCGCGTTGCGCAGGTGCGGCGGCACCGGCGCCGAGCCGTGCTGCTCCACGGCAGCCCGGGCCGCCTTGAAGGCCACATAACCGGCGTTGCTCTTGGGCGCGATGGCCAGGTAGAGCACCGCCTGCGCCAACCCCAGCTCGCCTTCCGGGCTGCCCAGACGCGCGTAGGTGTCGGCGGCGTCCAGCGCCACCCGCCACGCACGTGGGTCGGCCAGGCCGATGTCCTCGATGGCGATGCGCACCAGCCGTCGTGCCAGATACTCCGGGTCGGTCCCACCGTCGAGCATGCGCATCAGCCAGTAGAGCGAGGCGTCCGGGTCCGAGCCGCGCACCGACTTGTGCAGCGCCGAGATCTGGTCGTAGAACGCGTCGCCGCCCTTGTCGAAGCGGCGCATGGCGGTGCCCAGCGCGGCCTTCACCGCACCGAGGTCGATGTCGCCATGCCGCCCGCTGCACACTTGCTCGACGGTGTTGAGCAGACGCCGCGCATCGCCGTCGGCCCAGGCCACCAGCGCGTCCGCCGCATCGTCTGCCAGCGCACAGCCCATCGCCGCCGCGCCGCGCTGTGCCAGGCTGCCCAGCGCCGCCGCGTCGAGGCTCGCCAACACATAGACCGTGGCCCGTGACAGCAGCGCGCGGTTGACCTCGAACGACGGGTTCTCGGTGGTCGCGCCGACAAACGTGAACAACCCCGACTCGACGTGAGGCAGGAAGGCGTCCTGCTGGGCCTTGTTGAACCGGTGCACCTCGTCCACGAAGAGCACGGTGTGCCGACCACGGGCACGGTTGGCCTGAGCCTGCTCCACTGCCTCGCGGATCTCCTTCACACCACCCAGCACCGCCGAGATGGCGATCATCTCGGCGTCGAAGGCGGCGGCGGCGAGACGGGCGAGGGTGGTCTTGCCGGTGCCGGGTGGCCCCCAGAGGATCATCGAATGGGCGATGCCCTCGTCGAAGGCGCGCCGCAGCGGCGTGCCCGGCCCGAGCACCGCCGATTGCCCGACGATGTCGTCGAGCGACCGTGGGCGCAGCCGCTCGGCCAGTGGCACACGGCCACCGGCGTCATCGAACAAGGCGCCAGCGCTCACTGGTCGAGCACATCGACGCCCGCTGGCGGGGCGAAGACGAAGGCCTCAGACTTGATGCGCGGGTTGCGTCGTACGTCGGTGAACCGCAGCAGCGTTGTCTGACCAAAACTGTCGGTGAGCTCCATGGCCAGCGGCAGGTTATCCTTCGACATGCCGATACGGATGCGGACGAAGCCACTATCGTCGCGCTTCGGGACTGCTTCCAGCCATTCCAGACCGTCTTGTCTGCCGATGTTGCTGAGCCGGTAGCTGCGCTCGAGGTCGGCGCTGCCGGCGAGCAGTTCGGCCGGGCTACCGCTAAGTGCCCCGCCGATGCCGCGACGGGTGGCTTGTTTGAGCTCTGGGTCGTACATCCACAGCGTCTTGCCGTCGCTGACCAGCAGCTGCGGGTAGGGGGTGCGATAGACCCAGCGGAAACGGCCGGGGCGCTCCAGCGCGACGTCGCCGGTGTTCGCCTGTACCTCGCGCATACGCTCATCGAGCATCTGCTGGGTGAATTCGGCGGTCAAGGAACGAATTCCGCTGTTGAAGGCTTTTAGCCGCTCGATCGCATTGGCGCTCGCCGGGGAGATGAACAGCAAAGCGCACAGGGCGGCGGCAAGGTGGAGGAGTGGTCTCATCGGGCAGGGAAGGCAACGACGTGGTCGGCCATGATACGGATGCCGATGCGCTCACCGATGGCGTGATCGTGGTGGCTGGGCACCAGCGTCAGGACCTCGGCGCCGCCATCGAGACGGATTGTGTACAGGATCTCGGCGCCGCGGAAGGCCTTGTGAAGGACCTCCGCGGTCAGAGGGCTGGCATCGTCATGGATGATGTCGTCTGGGCGCAGCAACACCTCGACCGGCTCGCCCGGGCGCAGGGCCGGTTGCTGGTCGGTGAACTCGCCGCGCAGTTCGCCAAAGGACAGCGCCAGTGCGCCGTCCTCGCGGACCTGTGCCGGCAGCATCACACCCTCGCCGATGAAGTCTGCGACAAAACGATCGGCCGGCCAGTGGTAGAGGTTGTAGGCCGTGTCCCATTGGCGCAAGCGACCCTCGTGAAGAATGCCGATGCGATCGGCGATGGCGAACGCCTCGCGCTGGTCGTGGGTGACCAACAGCGCCGTCGCTCCACGCTGTCGCAGCAGGTCGCCAACCTCGCGAGCGAGGCTGTCGCGCAGCTCGGTGTCAAGGTTGGAGAACGGTTCGTCCATCAGCAGCAGCTCGGGCTCGGGGGCGAGCGCCCGGGCCAGCGCGACGCGTTGCTGCTGGCCACCCGACAGCTCATGCGGCCAAGCACGTTCAAGCCCGCTCAGGCCAACCACCTCAAGCCAGAAGCCAGCGCGTCGCTGGCGTTCAAGGCTGCCCAGCGTATGTAGGCCAAAGGCGACGTTTTCGATGACGCGTAGATGGGGGAACAGAGCGTAATCCTGGAACACCATGCCGACGCGGCGCTCTTCTGGTGGCAGACGAAAGCCCGCCGAGCTGACCAGCCGCTCGCCGATGCTGATGCTACCGCGCAGCACTGGTTCGAAGCCGGCGATGCCACGCAACAGCGTGGTTTTGCCACATCCAGATGGCCCCAGCAGGCAGGCGATACAGCCGCGCTCCATTTCTAGGCTGACGTCATCGACGACTGGCTGCTGGCCATAGGCCATGCTGACTGAAAGCAGGCGAAGCTGGGGAGTCACGGTGTGGGCGTGCCGGTGCGGGTCTGGCGGTTGAGCAGGATGAGTGGCGGCAGTCCGGCCAACACCAACGCAAGGGCTGGCAGGGCCGCCGCCTCCCACTGTCCTTCAGAGGTCAATTCAAAGATGCGTACGGCCAGCGTATCCCAGCCGAAGGGGCGCGTCATCAGCGTGATCGGCATCTCTTTCATCACGTCGACCAGCACCAGTGCCGCGCCGACGAAGAGTGACGGTGCCAGGAGTGGCAGGTGTACTGCCAGGAGTCGCCTGCGGGTGTCGGCCCCCAGGCTCTGCGCGACTTCGTCCATCGAAGAGCGGATGCGGTCGAGTCCGGCCTCGACCGGCCCGAAGCCGACCGCCAGAAAGCGCGCCAGGTAGGCGAACAGGATCGCCACCAGCGTGCCACCGATGCGCCAGTCGCCAGCCCCCAGGGCTGGCAGCAGATGATCAGCCAGACTGAGTGCCACGAACACGCCCACCGCCAGGACCGCCCCGGGAATGGCGTAGCCCAGTGTCGCCAGCCGCCCGGCCAACTGTGTCACACGGCCAGGTGCCTCGCGTCGTGCATAGGCCAGCAGCGCTGCCGCCACGACCACCAGTAACGCCGCCGCCAGTCCCAAACCGAGCGTGCGCGACACCAGGGCCCATAGCCGGCCATCGGCGAGGTCGGCCAGGCCGTGTCCGTCGGCAACCGCCCAGACCAGCAGCTGTCCGACCGGGATCACCACCGCCAGCGCCAGCACTGACAAGCAGACCAGGCTCGCTGTCCAGCCGGCCCATCCCGCCAAGGTCTGTCGCTGTGCGGGAGCACTGCGGCCGGTGTTCCAATACCCGGCGCGGTCGCGCAGACGGTGTTCGACCGCAGCGATCGACAGGGCAACGATCAGCAGAACAGCTGCCAGCTGGGCAGCAGTGCCCAGCGAGAACAAACCGAACCAGCTCTTGTAAATGGCGGTGGTGAAGGTGTCGACATTGAACACCGCCACGGTACCGAAATCCGCCAGGGTCTCCATGGTGACCAACAGCAGGCCAGCTGCGATCCACGGTCGGCTGAGCGGCAGGGCGACACGCCAGAACGCCTGACGACGGCTCAAGCCCAGCGCGCGACCGGCTTCGAGCGCGCGCTGCCCCTGGCTGTCAAAGGCGGTCCGAGCCAGCAAGTAGACGTAAGGGTAGAGGGCTAGGCTGAGTACCAGCGCCGCCCCGCCGATCGAGCGGATGGCTGGCAGGCGCAGCGCCTCCCCAAACATGCCGCGCAACGCCGTCTGCAGTGGCCCGGTGAAGTCAAGCAAGCCGATCAACACAAACCCCAGCACATAGGCTGGCAATGCCATTGGCAGGATCAGGGCCCAGTCGAACAGATCGCGACCAGGAAAGCGATAGCGGCTCACCAACCACGCCAGACCAGTCCCCAGAGTGCCAGCGCCGGTGACCACCAACACGACCAGCAGCAAGCTATCGGCAGCGACGCGGGGTAGGACGAATCGCCACAGGTGTTGCATCAGGTCGGGATCGGCCTGCCCGATACGGCTGATCAACACCAGCAAAGGCGCCAGCACCAGCGCCGCGATCACGACGGCGACCAGCGTCCAGCCCTGGCCCCGGCGCTCGGCCAGGAGGGAAGGCGAGCCGATGCCGGGCGGGGTGCTGTCAGCGATAACCGGCACGGTCCATCAGGCGAACGGCGGCCGCTTGCAGGCGCCCCGCGTCGGCGACGTCGAGCGGGCTTGCCTTGAAGTCGCCCCACGCCTTCACGGTGGGGTCTGCAGAGACGGCGGCGTTGGCAGGGTATTCGAGGTTGCTGTCAGCGAACAGGTTCTGCGCCTGGGGCGATGCCAGCCATTCGAGGAACCGCTGGGCGGCGACAGGGCGCTTGCTGTGCTTGGTGACACCTGCGCCCGAGACATTCACATGCACACCGCCAGTCATCTGATTGGCCCAAAAGATGGCCAGTGGCAGGTCGGGCTTCTTTTCCATCAGGCGGCCGAAGTAGTAGGTGTTGGCGATCCCTACCGCGCATTGGCCGGCTGCCACCGCCTCGAGCATGCGTGTGTCGTCGGCGAATGGTTCGGTGGCGAGATTGGCGACCCACCCGCGCACGATCTGTTCGGTGTGCGCCTCGCCATGTTCGCTGATCAGCATTGCCACCAGCGATTGGTTGTAGACCTTTTTGCTCGAGCGCAGGCAGAGCTTGCCGCGCCACCTCGGGTCGGCCAGATCCTCGTACGTCGACAGCTGCGCGGGTTTCACCATGCGTGTGTTGTAGAACAGGGTGCGTGCCCGCACCGACAGTCCGAACCACTGTTTACCAGGGTCGCGCAGCTGCGGGGGGATGCTCTTTTCCAATTGCGGCGAATCGATCGTCCGCAGCACGCCTTCCTGTGCGGCTTGCCACAGGTTGCCGGCATCGGTCGTGATGAGAAGGTCGGCCTGCGTGTTGGCCCCCTCGGCTTTCAGGCGTTCGACCAAGGCGCCTTCTTTGTCGGTGACGAAACGGATCGGCGTGCCGGTCTGTTTGGTGTACGCGTCGAACAGGGGCTTGACCAAGGCTTCGATACGGGCGGTGTAGACCACCAGCGCGTCTTGGGCAGTGGCGGGTAGGCTCAGCAGGGCCGAACAGACGAGAACAAGGGCGTGGCGCATGGCGGGAAGATGTTGGACCAAGTTGCAAAACAAACAATCTGCTCAGGATAGAGATATTGCGAACCATTCGCAATTCTGTTTGTTCCCGGTCGGGGTGGCGCGCCACACACCGTGAAGGCCGCGCGGTCCCTGGTCGCCCCGATGCCCTTTGTCGACCGCCGTTTGTCCCAGCCCCGGACCCCAAGGGCCCGATGCTTCAGGTTGTGGCACGCAACAAGCGCGCGCCAAAAAAACCATCTGTCGCGTGGGTGTCGGGGGCGAGCTTCAGGCAGTCGGTCGTTGTGTCGAGCCCGGTCACCCCGGCAGCCGCCAGTGCCGGGCCGGCTGGATCGACGCTGAACTGAGCATGCGCGGCGAGGAAGGCTTCGATCTGCTTGCCGTTCTCCTCGGCAAATGGGCTACAGGTTCCGTAGACCAATACACCGCCAGGGCGCACCAGCGTTGCTGCTGCGGCCAGGATGCGCGCTTGTTTGGCGACCAGTTCGGCGAGCGGCTCGGGGCTTTGTCGGAAGCGCAGATCGGGGTTGCGGCGCAGCGTACCAAAGCCGGTACAGGGGGCATCGACCAGCACGCGGTCGAACTTACCGGCCAGCCGCTGTAGGCGCGCATCGTCGACATCGCTGATCCGTTGCGGCTGAACATTGCTCAGCCCCGCCCGCTTAAGGCGCGGCGTCAGCTGAGCCAGGCGTCGCTCGGCGACATCGAAGGCATACACCTGCCCGGTGCCACGCATCTGCCCGGCCAACAACAAGGTCTTGCCGCCAGCGCCTGCGCAGAGATCGGCGACCCGCTCGCCGCGGCGTGCGCCGACCAGCAACCCCAGCAGCTGGCTCCCCTCGTCCTGTACCTCGATACTGCCGTCGGCGAACAACGGGTGCTGCTGCAAGGCCGGCTTGCCGGCAAGCCGGATGCCCAACGGTGAATAGCGGGTGGCCACGGCTTCGATGCCGTCGTTGTTGAGCCGTTCGAGGATGGCGTCACGGCGCAGACGTTCCGGGTTGATGCGCAGGTCGAGCGGCGCTGGATGCTGCATGGCGCGGCCAAAGGTCAATGCAGCTTCCTCGCCCAGCTCGCTCTGCAGCCGCTCCCAGGCCCAGTCTGGGAGGTCGGCCGCTACGGCCGGCGGCGGCTCGCAGGTCGGCCGTGGCAAGCTTTGCAGCCAGGCGCAGTCCTCGTTGCGTAAGAGGCCTTCAAGCGCGCGCCCCGACAAGCCATGCAGGCGGTTCAGAGCCAGCGCCAACAGGCGTCCAGGACGTGACTCGCCGGCGGCCAGCCAGCGCAGCCAGATCAGCCGGCGCACGATACCAAACACGGTTTCGGCCACCACCGCCCGGTCGCGCTGTCCTAGTCGCGGGTGGTCGCGGAAGAACTGCCGCAAGACGCGATCGGCCGGCTGTTCAAAGCGCAGCACCTGTTCCAGCGCGTGCAGCAGCGGCTGGACCTGGGCGGGGGTCGGTGTCACGGCGTGATCTCCATGTGCAGCAAGCGTTTTTCATACTTGTTGCCAAAACGGTCGAATACCCGAACTTGCAGGGGCAGGTGCGGAGGGTCGGCCTGCAGCCAGACCTCGGCCTCGGTTTGGCTGCCGATGCGCTGGTAGTAGAGAGCATCGACCTCGCGTCCGGCCTGTCGCAGGCTCACCCGCTTCGGCGCAGCAAAGCTGTAGTCGCGCAGCTGTTTGCGCGTCACTAGCGGGATCGACACCGCCTCGGATGGCAGCAGCGGCAGTTGGTGCAGGAAGCTCATCGGGTCCTGGGTGCCGGGAACCAGCTCGACCTCGCGGACCTTGCCTTTGCTCTGAATCGCCGCGATGTTGGCACTCCAGTCGAACAGGATGGTGTCGAACTGCCCGCGTGCGGTGCGTTCCGCGCTGTAGCGCTCGGGCGCCAAGCCATCGCGGCTGATGCGGCCCTCGCTGGTCTGGATGAAGAGGCCATCGAACAACATGGCGGCGACGCCGGTGGCGGCACCGCGCGTCTCGATGCGGTACAGCTCGCCCTCGCGCTGCCATCGCCAGACCACCTCGCCTAGCTGCCCCTCGCCACGGATCAACGCATAACGCATGATCGCAAGTCGAGGCAGCTGATCGATGGTGAGCAGAGCAGGCGTCAGCGTCTCGTCGCTGTCCGCAGTGGCGGGTGCATCGCCGGTGTCGCCGGTACCGGTATCGCCGGTATCTGTGTCTGTGCTTGCCATCTCTCCATCGGACGGTGTCTCGACAAGGTTGTCGTCGGCGGGGCCGACAGGCGCAGTCGGGTCGCTCGGGGCATCAGCATCAAGTGGCTCGGGCTGCGTTATCGGGACAGTGGCTTGTTGCGGTTTCGTTTGTGGTGGAGGCGTGCGCGGCGGCGGTGGTGGGAGTCGGCGTGGGGGAAGGATCTCGACCTCTAGTGGCCGCTCGGTATCGTCGGCGACCCGGATGTCCGGCAGGCGTAGCGTCTCGCCGGCCAACACGTGCAGCAGCACCGAGACAGCGAGGGTGATGCCGAGCGATGGCGAAGGCAGAGTCATGCCCCTCAGACCAGCGGCTGACCAGGAGGTGCCGTGTCAGCGGTTGGGTCGGACGCCGGGTAGTGCGCCGGCGGCGGCCAGTGCCGGCCATCCCGCCACTGGACTCGATCGCCCTGAAGCCACCAGTCGCCGTGCAGCCAGGCGCGCAGCACGGCTGGGTAGAGCCGGTGTTCTTCGGCCAGCACGCGCGCTGCCAGGGTCTCGGTGGTGTCGTCGGGCAGCACGGGCACGCTCGCCTGGGCGACGATCGGGCCAGCGTCCACGTCGGCTGTTACCAGGTGCACCGTGCAGCCGTGCAGACGGCAGCCGGCCTGCAGGGCGCGGGCATGGGTATCAAGTCCGGGAAAGGCCGGCAGCAGCGCCGGGTGGATGTTGAGCATGCGGCCCGCGTAGTGCTGCACGAAGCCGGGTGTCAACAGTCGCATGAAGCCAGCCAAGACCACCAGATCGGGCTGGTGGGCATCGATCGCTGTCTGCAGATTGGCATCGAAGGCCTCGCGACCCGGGTACGCGCTGTGGTCAATCACGTGCGTGACAATGCCGTGTTCGGCGGCGAACGCCAGAGCCGCCGCACCTGGACGGTTGCTGATGACTGCGGCGATCTGGAGCGGCAGGCCGGCAGCAACGATCGAACGCAGGTTGCTGCCACGCCCGGACACCAGCACGACGATGCGTTTCACGCGGCGGTCCTGGTCACGGTCAGAGAGTCTGCCTAGGCGATCAGGGTCTGCGCTTCGCCCGGCGCGGCGCGGTCGACGCGACCGATGGCCCAGCTCTCCAACCCGGCGGCACGCAGCGCGCTCAGCGCCATATCGGCGTCGTTGGCGCCGACCACCACACACATGCCGACACCGCAGTTGAACACGCGGTGCATCTCGTCGTCGGCCACCTGGCCCTTCTCTTGCAGCCAGTCGAACACCGGCGGACGCTGCCAGCTGCCCGCCTGCAGGCGAGCGGTGAGCCCGTCGGCGAGGATGCGGGGCAGGTTGCCAGTGATGCCGCCACCCGTGATGTGTGCCATGCCCTTGACTGCCAATTGTCGGCGCAGGCCCAGCAGCGGCTTCACGTAGATTGCCGTCGGTGTCATCAGGGTGCGACCGAGGGTACTGCCGTCAAACGGGCCGTCGAGGTCAGCGCCGGCCTCCTTGACGATGCGACGGATCAGCGAATAGCCGTTCGAATGTGGCCCGCTCGAGGCAACGCCGATCACTACATCACCCGGACCGATACTCTTGCCATCGAGGATCTCGTCGCGCTCGACCACGCCCACCGCAAAACCGGCAAGGTCGTACTCGCCGTCCGGGTACATGCCCGGCATCTCCGCCGTCTCGCCACCGATCAGCGCGCAACCGGCCAGCTCGCAGCCACGGGCGATCCCACCGACCACCGCCGCGGCGATATCCACATGCAGCCTGCCGCAGGCGAAGTAATCGAGGAAGAACAGTGGCTCGGCACCCTGCACCAGGATGTCGTTGACCGACATGGCGACCAGGTCGATGCCAACGGTGTCGTGCGCGCCCAGTTCGAACGCCAACTTCAGCTTGGTCCCCACGCCGTCGGTACCGGCCACCAGTACCGGCTGGCGGTACTTCGCCGGCAGCCCGCAGAGGGCACCAAAGCCACCGATGCCGGCCATGACCTCGGGGCGCAGAGTCCTGCGGGCGAGCGGTTTGATACGTTCGACGAGGGCATCACCGGCGTCGATGTCGACGCCGGCGTCGCGGTAGGTAAGGGACTTGGTCATCGGTGTGGCGCGGCAGGCAGGAGCGTCATTCTACCGTCCGGCCTCGCGGTCAGGGCCGCTGCGCACCGAGATCGGGTAGCGCAGCGCTTGGCCACCACCTCCCGACTGGCTTATCGTCTGCCCATGAGCCACACCACCCACAGCAACCGCGCCCTGTTCGTTGGTATTGCCGCCGGCATCGGCGGCGGCCTGCTGTTGGCGGCGTTCCCCGGGGACCACGCACTTCGCACTGCGGTGCTTTGGCTGGTCGGACTGGTCGGTGGCATGTTTGTCGCGGCGCTGAAGATGATCATGGTGCCGCTGCTGTTCGCTTCGGTCGCCAGCGGCGTGCGTAGCCTGTGGCAGCACGATGGTGCCGGGCGGGTCGGCGCTGTGGCGCTGGGTTTTTTCGCGGCCACGGCGGCGATCGCCGTCATCACCGGGCTGTTAGCCACCAACGTGTTTCAACCTGGTGCCGGCCTGGGCAGCGAACTGTTGGCTGGTGTGTTCGCCACCAACGACACATCCAGCCCGCAGTTGTCGCCCGACAGTCTGGTGCGCAGCTTGCTGGTCGACAGTTTGCAAAATCCGTTCGCCGCTCTGGCGCAGGCCGCCATCTTGCCGCTGCTGGTCAGCGCTGTGCTGGTGGGCGTTGCCTGCGGGCGCAACCCGCAGGCGTTGCCGACGCTGGGGCGCTTGGTCGATGAGCTGCTCGCGCTGAGCCTGATGGTGGTGGGCTGGATCATGCGCTTGGCCCCACTGGGGATCGCCGCCTTGCTCGCAGGGCTGGTGGAGTCTGCCGATGGCGCATTGTTTGGCGCGCTGGCGTTGTTCGCCGGGGTGGTGATCGGTAGCACGCTGCTGCATGGCCTGATGACCTTGCCCCTGCTGGTGTGGTGGCTGGGGGGGCGATCACCATGGGCTTTCCTTTCCAGCATCCGTGTGCCGATGGTCACCGCATTGGCGACCAGTTCCAGCGCCGCGACATTGCCGGTCAGCCTGCGATGTGCCGACCATGATCTGCGCGTGGCGCCTGGCGTCAGTCGCTTTGTGTTGCCGCTGGGCACCACCATCAACATGGATGGGACCGCTCTTTATGAAGCGGCAGCGGCGTTGTTCATCGCCCAGTTGGTGGGCATCGAGCTCAGCTTGGCACAGCAGATACTGGTCGCTCTGTTGGCCATGCTCGCGGCGATCGGCGCGCCTGGCATCCCCAGTGCCGGGATGGTGACCATGGCGGTGGTGCTGCAGGCCGTTGGCCTGCCGGTCGAGGCGGTGGCGCTGCTGTTGCCCATCGACCGGCTGCTCGACGCTGTACGCACCGCTGTGAATGTCGAGGGAGACCTTGCCACGGCGGTCGTCACCGAACGTCTGGCGCTGCGTCGCATGCAAGACTGATCAACCACCTTCGGGCTAGAATGGCGGGCTTTTCAATCACCTGCCGTCCTTACTTTCGGAGTCGCCATGTCTGTCCAACGCACCCTGTCCATCATCAAGCCCGACGCTGTCGCCAAGAACGTCATCGGCCAGATCCTCTCGCGCTTTGAGAACGCCGGCCTGAAGGTGGTCGCCGCCCGCATGATGCATCTGTCGCGCGGTGAAGCCGAGCAGTTCTACGGTGTGCACCGCGAGCGCCCGTTCTTCAAGGATCTGGTGGATTTTATGATCTCCGGCCCGGTCATGGTGCAGGTGTTGGAAGGCCCTGATGCGATCGCCAAGAACCGCGAGCTGATGGGCGCCACCGACCCGAAGAAGGCTGACAAGGGCACCATCCGTGCCGATTTTGCCGACAGCATCGACGCCAATGCCGTGCATGGTTCCGACGCGCCGGAGACGGCGGCGGTCGAGATCGCCTTCTTCTTCCCGGCGATGAACATCCACAGTCGCTGAGTCGAGCGCCGCCTCCCGACGTACATCCCACCCACAGACCCCGGTGAACCTGCTCGACCTCGACGCCAGCCAGCTAGAACGCTACTGCGTCGAGCAGGGCGAGAAGCCGTTCCGTGCGCGCCAGCTGTTGCGCTGGATCCACCAGCGTGGCGAGGCTGACTTCGCCGCCATGACCGACATCGCCCGACCGTTCCGCGAGCGGTTGGCGGCCGAGCACACTGTCGCTGCGCCGGAGGTGGTGTCGGACAACATCGCCAGCGACGGTACCCGCAAGTGGCTGTTGCGGGTCGACGCCGGGAATGCGATCGAGACGGTGTTCATCCCGGAAGGCGTCGACGCCAGCGCCGAGGACGATGACGACGAGGGCGCGGCATCTGGCGAAGACCCTGCAGTGACGGGCCGCTACCGGGGGACTCTGTGCGTGTCGAGCCAAGCCGGTTGCGCTCTGGAGTGCAGCTTTTGCAGCACCGGCTACCAGGGTTTCAACCGCAATCTCTCCACCGCCGAGATCATCGGCCAGCTGTGGCACGCCAATGCTGCACTGGGGCCGCGTCCGGGGGGCGGACGTGCGGTGACCAATGTCGTGATGATGGGCATGGGCGAGCCACTGGCGAACTTCGACGCGGTGGTGTCGGCGATGTCGCTGATGCTCGACGACAATGCCTATGGCCTGTCGCGGCGGCGGGTGACGTTGTCGACCAGCGGCCTGGTGCCGCAGATGGACCGTCTGGCCCAGACTCTGCCGGTGGCGCTGGCGGTGTCGCTGCACGCGCCGAACGACGCCCTGCGCGATGAGCTGGTGCCGATCAACCGCAAGTACCCCCTGGCCGAGCTGATGGCCGCCTGCCAGCGCTACATCGAGTTCGCACCGCGCGACTTCGTCACTTTCGAGTACATCATGCTCGATGGCGTCAACGACTCGCTCGACCACGCCCGGCAGCTGCTGGTGCTTACCCGCGAGGTGCCGTGCAAGTTCAACCTGATCCCCTTCAACCCGTTCCCGCAGTCGCACTACCGGCGCTCGCCGGCCGAGCGGGTGCGGGCGTTCGCCCGGGTGCTGGCCGACGCCGGTCGCATCGCCACCACTCGCAAGACGCGCGGCGACGACATCGATGCCGCCTGCGGACAGCTCGCCGGGCGTGTCACCGACCGCTCGCAGCGCAGCCGCCGGCGCATCGCCATCGGGGTGGCATCGTGAATCGCTCTTGCACCGGGAATGTTGGAATCGCTGGGGTGCGGCGCGAAATTCTGCTGGTGCTCGGTCTATGTACCTTGATGTCGCTGGTGGCCTGCAGCAGCGGGCTGGCGAGATTGGGTCTTGCCAGCAGCGCGGATGCGCCTGCCGCGCAGGCCGATGCGCGGCGTTCAGGGCGGGAGCGGGCGCGCATCCATACCGAGTTGGCCGAAGGCTACTTTCAGTTGCAAAACTACCCGGTCGCGCTGGATGAGGTCGGTATCGCGCTTGCGGCTGACAGCCAGTACGGCCCGGCGCACAACGTCAAGGGTCTGATCCACCTTGCTCTTGAGCAGAACGATCAGGCCGAGGCGGCGTTTCGCCCTGCGACGCAGATCGATCCGGCCGACTCCGACGCCCGCAACAATTACGGCATCCTGCTGTGTCGGACCGGACGCGTGGATGCCGCGGTCGACCAGTGGGTCGAAGCCGCGCGCAACCCACTCTATGCGACGCCCGAGCAGTCGCACGTGAATGCTGGACTGTGCCTGCTGGGTGCGCGGCGCGCCACCGAGGCGCGGCAGTTGCTAGTCGACTATGGCCAGCGGCGAGGTCTGTCGGCGGCCGGGCAGCAGCTCTTGACGCAGATCGAGGCGGAGCTGGCGGGTGCGACGCAAGGGGAGCGAGCCCCTGTTGGTGCCGCGGGGGGCGGGGAGACGCGATGACGGCAGCACATGAATCCACAGTGCCGCAGGTTTCGAGTGCCGCGGCGCGGCGCCAGACGCGCATGGTGCGTGTCGGTGATGTCCGGGTCGGCTCGCAGGCTCCCGTCGTCGTGCAGTCGATGACCAACACCGACACCGCCGACGCCATTGGCACTGCGAGGCAAGTGGCGCAGCTGGCGCGCGCCGGCAGCGAGGTGGTGCGCATCACCGTCAATAACGAGGAATCGGCCGCGGCTGTGCCGGCCATCGTCGAGCAGCTCGACAAGCTCGGCGTCGTGGTGCCGCTGGTCGGCGACTTCCACTACAACGGCCACATCCTGCTGCAGCAGTACCCCGAGTGCGCGCAGCTGCTGGCCAAATACCGGATCAATCCGGGCAATGTCGGCAAGGGCGCCAAGCGGGACGCGCAGTTCTCGGCGATCGTCGAACAGGCTATCCGCTGGGACAAGCCGGTGCGCATCGGTGTCAACTGGGGCAGCCTGGATCAGTCGGTGCTCGCCCGCATGATGGACGACAACGCCCGGCGCGCCGAACCTTGGGACGCCGGCGCGGTGATGCGCGAGGCGCTGGTCGTGTCTGCGCTCGAATCCGCGCAACTGGCCGAGGACATCGGTCTGCCCGGCGACCGCATCATCCTCTCGGCCAAGGTCTCCAGCGTGCAGGACCTCATCGCCGTCTATCGCGAGCTGGCGCGCCGCTGCGACTATCCGCTGCACCTGGGTCTCACCGAGGCGGGCATGGGCAGCAAGGGCATCGTCGCCAGCACCGCGGCGCTCGCCGTGTTGCTGCAAGAGGGCATCGGCGACACCATCCGTGTGAGCCTGACGCCCGAGCCCGACGGCGACCGCCGCCAGGAGGTGGTGGTCGCGCAGGAGATCCTGCAGACCATGGGCTTGCGCGCGTTCACGCCGATGGTCACCGCCTGCCCCGGCTGCGGCCGCACCACCAGCACCTTCTTCCAGCAACTCGCTTCCGACATCCAGACCTACGTGCGTGACCAGATGCCGGTCTGGCGCGAGCACTATGACGGTGTGGAGAACATGACGCTGGCGGTGATGGGCTGCGTGGTGAACGGCCCTGGCGAGAGCAAGCACGCCAATATCGGCATCTCGCTGCCCGGCACCGGTGAGAGCCCGGCGGCGCCGGTGTTCGAGGACGGCGAGAAGACCGTGACCCTGCGCGGCGACAATATTGCCGCCGAATTTCGCCAGATTGTCGATCGCTACGTGGCGCGCACCTACAAGTCCAGGCAGAAAGCCCACTGAGATGAGCCGCACTCCTTTGCAGGCCGTGCGCGGCATGAATGACGTGTTGCCCGACGAGGCCGAGCGCTGGGAGGCCTTCGAGGCGGTCATCCGTGATTGGCTGGCCGGCTACGGCTACCGCCCGATCCGCATGCCGCTGGTCGAGCCGACGCCGCTTTTCAAGCGAGCGATCGGTGAGGTCACCGACATCGTCGAGAAGGAGATGTACTCGTTCGAGGACGCGCTCAACGGCGAGCAACTCACGTTGCGCCCCGAAGGCACCGCCAGTTGCGTGCGCGCTGCCATCCAGCACAACCTGCTCTACGACAGCCCGCGCCGGCTCTGGTACATGGGGCCCATGTTCCGCCACGAGCGCCCGCAGAAGGGCCGTTATCGGCAGTTCCACCAGGTGGGTGTGGAGGCGCTCGGCTACGCCGGGCCGGATATCGATATCGAAATGATCGTCATGACGCGCCGCCTGTGGCAACGCTTGGGCCTCACCGGCATCCGCCTCGAGATCAACACGCTGGGTGACGCGGCCGCGCGCGCGGCGCACCGCGCCAAGCTCATCGCCTACCTCGAGCAGCACATCGACCGCCTCGACGACGATGCCAAGCGCCGCCTGCACACCAATCCGCTGCGCGTGCTCGACAGCAAGAACCCGCAGGTGCGCGAGGTGGTGGCCGGTGTGCCGCGTCTCGAAGATGACCTCGACGCCGCCGCGCGCGCCCACTTCGACGCCTTCCGCAAGGGCCTCGACGCCGCCGGCATCGACTACACCGTCAACCCCAACCTGGTGCGCGGCCTCGACTACTACAACTACACCGTGTTCGAGTGGATCACCGACCAGCTCGGCGCGCAGGGCACGGTCTGCGCCGGTGGTCGCTACGACGGCCTCATCGAGCAGATCGGTGGCAAGCCGGCGCCAGCCTGCGGCTACGCCATGGGCGTGGAGCGCTTGCTCGCACTCATGGAAGCCGCTGGAACCCCACTGGCTGCTGCGCCGTCCGATGCTTATATCGTTCGTGTGGGCGACGCCGCCCAGGGCTGGGCAGCGCAGGTGGCCGAACAGCTGCGCGACGCCGGACTGTGCATCACGCTGCACTGCGGCGGTGGCAGCTTCAAGTCGCAAATGAAGAAGGCCGACGCCAGCGGCGCGAGGTTTGCGCTAGTGATTGGCGATGACGAGGCCGCTCGTCACGAGGTGGCTCTCAAGCCCTTGCGGCAGGCTGGTGAGCAGCAGCGCTTGTCACCCGAAGCGGCGATCATCGGCCTGCGCGCGGCCGCAGACCCGACGGACGCAACCCGAACATAGAACACTCATCAGACCGGAGTAACAGATATGGCGGCATTCGACCTGGAAGAGCAGGAGACCTTTGACGAGATCAAAGCTTGGTGGAGGCAGTATGGCCGCTGGGTGATCGCCGCTGCGGTGGTGCTGGTGCTTGCAGTGGGGGGTGGTTACGGCTGGCGTTACTGGCAGACCCAGCAGCAGGTGGCGGCGGGCGATCTCTATTTCGAACTCGAGGCCGCGTTTGATGGCCGCGACACGTTGCGGGTGCGCGAACTGGCCGACCAGCTGGTGGCGGATCATGCCGGAGCGGCCTACACGGCGCGGGCGCAGGTGCTGGCCGCACGGCGCGACCTTGAGGCTGGTCGACTGGAAGAGGCCGAGAGTCGCCTGCGCTGGGTGATCGAGCGCGCAAAGGAGCCGATGTTGCGCGACGTCGCGCGGTTGCGTCTGGCGGCGTTGCTGCTCGACGAACGCAAACACGAAGATGCCCTGAAGTGGGTGGAGACGCCCGAGCTGCCCACCAATTCCCGGCTATTCGACGACCGCCGCGGCGACATCCTGGTCGGTCTGGGTCGCAATGACGAGGCGCGAGCGGCCTTTCAGGCCGCGCACTCGGCGTCCAAGCAAGACACCGCCTTCCAGGCTTGGGTACAGCTCAAGCTCGACGCCCTTGCCGAAGGGGAGGCGCCATGACCCTGCGCCGCAGCAGTCTGCTTGCGGCTTTGCTGGGTGCCGCCCTGGTGACGGGCTGTGGCGCACTTGACACCGTGAAATCGGTGCCTGACACCGTGGTGGGTTGGTTCGGCGGCAGTGGGCCAAAGATCGCCGATCTGCCGCCCTACCTTCCGGAAGCGCAGGTGCGTCGCGTCTGGTCGGCCGACATCGGCGCATCTGGCAACTATCTGTTGTTCCCGTGGTTGGGCGAGGGCAGGGTCTGCGCAGCGAGTGAACGCGGGCGCGTCAGTTGCTTGGACGTGAGCAGCGGCAAAACGCTGTGGGCGACCGACCTGAAGCTCGGGCTGAGCGCCGGGGTGGGTAGCGACGGTCGTCGTCTTCTGGTTGTGACGCAGGACAGCGAGCTGATCGCGTTGGAGATGGACGGCCGCGAGGCATGGCGGGTGCAGGTGGCTGGCGAGGTGCTCGCGCCACCGCGTGGTGCCGGGTCCACGATCGTTTTGCGCACGACCGATGGCCGCCTGCTTGGCCTCGATGCCGATACGGGCAAGCGTCGATGGTCGTATCAACGTCAGTTGCCGGCGTTGACCATTCGCAATCAGGCTGGCGCGGTCATCGACAGCGGCGTGGTCTACGCCGGATGGCCTGGCGGCAAATTGACCGCACTGACACTCGACCGCGGGGCACTGTTGTGGGAAGCCACGGTGGCGATCCCGCGGGGAACGACCGAACTTGAACGCATCGCCGACGTGATCAGCAACCCGGTGATCGATGCCGACCGTATCTGCGCCTCGGCTTTCCAGGGACGGACGGTGTGCTTCGAGCGCGAACGCGGTCAGGTGGTGTGGGCACGGGACGTCCCGTCGAACAACAGTCCGGCATTCGATTTTCGCCGCGCCTATGTCGTCGATGAAAAGGGCTCGGTACACGGGTTGCAGCGCAGCAGTGGTGTCACCGACTGGACCCAAGACGGCTTGCGTGGTCGCTACCCGGGCGGCTCCTTGTCGTATGGCGATTACGTCTGGGTCGGTGACGTCGAGGGCTACATCCACTTGCTCGATCGTGCCAACGGCAAGCTGTTCGGGCGCCACGCGACAGATGGCTCGCAGGTGTTGCTGCCGCCGCTGCAGACCCCGTCCGGCGTGCTGGTGAGTACCCGCAAGGGCCAGTTGCAGATGCTGACGGCGAGCGAGCGTCCTTGAAGCAGACTCTGGTGTTGGTTGGCCGGCCGAACGTCGGCAAGTCGACCCTCTTCAACCGGCTGACGCGGACGCGTGATGCGCTGGTCGCCGATCAGCCGGGTCTGACCCGCGATCGCCACTATGGCGAGGGACGCGTTCGTGATCGGCGCTTTCTGGTGGTTGATACGGGCGGCCTCGAGCCGCTCGCCGAGACCGGTATCTATGCCGAGATGGCGGCGCAAACCCGTCAGGCGATCACCGAGGCCGATGTCGTGTGGTTCCTGGTCGATGGTCGCGAGGGTCTGAACGCGCAGGACCGGGTGATTGCCGACGAGTTGCGACGCAGTGGCCGCGCGGTGTGGTTGGTGGTGAACAAAGCCGAGGGGATGCGCCCGGGCATCGTCACCGCCGAGTTCCACGAACTGGGTCTGGGCGATCCGGTGGCGATCTCGTCGGCGCACGGCGAGGGTGTCGCCGAGCTGGTCGAGTTGAGCATTCCACGTGGCGACGAAGATGCCGAGGCGACAAGCCGTCCGGAGCACCCGCGCATCGCCATCATCGGCCGGCCAAACGTTGGCAAGTCGACCCTGGTCAACCAGCTGATCGGTGAGCGGCGGGTGATCGCCTACGACCAGCCGGGCACCACTCGCGACAGCATCGCTATCGACTTTACCCGTGACGGCAAGCCTTACACAGTGATTGATACCGCCGGTGTGCGGCGCCGCGGCAAAGTCACCGAGGCGATCGAAAAGTTCTCTGTGATCAAGACACTGCAGGCTATCGAGGACGCGAATGTGTGCGTGCTTGTGCTCGATGCGCAACAGGACATCGCCGACCAGGATGCGCATCTGGCCGGTTTTATCCTGGATGCTGGGCGGTCGCTGGTGGTTGCCATTAACAAATGGGACGGCCTGAGCGCCGCGCGTCGTGACGAAGTCCGTCGCGATTACGAGCGCAAGCTGCATTTTTTAAGCTTTGCCCGCGTCTGTACCCTGTCGGCGCTCAAAGGCAGCGGCATCGACGTCCTGCTCACTTCGGTGCGCGGGGCATACAGCGCCGCCATGGCCAAGCTGCCCACACCGCGCCTGACACGCGTTCTGCAAGAGGCGGTGACGCGACAGGCGCCGCCACGCAGTGGTCTGCAGCGGCCGAAGCTAAGGTATGCACACCAGGGTGGTAGCAACCCCCCTGTCATCGTCGTGCATGGCAACTCGGTCGAGACCCTGCCCGACAGCTACCGTCGTTATCTGGAGCACTGTTTTCGCGATGCTTTCCGGCTACAGGGGACGCCCCTGCGGGTCAGCTTTCGCCAGGGCGACAACCCCTTCGTCGAAACCCCGCGCAAGCCGACACGGCGCAGAACCTAGAGCAATCGGGGTGGTCCATGCGGTATGCTTGAGCGGCGGCCATTTGGCCTGCTCAGCGACCCAAACCCAGCCCAGGAGAATAAAGCATGAGTGGTAAAGGCCAACTCTTGCAGGACCCGTTCCTCAACACCCTTCGCAAGGAGCACGTGCCGGTGTCGATCTACCTTGTCAACGGCATCAAGTTGCAGGGTCAGATCGAGTCGTTCGATCAGTACGTTGTGTTGCTGAAGAACACTGTGACGCAGATGGTCTATAAGCACGCCATCTCCACCGTTGTGCCGTCACGCGCGGTCTCGATCAGCACGGGCGACGAGGCCAGCAGCGCTTGACCGCCAAAGCTCGCGAGCGCGCGGTCCTGGTCAGTCTCGACTTTGGCCGCGCCGAGTCCCGCGAAAGCCTCGAGGAACTGCGGCTGCTGGTGGAAGGTGCCGGCGCTATGGTGTTGGCGGCCGTCGAAGGTAGCCGACGCGAGCCAGACCCGGCATTGTTCCTGGGGCAGGGCAAGGTGACTGAAGTGGCGGGCGCAGTCGCTGCGCACGAGGCCACGCTGGTGGTCGTCAATCACGACATCAGCGCGGTTCAGCAGCGCAACCTCGAGCGAGAGCTGAAGGTCCCGGTGGTCGACCGAACCGGACTGATTCTCGACATCTTTGCCCAGCGCGCACGCAGCGCCGAGGGCAAGTTGCAGGTCGAGCTGGCCCAGCTTGAGCGCCTGTCGACCCGGTTGATCCGCGGCTGGACTCACCTGGAGCGACAAAAGGGCGGTATTGGTTTGCGCGGTCCCGGAGAGACGCAGCTCGAGACCGACCGTCGCCTCATCGGCCACCGCGTCAAGCTGCTCAAGCAACGTCTAGACAAGGTGCGCAGCCAGCGCCGCACACAGCGTCGCGCTCGGGCGCGGTCGGGCACCCTGAATGTCAGCCTGGTCGGCTACACCAACGCCGGTAAGTCGACACTTTTTAACCGCCTCACCAACGCGGGTGCCTACGCTGCCGACCAGCTCTTTGCGACACTCGACACCACGGCGCGGCGTTTGCATGTGGGTGGCGGTCGTCAGGTCGTCGTTTCGGACACAGTGGGGTTCATTCGTCACTTGCCGACCAGCTTGGTCGAGGCGTTCCGTGCAACGTTGGAAGAGACCATCGACGCCGATCTGCTGCTCCATGTGGTCGACGCCTCGCACCCCGACCGCGACCAGCAGATCGAGGCGGTCGAGCAGGTCCTGAGCGAGATCGGTGCTGGCGCCGTGCCACAGTGGCGCGTGATGAACAAGGTGGACTTGCTGGGTCAGCCGGCCCGGGTCGAACGGGACGACTGTGATAGACTCGCGGCCGTCTGGGTGTCGGCGGTCAACGGTGAGGGTGTGGCCTTGTTGCGCGACGCACTGGCCGAGTTCGCAGCCGGCCCGGCGCACGCAGTGTTGAACGATTCCGCCAAGCCCGCCATCCAATCCGCTTTGCCAACCGAGCCTACCCATGTCGCAGAACGATCCGCAGTGGGGGCGTCGTAACGACGACGGCCCGCCCGACCTTGACGAACTCTGGCGCCGCTTTAACGACCGTCTGAACCAGCTGTTCGGCGGCAAGCGCTCTGGCAACGGGGGCTCGGGTGGTTCCGGACCATCCTTCAATGGCCCTGGCGCGGGCGGAATCGCCGTTATCGGCGGCATCGTGCTGGCGGTGTGGTTGGCATCCGGCTTCTACATCGTCGATGAAAGTGCGCGGGGCGTGGTGCTGCGTTTTGGTAAATACGCCGAGACCACCGAACCCGGTCTGCGCTGGCGCATGCCATTCCCGATCGAAAGTGTCGAAGTGGTGAATATCTCGCAAGTGCGCACCCTGGAGCTGGGCTATCGCGGCAATGTCCGCAGCAAGGTCCTGAAAGAGGCGCTGATGCTGACCGACGACGAGAACATCGTCGACTTGCAGTTCGCTGTGCAATACGTGCTCAAGAGCCCAGAGGACTTTGTCTTTAACAACCGTGCGCCGGAAGACGCGGTGCTGCAGGCAGCCGAGACGGCCATCCGCGAGGTTGTCGGTAAGTCGAAGATGGACTTTGTCATCTACGAAGGCCGCGAGCAGGTCGCCCGCGATGCGCAAGACCTGATGCAAGTCATTCTCGATCGTTACAAGACGGGTGTGTCGATCAGCCGCGTCACCATGCAGAGCGCGCAGCCGCCTGAGCAGGTGCAGGCCGCCTTCGACGACGCGGTGAAGGCTGGCCAGGACCGCGAGCGCCAAAAGAACGAGGGCGAGGCGTACGCCAACGATGTCGTCCCGAAGGCGCGTGGTACTGCCGCCCGTCTGCTGGAAGAGGCGAACGGTTACCAGCAGTCGGTGATCGCCAAGGCGCAGGGTGACGCGTCGCGCTTCTCGGCGCTTCTCACCGAGTACCGCAAGGCGCCCGCGGTGACCCGCGACCGCCTGTACCTCGAAACCATGCAGCAGATCTACAGCAACACCACCAAGATCCTCATCGATCAAAGCAAGGGAGGCGGCAACAACCTGCTGTATCTGCCGCTCGATAAGCTGATCGAGATGAGTTCCAGTGGTACTGCTGCGGGCACCATGGAGCTGTCGCGTTCGGGTGACACCAGCTCGGCGACCATGGGCCAAAACCTGGGCCAGCCGCGCGCCGAAGACCGCTCGCGTGAAGCCTTGCGCAACCGTGACCGGGAGACCCGCCCATGAGCCGCAACCTTGCCACCGTCTTGATCGGCCTGGTGTTCGCGCTGGTCGTTGCCAGCAGCACGCTGTTCACCGTCGACCAGCGCCAGGCCGCTGTGGTCTTCCAGCTGGGTGAAGTGGTGCGCACGGTCGAGTCGCCGGGCCTGCACTTCAAGCTGCCCTTGGTGCAGAACGTTCGATTGTTCGACCGCCGCATCTTGACGCTGGATTCGCCCGAACCCGAACGCTTCATCACCTCCGAGAAAAAGAACGTCTTGGTCGACTCCTTTGTGAAATGGCGCATCGTCGACGTCAAGCAGTTCTACGTCTCGGTCAACGGCGACGAGACGCGCGCTGCCACCCGCTTGTCGCAGGTCATCAACTCGAGTTTGCGTGACGAGTTCGGTAGTCGCACGGTGCGTGACGTGGTGTCGGGTGAGCGTGACAAGATCACGTTGGCGATGCGCGATCGTGCCAATCAAGAGGCGAAGAAGATCGGTGTCGAGGTCGTCGATGTGCGCATCAAGCGCGTCGAGCTGCCCATGGAAGTGTCGGAGTCGGTGTTCCGTCGGATGGAGGCTGAGCGCAAGCGCGTCGCCAACGAGCTGCGGTCGACGGGTGCCGCCGAGAGCGAGCAGATCCGCGCCGACGCCGATCGCCAGCGCGAAATCATCTTGTCCGAGGCCTATCGCGAAGCGCAGCGCATCAAGGGTGTGGGCGACGCCAAGGCAGCCGAGATCTACGGCAAGGCCTACAGCGCCGACGGCGAGTTCTACGCCTTCTACCGTAGCCTCGAAGCCTACCGGACGTCGTTCCGCGACCGCTCCGACATGCTGCTGCTCGACCCATCGAGCGACTTCTTCAAATACATGAAGCGTTCGGGCCAGTCGCGCTGATGCCTAGTTGGCTGCTGCCTGACCAGATCGAGGACCTGCTGCCAGGCCAGGCTTGGCAGCAGGAGCAGGCGCGCAGGGCGTTGATCGATGTATTCGACCGCCATGGCTACGACCTGGTGGCGCCGCCGTTGGTCGAGTTTCTCGAGTCTCTGCTGACCGGTTCGGGTGCCGACCTCGACGCACAAACCTTCAAAACGACCGACCCGGTGAGCGGCCGTCTGCTGGGTGTCCGCGCCGACATCACTCCCCAGACTGCCCGCATCGACGCCCATCTGTTGGGCGAGAACGGGATTACCCGCCTGTGTTACGCCGGCCAGGTGTTGCAGGTGCGCGCTTCGGCGATGCACCGCTCGCGCGAACCTTTTCTTTTGGGGGCCGAGCTTTACGGTCACGCCGGCGTCGAAAGCGACATCGAGGTCGTGCGCCTGCTGGTGACGGCGTTGCAGACCCTCGGCATCGCTCAGCCGTTGGTGGATATCGGCCATGTCGGCATCTTCCGCGCCTTGCTGGCCGACGCTCCGCCAGCTTTGGCCGACACCCTGTTGCCATTGTTGGCGAGCAAGCAGGCCGATTTGCTCGCCCAGCACGCCGCTGATCTGCCACACGCTGTTGCATTGGCACGTCTTTGTCAGCTGCATGGCGGTGCCGAGGTCATCGAGCGTGCCGAGGCCGAACTGCCCAAGCTGCCCGCCGTGAGCGAGGCCTTGAGGCGTCTGCGAGCGGTCGCTGCTGTATTGACGGAGGCCGGCGTTCGGGTGGGATGTGATCTCGCCGAATTGCGAGGCTTCAGTTATCACAGTGGCTTGGTGTTCTCGGCCTATGCCGAAGGTGCGAGCGACGCTATTGCCAACGGTGGGCGGTATGACGATGTGGGCCGCTGTTTTGGTCGCGCGCGACCAGCGACGGGCTTCAGCATCGACCTGAAAGAGGCGTTACGGGTGTTGCCAGCGACTGGCCCACGCGCTGTGCACGTGGCCAACGACGAGCAACAGGCGGCGCAACTGCGCAAGCAGGGCGGCAGGGTGATTACGCGTCTGACCTGAGCCGCCGCGGGCCAAAACACAACAAGTAGGCGAACCAGAACAATCATCCAAGCCGCGTCGAGCGCGGCTGGTTCAACAGGGACAGGAAGACAGCGGTATGGCAAGGAACCTGGTGGTGGTCGGCACCCAGTGGGGTGATGAGGGCAAGGGCAAGGTCGTCGATTGGTTGACCGACCACGCCCAAGGCGTGGTGCGTTTCCAGGGCGGGCATAACGCCGGCCACACACTGGTGATCGGCGGCACCAAGACGGTGTTGCACCTGATCCCGTCGGGCATCTTGCGTGAGGACGTCGCTTGCTACATCGGCAACGGCGTGGTGGTCAGCCCGCAGGCTTTGTTGGAAGAGATCGACACCTTGCACAAAGCAGGCATCGATGTCGCTGGCCGTCTGCGCATCTCGGAAGCCTGCCCGGTGATCCTGCCCTACCATGTGGCGCTGGATCAGGCTCGCGAGACGGCTCGCGGTGCCTCGAAGATCGGCACCACCGGGCGCGGCATCGGCCCAGCCTACGAGGATAAGGTCGCCCGGCGCGCCATCCGCTTACAGGACTTGTTCCACCGCGAGCGTCTGGCGGCCAAGTTGGGCGAGGTGTTGGACTATCACAACTTCGTCTTGAAACATTATTTCCGCAGCGAGCCTGTTGACTTTGGCAGCACGCTGGATCAGGCCCTCCTGCTCGCCGAGCGGATCCGGCCGATGGTCGCCGACGTTCCGCGCTTGCTCTACGAAGCCAACCGCGACGGCCACAATCTGTTGTTTGAAGGTGCGCAGGGTACTTTGCTCGATGTCGACCATGGGACCTACCCCTTCGTCACCAGCAGCAATTGTCTGGCCGGTGCCGCCAGTGCCGGCGCCGGCGTCGGTCCACACACCTTGCACGCCGTGCTAGGCATCACCAAGGCCTACACGACCCGGGTGGGTAGTGGTCCGTTCCCAACCGAGCTCGACGACGCCGTCGGCAAGCATCTGGCTACGCGTGGCAACGAATTCGGGTCGACGACCGGCCGTGCTCGTCGTGTCGGATGGTTTGACGCTGCAGCCCTCAAGCGTTCGATCCAGATCAACGGCGTTACTAGTTTGTGCGTCACCAAGCTTGATGTCCTTGACGGCGTCGAGGATGTGCGCATTGCCGTGGGCTACCGCATGCCGGACGGCACGGTTGCCGACATCTTGCCGGTGGGTGCCGAGGCGCTGCAGACCTGCGAGCCGGTCTACGAGGAGATGCCTGGCTGGAAAGAGAGCACCCAAGGTGTTCGCAGTTTCGACAAACTGCCCACTGCGGCGCAGCGCTACCTGAAGCGTATCGAGTCGCTATGTGAAGTGCCGGTCGACATGATCTCGACCGGGCCTGACCGCGACGAGACCATCTTGCTACGCCACCCCTTCGAAGCATAAGTCTGTGGCGGCTTAGGGGTACGCAACAAAAAACCCGGCCGTGAGGCCGGGTTTTTTGGACGTGAGTGGGCCGTGGCTTAGGCGGTCTTTTCGGCCTCGACCACCACTTTCACGTCGACCACCACATCTTGGTGCAGACCGATACTGATCGTGTGCTCGCCCAGCGCCTTCAGAGGGCCTTCCGGCATGCGCACATTCATCTTCTCGACCGGGAAACCGGCAGCCGTCACTGCCTCGGCGATATCGGCATTGGTCACCGAGCCGAACAGCTTGCCGTCGACACCAGCCTTTTGCAGCACGGTCACGGCAAGATCCGCCATCGAATCGGCTTGCGCCCGTGCGGCAGCAAGGCGCGCGGCCTCGGCGGCCTCGAGCTCGGCGCGGCGCGCTTCAAAAGCGGCAATGTTGTTTTGCGTAGCGCGCTTGGCCTTTCCTTGGGGAATCAGGAAGTTACGGGCGTAACCATCCTTTACCTTGACGACATCGCCCAAACTACCCAGATTGACAACCTTTTCCATCAGGATCACTTGCATGGCGGTGCTCCTCAGTGCAGGTCGGTGTAGGGCAGCAGCGCCAGGAAACGAGCGCGCTTGATCGCATCGGACAACTGGCGCTGATAGAACGCGCGGGTGCCAGAGATGCGGGCGGGGACGATCTTGCCGTTCTCGGTGATGAAGTCCTTCAGCAGGTCGATGTCCTTGTAATCGATCTGTTCGATCTTCTCGGCGGTGAAGCGGCAGAACTTCTTGCGACGAAACAGCGCGCGTGCGCCGCTGTTCTCGCGCTTCTTCTTAAAATCACGGGCCATGGTCGGTCCTTATCGGCAGGTCTGCTGGCAGCAGACGGTTATTCGGCGGTGGCGGGGGCGGCTTCGGCGGCCGGGGCAGTGCCCTCGGTGGCGGTGCCGACCAGGCTGCGCGACTTCTCTTCCTTCATCATCGGCGACGGCTCGGTCACGGCCTTGTCCATGCGGATGGTGAGGTGGCGCAGCACCGCGTCGTTGAAGCGGAACGCGTCTTCCAGCTCGGCCAAGGTCTCGGCTGAACATTCGATGTTCATCAGGACGTAGTGGGCCTTGTGGATTTTTTCGATCGGGTAGGCCAGCTGGCGGCGACCCCAATCTTCCAAACGGTGGACCCGGCCATTGCCGGTCCCCACGGTGGCGCGGTAACGCTCGATCATGCCCGGGACCTGTTCCGACTGGTCCGGATGCACAATAAACACGATCTCGTAGTGACGCATCGCATCTCCTTGTGGATGAGAGCCTGCCGGTGCGAACGGTCAGGCAAGGTAGGCCGGCGGTATTGGCTGGGTGATTACCGATCAGCCGCCAGCGGGACGCTGTCGCGAGGCAACCCCGCGGCAGCAAAGCCTGCAATTATGCGGTGACAGGCAGCTTAGCGCAAGGCCGGAAAGCGCCGCCGCGTCTCGGCCAGGCAGATGCCCGTGGAGACCGACAGGTTCAGGCTCTCGACTGTGCCATGCATGGGAATGTGCGCCAGAACGTCGCAGTGCTCGCGGGTCAGGCGGCGCAGGCCACTGCCCTCGGCGCCCAGAACCCAGGCCATCGGCAGCCGCAGGTCAACGTCATAGAGCGGCTGCGAGCCGTCCATGTCGGCGCCGACTGTCAGGATGTCGCGGTCGGCCAGGTGTTCCAGGAAACGCGCGAGGTTGGTCACCATGATGTACGGCACCGTCTCGGCAGCGCCGCAGGCAACGCGGGAGACCGCCGGGGTCAGCCCCACCGAGCGGTCCTTGGGCGCGACCACGGCGTGGACGCCGAAGGCATCGGCGACGCGCAGACACGCCCCCAGATTGTGCGGGTCCTGGCAGCCGTCGAGCACCAGTAGCAGGAGCTGATCCCCGGCGGTCCCGATCACGACGTCGATGTCGCTAGTGAGTTGCACCGCACTCACCCGTGCCACGACGCCCTGATGGCGCGCGCCGCGGGTCATGCCGTCGAGCCGGTCCGGGGTGGCTGGCTGCACCTTGACCTTGTGCTCGCCAGCCAGCGCGATCAGCCCCTTCAGGCGGCCGTCGCGGCGGTTGTCGGCGTACCAGATCTCCAGAACCGACGCGGCGTTCTGCCGCAGCCGGGCGGTGATGGCGTGAAAGCCCCAGAGCAGCGACTCAGCCACGCTTGCCACCTTTCTGGCCGGCGGGTTTGCCGCCAGCCGGTTTTGGCTTGGCCGACCTGCCAGCGCCAGTCTTGACGGTTGTCGGCTTGCGTCCACCGCGAGGGGCTGGCTCCTCACTGTGCCCGTCGCTGCTTTCGACCAGCGTGAAGTCGATGCGGGTGGTCTCGATATCGGCGCGAACCACCTGGACCGTCAGGCGATCGCCCAGCCGAAATTGCTTGCCGGTGCGTTCGCCAAGCAGGCGGTGGCGCTCGGCCTCGTAGTGGAAATAGTCGGTCCCCAGCTCCGAGATATGCACGAGGCCCTCGATGAACACCTCGTCGAGCGAGACGAAGATGCCGAAGCCGGTCACCGCGCTGACCGTGCCGCTGAACACCTCGCCGATGCGCTCGGCCATGAAGCTGCATTTCAGCCAGTTCAGGACATCGCGGCTGGCTTCATCAGCGCGCCGCTCGGTCATCGAGCATTGGTTGCCCAGGGCGTTCCAGTCGCCCGGTTCATACCGTTGCTTCTTCAGCACCGCCTTGATCGCGCGGTGGACCAGCAGGTCGGGGTAACGGCGGATCGGGCTGGTGAAATGCGCGTAAGCCTCGTAAGCGAGGCCGAAGTGGCCAAGATTGTCAGGGCTGTACACGGCCTGGCTGAGCGAGCGCAGCATCACCGTCTGCAGCAGACCGGTGTCTGGCCGGCCGCGGATCTGCGTCAGCAGCTTGGCGTAGTCCTTGGCGGTGGGCTTGTCGCCGCCGCCCAGGCCAAAACCGAATTCGGCCATGAAGGCACGCAGGTTCTCCAGGCGGTCGGGGCTGGGGCCGTCGTGGACGCGGAACAGCACCGGGTGTTCGTGGCGCTGCAAGATGTCGGCGGCGCAGACGTTGGCTGCCAGCATGCATTCCTCGATCAGGCGGTGGGCGTCGTTGCGCACCACCGGCACGACCCGTTCAATACGGCCTTCGGGGGTGAACAGGATCTGCGTCTCGGTGGTCTCGAAGTCGATCGCACCGCGCTGGGCGCGGGCCTTTAGCAGAGCGCGGAACACCGCCTCGAGGTTCTGCAGCTGCGGCAGCAGGCGGCGCGCATCGTCGTCCAGAGGGCCGCCGGACAGGGCATCCCAGACGCGGGTGTAGGTCAGTCGCGCCTGGCTGTGCATCACGGCGGGATAGAAGCGGTATTGGCCGATCGTGCCCTGCGCGTCGACCTCCATGTCGCAGACCATGCACAGCCGGTCGACCTGCGGGTTGAGCGAGCACAGACCGTTCGACAGCTTTTCCGGCAGCATGGGGATGACCCGCCGCGGGAAATACACCGAGTTACCGCGGCCGACCGCCTCGCGGTCCAGCGCGTCGTTCGGTTGCACGTAATGGCTGACATCGGCGATCGCGACCAGCAGGCGCCAGCCCTTGCCGGCTGGTTCGCACCAGACGGCGTCGTCGAAGTCCTTGGCCGTTTCGCCATCGATGGTGACCAGCGGCAGGTGGCGGATGTCCTCGCGGCCCTTCAGGTCCTGTTTGCGCACGACATCGGGCAGGTCGGCGGCTTGTTGTTCAGCAGCGGGCGGGAACTGGTGGGGGAGGTCGTGCTTGCGCAGCGCGATCTCGATCTCCATGCCGGCGTCGCCGTAGTTGCCCAACACCTCGACGACGCGGGCGGTGGCCTCGGCGCCGGCGGACGGGTAGGTCAGTAGCTCCACCGTGACCACCTGGCCACTCTGCGCGCTGCCCTGCTGCCCCGGCGGCACCAGGATGTCCTGGTTGATGCGGCGGTTCTCGGCGATCAGGAACCACACCCCGTTCTCGTGATAGATGCGGCCGACCACGCGGCTGATGCTGTGCTCGAGCACCTCGACGATGCTGCCTTCGGGGCGGCCGCGGCTGTCGCGGCCCTTGATGCGCACGACCACGCGGTCGCCGTGCAGGACTTCGTGCATCTGCCGTGGCGACAGGAAGATGTCGGGACCGCCGGCGTCCGGGATGCAGAAGCCGAAGCCATCGGGGTGGCCCTCGACGCGCCCAGGGACGAGGTCGAGCTTCTCCATCAGCGCGATGGCGCCGCGGCGGTTGCGCAGGATCTGGCCGTCGCGCTCCATAGCGCCCAAGCGGCGGCTGAAGACGTCGAACTCGGCGGGGGTGACGCCCAGCAGGCGCGCCAACTGGACCTCGCCCAGCGGGACGCCCTGGTCGCGCAAGGTCTGCAGGATGTATTCGCGGCTGGGCAGGGGGTGTTCGTAGCGCTCGCGTTCGCGGGCGAGATGCGGGTCGCGGCTGCGAGCCGCGCGGCCAGTGGCCGGTTTCTTCGTCTTCAAAGGGTGTCGATTGCTTTCCGATAGGGTTTTGGGTACATTGCGCCGCTCCTGAGCGCCCAGGTGGCGGAATTGGTAGACGCACTAGGTTCAGGTCCTAGCGGTGGCAACACTGTGGAGGTTCGAGTCCTCTCCTGGGCACCACGAAGCGCATTATGAAGCACCCGGCCGAGCAGCCGGGTGTTTTGTTTTCCTAACCCCTGATCGGGGCCTGCCGATAGACGTTGCAGGTGCGATGATTGGATGCTCGGTAAATCCGACAGGAAGGAGTCAGCCATGCCCCGATTTGGCCATGCATCATTGGACTTCTGGCGCAAGGAGTCGCGCCTCCTATTTGGCCGTGACCAGTTCTTTAAACGAGCTCAGCCGCTCTTCGTCGCCGCCGCGTCTATGGCGGGCGTATGCGCAGCATCGTCGGCTTTCGCACTGGAAGACCATGGCGCCATCAGCGTCGAGCCGCTGCTGCGCACCACCACCAGCTGGGATGGCGCGCCGCTGCGCTACCCCGAGGGCCAGGCCGAGATCACCGGGCTGGTGGTCACCATCGCCCCCAGCGGCGAGACCGGCTGGCACCGCCACCCGGTGCCCTCGTTCGGCATGCTGCTCTCAGGCGAGCTGGAGATCACCCTGCGCAGCGGCGAAGTCAAGCGCCTGCGCGCCGGCGAGGCGCTGGCCGAGGTGGTCGACACTTGGCACAACGGCCGCGCGGTCGGCCCCGAGCCGGCACGGCTGCTGGTGTTCTACGCCGGGGCGGTGGGGCAGGCGCTGACCGAGCGCTAGACGCGCTTGAGCGGTCAACCGTCGACCGTCAGCGGCGTATGATTGCGCTTCTCCCGGAGCGCCCATGTCTGACGATCTGTCCAGCTTAAAAGTCCCGCCGCACTCGCTCGAGGCCGAACAGTCGGTGCTGGGCGGCCTGCTGCTGGACAACAGCGCCTGGGAGCGTGTCGCGGATGTCATCTCGGCGGGCGATTTCTACCGCGCCGACCATCGCCTGGTGTTCGAGCACATCTCCAACCTGGTCGAGGCCAACAAACCCGCCGACGCGATCACCGTCATCGAGTCGCTACAGCGGTCGAACCAGCTCGACGCCGCCGGCGGCAGTGCTTACCTGGGCAGCTTGGTCGCCAACGTGCCGGGCAGCGCGAATATCCGCGCCTACGCCCAGCTGGTGCGCGAGCGCTCGGTGATGCGGCAGCTGGCCGGCGTCGCCAACCGCATCTCGGATGCCGCCTTCAACCCGGCCGGTCGCAGCGCCGCCGAGCTGCTCGACGAGGCCGAGAAGCTCGTCTTCGATATCGCCGAGATGCAGTCGCGCGGGCAGCAGGGGTTTGTCGGTATCGACCCGCTGCTGCAGCAGGTGCTCGAACGCATGGAGCACCTTTACGCCCGCGAGAACCACGATGAGGTGACCGGCGTGGCCACCGGCTTCGCCGACCTCGACGAGCGCACGTCGGGCCTGCAGCCGGGCGATCTGGTGATCGTCGCTGGCAGACCCAGCATGGGCAAAGCGCAGCCGCTCGATGCGCCGGTCCGAACGCCAACCGGATGGCGACCGATCGGCGATCTGGCGCTCGGCGACGCCGTGGCCTCGGTCGACGGCGCGCCATCGATTGTCACCGGTGTGTTCCCGCAGGGCGTGAAGCAGGTTTGGCGGGTGCGCTTCGCCGATGGCCGCAGTGCCGAATGCTGTGGTGAGCATCTGTGGCAGGTGCATTACCGCGACTGGCCGGCACCGCGGGTACTTTCGACCGACCGCATCCGCGCCATGTTGGCTTGCGTCCGCTATCGCGATCGCCTGTGGATCGAGCCGCACTCGGGTGAATTCGGCCACCACGAGGCCTTGCCGCTCGACCCGTGGCTGCTCGGTGCACTGTTAGGCGACGGCAAGCTCACCGGCACCAGCGTCTTGTTCTCGACTGCGTCGGCGCAGATGCTCGAACGCGTTGCCCAGCGTCTGCCAGCACTCATGGATATCCACCATGCCAACGCGTACGACTACCGGCTGGTGCGCCCAGGGGCTCGCGGCAATCCGGTGAAGGATGCGCTGACTGGTCTAGGGTTGTGGGGGCTCGGCAGCAGCCGCAAGTTTATTCCGCCCCTCTACCTGAACGCCAACCGGGCCGCGCGTCTGGACCTGCTGCGCGGTCTACTGGATACCGACGGCTGGGTCGAGCGGTGGGGCAGTGTGCGTTTCTCGACCAGCAGTAGGCAGCTTGCCGACGACGTCGCGACCTTGGTGCGTTCACTCGGTGGCTGGTGCCGGATCAATCCGAAGCAGCCGCATTTCCGCGGAACCGACGGCACACGCAAGGCTGGGCTGCCGGCGTGGGTGTGCAACATCCACCACCCCGATCCATCGTCGCTGTTACTGCTTTCCGATAAGCAGACGCGTCTGCCACAACGCTGGCAGCGCGCTCGCCGCATCACCTTTTCCAGCATCGAGCCGTCGCGCATGGCCGAATGCCGTTGTATCGCAGTCAGTCACCCGAGCCATCTGTACATCACCAGCGACGACGTCGTCACGCATAACACGGCATTCAGCCTGAACATCGCCGAGCACGTCGCGTTGCAGCTGAAAAAGCCGGTGGCGGTATTCAGTATGGAAATGGGCGCGACCCAGCTGGTGATGCGGATGGTCGGGTCGGTCGGGCGGCTAGACCAGCACCGTGTGCGCAACGGCCGATTGGGCGACGAGGAGTGGGATCGACTGTCGCTGGCGCTCGAGAAGATGAACGGCGCGCCGCTGTTCATCGACGAGAGCGCGGCCTTGAATCCCATCGAGTTACGCGCTCGCAGTCGTCGTTTGGCTCGACAGTGCGGTCAGCTGGGCCTGATCGTGGTCGACTATTTGCAACTGATGACAGTCAGCGGGCAGGGCGAGAACCGTGCCACAGAGATCTCGGAGATCTCCCGTTCACTCAAGGCATTGGCGAAGGAACTTCAGGTTCCGGTTGTAGCCTTATCGCAGCTCAACCGTGGGCTGGAGCAGCGCCCGAACAAACGTCCGGTGATGTCGGACCTGCGCGAATCGGGTGCGATCGAACAGGACGCCGACGTCATCCTGTTCATCTATCGCGAAGAGGTCTATAACCCCGAGACCTCCGACAAGGGTCTGGCCGAGATCATCATCGGCAAGCAGCGCAACGGCCCGATCGGCACCGTGCGGCTGGCGTTCCTGGGCGAGCACACGCGGTTCGA
>Ga0169931_10000023_pt1 | contig 196625 bp, 143 predicted proteins | sample Kivu_15m_20L_FD_129675 | JGI IMG/M metagenome (GOLD analysis project Ga0169931, IMG submission 129675) | Freshwater microbial communities from Lake Kivu, Western Province, Rwanda to study Microbial Dark Matter (Phase II) - Kivu_15m_20L... | ecosystem: Environmental > Aquatic > Freshwater >...
CGCAGAGGTTCGCAAAAAGATCGAAGAATCAAAAAAGAAAGCTGAGGCTGCGGGTACAGCAGCGGCCAGCGCAGTAGGTAAAGCGACGGATGGCAATGGAAAGATACAACTCCGCCTTCAAGCGGCCGGCGAAGCTAAATCAAACGCACTCAAAAAAGAAGTAGACGAACTGCGTGCGCTGGTCAATGAATTGCAAAAGCAAATCGAAGAGCTAAAGAAAAAATAATGGCAGAAGGATTTTACCTCGAGCCAAACAATCATCGTTCGCATTATCGATCTGTAAACAGCAAATTTTGAACAGCGATTTTAGACTCACAAAATGCAACATTTAGGCTCACTCAGGTTTCTGGCTTGCGTGGGCCTTTTTCATCTAGGCTTGGTTGCCTTTTTGAATTCTTTGCTGCGGAACCTTTGGTTTTAGGCCTGCGATCACTGGGACCTTTTCGACTACCATGCTTCTTCACCACTGTCTCAGCTTCGCGGCGAGCTTCATCTGTTTTTCGAATCCCATACAAACGCTCTTTCGCATGCTGATAAGCGCTCGCATGCTCGACAATGGGAGCGGGATAATCTTTACCGAGTCGACAACCCACCATCCACTGCAGAGCCGTAGGCATCAAATGGGGTTCGGCCAAAAACTTGTCGGGTACTTCTTCTAATTCGGGCACCCAGCGGCGAATAAAGACGCCCGTAGGATCATGATCTTTGGCTTGCTTAGCCGGCGAGTAGATTCGCAACGTGTTGATGCCGGTCGTACCTGACTGCATTTGAAACTGGGGATAGTGGATACCGGGTTCAAAATCGAGAAAATGTTGCGCCAAGAATAACGCCGGCTTTCGCCAGTGTAACCATAGATGATTGGCTGCAAAGGAAACGAGCATGGCCCGCATGCGGAAATTCAACCAGCCCGTTGCCTTCACGCTGCGCATACAAGCATCGATCATGGGGTAACCGGTCTTTCCTTCACACCATGCCTGGAAGCGTTCCTCATTCCATTCATTCTCGCGAAGTCCATCAAAAACACGGCTGAGATTCTGGAATTCGAGTTCAGGTTCATCCTCAAGTTTCTGAATAAAGTGACAATGCCAATGGAGCCGCGATTGAAACGAACTTAGCGATTTGAGCCACTGGCCTGTCGCTGCCATGTCCGCTTGACTGGCTTTGATCGATCTCAGTTCCTCCACTCGGCTCGCCAAGCGCTGATGGACTTTTTTGACACTCATACAACCCCAAGCCAGATATGGGCTGATCCGAGCGCACGAATGATGGGCGGTCACGGGACTGCTCATCTCATGGCGATAATTCATCCCTCGCTGAAAGAGAAACGCATCGAGCGTTTCGTTGGCCCGGTCTTCGCCCCCGATCTGTCGCTCCTTGGCAACTGCGCGCGGCATCGTCAATTGCTCAGCAGATCGCGGATGTTCGCTTTCGATCTGTGGAATATCTTCGATGCGGTCGGGTGGAGCGATCATGGGGGCTCTCATTCGCTGCTGCCAAATCTCAGCCCATCCATCGCGTGTGGCAAGCCTTCTGACGACTCCATTTTGTGGATACTCATGCCACTGGATGCCTTGAGTCCGGCACCATCGCTTGACCTGCAGGTCGCGCTGGTAGGTGGCCATGGTCCCGGTTTCTTCATGGCTCCACATTTTGCGAATCGGCAATTGCTGATGCAGCTTTTTCAAAACAGACAAAAACTCGCCAGCTCGAAAAACGATTCGCCCCCCCAGCAACTTCAGTTTCCGATCCAGTTCCATCAAAGCTTCATTGATGAATTCAAGCTGCGAAACATCGGCTTCGGGCGATTGCCAGACGATCGGCTCATACACGTAGAGGGCGATGAACGGACCCTCCCGGGCCGCTTCGCTCAATGAGACATGATCGTCCAGTCGAATATCCCTTTTGAGCCAAACAATATTCAACGTTTTGCCCCTAGGATACTTTGCAAGTGAGCTGCCAGTAGTTCGGCTCATCTGCGGCATTTTTATGACGATGCTCGGCTACAATTTTGCCATTCTGTAACAAAAATGCTCCCGGCATTTGAAAGCCATCACCGACCAGTTTTCCAAATCCATTGCCAGCTAAAATGGCCGATTGAAATCCGCGCAGCCAAACGCGCCACCCAAACAATTGTCGAAAGTGACCTCGCATCAAGCCGAATGCTCGAAACAAACGGCAGTCAGGGTTGCTAATTCGAATGACATCGTCACCTAAATGGTAACGCTGAAAAAATTGATCCGGATCTCCAGGTGGTCCTAGATGGGCAACCGCCAAAAGTGTATTGGATTGGTCGAGTTTGCTTTTAATCTCTTGGAGTTGTTTGAGCGCTTCGCGGCAAAAGGTACAACCAGAGTGCCGCACAAACACCAACAGAACTTTACGTTTAGCAAACAGATCCGACAGCACTCTTCCCTGTTCGTCCCGCACGTTGTGCAAAGCTTGCTCATAACTCCAGATGTCGCCGAATTTCTTCTCAACTTTAGGATCGGTCTGCTCTCTAAAGACCAAGTAGAGGATGGAAGCAAAGGGAATCCACCAGATCAGATCGTTGGTCAACAAGAGAAGACCCCAACTCCATGGAAGCTCTCCCCGGTTGGCCGTAAACACAAAACCGATGGGGCCACATACTTTGCCGATAAAGCCAACCAATACGATCGGCCAGTAGCGAACCGGATCTTTGGCAGCAATCCAATAACCAATTCCGTAAGCGCCAACAATCATGCCGATGCACTGCCATAGCGATGGATAGTTGGGAGGATCAACTTGCAGCCAGCGAAAAATCGAGAGTGGGAATAGAATCACCCACGCTCCGAAGAGCAAATTATAAATACCCGCCAGTCGAAGTGTGGTCCGCGCCCACGTCGCGTCCAAACGCCCTGCATGGTTTTCCGCTATGTTTTTGTCAGTGTTCTGTCCCATCTCCATCGGTCGGCTCCTTCTGACAGAATGATATCCCCACGTCAATCGATACGGATCGATTGGGTGAGTGTCACGAGTTCGGTGGCTCAGGCATCATCTGTCTCATCTGCTGGCACAGAATCGGATCTCCCACCCAGCCATAAGGAAACCACACCGGCAGAGCAACTTCACCGGCTTCCCCCGCACCTGCGGCAATCAGAATTTGCTCAATATGGCCGTTCCCTCCGCGCACAGCCATGGTTAATGCAGAGACATTCCATTCGGTCCGCAGATCGATTGCCGCACCGCGCGAAATCAGCATCTCGACAAATTCGCGATGACCTCCGATAGCGGCCATCATCAGCGGTGTGTAGCCTTCCTTTGCGTCCAATGTATCGATTTCAGCTCCATGATCCAGAAGCAATTCTCCAAGGGGAGTATGGCCCGCCGTTGCAGCCACGACGAGAGAGGTTGCCCAACCCGACATGGCATCGATCGACGCACCGGCTTCGATTAAGCGTCGCGCAACCTCGAGGTGCCCGCATCGAGCTGCCTGCATCAGGCTGGTTCTACCCGCATGATCGGTAGCGTTGACATTCGCTCCATGCGACAGCAGGAACTCCAGACAATCTAGATGCCCCTCCTGAGCACAAAACATCAGCGGAGTCCAACCCTGATTGTCTTGAGCCTCAAGCTCCGCCGAGTGCTCGATTAATTCTTTGCAAACCTCGACCAACCCCCCCCCACACGCCAAATGAAGCGCGGTAACTTGAACTTTGTGGTGCGCACGGTTAGGGTCCGCCCCTTTATTGAGAAATAACCGAACCGCTGCCAAATTGCCGCGCCCTGTGGCCAGCATAAGCGGCGTACCGGCAGTAGCGTGTTGGTTATTTATATCCCAGCCCGACAATTCACTTTCCAGCTTCGCAAGGTTGTCAGGATCGACGATTAAACATTCCAAAAGATCATCCAGCCGCCCCATACCGACCACCTCTCCCTGTGCGAATACCTGGTAACGAATGAATGCTGCGAGTGTTCTATTCGCTTTGCAATTCATCCACATACTCAAAATCGGCGAGGCTGAATCATACTGTTTGGCAGGCAGACGACATAGTCAGCACTTGTCTTGACGCGATAATTCTGAACGAACGAGCCCGGGAGAGTCCGACCGAAAGCGAGACGCGATCATGGCAGAGAACTACTTTATTTTGGGAGCGGGCGGAGGCATTGCCAACGCACTGGCTCGACTACTGAAAAGCCATGGGGCAAATGTCTATTTGGCTGGTCGAAATCAAGCCAAGATCGAAACGCTCGCCCACGAGCTCGGCGTTGGATTTCAAGTGATCGATGGAACCGACTTCACTCAAGTCGAGCAGGCGATTACCCAAGCTTCGAGTGAACTGGGTGGACTTGATGGAGCGGTCAATCTCATCGGCTCGGTGCTACTCAAACCGGCCCATCTAACGTCCGCACAGGAATGGACTAACGTTCTACATACCAACTTAACCTCTGCCTTTGCCTTGGTTCGCTCGGCCAGCACTCGGCTTCGAGCGGAAGGGGGTTCGATTGTACTGATGTCCAGCGCGGCGGCCAGCATCGGTCTGTCGAACCATGAAGCGATCGCGGCGGCCAAAGGAGGAATCGAAGGTTTGGTTCGTTCCGCCGCTACCACCTATGCAGCAAAAAATATTCGCATCAATGCCATCGCACCCGGCTTGGTGCAGACTTCTTTGACAGAACGAGTTTGGAATCAACCCAAGTCGGCCGAAATGTCCCGAAGCCTCCATCCACTAGGGAGATTCGGGTCCCCAGAAGAGGTGGCTTGTGCGATTCAATTTCTGCTTTCCCCCACCCAAAGCTGGATCACTGGCCAAGTCCTGGGGGTCGATGGAGGCTTGGGCAGATTAAAGAGTTTCCCGAAAGCGTAGCAGCGACAAATTGACGCTTGAAATAATCGGTTCCCGACTATCTTTGGTGAGTTATCCCGGGTAGCATCTGCCACGAATTCGGGTATCTTGTGCAGCTTGTTCAAACGCCGGGCTCAAATGATGCTCGAAAAAACGCAACGTTGTTCTCTACAACGTTCCCCTGCGACGGTTTGTCGCGGGTGATTAGATGTATTGATTGATTTGGTTTGCGGTTACGATACTGTCCAAGTTGTGGAAGTACCGAGGTAACAGCATAGGAATCAGGCATTAGACCATGAATCGTTTTCTGTTCCCCAGATGGGTAAACAAGTTTCTACTGGTTTTGGGCGCAATGGCTCTCGGAGGCGGTGCTTACGCGGGTGCTGTTTTTATGGGTGCTACCGACCCGAAAACTCTGAACGTCGGTTACCAACCCATTCAGCCTATTCCGTTCAGCCATAAGATTCATGCAGGTCAATTGAAGATGGATTGCCGATATTGCCATACTTCGGTTGAGAAGTCCGCGCATGCGAGCATTCCTCCAACGTCGACTTGTATTAATTGCCATAGTCCGCTGGATAAATCGACTGGCACACCCGAATTGGCAGCAGTTCATCCAACCAGTACTAAATTGAAGGCCCTGCATGAGAGTTGGGAGAAGGGTGATTCGGTACCATGGGTTAAGATTCACCGTTTACCAGATTTCGTGTATTTCAATCATGCGGTTCACGTCAACCGTGGTGTGAGTTGTGTTACTTGCCACGGTCGAATCGACAAGATGGAGGTTGTTCATCAAGCGAAGGATTTGTCCATGACTTGGTGCGTCGACTGCCATCGCCATCCCGAAGAACACTTAAGACCAGTTGAATTTGTTACGAAGCTAGACTGGAAACCCAGTGGTGACGCAGCTGCGCAAGGTGCTCAGCTGAAGAAAGAGAAGAATATCAATCCTTTGACCAACTGCGCGGTTTGCCACCGATGACACAAGGTTCCGATAATCGATCGATGTACTGGCGAAGCTTGAACGAAGTAGAAGGCTCGCCGGAATTTGAACAATTCGTGCAAAGGGAATTCCCCGTTGCTGCCTCCGAATTTCCAGATGGGATTTCGCGCCGTCGCTGGCTACAGCTGATGAGCGCGTCCCTGGCGCTCGGTGGTTTTGCTGGATGCCGATATCAAAAAGAAGAGTTTGCAGCCCTAGTGGCGCGTAGCGATCAACGGATCGCGGGCGTGCCATTGATGTTTGCAACCAGCTTTGAATGGGCCAACCGTCCGGTGCACCTTTTGGTGGGCAACGTCGATGGACGGCCCATCAAATTGGAGGGTAATCCTCAGTATCCGCTGCACGCCGCTGTCGACCCATCTGGCTTTCATGACGGTAAAGAAGCAGCGTTTGCGATGGCAGGCACCGATGCCTACACTCAAGCCTGTATCCTATCGCTCTACGACCCAGATCGTTGCTCGGATGTGTTGATGCGCAGTGCATCCGATGGAAAAGCATCCGATGGAAAAGCATCCGGCGGCAAATCGTCCGCGTCTGATTGGGATGCCTTTGAGCGCTCCGCGAGGGAACGTCTTGAGAAAATCAAGGAAAATGGTGGAGCATCGTTGGTCGTTTACGCACCACCAACACGCTCTCCTAGCGTTCGCCGCATGCTAAGCGAGGTCAAATCGCTTTTCCCGCAAGTTACTATCGCCCGACATTCCATGGTCGGCGATCGCCCATTCGCTCAAGGTATCAAACTGGCGGCTGGACGCTATGCCGAGCCTCTTTGGCAACTTGAAAAGGCTGATGTGATTTGCAGCTTGGACTGCGATATATTCTCCAATGAGCCTGCTAGCACTGTTTATGCCCGTCAGTACTCTGCTCGGCGCGAACCTGATTCCGATAAAGGTCCGATGAATCGTTTGTACGTTGTCGAAGGTCAATATTCGATGACGGGCGCTTCGGCCGATTCCCGCTTGACTATTCCGTCGAGCCAGATTGGAGCCTTCGCTTTAGATCTGGAAAAGCGTATTGAGGCGATGTTGGCTTCGGGTGTTTCTGCCGGAACTGCCGACGAGAAAACCTGGGATGAACTCGACGCAGCCGGTCGCACTGAACGCACTTTGGAAGTGCTCGCTGGTGATTTGGTCATCAGCAAAGGCAAGTCCGCCGTTTTGGTAGGACGACACCAACCGGCTGAAGTGCAAGCCGTTGGTTGGAGAATCAATCAGAAGCTCGGGAATATCGGTGCGACGGTCGAGCTTCAAGACATCCAAGACGATCACGAAATGCTGGGCGCAATTTCTCTTAAGGAATTCGCTGATAAGTTAGCCGGTGGTAGCATTCAAGATCTTTGGATTCTTGGCGGTAACCCCGTTTATGGCGCTCCCGCCGAACTCGATTTGGCCAAAAAGATTGCGGGCGTTGAACACTCCGTTTACTTGGCCGAATACGTGGATGAAACAGCTCAGCTCTGCCGCACCGTCGTTCCAGCAACTCATCCGCTTGAGAGTTGGGGAGACGTATTGGGTTGCGATGGAAGTTACGCCGTAGGTCAACCGCAAATTTTGCCATTGCTCAATGGCAAAAGTGTGTTGGAAGTATTGATGCTACTTGTGCAATCGGCGAGCCGCGATGCCCAGGCGTACGTACGTTCGTCCGCCGGCTTGCATTTTGGAAGTCCGCTGAGCGACCAACAATGGCGCAAACTTTTGCATGATGGTTTCTTGGACTCTAGTGCCGCGAAAAAGATCAGTGTAAACACCGATCAGTTCAGTGGCGAAGTCAACTCGGCTCCTTTGGGAGAAAGCGATAAGCTGGAAGTAATCGTACTGCCAAGCGAATCGACGTATGACGGACGTTTTGCCAACAACGGCTGGCTCCAGGAAATGCCTCAAGCGGTTTCGAAACTGGTATGGGACAACGCCGCTCTGGTTTCGCCCGTGCTCGCTGACAAAATGCGACTCAAGCAAGGCGAAATGGCCACGGTTCGCGTGAGCGGTCGGTCGGTCGATTTGCCGATCTTTTTGGTGCCAGGTATCAACCCGACCACGATCGTTACCTGCATGGGTTATGGCCGTAAGGCGGCAGGCAACGTAGGCACCAATGTCGGTCACGATGTCACACCGCTGCTGGCCGCCGACAGCGGCCTGATCTCCAGTGGTGCCGAAATCGCACCAACCTCGCGACCCTACAAGCTGGCAACAACTCAAGACCATTTTGCGATTGATACGCTTGGTCAAAATACCACGTCCCAGCGTGCCGCCATTTTGGTACGCGAAGGAACCTATGAGCAATACAAGAACAACAAAGAGTTCTCCGAACATATGGGGACTCACCATCCCCCACTGAAGTCCCTATGGACTCCTCCCGATGTGGCCCAGCAGTACGCTTGGGCGATGACGATCGACCTCAACAAGTGCATCGGTTGCAATTCTTGCGTCGTCGCTTGCCAAGCGGAGAACAATGTGCCGATCGTTGGGAAAGAGCAAGTCTCGCGCGGCCGCGAAATGCACTGGCTCCGACTCGATCGCTATTTCCAGGGAGATCCGGCACGACGCGATCAGGTAGTCGATCCAAAAGTTGTGTTCCAGCCCGTGGCCTGCGTGCATTGTGAGATGGCACCTTGCGAACAGGTTTGCCCAGTTGCCGCAACGGTTCACACTGAAGAAGGCATTAATGCAATGGCCTACAACCGTTGCATCGGAACGCGTTACTGCGCGAACAACTGTCCTTACAAAGTGCGACGCTTCAATTACTACAACTACAACAAAGAATATGGCTATTACTACGGCTGGGTTGATCAGCGCGAGCAGGCCAATCGCAAATTGCAACAATTGGTTCTCAACCCAGAGGTGACGGTTCGTGGTCGTGGTGTGATGGAAAAATGCACCTACTGCGTCCAGCGGGTTCAGAATGGAAAAATTGTGGCCAAGTCTGAAAATCGTGAAGTACGGGACGGCGAAGTTAAAACGGCCTGCCAAGCCGCTTGCCCCACTCAAGCGATTATCTTCGGCGACAAGAACGATAAAGGTAGCCGCGTTGCGATTAAGCAGAACGACCCTCGGGCTTACGCAATGCTGGAAGAACTCAATGTCCGGCCCCGAACCCAGTATTTAACGCGATTGCGAAATGTGCATGTGCGTTTGATGACCGAGTACGAGAAACTACACATGACTGGGCATGACGATGAGCATGGTTCCCATGGTGGGCACGATTCTCATGGTGGAAAAGACAACCATGATGGACACGATAGCCATACCGATGCCAAACCCACCGATGCAAAATCCACGGGTGAAAAAGCAGCTGCCGAAGCTGCACATTGAATATGACGGTTCGATCGATAAGACTTAGGCCGAAAAATCGATTCGACAACCTGAAGCAAATCGATACTTGTTTTTTGATTTGCGACAGATGATGAAGTGCGGGCTTAACGCTAGAAACTAATAACAAATTCGAAATAGTGATAACGAATGGCAACCATAGCTTCTACATCCGTTGACAATACTATCGAGGTACCTGGCCGGCGAGCTGACTTGGTTACAGGAAGCCAAACCTATAGTTCGATCACTGACATGGTATGTCGGATCGCAGAAGAGAAGACACCAACGTTTTGGTACCCTGCCTTCGGCGCTGCCTCGCTGGTTGCTTTGATGTTCGTGAGCTTAATTGGTTATTTGATTTTGGTTGGGGTCGGTATCTGGGGTAACATGAGCCCAGTATTCTGGGCGTGGCCTATCGTGAACTTCGTGTTTTGGGTCGGTATCGGTCACGCCGGAACACTGATCTCCGCAATTCTTTACCTGTTTCGCCAAAACTGGCGAACCAGTATCAACCGTGCCGCAGAAGCGATGACCATTTTTGCGGTTGTTTGCGCAGGTATTTTCCCTGGGATTCACGTCGGACGAGCATGGCTTGCATTCTGGTTGACACCTTATCCCAGCTTGAATCTGTGGATGTGGCCTCAATTCCGTAGCCCACTTCTGTGGGACGTGTTCGCCGTGGGTACGTACGCTTCGGTGTCGTTGGTGTTCTGGTACATGGGTATGATTCCCGACTTAGCCACCTTCCGAGATAGAGCCAAGTCGAAATATCGTCGCATGGTGTACGGTATTCTTTCGTTGGGATGGACTGGCTCATCGCGACATTGGATGCGATATGAAAAAGCATACATGTTGCTGGCAGCTCTAGCCGCTCCACTAGTTCTTTCGGTACACACCGTGGTTAGCTTTGACTTCGCCGTATCTCAGTTGCCTGGTTGGCACACGACGATTTTCCCACCCTACTTCGTGGCTGGCGCTATTTTCTCCGGCTTCGCCATGGTGGTTACGCTGCTGGTGCCCGTTCGAGCGATCTTCAAAATTGAACACCTCATTACGGTGCGTCATTTGGAAAATATGAATAAGATCATTTTGGCGACTGGATCGTTGGTCGGTTTGGCCTACGGAACAGAATTTTTTATCGCCTGGTATTCGCAAAACCAGTATGAGTCGTTCGCATTCATCAACCGCGCGTTTGGTCCTTACTGGTGGGCCTACTGGACCATGGTTACCTGTAACGTGATATCGCCGCAGTTGTTCTGGTTCAAAAAGATTCGAACCAGTCCTTTCTGGATGGTTGTCGTTTCCATTTTCGTGAACATAGGGATGTGGTTTGAACGCTTTGTGATCACGGTGACTTCGCTAAGCCGTGACTTTTTGCCATCCTCCTGGGGATACTATCAGCCAACCTACATTGATGGTTTGATGCTGTTTGGCAGCTTTGGAGTGTTTTTTACTTTGTTTCTGCTGTTTTGTCGCTTCCTGCCCATTGTGGCAATTTCGGAAGTGAAGGGTATTTTGGCGATTCAGAAGCACGGAAGTCATGGCCACGGAGAGCATGGATCGCATCACTGATTGAGTCGAAGTTGAATTTATTTCGGGTTGGTGAATGTTCGCCGGCCTTGATTGAGAATTATCAAATAGTTTGGTTCGCACATGGCCCATAAGCACAAAACCAAAAAAGAACCTGCCACACCCAAATCGTTTGGTTGGATGGCCGAGTACGTAGATGAGTCTCAACTGCTTGTTGCGGCTCGCAAACTTCGCGACTCTGGCTACACCAAGACCGATGCCTTCACCCCTTTTCCGGTGCACGGAATTGATGAAGCCATCGGAATCAAACCTACCATCCTGCCGTTTATTGTTCTGGCTGCAGGGATGACGGGCACGGTGACCGCACTCGCGCTGCAATGGTTCACCAACGCTTTCGATTACCCCTATTTAATCAGCGGTAAACCTTTCGCAAGCTGGCCAGCCTTTATTCCGGTTAGCTTTGAGTTGACGATTTTGTTTTCTGCGTTCACGACTTTCTTGGGTATGCTGGCACTGAACGGGTTGCCCAAGTTTAGCAATCCGGTTTTCACCAACCCTAGATTTGACCGCGCGACGAACGATCGGTTTTTCTTGTATGTCGATTCCAAAGACCGATATTACAATCGAGATGCTGTTCACAAGTTACTAAAGGAAACTCATCCAGAGTCTCTCGAAGAAGTGTTGGAAGATGACAGTGAAGCCGAGATTCCAAAGGTCATTTGGATGGGCATTACCACGCTTGCAATTTTTTCATTGATTCCTCTGGCAGCGATCTACCTAATTCGTCAGTCGCGCAGCGAAGATCCTCGCTTCCATGTCTTTTTCGACATGGACTTCCAACCGAAGAAAAAATCCCAGCAAACCACTACACTGTTCGCTGATGGACGAGTCACTAGACCCCAAGTGGAAGGGACTCTCGCTCGAGGCCAGTATGCACCGGTTGGCGCGTACTATCTCGGTTATGATCCTGAAAAGGTTGCATCCGTCGATCATGCGAAGGCAACGCGGTTTGTAACACTAACCCAGCAACCGCCCGCCGAATCGGCAAACGCACCAGAAGAGGGTGCTCCACCAGCCCCGCAAGATCCAACTGCTCCCGCGACAGCACCTGCACCTGCACCTGCTGCTACGGCGGCAGCACCTACCACCGATGGTGGTGGTGCGGCAGCCTCCGCTCCAGCGGCAGGCGAAGTCAATCTAGATACGTTACCTTGGATAACAGAATTCCCCGAAGGTGTTGTATCGGAAGAAAACATGAATCGAGGCAAGCAGCGATTTGAGATCTATTGTGCCGCTTGCCATGGGCTGGAAGGAGACGGCAAAGGTTTGGTTGCGAATCGAGCGGCCGAGTTGGCCCAAGGTTACTGGGTGCCTCCTACTTCTTTGCACGAAGCAAAAATACGCGAGCAACCCATCGGACGCATCTTCCACACCATCACCAAGGGGAAGGGTAAAATGGGAGGCTACAGCTCCCAAATTAATCCTGAAGATCGTTGGTCGATCGCGTTGTACGTTCGAGCACTGCAGCGTAGCCGTAACGCGAAAATTGAAGACGTTCCAGAAGATCAGCGTGGAGCTTTGGGCAACCCTTAGCCCGCATGCTGTCCTGGAGTTATCCAACCCGAATCAAACAACTTGGATCAAACAACGATAAAGAATTGAGCTATGACGAGCGAAACGAGTAGTAACGATATCACCCTACCATCGTCTTGGAAGGCACTGCCAGCTCTATTGGTGGCCGTTGGCGCCGTGAGTTTGCTGCTGAGTGTCGGCCTCTGCTATTTGAACGCCGCTCCGGAGCATAAGGCTGCGGGTGTGAAGTTTTTTATGCACTCCTACCTGACGAATTACATGTACTGCCTCTCCTTTGGACTGGGAGCGCTTTTCTTTGTACTGGTTCAGTTTCTCTGCCGCGCCGGCTGGAGTGCCTCCGTACGACGGCTCGCTGAGATCATGGCTTCGACATTACCGTTGATGGCCATTTTGTTTCTTCCAATTCTGGTGATGGTACTGCTGACTCGCAGCACTTCGCTTTACGAATGGAATACGGCGACACCAGAAGGGCTGATCGCGGCGAAAAAAGGCTTTTTGAACGGCCCATTTTTTACTCTCAGATCCGCGATTTACTTTTTGGTCTTCATCGGTTCGGCTTACTTCGTGTACAGCAATTCTCGCCGGCAAGATGAGACCGGAGACGCAAGTATCACTTTGAAGATTCAAGCTTACAGCGGTCCTCTTATCATGCTGTATGCTTTGGCAATCTCTTTTGCTTCATTTGATTGGGTCATGTCCATCGATGCCGATTGGTACAGCACCATATTTGGAGTAATTATATTTGCTGGCAGCATGCTTGGATTCTTTTCCCTCTTGGCGATCAGCTGCATGCTCCTGCAACGCAACGGGAAATTGGTGAATTTTGTCACGACCGAAAATTATCACGACATAGCGAAATTCATGTTTGGATTCATTATGTTTTGGGCATATGTCTCATTTTCGCAGTACCTACTTTACTGGTACGGCGACATCCCAGAAGAAACCATCTGGTACGACCTTCGCATCAATAGCGGAAACGGTTGGGAATATGTAGCGATCGCATTGGTACTAGTGCATTTTGCTATTCCATTCCTCGGTTTGCTTTCCCGCCACGTTCGCCGCAACAAATCAGGTCTTTTCTTCTGGGCCTGCTGGTTGCTCATCGCTCATTGGATCGATTTGAGCTTTTTGATTCTCCCCAATGCGGGACCAGTTGAAGTTACCTATCTGCTTGGACATTTATTGTGCTTTATAGGAATGGTTTCCATCTTTTTGGCAATGCTGCTCCTCAAGGCTGGCAATGTCCCGTTGGTGGCTACACGCGACCCACGAGTTCCGGAAGCTCTTTCGTACCACAACATCATCGTTTGAGAAGGCCTTGTTGCTATGGCGCGTTACGACGATCTAAACACCAACTTCATCGCATTCTTTTCCGTGATCAGCTGCGGCTTGCTGCTCGCTGTCATCTTGGCGTTCCAGGCTTTTGCCTACCAGATAGAATATTCCGAGGAAGAACGAAAGCTTGCGGAAGGCGAATACAAGAAAGCCAACGAAACATTGAGTGAACAAACCAAATCGCTTAACGGTTCTAAGTGGGTGGAGGAGCCCGCAGCAGTAACCGATCCGGCGCAAAAGCCAGAAATGATCAATCGGCTAGAAATTCCAATCAAGCAGGCGATGGAGTTGATCCTGAAGGAAAATAGTCAACCGAAGCCAGAACCTGTACAGACATAACACTGCACAATAAATACCTGAACTAAAAGGCCCACGCATTTGTATCCCTTTCAGACGACGTTGAGATCGATCATGGCCCTGGTGGCCGGCCTTTTCGGCGTTCATGCGGTGGCGTCGAGTGGGAGCGTGGAAAATACGGAAAATGGAAAAAAGACCGCAAAGGCCTTGGTTTCAAAGTTCGACGATTTTGGGATTGATGAAAAACTGGGAGAGTCGGTTCCCCTGAATCTAATTTTTACCGGGGAAAACGGCAATCCAGTCACACTCGGCCAACTGATTGACGGCAAAAGGACAACGTTGCTCACGTTGAATTACAGTGATTGCCCGGGACTTTGTGTCGCCCAGTTGGATGGATTGACCGAATCGCTGAGGAAATTTGATTCCCTAGAGTTGGGACAAGACTTTCAGGTCATTACGGTAAGTATTGATCCGAAAGAGTCGCCGGGGCGGGCTGCCAGCACCAAGGCAAAATACGTTGGCGGTCTAGGACTGAAGCCCAATTTCGAAGGGTGGCGATTCTTGACGGGTGAACAGGCGGCCATTACGGCAATAGCTCAGTCGGTCGGTTTCCGGTACACCTGGGATCCGGTGTCGAAACGCTATAATCATTCGGCTGCGACAATTGTGCTGTCGCCCCAAGGTAAGGTAACAAGATATCTTTATTCACCGTCGATCGATCCGGCTACAATGAACCTGGCACTCGTCGAAGGTTCCCAAGGAAAATTGGGATCATCGATGGATGCATTCGCCCTGTGGTGTATGGCCTACGATCCGGAGTCAAATCGATACACGGCAGTCGGATTCAAGGTTTTGAGTTTAGGCGCAGCGGCATTTGTGTTGATGCTTTTGGGACTTACCGCACCGTTTTGGTTCTCCCAACGACGTTCCACCGAGCTAAATGTAGAATCTCAAACAAGCACAGAACAACAAGCACAGAGCATTGATGGTTAGTTATATGATGCAATCTTGGTTAATCGCAGATAAACCAGCGAGTTTTTGGTTCCCCGAGCAAGCCTCTACGTTTGCCGAAGAGGTTGATATTTTCTACACCTATATTCTTTGGATTTGCATTGCCTTCTTTGTGCCGATCGTGGGGGCGATGGTTTATTTCGTATGGAAATATCGTGAGCGACCTGGGTATAAAGGTTCGCCTGAGGCACTTCATAATAACGCCCTCGAAATCGCATGGACGGTGATACCGACGCTTATCGTTGTCTGGATTTTCGTGCGTGGCGTTTACGGCTACATCGACATGATGTCGCCCCCAACCGACACTTATGATATCCAAGTGACGGCCAACCAGTGGAATTGGATTTTCAAGTATCCCAACGGGGCCATCAGCAACGACCTCAACGTGCCCATCGGTGAAAATGTTAAATTGATTATGCGTTCTGAGGATGTGATCCACAGTTTGTATGTTCCCGCCTTCCGAGCGAAAACAGACATTGTACCTGGCCGTCTGAACATCATGTGGTTCCGAGCGATCAAGGAAGGCTCATTCGATTTGTACTGCACCGAGTACTGCGGTACGAAACACAGTCAAATGCAAGCCCTGGTAGTGGTTCAGTCGCGAGAGAAGTTCGATGCTTGGTTAGCGGAAGCCTCCAAACCACCCGAGGATCCAGTAGAGTGGGGCAAGTGGCTTTATGAGCGGCAGGGTTGCAAAGGTTGCCATTCGATCGACGGAAGTATCGTGGTTGGCCCTTCATTCAAAGGTTCTTTCGGCACCTCAATGGACATGAGCGATGGTGGCAAAGTGCAGATGGACGAAGTCTACATCCGCAACTCGATCTTGAATCCTCAGAGCCAAGCTCGGGCTAACTTTGCCGCTAAGATCAATCAGATGAACTCGTATGCAAACAAGCTTAAAGAAGATGAGATTTCAGCGTTAACGGCGTTTATTAAAAGTTTGAAATAGTCCATCGATTCGCTTGGCTTGCCATCGCAGCCAAGCTTTTTTGGACCGCAATTATATATTTGTCGGAGAGTAGAGATGAGTGCTGTTGTCACCCCCGGAAGTGTGCAGACTGCGGATCAATCGCAGTCCCAGCGACCAGACCCGAACTACCTAACTCACACCAAAGGTTTTCTTAGTTGGGCGCTGACACTTGACCATAAACGCATCGGTTTGATGTATTTGGTCGGAATACTTAGCAGTTTCTTGCTTGGCGGAATCCTCGCTTTACTGCTGCGTTCCGAATTGTTTTGGCAAGGTGAGAATCTTTTTAACAACGACCAATACAACCAGTTATTTACGCTTCACGGCGCGGTTATGGTGTTTTTGTTTATTATACCTTCCGTCCCTGCAGCCCTAGGTAATTTCTTGGTCCCCGTAATGCTGGGAGCCAAAGACGTCGCCTTTCCTCGATTAAATTTGGGTAGCTTTTACCTCTGGGTGACAGGTGCTGCGTTTTTCCTCATCGCTCTGTTCTCCACTGGATTGGATACCGGGTGGACTTTCTACACGCCCTACTCGACCACCACTCGCGGTCCGGTGGTTGCCGCAACGATGGGTGTGTTCATCCTTGGATTTAGCTCGATTTTCACCGGTCTAAACTTTATCGTTACCATCAACACGATGCGTCCCCCTGGGATGACCTGGTTTAGAATGCCGTTATTCTTGTGGGCTACCTACGCAACTTCCATTATTCAGGTTCTGGCGACTCCCGTTCTGGGGATCACCGTGTTGCTTCTGGCCGCTGAAAGAATTTTGCACATCGGAATTTTCGATCCAGCCTACAACGGTGATCCAGTTGCCTTCCAACACTTCTTCTGGTTCTACTCCCATCCAGCGGTTTACATCATGATTTTGCCCGCGATGGGTATCATCAGTGAATTGATGTCCGTGCACAGCCACAAAGCAATTTTCGGATATCGCCTCATCGCTTACAGTTCCGTGGCGATCGCTCTGTTCGGCTTCCTGGTTTGGGGGCATCACATGTTCACCTCCGGTATGGCCGAAGTTACAACGATCATCTTCAGTGCTTTGACCTTTACCGTTTCGATCCCCTCAGCGATCAAAGTATTCAACTGGCTTTTCACCATGTATCAAGGAACTGTCTCTTTGGTGACTCCCATGTTGTACGCTCTATCGTTCCTGTTCCTTTTCACGATAGGTGGCTTGACAGGTCTGCCCTTAGGAGCTCTCGCGACAGACCGCCACCTTCACGATACGTACTTCGTAGTGGCTCACTTCCATTATGTGATGATGGGTGGTACCCTGATCGCATTCCTTGGAGGCTTGTTCCACTGGTGGCCCAAGATGATTGGAAAAATGTACAACGAACTCGGTGGCCAGATCTCTGCGGTCATTGTTTTCATTGGATTTAACCTTACCTTCCTACCACAGTTCGTGATGGGAAGTCGCGGAATGCCTCGACGTTACGCTCAATACGATCTAGAGTTTCAGTTTCTACACCAGGTTTCTACGATTGGCGCGTTTTTGCTCGGGTTGGGATTGTTTGTGGCTGCCGGAGTTTTGTTCCATTCACTCTTCCGCGGCCGTAAAGCTCCAGCGAATCCTTGGGGCGGTGATACCTTGGAGTGGCATTGCGAATCTCCACCACCGTTCTATAACTTCCTCCGTCCACCCGCAGTGAAGGACCCATACGATTACAGCCGTCTAGTCTATGACAATCGTATTGGCGGTTATGTTGAACGTCCGGAAGACCGTGTGAGCGGTTCTCATAAATAACCTAATGCTCGCGAAGGGCTAGTTGATGTCAGCTACTGAATTAGACGCAAACCATAATCATTCCCATGTCCAGGATGGTCACGCTCATGATGACCACGGTCACGATCATGATCATCCTGCGTGGCTGGCGCATCATTTCGATGATGCCGAGCAACAGTTTGACTCTGGGAAACTCGGAATCTGGCTCTTTTTGATCACGGAAGTGTTGTTTTTCAGCGGCATGTTCTGCGCGTATTCGCTGTACCGGAGCTTGCACCCGGAGATTTGGGTCTTTGCAAGTCAGTTTCTCAATGAAACGCTCGGTGCGATCAACACTGGCGTTCTGCTCTTCAGCAGTTTGACAATGGCATGGGGTGTTCGCTGTGCAATGCTCGGACAAAACCGAGGTGTTGTCGCTTGTACCGGGATGACAATCGCATGTGCGGCAATCTTTTTGGGCGTCAAGGCTGTCGAGTACAGTCACAAGTTTGACCTCGGCTTGTTGCCTGGCGCGTTGTATGTTCCTCAAGTAGCTCACCCCGAACACCATGAAGGATTGTCCAAATGGCTGATCTATTTCATGATCGTGCCCGGTATTTTGCTCGTAGGTTTGACGGCTTGGTACGGCCAAGCGGTTGCGACCGCCAACGCTGTTCAAAAACAAATTGCTGGTCCGTTAGCCGTTAGCGCTTTGTGCTTCTTTTTGGGTGTCGGGCTAGGACAGTACCTCGAGTCGGGTGAAGCTGCCGAGCATGGGAGCGGTCATTCAGTCACACACGGTGACGGACATAGCGATGCATCTCATACCGACGCCTCGCACAACTCGGCTGAGTCTCATGGCGGAGCGGAAAAGCACGCTGCGGATCACAGCCAGGATGGTGCCAATAAAGATGGTGCCAGTAAGGATGGGCATGCAGATGCAGCCACTGCGGTAGCGGCGACCAGTCCCAGCACACCGGTCGCGTCGGCAGCAGCAGCGGAGATTGTTTCACCCGATGTGAATAAGCCGGGTGCTGCAGGCCTCTTTTTTAGTATTTATTATTGCATGACGGGTATTCACGCGATTCACATCATCGCAGGTATCGGCGTCTTGGCTTGGATTTTGGTTAAGGCAGCCCAAGGGCAGTTCCACTCAGAATATTTTGGTCCAGTTGACTATGTGGGTCTGTATTGGCACTTGGTTGACTTTATTTGGATATACCTATTCCCGTTATTGTATTTGATCAACTAGCGGACGGGTTTAGGTGTTTGTCCAATCCTTAAGACTCACATATTCGAAATCATTCGGTTTAGGTTGAATCATGGCTCACTCACACGCTGCCCATCACGATGATCCACACAAGCCATCCGAGCATGAGCACGCAGCACATGCTCACGGGCATCATGCTCACGGGCATCATGCTCACGGGCATCACGGGCATCACGGGCATCACGGTTTTGCACACCCATCGCCGATATGGCAACTGTTGGCCGTATTTTTCGCGCTGCTGGCTTTAACTGTTGCCACCGTGTATCAATCGACGCTCGACTTGGGTGATATGGAAATTTGGGCGTCACTTGCGATTGCTACCATCAAAGCGGCCTTGGTGATTTTGTTCTTCATGCACATGATCCATGACAAACCATTTAATATCATTATGTTCCTTGGGACATTGATTTTTGTCGCGTTGTTTTTAGGCTTCACCTTAATGGATGCACATGGTTACAAGGAATTGATCGAGCTGGATTCGATCAAACCAAAGTAAACGACCTCGCGGCGGGTGACTCAAAAGATTTCAAGCATAGGGCCTTACACAAGGCCCTTTTTTTTTGCGACAATACAAACGAGGAGATTGATTGCTTAGCCTTTAGTGGTGGAGATTGCTTGCATGAAACGCCGAATGGTTCTGTTGACCGAGGGTCACTCGAATCCGCATACCGCTAAAACGGCGGCAGGGCTTTTAAGATATTGTCCCGATGAATGCGTTGGAGTGATTGATAGTCATCTGCACGGGCAAGATGTGGCACCTTTTTTAGGATCCGGCGAAGGCTTCAAGTTTGTCTCTGCGCTGGCGGAAGTACCTGATGCCAATACGCTCGTCATCGGTATTGCCCCACCCGGTGGCAAGATCCCAGGTGCGTGGCGCCCCATTATCTTGGGTGCGATCCAGAAGGGACTCAACGTACTGAGTGGCTTGCATGACTTTCTCAATGACGATCATGAGTTCCGAGAAGCTGCCGAAAAACGGGGTGTGCATCTGATCGATGTGCGTCGCAATCACTTTAAAGAGATTTCGCGTCGACGTGGCTTGAGCAATAACTGTTTGCGGATTCACACGATAGGGCATGATTGTAGTATTGGCAAAATGGTCGTCAGCCTCGAGGTTTCCCGCGGCCTTGAAAAACGGGGGATCGATTCGCATTTTATCGCGACAGGTCAAACGGGGATCATGATCGCCGGATCCGGCTTGCCCTTGGACTGTATTGTGGCGGACTTTGTCGCCGGCGCGGCAGAGCAATTAGTGCTTGAGAACCAACATCATTCCGTTGTCGTGGTGGAGGGGCAGGGGAGTATTGTCCACCCATCGTACTCAGGAGTAACGCTGAGCCTACTGCATGGTTGCCTGCCGCATGCATTGATACTCTGTTTCGAAGCTGGCCGAGCCTCGGTCGGCGGAATCGATCACGTTCCGATTCCCGAATTGCGTAGAATTGCTGAACTCTTTATGGCGATGGCAACGATCCATCAACCATGCGAAATCATCGGTATCGGGATGAATGGTCGAAAGGTGAGTCCGCAAACTGCAAAAGAGATCGCGCAGCGAATCGAAGAGGACATGAATCTTCCTGTTGTGGATGTGATCCGCGACGGCGCCGAACGGCTGATCGATGCAGCGGAACAGTTTTATCATGCTGGCCGTTGGCGTCATTTCGGAATGTAAACTCGGATTGCGAGTACTGGCACAGGATTGAGGTGAACCTTTGAAGATTACAACCCATTTATTCGATTTGCCTTTGCGCGATCCATTCACCATTGCCCGTGGGACTGCGACCTCTCAACCCACGATGGTTGTGGAACTTGCCGATGGGGATCTGCGGGGCTATGGCGAAGCAACCTCCAACGATTTCTATGCTGCGTCGATTCCGACAATGCTTCAAGATTTGCGCCACGTACAGCAAGTATTGCCGACTCTAGTTTGGGATACACCTGAAGTATTGTGGGATTTGCTTGATCCCATATTGGGTCACAATCGTTTCGCCCAAGCCGCCCTCGATATGGCCGCTTATGATTTATGGGGAAAGAAGCTGGGCAAACCCGTATGGCATCTCCTCGGTCTAGATCCCACGGCAGGTCCGCAAAGTTGCTACACACTCGGCATCGACACCAAAGATGTGATGCTCAAAAAAATGCAAGCCATGCCAGGCTGGCCGATCTACAAAATCAAATGCGGCACTCCTCACGATCTGGAAACGATCCGATTCTTGCGTGAACACTCCGCAGCTATCTTTCGCGTCGATGCCAACTGTGGCTGGAAACCCGAACAAGTCGTTGAGATGGCAACGCAATTGAAACAGTTGGGCGTTGAATTTATCGAGCAACCGCTCCCGGTAGAACAGTGGAGCGAAATGGCGAAACTCAAACCGCAGAGCCCCTTGCCTTTGATGGCGGATGAAAGTTGCCCAGTGCTCGATTCGGTTGCGCGTTGCGCGGAGGGTTTCCACGCGATCAACATTAAATTGGTTAAATGCGGTGGGGTTACCCCAGCCCGTCGAATGATTCAAAAAGCCCGCGAACTTGGACTTTTGATCATGGTCGGTTGCATGACAGAGTCTAGCATTGGTATTTCGGCAGCCGCTCAACTGAAACCCCTTCTCGACTTTGCCGATTTGGATGGCGCCGTTTTGCTAAAAGAGGATTTAGCCCATGGTGTTCGAGTCGAAAAAGGTTCCATTTATTTGAGCGATGCTCCCGGCAATGGTGTCTCGCTGAAAAACGATTTAGACCATCTGCGGATTCGCACAGCAAGTTGATACGGTTCGATTGGACGTTGATCGCCTTTTAGAAATGGATGGATACGATGAGCAATACTGTCCGTGTACCAGCTCGAAATGAGATCGCAGTCGAGGATACCTGGGATCTTTCCAGTCTTTATAAAGACACTCACAGCTGGGAAAAGGACCTCAAAAAACTCGAACAGTTCCAAAAACAGTATGAGCCATTTCGCGGAACAATGAAGCGATCGGCCGAGCGAGTGGCCGAATTCTTGAAATTCGATTTGCAGGTGGATCGTATTGCAGAACGTGTGGGCACATACGCTCAACTACGCACGACTGAAGATCAAGCCAATGATGAAGCGAAAGCTTTGTTTGCGCGGTATCAGACCACCGTCATGAAACTGGCCCAGGCCGCGTCCTTCTTCCGGCCTGAAATTCTATCGCTACCTGCTCAAACATTGAAAGAATACTTGCAAGCGGACGCCCTAAAACCTTACCGGCTGTTGCTGGAACGAATCATTCGCTTCAAAAAACATACCTTATCGCAAAAAGAAGAGGAACTCATTTCTTTGCAGGGCGAAATGGCCTCTACGGCCAACCAAGTCTTTCGCCAATTGAATGATGCGGATATGAAATTCGGCATCGTGAAAAATGAATCTGGCGAACAGGTAGAACTGTCCCATGCCACCTATTCTCAATTCATGATAAGCCCGAAAAGAGCTATTCGAAAAGCGGCTTTTGAAAAATATTACGCTGGCTTCGAGTCGTTCGAAAATACCTATGCGTCTTGCTTGATCGGCAGCATTCACAACGATGTCTTTTACGCTCGGGCGAGAAAATATTCGTCTTGCCTGGAAGCGGCCCTGTTCCCCGATAACGTCCCGCTATCGGTATACAACAATCTCATCGCCACCACCCGGCAACACTTGCCCACCACCTATAAATACTTCGAAATACGTCGGCGAAAAATGGGACTGAAAGATATCCATCATTACGATACCTATGTCCCCATCCTCACCGCCCAAGAATCAGAGCGGTCTTGGCAGGATAGCGTACAACTCATTCTAAAAGCACTGCAACCGCTCGGGAGCGACTATGGTCGCGTCCTAGAGAAAGGTCTCAAGGGTCGCTGGTGCGACCGCTATCCAAACCAAGGAAAACAAAGCGGTGCATTCAGTTGCGGAAGTTTTGATGGCGATCCGTACATCCTGATGAACTATAAACCCAAAGTCCTGAATGATGTTTTTACACTCGCCCACGAGGCGGGCCACTCCATGCACTCGTACTACTCCGCTAAATCTCAACCCTACCAGTATTACAACTACACCATCTTTGTGGCCGAGGTCGCCAGCACTTTTAACGAACAATTGCTGAGCCACCACATGATCCAAAACGCTCAATCCAAAGAAGAGAAGGCCTATTTGATCAATCATGAAGTCGACAGCATTCGCGCGACCATGGTACGCCAAACAATGTTCGCTGAATTCGAGAAACGAACCCACGAAATGGCTGAAGCGGGTGAACCGCTAACAACCAACTCCCTCAAGAGCGAGTATCGCAAGCTTCTCGAAGGATACTTTGGACCGAACTTCCAAATCGATACCCAACTCTCCTTGGAATGCCTCCGCATCCCCCACTTTTATCGAGCTTTTTACGTCTATAAGTATGCGACAGGACTGGCAGCCGCAATCGCGTTATCTCGACGCGTTCTCGAAGGAGGTACTCGCGAATTGAAGGATTACCTCAGATTCCTGCAAAGCGGGTCCTCCAAAGACCCGCTGGATCTACTGAAAGATGCTGGAGTCGATATGACCACGCCAGAGCCAGTCGATATTGCACTGAAACATTATCAACATCTGATCACCCAGCTCGATGAACTCATCTAGCCGGCGTTTCCAAGACTCAAACAAAATGGAGATTACCACTTCGTTTTTTCCAGGGAACTGCGTTAGCTTTACCGAGCACTAGTGAATTGGTGCCGCCGCCTGCTCATCCAACGCTCGCTTGACAAGCGATCAAGCGAGCGCGTTGGTTTTCTTTGCAAGGCGAGTCCGATCCTCTGCTGCTTCGATCGAGTTACAAGGAACTTTCCAGCAAGAGTCTGAGCTTGCGAAGTTCTTGCCGGATATCCATACCTTCCATAGGCGTCATCTGAATGCCAAGGGCCCGCTCATAATGAACTCGCTGCAAGAGAGTGATCAGCCGAGCATACTCCATTTCTCCCTGGCCAACTCGAACTTGCAACTGATCTTTCTTGGAATCTCGCAAATGAACATGCAAGACATACTTCATCAGTTTGTCATAGTTCTTATGGCGATGCGGTCCCACCCAAAAATGACTTGGGTCCAGAGTCAGCCCTAAACCGGTGACATTGTCGCAGAGATTCTTGACCGTATCCGGATCCTCGCTGAGACAACCAACTTCGGTCTTAAGAGCAACTCGCGCTCCCTCTCCCTCCGCTATCGTCACCAACTTCTGCAGCCGCTCGATCTCTTCGTTAAAGGGAGTTCCCAGTTCCGAAGAAGGCACCGTCAGAATGACGACTCTAGTGGCTTTGGCAAATCGGCAAACCGTTTTAAATCGGGAATAGTACTCCTCTCCCGTTGCGTCGATTCGGACACTGTAGCTGCAGATGTCCAATCGATGGGTATCGCGACACAATTCCACCGCTCGATCGAATTGTTCTTCGAGTCGTTTGGGGGGCATTTGTATCTGATCATCGTGCAGCGCAATCTCGACTGTTGAAAACTCGAGATCTTGAAGCAATGAAATTACATCCGGAATAGGTACATCCGGGAAACAATCCGTAGACGCGGAAACGAACACTGAGCCGACTCCTTTTTCGTTCGATTCTCGGCAATTTTAAACCAGTCCCCCAAATTATCGTCTTGTTTCGGTTGTGGCAACACCATGCCACGTCCCCCTCCCGCTTCCGACTGGTAAAAACCGTACTTTTTAGGAAACCGCTTGCTAGCAATCGTTATCTTTCTTAGGTGACAACGGACCTCTTTTAGTGTTCAATAGAGAAGTTGACCCGCCTAAACTGCTGCTCTCGCTGATCTGGAGTCCCCCAGCATGCCGACTCGAATCACTTCCATTTCATGGATGCTTCGTCCGCTCATCTCCATTTCCCTTGGCATACTGGCGTTTCCGTGCGTTGCCAGTTTTGGCGACGAACCGCCGAGTTCCCAACCTTTGGCTGCCGATCGAGCCAGCGAACCGAGTTCGCCCGCAGCTTGGTATGGCGAAGGAGTTCGTCCCACCGATGCTCGCACTCCGGAACAGGAACGCCAGGGTTTTCATCTACCCGCGGGCTTTGTCATCGACTTGGTGGCTGCGGAACCTCAGATATCCAAGCCGCTCAACATGGCGTTTGATGCGCGGGGAAGATTGTGGGTCACAGATACACTCGAATATCCCTATCAGGTTCCACCAGGTCAACCTGCCCGCGATACGCTGCGAATTCTTGAGGACTCCGATGGAGATGGTCAATTCGATCGTTCCACTACATTTGCAGATAATCTCAATATTCCCATCGGCATTCTCCCCTACGGCGATGGGGCGATTTGTTTCAGCATTCCCAATATTTGGTATCTGCGCGATACCGATGGAGATGGAAAATGCGATGTCCGGGAAAAACTGCTCGGCCCATTCGATACCAGCCGAGATACTCACGGCATGGTCAACGCGCTTCGTCGTGGTGACGATGGGTGGATTTATGCATGCCATGGCTTCAACAATCAATCTACGGTGGCTGGTAAAGATGGTCACAAGATCACTTTAATTTCCGGGAACACTTTCCGTTTTCGCCCGGATGGAAGTCGTGTCGAAATTGTTTCGCTTGGCCAAGTCAATCCGTACGGCATGGACCGCGATGAACGAGGCCAATATTACACGGCCGATTGCCACAGCAAACCTATTACTCAAGTGATTGCGGGGGCTTGCTATCCCAGCTTTGGCAGGCCACATGATGGCCTAGGCTTCGCACACAGCATGATGGATCATCTCCATGGCAGCACGGCCATTTGCGGCTTGGTCTTTTATCAGGGGAAACAGTTCCCAGAAATTTTCCAAAACTCTTTTATCAGTGGCAACGTGATGACCAGTCGGCTCAATCGCAACTCGCGCAAACGCGTTGGTACCACAGAGTATGCGTTGGAGCAGGGTGACTTCATGACCAGCGACGATACTTGGTTTAGACCCGTCGATATTCGCTTGGGGCCAGATGGCGCCCTGTATGTCGCCGACTTTTACAACAAGATCATTGGACATTATGAAGTTCCGCTTCCGCATCCAGGTCGAGATCGTTTCCGAGGTCGCATTTGGCGTATTCGCTACGCTCCCCATGGCGAAACTCCATCGCCGGTAGCATTAACCTTGAATACACAAACTCCGAAAGAACTGGTCCATTATTTGAGTTCCGAAAACGCAACACTACGCCAGTTAGCTTTGGATCAACTGACCGATCGATGCGGCCAAGCTTCTACAAGCGACCTGCTCGCGTCCTTGAATAGCGAGTCGGTACATGCCCGATATCTCTCTATGTGGGGCTTAGCTCGCCTCGGCGTACTGACCGATCCATCGATTTCTCAACTGGCTCAAGACGCTTCCCCCTTGGTACGACTGCATGTCGCCAAAGTGCTAGGCACTCTACCACTAGGCGACCAAACCAATAAGTCAACCGATATCCTCTTAAGCTATCTGAACGACCAAGATGCTGACGTCGTGCGAACCGCAGCGGAGAGTTTGGGCAAGGGAAATTCTTCTGCAGCCTGCATTCCGCTGCTGCAGAAACTTCAAGAGGCCAATCAACACTCTTCTGATAAAACCCAAGATACCGTACTCACCCAAACGCTTCGCATTGCCCTGCGAAATCTTTTTCTAAACGCCGAAACTCGCCAATTACTTATCCAGGCCTGGAGCAACGATGCCAAATTACCGGAAGAGTTTCGATCGCTCAAACTTTCTGAGAAATACGCGCCCCTCATTTTTTCTATCCTGCATGGTGTGGCGCACCCAGATTCCGCTTTGTTACTTCAACAAGGTCTCGTCAGCGGCTTATCTAACCAGCCGGGCGAATTGGAATCATTGCAGCATATTGCAAAGTGGAGTCCTCCGGAGAACCTTGCCAGCCTGATTGACTGGATCGCGAAAACCTATGATCAGACGCCACAACGGCAACTTCAAATGCTACAAAACATCGAAAGCGGCTTATCCGCTCGCGGTCTCGATCGCCCCGTCGCAGTTCGACAGTGGAGCAAAGGCTTAGCTGTCCGCTTGCTAAATCCCTGGCTGAACAATCCATCGTCCTCCACTCCAGCGATCAGCTGGGGTGTCGATACGGGTGAAGTGTGGAACAACGAAAACAGACACTGCGACGATGGAGTCGATTACACTGATTTCCGCAGCAGTTTAACCCGTGGGGAGGCCTACGTGGGAACTTTGAGAACATCGGTTTTTTCTTCACCAGAGAAGCTCTCCTTCTGGCTGGTAGGCCATAACGGATTTCCAGATCAATCCGATAAAAAGACCAATCGCTGTGAACTGGTCGCCGCCGATAGCGGCGAAGTTTTAAAAACGGAATTTCCACCCCGCAGCGATATCGGTCGACAGATCACTTGGGATTTGTCCTCTTGGCAAGGACGCCCCGTTTTCGTTCGCTGCATCGATGGGGACAATGCTACGGCTTATGCCTGGATCGCTGTCGGCCGATTTTCTCTTTCATCACTTAATCCGGATGGAGCGATAAATGATGTGCGCGATGCCTTGCGAGTCATCTCGCGTTATTCGCTGGAAGAATTAAAACCCGAAGTTCAGAAAATCGCCTCCTTGCCTAAACTCGACGAAAAAAGCCAACTGGAAGCTCTTGCCGTTGTGGCGCAAATCGACCATCGCCCTCTGCTGCAAAGCTTCGCTGAATTCGCCTCGCAAGATTTAAACCTCGCCGAAACTTGGAACCAAGCGCTGCAGAAAAGTCTCAGCCTCGATGGCGAGCCTTATCAGCAATGGCTAAAGTCAGAACTTCCTTTGCTCATCAAGACGCTCACCTCTCGGCAACAAACAAATCTCGTCAAAACGCTCGCAGTACGCTCACCTAATGCCGAATGGATTGCCGAGTCTTTTGAAGCGGGACTGCTCAGCAACGCGGTTCTGCGGGACCAAACATTGCGTGAACTTCTTAAAGGCTTATTCAAAAATACCAGGAATGCGAATCGTTGGGCAAAGATCAATGACTCCCTTCCCAGTGAAGATGAAGCGACCTTAAAACGCTGGAGCCAACTCGTATCGGCAACGCTTCCCGAAAGCGGAGATAACTCGAAAGGCAAATCGATCTTCGTCGAAAAATGCTCGCAATGCCATCAACTCGGCGGGCAAGGAAAATTGGTTGGCCCACAATTAGATGGAGTTGGCAAGCGAACCCAGGAAAGATTGCTGGAGGATATCCTGCTGCCCAATCGCAATGTCGACCACGCTTTTAGAACATCGACATTACTGCTCGAAGATGGCAGCGTATTGGTTGGTTTGGTGCGCAATGAAACCGATGAGGCTCTCAACCTCATCGATGGCGAAGGCAAAGAACAAACCATCCCCATCGCGGACATCACCGAACGCAAGCAAAATGCGCAATCCGTGATGCCCGGCAATTTTCACGAAGTCTTGGATGACAGCGCGATTTTAAATCTCCTGAATTTCCTCAAAAGCCAACCCTAAAGCAAACCATTATCTGGCTACGGTTCAACCACGTCATCAGTAACAGCCCCCCCTAATTGCCCCGCAAAAACTGAAAAAATTGATCTAGTCGGAAAGGAAGAGATTTTCTACGATCGCGGCGTAAGTCTCGTGGTTCATGGAGGAATATCGTGCAAACGATCAAAACCGCCGCCGTAGTCGTGTTGATGATGACCGTCCTTTACGGCATCTTTATTGCCCTCAGTAGCAACGAACCCGCTTTGCCCCCTGGCTTGGCGGATTTCGCCTTGAATGAGCCTAGTATGGATATTGAATTGGGTGAGCCAGTCGATGGCGATAACCTAATTCCCGCAGTTCCACTGGCAGCGACAACTCCTGGTGGTAGCAAGGAACTCGGGACAAACGAATTGGCCATCCCACAAAATGGAGGGCCCGAAATGCTTGAGAACCTCGGCGTGCGAGAGCCCAATACGACCGAGAAAACCGAGAGCGGCAACTTGGTTGATATCCCCAAGGGCGATAATCTTCCTCGGGCTGATACGGCCACAAATCCAGAAAATGTTCGCACGACTTCTCAACCCGAGGAGGATTTGTTGCGTCAAGACAACCCAAGATCTTTTTTGCCCGTCTCGACACCTCTCCCTAATTCGAATCGATCCGATGCCCCGGCAAGCGAGGTTGGCAACAATCGCTCCACAGTTCCCTCAGCTCAGGGCCCAGCGACTGACGCCGCGCCGTCCGGCGGCAGCCTCATTCCTGCTCCACCCCAGTTGGCCTCACCGGGTTCTAGCCCAAGTTTGCCAAGCCTTGAATCCGGTAGTGCGACGCCCCTAAGTGCGTTAACCGACAATCGAACATCGGTTCCCGGTGGTCTTCCCACCTCCACCCCCGACGCCATCGCCAAGCCAGCAGAAGTTACTTTGGCCGAAACCAGTTATGCAGAAGCCAAAGCAAAGGCCCTTGAAAAAGCTCGCGAAGGGAAACTGAAAGAAGCATTGCTTCAAATGAGTTCGTGGTTTGATCGTGCGGAGCTCACTTACGAGGAAAAAGCGGACCTTATCAATTTACTCAATGCTCTGGCTGCGGAAGTCATTTATTCCCGCCGACATTTCCTGGAAACCTCCTACAAAGTGGGACCGCGCGAATCGCTGGAAGACATTGCCAAACTTCATGGCATCAGCACCGAATTGCTGGCAAACATCAATCAGGTTCCACCGCCGTACGTTTTGCTGCCGAATACGGAATTGAAAGTCTTGAGAGGTCCATTTCGAGCGGAGGTCAATCTGACTACGAAAGAGCTGACACTTTATCTGGATAACATGTTTGCTGGACAATTCCCCCTGTCGCTGGGATCGGACATGAAGGAAGTCGATGGGGGCTTTAATGTCATGAGCAAGCAGACCAATCGAAATTATTATGCAGCCAATGGCGGCACGGTCAGCCATGCAGATCCCAATAATCCTTATGGTAAATATTGGATCGATCTGGGCCAGGACTTATGCATCCACAGTTCGCCCGCTGCCGAAAATAGTCCGCTGAGCAATGCGGGTTGCATCAGCCTAAGCCCACGAGACGCAGAAGATGTGTACAATATTCTGACGGTTGGTTCTAAAGTCACCATTACAAAATAGATCAGAATAAAGCATGTACAACGCGGCTGAACTCAAATCTCTCATCGAAAAGTTTGCCCTAAAATTTGGACAGTTTCAATTAGCCAGTGGGAAGATCGGTTCTTACTATCTCGACTGTCGACAAGTCACATTGCATCCACAAGGCGCCAATCTTATCGGAGCGGGCTTTCTGGAATTGATGTCAGGTCAACTACCCGATGCTGTTGGGGGTATGGCGATTGGAGCTGATCCGATCACCGGAGCAGTGATTACACTGGCTGGCCAAAAAAATATCCCCATTCATGGTTTTATCGTTCGAAAAGAAGCTAAAGGGCACGGCATGGGACGACAGGTGGAAGGCCCAGTGCAACCCGGTATGCGAGCGGTGATTGTGGAAGATGTCGTGACCAGCGGCGGCAGCGCACTGCAAGCAGTTGATGCGGCAGCCGCATTTGGATTAAAAATCGACACCATCCTAGCTGTCGTTGATCGTCTTGAAGGTGGTCGTGAAACCATTGAAAACCGCGGTCTTAAGCTACACACTTTATTCACCGTCCGAGATTTCGGAATCAACGCGTAGCATGGAAACTAAGCTGCATCGGCAACTGAAAGAACTCTATGCCGCAACTGCCAGCCAGATCGAAGTTCGTTTTGAAGGCTACATCATCGATGCGATCTCTCACCAAGGTGAATTGATCGAAGTCCAACATGCACCTCTCGGCTCGATTCGTCGCAAGTGTGAAGATCTGTTGGAGTTGCATCCGCTTCGAGTTGTTAAGCCTCTCATTGAGCGTAAATGGATCGTGGGCCTGAAAAATAAATCAGGCCCAATACTCCGCAAAAGGCTCAGTCCCAAAAAAGGAAGGCTTATCGATATTTTCGTGGAACTCACGCATTTTGTTCCCGTATTTCCTCATCCTCGCTTAACCCTTGACATTCCATTGATCGATACCGAAGAGTGGCGCTATCCGGTAACGCGTCGCTGGGGCAAACAGTTTCGTGTTCAGGATCAGTATTTGTTGGACGTCCATCAAACGATTCGACTTCGGACAGCCACCGACCTTTTAACACTTCTCCCGATCGAATCCATTCCCGAGGTTTTTCATACTCAGGACCTGGCAAAATCTCTTGCCTGCCCACGCTGGCTGGCTCAGAAGATCGCGTATTGCTTGCGGCAAACCCAATTAACAAAAGTTGTCGGCAAAAATGGCAATGCGATGCTCTATCAACTGCAACCAGCTGCTTGAGGCAAATGCTGCATCAGATAACGAACAACGGGGAGTGATAAAGTATTACCTGCCAGGCTCCACTGTTTTTTTAACGAACTAGAACCATCCAATTTGAAACTGGATGGAAACCCAAGCAATCGCAGCATCTCTTCTGGAGAGAAGCGGCGATATCTGTCAGGCTCAAACTCGACGTACGAGCCTGATCCAGAAGATGCCACGCCGTAACTGGATCCGAAGCAGGCAGTCGGTTCCTCATCGCGCGCCGATGTCAATCGATCCAGACTTTTGCCAAAGCGTTCCATAAACGATTCCGGCACTCTGAGTTCCGCCGAGAGCTCCTGTGTGATCAGTTCCCGCCACTTCAGTTGATAGCTTGGCGGTGTTCTCCAGATCGGTAATCGCTGGGTGCTAGCCATCAAATAAAATCGCGGTCTGCGATTTGGCCAGCCCCAATGACTAGGACAAACTTCTAGCGTTTGCCATTGGTAGGCGGTTTGCTGCAAAATCCTCTGCAATCGTTCGAACATCTCGCTTTTGGCAAAACCCACCACGTTCTCAAGTAATATCCAGCGAGGTCGCAATCGGGGTATCAAAGAGATCAGATTCTCAAGTCCTCGACTTCGAGGATCCTTACGATCGCGGCGATGTCCGCGCCGCGAGTAGGGTTGACAAGGGGGAGACATCCACCAAGCATTAGCTTGCAATGTCTCCAGCCAGTCTGAGCCCAGGCTCTCGAGAGACTTATTGTAGTAAGCGTGCGAAAAGTTGAGCTGGTAAACTTTTTTGGCCGCTTGATCGATATCGATCGCCGCAACAATCTCATGCCCTTCACAGCACGCTGCAAAGCCACCGATTCCCGCGAAAAATTCAATAAAGCGGAGCCTCTCGGCTGACTGACTTGGTTCGCTCACTGTGCGATGAACCTCAGACCTACAAACGCGATCATTTGCTTCAAATCCGTCGCTCGAATTTTCTCAAACCCAAGCCGTCTTATTGCTTAAGGTTCCGCTCCAGAAAATCGGTCATCATTTGGTGCATGTGTCGACGTTGTTGGGGATCGACGATTCCATGCCGATTGCGCGGATAAATCATCAGCTCAAATGGTTTACCCGCCTTCTGTAACGCATGTGCGAGTTGCATGCTATTGGACATGTGCACGTTATCATCAATCTCGCCATGGATAATCAGCAATCGACCATGTAAATCCTTGGCAGCCTCAACAACGGAACTTCTCTTGTAGCCTTCAGGATTGTTTTGGGGAGTATCCATATAGCGTTCGGTATACACAGCATCGTAGTTTCGCCAATCGGTCACTGGAGCACCTGAAATTCCCGCTTTGAACAATTTGCTGTGTGTCAACGCATAACCGGTGAAGTAGCCACCATAACTCCAGCCCCACACTCCAATTCGATTGGCATCTCCCCAGGGCTGCGCTGCGACCCACTTGGCTGCATCTTCCAAATCTCGCAATTCGACTTCGCCCAGTTTGCGGTGTATGGGCCATGTATCTCGACCTCCCGGCCCGCGCGAAGCGCGGTTATCGCAAAGCATAACCACGTAGCCGAGTTGGGCCAAATATTGATGCCACCAATAATTACCCTCCTGGAATCGATTGACAATCGTTGAATTTTGCGGCCCACCATACACATGAAACAATACGGGATACTTTTGATCTGGATTTCGAAGATCGACTCCTGGAGGAGCAATAATCATTGTCTGTAAGGTCATACCATCGCGAGCTTGTATGGTTCCAAGGATAGGTGGTTGGGCGGCCAAGAACTTGTATCGATCAATCGTGGTCGCCGAAAGCGTTCGAATCAACTCTCCCTTGGAGGATTTCAAGTCTAAACGAGATGGCGATGAAATACTGCTATGTCGGTCCAGGAAAAACTGACCGGACGGATCAACATCGCAGCGATGCGTTCCCGCCTCTGTAGTCAATCGTGTAACCTGCTTTGTTTTCGCATCGACACGAAATGCGTGAGTTTCAATCGGATTGCCATAATTTCCTTGAACAATCAGCCATTGACCTGCTGGGTCATACCCAAGAATATCGGCAACATCCCAATCGCCTTCCGTAAGCGCTTCTGAATTCGCAGCATCGGCTGAGATTCGATAAACGTGACGCCTTCCATCCGCCTTATCGCTCATCCACAGGAAATCGCCATTCGTCAACCACTTCGGCTCGATTATAACATCGACCCAAGCCGGACTCTCTTCACGCATCAACTTCTTGACCTGCCCCGTTGCCGGACTGGCTTCACAAATATCAAGCCAGGTTTGAATCCGGTTTTGAACTTGAAAGATTAAGCCTGAAGTGTCTGGACGCCAACCGACGCGAACAATCAATCGATCCTCGGCGGGATACATACCCAAATCCGTCTCGATCAATTTCATATCTTCAAGTTGAACCATAAACAGTTTTACATCGGGTAGTGCGTCCCCCGCTTTGGGATAACGCGTTTCTTCCACCGTCGATCGATAGGTCAGTGAATCGTCGATCGGATAACGATCTACGGGCTTCTCATTCAATTGTAAAAAAGCGATCTTTTCCCCATTAGGACTCCACCAAAATGCTTTGAAATTACCGCGGCCATATATTTCCTCTTGATATACCCAATCGAGAATTCCATTGAGTAAATCCTCTTGCTTATCCATAGTCACGGGTCGAACCTCGGCTGTCTCCGTACTGACGATCATCAAATTGTCATCTTGCACAAAGGCTACTCGTTTGCCGTCGGGACTGAGCTCAGCTAGCTGCTCCACTTTATCGGGAGTATTCGTAAGACGCCTCGCCATATCGTTATCCGCATCGTAGAAATAAAGATCGCGATCGATGTTCAATACGGCCCAACGCAAACCGGTTTCAAAACTATCGAGACTGACCTCGGTACGCCCACCGCGCAAATTAAAACCTTCGATTTTTTGCAAAGCGGCAGTCGCTTTATCGATCAGATTCAAGCGACGCGAAGATCCTGTCGCCGCATCATAGGCGATCAAGCTGGTGCCACGCCGCATCACATACTCCACCGTTTTTCCATCTGAGCTTTGAGGTAACCAGCGCGGTGCGGCCGAGTTAGCAGCCGCCCAGGTGACACGTTGCTCCGGTCCAAATATTTTTTCCATCGTGAGCAGCTCTCCACCTGGCACCTTTTCGATAGGCTGCGCAGAGAGTACCGGATTTCCCTGGAAAGCTACAACCCGCTGCACTGGGTAGGTCGCTCCTATTTGCATCGCAGGATCAAAGAAATTCCATTTTGCCAAACTATCATCCGAGTGAGGTTCCAGCGTATAGGTGACCAAGCGCCCTAACCGCTGAGCCGTTGGAATGATAGTGCAACCCGGGGACAAAACGATATCTGCCTGCGGCAATGCGTCGGTTTCAATTTTTAACAAGCGATGCTCTTGAAAGTTCATATCCTCTGTCACTTTCTTGAGCGTGTAATTGGCGACCGAGACTTTCGCCTCCTGCTCCAGCCGCCAGACCTTGACTCCATGTCGCATCAAGCGATCTACAACCCAGGAATGCTCTGGAGTTAAAACATAAGCAATGGGAACATCGCTTTCCAAACTCGATTCGATCTTGGTCCATAACTCGACCGAATACTCCTTCTTGCGCAATCGGTCTAATTCTTTTCCTTGATGAAAAAACTCTAACTCATTAGCTCCCTCAACTGCTTTCCCATTTTCATCCCACACTTCATATCCCAGCGCTGTCACCGGCGCATCCCATTTGGCAAGCTTCGCTTGTACCGAAAGCTTTTTCTGCTGAGGCTGGCTAACCGCCTGGTCTCGGGTCGCCTGATCGCTGGTCGCTCGCCATGCATTGGCACCATCCTCGATCAATTCGTTGATCGTATTTCGATGCTGCGAAAGATGATTCAAACAATGCTTCAAGAATGCATAGGTCGCTTCGACCCGCGTCTTATACTCCGAGTAGGAATAAGACTCGGAGAGAATTCCGATTTTGCCCCGCATCCCCATGTATTCAGTGCTATATCTCGGCTCATGACCATAGCTTTCCCAACGCTTATGGTTGTCTTCAAAATTTCCGTACCAAAAAGATTGAAAGCCCGACTGTTTCATGTCTATTGTGACCGCGGGCATCATTTGATCACGCAGATAATCTTGAAGCTTCGTTGCACCTGCTGGATTATTGGGAGTGCTGTAAGTCAATTCATATTGGTGTAAAGAACCATTGGTCGTGTGGCAATCGATGAGCACATCGACATCCCACTTGTCTATACATTGAATCAACGCATTGGCTTCGGGTGATTCAAGTTTGACGAAATCTCGATTGAGGTCTAAACCTTGCGCATTTTCGCGAATGCCCATACCTTCCTCAGGTCCTTTTTGTCCCGGTCGATGACTCTTCCCGATTCGCTCTCCTCCATCCACGTTGTAGTTCGGCACAAAGATGATCGATAGATTTTCCTTCCACTTTAAATTCGGCTCCAATAACAAGTCTCGAGCCAATGCCAGCAGCGCCTCCTTTCCATCATTCTCGCCAGGATGAATACTACCTAACAGTAAAACGACCAGCCTATCGTCGCGTTTCTCAGCATCCGCAGCATGCGGTGGAAGATTCCAGTGCAAACCCCATATCTCTCGCCCCTCGACGCTTTGACCAAGCGTAGTGAGCTGAACCGTTTTGTCGGCATTGGCAAGCGATTTAAGAAACGCTTCGACATCGCTGGCACGAGCCGTCGCTCTAAAGTTTGAGCTTTCCGCGATCGTTGAAAGCTGCTTTAACGATTCTAATCCGCCAGCACTTTGCGGCTGGGCAACCGCGGGCCGCTCCTGCGCCAAACAGTTCCCATCGACTCCGACCCACAAAAGACCACAAACCAAGAGGGCACAATGGGCCCGAAAGCAGCGTGCTGGATGCATTTAAATGCTCACCCGTTGTGAATTAAGGCATCAATCAAGTACCGACGCAGCCTCCAGATTAGTCGTCTTCGGGCAATATCTCCAGTAGCCTAGCGGAGGCGATCGAGCAGATGATACTGGCGGATGACGCAGATAGGGGATGTGATGTGCGTTGTGGCGGGTACACCATAAGGTAGTATGGGCTCAGGCAGTATGGATCGCGCGTTTGGCTACGGCGAGTGCTGCCTCGTGCAAGGTTTCCGAAAGGGTAGGGTGGGCATGGCAACATCGAGCGATATCTTCGCTGCTGGCCCCAAACTCCATAGCCGTGGCGGCTTCCGCGATCAAATCTCCAGCTCTTGCGCCGATGATGTGAACACCGAGCACCCGATCGGTCTTCGCATCGGCCAGGATCTTCACCCGCCCCTCCGCTTCACCCAGAGCCCTCGCGCGCCCATTAGCGCCGTAAAACCCAATACCTTTACTATACGCAATCCCCCCTTCTTTGAGTTGCTCTTCCGTCTTGCCAACCGTTGCAATCTCCGGATGCGTATACACGATCGCGGGTATCGTTCCATAATTGATGTGCGACTTCATTCCTGCCAAGCGTTCCATGCAAACGATAGCTTCATCCATCGCTTTATGAGCTAACATAGCGCCGCCGATTAAATCACCAATCGCATAGATGCCCGTGGCCGCAGTTTGAAAGTCTGCATTGACGGGAATGAAACCCCGCTTGTCGGTTTCTAAACCGACATTTTCTAAACCGATATCGCTCGAGTTGGGAACTCGACCTGCCGATAGCAAAACTCGATCGCACTCAAGAGGTTCCGCATTCTTGCAAGTCACGACGCACTTATCACCCAGGACCTTAGCGCTTTCGACCCAACTGTTCAAGCGGAACTGTAGCCCTTGCTTTTGAAACGTTCGCTGGGCCATCTGCGCAATCTCACTGTCCATTCCGGGCAGAATTCGGTCCATCGCTTCCAAAACAATCACTTCGCTACCAAGTCGACACCAGACGCTCCCAAGTTCCAAGCCGATATAACCACCACCAATCACCACAAATCGCTTGGGGACCTCGCTAAAGGAAAGCGCCATGGTGCTGTTGCCGATTCGCACCCCATCCTCTTCAACACCTCGCATCGGAGCGGGCCGACTCCCCGTTGCCAAAACGATATGCTTCGCTCGAACCTTTTCCATCTCGCCGTTGTTTACCTGGACTCGAACGACTCCCACCCCCTCAATCATTCCTCGACCACGATAGGAGGTGACCAGATTCTTCTTGAACAACAAATCAATGCCACCGGTCAAGGTCTGGACAATTTGATCTTTACGTTTCATCATCGTAGATAAGTCGAGTTTGACACCGGCAACTTCGATGCCGTGTGAGGCCATCCCTTTCTGCGCTTCCAAATAGAGATGGCTCGATTCCAACAGAGCTTTGCTTGGGATACATCCTACTCTCAAGCAAGTCCCACCGAACTGAAGATTCTCATCGATGCAAGCCGTTTTAAAGCCGAGCTGAGCCGCCCTGATGGCAGCCACATATCCGGCGGGACCACCTCCAATAACGACAACATCAAATTCGGTAGTTTTCATGTCAATTGGGCCCTAAAACGAGCTTGGATAAATAGGACAAATTTCCAGACATTCTTTTCAGGCATTCTTTTCAGGCATTCTTTTCAGGCATTTTTTTCAGGCATTTTTTGCGATTCGATGGTCATCCTAACCTCTGGTCTGCCCCAAACGACAGGGGGGCTGAGGCGTTGCCATACTTTTTTATTGGTCATTTAAACATCACCACCATTTGCCTGGCTCACCAATGCGGGCTACTGCTCGGTCAACAACGGCTCAAGCTGCGGCGCAACCTTCAAAAGCTGATCCTTCAGCAGGCTCTTTATTTTCTTGGTTGTGGTTTGCTTTAGACACTTCTTCAAAATGGCCTCCGATTGCTCGATCGATAAATGGGACGCTAATTCCTTGATCGAGGGGACAAAATGCGGACTCATGCTGAAGCGGCGCAAGCCCATCCCAAGCAGTAACATGAAGGCCAGTGGTTGCCCTGCCATCTCACCACACAGCGTGACGGATCGATTCGCTTTACTGCAAATACCAATCACGTTGGCGAGAACACGCAGCACCGGTGGAGCTAAGGGCTGACAGAGATGACTGACCTTAGGATTATCGCGGTCTGCAGCCATGAGATATTGAACGAGGTCGTTGGAGCCAATGGATACAAAATCGACCGCCCCAATCAATTGATCCATCATCATCGCAGCGGCGGGCACCTCGACCATCATGCCAAAGGCCACATTGCCATAAGGTTTCTTCTGTTGCCGAAGTGCCAGCTTGTTGCGATTGACCAGGGCGTGCAAGCGTCTGAGTTCCTCGAGGTTGGTAACCATCGGAAAGAGCAATTGCACCCGCGCTTTCGGCAAACTGCGACTCGGTGCCGCCGCCCGCAAGATGGCTCGTATCTGCGTACTAAAAAATTCCGGATGCTCGAACGACAATCGAATACTGCGCCAGCCCATGAAAGGGTTGGCTTCTCGATGATTGCGTCCCAAAAAGGGAACCGTTTTATCCCCTCCAATATCCAAAGTTCGAATCGTCAATTGATGATTGGGCGCTGCTTTTAAAACGGCGCGATAGTTTTCTACCTGCTCCTCTTCATCCGGCACGCTGGGATGAGTCAAATACAAATATTCCGTGCGATACAGTCCAACGCCACACGCCCCCATCGCCGTCGCATTACGGCAGTCCGCCACGCCATTGATGTTGGCCAAGAGCTCAAGCTCCATTCCATCGGCCGTTCTGCAGGGAATGTCTCGGTTATGTGCCAATTGATCGCGTAAATCTACAAACTCGCGTTCGAGCTTTCGATAAGCGGCTTCCGTTTCGGAATCTGGATTGACGATCACATGTCCTTCGCGTCCATCGACGACGATCGTGTCGCCCGTTTTGGTCTGACGAAGTATTCCGGAAACACCAGAGACCGCAGGAATACCACGACTCCTGGCAATGATCGCAGCATGGCTGGTCTGACTTCCCGCCTGCGTGACGATGCCGTGAACCGAACGAGTCCCCAGCATCACCACTTGACTGGGCAATAGTTCATCGGCCACCACGATAATGGGCCCTTCTAATGCCCCCGAATCCTGTTGCAACGCCTCGCTCAAATAGCTCGAAAGACGCATGATCACGTCCCTCAAATCGTCGATCCGCTCCTGCAGATACTCATCACCCGTACCGGATAAAACACGCTTGTAGAAGTCAAGCAGCCTCGCCAACGCCTCCTGAGCGGAAATCCCTTCGTGCTGGATCCAATGCCGCACCTTTCCAACCAAGGCTGCGTCCTGAAGAATGGTCTCATGCACCGCAAAGATCGCTGCCGCCTCCTTGCCAACCTGCTTCTGAACTTTTTGCTGCAACAGCCGGACGTCGTCAATCGAACGTCGCCGCGCGTTTTCAAAACGCGCCAACTCACTAACTATTGCCGGCCCCACCAACTTCTCTGGATTGGGCTTCACGAACACTTCATGGATACAGTACGCCGTTCCGACAGTTACTCCGGGCGAAACGGCAATCCCTCGTCTCACGGCGAACTCCTAAATTGCAGCTCAATCCTAAACCTATGAATCACCCGCCAGAAAACAAACCGACAAAACCAACCACCATAACTAACTCTAAAGAGTTAACCCCAAAGAATTATACCATGCAAATAAACCCTACGGAGCTACAGCAAAGGAAAAATTGGGGCTTTTTTCGCCGCAGCTCGCTCACTTTCCCACGAGTCTCTGTTGAGGAAACCAGATCGTACCGAGTATTCTATTTGCGTCCATTCTATTTTTGTTCAGCCGATTTTCGTGCTTCCCCGACATGTCGACACGCACGGAATGTCGACACGCACTGAGTCGATGTGCCGGATACGAAAATCCCTTCAACCCTTCCATTCTGATTTTTAGGCCACCATGCGTTTTTGTCTGCTCGACCGCATCACCCACCTACAACCAGGCAAGAGTATAACCGCTACGAAACAACTTCGGGGGGAGGAAGGTTATCTGCGGGATCATTTTCCCCTCTTTCCAGTGATGCCCGGAGTTTTGATGGTAGAAGCTTTATTTCAGGCTGCCAGTCATCTAATTCGCGCCAGCGAGGATTTTCGACCGACAACAGTGGACTTGGTCGAGGTGAGGAACGTCAAGTTCGCCGATTTTGTGCAACCGGGGGAGACACTGGAGGTTTTCGTCGAGGTCGCCAAGCACCTTCCTCCGCTTTATACGGTCAAAGCCCAAGGAACCAAGGGGGGTACGATCGCCGTATCCGCAAAACTCATTCTCAAGACGGGAACAGTCTTCGAGGACGCTTCCGATTCGGTTGGCCCGGTCGTGCCCATTATGGCGGATTATGTTCGAGACATCTGGCGCAAGAATTACCAAAAACTGACACATTTCTAGTTAAAATCGCAGCCCCCTCCATCCGTTGACCACTGACCCTAAGCAGCGAAGTTTGTTACACTTTGGACTCGAAAAGGCTGAAAACATCGCTCCGCGCGATCGCACCCCACGCCCATTCACTACCCCTAATGGTTTATCACCGATAGGTTGATACGGACTCGGAGGCGGCAACTCGAATGTGACGACTCGCGTAAAGGAATCTATGTTGAACCTGTTCAAGTTACCTTTTTGATTTAGTGTCTGATTTAGTGTGTAGGGATTCTAAAAATGGCCCCATCATCCGATGTTTTTTCCAAAGTTCAGAAGGCTCTTGTGGATGCTCTCGGAGTCGATGAAGATGAAGTAACCCCAGAGGCTCGGATGATGGCCGATCTGGGTGCCGAGTCGATCGACTTTTTGGACATTATCTTTAGACTGGAAAAAGCTTTCAACATCAGCATTGACCGAGCGGAATTGTTTCCAGAGGATGTCCTCACCAGTAGTGCTTATGTTCAAGATGGCAAAGTCAATCCAGCCGGCGTTGCCGAATTGAAAAAGAGAATGTCGTGGGCAAATCTATCGAAGTTTGAGGAAAATCCCAACGTGCAAAGCTTCGGAGATTTACTGACCGTCAATGACTTGTGCAGTTACATCCAGTCGAAAGTGAGCGGCTAAGTTTTTGCATTACGGTTTTAGAAACGCTGCACGACTTGGACAACGATTTTAGTCATCTAAGCAATAGCATTTGTCGTCACTGAACCAATGGCCTCTGCCGAGCATTCACTGCGATAAGCCCGCACTGCGATAAGCCAGCACTGCGATAAGCCAGCACTGTGATGGGCCCGCAGTGTGATGGGCCCGCAGTGTGATGAGCCAAAAGGTCGATCGGTTCCCAGAAGCCGAGTTTAGCTCGGCCCAGTGGTGTGAATGCGGCCATGATCCCGTTGTCCATGTTAGATTTGTACCCTATCTCGGTCGGAAGCAAAGTTCATGCGATGGTTTTGGATTGACCGGTTTACTACGTTTGTGAGTGGCCAATCTGCATCGGCGATCAAGAATATCTCGCTGTCCGATGAGGTTTTGGACGATTACATGCCGGGGCGACCGAGCTTTCCTTATTCGCTCATCATTGAAGGTATGGCTCAAACGGCAGGACTCTTGGTTGCCGAAATGAATCACTATCAAGATCGCGTTGTGCTTGCCAAAGTGGGTAAAGCCGTTTTCCATATGCCGGTTCTCAATGGTGATCAACTCCATTTTCAGGCCAAGCTTGAGAGTCGGCGGGACGATGGTGCGATTATCACTGGCACCACATCTGTGAATAATCAACTCCAATCGGAAATCGAATTGACCTTCGCTTTTTTGGGAGATCAATTTGGTAATCGCCCCCTTTTTCCAAATACCGATCTACTCGGAATGCTTCTCACTTTGGGAATCTACAAAGTCGGCGTCCAAGCAGACGGCTCACCGCTAAAAATTCCGGAGCATTTGCTGAAACCCGATGTGCTCTCGTCCCCTACTACACACCCTACAAGTACGACCGAATCCAAATGAGCCATTCGCTGGAGTTTAAATAATGCGTCGACGAGTTGTCGTTACTGGCATCGGCATGGTAAATCCTCTTGGCAATCACGTGGACACTGTTTGGCGTGCGCTGAGGGAATCTCGTAGCGGAGTGGGGTACATCTCCATTTTTGATGCTTCTTCTTTTCCCACTCGCATCGCTGCCGAAATCAAAAACTTTGAGCCTGCCCAATTGCTGCAAGGGGCTAATGGCTGGGAAAAATGGGGGCGCCACTCTCGTTTTGCTGTTGCCGCAGCCAAGCAAGCTATTGAAGATTCTGGCATCCTCTCCTCAAACCTCGATCGCACTCGCTTGGGAGTTTATCTCGGTAGCGGCGAGGGAAATCAGGACTTTATTCACTTTACCGCAATGATGGCCGAAGGGCTCAAGGGCCCCGAATTTGACATAGCAGCCTTTATGAAGAAAGGCTTGGAAATCCTCGATCCGCTTCAAGAGCTTGAGCAAGAACCCAACATGCCGGCCGCTCACGTTGCGGGGCTTTTCGATGCCCAAGGCCCCAATGTCAATTGCCTCACCGCTTGCGCTGCCAGCAGCCAAGCCGTCGGGGAAGCCACCGAATTGATAAGGCAAGGGGATGCCGATGCGATGATCGCTGGCGGTACTCATAGCATGATCCACCCATTCGGTGTCACAGGCTTCTCGCTCCTGACAACACTCTCGACTCGAAATGATGAGCCGACCAAAGCCTCCCGCCCTTTTGATCGACTCCGAGATGGTTTCGTGCTCGGCGAAGGCTCAGCCATGGTGATCTTGGAAGAATACGAACATGCCAAACGCCGAGGCGCACCGGTTTATGGCGAAGTTCTTGGCTACGGCAGCACCGCCGATGCGTATCGGATCACGGACATTCATCCCGAAGGTCGCGGTGCCATAGGCTGCATGCGCCGCGCTATTGCCGATGCTGGTCTGAATCCCGCCGATATCGGTTATGTCAATGCCCATGGCACCAGCACGTCAGTGAACGATCGCGTCGAAACCATTGCCTGTAAAGCGGTATTTGGTGAGAACGCCAAGAATGTTCCCGTCTCAAGCACCAAAAGTATGATGGGGCATCTTATCGCCGCCGCAGGCGTTACCGAGATGATCGTCTGCCTAATGGCCCTGCGCGACCAGACACTTCCTCCCACGATCAACCTAGAAAATCCTGATCCAGAATGCGATTTGGATTATATCCCCAACGTCGCGCGCCCAGCCAAAATCCGCTATGCACTCAACAATAGTTTCGGATTCGGCGGTCAAAATGTCAGTCTCGTCGTCGGGCCCACTCCATAACCGCTTTCGGTCCCTACGCTTTAAGGACTCACCCTCATGCAAGGTATCACAGATATCAAGCTGCAACGCTTTTTGGATGAAGCCCTTCCTGCCGAAGAAATGAGCCAAATCGAAAAACTTTTACGCGAAGATAAATCGCTGCATTCGCGTCTCAAAGAGATCATCGGTCAACGCGAAGCGGGCTTACATTCGCTGGGAGAAATTTGGCGAAGCAATCGACTCAGTTGCCCCTCGCGTGAACAACTAGGAGGCTTTCTTTTGAAGGCCCTACCTGAAAACCAACTTCGATATATCCAATTTCATATCGAAACGATTGGCTGCCGACTCTGCAAAGCCAATATGGAAGATCTCAAACTACTCCGCACAGAAGATCGACAAACTCGACATACACGACAAACTCGCTACTTTCAGAGCAGTGTCGGCTACATCGAGGATTGATCTCTACTACCGTGGCTCAAATTTGAAGTTGACGCTCTTGGCAAAAAAACTCAACGGATTGTCGTAAACAATTTTGCGAATCTTTGCCTCGGAAATACCACGCTTGCGCATCACCATGATCAAATCGGGAACTGCTGTCGGTTTACTTGGCCCCCAATCACCCGCTGAGTTGGCCATCAATCGATCTGTGCCATACTTTTCGATCATGTCGGCTGCCCGCTCCGGCGTGCATTTGCTAACAGGATACATCGTCATGCCAGCCCAAAACCCAGCCTCTAAAACCAAACCAATCGTGTGCTCCTCGACGTGATCGACCAACACCATGTCGCGCTTTACTCGCGAATCGCTACACAAGACATCCAAGATCATCCGTGTGCCCTGATACTTGTCTTCCAAATGGGGAGTGTGAATCAGAATGGGTAGATCGTACTGAATCGCTAAATCAACATGCTCCTTAAAGATCGTGACCTCGTTGCGAGTATTTTTATTCAAGCCAATCTCGCCGATTCCAATCACATTCGGCTTGTTCAAAAATTCTGGAATCATCGCAATGACTTCTCGCGATAACTCCACATTTTCAGCCTCCTTCGCGTTGATGCACAGCCACGCGAAATGCTGAATACCAAATTGCTTAGCTCTCTTCGGTTCAAAATCTGTTAACTGGCGAAAGTAATCTCGAAAACTTTCAACACTCCCACGGTCAAACCCAGCCCAAAAAGCCGGTTCACTCATCCCCACACAACCCATGCGAGCCAGTGTCTCATAGTCATCCGTTGTTCGGGACACCATGTGAATATGGGGATCAATGTACTGCACGATACCGCCTCTACTTCAATGAAATTTAATACGGGATACTTCGTTTCGCCAAACTTAAAGCTAAACACCAAATTCTTCGCGCCACGTCGAGCGATACGGGCGACTAAACAACAACTGCAACCGTTCGGCCCGACCATCCTCGCCCTGCTGCAATAGCTCCATCCCCTGACGCAAAAGTCCAAAGCGCGGATCCTCGCTCGCCGATCCGCTGGCGCGGTCCAGCCGATCCAAAATCGCGGCCAACTCTAAAATTTTAGCCCGAGCGACCAGATACTCTTGATCCAAAACGTCACGAACATTGCGAGCCATAATCAGCCTCTTTCCCTACAAATTCCCAGGAAAAATCCCCAGGAAAATTTCTCCGGAAAACTTCCCCGGAAAACGCCCGTTATCCAGGAACCGATGGATGGCGACTCCCCCCGTCCAGTAAACCGGTCTTACAAAACTCTAACGGTTACACCAAATCTGCCGGTCGCGCAACCCCTCACGGCATTGTACCAACATTTTAGCTCCCTTTTTTCATCACTGACAACAAGGAACACCGATTAGGTGGCATGGTACCTTTGGGCAAAATACACAACTTGAGACAACTTTGGTAAAACAACATGACTTCCCCTCCAAGCTACGGCATCCACGCGACGCTTAAACTCCTCGAGGAGACTCGAAACGACGCTTCCGTTGCGGTTCTCGCCCACGGGCTAACCGTTAGCACTCCCAAAATTCGCGAATCCTCAGTGCGGGCCCTATTGGCCCGACGTACCGATACAGCTATTAGGGCTATTGTACAGCATTGGCACATCCTGGAAGACAGCGAGAAAAAGTTACTGGACAACCATTGGCAGCTTTTTGTCCCGAATGCCCTGTCGATGCTCAAGAGCGAGGACACTCGCGACAACCGAAATGCCATCCAGGCCGTTGCCGATCTCAACTTGGTAGAGGGTTTCCACGATCTGATCGGAATTTCCGTCGACGACACACATCTAATGTGCGGCGAAGCGCGTCAAGCGCTCAATCAACTCGCCGCCCGCTGGGGCGAGAGAGCTAGAAGCGGACGCGACGTTCCAAGTGTACGCATTCCCATGCTGCAAAACTTGTTTGCGTCGATCTACGAATATAACAAACATCGTTGTATCGAAGTGATCGATGCTTGGCTGCGCATGTCTGCTTGGGAAGATGCAACTCTGCGCTCTGTACTGATCGATCCAGGGCATCCTTGTTACACACACGTCATGCGCCGCCTGCGATTCAGTCAGGAGCCGCAGGTCATCGAGTTGCTTGCCGGTTTTCTCAATCGACGCAGCACTCCTCAAGTCGTCCTAGATGTTTTGGCTCAACGCCAGGAACCGTTTCTCGCCTTTCACCTCATCGAGAAGTATCAACATCACCTGGATGAGGTTTCACGATTTCATTTGGAGCGAATGCCTCGCTGCGAGTCCCTTTTTATTTTTAATGTGGAAGAGCTGGCCCACATGAGCTTTGCTCAACAGCAGACTCTCGCCATTTTGCGGGCCGCCAACGCCACAAGTCCCCATATCGTACTGCAGGCAGCCATTGATATCGAGCGATCCAATCCAGTGGAAGGTCCTAAATCGGCAGCCCGTCTGCTTAAACTGCTCCACGGTATTTCGATCGATGCTCTGGGAGGTGCTTTCGGCAATCAGCCAAGCGAACCAGAAAAAGAACTGCGAGGGCTCATCGAATCGATCTTGGCATGGCGTCGACACAGCAATCGCTTATTGGCCGAAAACACAGCTAAAATCTTCGAGGAAGTAACACTCCAGCGTTTACTGCTGCAGATTCCGCTCGGCCCAGCTTCCCTCTGCCAAGGAATCGCCAACTTGCTGCATGGCCTTGGAATGAATCTTGAACAAGATCTTAACCTCGAAATTTCTAATCCATCGCCGCGTCGCCGCTCTTTGGCAACTCGAGCCATTTGCTATTTAGGACTCGTACCCCATTATCGATCTGCGCTCGGTTCGATGACTTCGGACCCCCGGGAAGAAGTCCGTATCGCAGTGATCGAGTCTTTGGCGACCGACCCAAGCGAAGAAGCAACTCAATTATTATTGCTTGCCCAGAACTTTCCTTCCTCGGTTACCCATGAAGCAGCTACACTTGCTCTTAGGGACCGACTACCCGCCGATACTGACCTTCCCGTTGACTCGACGAATTTCACCTTGAATGCTCCGATGATGACCATTTATGGATCTCACGCCATTCCCACATAAAGGTTGCGAGCATTATTCAACCATAGTTATATGAATCATTTTCAGATAATCTATTTACCGCTGGCTCAAGCGGATAACTTCCTCGAACGCATCGGTAAGGCCATGCGTTCTGCGGGGGACCGCGTGGAGTTTTCGTCCCTGTCGATCTTCATCCTTATCCCTGTCATCCTCGGCCTTATTTTCGCGCTTCGCTTTGCGTACTTCTCTCTTTTCAAACACAATTATGAAGCCCCCGTATTGCTGTTCATGCAACTCTGCAGGCTGCATGGCCTAAGCTATCGCGAAAGACTCACACTGCGGAGGGCAGCAACTCGCTGGAAGATCAGCGACCCATGCTTGCTGTTTGTCGATCAACAACTTTGGAAGTTCGATGAGACCGTCCACCAAATTCCGCCAAGCAGTCTCAAACAAAAAGACCTCGAAACTTTCAATCTTCTCAGTCTCTACAGTCGCTTGATGCGAGACGCCAGCGAAGAACCGACCGGCAGCGAATAAATACAAGCTCGCACTTCAGGCCCTTGCGAACGGCCCGCTCTCGATAAGTCTCTTTTGTGACCTCAGTCATTCCAGCTGGACGTGCCATCGGACCGTCACTTACGATGCCCCCGTTTCTGGGGATACAGGCTTAAACCCATCGGTATCGCTCTTGCCAAAGCCCCCATTTCATTTAATCGGAGCATTGGTAACTACTTTCGTTTATTGATTTGAAGTTTCTCAAGAAGCCCAATGATTCATTTTTCGTTTGCCGATCCATGATTGGATTCGAAGTCTTCGAGCAATACCGTTTCCACGCCGAGGTATCTTCCATGTTCGCGATTCCCTTTTTTCAGACCGTTTTGAGTCTACTGTTTATAGGAATCTGGATACTGGTGGGACAGATCATCGCCACCGATCGTTAGAAAGCTCAAGAGCTTAAAGATTAAGCGATAGAATTGCAGAAGAGACATTCTCCCACATCGAGTCGGCGCTTTCGTACAGTGGCGACACATCTTCGACGAGTTCGACATTCGGAATTCGCGAGTCGACCCACTTAAGAAACGCCGTCACAATGTCGGGATCCCACTGGGTCCCGGCACCTTCCGAGATAATCTTTCGAGCTTTGGCCAACGGCATGTGATGACGATAAGGACGCGATGAAGTCATCGCATCGAAACTATCAACCACAGCCAAAATTCTGGCCATCAAGGGAATGTCGGTTCCAGCCAGCTTGTCGGGATACCCGCGACCGTCCCATCGTTCATGATGGTGTAAGATCCCCGGCAAGGTGAAGTCAAGTTTGGCTAACTGCTCGATGATGCGGAATCCAATCACCGGATGCAGTTTGACCGTCTCGAATTCCTCATCCGTCAGCGGTCCAGCTTTCAACAGCACGTTGTCGGGAACACCAATTTTACCAATATCATGCAAAATACCTGCCAGGTATATTTCTTGGCAGGTGGACTCGGGTAATTGAAGCTGTCTGGCCAATTCGAATGCTAGTTTGGCAACCCGTTCGCTGTGACCCTGCGTATAGCTATCTCGAGCATCAATCGCTCGCGTCATCGAACGAAGCGTACCGAGAACGAGCTGCTGTGTCTCGGCAAATAAGCGAATATTATGAGCCTGTGTGCTTAGAAGCGCTCCGGCTTCTTCCATCAAACCGACTTCAAAGGATCCAAATTCCGGATCATACATGAAACCCAAACCATTGCTGGTGGGTGGTGGCAGTCGATCCATGGCTACCAGATAGGCAAATGGATTTCCCACTTGACCAATCGGCACGATCACATACGAGGAAATGAGCCCATTGGGCAACTCGGTGAACCGCATGTTACCCAGTAATGGTTCCCAATCCACTTCACTGCGGTGAATCTCGACGAGCATTTCCCCATCTTCGATCTGCCAGTTACCATCGCCAAAGACCTCTGACTTGAGGTCAAATCGACTCGACATACGCTTATCTGGTATGACCAATGCGATTTGCTTGCAGTTGGCAATGGATCGCAGCGGCTGCAAAATCTCGCCAGCCAAATGCTGCGCAGAATGATTGGAGCGACACAAACCTAAGTGCTTGGTCAATTCCCTCAACCAACATTGCTCTTCAAAAGTTCGAGCAATTTGCATCGCCGAGGCATCTAGTTGAATTTGTTGCTGCTCAATCGTGTACATCTGATCGAGCACTACGTTAACAGAAGTAAGTAACTGCTGTAACGATTCTAACGTCCCTGACGAATGTACTCCCGCCAAATACCAGCCCTGAGAGTCCGAAGTTTTCAATGAAAGAATGAAGCCCACGCCATGGTCGATCTGAAAGGCGATTGGCTCACCTAACAGAGCAACTTTCTTGGCCGCCGCTTCAAAATCACTCCAGTGCTCCGCTAAATGACCTTTCAGCGAATGGCTCGGCCAAGGCCTGATCGTCACTCCGCTCTCAAGAACGAGGTTGCAAGAAATCCCTAGGATTTCCTCCACCTTTTTCTTCTGAGCTACTATGCCTTCTGCCGCCATATCCAAATTAAACCATTCGTTACAGAAAATACACTGCGCCCAATGGCACAGTAGAAGTCTGTGGAAAGTTAGGTTGCGCCAATTGAAATGCCAAACCTTTTTGTCAAAAATCTTCGGAAATCTCACTTGGCTTCAAAATGCGACCCACCTCACCAAGTTTTTTTCCGGCGCTATATATGGCGCCAAGTTGCCACGATCGGTCAACCGTAAACAATTGTAAAAATTTTTTGGCTTGCTCGTTTCCGTATCCTATCTTTCTCTCGGTGGGTCAATTTGACCCATGTGAAAGTCGTATTCAGGTTGTGATGGCTGAGCTATGGTTGCCAGCCAGGCCTTCGATCGGTTTCACTAGCGCTGTATAAATAATTAGGTTGAGGTTTTCGAATGTCCGCTAAGAACAAAGCAAAAGGTTTCACGCTCGTCGAACTGGTCGTCGTTGTTGTCATCATCGGAATTCTGGCGGCCGTCGCCGCTCCTCGATTCTTCAGCAAAGCAGATGCAGCCAAGGCTCAAGTGGCCTTACAAAAAGCGGCCGCAATGCGAAGTGCGCTGGAAGTGTTCCGAGCCGAGAGTGCTGATGGGAAATTCCCTGCGGATGAGGCGGGAGTAAAAACCGCCTTGCAAACTTTGATGAGAGGTGGCACTCCAACTTTGCAATATAAGAAACTGACAGGCAGTGCTATCCATGTTATCAATGAGACTTCAGATCCAACGAAACTTCCCACTACTGGTATTGATGCTACAACACCTTGGATTTACAACAGTTGTACCGGTTCGGTATGGGTCAATGATAGCGATTTGTTTGACGGCACCTTCACCGGACCTTGAATGGATTCGATGATCAGCAAAACGGCCGAATTAGATTCAGGATCAGTTGATGTAACTCTTCCGGTTGCAGCTTCGAAGGCAGATATCAGTGAGTAAACTTCATATTCTATTAGCTGAAGATAATCCGGCACTCCAGAACGTCATTCGCTTCAACTTGCTGTCCGTCGGAATGGAAGTACAAGTGGCAAGCCGAGGCGATGACGCTCTAAAGCTGTTTAACAGCACGCATTTTGATTGTCTGATTTGCGACCATCAAATGCCTGGCATGTCAGGTATGGAATTGATTCGCGCTATTCGCCAAGGAAGTCATAATCGCGATGTACCCGCAATCATTTGTTCCAGTCGAGTCCTCGACTTCGATAAAAAGGAATTGAATGACGAACTTCGAGTTTCGGCTTCCTTGGGGAAACCATTCTCGGTTCGGCAGATCGTATCCAGTGTACTTCAGGCCACGCGAAATTCCGCTGAAATCGTTGACGCCTAACCCTTTCGCTTTCCACCCCACCCCAACATGGCCTCAACAACTCGTACTACCTCACTCGCCCAAATGCTCATTATTTGGCAAGTTATCCCTGCCCTTGCAGTAGGTTTACTAGCCGGTGTTTTGCTTTGGCTCTCACCCTCAAATTCCCCAACCGAACTCTCCGTTCTTTTAACGATCGTGGGTCTCGCCCTGGTGAGCGTAGTCGCCTACCTCGCCAAACATCATCGAGTGATGTCGCTGGGAATCGTCGAAGGCCAACTGGCAGAGCTATCGAAACAAGACCGCGATTCCAAACAGGTTATTTCGTTCGCGACCCTACTAGGTGATCAACCCGTCGCCAACGGCTGGAACCTCTTGGCCGATAAACTTCGGGAACGTCGCTGGAATGAAGCTATCGAACAATCCCTTAAATCCCACTCCGATGGTACCGGCCACGATATCGTTTATCGCATGGCTCGATGCCACAGCGATGGTTTAGCGATTACCGATCGCCAGGGCATCATCCGATTCAGCAACCCCGCCTGGGCTATGCTCGTCGATATCGATGAGAAACTAAACACCAGCGGATGTTCGGTTTTCGAACATTTGAAACTTGATACCAAGTACGGCGGAACAGATATCCGCAATCGCTTGCAAAAATCTAATTGCCCAGCGACCTATATTATTAAACTTGGTCAGCATCTATCCGAAGGTGTATGGCGACTGGCCCGTATTCCACTGGATGGTCGGGTTCATGATCCAGAAGCTTTTGTTTGGATCCTTAGGGATCATACGCAACAAGCACTTGCTGAAGAGGCAAGAGATCGATTCGTTGGCGCAGCAACTCATGAATTGCGAACTCCCCTTGCCAATATTCTTGCCTATTCGGAAACACTCGCAAATAGCGAAATGGATCCTGAAAGCCAAAGGGAATTTTTCAACACCATCTCCTCTGAAGCTCACCGCCTGAGCCGCTTGCTCGACCAACTGCTCAATTTACAACAGATGGAAGCAGGGTCGTTGACGCTCGAACTGTCCCCATGCGATGTCCTAAGACTCATCGAAGAGGCTTGCGATCATATGCAGCCATCTGCAGAGAAACGAGGACTCAAATTGGATCGCCGCACGCCTCCTAGCCTACCACAGATGAGAGCCGATAAAGAGAAGATCATTTCCTTGCTGATCAATTTGCTAGGTAATGCGATCAAGTACACTCTGCCTGGAGGCGAAGTGAGACTGTCAGTGGAAACTGAGGCCGATTGCGTCAAAATCCATGTGGAAGATACGGGCGTTGGAATCCCAGCCGATGCCCTGGACCGAATTTTTGAACGCTTCTATCGATGTCAGGACTCTCGCACCGTTGATCAAGCTGGAAACGGCTTAGGTCTATCACTGGCTAAAGAAGTCGCCCTACTACATGGTGGCGACTTGATGGTGCAAAGCGAGCTCAACAGGGGTTCTCGATTCACGCTCCTTCTTCCTTTAAATACCTAGCGACTCTTGGGAGATAGGACATGCTCACCGCTTTCGGTGCGATCGATGTGATCAAAGCCCCAGCGACTCTCAGCGGCAATGATTGTCAACAGTGCGCCTCTGAGATCAGAAGCAGCATCGAACGCCATCGTGTCCGTATCGTTCTCGATATCGCTGGAACGGTCCTGATCGATTCACAAGGCCTGGAAATGCTGCTGGATTGCAATGAGGACTGCCTCAAACGTGGCGGTGAACTTGTCATCGCCGCTGCCAATCCACTATGTGCGGAAATCCTCGAAATTACCGGGATGGAAAAAGAACTCAATTGCCATAAAGACCTGCGAACCGCCTTAGGGAGCTTTTCCCGATGAGCGTTCTCGCTGGACCAAACAAGAATAAAAGAGCCCCGCACCGTCAGCCCCTGGGCGAACGACTCATCCAGGAAGGCATCATCAGTCCCTCGATGCTGGAACAGGCTCTCCGTGAGCAATCGACCACAGGGAGGCGACTGGGCGAAACACTGGTCGCCATGGGCCTCGCTGGTGAAAATGAACTCCTCCCGTTCATGGCCGATGCGCTCGGCTTCAAGGCGACACGTCTCCGCGAAGGTTTGATCGATCCGAATGTGGTCCACCTTATTCCACAACCGATCGCCAAACTCTATAAATGCCTGGCATTGTTCAAGGTGCGCAACGAACTTACCGTTGCGATGGTCGAACCCCAAGACCTCGAAGCCATCGACCACCTTCGACGAGTAACAAAACTTTCCATTCGCCCTATTTTGGTCTTGTATTCCGCCCTAGAACGATTGCTGGATCGTTCCTACGAAGCCGATTTCTCGGTAGATACCGTCACTGCCGACTTCGACAATCGAGAAATTGAATTGGGCGAAGAAGAGAGCCCCATCAACATTGACCACGTGGAGATCATGGCGGAAGGAAGCCCTGTGGTTAATCTGGTCAACTATTTGCTGCTGCAAGGCGTTCGCCAGGGAGCAAGCGATATCCACATTGAACCTGGTCTCAAGAATTGCCTGGTGCGCTTTCGAGTCGATGGTCAGTTGCGAGAGGTTCTTCGACCGCGTTCCGATATTCATGCGGCAGCCATTTCCCGCATCAAGGTTATGTCCAAAATGGATATCGCCGAACAAAGAAAACCCCAAGATGGACGTTTTCATGCCCGCATCGATAATCGCACCGTAGATTTCCGCGTCTCGACCCTGCCAACAGTTCAGGGAGAGAAAGTTGTTATGCGTATTCTCGACCGCGCCAGCATCAGCTTTGATCTCGATCGACTCGGCGTTCCCGAGGATCAACTCGTTCGATTGAAAAGCATTCTCCGCAGACCGCACGGACTGGTACTGGTTACCGGACCAACCGGTAGTGGTAAAACAACGACGCTCTACTCGGCCGTGGAAATGGTCAAAAATATTTCTCGCAACATCGTCACGGTCGAAGATCCAGTTGAGTATCAGCTTGAGTTGATCAATCAAGTACAGGTTCAACATGCCCGCAATATGACCTTCGCCAGCGCGTTGAGAAGTATTTTGCGTCAAGATCCCGATGTGATACTTGTGGGTGAAATCCGCGATGTCGAAACGGCAGAAACAGCCATTCAGGCTGCATTGACAGGTCATTTGGTATTAAGCACTTTACACACCAACGACACAGCATCCACGATCACACGTTTGGTCGATATGGGTGTCGCCCCTTTTAAAATATCGGCAGCACTCGTCGGAATTATCGCACAAAGATTGATGCGCAAGGTTTGCAACAATTGCAAAACGTCCCATTTCCCATCCGCAGAAATGCTGAAGATGGTCGGCTATCAAGACCGAACCCGCCAACAGTTTGCCCGTGGACAAGGATGCGCCCAATGCCACGATACAGGCTTCCGCGGTCGCCGGGGAATTTATGAGATTCTCGACGTCAATAATAAAGTGCGTCAATACATTCAGGATCATGCACCCCTAGATCTGATTCGAGGAGAATTGCTTGCACAAGGAGGCGGATTGCTGCTTAGCCAAGCGCTGCGATTGGCCGATGACGGCCTAACCTCACTCGATGAAGCTATTCGCGTCGCGCACTTCGACTAAGAGCCAAGATATCAAGATATATAGGACCTGCCAGAATGCCCTTTCCCGAAACAGCGACACGTAAGTCCATTTCAAATACATCCAATCCTGGCCTAACCAAGCCCACTGCAACCCCGTGGGACGATTGGTCAATCCGCCAAAACCCCAACGCACCCCAAGTTGACTTAGCTTCAACGCTCTCTCAATCCACGCCCCAAAATAATGGACGCAGCAACCAAAAATGGTCGCTGGTTAGCAATAAAAAGAAACAGATTCTCAGTATCACCAAACAACTTGCTCTGCTTGTTGAAACGGGAGTTGATATCTCTGAAGCAATCAGCGTGATATCTGATCAGGTCCCCGATGGTCCTGTCCGACAAGCTTGGATGACCATTCGCCAGGACATTAACGATGGTAAATCTTTGACACTCGCTCTTCACCATCAAAAAAATGTTTTGGGAGCCGAATATGTTGTGAGTATCTCTGCAGGGGAAGCTTCTGGACGATTGGTGGAGGTATTGAAAAATACCGCGTCAAAACTCGAAAGAGATATCGACCTGCAGTGGTCAACTCGCTCGGCTCTTGCCTATCCATGCGTTCTATGCGTCGTTGCATTTGGCGTTGTCAATAGCTTAATTTGGTTCGTGCTTCCTCAGTTCGAAAAAGTTTTCGAAAATATGAACTTTAGTCCCCCTTGGATCACACAAGTTCTTCTGGATGGAGCTCGACTGATTCGCGCCTACTTCGCGATCATTGCAATCGCAGTAATCTCTTTTGTGGGAGCTATCCTATTCACTTGGCGACACCCCAGATTTGCCGTTAAACGCGATCGCGTCCTGTGCTCTCTACCCATCATTGGAAAGGCCTATCGCAACCTCGCAACCAGCGGCTTTTTCCTCTTGTGCGGCACAATGCTCAAACATGGTGTACCTCTCCTGGAAACACTACAACTCTGCTCTCGTGCAACCTTCAGCCCCACTCTGCGCTCCATCCTTGAAGAAACGGAGCAAGAAGTTTTGGTGGGGCGTAACCTAAGCTATACACTCGCCAAATCGACCTTTTTACCGCCAGGCGCCGCCTCCATGATCATGATGGCAGAAAAGTCGGGCAACCTGGATCGAGTGATGATTACCACCGGCGAATATTTTGAGAAAGAGGGGGTTCAAAGTCTTCAACAAGCCCTCAAGTTACTCGAGCCCATCCTGATTGTCTGCATGGGTGGATTGGTCGCACTGGTTATAGCATCTGTAATGCTCCCCATGATGGATGCTAATTCCGCAGTACGCTAAGAGCCTAATGGCTGATTGCCGCATATTGCCCAACGTGATCGCCATGGGAAAAGTTCCCAAATAATCCACACACTACGAATCACCTGCAAGCTAAGAATGTTCTATGTTTGAGCAATTATGCCGACGCAAAAGCTGGCTACAGCTTTATACCTCCGTTGGCGCTGTGGTAGTTCATACGATGGGCTTCGTCCAATGTTCGATCTCCTTAAAGGATCCTTATTTCCTGCACGACTCAGTGGATACACCACCGGTTGGCTGGGGATCGACTTCGGTAGTGCTACCCTTAAATTCGTGCAATTACGCAAGAGACGTCATCAATACGAATGCCTGCAGGACACTTGGATTGAAACGCCTCCACTGGATAACGATACCAAACTCCCACTGCTTGCAATAAAAAATAACCCTCCCCCAGCAGCTATCGCTATTTCAAATCGCTGGATCGACATCGAGTACGAACCTAAAATGCCCGCAGGCTCGCAAACTGCTTCATGGGAGTCCATGCGAGAACACTGGTTATCCGGCTGCGCTTTACTTATTCCAGACCCAGAATTTCAGGCCGCAATCCAGCCAAAGAAACTGCAAGCCCATCCCGGCTTGCTCTCCTGGCTTGGCGACCAAGTCATCCGAGCAGGTGTAGAACCGCGAGTCATCGATGCTACTCCCTGGACTTTATCACGAGCCTTGACTTTGCTCGATAAAAATGAGGAGCAGAGCGTCTCTGCAATCCTCGATTGGTCCGCAAACTATCCTATGCTTGTCATACAGCACAAAGGTTTACCTCAATTTTGCCGAAGTCTAGAAACAGGTGGATTGATCAAAATCGTGGAAGGTGTCAGCGAACGCCTACAACTCCCCAGTGCTGAAACCATCTACTACCTAAAACACTTAGAAAATTCTCATAAAACTTCCGACGCAAATAGTACTGTCGGTAAACGACAATACGATTGGACCTCCTCGCTGCTAACTCCTCCCATAAGTCATTTGGCAGAAGACATTTCTAAAAGCCTGCACTTTCTGAAACTTCAATGTCCGAAATTATTGCCAAACAAACTGTTTCTCTGCGGTGGCGGCGCGACGCTTCCTTGCCTCGTCGAACTATTGCAATCGCAGCTCGATATTCCCATCGTTCCCTGGTCACTCCCTACCATCGATGGACATACGCTAGGACCCGCATCAGCACAAGCAGCAGCCCTTAGCGCGCTGGGATGGATGCCATGAAAACCTACGTAAATCTCTTACCAACAGAAATACGAAGACGCAGCTTCAGCATTCAACTGCGGCGTTGCTGGTACAAAACGGCAATCGCCCTCCTGATACTCGGACTGTTATTGCTTATCCCCTACCGAGTTACACAAACATGGCTCAATCATCAAGTCCTTGAGTTGCAACCCATCGCAAAAAGATCTTCCGGCCTACAGCAAAAACTTGACTCACTCCGCCGAGAAACTTATCGCATTCAAAGCGTGCAAAGCCAGCATCTATCCATGACAGGCAGACATCCTCCCCTGGCCGCGTTGGTCACACTGAGCGATTTTTGTGCCCGTCATCCGAAATCAATTCATATTCTTTCGTTCGACTACAGCTACAATCGCTTTCCCAAACGCGAGGAACTACCCGCCGATATTCTGAAACAAGAAGATGACACTGCAATTAAACAAAATATCGTCGTTTCACAAACCTCCAACGATCCGCTCGGATCACTCAATATCCGCGCCATGTTAACCGAACCCGCGCTAGCTACCGATCTGCTCAACCATCTCAAAGCTACCAAACTTTTCAAAGACGTCACCTTATTGAATCACAACGTTGATCGCGAAAATGAAGTCTATTCAAGTTCTATCGATCTCACCTGTAAATTCTAGTGATCCAAACACATGCCAATCCCTACAAGCACCTTACGCATCCAAGCTGCTGGCATTATGGCAATCGTTATCGTAGCCTATGTCCTATTCTCCAGTATTATGCTCCCCTGGTATCAAGATTACACAGACATTCGACGTGAACTCGCCGACCTGAATTTGCTCTCAGCTAACCTCGAAAACAATGTGCTCGAATTAGGCAAGTACCAGAAAAAACATAGTGAATTCATCGATAAGCTCAAAGGTAGCTATGACGCTACAGGGTCGGTCTCGACCGATCCTCTCGATTGGCTTCACAATATCTCCGAGAACTCCGGGATCAAGATCGACTCCTTTACCGATCATCGACACTCCATTGTCAATGCGCTACCCGCCGTCGATATCGATTTGAGAGCCCACGGTGATTACCAACAAGTATGCAGTTTCCTGCACCTGCTCGAACGCTCCATCCGCCCATGCTTTGTCAATCGATTCAAAATCGAAGCCCAGTCCGATAACGAGAATACCCTAAATGTCGAAGCTCGTATTCTTGTATTTCCCGTGTCCAAACAATTCCAGAACTCGATCCAAAGCCCCAGTACTCCCACCGTAAAATCTTCGTCGCATCCTCCTCAGCCCGAGGAGTCATCATCGTGAAATCGAATCACCAGATTCCCAAGTGGAAAATAGCCGCTATTCCATCGCTCTTGGTCATCCTCGGAGCAGTGCTCTGGAATAACTCTCGCTCCGATTCCGACCAGGAATCACTCGAACTCCTCACTCGGGCGAAACTGAAAAATACTGCGTCCGACACACCCTGGAACATAGGCCAGAAACATACTGCGCTGCTTTACAACCCATTCCAAACTCCCAAAATAAAGCTTCCACTGAGTCCCTCTCCAAATTCGCTAGAGCCAACAATTGCCGGCTCCAATCCGCTACCTGCCATTCCCGACCAACTCCCTTACTATCCAACTCAATCCATTCAAGAACTCTCCTCGAAATCGGTCACTCTGCTTATTCGAAAAGGAAAAAAGGATATTGCAGTCATCGGCGACCAGGTCATTCGATCCGGTCAACGCCTCGATACAGGGCTCGAAGTCCAAGCCATCGATATGGATCGTATTTTGCTATCAAATCCAGTCGATAACTCCACACCATCCGACAGTCCTTGTACCAGGACTCCTTGAACCAGGACTTATCGATAAGATTTAACGCGTAGCGAAACTTTTCTGAAAGTAACGAATATACGTCTCCGATAACCTCTGTAGTGTCTAACTACATTTCCGAGGTGATCATGACGTGCGCCGGGCAAATATTCAAAGGTCGAACACTCAGACTGGGTCCTCCCAGTTTGTTCATCCTTTCTGCTTTAATTGCCTCGACTGCCATCGCCCAAAACTCGCCCATTGAGCAGCAGTTGCAATCGCTGCGTGAATCGATCCCCTCCACCGTTCTCCCAAACCTACAGCAACTCCCTCCTCCAGTAACCCAAATACGGCCCATAGAAAATTCAGGCGGCTCGCCCGCTGGTCCATTGGCAAATCCTGGAGCGATCCAACCCAATGAAATACCGCTCGCAATACCTCGTCCAACAGGCGAACTAAAAGTCGAAGCCCAAAACGATTTGGTATCAATCTTCGCACGTGATGCCGACTTGCGTACGCTCCTAGCGACCATAGCGCAAGAGAATCGTATCAGCATCATTCCATCTCAAGAAGTAAGCGGCACCATTTCGGTTACCCTTCACGATAAACCTGTGCTTCAAGCTTTAGATGCAATCCTCAGAATTCAAGGTTTTACTTGGCAAGTTCTCGACAACATTATTTTTGTTTCCAAACCAGATACAAAACTGAATCAAAATCCAACGTTGCTAGGATTGCAACTTCAGGTCTTTGATCTGAACTATATCTCTGCCATCGATGCAGAAAAGGTTATCTCCGGTTTACTTTCTCCAGGTGGCCGCGTCTTCGCTCAAGCCTCCACGAACACCAATCCTAGACAATCTGGCGAACGGCTTATCGTCGAAGATTTCCCGGACCGCGTTCAGCGAATCGCTGAGTATTTGCAGTGCGTTGATGTTCCACCACGCCAAGTACTTATCGAAGCCGAGGTTCTTCAAGTCAATCTCAACGAAGATGAGAGACATGGAGTCAATCTAGAGCAACTGTTGCGACTGGGAAATGGTCGCTTGACGGTTGAGTCTGCCGGCATGGCCTCTACCGCTACGGGAATCCCCTCGTTTATGCTCGGTGTCGAAAGCACTGATCTCACGGCCGTTATCGAGTTTCTTAAGTCGAAAAGCAATGTGCGAACTTTGGCGACTCCCAAATTGCTTGTTGTCACAGGACAAGAAGGCAAGATTCAAGTTGGTTCGAAACTTGGCTATACCACGATCCAACAAAACCAAACCAGCACAATTCAAAACGTGGAATTTCTCGAATTGGGTGTGATCCTAACCGTAGAACCCATTGTCACGCGAGATGGTCAAGTCCTCATGAAAGTGCAACCGCAAGTCTCCGGCGGCCGAATCAATCCGGACACCTCTCTGCCTGAAGAAGAAACGACTCAGACCGAAACGACCGTTTTGCTACCCGATGGTAAAGGGATGATCATCGGTGGATTGATCAAAGAAGATGATGCGAAAAAGAGCACTTGGGTTCCCTATCTCGGCGAAATACCATTGATCGGTGGACTGTTCCGCAAACGCAGCGCCTCCTCATCTCGATCCGAAGTCATTATCGCCCTGACACCGCATATCGTACCCTACCAAGAACCCATTTTCTCAAGGGAAGCCAATCAGTATCGTCGCGTCACCGGCTTAGAACCCAATACGGGCGAGCAACAGTGGCTGCCCTCACAAGCGTTTGAGAATTCCCAGGAAATAGGAAACTACAACCGATCGATCTCCGACTCGCAACCCTACGATTTATCCTCTGAACTCCCAAAGCTATCTCCCAGACTCGCCCCCATGCAGCCTGTGATGATTGAACAGAGGGGTGGTTACAGCCAACCTCCTAACTACCCCCCCGCCAATTCCAGTTCGAATCCTCCCATTGGACCGGCTCAACCTTTCACTCCCTAAAGCTCGAGTCGCTCTACAAAACTCTCTCGCGGCACGATGTTGTCTTTTCGCATCATTTGGAAACGTCTAGGTGCTTTCAGTCAACACGCATCATCCCGCGCTGCTCGCCGCGAAAAACTATCCCGGGTAATGGCAAGCTTACGCTTCCCTTTAAGTCAATTTCCATTCGATGAGATCGCTCAGGATTCCTAGTTCATTTTCCGTCTGTAACGATATGGAGCCCTATCTCCCATCGATTGTAGTCGCCTGAATCGAAATACTTTTCTCGGCATGTTTCGCTTGCGTGCCAAACGCAAAATCTCTGCTTTACAGGCATAACATTTGCCATCTCTAAAAGAGGTTGCTTCTCCCAGCACTCTGAATTAGCAAGGTGGACTATGTTTGCGAATGATAATCAACCCGGCAATTCAAAAACTTCCCACTTCTCGGGAACACCGACTTGTTGGCGAGGAAAGAGAAGTTTCTGGTGCGCGCTGCTTGTCGTCGTGTGGCTCAACTTGCAGTTTGTTGAGTTTCTCGAGAAGTCCGTCGCTCAGGATTCTCCACAGTGGAGACGAACAAAAGATGGATGGGTTGATATGCGACTCGAGTTGCAAGCGATCCAAAACAACTCGGCTCCTGATTACGACTCGATTTGGAGCAACATCTGGCCAACCGCAGCTACCCTATGCATCGCCTTGACAGGCTATTGGTTGCTCACTGTGGAAAACAGTGCCGATTTTCGGCGGAATTTGAGAAAATTTCTGGAAACGTCTTTAGGGCACATTTTCCGTCAATACGCTCTTTTTTCATCGAAAAATAATGGGGAAAATGCTATCGCTTTAGCGCCCATGGAGATGACCTCGCCAAAAGCAAATCGCAATCTACCCCACCACTAGAACGACTTCGAACTAGCTAGCCTTTGATCCAAGAAAGCTCCAAGCAACCGTTTTTCTTTTCCAGATGCGGCTCTTTGGCACTCGAACCTCTCCAGTCGTTTGTGCCATTTTTCACCAACTCTCCAGCGCTCCCAAGAACCAAGTTCTCATCTTAGGGAAAGAAAGTTTCCATAGAGACTTCTGGCCGCCGGCATTCCACATCGAGAGCCGTCTCTTTTTGTGGTGACACGGGTGTCACTTCTCGATAGCCTAAAGTAAGAGATACGTTGGCAAGACGCCTCAACTCCCGCGATTCAAATCCCACCTTAAATTTCAGGTTTCCTGAAATGTCGAATGAGGAGTGCTTACTATGTCAGCCGATTGGTTCTATTTGAAGACAGGTTTTTTTCGGACACACAAAACCGTAGGTCCTTTGTCCGAACCTGATTTGCTAAGCAAAATCTCCAAAGGAGAGATCCGCCCAGATACGATGCTTAGCAGTTCGACTAAAACACATGGGCAATGGGTTCCCATGAAGAAAATTCGTGCCGCGATGGATCATTGGGAAAAAACGCATCCACAAAATCGAACACCTTTGTAAAACTTAGATGGCACCGCGTTAAGCGGCACACCACTGAAAAAAGCACAGCGAATTCGATTCGCTGTGCTTTTTTCTTTTGTTAGTCTCTGCTTTATTCGTCTCTATCCTTCTCAGTTCTGCTCTAACGATTTTCCAATCGCCGATTTCCGACAAAATTGGTAACCGTCTCTAGTCTATAGCGATTTGATCCGAATGTTCTTGAACTGAACTTTCATCGGAGGACCAGCATGTAATTGCAATGCCAGAATTCCCTTGGCCTGCGCATTGCTTGACACGTCTTCAACAGTCGACATCGGAACGCCATTGATGATATGCTGCAACATACCACCTTTCGCAATGACCACATAATCATTCCATTGCTCAGCCTTGATCTTCTTTTGCAGATCACCTTTATCCCCGAGCGATTTCACAACTTCAACGCTCTTGTCACCCGTGATCTTCACCGACTGACCACGCTCAGCCAAAATCCCGCGACCTCGCTCTTCATAATTGATTCCCGAATAAGTCGGCGAAGAATCGATATCTGCTTGATAGCCACCTACGATAAACTTTTCTGCATCTGCGAGTTTACTTCGATACTGAATACCCGAATTGCCCCCGACGATCTTGTACTGCAATCGCAATTCGAAATCCGCTACCTCTTTATCCCAAACAATAAACGTGTTGTTCGGTGTAGGCTTCTCTGCGGTGTTTGTTCCCGTGATCGCACCATCCTCCACAGACCAATAGGTTAAATTACCTTTCCAACCGGTTAAGTCCTTGCCATTAAATATCAACTCAAACCCTTCCTCCTTGGGCTCGTCTGCTACACAACTGACTACTAACGACCAAACCACAGCACAACTCATCAACGCGGTACAAAGTGCACTCTGCAATCTCATCGAACAACTCCAAGAGGTAACATGATTGGGAGGAAATTCGGCTCAATTAAAATGCTACTCCGCACCGAGCGATCAATCCAGTAGCACTCTCCCAATAAACCCACCCGAAATAGGCGCAAAACCCCAAAATCCACGCCAACAGCGCATCCTCGACTCGCTAACGACCTACTTTTCTTGCCGCCGTTCTGCGTGCCCCTGTGCGAACAGAACCGTTTGACTACAATACTCCAGCACTGGTTTTGTTCCATTCATTCTATACATGCTGCGGAGAGTATCATGGTTCGAAGTGTGTTGTGGGCATGCTTGGGATTCTTTTTCGTCTCTAGTCTTGCACAATTTGGATTTGCAGAAGGAAACACGATGGTCGTCATCAAAACATCCAAGGGCGATATCAAGCTTGAACTTTTTGCGGACAAATCCCCTATCACCGTTGAGAATTTTTTGACTTATGTCAAAAACGGACATTACGATGGCACGATTTTCCACCGCGTTATCGATGGCTTCATGATCCAAGGTGGTGGCATGGATGCAAACATGAAAGAGAAGAAAACCCTAGCTCCCATTAAAAACGAGGCAACGAACGGCGTTTCCAACAAAAAGTACACCCTTGCCATGGCTCGTACAAACGATCCTGACAGTGCAACGGCTCAGTTTTTCATCAATCTCGTCGACAACAAATTTTTGGATAAAAACCCGGGGTCGGCCGGCTATGCGGTCTTCGGCCAAGTGGTCGAAGGGATGGATATCGTTGACTTGATCGGAAAAGTAAAGACTGGCAACAAAAGCTTTCATCAGGACGTCCCGGTGGAGCCGATTACGATTGAGTCGATGAAAGTGGTCGTTCCCGTTAAGTAATGTTCAGCAAAAACCAAAGGTATTTGTTTTGTTGCCGTTCAAGTTTTAAACCATTTGCCATTTTTTGCGGAGCCACCATTCGGCAACCAGCAGCAGGGCAAAGAAACCTAGGTAAATCCATTGGTCAGACGCTTTATCGCCCAAGCGTCTGGCCAATTGGACTTCTGTCTGCTGGGCTTGCAACCGCCTGACCAAATCGCGAACTGCCGCCGCAACGGTTGACCCATCCACCAATTGGCCTCCCGCCGCTTTGGTACTCTCGGCCAGTTGACCCAGCAATTGCCAATCTGGGATCGGGTTGGCCAACTCCACGGAGTTATCTAGAACCAGAAAAGGCAACTCGGTCGACAGTGGCGTTGCGTTACCATCATCTGATGCTCGACGCGAGGTCGCCCGCAGTTTGTAGATTCCCGCCTCACCTTCGACCATCCAGACACCCTCCAGCAAGTCGCTACCTTTCTTAGTTGTCTTGATCGGCTGGCGCGTTCCATCAGGTCGCTCGATCACCACCTCGACATTATCGGGAATCTCCTGCTGCCCGGTACCCGCTTGCCAACGGACTCGAAAGGCAGCATTTTGCTCGCGGTACAACCGCCGTTGATCCATCGCCAAGCTCAAACCTTCTTCGATGCGATCCCGCCCTAAAACCCACAATAGCGACTGCCGCCAAAACTGCTTGTGAACCTGCTGCTCACCATGCAACCACCATTTCCAGGTGGAATCGACAGCCATCGCCAACACTCGACCTCGCTCGACTGCGGCAGCTACCATCAAAGGTTGCTGCTGGTCACCGGTGGCAATAATTTGTATTCCCGGCAACTGCTTTGCATTGAGCCAGCGATTTGCGCCATCCAAGCTTGGCAAACCTATCCACAATTGATTGTTCTTGTCATTGTCGCTAGCGAGTTGTGTTATGGGATGTTTACCGCTAGGCATCATCTTGATTTCCCCTGGCCAATGCAACTGTGACAAAATCGGTTGCCCAAACGGTTGCTGCATTCCACCTCGCAATTGAATGGGAACGATCTCTGCAAGAGGTGTTCCTCCATAGCCACCACCGTCATAGGCATGGAATCCTCCCAGCATCAACAAGCCAGCTCCATTCTTAACCCGGTCCTTCAGCACCTCCAATTGCTCTTTCCCAAAAGCGGCCGAATCGATATCGCCCAGGATGAATGCATCATATTCAGTCCCTTCAATGATGCTCTTAAGTTCAATGGGCCAACGCTCGCGCGAGCTACCAGGTAAAATCAAAAAATCGAGCTGTATATCGGGAGATGCGTTTATGCTTCGTCGCAAAAATAATTGCTCCTGCCTTGGCTGCCCCTCGAAGTACAGCGCACGCACACCTCCACTTTTTACAGTGACAAAGCTAGTTGCAATATTGTTAGTCGTAATTGCTTCGTTGGTTTGCCCCTCTGCTTGAATCACAATACGATACTCGCCCGGATCGGGTGCCGTGATCGGTATCGAAAATGGCATAACCTCATCTGACTCTTTCGGCGAAATCTCCCGCCTCTCCAAAACCGTTGCCGTTCCATCGCTGCTAATCAATGAAACTTGTAATGGAATTTGCGAACCGACCATACCCCTTAATCTCAAGGTGCCTTTAATATCCAACTTATTTCTCGAAAAGACCTCTACCTCTTCTGTAACGCCTTCGATTGCGATATCTCGACTATCGGCACTACCTCCACGCGGACCATTTCCCACTGCAATGATGGGCTGATCCATTTGGCCCATCTGCCGCGCAACTTGTAGGGGATCAAAATTCGAGTTCGCCGCAGTGAGCGTACCATCTCCCACCAAGACAACCCCAGCCATAGGACTTTCTCTTTTCATCGTAGATAGATCCGATAAAGCCCTGCCAATATCCGTTGCCTTCCCGAGCGGTTGATCCGGAAATTCGACTTTCCCTTCTTCGCTGACAGCTAGAGGACGCAACTGGTCGTCATAGCCATAAACCACCAAATCCAAGTCCTCTTTGGAACTTTGTGCGATTTGGGCTACGTCACGCCAAATCTCCTGCTGCTTCTTCCAACGACTCAGGCCACTACTATCGCTGGGTAGCTGCTGGCTAGCGGAAAAATCGAGCATTACCGCAAGAGTCGCTCGCTGCGACTTGAATTGACTCCACACCACTCCTGGACGCAGCATCACAAGAATCACCAGGAGAATGAGCACCAAGCGCAAAGCAATAAGAACTCGCCAACGCGCGCGACTTACCGATGCAAATTGCGGCTTGATCCATAAACCAGCCAATAGCACTACTGCTACGGCGATAACCAATAGCCAACTTCCCAGCAATGGCTCGAAACTCCAGGAGGTCATGCGATCTGCCGCCCTCCAGATTTATTTGTCGCGCCTACAAAATTCCACTGGTAAAACCGATTTGCCATCCATTGCTCACCGAACAACAACGCGCACACCAGCAGCAATGCAAATGGAAAGAGCTCCCTACCATATCGAGCCTCACCGACACTTTGCTCTACCTCGCTGATGTCTCGAGCAATTCGGCAATGCTCTTCTCCCAAAACCGCTTCTAGTTCCGATTTCGATATGCGTTTTAAATCCGTGACACCAACAGATGAATTCACCGATACGCCGCGCACCACGGGCCGATCCAAAACCCCGCGCAAGCGATAGACACCCGGCAATTGCAAATTGGGAATAAGCACACTCCCCAAGCGCGCGTCAACTTTCGATGTATCGCCTCTCGGCGTAAACAATCGATATTGCTCCGGAAAGCGATCCGGCGGATTACTCAACACGGCCGATTGCCCGACACTATAATTGCATTTCTCATCGACCGAGCCCGCCAAGTAGCGTATCGTACCCAGTATCAATCCATACGTTGGCCACCACTCAGCAGAAGACGTCAATTCATTCCATGGATTACGTTGCGCAACAACGCTCGGTTCCGGTACCATGGTCGTCCAAGTTACAATGCGTCCCCGCCCACGGCCTTGTTCAATAATCGCAGGCAAACCACTCAAGCTATAACGCACCAATATCTGAGGTGTTGCCCCAGATTCGTTTTGCTGCAATTCTAAATCCCAATGTCGAAACACAGGTAAAGAGGCGAAAGGCGCTTCTTCCGCTCTTCCCCCAAAAAATTGAAAGAGTGCATGACTTGGACGCTCAGGCACAAAGTAAACCGATCGATCATCGGTTGCTCGCCTCGATATCCGTACGGGCTTTCCAGGCAATAACCTGCTCAGCGCGGAACCTTTCAGTGATTCTGGAGTCCCAATCCGCGGCCCCATCACCATCATGAGCCCGCCACCTTCCTGCACATAGCGATCTAGCTTGGAAAAATCCGGATCGGCCAACTCTTTCGGATCCAAAACAACAATCACCTCATAACGTTCCAGCGAAAAGCTTTTTAAATCCGTCAAATCGCATTCATCAACAATTCCACTTCCACTGGCAGACAATATCGTGGCTAACAATCCACGCTCTTCAATGCGATCACCGACAATCAATATTTTTCCTACCTCTCCTACATCGAGAGTCAAATAGCGAACATCATCATTGATGAGCGGATCGCTACGTTTTAACTGGATTCGATAAAACTTGGTTCCCTGAACTAAATCTCGTATCTCAAATTTCACCACGGCTGACTCGGTATCGCTAAGATCAGCAAACTGCCTCTGGACGATATCTGTTTCCGGCAAAACATACTTGCCATCTCGAATCATCGGCAGATTAGGATCATCTTTTTCAAGCAGTAATTCGACAGTAACTTTATCTCCTGTCGTTTCCGAAGTACGAAGAACTGGAGCCTCAATGGTGACCGAACCACCCGGTGCTAATTCCGCCTGGCTGATCTCCAAGTCACCCATCATCCAGTTTTGAGCAATATCCACTCCAACATCCAAGATCTGCAATAGGACTGCAGGCTTCGCAGCGAATAGATCTTTTAATCCCGAATCCGTGCTACCTACCCACTTGTTGGCAGTCATATCGGTTACCACATAGACTTCTCGTCGATCCAGCGACTCTTCGCGAACCATCTGTACGGCTCGCTGAATGATCTGAGGTAGTGCGGAAGTTTGATATTGGATTTCAATCCGCTCAAGCTGCCTGATGGCCGAACTGCGATCCAAAGCAAACTGCCCAGTCGCTTGAGTCAGAATGGCCACTTTGCTTTCAGAAGGTAGCTTTTGAATCAATTCACCCACCAATTCTTTTGCGACCTCGAGTCGACTTTGATTCGAAAATTTATATTCCATACTCGGACTGATATCGACAATGATCACTGCTGCTACTGGAGAGTCTTGTTGCAACGCCGGAGCGCTTGCGCCGCGAGCTAAAGTCAAAACGCTCCAGCCTATCGTGACCAGCCAGAGAATCGCCGACACACTGCCAGTCGCGATGGCAATCGACGCCCCTCGCCGGCCAGCTACAGAAATCAAGAAGGCGATTGTCGCGAGAGTGGCTAGTACCCCAACGCCACCGACGGCTAACCACGTCGCCAACATATCGCTGTGAACATTGGGGCGAGCCAGGGCAAAAGCCATCAATAAAAGTACCAAGCCACGCAATGCCAATAACAGCCACTGACGTATCTGCCAAGATCGGCGATGCGTTTGAACCGTTTGCTTGACAAATCGCAAAGCGGGGAACGTAATCGGCTTGGGTGGACGCTGCGACCACAGGTGCAACGCAACAGGAACCAGTGCCAACAGGCCTCCAGCCAGCAAAGAAAGATGCAAAAACGTCATCGTTTCAGCCCCTATCTCTGCGTTTAAGTAGATACTCCATCAAGGCTTTATCGTAAGCCATTCCAGTATCCAGAGGCACATAATCGATTCTCGCTTCGGCACAAGCGCTTTTCAAGCCATCTCGATACGCTTTAACTTCCTCTCGATACTGCTGCGCAACAACATCTGCATCCACTGGGAGAGATTGCCCGCTTTCCGGATCTGCCAAGAGCACATTACCCGAAAATGGAAAACTCACTTCGGCTTCATCCAGCACGTGAAAGACAATTACATCATGCCCCGAAAAACGCAGCAAACGAAGCGCTGCTAAAGTCTCTTTCGTATCGCCGAGCAAATCGCTAAAGATCATAATCAGACTGCGATGGCTGATCATAGCGGCCAACTGCTTTACGGCCGCTGCAACATCGGTCTGTCCAGTCGCTTTGATCTTGGTCAATAGACTCAAAATATTTGGCAACTGTCCCTTGCGACTTTTGGGTGGCAAACTCGCGCGAATCTTCGTATCAAAAGTCACCACACCGACTGGATCTTGTTGCATGATCATCAAATAGGACAACGCCGCAACTAAACAGATCGAATAATCAAGTTTGGTCAATTGCTGCCGATAGGTGTATGCCATCGATTGGCTTAGGTCCACCATCAAGTAACCGGTTAAATTCGTCTCCGACTCAAATTTTTTGACATAATACTTTTCCGTTTTCGCGTAAGCCAGCCAGTCAATATCCTTCGGATCATCACCCGGAACATAACGACGATGCTCACTGAACTCTACCGAGAATCCCTGAAAAGGACTCGCATGCAATCCTTGCAAAAAGCCCCTAACAACCATTTGCGCGCGCAAATCAAGCCGCTTGATCTGTGCGGCTAACTCTGGCTTTAGGTATTGCTCAACGGCCGTCATACGCGCCGATCGTTCTGTGAAAATAGGTCATTCAAACAAAAGATACGCAGGAGACATGGCTTACAATGACCTACTCCTGAACCGGTGGAGGAATCGGCGCGTTGGCAAACTTGGGAATCTCTGGCTCCGGAATATCTTTCAGCAAACGTTGAACCATTTTGTCCGTCGTTATGCCTTCAGCCTGCGCCTGAAAATTCGTACTGACACGATGTCTCAACACGGGAATCGCTATACGGCGAATGTCATCGATCGCCACACTGAAGCGACCATCCATTGCAGCAATCGCTTTACCTCCCATGATCAAAAATTGACCCGCTCTCGGCCCCGCTCCCCAATCAACCATCTCTCTCACATAAGGAGGTGCTCGATCATCGCTCGGTCGAGTCGCACGTACCAAATGAGCCACATATTTAACAACGAAGGGACTCACCGCCACGCTCTGAACCAGTTTTTGAATATTTAGAATCAATCGTCCCGAGAGAACCTTGCTCACCTCGGGTTTCTCATGACGCGTTGTAGCTAACAATATCTTCTCTTCCTCGTCAGCCGAAGGATAGCCGACCTTGATATTGAACATGAATCGATCCAACTGAGCTTCCGGCAACGGATAGGTTCCTTCTTGCTCAATCGGATTCTGAGTGGCAATCGTAAAAAATGGTTCCGGAAGAGTATACGTGGTCCGGCCAACCGTCACCTCGCGCTCTTGCATCGCCTGCAACAACGCAGCTTGCGTTTTCGGTGGAGTGCGGTTGATTTCGTCCGCCAATAAAATATTGGTAAAAATGGGACCTTCGACAAATCGAAATTCCCGCTTGCCGGCCGCATCCTCATCCAGAACATTCGTCCCGGTGATATCGCTGGGCATCAAGTCGGGCGTAAACTGAATACGCTTGAAGGACACATCCAAAATGCGAGCCAGCGAACTCACCATCAACGTTTTGGCCAGCCCTGGAACCCCCTCAAGCAAGCAATGCCCCCGCGTAAAGATCGCTGCGAACAATTGCTCTACCACATCATCCTGACCGATGATGACTTTGGCCAACTCTTGACGCATCGCATCCCGATGTTCGCGGAATTCACGCAATAAGTCTCCCACACTGCGCGCTTTGGACGCTGCTTGTTTTTCTTCCATGGAACTCGCTTCTATATTCCGCTCTTTGGCTATTATTCGCTATGCTATCCCAGGGAAAACGTTTCGGAGATCGATCGCTCCCTACCGCATTTACCCCTGAATCTATTATTCTATCGATGGGCGGTCGGAAAAGAATGCGTCTCGCCGAATTACTTCTGTGAGCCCTAAAGGACAACCTATGCTCAACAGGCCCAAACCACTCAACCTACTCATTTCCACTATTTTGGTGTACCTAGGGCTTGCCTTCCCCAACCCTGCCTCTGCTCAAAATGGGCAGAATCTGACGGCCGCTCAGGTGAACCAAGCCATCGGTCGGGGTGTCGATTATCTTCTCAAAGTGCAAAACCAAAACTCGGGGGGATGGGACGAATACGCGAACGAGAATTGCGGTGCCTCCGCTCTAGTCACCCTAGCCCTTCTTAACTCCGGCGTACCACCCACGCACCCCGCAATCGCCAAAGCCCTCAATTATCTGCGAGGAGTTCAGGCTAATCGCACCTACTCGGTCTCCCTGCAAACCATGGTTTTTTGCGCCGCGAATCCCAATGAAGACCTCCTGCGCATTAAACAAAATGTCCAATGGCTTGTACAAGCCCAACGACCCAATGGAATGTGGGGTTATGAATCGGCCAATCTTTCCTCCGATCCATCCAACACCCAGTTCGCCCTGCTGGCGCTATCCGAAGCGCAACGACTCGGTGTTTCGGTTAATGCCAAAACCTACGAAAGCTCTCTGCGTTACTGGTTGCAGTCCCAAAGCAATGAAGGCGCTTGGAGCTACAACGACCACATGTTCACCGGAAGTATGACGGCAGCCGGTATCACCTCAGTCATCATCACCGTCGGCCAACTCGGTCAACCTCACGCGAGTATCAAAAATAACCGAGTCGACTGCTGCGGAAAAACCAATATCACCAATGACCCCATCGAAGCTGCTTTGAATTGGCTCGCTAGAAATTTCAAAGTCTTTTCCAACCCCGGCGGACAGTGGCAACTGTACTACCTCTATGGATTGGAACGCGTCGGTCGATTGACCGGACAACGCTTTATCGGCGAACATGATTGGTATCGCGAAGGTGCCGCACAACTGCTCGGCCAACAAGATCGCCTGGAAGGCTTCTTTACTTCCACCAGCGGTTTTGAATCGTCTCTCCACATCAATACGGCCCTCGCCTTGCTCTTTCTCTCCAAAGGTAAGCGTCAAGTCGTTGTCAGCCGCCTTGATTATGGACCTCAAGAGGACTGGAATATTCATCGATTCGCCATTCCAAATCTTACCGCTCACATTGAACAAGCTTGGAAAAGAGACCTCGCGTGGCAGACGATCGAACTCGATAAGTCGAAACTTGAAGATCTTCTCGAATCACCCATCCTTTTTATCTCGGGCTCAAAAGAAATTCGCTTGAACCCCGCACAAAAGCAATTGCTCAAGCAATACGTGGAAAACGGCGGTTTCCTTTTTGCGGAAGCTTGCAACGGAGATGGCTGTGATGGTACAGCTTTTGATCAATCTTTTCGCGCTTTGATCGAAGAGCTATTCGGTCAGCCACTGCAAAAACTCCCACCCACTCACCCTATTTGGTTTGCCGAAGCCACCATCGATCCGCAAGCTTTGCCAGAAGAATTTTGGCTCTTTGGACTCGATGCCTGCTGCCGAACCAGTATTGTATACAGCCCGATTCCACTTTCTTGCCGCTGGGAACTGAACCCTGCAGTAAAAACCCAGCGCGAAATCGCCCCCCGAGTCCAAAGCGAGTTGGATAATGCAACCAAGATTGGCCTGAATGTCGCTGCCTATGCGACAGGAAGACAATTGAAAGAAAAACTTGATTCGGTTCAAGTCGTTCGCGCCGAATCCGAGGCGACACAGATCTTGCGCGGCCATATCGCCATTCCCAAAATTCAACATGGCGGTGGATCCAACGACGCTCCTCGAGCTATTCCAAATTTGCTCCAGTGGTTCCGCAAAGAACAACCGACCGACGTTGCAACGAAACCAATTTTGATCAATGCCAAGCTGGATGAACTAGAAAAGTACCCTATCGTTTTCATGCATGGACGCGCTAGCTTCAGCTTTACCGACGAAGAACGTGTGGCACTGCGGACTTATCTGGAACGCGGCGGCTTTCTTTTTGCCGATGCCATTTGTGCCAACAGCGCTTTCGCAGAATCCTTTCGCAAAGAATTGGCTCTGATCGCTCCCAACAAGCCGCTCCAACCACTCCCTGCAACTCATCCGATACTTACTGAAGAATTCACTGGTTTTGACATCCGACAAGTCAGTCTCATCGATCCACTAAAACGCGGAACAGGTGGTGTCATAGCCCAAAAACAAAACACGGCGCCCGAACTTGAATTCATTCTCTGGGAAGATCGCGTGGCCGTTGTCTTCTCGCCGCTCGATTTGAGCTGCGCTTTGGAAAGCCAACAATCGCTTCAGTGCAAAGGCTACACTCGGGATGACGCCGCCAAAATCGGCATCAATATCATCCTTTTCGCCCTCCTCCAATAACTACCCCCTAAACACTAAAAACTAAACACTACCTCCCCCTCCTCACCCAATCCACCACCACTGCGACAATGATGACCCCTCCGGTAATGATTCGCTTCATCGGCTCACTAGCCCCCACCGATGCTAAACCAGTCTGCAGCACGGCGATCACCAACACACCCAAAAAGGTTTGAACGACCGAACCTCTTCCCCCCATCAAACTGGTCCCGCCAATCACCGCTGCCGCGATAGCCGATAATTCTAGCCCAACGGCCGAATTGGGGTCTGCCGTTGATAATCGACCGCATTGCATAATCGCCCCCACACCGCACAACGCCCCCAAGATAACAAACGAAATCCAGCGATAAGGGCGTGGATCGATTCCAGAATATTTGGCCGCAGCTTCGTTGGTTCCAATCGCAATCCAGTACCTACCCAAGAGAGTCTTAGATAAAATGATCTGACCGATTACCACCATCAGCAAAGCGAATCCGCAGGCAGGCGATAATCCCCAACTACCACTTGAACCAAACCATTCCAGCGAAGAACCTAGATATTTTGTTTGCGAGTTCGTAACACGATACGCGGTTCCGCGCGCAATCTCCAGCATCCCCAAGGTGACGACGAAGGATGGAATCCTTAAGGCTACACTGATGCTACCGTTGATTGCACCGCAACTAGCTCCAATGAATACGGCACCCATCATCGCTACGGGAATGGGCCAGTGATCATCGATCATCCATTTTCCAATGAAAGCTCCGCAGAGAGCGATGACCGATCCAACGGATAGATCAATCCCACCGGCAATTAAGACAAACGTCATTCCGATGGCAACGACCGTCAAATCGGGAATCTGATTGGCAATCGAAATCGCCGTCCGCACACTGAAGAATCTCTCGCTGAAACTTCCAAAAACCGCGACCAAGATCAGCAAAACGATTACTAATCCACAAGAATCAACCAGGGATCTCAAATGGATTTTCCACTGCGCAAGCGATGTGTTATCGGCCGAACTGGGAGGCTGCGCCATGTACGGTTCACTTCGAAAAGGGGAGCTGAATTCCCATTACTTCAACCGATCTGCCGTGATCAAATCAACGGCTGTTTCGCGATCTTGCACGACAGCATCTGATTGCTCAATCAACTTTAAAGCATACTCGATACCATACACGGCCAATTGATCACCGTGCTGATCGGCGGTCGCTAAGATCGTACCCTCTTTAACAGCCTGTTGCACGGCGGCAATGTTATCGAAACCAACCACCATCACCTTTTCCGTGAGCCCAGCGGATCGGATCGCAGCCAGTGCGCCTAGTGCCATGCTATCGTTGCAAGCCAGAATCGCTTTCACATCGGGATGCTCTTGTAGAATCGACGCGGTGATAGTATTGGCCAATCCGGTCTCCCATTCCGCGCTCTGCGCGGAAACGACTTTTAAGTCCGCCGCACTCACCGCATCTTCGAATCCGAGTTTACGCTGTTGGCCATTGAAAGAGGTCCGGATTCCTTCCAGCAGGGCAACCTCATCTCCAGCCTTCAGTCGACTTGCCAGATACTCGGCCACTTTTCGCGCGCCGGCTCGATTGTCTGGCCCAACAAAAGGAATCGATAACTTCTCTTCCATTAAAACGGAACTATCTAAACGATTGTCGATATTGATAACGATCACACCTGCCTGCTTGGCTTTTCTGAGAGCGGGAACCAAAGCCTTGGAATCCGCCGGCGCGATGACAATCGCCTGAACGCCTGCGGCCACCATCTCATCCACCAAAGCCACTTGACGGCTCAAATCTCGTTCATCCTTGATACCGTTAATGATCAAGTCGTACTGATCGCGGTGCTCCTGCTGATGCTTTTCAGCGCCGGCTGCCATAGTGGAAAAAAATTCGTTGGCTAAAGATTTCATGACCAAGGCAATTTTTGGGCGCTTTGAAGCATCAGAAGCCGACTGAGTCAAAGGCTTTGATTCATTTTTGGAATCACAGCCAACGACAAGGCACATCGATAAACAGCTTATAACGGTGATCCAGCCTCGCCAAGAATTCATCTTCCATCCCCCACCACTTCTAATTTGTACTTTTTAGATCCCGCCGTTATTCTCTCGCCTTAGCCTCAACCTCTGCTCGCCATGGAAGAGAGGTCTGTGCGCCCCATTTTGTTGTCGCTAACGCGCCAGCCACACAGGCCATACGACATGCCTGAAACAATTCCTGCTGCTCACAAAGATACACTGCCAAGGCACCGATAAAAGCATCTCCAGCCGCTGTTGTATCGACCGACTCGACAACGATCGAAGGCACAAGCTCATAGTGATACTCTTTTTCAGAACGCTTCCCAATACACGCGCCCTCTTTTCCGAGAGTGATGACCACCTGCGATGCTCCTCGATCCAATAGCAACGCTGCAGCTCGTTTGGCCGATTCGCTGCTGTCCACGACAAGCCCCGTCAGTCGCTCGGCTTCAGTCTGATTCGGGCAGATCATATCCACTTTATAGAGATTCGCGGGCAGTATCACAGGGGCTGGCGCCGGATTCAACAGCACCGGTACCTCGGATTCTTTAGCAATTCGGCAAGCCTCTTCGATCGCATCGATGGGAATCTCAAGCTGTACGATCAGCATGTCAGCGGACTTGATCTGCTCAGCAACAGCACGAATATCTTCTCGATGAAGTCCCCCATTTGCGCCAGGGACAATCACAATAGAGTTTTGGCCGGATGATTCCACCATCACTACGGCTAAGCCACTGCTTGTACCGTGGCAAACTTCGACATGCCCTGTCGCGACATTGGATTGCTGCAGCCCCTTGATGAGCTGCGGACCGAACACATCGTCCCCCACCCGTCCTATGAGGTTTACCTCTCCCCCCATGCGAGCCGCTGCGACCGCTTGATTAGCCCCTTTTCCACCACTGACCTCGCTGCACTGACGTGCTGCCAATGTTTCTCCCGGCTTTGGCAATCGCTCGCACGATAAAACCAAATCCATATTGATGGAACCGACTACTACGATTTTTGGCCGCCGCTTTTTCATGCTCGTAGCGCTTCTTCATTCCAGTAGACTGTGCACCCCCGTAACTTGGATCGCATTTCATTTTTGAGGAGGCTGACTGCTCAATTGCACAAGAGCCTCAACCACACGGACTTTTTGCGCATCATCTAAGGTGAGATAATGATGTTTGCCCGCTGCGACCGCTTCAAACTGAGTCGATCCTTTGTCGGTAAAATCTACCTTTCCACTGACTGAAAGGCCAAAGTAACCTCGATCTGGGTAGATGGCATACAGCACGCTCGTCAAGTCCCAGGTGGGTCGATTATGGGGAGGTGGTTCGTAAAGAACGTAAGACTCCGCCAGCGGATGATGAACCGCATATTGATAATCTCTTAAAATGCTCTCAGCAGGGTAGGGGACCGCAATACCGATCTCGAAGCCACTGTAAACAATTTTACCGGGCCAATTGCGAGCTAACTCCTGCGCCGCCTTCAAGTCCTGAACGACATTGTACTCTCCATAACCCGCATCGCCATCAATCGCCCTGAAGGCTCCCGCCATCACCGACAATAACTTCACCTTTTGTGCAACCAATTGCTTTCCATCTAAAGGTGAAATGGCATCACCGGAAGATTTTAAAAGATGTGCAAGATTGGTCGAAAAACCGACTTGGGCTATCACAACCGAATGATCTTTAGCCGCTGCCAATGTTTTGCGCAAAAGAATTACAGCAGGCTCCGCATCCGCTTTGCGCCGCAAATCGTGAGGATAACGGTAGTCGCCCCCTTCCGCTAACGCCTCGGCCAATCCCAAAAATTTACCCGTCTCGGGCGTTATTCCACTGTCGGCCACACCGATGGGAATCGTACCTCGTCCATAAAAAGTGTTCACGGCATCAACAAATGGTGCCGCCTGTTCCGAATCTTTAGTAATCGTTACCGCCAAAAGATCCAACTCTCCACGGCTTTGCAAAGAATGAATCATTCCCAAAGCTAGAACATCATCGACGTCATTGCCGATGTCGGTATCAAAAATGAACGGGACCGGTTCCTTGGCAATCAGCGAAGCTCCAGCCCAAAAGATGCTTACATCCGAAGAAGATATCGCCGAGCATAGCATCGCGAGACAAAACACTTTGCCGTAATTTTGAAAATGGATCATGGGTGATTCACTGGCAACTATAGTTCGGAGAAAAAAGCCAAATCGCAGACCTACCTAGGGCCAGAATAACGCTTCCATTTCCTACGGACAATCGCTGAGCCAAGCATTTGTTAAGAGATTGAGAAAATCGACTTCATTTACTGCTCATCCCTTCTTAACAGGATCGACACAGTGTACCTACAATGATCGCAATGTGCATAAAGTAATCCATTTCTGAAAATTTTAATTGATAACTCAATGAATATAGATTCCCGCGTAGCGCAGTACGCCCGAAACCACCCCTTCCCACTGCTATTTGCGACCATCAGCGGCGCGCACTTGTACGGCTTTCCCTCCGCCGATTCCGACTTTGACTTGCGAGGCTCGCACGTCCTACCTCTTAGTAAAGTTCTTAAAATGACGGTGGAGCAAGAGACGATCGAACGCAATTCGATCGAGAACAATCTGGAAATGGATATCGTATCGCACGATGTGAAAAAGTTCTTCGCGATGCTTCTAAAAAATAATGGCTACGTATTGGAACAACTGACCTCACCGCTGATTGTTCAATCTTCGCCCGAACACGAAGAGCTTCTGTCGCTTGTACCAAATGTAGTGACGAAAAATCATGGACATCACTATTTGGGATTTGCCGAATCGCAATGGCGACTTTTTATGCGAGAAAATCCCCCGCGTATCAAGCCTTTGCTCTATATTTATCGTGTTCTCTTGACAGGTATTCATATGATGCGGACCGGGGAAGTCCAAGCAAATCTTGAAATACTGCAAAGCGTTTTCTCGCTTCCCTACCTAGATGAGATGATTCAACTCAAGAAAGAGGGCAACGAAAAAGGTTTCTTCACAGACGTGAATCTCTCCTTCCATGAGGCCGAATATCTTCGACTCAGAAAACTTTTGGAGGCAACGATGGCTGACAGTGAATTGCCCCAAAAACCTTCTGCCACACCTGCTCTGGACGATTTATTGGTGAGGATTCGGCTCAAGTATCAATAATCGGCCCAGAGAAATTGTATATAGCCACAGTAACTGTGATCGATTAGGCAATAGGTAGTTCACTGTTTACTTGCGCGACCGCATCGTGAATTTCAAGCAATGCCTTCAGTCTTTCGCATGGAAATCCATGGTCGTAGATCTTTTCGCAGACACGGTATTTGGTAGCCTCAGCGTTGTACTGCTGTTCCCAACGCAGAAAATGGTTTTCCAGGTTCGGATGATAGGGATAGCTGATCGGACATCGCTCCAAACCGATGCGCCAAGGTTTCGCGGTCAAACGAGCTCGAAAGCACCTTTGCTTGATACAAAGCTTGAGATAAAAAGGATCGACAGGAAATTTTTTCATGATGGCTAACGAATCATCATCCACACCCGCCACCGCTCGATTTTGCAAAATAGCGCGCCAACCTGCATACGTTCGATAAAGTCGAAATGATTCTTCTGACTGAGCTTTACATAGTTCAATGAGTTTCTCTTCTTCGCTTGGTACTCTCTGCCCAAACCAGTTCGACCATAGAGTGGTCGCCACTTTGCGCAGGGGCGTTTCTTGACGATCGATGTCGATGATCAGCATCACATCCGTGTTGAGAACCAGGACTCCATAACGATTGCGACTCACCCAGCCATCGATACCCTGTTCTTCATTGCTGATCTCTTGAATAATCTCTTCGCGTGGTGGCTGCGCGAAATACTCGAGGCCTTTATACCAGAGGGCATTGGAATCGGCTGACTTTTCCGTCCAATTTTGCTTGGTTTGCCAGCAGCGCTGGGCCGCCATTTTTTCGGCCTCCTCCAAACTCGATTCCGACCACCCCCAGCGCGGAATACTCCACAGTTTTCCCTCCTCATACTTGGAAGGCACACGCACCCAATCTCGATGCCAATATCTTGGTACTTTCATAACTCTCCCTACGACCATCAAACCGGTTCGTTATCACTCTCGCTCATGCCCTGTACCATAACGCCCCCGACCGCAAAAGTGTACCGCTTCGGTAAAAACCGCATCAAAGCCCCCAAAAATCAAAACCTGCTTCATACGTGGATTATGGAGCAATTTATTTGTAACTTTGCCTCTCATACTTTATGATGCGTCGCCCACCTACCGCCGACAACTCTTGAGGTTCCTCCCATGAAACGACGCAATTTTATGCAACTCTCCTCCGGGATTGCCTTGACCCTGATCGGTGCCCCAGCACTTGCTATCGATCCCATCGATCGACCTAAACCAGGAAAGCTGCGACTAAGTCTCGCGGCTTACTCCATGCGCAAATATCTACAAAATACGAAAGATCAAAAAGCGGAATTAGATCTGCATGGATTTGTCGACTATTGCTACCAACTCGGCCTCCAAGGCGCTGAACTGACATCGTATTACTTCCCGCAAGATGTGACCGATGATTATATCTTCAGCCTCAAAAGCCATTGTCACCTTCGCGGTATCACAGTTTCAGGAGGAGCCATTCGCAATGACTACTGCCAACCCGCTGGACCTAACCTGGAAAAGGATCTCCAGCACACCAAAACCTGGATCGATCATTATGCGAAACTTGGAGCCCCAGTCATTCGCATTTTCGCTGGTAACCTACCCAAGGATTCTGACTGGGATGCAACTCTCGCTCACTGCGCTAAAAATTGCGACCTTGCCTGCGACTACGCTGCTACCCAAGGTATCCTACTGGCCCTCGAAAATCATGGCGGCGTTACCTCCAAGGCAGAAGGACTCCTGCAAATTGTCAAACAAGTCAAGAGTTCTTTCTTTGGGGTCAATTTCGATTCAGGAAACTTCCGCTCAACCGCTGACCCCTATCAGGAACTGGCGACGATCGCCCCCTATGCCGTCAACGCGCAGATTAAAGTCGAAATGTTTCCAAACGGCAAACGTGAAGAAACTGACCTCGCTCGTGTCCTGAAGATTTTACAGGATGTCGGCTACAGCGGCTGGGTGGCTCTCGAATATGAAGCTGACGAAGAACCCAAAGAGGCAATCCCACGAATCATTGACAAACTTCAGACACTACTGAAAAGCTAACCTGAAACCGCCAGTTAACCGCAGTTAGAAGTACGAACCTTGCGACTCAGAAGCGGGTCACATGCCTCAAGACGAATGCTTCATCAAGATTCAATTCGTCAGGCCGATTGCGGAATCCGATGTGGCGACTGAAAACAAATCCGAATTCCCAAGCCGTTAACGACTTTTCGGAATTCAGTCGCTCTAAACCCATCAAGATCTGATAGTCGCGGTACGTAAACACTTCATTCGACTCGTCCGGCATTTCAATATCCCAAGTCCCGCCACCCAGCCTAGCAGTCCAATACAACCGCATATCCCGCTGTATCTGCAAATCAACTCGCGGTCGCGGAAACACCGCTTCGACACGCAAGCCAGAAAGCGAGGTATCGTGCCAAACAAAACCGATCACCGGCAGTAACTTGATGTCGTCGCGATCAAGATACTCAACACCCAAAACCCAATCCCAGTTTTCGTTCGGATGAATCATGCCCACCAAGTGGGCTGGAAAGCGAACGCCATCTCGCGCACTATCCTCAAAATCGCTGTACACTCCAACCGATAAGCCCGCATCGTAGGAAAACTTTTCCGTCAACGATGCTCGCGATTGATAACCCAATTCAAAATCATAAAGCCGCGGCGGCAACGCAACAGCTTCCGGTCCACCTAATAAATGCAAGTTGAAGTTCGCATCTAAACCCGAGTTGATACCACGCCTCAACCAAGTCGTATTCCCAAAGGTTAACCAACCCAATTGATCGCCATCACCCGGCATGTATGAGGTATATTGCTCCTCCTCACGATACCGAGTGTACGGCTCGATCATATACGAACCAAACGATGGAGGGACACACACCTTCACCCCATCAATCACCTCACATGCCTCCTGCACGATTTCAAGCGTCTCCTCGGGCGAGAGTTCTAGTGGGACTTCCTCCACGGCAATGATATCCGTCGATGTAGTCGCTGATTCATCGGTGACAGATGCATACCGACCCGCTGCATCTAAAGCGGATGATTGAGAAGGTGTCTGATTTGACGGAAGAGCAGGGGACTCAAAATTTTGCAGTCCAGCAGGTTCCTGTACCGGATACGAGGTAACGGAAGCAGGTACTTGGGGTACTTGCCCCCACACTTCATTCCATCCACCGAAATTGAAACCACTCGAAATGAAACCAACCTGCTTCATACCGCTCTGATACCGTAAACTCTGAAGCGATGGACCAACAGTCCATACACCCAGCCACAGCAGCATGAACGGTATCGAACCGAGCTTCGAGCTTCCGAACCTTTCCATGCTCATCTGTGACTCCTACGAACTCTCCTGAGCCAAGCCTCTTGCCCGCCGAGCAGTTCCTGCCCGCGGATCGAATTCTTAAGTCTCGACCCTCTTTCTCATCGCAGCAAATAGCAGCTCAAACGAGAGGACGTCAACGCCAACCGCAAAATTTGACGTACCCGTTTTGCTAGCAAAGCACTGTTACTAGCAAACCACTGTTACTAGCAGTCCACAATGAAAAAAGCCGATTCCACCATGAAGAATCGGCATGGATGCTTAGCAAACTCAAACGCAACTTGGGCCATGGCCGCGGAGACTCCGTGAAAGACCATAGTCTCGTTTGCTTACACTTTAGGTAGCCAAAAACAGATCTCCGAAAGTGGGAACCTGATCGGCACTCCCTTCCAGATCAAAATCATCGGACAAAAAGGTCCCGGTAAGAGCATGAAGTCGCAGAGCCTGATCATGGTTCAAGTGATGCGTTGCGATTTCAGTCATAAAGTTGAGCAAATCGTAGACGCGACACTTGGCAGGAAGAACTCTTTGCCTCTTTTCAGACAACTGATCGAGATTCGCCAACCCATAAAGTTCTTGTGGTCGTCCGGTCAACTCATAGAGACGATTTAGAACCGTAGAGCCGAATTCTTTATTTGAGAACTTCAGCTTGATCAATTGATTGTAGACGCGTTGAATCTCATGGAGTGATGCCCAGGAACATTGTGCCGCTTCGAATCTTGCCGCCATGAGGGTATAACCTTTGGCGTTATCGAAACAATTTAGCGCGCGAGTGATCGCATGCTCAGGTTCCTTGCCGGTTCTTACTTCAGATCGGAAAGCGGGAGTGTAGCCGATCGCTCCGTTGGAGCAGATCAATCGCAGCAGAGAGAGATAAATCTGCGGTTCGCCAAAGCCATCGATCGGAGTCTTGATCACATATTGATTCCGAAATTCATCCGGTCCGATTTTATAACAAAACTCACCCGATCGCGGTGAGTGTGTGGAAGTGATAAAACCTTCATGGTACTCGGTACCCAATGAACCGAAGGACTGAACGATCGTCTCGACAGTCCCTGATCGAATCACCGTTCTTTCGGGATTGCTCACCGCCAATAAGGTGCTCGCGCCCCCTTCGCGATCTTCGACGCAATACCGAAAATCATCCGCGCGAATCGTAGCCGAGATACGTTGAAATACTTCTTCATGGCTGAAGTATCGAAATACGGAATCCGAAATACGATAACGGTTAAAGAACGATCGCCAAAAACGCGTGGTGGGAAGATAGGGCTTTCCCTCGAGCTCGATCATTACGTTTTCTGTCGTCGTTGTCTTTTCCTTTTCCACTTGGTTTTTATGGACCTTAATGTCCTTCAAATTAGCGAAACCATAACGAATGTTGATCATTGTCCGAACCCTCGAATTGGCATTTCATAAAGAATTCTAGTAAAGCGAAGTCCATTTCAGTGAATCGTGTCGTGTAAGCTCTAACAATCAAACGTCGACTGCCAGTCCACCGCGGGGAATCTTGGCAGTGATCTTCGGTTGCCGAGCGATCACCATTTCTCGCATGCGTTGACAAATCGCATCGATTTGGGAATTTTTGGCAAGGCTCTTCCAAGCTCCTTCGAGCCATACATACTGCTCTAGAGCCTCGGCAGTGCCTGTCATCGGATGACGGGTTTCAGCGCACTGCACGATCTGTTTCATCTTTTTTTCTGGATGCAAACGAAAGACTCGACCACACATTTGCAATGTCGGCCCTTTGGAACTCGGACGACAAAACACAGTTTGCAAGCTGGGACAATCGAAGCCTTCCGTCAGAATGGCCATGCTTAATAGAACATCGATTCGACCTGTCTCGAAATCTTCAATTTGGCGTTCTCGATCCGAGGATGCCGTGACCAGTTCCACTTTGACACCCTGCTCCCACAGCTGCTTTTGACATTCCAGGCACTGCTCCAAACGATGGAAGAAAATCAAGGACTTTCCCCAACGCTCCTGATCCCGAGCATAAAAATTAGCAACGTCATATGGCTTATAGGAGGGCATCGTGAAATGTCGATAGCGACTCAGATAGCCAAACTGAATGAGCTGCTGAATTCCTATATCTCGCACCACTTCCTGAAAGCACAACTTCGCCCGATCGCTTCGATAGGGCGTTGCCGAGAGGCCAAGCACATACTTTGGTTTCATTTTCCCATGCAAGGTGGCCATACTGGTCGCCGCATCATGCTGAGCTTCGTCGACGATCAGAAAATCGACCTCGGGTGGATTCGAATCGAACATCGATACGTACTGTACGTCCAAACCAAAGTTCATACGTTCGTTTTCCCGCGCGGCTTGCATCAGAAGATTGCGACGCATCGCAACCCAACCAATTCGCTTGACACAAAATTCCTGCATCCTCGCCGCGATCAACATCCCCATCACCGTCTTGCCGCTCCCGGTAGGACTTTCCACCAAGACGCTTTGCACACTGCTTTGAAGATTTCCTCTCGAGTCCTTATGGGTGCCTTGATAGAGCGATATCACTTTTTCGACGATACGCTGCTGGTAGTCACGCGTTTCCAAAGCCGTTTTTTGCACAAGAATTCCTTTCAATTCCAAAACTCAGAACTTGCAAGGGTGGGGGATCGCGAGCTCTCGTTGGTGATTGCCAAGCGTGCAACCAATATCGCCAATAGGCGTGACACCTTTGGTCTCAAGAGGTTCAAAAAAATTCACATCGCCCCCCCAATGGCGAGCATTTCTGGATATCCACAAGTCTGGATAACCACGGCGAGTGGCACCGGAGTGATGAGCACAATGTGCGAATCATGCCACTGGAAGAGATAGCAAGCTAGCAAAACGCACAAGCTACGTAAGATCGTCAAAGGGCGCACATGGCTGTGACGTCCTAAAAGGACTAGCCCACCCTTACTATCAAGACAAATAGGCTATTTGATTTGCCGTAGTGGCGCTGGTTGTGAAGAGAGTTTTTGCTTTAACATTTCCACTAGGTCAGGTGCAGCCTTAGGGTACAAATTCTCCTTTTCCAGTGGATCGACCTGGTAATCAAACAGTTCCCAGGCTGCGCTCGATTCCTCTGCGCCGATGCGATTCCACTGGACCAGACGATAGCGGTCGGTGCGGATGGCTCGTCCCAAAATTTCCCCCCGCGGAAAAACATGCGTGATGTGGTCTCGCAGGGCTTGCGTTGGCTGAGCGATTGCGGTCGCAAAACTTTTTCCATCCAGTCCATCGACGCTGGGCAAGGACGCCAACTCGACCAGCGTCGGAAAAATATCCACCGTCTCAACCAGTCCTTCCACTTCGCCAGGCTTTTTCCCAGGTACTCGGACAATAAGGGGAATCCGCGTCGCTTGTTCATAGTTGGAATGCTTACACCACATCCCATGATCCCCTAAATGCCATCCATGATCTCCCCACAACACAACTATAGTATTCTTCGCTAGACCGGTAGTTTCCAATGCTTCGAGCACTTTCCCGATTTGAGCATCCATATAGCTGGTTGCCGCGTAATAGCCATGGATTAACTTACGCTGCAAGCCTTCATCGAGACGACCTTTTTCAGGTATGCCGGAGTATTGCCTTAACTCACCCCATTTGGTTGGCGCATAATCGGGCGAACCCATCGGTGCGGTTTGAACTACGGCTAGGTCAAATTTCGCGGGATCATGCATGTCCCAGTAGCGACTCGGAGCACAAAAGGGGAGGTGCGGCTTTACAAAACCGACCGCCATAAAGAACGCTTCATCCGGATGCGCGGATGCATACTGAAGTCGCTCGATGGTTCGCTCCGCTAATTTACCATCCGCATAGCGACTATCGTCCACATCGGCTTTCTCCATCGCTGCCCCTTTAGGCAAGGATTGGATCGGCTTCGAACGATCGTTTTCAAACAAAGCTTCTTCGCGAGTCAAACCGGAAGGAGCTTTATTTTCGGGCAACGCGTAACCGACCACCTTGGCATTCCAGTGCGGCACGCTCCATGAAATCGTATCGTTGACGTTGCCATGTCCAACATGAAATATCTTGCCCATACCTTCAGAACGATAACCGGCGTTTTTGAAGTATTGCGGCAAGGTTACGCATTCGGGTCGCGACTTCCGAAAATTGGTACCAAGATCGTAAATGCCAAGCGTTTGTGGACGCAAGCTGGTCAATAGCGCATTTCTCGAAGGTGAACAGACCGCTTGATTACAATAAGCGTTGCGAAACATTGTGCCACTTGCCGCTAAACGATCGATGTTCGGTGTCTTGGCGTTGTGGTCGCCGTAACATCCCAACGCCGGCTTTAAGTCATCGACACAAATCAGCAACACATTCAACTTCGCTGCCGGTTCACCACCACCAACAACATCCGTAAAATATCCAAGCCACATTGCAAACCAGGAGATAAACCAAATGCTCACCACACCGCGCCTAAACCAATGACTGTTTGCTCTGTTCATGAGGATTTCTTTTCTATAATTTCTAGGCTGTATCAGAATTTCTAGGCTGCATCAGAATTTTCAGGCTGCATCAGCGCCACGGACTTTGGTCGACTTCATGAGGTCCGCGAGCCACTTTCAGCAGTTCACACAACTGCTGCATCTGTTCTGTCGTTAAATGCCCTAACTGTTTCTGATGGCATTCCCGCAAGGGCTCAGCTAATTTTTTTAACACTTCGACACCGGCGTCTGTGATCGCCACTAGCACCACACGTCGATTGCCATCGGGGCGAATCCTGGTGATCCAGTTTTGTCTTTCCAGCTTATCTAACATGCGCGTGATGTCCGGTGCGCGCGAGACCAATCGTCCAGCCAACTCCAGCGTCGGTACAGCTTGCGGATGCGCCGCTTTCAATAATCGAAGCACATTATACTGCTGACAGTTCAATCCGAAATTCATGAATAGATTATCTTCGAGCATACGCAAACGGTCGTACGTTCGCCACAAATTAAGGTATACCTCTTGCTCGGGTGAATCAAAACGACCCAATCGTTTCTCGGGCGGACTCTGTTGGCTCAATGAAACCTCTTCGTACAAAACCATGATGCTGTCTCTTGACAACTCCGAAATTTATCCGACGCTACAAGAAATATTCCTTGTCGCAGAATAATCCAGTCCGCATTCTAGCCTCCCGGCGACTCAATTCCAAATCATGTCGATACCCCCTGAACTATTGATAGCCTACAGTAACGCCTTCTATTTGGTTCGCTCCACTCCTCACATCCTCTTGCGCGTCGATACAATTTCCGAAGAAGCTCGCCAGCTCCTCGAAAAATATGATGCCGATCACGCCGTGCTGATTACCTCCGACAATCCGTTGAGCCAACTACGCTCAGAAGCGGAAAATGCATTTCATCGCGAGGAATTGCAACAGGATATCATCCAGTCCCAATGTCCATTTCTGCTTACGGCCAGTGTCGATCCTGCCGGGCAATGGCCAGATGAACATGGTTTTCTCGTCTTCGACCTGCCCGTGGACCAAACGCATCAACTGCTAAACAAATTTGAACAGTGGGCCGTCGTGTGGATCGAAAAACAGGGTGCGATAAGTTTGTTAAAACGCCGGGTAGAATCCATCCCTGAGTCCGGCTAGAATTTCGAGGCAGAAAGCGGCCGTCTCCAGGCCTCCCCTCTTTGTCCGCCTCCACTCTCTTTTCCTATCAGGCACCCTTATGAGCACTGGCCCAAAATCAGACTCCAACACGCCCCAGCGAGAAAGTGGATTGCAAGAACGTGGATTGCGAGAACGTGGATTGCGAGAACGTGGCTTGGTGGTGCGTTTTCTCGATGCGATCGAATGGGCAGGCAATAAACTTCCCGACCCCGCTGTTTTGTTCCTCATCGGAATTATCGCCGTCTGGGTTTTGTCCGCGTGGCTCTCTATATACACCTTCACCGAAACGCTTCCAGGAAAAACCGAGCCGGTGAAAGTCACCAATATGCTTCAAGCCTCGCAGCTTGCTAAGTTCCTGGCAGGAATGGTCAAGGAATTTGTCGGCTTTCATCCTCTCGGTGTTGTTCTGGTCGCTCTGCTCGGTGTGGGTATTGCCGAACATGCAGGCCTCATCAACGGCGTGCTTAAAATGATACTCAACCTCACACCCCGCTTGTTGTTGACTCCGATGCTAATCTTCGTCGCGGTGATCAGTCACACCGCAGCCGATGCTGGCTACGTTCTTGTCATACCGATTGGCGGTGTCATGTTCTACGCCGCCGGGCGACATCCGCTGGCAGGTATTGCCGCAGCCTTCGCAGGTGTTGCCGGCGGCTTCAGCGCAAACTTTGTACCATCGGGCATCGATCCACTTTTGGCTGGCATCACTCAGGAAAGCGTGAAACTGCTCGACGCCGCTCGCCCCGTCAATCCACTGTGCAACTGGTTCTTCACCGCCTCAAGCTCCGTTCTTGTTATCGTACTCGGTTGGTTCATTACCGACTTCCTCATCGAACCGAAGTTGAAAGCGACTGCAATCGACGGCGATCCCGACAAGATTCCCAAAATGTCAGAACTCACCCATCGCGATTTTCTGGCCATCGCGCTGGCAGCAATCGTTGCGGCTGCCGGTATCGGCCTGGTCACCTACTGGGCGCTACCCACAGATTCGTCGTTACGCGTCGGTGGCTCACTGACAAGCATGAAACCACCCGCCCCATTGATGGACGCAATCGTACCGCTAATTTTCTTCATTTTTGCTGTTCCTGGTGTCGTCTACGGCTTCGTTTCGGGCAGCTTTAAAACGCACCGCGATGTTATCAAAGGGATGAGCAAAGCGATGGAATCTATGGGCTACTATCTGGTTTTGGTTTTCTTCGCCGCACTCTTTATCGGCGCCTTCCGCGACTCAAACATCGGCATACTCATCGCCGTCAAAGGTGCCGCTTACCTAAGCACGCTCCCTGGCCCCGTTGCCATCGTCGGTATCGTGATCCTATCAGCCCTCGTCAATTTGCTGATCGGCTCTGCCAGCGCGAAATGGGCGCTCTTAGCCCCAATTTTTGTTCCCATGCTCATGCTCCTCGGTATCTCGCCAGAACTAACCCAGGCCGCTTATCGCGTCGGCGATTCCACCACCAATATCATCACACCCATGATGCCCTACTTCCCGCTCGTCGTGGTATTCTGCCAACGCTACGTGAAAGGTACCGGCATCGGCACCGTAACCTCGATGATGCTCCCTTACTCGATCACCTTTTTGATTTGCTGGACTATCTTCCTGCTCATCTACTGGGGACTCGGTATCCCACTGGGCATCGAAGCTCCCTACACCTATACGCCCTAAATCAAAAGGCGGGCTTACTTCCAACCCATCCATGAGCTCAATCCGAGACCTGAATCAGCAATTTGCCCTCGATGGCTCGCTCACCTTTGCCGAGCACCCCAGTGGTTTGCTGCTAGGTATCGTGAAAACACCCCACTGCTCCGCGCAATTCTTCCTGCAAGGAGCACATGTCACCCACTACCAGCCTACGCACACCGATCAGCCAATACTCTTCTTGAGCCAAGAGGCAATCTTTGAACCCTCTCGGCCCATTCGCGGCGGTATACCCATTTGCTTTCCTTGGTTCAGCGCTCATCCGACAGACCCCTCTCTACCTGCTCACGGCTGGGCCCGCATTCTGCCCTGGCAGGTCCGCTCCGCACAGCAAACCGAAACGACTGTTGAGATCACACTCACGCTCAATCACACCGACTGGCAACTGACCTACCAACTCCGCTTTGGCGCAACGCTCCAAGCTTCTCTAGCGGTCACCAATAATGCGTCGACTCTGCGCACCTTTGAAGTCGCCCTGCATACTTATTTTCAGATCGGTGCCATTGAGCAAACCAAAATCAGCGGCGGTCTTTCCGAGCTTCCCTACTACGACCAGCTTGATGCCTCCACCTATCCGCCTCAAGCCGAGGCCATTTGCTTTAAAGACGAAACCGATCGCATCTACCACGGTTCAGCTACCAAGATTCATCTGCACGATCAAGCGCATCAACGAATTATCGATCTGAGTTCGAAACGCTCTCAGTCGACCATCGTGTGGAATCCTTGGATCGCCAAGTCGAAACGGATGAGCGATTTTGGAGATCAGGAATACCTGCGGATGTGTTGTATTGAAACGGCGAACGTTCGAAATCATCACATCTCCCTTGAACCCTTCGAATCGCATAGCACAAGTTTAGAAATATCAGTTGGCCCCGCGATTTGAAGCATCCCCGCGAACACCCACATTTTTTCCAGTAGATAACGACCCACACAGCGACTAAGTTAACTTCTTCTTTGATTTCGGCTTGGCCACAGGCCCATCCAAGTCGGTCGTCTTTTTTCGTTTGGACATTATTTGCACGGTCTTTTCTAACTCTTCTTCGGTCTCTACGCGATTTTCAATATTCGCTAGTAAATCCTCCGGCACAAACAACGATTGCTTTGCTCTTGTCAACGCTACGTACACGATACGCAATTCCTCGCGCTCGTAATCATTGAACAACATACCCTCTTTCTTCACTTCAACCTTAAAATCATCCGTCAATTCAACATGATCCCACTCTCGCCCTTTAGCTTTGTGGGTTGTCGACAAAATCACAGTGCTCTCCCGCGCGTTTTCAGCCACACTGCTCAGCGTATGGATCAAGGTATCCACCGAATATTTTTCGACCAAATTGACGAGCATCCTCCATTCGGATCCCTCATCGCTCTTGGCATAATCCAGAAACTCTCGCCAATTTTTAAAACCAAAAAATTCAGGCAGATCACAGCGTTGGTTCCGCTGCAAGGATCGAACGCCCTCTAGCAAACGCAGCAATTCCTGGGTGCCACCCTCGACATACGGCCTACCACCGTTCTCCAACTCACGTACCACCATCGCAACCAGCATCGCGTTGGTGCGTGTGATGATCGCATTGGCCGTTGCATTCCCAATTTTGCTGGCTAAACATGGATTGCCAAGCAGCGGTATCTCTTCTCCCAAACGTTTTAAAATATGATTGGCTAACTCCGCAATCTTCGGTCCGAAGCGAAACGACTGCGTCAAACAAGTTTCATGACTGGTGCGCACTTGCTCCATCGCATTGATAGCACCGCGCCACTGATAAATCTGCTGATGCCGATCTCCCACATAGATCACCTGCGATTCCTGCCGATGTAACACATCGAGCATCACAGGATTCGAATCCTGGGCCTCGTCCAATAAGATGAAATCGACCGATAACTTCGGTTGACCCAAAGCCCACAACTTTAAGTAACCATCATGACCCAGCGGTGTTCGATCCTTCGGATCAATCATCAACTCCCATAGTTTTTTGACATATCGATAAACAATTTCCGATAGCACTTTTCGCTCCGCTTCAGAAAGCCGGCACATTTTTCCCCACAGCGGCATATGCTCAGCCCGCAACTCAGGATCACCACTATGCATGAATACCTTCAGCGTTGCCTGAATCAAGCTGGCCATTTGTCGATCCGTGATCGATAGAGCCCCCAACTGCAATTCTCTAACCGACAACAAGTTCGCAACTTGATTGCGGTTGCTCGAACCGATCAACTTCTCCTCAGATTTGAAGTCGCTTTTCATTTGGCGAAACGCAAGCGAATGAATCGTTCGGCACTCGACGTTAGCAGGAAATAGCCGCGATGCATATTCGGCTACCGAACGATTGAAGGCAAGATACATTCCTCTCCGCTGCGTCGACTCACCCATAGCCCGCAGCGTTGTCGTTTTGCCTGTCCCCGCAAACGCGTTAATCTTCAACGATTGACTCGTCAAAAACTTTTCCACCGCCAAGCGTTGCTCTGCTGTGCGTTCACTCGGATTGATTTTTGCTCCTACCTCGCTCACCGCCTCCCTCCTTTATTTCCAAGATATGCAACATTGCAGCTCCTTCCTCACAGGCGTGTCGTGAAGCGGCTAATCGGTTTCTCTGCTCCCACTCATCCCATCTATATACTGCATCGAGCCGCCTGAGTCCCGTAATTTGACTGAGGCCACCACCGCAACTCTATTCAATCGATATTATTCACGCGTACATGTTATCAAATTTTCACTAACTTTCAATAACCAAAAGTTTGCGATGCGTAGATTCTCTTTAGACTCGCTCCACTCCCAATGCCGAACGACCGTTAAAATAGTGGACTCACTGACCTGACCCCCAGAACGCCATGAGGAAAGCGATCAGCATGCCGCACGATCCCGCACAAGATGCCAATGACTCCACTTCGGCTTCTAGCCCAAAAAAAGTCTTCACCAGCCAAGAGGCTCGCTTCATTCACACCGCCGATTGGCAATTGGGCAAACCTTTTGCGAAACTCCGCGACGATGACAAGCGAGCGCAACTCACCCATCAACGCATCCAAGCCATCACTCGACTGGGCAAAAAGGTATCCCAAGAAAACGCGCAGTTTGTTCTGGTCGCTGGAGACCTATTTGATACCCAAACCCCAAAAAAACAACTTGTTTCGGCTGCCTGTAAAGCCATCGGCGATCTTAAAGTACCCGTCTACGCCATTTCCGGCAATCACGACTTCTACGGCATCGAAAGTATCTGGGAACAAGATTTTTTTAAGCAAGAACAACAACAGCTTGCACCTAATTTTCATCTGCTTACAACACAAATTCCCGTCCAAGCCCCCGGAGCCTGGCTCTTTCCCGCCCCTCTGATTCGCCGCCAATCAAGCCTTGATCCCACCCAGTGGCTACGTTCTTTCAACCCCGAAAACTTCATCGCCGAAAATCCTCAGTCAGATAAAATCCCGTGGATTGTACTAGCCCACGGCACGATCCAAGGCTTTGAATCCAACTCGGATGATGAAGAGAACGAAGGGACCACATCCAATCTCATCGAACTGGAGCGACTTCCGAAATGCTTCGATTACATCGCTCTAGGTGATTGGCACGGCATGAAAAAAATCAATGATAACACCTGGTATTCTGGCACCCATGAACCCGATCGATTCCCCAAAAACAATGAATATCGCTCCGGTTACGCCCTAGTTGTTCAAGCCAAACGCCAAGCATTACCCATTGTAGAAGCCTTCCAAACCGGAGAGTTCCAGTGGCACTGCATCGATTTTCATTTTCATAACGACGATGCACTGCTCACACTCCAAGAGCAAATCCAAAATTGTACGGCCGGGAGGGTAGGCAACGATTTACTGAAAATTCAACTCACCGGCTCCCTGGGTTTGGAAGTCTCACAGCGGCTGGAAAATCTGCTTGAAACATGGGAATCAAGATACATCCGAGTGAAACGCGATAATCGAACATCCATCGCGCCGACCGAGCAGGAACTCCTGGCGCTGACACAGCGCAATGATCCCCTCATCGCTCGAGTCGCTCAGAAACTTAATGAGCTCCGTACCTCCAGTCCTGAGAAAGCTCCCCATGCGACTCTAGCACTGCGCAGATTATTCGAACTTTCCCAAACCATCCATTAGGAACCTGAGAATGTATCTGAAATCCATTCGCGTTGCCAACTTTCGCGTACATAAAAATACCTACATCCCTTTCGATCGACAACTGACACTGATCACAGGTCCTAACGAATCGGGCAAGAGCACACTGGTAGAAGCGATGCATCGTGTCCTGTTTATGAAGGCTCGCACCACCGGAGAACACCAAAAAGATATTGTCTCCCTCTCAACCGCCGATTTCCCAGAAGTAGAATTGACTTTCTTTAAACAGAACTGCGAATACAAGCTTCACAAAAAATTCGCCGGTGCAAAAGGCACAACCTTACTCACCTCCAGCCAGCATTTAAACCTCCGTGAGAATGAGGCCGATGAAAAACTAGCCGAACTACTCGGCCTAAAAGTAAATCGCTATTCTCCAGAAAACTGGTCCCATCTCTGGTCTTGGCAAGGAACATCGACCAAAAATCTCCTTACCGACAACTCATCTTTCCACACCGACTTCATTCCTAAACTCCAACGCCTCGGCACTGCTGGACTACTACAATCTAATCTTGATACCCAGGTAAACCAAAAGATCAGGGAATCGTACGACAGTATCTTCAATAAAAACAACAGCTTCAAAGCCTCCTCAGAAGTTTCCAGATCCCAACAGGCTTTAGAGGAGTGCAGGAAACAACGAGATGACAAACACCGACGCTCTGTCGAACTCCGAGAAGCTGCTGACCAATACGAGCATGCCGAAAAACAACTTAAGAATATCGACTCCAGAAAAAAAGAGCATCGCGAAGCTCTTAGGACCTATCGCCAGCAACAAAAGCAAGCTTCCGAAATCAACGCGAATTTAATTTCTTTGAAACATGATCTCAGAGACAAGCAAAGAATTCTCGATGAATTGAAAACAGCCCAGCAAAATTTGGACTCTCTACAAAGTCAACACAGGAAGGCTACGCGTCGACTTAACGAAATCAATCCAGATATCGAGACCGTTCAGCAATCATTGAACACTCTTCAAGACGAAATAAGCGAGCTAGCAAGAAAAGAAAATGAGCTCTCAAATCTCCTGCGTGTAACTCGACTCAAGGCTACTCTCGAACAAACCAGAAATCAATGGACCGATAAACAAGAAGAATTGGGACGTCTGAAATCGCAGGTTGAGCAGATTAACTCGCACAGACAGCAGATAGCCAAACTCAATCGTCAACTAGCTGCCATACCTCAAATCACCAAGAAAAATTCACAGGACCTCAAGCAGCTCTGCCTAAATATCCTTCAGGCTGAGTCATCGCTGCGAGCCATGGCCGCTTCGATCAAACTTCTCCAAAGCGATCTGCCAATAACCTTAAACGGTCAAACTTTATCTCCTAATACCGAATATCCTTTTTCGTCCCCTGCGGAACTGGCGATCGGCGGTAATACCCGCGTCCTCATCACACCAGGAGATGGAACCTCCTTGGCGGATTCCCAAAAAAACCTTTCTAAACTCGTGCAACAGCGAGATGAAAAACTGGATGAACTCACCGTTGCATCTCTAGATGAAGCTGAAAATTTTTATGACCAGCGAACAAACCTCAGCCAACAAATCAAGTCCATCAATGAGAACCTAACCAATCTTGATGCAGAAAAAATCACTCAACAGTATACCAAGACCGAACAACTTGAGACACAACTGCGGAGCAAGCTAGAGCGTGACACCGACCATCTTGATCAAGTTTTATCAGCCAATAATACGGTCTTGTCTGTTTTATCCAGCGAAGAAACCTGGCAATCTCGAACCGATAGCCTTGAGAGAGAGCGTGATGACCTGTCGGACCAATTAAAAAGAAAAATATCCACACGCCAATCCTGCGAGACGCAAAAAAATGAATTAGAAAATGAGAAAAGGGATTGCGATCGCGACATCAGGTCCGCTAACAACGCTATAGCTCAACAAGAGCAGATATTGGGTGAGCGTGATCAACGCGAGACTACGCTCGCTCAGTTGAAGAAGGATATTGAGCAGAAACAAAACGAGATCAATCAGGGTCAAGCGATGCTAACCGACTTACGACCCGAACATCTAGAGGAGTTGGTGAAGCGACAAGAAAACTCGCTGGAAGCATCAAACCAAGAAGAAAGCAATTGCATTTCCTCGCGGGCCGAAGCGTTGACTAAAATCCGCCGCGATGGCTCGATTGATATTTCCACCGAATTAGCATTGGCGGAGTCCGCCTACCAATTTGCTGAAAGCGAATTAAAACTCCACCAACTGGAGGCCAAAGCCACCGAGCTTTTAAAGGAACTCTTTGAGCTCGAACAACAAAATATGTCCGATGCCCTAACCGCTCCCTTCGTTCAACGAATAAAAAAATATGCTCGGTACTTCACCGGAGAGATTACGCAAATTGCTTTCGAAATGACCAACACAGGTTTCGATCAACTTCGAATCGTTCGTCCCCGCGATAATAATTCAGCCGTTAACTTTGAGTACCTTAGCGGTGGTGCCAAAGAGCAAATCTCCGCCGCAGCCCGCTTGGCAATTGCCGAAGTATTGGTTTCAAATTCGGAGGACGGTCTTCCGCTCGTTTTTGACGACGCATTCTCCTTCACCGATTCAAATCGCTTGGAGGCTCTACCGTATATGCTCCAACACGCGATTGAAGCTGGTCTGCAAATCATCATCGCAACTTGTAACCCGCTCCCCTATGCCAAACTCGGCGCAACGACGATCACACTCCCCAGAGCCTAATGAAAAACTTTCCCAGTTTTAAATTACACTCCCCATCTCGGCACTCGAATGCGGAAGCAGCCGCTTAGAAAGGAATCCTCCGTGACCATATCAGAAGTTCGACCCAATTATCGCTGGGATGATTTATATATCGATCAAACACTAGATATTTTACTTCAGACCTTTTTTGCGAGAAGCGATGTGGCGAGTTTAACGCCCCAATCGTCATCGATCTTCGATTCGCCCACTGCCGACCTCGGTTCTCAGTGCATTCTCTACACGACACACTGTATCCTCAACCACTTTCCCGGTAGCGGAAGCAGTATTCAACAACTCTCTATCGAATGCCCCGAACCCAACTCCCACGACCAGCCTCATTCCTTACGAGTGAATGTTGTCGAAAAAATGGCCTCCCAATCGGTCAAGCTTTTCATATCCATTGTCGATGAAAGCCATCGATTGCTGGGCGACGGTTACGCTATCGTACATCCTCCAACAACAAAACAGGGTGAATCGGCCCCGCTTAGTTCCGAGGGACGTCGCCACACCAACTACAAACTTTTCCTGGGACGGGTCAAACAAGAAAAACCCGTTTCCACAGCGGTCGTTTTTCCGTGCGATGAAATTTCTCTGCAAGCGTGCCGAGAAGCTGTTCAAGAAGAACTGATTCACCCCATTCTCATCGGACCTGAAACAAAAATTCGCTCGATCGCAGACAAAATCGGCTGGGATATTCAGCCCTACTCCGTACGCCACACGGAGCACTCGCAAGCAGCCTCTGCACTTGCCATGGAACTCGTACATCGAAATGAAGCCCATGTGGTCATGAAGGGTTCACTGCATACTGACGAACTCTTACGGGAAGTTGTCAAGCCGCAGACCGGCCTGCGGACAGGACGCAGAATCAGTCATGTGTTTATCATCGATGTCCCCGGCTTGGATCGACCGCTGTTTATATCCGATGCGGCTATCAATATCGCGCCCGATTTGAAAACCAAAGTTGATATCACACAAAATGCGATCGATCTGGCCCATATCCTAGGAAACCAATGCCCTAAGGTCGCCATCCTATCCGCCATTGAAACCGTCAACCCAGACCTACCCTCTTCCGTAGATGCCGCTCTGCTGGCAAAGATGGCAGAACGCAAACAAATTACAGGCGCAGCGGTTGATGGACCACTGGCCATGGATAACGCTATCAACCTTCAAGCCGCAAAAACAAAAGGTATCCAATCCGCTGTAGCAGGCTGCGCTGATATTCTGATCGTCCCCAATATCGAAGCCGGAAATATGCTCGTTAAGGAACTTACCTTTCTTGGAAATGCAGACTGCGCCGGTATCGTGGTCGGGGCCAAAGTCCCCATCGTGCTGACCAGTCGCGCAGATAACGTAATCTCGCGACTCGCCTCCTGCGCTGTCGCCGTTATGCTGTACCAACACCAACAACTGGATGCATAACCCCGAAGCTGCACAGTACTTCCCATCACCCAACTTTCGATCACATCACCCACCGCGCAACAATAATATGCTAAGCGTCCTCACCATCAATGCCGGCTCCTCCAGCCTCAAAGCGGCAGCATTTAATCTGAATGCAGAAGCCGAAAAGGAAATTTGGCACGGCGACCTCGATTGTACCGAGCATTTACAAGCAACCCAGACTCTGCTCGCCGAACTGGCTACCGCTCATCCGAATTGGCATCCTCATGCAATCGGCCATCGCGTTGTGCACGGGGGAACTCGATTTAACTCTCCCACACAGATCACCCCAGATGTTCTTCAAACGATCGCCGATCTTACTCCCCTCGCTCCACTTCACCAGCCAGCCAATATCGCGGGCATTCATGCTGCTGGTCTTCTCTTTCCCGAGCTACCACAATTTGCCTGTTTCGATACAGCCTTTCATCGTGGTCGCGATTTTGTGCATGAAGCCTACGCTCTGCCGCGTCATTACTTCGATCAAGGTATCCGCCGCTACGGCTTTCATGGACTATCATATCAATTCATTTGCGATCAATTGCAAAGCCAGTTTCCTGAATTGTTTCAAGGCAAGATTATCATTTGCCACCTCGGTAACGGAGCTAGCATGGCTGCTGTCCATGCCGGCCGCTGTGTCGAAACCACTATGGGCTTTACACCCACCGATGGTCTAGTCATGGGAACACGCTCAGGTCAAATCGATCCCGGTGTCTTATTGCACTTGATCGACCACGCACAACTATCGTCCCCACAAATCCTGCAATTGCTTACCAAAAAATCGGGACTGATGGGCGTCTCCAACAACTTTAGCTCCGACATGCGGGCTTTGCTCGATTCCAATAAAACCGAATGCCGAGAAGCGATCGACATGTTCGTCTATCGCTGCCAGTATTTCATCGGTGCCCTGACAGCCGCTCTGCAAGGCCTCGATGGCCTCGTCTTTACCGCCGGTATCGGCGAACATGCCCACACGATTCGCGAGAAAATAGTTTCCGGTCTACACTGGATCGGCGCTGAACTCGATCCAATCGCCAACTCGCAACAACAACAGATAGCGGCGACGAAGATATCGGTTCCTCATTCGCGAATTCCCATCCTGGTCCTCCCCACCGATGAAGAACGAACCATTGCCCGTGCCGTGTATCGACTTCTAGCCCCTAAACTTTAGAGCATACAAAAAACACTTCGCGCCTTAATCGCTTGATGCGACCACTCGTCACAAAGAGACCTCTACGGTACGATAAAGGGCTGTTGATTACGCCTTCTGAACATTCCTTCTGAAATCGCACTGGATCATCCGCTAGGTTCACCTTATGGCAGATGTAATGAAGAGATTTATTGGTAAGATTCAGCATGGGGATTGCCTGGAAGGACTTAAAAAAGTCCCCGACCAAACCGTCCACCTAGCCTTCGCAGATCCTCCTTTCAATATCGGTTATCAGTACGATCAGTACGATGATCGACTCGAATCGGAAAAGTATATCGACTGGTGCCATCAGTGGATCGCCGAACTCTTTCGCGTTTTAAGAGAAGATGGCTCCTTCTGGCTAGCTATCGGCGATGAATATGCGGCTGAACTCAAAATCGAAGCCCAAAAGGCCGGTTTCCAAACTCGCAGCTGGGTCGTTTGGTATTACACCTTCGGCGTTCATTGCACCCACAAGTTCACTCGATCTCATGCGCATTTATTCTATTTTGTGAAGAACCCCAAAAACTTCACCTTTAATGCCCAAGACATCGCAGTCCCTTCCGCCAGGCAACTTGTCTACCGCGATAGTCGCGCCAACCCAAAAGGCCGTACGCCCGATGATACTTGGATCCTCCGACCTCAAGATTGCCAGACTGGCTTTACCCCAGAAGAAGACACTTGGTACTTTCCCCGTGTCAATGGAACATTCAAAGAACGAGCAGGATTCCATGGCTGCCAAATGCCCGAACAACTCCTCGGAAGAATTATACGGGCCTGCTCAAATCCTGGTGATATTGTCTTGGATCCCTTCGCTGGCAGTAGCACCACTCTGGTAGTCGCCAAAAAATTGCGGCGACAGTTTATGGGCTTCGAACTCTCCAAAGATTATGTCGCCAAGGGTACCGCCCGCTTAGCAGATGCCCATCCGGGCGATTCCCTGCTGGGAGCCGAAGAACCCAAGGTCAGCGTTCCAGCTACTGACGCCGCTCCTAAACCTAAGAAAAGGATCCGAAAAAAAGACCAACAGAAGCAACTCGATCTCGACATGACCCAAGACTAAATAAATCTACTGCCACACTCTGGTTTCTCTAAGTATCTCACGCAACGCAACTCGGTCCGCCACTTCCAAATGCCTGTACTTCTCAGCTTGATCTTCACCGCTCAAAATCTCCTCGAATCGCCCCTTCACATACTCCTTCATCTCAGTCGGTAACACCCGAAACGACTCCGAATAAATCAGATAACTGCAGGGATATTTCCATAAACGCGTTTGCAAATCGAATTGCCTCAGCGATCGTCCCTTAGAATCGTGCGGATCCAAGCCTAACATCTAATAATCGGATGTCAATATCCAATTATTAGAGCGGTTTTATTAAATACAGCGGAATTTCCTGGAAAAACGGCAAAAAGGGGTGGCGAGTTGGCTGAAATTAGCTCGGAAATCTCACTTCCCACCCAGCGCATGGATCGTATTGTGCAGCACTCCACCAACCGCTTCTCCCGTTTGACTGCGGAATTGATATCGAATTTCCATACACCAAGTTGGCGCTAGATCGGGAACCGACAAGATCACTTCCTTGCCGTTGGCGCTGAGTTTCGTATCCGTCACCCTCAAGGTGCGCTCATCGTAATGGTCCGAGCCATAATTCGCGGTGCGTTTCAGTGACCAAACTTTGATTTGCACATTGGCTGGCTCGATCGATTTCGCATCGAGTGTATCGGTGAATTGCAACCGCAAGCGTTCCTTTTCCGCGTGCAGTTCGGTCGGCAAATTCATCGCCTTACCAGTTGCTCGTAACCGATAAAGGCCACCAGGTTCCGTCGCATTCCCCGCCCACGCGAACATACCGCACAGGTAGAGCGATCCATCGTTCTCTGAAAATCTGCCTCGCATAACTCCGGTCGGAAAGTCGGGAATCGGTAGTGCAATCATGCCACCTTGCACTCGTCCCTGCACCTTTTCATGAGGCACGACAAACACTCGACCATAACCGTAGGATAGATTGAGCAACGAACCGTTAAGGCCGCCCCACGACTTGCTATTTACCCACAACAATTCCGCAGGGGATCGATCAAACGCATTGGTAATCCAGCACAGCGGGGGTTCCATCGCTTCATCGCTACTATCAGTGACAGAATGATATCCAAACATATTTCCATAAAAATTCGTGGTACCATCCTGGGGAACTGTGACCCAATTGATTCGATTTTTGGGATTCCAAAAACCTTCTTGATCCGTCACCACAAAAGAACCATCCGGGTTCAAGCACACTCCGTTGGCTGCCCGAAAGCCCGTTGCCAAGATCGAGGTTGTTTTTCCATCCGGTGAAACTTTCAGCAAAGTACCATGATGAGGTACAACCGCTTTTAAGGCGTGTCTTCCCGACTTGGCGTAATAAAAATTTCCAGCAGCATCGACCTGCAAACCCATCGCAAATTCGTGGAAATGCTCGGTCACTTGATGGTCATTATTGTAACATTCATAGTAATCGATCTCCTCGTCGCCATTAAGATCATGCAAACGGGTCAATTGATCGCGGCAGGTAAGATAAATTTGACCTGATATCACTTTCAGACCTAGAGGTTGAAACATACCACTCGCAATACGTTTCCATTGAATCTTTTCCTCCTGCTCATCGATCTTTATCAACCACACATCACCATCCCAAGTACATACCGCCATGCGGCCATCCGGAAGAAAATCCAGTCCGCTGAAGCGAGTTAACGCCAACCATGGATTGCTTTGCGGGGCTATAAGAGTATCCACCGCAAACGCGCTCCTCTCCTCGCCTTTTTGTAAATCGGTAACCAGGATTTCTCCGTATCGTTTCTGGCCACCCGCCGTCCAAGTGGCTAAATCCAATAATTCTCCCTCGCTCAATTCGGGTGATTCATCGTTCGCAGCCCGCGCCATGATCGCGAAACGCCGACTCTCTTGACCCGCGGGAATACGTAGACACAGCTTTCCATCTTGTTCAAGCCACGACAATCCCTCGCTTTGCCCCACCGCTGCGATCGTCCAGGGCATCTGAAGCACAGAATTAGAACGTGACGCGTTATCGATCGCGACAACTTTTGCAGCCCCTAATTTTTTGCCCGAACGATCTACGGCTAAATTATCAACAGCCTCCGCCCGAAGTCTCGCTGTTTGCCAGCGTCCAATCAGAGACTCATTCAGAGACTCATTCTCCGAGTCATGCTCCCACTTCCAATCGTTTGGCAAGGGATTCGAATATAACCTTACCTCGTCCACTTCCCCCACCCAAGGACTGATCGCTGGAAAATTCGGCGCGGTAAAGCCGATGCGAATGACGGGTGATGATAAAGACCCCTTCGGTGCTAATTCACCTCGTCCATCCAACCGGCCATCCACAAATAATAAGACTTCACCTTTATCTTGCCTCAGATCGCAACGAACCTCATGCCATTTGCCATCATCGACTTTCGTGCGACCTGAAATCGCTCCAACCCAACCAATATCGAAACATAGTTTTCCACCCCGAATAAACAATGTCTCACCGTTGGGAATCCAGGTCGGTCCAACTTCTGTCCACGCGAAAACCGTCCCGTCCCGTGTCGTTTTCACTCGAGCCGCGATCGATACCGACTGCTCCGTTAAATCGAAACCTTCTACATTCTCAATCTGTAGATAACTTGTACCATCGAAAACAAACGGCTTATCCTCACCTGGAACTGGCGCTGATCGCTCGACCTCTGTTGCAACTTTCCATGATGCGATCACCGCATTATCCTGAGAGAACTCCCATGGACCGTCACCATCGGATGACCTATTTTTCCTCGGACTGTCCATCACTCGCAAAAGCAAATCGCTTTCGCGCGGCCCCACCTGAAAGTGACGAACCATCCAGGGCTCCGCTTCGGAAATCTTCGCTTCCTGCATCGTCGGAAACTCTAAAATCGTTGCGGTTCCAATCTGATACTTCAGCATGACCTTTTGATCATGGTAATAGTATCCAAGAAATCTTCCCCACGAACTTGGCAACGGTCCATAGCGTTTACCATCGCGCCCCTCAACCCGTTCCTTATCCGCAAGTTCCGATGAACCTGGCCGAGCCCATCCAGGGCCAGTCGAATTGACTATTCTGATTTCTCCAGAAACTTTGGGATGGATTTGATGCTCGCCGTTGAATTGAATCCCTCGCCAATCGATGAATGGCGAATCTTTCTTTTCAGTCGCTCTCCATGTCGCTGCCATCCGAAGCGTATCGGTATCAAATACTCCCCAGTGCTTTCCGCGCGAGACGCCTCCCGCTCCCTGATCCAAACGTATCGCGATCCCCTTATAGGCAAAATTCTCTTTTTCACCTGGGATTTCATAAGTGTGTGTTAAACTTGGACCGTAATCCATCGCCACCCATGCCTCGATCGGACTCGCTTCAGGTCCCTTCGTATCACCCGCGGGCAACGAAGCCATATACGTTTGATCGACTTCCCTATATTGTGTCGGATTATGGGGCTTGAGATATCGCTCACGAATGTAGTGAATGACATCATACTTTTGCGATGGAACCATCCATGTTTGTGGTACCATGAATCCATAACCGTGAGTCAATGTGCCATACATCGACAAGGGATCGCAACCGTTTTTGAATTTACCCTCTGCAAATCTCAGCGAGTTGGGAAGGGATCCAGCTTGCTCTTTCGTACCATGGCAATTGGCACATACCCGGTTATAAATGGCTTCACCACGTTTCAACGAAGCATCATTCCAACTCGCGATCAAACCCGCATGATCTAAATGGTTTTCGTACTCGGGAACTCTTACCGCCAGCAAAGCGGCCGATGGCTTCAGTTCGATCGCCTTCGCACGCCCACCCTCGCGCAGTGCGATCAGATAACTCACCATGTCCAGAAACTGTTGTCGCGTTTGCAGCGAACGGGTCAATCCGGCTGGCATCACCGATAGGGGATTCTCTTTCACCCCTTCGATTTGATTTCTTGGAATCACAGTCACCTTACCCCCGGGCGCTGCTTCCCGTAATTCAAGCTTCTCGGCATCCTCGTTCACAAGCAGTCCCGTGAGATTTTCGCCGTCGACTGTCGCCACAATAACGCTGCGATATTTTGGATCGATATACTTCGATGGCAGTAGAATCGATTCGACAATTTCGATATCGGAAATCGCCTTGCCGCCGCGGGAAGTCGCCAAGAGAGAAAGATCGGGTCCTAGAACGCTCCGATTTTCATCCTCGGTATTGTGGCACTGAGCACAGGTGGTTGTCGGTCGATGAAAGACAATTGCACCGCGCGCGGCATCACCCAATTCCTGCGCCGCTTTTACCAAAGCTTCAGGCGACTCTTTGATCAGTTCCTCATCGAGTCCCTCGGCCCCCGCAACTTGAACGATTAGGCTTGTCAGCAAAAAAACAATTCCGACACAACCACTTTGCCTGCGCATTTAGAACTCGCCTTGCTTACTCTGAACGGATATCTGGTCCTAACCAGCAACCTCTAGTCATCGCCATCATACTTCAAGCGATGATTTCCGAAATGACCTTTCCGTGATCAATTTCCAAACGTTTTCTTCCTGGTATCTCGAGCTTGCGCGAATCCAGTCCCAGTTGCTGCAGAATGGTCGCATGGATATCCGTAACGTAATGTCGATCCTCCACCGCATGAAAGCCGATTTCATCGGTTGCTCCGTGAACGGTGCCCCCCTTCAGTCCGCCACCCGCCATCCATACCGAGAATCCGAAGATATGGTGGTCGCGACCATCGGAACCCTGCGTCCCGGGCGTACGCCCAAACTCTGTAGCAAAGACAACCAGCGTCTCGTCGAGCAAACCGCGGCGAGACAAGTCAATCAATAGTCCTGCAATCGGCTTATCCACCCCCCGCGAATTGTTTTCGTGGTTTGATTTCAAACCTCCATGCGCATCCCACGTACCCGCTCCCCCGCCTCCATGCTGAATCTGAATAAAGCGAACGCCTCGCTCGACCAACCTTCGCGATGCCAACAATTGCATGCCGAATGGCTTAGTGTGCCCGTCGTCTAAACCATAAAGCGCTTGCGTCTCCGCCGTTTCTTGTGAGAAATCAACCACATCGGGTACTGAAGTTTGCATGCGAAATGCAAGTTCATACGATGCGATTCGCGCAGCCATCGCCTGATCGTGCGGATACTCCTCTCCTCGCAATGTATTGAGCTGTTGTATCAAGTCGCTACCGATACGTTTTCCAGCATCGGAAAACGGTCGTGCCGCTTTGCCGAAATCCAAGGGAGAATTAGGATCAACTCGCAGGGGAACCGCATCATGCTCTGGACCCAGGTAATGGCCATCCTTCTTATTCCAGTACTCTCGAAAGCCCATCGAGATAAACTGCGGCAAGTCTTCATTGAGACTCCCCAGTCCATAGTGAACCCAAGCCCCTAACGTAGGAAAATCACCATCGTTTTGGTGACGCCCCGAATGAAATTGAGTCTGAGCACCATGGTTGCTATCGGTTGTCCACATCGAACGCACAATCGCCAACTTGTCGACCTGTTTGGCAACATGTGGAAACCAATCGCTCACCTCGATACCACTCTCACCATGCTTTCTAAAGCCAACCTGTAACGGATACAATGTATTGCGTTGATTGCCATTGCCATCCGGAACCACCAAGCGTTCAATGGCTAATTTTTTCGGATCCTGCACATCCGCAAAAGGTGTTTCGGCAATCGTTTTGCCCGCATATTTAGTTAACATCGGCTTGGGATCGAAGCTCTCCATGTGGCTCACGCCCCCATTCATGAAGAGCCAAATCACGCTCTTCGCTTTGGCTGGAAAATGAGCTTCTCCGGTTGGAGGCTGCCACACCGCGTCACTTCCCAAACCGTCGCGGTGCAACATCGCACCAAGGGCCAGACTACCGAATCCTAGTCCGCAGTTCGCCAAGAAACTCCGACGTCCAAGTGGATTGAGATTCATAACAGTCCCGTTCTCAAATAGGTTCGACCGCATAGCCAACACACCTTGCTTATCTCACTGTCACGAAATCATTGTGATTGATAAGGGTCCACACCAGTAGGATTCGATCGCGCTGCCCACTCCCAGCCCCCAAGCCCTCCTCGGGAAGTTGACGCCATTGCTCCATCGCTTTTCGACAAGCGGTCTGTTCGGCCGCTGTGGCCCGAACGCCCAATAACTGCTCAAAAGCCAGATAAATAAACGCATCCTCATCCGGAGCATTTTTCGTCAAACGAGCTGCAATCGCGGGGGCCGCATCCAGCACCAACGGACTGTTGCTCAACGCGAGCGCTTGTTGCGGAATAATGTTCTGCTCGCGTCGATAGCATTCCTTGACCATCGCTTCATCAAACATTTGCAAGAATAGGTTGCGCTCATTATTGGAATGAAAGAAGTAAAGGCTTCGACGCTTCGAGGCCTCTTGTTCGGCCGGCATCACCGGCGCCCCGCCTCGTGATTCATCCAACGTCCCCGCTAAACTCAAGATCGAATCACGCACCGCCTGTGATTCGATTCGAATTGGATTGCGTCTCCACAGGTATCGATTTTCGGGATCGCGTTTCAGATTTTCATCAGACCCCAGCACCGAGGAACTGCGTCGATACACCTCAGACAACACGATTCGGCGATGCACATGCTTCATGCTCCAGCCACTCGCTAAAAACTCACTTGCCAAGTAGTCGATTAAACGCGTCTGAATTGGCGGACTACCCTTCAATCCGAAATCAAAGACGTTCGCCACTAATGGCTCACCGAAATGTCGGGTCCAAATATGGTTTACCGCCACACGTGCTGTGAGTGGATTCGTTTTCGAGGTAATCCACTCTGCTAGAGCCTTTCTTCGCCCACTGCTCTGTTTAGGAAAGGCGACCACGGGATCATCAACACCCGAATTCAAAAATCGCGTTGCCGCCCAACGAGCACCACTAAAATTCAACAACTCTCCCTGCTTGTCTTGCAGTTTCTTCTGGGCCGCTGCCATGCCTTCCTTGGCCTTATTCAATTCTTTCTCAGACGCATCTTTCTTATCTGCGCCATTGCGAACGAGACTCGCCTCAGCCATTGCCACATTGTAGGCTGCATTCGCCAGTTCGGATTGGTTCTGCGCGTCAATAGCGGCAAGCCTCGCTTCGGCCTCTACCTTTTGTGCTGCCTCGACCTCTTGCGGCGAGACACTTGGCAATGCCTGTGAATCTTCCCGCTTCCATATCGCATCCCACGCCCGCTCGCGGGCTGACAAACTATTCCATTCACTCTTCCGCCACTGAAGTTTTTTCTCAGCAGCCACCTGTTCTAGTTCGGCAAGTTTAAACGCCGTTGCAGCATCTAAAGCTGAAACCGAACCAGGCTGTCGTAACGGTGTCGTGTTCGGTAGAGCTTGAATGCCAATCTCCCTGAAGTCCGCTAGAACGTCAAACGTCGTAAACTGCAAATGCCCCGCGTGCCGCCCACCAGGAATCTTCCAAGCCAGCTTCGGGACTCCATCGAGCGAAGCATTGACTAAATCACCGCGGACCTGAACTCGCAGCTCATAGATTCGATTCAAATCGATCGCCTGTGGAACCCGGCCATCCTGCGGATACTGATAGGTTCCATTGCTCAGGAAAGAAGCCTGCACTTTCGGATCAGGACCATGAGCGCTGACATAAATCATCGTCTCATGATCCGTTGGCTTGGGAGTCGCACCAGTACCATCGTGCGTGCAATCAAATGAGATTCCCACACTGCGATAGAGACTGCCACCGCGAATGGCAAATCGCAGCCTAACATCCAGGTCGGTCGGCAGATCACCCTTCCACTTCAATACTGAGCGAGTCTGACCATCACGATTCTGTGACAATTTCTTCGGCTCAAATACCCAATCACCGCCCAGTTTATCCCAGACGTCAGAATTCCACCGCTCAAATTTTTCTTCGACTAGCCACTTCTCAGCTTGCGGCGGAGTGGATTGGGTCTCCGTTACCTCCGTCTGCATATCACGTTTGGCCGCTTGAAGACGATCAAGGGCATCCTTCCATTGCTGTTCGACTTCATCGATGTTGCGTTTGGCAATTTCTCGCGCGTTTTCACGCACAAAATTCCGTCGTTCCGGTTGCCAAGCAATGGGGGGCAAAGCGACGCTTTCGATATGGAAAGCCGAACTCGCTAGAAAAGAAGGGATACCGGGCTCTATCGCTTTAGATTTATCGGGTCGATGCTCATCGCCTCTTACGAAGCGATAAGTCGGCAAATCGAGCCAACCGTCATACACCCGCGGAATGGAATTGCGATTCAGATCCGATACGCCTTCGATCATATCTAACCGCACATGATAAGGCTCAAAAATCGCCCGCATCTGATAATAATCAACTTGGCTGATCGGATCGTATTTGTGATCATGGCACTTAGCGCAATTCATCGTGATACCGAGAAAACCCTTGCTCACGTGCTCCACGGTATCGTCGAGCCATTGATTGCGATTGAATAAGAAATAATTGCGCACCAAAAAACCTGTCGCTCGCAAATCGCTCAAGTCCTCAGGCTTATACTCGTCGGCCGCCAGCATCAAGCGAACCATTTCATCGTAGGGGCGATCTTGATTGAGCGATTCAATAATCCAATCGCGCCAGTGCCAAATATGTTGTTGGCTGTTCCGCAATTGATCGCCCAGTCCCCACCAGTCACTATAACGCCAGATATCCATCCAGTGTCTTCCCCAGCGTTCGCCATAACGCGGATCTTGCAGCAATCGCTCAACGGTCGCTTCATACCAAGCTGCATCATACTCCTTCGGAAGCTGAGCGATTTCTGCTTGCGACGGAGGCAAGCCGATAAGATCGAAATACAATCGACGCAATAAAACCTCGGGAGCCGCCCTGGGATTAGGAGTCAATTGCTGCTCCTCCAATTGCTCGCGAATCATAGCATCCAGAAGCGTTTCACCCGCGAGCGCGGAAGCCTCAGGAACCACAATCGGCTGATAGGCCCAATGCTGATCGGGCCCTGGTTCCGGTGTCTCGTCGCTAGGAGCCGTTGCACCATTCTCGATCCACTGTGACAGAATCAACACGATTTCCCGTGGTACCTTCTCACCCTCGCCCTCCGGTGGCATTCGCTGTTCGATATCTTCCGCCGTAATACGCTGGATCAGGAGACTCGCTTTCGCATCACCCGGCTGAATCACACTCCCCGAACTGCTACCTTTTTTCATCAACTCGACCGTATCGAGCCGCAGATCGCCCTCCTGACGCAGTGGACCATGACAAGCAAAACATCGCTCTCTGAGAATCAGCTTGACCTTTGACTCATAGAGAGCCTCGGATTCAGAAGGAACGTTAGATGCAAGGAGTCCTTCCTCGGCAGCAAGCCAGGAATTTCCCGACACAAATACCATCACGCCCAAAATGAGCAGCAACTTTATCGACATGACTGGGATCATCGAGAAGGGAAGGGGGGAGCAGGAGGGGAAATCGACTCCTTTCATCATACCAGTCTGGCAGGCTGTATTCCACCTACATCTTACGCAAACGCTTCCTCAATTCGCGCCTTCAAACCGTTGTCCGCCTGCCGAGAACTCGTCAAAAGATGCGCGGATGCTGCAATCACTTTCGCTTGCCATGCGGTCGAACAATACCGAAAATCCTCGAAGATCGCAGAGCTATACTTGTAATCATGCGAATCGGTTCCTTTGAGAAAAATCATTTCTCGCGCGTATTGCAGCATCGTTGATAGATCTTGACCATCCTGAACATAACGCAAAATCGCTTGACTTGCTTGTGCGCGATTCTCCCCCAGAATCGCAAAAATATCCCGAACATCCGCCACAGGCTTGTCGGCAGGTTTCAAATCCAACAAACTCATCTCTTGCAATGCCCCTCGACCGCTGGCCGACTCGCGGAAATGCCCAATAAAAGATGCATTCTGCAACAATAGCCACAATCGCAATTCATTACCCTGCACGGAACGATAGAGATACTGCAAAGCGTTGGAAGCTGTGATCGAGTGCAGTGGAACGATGGCTGGCTGCCGCATAACCAACTCCGACGCTGCCGCATAAATTCCATCGGCGACACTCCTCGGCGCAATCCCTTGCTTAATTCCTTCACAGGTCAATTGGGCTAAAGCCAGAGGACTCTCACTTCGCGCACTCTCCAGCCACTGCTTGGTAAAACCCTCATCCAACTTGTGTGCAAAACCACCGCTATTGAGCTGCTTAGCCAAGTCCCAATTCGCTTTGCCAGCACGATCCGCAACAAGATCATTCTGACTTGGATTCGGCTCCCCTTGGTGATTGAGCAAGGCATAGGCCAAACTTCTCATCACCGGCTCGGCATGCTGCCAGCCGATGACTTCTAGCGTTCTAAAGCCACCGGCGACCCAAATCGCTTTATGCCCGATATTGCGAAAATCCCTAGCTCCAAACCGAGCAAAAATCTCCAACAGTTGTGCCGGTGTCGCCGAGCGAGCCGCATTCGCAGCAGCTCGATCCGCTTTCTCAATATCCCATTGCTCCAATGCCGCTGCGAGTTCGCTCACAGCTTGATCGGCCCCTACTTCCTGCCCCTCGACCGCCCTCATCGTCCAGTCACCTTCACTGCGATCCTGATCCTGGCAGCGTTTGAAATAATCGAGCGACCAAAAGAGCGGAAACCAACGATGTTCATCTTTGGCGGCTAAAGTCGCTTGATGAGCGGCATGCATGACCATAACACAATGGAATTTGAAGCCCACATTAGGTCGCGGCTGAACATTGCGTATACCGGCCAACAAGGTCGCCGCCAAAATCTCCGTGTAGGTCGTGCCGCTTTTGATTCGCGCAGCCATCGCCGAAAAAATCTGCTCGCGCGGCGTTTCCTCGATCAAACGAACCAGCGGTTCAATTTCGGGCCTGAATTGAACTGAACCCAACGGCAGTCCCACTTCGCTCGCACTAAGCGGCTTAAGCCAAGGAGCCACAAGGAGTACAGTTCCACTGCTCAGCAACAACTTCCTACGCGTCAAATGAATCCCAGCCATGATAACCCTCTCCGCGATAAGATAGCTTGATGGATACAACTAACATCAAATTTGGATAGCTGTTAAACCGACCCTTTACACGTACACTTGTACGTGTAAAAAGCTATCCAACAGTACTGATGCAGATCGCCCAGAAATCGAATGATTACTACGCGAACAAATCCATTCTTGGCACACCTTTACCATCCTCGGTGACATAGAATGGGCGTTTTTCGACATCGAAAACGGTCTTTGGACTGATACCCATCGCTTGCATCAACGTCGCATGCAAGTCGGTTACCGTCAGTGGGTTTTCGATCGCTATGCAAGGCCGCTCGGGGGCCGTCTTGCCATACAAGAATCCTTTTTTCACACCTCCACCCCACAGGACAACACTGGAACCGCCGGTAAAATGTCGATGCAATCCGTAATGCTTCATCTCTGTAAAACGATCTACTTTTTCCGCTTGATCGGCTGCTTCCGAGCCCGGTTGACCTTCCATCAACATATCGCGACTGAATTCACTCGCCAGCACAACCAGCGTTCGATCCAATAACCCCCGAGCTTCCAAATCCATGATCAACTGCGCAATCGGTCGATCGATTTCCTTTTTCATGCGAGCCAGAGTCGTATGACCATCCGCATGCGTATCCCAGTGCAGAAAAGGAACATACTCAGTCGTTACTTCGACATAGCGTGCACCCGCCTCAACCAATCTTCGTGCAAGCAGACAACCCCGTCCGAAGCGCCCCGTGTCATACTTCTCATAGCTTTCCTTCGGCTCCAAAGAGATATCAAATGCATCTCGTTCTTTCGATTCCAAAAGACGATAAGCCCCATCGATGGATCGAATCATCGAGTCGCGTTGGAAATCGCTCATCTGATCTCGATTGGGGTTGCTGTCCACTAGCTTCTTGAAAAACTTTTGTCGGTTTTGGAATCGCGACAACTCCATTCCCTTGGGTGGCCGCACAGACACCGCAGCCTCTTCGGGATAGGGCAAATTCATCGGACCATATTCACTGCCAAAGAAACCTGCCGTTGTAAAGGCCTTCAACTCTTCCTGCTCGCCAACGCCTTCCAAGCGTTGACCGATGTTGATGAATGGTGGAATGACCGGATTGTTTGGCCCCAGAACACGCGCCATCCATGCACCTAGATGCGGACAGGCTACCGTTTGAGGAGGTACGTAACCGGTGTGCCAATGATATTGATGACGCGAATGCAATATGCTTCCCAAATCCGGCTGAATATGGGATCGTACCAAGGTGGCGCGATTCATCACCTGAGCAATATTTTCCAGGCCCTGGCTAATCTCAATGTGATCAACATTGGTTCGGATCGATGGGAAAGTGCTCAAGACAGATGCCACTTCCTTGCCGACCTCGAATGGCTCATAGTGCTTAGGATCGAATGTATCGGGTGCTCCCATACCCCCCCCCATCCATAGCACAATGATGGAATCGGCCTTCGCCTCTGGATTCACCACCCGCTCTCCATTCGGAAGCGCGAACAGTTGTCTCGGCTCACCTGCCATCCACGCCGCCGCTGACGCTAAAGCTAACTTCTTTAAAAAATCGCGTCGCACTTCCCCTTGGGGTGCACCATGTTCGGGTTCAAAGTGACTCAACATACCTGTATTTTATCCTCGTAGTGTTAATGCTCTTAAGCTGGCTGGCTGCAGTAATGGTGACTCAACGCACGTACTGAAATTCCGGCAACATAACGATCGCCCACAGAATATCTTCTAATTCCACAGCTTCTAACTCTGGGCCAACCAACTCCTCGATTGCAGCCCACTCGGCCGTCGTTGGCTCGCGGCACAGCGCTTGCCAATATAACTGCTCAATGCTATCCCTCGCTTCCCGAACGCCACCATCCACAACTTTAGACTCCCTCCCAACTCGCTGACTTTCAATGTTAGCATACCAACGCTTGCCGCCTTGTTTCAGCCAATCGGCTAATGTTTGCCCATTGGATAAATCCATTGCCTCTAATTGAGTCAATTCGGTCGGTCGAACGGTCACCACCTGATCACGATTCGGTCGACCCAAACTCCGCATCAAAAAATCTGCTTTGACCAAAGATGAGCGCGCCATTTTGTTCCCAACAGTCAAACTCCGTGACAAAGCTTGTTGCAAATCGTTCTTTAGGCGGCCACCCCATGGACCGTTCGCCTCGATGGCTTTTTGCCACTGAACTTGCTCACCAACAACTTCACCCTTCTCGTTGATGGGACTCTCTGTAACTTCCCAATCGGTCGCTGTCGCGATTCGCGTCATTCCTGACCCGGTGTCCAATAGTATTTCTAAATACAACGCTGCAGGATTCGGACCGTTACCCCCATTGATCCCCTGAACGATGATTTCATTCTCGCCGCTGGCCAAAAATGGACTCAGATCGAAAGCTTCGACGCTTTCCCAATTTCCATCTTCGGCAACTTTGCGTCCATTGATCCACAGCACATAGCTGTTGTCACAAGAAATAACTCCGCTGCTTCGCTCGACGACTCCATCGACGGTGAACTTTTTCCGGAAAACGATCTTCTCACCCGCCGCTGGACCACCCTGCTTACGTGCCGATTCCGACCATATCCATCGCCCCTCTAACTCGCCCAACTCTTTCATGACCGGATCGTTGGGATTACCCCGAAACACCGGAGCATCGATCGCCAGAGGCGCAGCGCCGGTAAGTTGCCATACGCTGTCTACAAATTGCTCGGCCGTCATGCGTTTCGCTTGTGGACCAGCGTAGACATACTCCTGTTGACCCTCGCGCTCCTGAATTCGCTCCACTTCCGTTCGATAAGCTTCCGAGGTCGCAATAAAGAAAATCAATTCTTTCAGATCATATTTGTTGTCCGCAAACTGTGAGCCAAGATAATCCAGCAAATCTTCATTCCAAGGTTTTGTCTCCATGGCATCGGTAGGATGCACGATGCCGTGTCCCATGAGTCGATGCCAAATCCTATTGGCCATCGTCCTGGGAAATCGACCATTTTCAGGATGCGTCATCAACGCAGCCAACTGCTTTAATCGTTCAGGCTGAGACAAAGTGGCATCAATGTCGCCGATTTCAGGAAACAACCATGCGGCCTTTGCTTCTTTACCGATAGGTTTATCGCATCGATGCAACTGCAATTTTTCATTTGAGTAAATAGCAGCCAAACCATAAGCATCCGTCAACTTCCAGCGATCAATAAAACTATCGTGGCAAGAAGCACACTTAAGATTGATTCCCAAAAAAGATTGACCCACATTTTGAGCGAACTGAATCTCCACAGTCTGACCTGCGCTAACAGTACCTCGCCAGCGAATACCCATACCAAATCCGGCACTCTCATCGTTCGGCGGCGCGATCAACTCACGAACCATAGAATCATAGGCTTGATTGGTAACCAATGCTCGATAGAGCCAGGCTGATATTTGTCGACGTCCACCTGTAATAAAACCGGTACCCGAATAATCATTTCGAAGAAGATCATTCCAAAAGGTGAGCCAATGCTCTGCGTAATCGATGTCGCGATTCAATAAATCGCGAACCAACCTTTCTCGTTTGTTAGCGCTCTGATCTTGAACAAATCGTTGCACTTCACTCGGTGTCGGCAATAGTCCAATCACATCGAGAAACACGCGCCGTACAAAGACTGCGTCGCTAACGATTGGAAGAACGGGCAGTTTTCGCTCCGCGCGGTACGCATCCAAAATCCGATCGATGGGGTGCGTTCGATTCACTTCCGTTGCAGGTGGCAGCTGGGGATGTCGCGGCTTCAATGGCGGAGTATATCGATTGACCTCAAAGCTGAAGCCGGGTTCCCACGGAGCACCTAGGGCCAGCCACTCCTTCATTGTGGCAACTTCCTCACCAGTCAAGCGCTCTCCCTCTGGCGGCATCCGTTCATCCGGATCTTCCGAAAGCACCCGCCGAACCAACTCGCTCTCCTCGATCGGTGATGCTAAAATCTTCCTCTCAGAATCTCCACCCGCAATAGCGCTCTCGCGGGTATTGAGCGAAAAGCCTCCTTGCTTCTCATTGCCCGTATGGCACTGACTGCAACGCTTTTGCAAAATGGGGACTACGCGATGGGCGAAATCGAAAGCCTCTTGCCCCACAGCGGTCGCTGGTAAACTGGCGGATAAGATGGCCAGAATGACCAAGCTCTTCCAAATGCAATCCATCATTCGGCCAAACTTTTCGGTGGGATGTGATTTCATGATTTCTCAATTCAGACGCGATTGGCATGCAGTGGACATTTGAAGAGCACATGACGCTCCATTATATTCAAAACCTTCGCTCAAAGTGCAGAGCCTTCGTGAGGAATCTCGCTTGCTGAACTGAAGTTCTCCTATTTGACTTTTATTGTGGAAAAAGTCGATACTGGCAGGCAACCTGAGGGTTAGCAATGGAGTCCTTTTTCGCGTGCTAACCTATCCTCCCAACAATGGAGTCCGTAAACATGGGCTATTTTTCACCAAGATTAATTGCTCAATTAGGGATGAGCCTTTTGGCCTCTGCAACCTGGACAACTCCGCTTACCGCTGAAGAGAACTGGACGCGCTTTCGTGGCCCCAACGGCTCGGGAGTTTCAACGGAATCCGACCCCGCTCCAACAACCTGGAGCTCTACAGAAAACCTGAAATGGAAAGCTGTCCTCCCTGGCCCCGGATCTTCGAGCCCGATCATTGTGGGCAACAAAGTCTTTATAACCTGCTGGAGCGGATATGGCGTCGATGGCAGAGATAGCGATGATCAATCGAAGCTCAAACGCCATTTGATTTGCTTGGATCGCGCCACTGGAAATATTCTGTGGGATCAAACCGTCGCCGCGGATCTACCCGAGGATGAATACGGTGGTATGTTCGCCGAGCATGGCTATGCCTCGCACACACCCGTATCCGATGGAAAAAATGTTTACGTCTTCTTCGGAAAAAGCGGTGCTCTCGCTTTCGATCTCGACGGCAAACAATTATGGCAAACAAAAGTGGGAACGGGACTCGATGGCCGTCGCTGGGGTTCGGCCTCCAGCCCTATCCTTCACAATAATATTCTCATCGTCACCGCGGCCGCCGAAAGCCATGCCATCCTCGGACTCGATAAAGAAACAGGAAAAGAACTCTGGCGAGCGGAAGCCGAAGGGCTCGGTAGCACTTGGGGTACCCCTGTCCTTACCAAAAACGATGAAGGAAAGACGCAAATTGTATTGGGTGTCCCGTACGAATTTTGGGGACTCGATCCGGAAACCGGTAAGTTAACTTGGTACTGCGAAGCGATGAACTCCGACTCCTACTGCTCCAGTGTCATCGAACACGATGGAATCATCTTTGGAATCGAAGGGCGCGGTGGCGGCTCAATCGCCGTAAAAGCGGGTGGCAAAAAAGATACCACGCAAACCAACGTCGTTTGGCGTGGACGCAATAACAATCGCATCTCCACTCCGATCCATTACGATGGACGAATCTATTTTTTCTCCGGCCGTGTCGCGAACTGCATCAACGCTCAAACCGGTGAAGAGATTTATCAGGAACGCCTACCCGCAGCAGCTGCTACGAACAATCCTACCGGCGGACCCGGTGCGGGAAGACGTGGCGGCGGCGGAGGACGCGGTGGCCAAGACTACGGCTCTCCCATCCTGGCGGATGGAAAAATCTATTTTATTACCCGCAACGGCGATATGTACGTACTCAAAGCGACCGATAAACTCGAATCGCTCGCCGTCAATCGTGTCACCAGCGATGCGGAGGATTTTTCCGCCACCCCAGCTATCAGCAAGGGAGAATTGTTCGTCCGCTCAAACAAACACCTCTATTGCATAAGCACCAAGAACTGAACTTTCTCAACAGTTTCCACATCGGATTCTTTTCTCAAGCGTGGGGCTGTGGTATAGACATACTCTATGCCAGACTCCATTACTCAGCGCACCTTTTCTTTTCCCACCATCGATGGCCAGACCCTTTTTGCTCAAGAATGGAAGCTCAAGGGTACTGAACCTTCGCAGGCCCGTAAACCGATCCTTGGTATCGTACACGGCTTAGGCGAGCATTCCGGTCGCTACCCTCCCGTGGCCAACTATTTTGTTCGGCACGGATTCCACGTGGTTAGCTACGATCATCGTGGACATGGCAAAACGAAAGGCAAAATGCTCCCATTCCAAACTCTAAAAAATGATATTCAGTGCCTATGTAACTACGCTGCTTGCAATGACCACACTCCACTGATTCTCTACGGCCAAAGCTTCGGTGCCGCACTGGTTCTCAAGTTTTTAGCCGATTCATCACCTGCGAGTATTGCCGATAACAATATTGTTTGCGCAATCGCCTCCAGCCCTCTGCTGGTGCCAACGACAGATCCTCCTCGCTGGAAAATCCTCCTCGGCGAAAGGTTGCTACCCTTTTTCCCAAATCTGCGACTTCCACATGGTCTCAAAGCACACGATTTGACCCATGACCCACAGATCGTCAATCAATTTCGGCACGACCCACTCGTTAGCCCAACTGTCTCCATAGCGCTCGGCCACAGCATGTTGGCTTCAGGTAGAGAATTGCTCGAATCCTTCACCCCTCCCCCCATTCCCCTGTTGCTAATGCATGGAAGCGAAGACCGCATCACCTCTGCTGCAGCGACCCAAAAACTTGCGGCAAAACTAAACAAAAACTGTCGCCTCAGAATTTGGGATGGACTCTATCACGAACTCCACTTCGAGAAAAATGCTTCGGAAGTGCTCGACTATGCGCGTCAATTTATCTCCGACTACACACGCTTTTCACCTAAAAATACATAATAGGGCACCTTGGGAAATGGAATATAGGGTATCGTCTTCTGCCGCTCTTCCAGCCACAACGTCCTAAAGCGTCGCTCCAAAAAGGGTAAATGGTCTTCACTTAGCAGGACGTTATCTCTGGCGAAAAAATACTTCCACCATGCTTTTCGCCAACGAGAATGCTTGGCATGGCTACTATCGGGATGTTTTCGAGAAACATAAAAATCCGCGACACCTAGACAACCACCCGGCTTAAGCATTCTCTCCGCTTGCAAAATGGCTTCAAACCAATCCGGGATCATCGTTAGAGAATAAGAAAAAGTTACCACATCGGCCACATTCTCCTCCAATAACCACTTCGATACATCCTCTGTGATCACGGTGACATTCGTCCAACCATTTCGCTCTATTCGTTGACGAGCTATGCCCAACAGCGACTGACTCAGATCCACCAAATAGACTTGCTTTAATGAAGCTATTTGCTCCGCCACATATTCCAAACTACATCCCGTTCCACATCCAAGGTCTATCCAAGTATCGCCTGGCGATAGCGGTAACCTTCCAATCATTTCACGCCGTCCATGCAACATCTTCTCTCGAAATTCATCGTATAGTCGAGCTTGCGAAGCGTAAAAACTATCGAGCCGCTCTGCATGCGTCTCCCCGCGAATCGATTTGCAATTCACTTCGTAGAGTACTTTTAAATCATCCCACAAGCCCATTTTTATACCCTACTTTAATGTCGCGATTCGCAAGCTTTGATACGTCCGAGTACGCTCCCGTGCAAAAAGCTCATCCGCCAACTCCTGTTCATAGCGTATAACCTCGCCAATACTAATCTCATTGCCTCCTCGCTGAACAAGGCATTGATTCACGAAATCGACATCCTTACCCATACTTCGCCATAAGACTCGAACGTCCGGCGTGCAGTGATCTAAAATGGCTTGCCACTCCGCAGATAATTCCTTCGCACCCTCACCATAAAACCAATCGAAATGATCCAGCAAGGCGAAACGGGAAATCTTTTCCTCACACTGCTGCAAAAAACCTGTGACACTTGCCGTATGCGTACTGATTCGTTCGATAAGTCCAGCCTTCAGCCGCGCGAATGCATTCGGCTTTAAATACTCCGGACAGCATTCCTGCGTAAATTCCCCCGTCAGGTAGACTCTCCAAAAATAGTTTTCATTCAACAACTGCTGCGTGACACAATACTCCGTGCAGCGTTGCATATGTTGGCTGATGGTCTCCTGTGATCTTCGCGCTAACATCACTTGCGGGCGCGGCACTCCTGAAATGGCGAGCAGTCCAGGATTGGCTAGCCCCCATTTCACATAGGGCTTCCAAAATTTAGCTCGTAACTCCGAATCATAAATCTTCCACTGCTCGCGAATGGAGCCCGCACCGAGCATCCTGAGCAACGGATCGTACAAACGAGCAACATGCTTAATGTACAGGTTCATGGTCCAGGCGAATGTGCCCGATGAGCCTTTGAAATAAAACGGCCGCCTCTTGCTGGTAAACATACCTATCGAACGATCCCAGAATCGTCGATACCCCTCAGGTACTCTCGATCGCAAGACATCCTTGTACAACCGCTTCGCTTCCGGATGATATCCCTTACCAAACCACTGAAAAAAAGTATCGTGATCAAAGGCCCGAATTCCCGCCAGCTTCAATTCCAATACCGCATTCTGGCGAAAATTAAGATCCACGGCATAAACATGCCTCGGTTCATCGAGCAGATATTCTAACGCATTGCATCCAGCCGATGTGATCACCAAAATCCGGTCATCGCCCCCGATCTTTAAAGCCGCTCGATCGACTCGCGGATCTTCCCAACAAGCGGCATACACCAAATTATTTCTGTGTACGGCGTGAAATAGGTTCTGATTGATCCAATCCTTCATCCCCATTTACAGCCTACTCCTCGGATCCAGGTGACATCGACGTCCCATCGTAAACGATTCGCCGCAGGTCTCGATTGACTGCAGGAGCAGGCTCGGTAGTCAAAAATGGCCCACACATTAACTTCCAAAAATTTCCCCAGGCAGAGGGGCGTACCTCGCTGCGTCCAACAAACTTTGGCAAATAAATCCAAGGCAATGAAGGATAGATATGATGAGCAAGGTGGAAGTGATAGTTGAGGAATATCCAGCGAGTTAGCGGATCCACCTTCAGATTCCAGGCGCCATAGCGTATGTCACGCGGAGAGAATGCATGGTCCGTATATTGCAAACTACCCCATATCATGCCAAATACCCAATAAGATGCCAGCCACGCAACAGGATGAATCTTAAATAGCCAAATGATGAGCAACTGAATCATCAGGATAATAATGATTTGAAATCGAATCTTTCGAAGCATTCTTGCTGTGTCAGGTATCCCCGATAGCATGCTGTCAAAGCCGCTATGCTTCATCAATGCGGACTCCCGCAAATACTTCCAACTCAGTAAAGAGGGAAGAAATAAAAAGAGAATATTCGCAGAAGCCGCGCTGAACCAATAAAGCCCCGCTGGCATCGCGTAGATCACAAAACGCTTGACCCATAAGTTATCCTGCGGATAGTACAAATCAAACATTTCGGCATCCGTGCGATTGCGACAATGATGGCCTAAATGGAAATACTGTTGCAACGTAAAACTCGTTGGGAAAAACGCCCCAGCGATTACGCCCAGTATTTCATTCCTTCGCCGATTCGAATTCAGAATTCCATGCACCGCTTCATGCAAGAGCGAAAAATTGGTGTTGTTGATCAAACCAAAACCCAGCACACAAATTCCAAACCACATCCATTGCGAGGAGCGATAGGCCACACTGGCTCCCACCAAGAATAGAATCCCCAAACTTACCGAGCCCACCAGTGCGAAAAGATTGATTCCATTCGGTACAGGGTACTGCTCACGTATCGCGCGCGGATCGAGTAGTTGATTCTCCAACTCCGGTGATACCACAAACACACCTCAAGCAAAGATACGCCCGAAACAAAATACAACCGAAACAAAATACAACCGAAACACGATACACCGCGCAAAAAAACTCTGCAGTCAGCAATTAAGATCCATCTAATTGCGACAAAAACTCTTGCCACGTCCCGCGATAATCTAGCACATTGATTTTCAGTTCACCAACTCTTTTGCCTAAGCCGCTTTGCCATTTCTCATAACGACTCCACAACTCCCTACCGTTCACCGACAAGATTCGCACCTCCACCGCAGTAAGCTGATTCAAGTTTCGCGCCAGTGCATACTGCGGATTGGCTCTTAAACGAGTATCGAGCGCTCTCGCAAATAGACCTTGAACCTCCGGTTGCAAATTCGAATCCGCCGAAAGGATGAACGTGTATCCCAAATACGGTCGCCGGCGAGCGACCAGCATCACGAAGTCGGCACTCACGCCAAACTCATTCATCAGACTCTCAAGCAACGTGCGTACATGTTCCTCATGAAGCTTTTCTCCAACCAAATCGCTCACCGCGTCGGTTCGCCCCACAAATCGAACCCGCGGACAACTCTCCAGAAAACCAACTACCTCGACGATGTCACCCAGATCATAACGATACAATCCACCATTTGTGGTCACTAAGACGCGATATCGATCGCCAGCTACCAAGTCATCCGCAAGTCTTAAGCCACTGTAATCGGTCTCACCGCTAGCTAGCACCGGCGCAAATTCAAAAAAATGGGAGCGTATCGCTAAGACACTATCCCCATTTTCGCAACCCGGAAAAGAGACAACACATTCGGTTGCCAGCAAGCCCTTGGGCTGCGACTCCGCGTGCGGGAAAAGCTTTTGCAGCGCAGCAAAGGAACCGGCCGAATTACCATCACCCCAACAGCTTATCAAACCAAGTTTGGGCCAGCAGCCTCGAATGAAGTCAGGACTGTTACCATACTCCCGATAGAGCCGCTCCAGTTCATCTGCGCGCAGCGGGTCTCTTGCGAGCTTGAGTCCCATAGAATCGTCTCCGTTTTCCCCCTGCGGCAAATGCACTCCCCCGCTACCAATATCCCGACAAATCGATTCGATCCAAAAGTCAACTTGAGAAATAAGCGACAGTAAAAAGGTTGGACTCCAGATCGATATCAGCGATAAGCGAGAACATGCCAGCAGATAAAGAAGGTTTGCATAGCGAGCATTTTCAATACTGCCGATTCTCCCCACGCCAGAAGGTGGCAGAATCAACTGCTGAGCAAACCATCTCGACCATTTTCCGAGATACTCACTATCGCTTTCAAAGCCAATAGGTAAGCCCCCCGCCGATTTCTGACTGGAAGAAACCATTGGCGTAATCGACCAATAAGCGCGTCCCTGCATCGCTTGTGGATAAAACTGAAAAGTCCACCAAATCCATGCGGCAATTGCCTTCTGAAAATCCTGCTTCAACGATTTAGTATAGGGAATAAGCTTGGCACCTCCCGAACTCCCTCCTGTAGGGACCAATCGCTCAATCGGCTCCTCTGTGAGCACCCGTTGATCCCCACGGTATATACGATCCATATCCTCCCGCAAGGACTCGTAACCTACTACGGGTACTTGGCCCCGATAATCATCGATACTCTGTATGGAAGCAAAGCGAAACCGTTGACCATAGTCGGACTTGACGTTCTGTTGAATCGTGTTCAACAGCAAATTTTTCTGAACATCGCGCACCGAACGTATCGCTCGCTGAAAGTTCATCCCTTCACTACGACACAACCCATGCCAACCCTTATTGATCCAATAGGGTAAGTTCATAAAATTGCTCGGGAAAATGCGGCCGTTGCCATCAATCGCCTAGCGGCTCTCGAAAAATTACTCAGCGACAAACGAGCTAAGCAACACAGCTCATCCCCCCGCTGATAGCCAGGATTCCTTTCGAGAAAAAAAGCGACGTGCGGATCGCGCCTACTATCGGTCAAAAGGTCAACCTCGGGCTTGATCCGATAGGCCTTGTCGCTGGCAATCAAAATCCCTCGGGCCTCATCGTATTGACTGCCGAATTTCTGTTGAGCCAGCGCTGTCAAGATTCGTTGGTCCTGTGCTGACGTCTCTCGATTCCAACAGGGACTGAATTCCTCAAAGAATACCGAAAGAAAGCGATATGTCCTGAAGCCCTTACATATCAAAAACCAGTACAACTCACGGTCGGGATTCGATTCTATAATCTTAACTGCTAGCTGTCCCCAAGCTATCGCCAAAATCGGACTACCCCAGCATTCCCGATCAACAATCGTGTCTCCAGAAAATAGAGCAGTAACCGTCTCTTTATCCAGCGGCGTATCCATTAAACGTTGCGTCGAAAATCCCTTCAGTTGACCTGTCAAATCGTCGCGCAACTCGATGACCCAATGCTTCTCTCGCAAATCCTCGAAAAACATCTCCCGATCCGCCTTATCGTAATGACGCGTCATTAAGCCGAACATCTCTTCGATATCCCGACTGGATAGATCGTGCGGTGGGCGAATGCTAGAACGCAACGTCATAAAGAAATCCTACAATGCCCCAAGTTCAAGATAAGGGATACCTTCAGTGTTCCAAACTGTTTCCAGAATCTCCTCTTCCCAAGAGACAAGAAAAATATCCGTTTGATAGTTCTCCATCGCGCGCTGTCGAATCGTATCTTGTAGCGGATCTGAATCACATAATCCAATCATGATCGCGTCAGCATCATCAGGCAGCAGCGAAGTGACTTTATCGACTAGCAAGCTGTAATAATGCCTCCCTTTTCCGATCGCGAGCGGCAATGCGGCGGTTACCAGTGGTAGAGAGTTACCAGGCTTCGGAAAACGCACTCTTCCCGATATCCCCGCAAGAGCATTGTATAATGGCCGTAGACAGTGCAACCACCATTGATACCTTTCAACCACATACTGTTTCATGGATCGTTGATCCCAAATCCCCAGCGTCCCAACTAACTCATCGTCGATCCACATGCCATACAAATCGCCGCACTGCATACCGGCGAAGAGGGAGGAAGGAAAAATGAAATCTTTCGCGGCATAATTCGGCAACAATTCCTTTTCCTGACGAACTTTCGCCAGGAACTGCAATAATTCGGCGATTTGTGGTGGATCGATCGACTTGATTTTTACCATGGATGCGTTTTTGGCATGTTTCTTTTTGGGCACAATCCACGTGTTGAGTCGTCCAATCTTTTTGTAAAAAGGTAAACCCCCTCGGCCCTGCAAGAGTGCTTTGGCAGCGATTTCATTTTCCACCGCGATCGTCGTAACATAGAAATCAGCACGGCGATCTCGGTCCAGTTCACGCAAAAAGCGATAACCTCGCGCCAACATTGTGCCACCTCGGTAGTCCGGGTGAATACGCAAACCTGACAAATAACCGACCGGTCGTGAATGCCCCGCCACGTAGCGTTCTCGAATGCTTCTTGAACCCATACCAACGATCTGCTGTGTTTCGCGATCGCGAGCTGTTAGCACTTGGATAAAATCTCCTTCCGGTTCGTGCGCCAAAAAATAGCTCGGTTCACGCCGAAAAGAAACGCTAATGACCCCTTCCATTCGAATGCTGCGGAGTAATTGCCGAAGCTCTAAATCGTCAGCCACAGTCGCTAACTCAAAACAGATTCGCGATCTTTTGCTTTGGCTATCCGCAGATATCGATTCCGACTCTTTTCCCATGTTCATCGATCGACAGGCACCAACTCGCTTTGATCACCCTCATCTCCCAACGGCATTCCGCTTCGCTTTTCTATATCCCACTGATGAATCGCATTGATGAATAGATAATTTCGAAAGACATAAAAACTACTGCGATTGACTGGCTGCCAAGCGCGACTGGCAATACTCCGCCAACTGTAAAACTTTTTTCTCGCCTGCAAACATAAATCCTCCAATTCACTCGGCGACATCTGCGCCGGTTGAAAAGGAATCATGTTGTATCGATACCGCCGATCGGTCCACCAGGATTCAAAAAGCAATTTCCCTTCTTGCTCCAAACGCCTGTATAACGGCGTTCCAGGAAAAGGTGTGATATGATTAAACGCTGCGATGAATAATCCCTGCTGCTTGGCAAATGCGACCGTCTCTGCGATCGACTCCGGTGTATCATGATCGTAGCCTACGATGAATGTTCCATACACCACCAAACCATGTCGCCGCAGATTTTGGATGGCGACTGCAGGCCCCCCCTTCATCAGATTGAAACCCTTATTCATCTGCTTGAGACTATCAGGATTTAGAGACTCGAATCCGACCAAAACACCCTGGCAACCCGCGCGCTTCATCAGATCCAGCATCTCATCATCGTGCGTCACATTGATCGCTGTTTGGGTGAACCATTTCAACTTCAGTGGAACAAGGGCCTTGAGCAACTCTTTGGCCTCCGACATCCCCGAGGTCAAGTTATCATCGATAAAAAATATCATCTGATTCGGCCTGCGAACTCGGCCGATTTCTCGAATCACGCGATCGACGTCGCGGAAGTTATGAGCCCCCTTGTGAAAGGATTGGATAGCACAAAACTCGCATCGAAAACGACAACCGCGAGCAAACTCTACCAACTGAATAGGAAGATATTTCTTATTGGCAAAAATCGATCTGTCAGGGTCTACATTGAGTCGTGGCTGACCAGAAGCTCGATAGAAAACTTCGGGAGTCCCATGCCGGTAATCATCCAGCAATTTGGGAAACATCTCCTCAGCTTCCCCCACAACCACGGAATCGGCGTAGATGGAAACCTCCTCTGGACAAAGCGTTGCGTGATAACCTCCCATCACGACCGGTATACCGCGACGTCGATACTCCGAGGCGATCTGGTAGGCGCGACGAGCGGTGTACGTCTCAATACTGATCGCTACCAAATCGGTCGGCTCATCAAAAGGAATCAGCTCAAATCGGTCATCATAGAACCGCTTTTCCACATCGCTCGGCGTCAACGCTGCAATCATCGCTGCCGGCAACGGCTCCATCTGCCATGTCTTCAGGTATTTCCGATCTCCCGCCCGCCTTCCAACACACGGATGCACGATTGTCAAGCGAAAGGGACGCTGGGCTTGAATCATACGCGGACCTCGTTGTCCGCGGTCCCCGCCACGGACGTTATCACGGGTAACTCAAATGTTCCACTCCTTCCCCCTCCCAGCAGTTCAAATGGAACATCACAGTTATAGAATCGATGCAGACGATACGCATAGTAGCGATAACCGTAATTGGTCATTAAGGCGAATGCCCAAGCAGCCGGCGTGTGTCTCAATCGTCGGAAAATATTTGGCCATGAGTAAGCATACTTCCAAGCCGTTTCGGTCCCTCGTTGCAATTGCTCAATACTCATCTGAGCTGGCTGAAAGACCACATGCTGCCCATCGTAGAGCTGCCAATCTTTGGTTAGAATTCGCCCTTCCGATTCCAATTGCTTGTAAAGCCCCGTCCCCGGAAATGGTGTGACAATGGCAAACCTGGGCAGGTCAATTCCACAATCTACAGCAAACTTGGCCGTCTTGATAAACACATCGGGTTGATCATCGTCCAATCCAAAAACGAAACAGCCCTGCAGCGATATTCGCCTAGCATGAAGTTGCTGTACGATGCGCGGATAATCGTCTGGATTATTGAATGCTTTATGCGACTTTTTAAGCGTCCCTTGCGAAACAGACTCAAGCCCCATCAATAGCCCGCGACATCCGCTCCGCGCAGCCAAGTCGAGCAGCCCAATATCATCGCAGAGTATAGTCGTTGACAAACCGTACCACTGAATTTTCAGCGGTAGCAGCGCCTCAAACAGCTTTGCTGCATAATGCTTGTCCGAGATCAAATTCAAATCGATGAAAATTGCCTTTTTCGCCTTGCGTCTCTGGATGTCTTCAACAATTTCCTCAACAGGCTTCTGCCAGGGTCGTCGACCCCATGCTGCCGGCACAACGCAGAAGGAACAGTTATGCACGCAACCTCTTGTCGATTCAAAAACATTCGCTGTCAAAAATCTCGATTCGGGTAGAACACTGCGATCCGGCAGAGGATAGCCTCCCAACTTAAAATCGGAACTCTGCTCGTAGCGCGATTTCATCTGACCGGCCGCAAAGTCTTTCAGCAGCCTCGGCCATTCGTCTTCCGCATATCCAACTACGATGGCATCCGCATGCTGCTGAGCTTCATCCGGCAACAATGTCACGTGGGGACCGCCAAGCACAACTTTAATACCCCGCTTGCGAAAGTGATCGGCGAGTTCATAGGCTCTTTTCGAAGTTCCCGTTATCACGGTCAAGCCAAGGATGTCCGCGTCCAAATCCAGCGGAACATCCATTATCCCCTCATCGAAACATTTGATGGAAGCTTCTAGCTCCTTCGGCACCAAAGCCGCTAACGTTGGCAAAGTCAAAGGCATGTATCGAAGCGACTTTCCGAAAATGCCACCTCGATGGCGATACAGTGGCCCCTTCGGCGAAATCAATACGATCCGTGGTCTACTCACCTTGCTATCTGTTAAGGCAATCATTTTTCCACCACCTCTTCGACTCGATCCATTTTCTTTACTTCCAGGCGCGTGCCTGGATTTCGGCGATGCAGCCCGAACAACATCCCTTGTTTCTTTTTCGCTTCCTTTGCATAGATCGGATTGTACTGTAGATAGGCCAATAGGCGCATCGGCGAACTTAGATGAGTCTTGAAGTCAAACATGCGCCACAGGATCGATCCAATCGTATTCCAGCGCCGACGACAATCCCAACACGCTTCCGTTAATTCGTCCGGCGACATCCGTTTCGGCACAAAGGCTGCATGGTTAAATCGATACTCAGGATGAAGCCACCATTTCCCTCCATATAACAATCGACCTTCCGACTCAAGCCGACGATAGAGAGGAGTATTCGGATAGGGCATCAGAATGTTGTAAGCTGCAAAACAAAACTTATGATGCATTGCAAAATCGCTAGTTGCCCGAACAGATTCCACCGTGTCATCATCGTGCCCTAAAGTGAAGGCAGCCCACGTTTGCAAATGATGATCACGCAGAATTTGAATCGGCTTTTCATAATAATCCCAACCCACTCGCTTGATCTTTTCGTTACCGCGGCGCAGAAAATTAGGCCCTTTTTTCATGCGCTGTAAGTTGGTCGGATTCAATGACTCAAAGCCAATTACATTCCCCATACAGCCACTATCGACAAGCAGTTGCATCAACTCCGGATCATTGGTCATATCCAAAGATGCTTGCGAGACCCAGCGAATTCGCATGGGAATCAAATCCCTCAAAAACTCCTTGGCGGCCTCATGATTTGAGAGGAAATTATCGTCCACGAAGAAAATAAACTTTCTCTCCTGACTTTCTATCTCATCCAAAACTTCTCGCGTTCGGCGTACATAATGACTGCGATTAAAAAAAACGCTGATCGCGCAGAAATCACACGCGAACCGACAACCTCGACTGAATTGCATCAAGGTGATCGGCAAATAACCCTTATTCTTGAATAAGTCCCGCCGCGGTTTCACACCACCCTGCTGTGCAACCCCAGGAGGTGAACGATATACGGGCTTGAGCCTTCCCTGCTCCGCATCCGCTACCACTTCATGCCAAATCAACTCCGCATCACCTATAAAGATCGAGTCCGCATGTTCACAACACTCGTCGGGAAACAGTGTTGGATGAAATCCCCCCAGAATGACAAGCACACCTCTCAATCGGTATTCCTCTGCGATCTCGTAAGCGCGGCGAGCAGTGTAGATCTCTACGGTAATTGCCGCCAGATCCGTAGGTTCGTCATACGGAATCTCCTCGATTCGATCATCGTAGATCACGCACTCCACATGCGCCGGTGTCATTCCCGCAAGTACACCCAACTGCAACGGCTCCATCCGTCCTTCATCGACGTAGAGACTGTGCTCCATCCTGCCAATATTGGGTTTGATAAAGGTAATCCTCATGCGGTAACCTCCATCAATACTCCATCATCCGGCGGATAAACTTCCACCAGCTCTTTGGAAGCATCACCGAGACTCATCCCTTGCTTGCGATGGATCTCTCGCCTCGATGTCACGTTGGCTAATGCAAAAGCGGCGGCATGGAATGGCGTTCTACAATTAGCCCTTAAATCCAGGGCGCGCTTACCAATGCTACTCCAACGGTTGAACTCGGTGCGAATTCGATAACACCCCTCTTGTAACTGTTCCGGCGACATACATTTCGGCTGGAACATGCAGTCCCCATATCGAAACGTCGAATCAAGCCACCAAGGATCGCGAATCAACCGATCTTCCGAGCGAAGCCGAGTATAGAGTGCCGATCCTGGCGTCGGCGTCAGAGGATTAAAGTTCGCGAGAAAAAGTCGGTTCTCGATCGCAAACTCAAGTGTAGCATCAAAAACGGCTGGCGTATCATGATCGTAACCCAACACAAATCCACCGTAGATCATCATGCCTTGGTCGCGAACCCTTTGAATCATCTCTCCGTAACTTCCATGCTTCTGATTCCATGACTTCTTCATCTGTTTCAAATTGCCTGGATCAAGCGACTCAAAACCAATCATCAAGGAGATGCAACCACTCTGCGCCATCCCTTTCAACAATTCACTATCGGTCGCAATGTCGATACTGCACTGGCACGACCAACGCAACTTTAATGGGCGAATCGCGTCCAATAACTCTCGCAGACGCTCCTTGTTATTGAAAAGATTGTCATCGGTAAAAAACACATACGGACGATCGATTTGCTCAAGCTCCGCCACAACTTCCTTCACAGGACGCCATCGCAAACTCGTCCCGTAAAATGCATGGATCGAACAAAAATCGCACGCATATCGGCAACCTCTTCCAAACTGCACCAGAGCCAAGGGACGATATCGCTTGCCGCGAAAAATACTCCGATCCACAGTGCGTTCTGATAGCCTGGGAAAATGGCTCTGATACCTCCGCTTCAGTTTTCCCACCCGCGCATCCTGCACAACGTCCGGCCAAATATCGTCACCATCTCCGATCACGACGGAGCGAACGTAACGCAACGCCTCCTCCGAACAAAAGGTTGCATGATAACCACCCGCAACAACCGGTATTCCCTGACGCTCAAAGCGACTAGCCAGTTGATACGCTCGACGAGCGGTAAACGTCTCAACCGTAATCGCGACCAGATCGACCTCCAGTCGCTCGGGAATATCCTCCAACCGCTCGTCATAAAGCTCCACCTCACAATCCTGCGGTGTGCATCCAGCAAGAATGGCAAACGCCAAAGGCTCCATCGCATCCGAAGAACGGCCCGCGTATAAATTTGGGCGAACAAAAGCAATTCGCATCAGTCCACCCCAGACAGCAAGCCTAACAAAAGCTAAAATGCAAACAGGTCAATGAACGGACAAACACTTCGCTGCTTCTTATGGATCTAATTCGATTTTTTTCTTCCGATCCAAAAGCCGCCAAGAAAACCGAATACCAAACCCGCCGCAGCTGCCATCAACATGAATCGGTTTGTCGATTCAGTGACAAACAAACGAATTACGGAGTTATCGAAGGAGTTAGCAACTCCACTAAAACTCACCAACATCCATTTATCATTTTCGCGAACCATCGTACCAGACCAGTAGCTATCCAGCGTCACCGTCTCGCCTCGCTTGAGCTTGTATGTATCGTTCATTTTGCCCGTGGAAATGACCATCTTGCCACCATCCAGGACGACACGTTTCTCAACGGTTGGATCGACTTCAATCTTCGCAATGAATTCGGACAATTTTTTGAATTCAGCCAAAACTTCCGCATGCCCATGCGAAACACTACCATCTTGCCATGTGGCAACGACATCAGGACGACAATAATTGTTGAGCATCTCCTCATAACGCCCTTCATTGAAGGCTGTGTATAAGTCCTTGCGGAATTGATCCAATTCCGCTTCAACGTTCGCCGTACCATTCGCCTCCGAAACTGGTGGAGCAACCGGCGGAGAAGAAGGTTCAGCCTGCGCATAGGCCAAGCCAGACAGAATCATCACGATGGCTAAAGCCGAGAAATTTTGATGCATCATCGCAGTCCTTGAAGTGCGGGCAGATCAGGCTATTGATCCCAATTCGCTCTAAGCATAGCGCAAATTTGGATATTTTTCTACAATTTTTTGGATGCATGCGTGAAAAGTTGATCTCGATTGCCTCCCCCAGACCGCAAATAATGGATCCCCCGCTTTTACTTTAACCCGCTGTCTTATTCGCTCCTGGCCTACCTGCTTCCACTTCAAAAGTTGCGCGGTTCAATAATGGGGAATCTTCCCTAGTCACGTAACTCACGATTTTGTACTGAGAGGTCCATGTTTTGGGGGTGACCGTACAATCCACATAACCACGCTGAGCATTGAAAAACTTCACGAATGGATTCTCGGCATACATGCTGTCCGTCGAATCTAATTTGTCCGTCCCATCGCCACCCGATGTAATGGATGTTCCCACAAACTCTGTCGCAACAACCGGATCTTTCTCATTATCAAAGTCGATCTTCAAATCATTGACCCAGTTGCAATGAATGTCGCCGGTTAATACCACTGGATTGGCGATAGTATTGTCTTTCAGGAAACTCAACAGTCGTCTTCGTGGCATCTCATAACCTGCCCATTGATCCATACTAAATCCACGCTCTGCTCCCGGACGACGATCCACCCGAGCCATCATGACCTGTTGAGCAAGCACATTCCAAGTTGTTTGAGAAGCCCTTAGCCCCTCTTGCAACCATTGCTCTTGTTCCTGACCCAACATCTCTGCATCCTTCCGTAGCACATCGCCAACAAGATCGCTCTGTCTGTCATTGTTGGGTTGATCCGTTCGATACTGACGAGTATCCAAAACAGCCAAATTGGCGAGTCGTCCAAACGACATCGCACGATACAATCGCATATCCGGCCCAGTGGGCAACTGGACTTTTCGCAACGGCATATGCTCATAATAAGCTTTATAAGCATCCGCTCGCCTTTGCATAAACTTTTGCGGATCAATATTTTTCTCTTCTGAAATTTCATCCGCATAATTATTGTCAAACTCATGATCATCCCATGTCACCAACCACGGAAAAGCGGCATGAGTCGCCTGTAAATGCGGATCCGTTTTGTAAAGCGCATGACGATTTCGATAATCCTCTAGCGTGATGATCTCAGGCCCATTGTGCTGGCGAATACCCGTTTTCCGCGCGCCACCTTCATAGATGTAATCCCCCAGGTGTATGACCATATCCAAATCGGCTTTGGCCATATGCTCATAGGCGTTGTAGTACCCTGTCTCAAAGTGCTGACAGGAAGCGAAGGCCATCCTCATTCGCTCCGGCATCACATCGGCCGCAGGAAACGTACGCGTTCTTCCGACTGGACTGGTATAACCTGCCGCATGAAAGCGGTATCGATACCAACGATCCGCATCCAAACCACCAACCTCAATATGCACCGCATGACCGAGTTCCGGTGTCGCAGTAAACTTGCCACTCTTGATCACATTCACGTTATCGTCGTCAGAAAGCAACTCCCAAGTCACTTCAACATTCTCCTGCGGCATACCGCCACCCTGGATAGGTTGCGGAGCCAGACGCGTCCACAACACAAATCCATCCGCAGTCGGATCACCTGAAGCGACTCCCAAACTGAACGGATTATCTTTCAAATCGATGTTGCGGCGGGTAATACCCCAAGATTTTCCCGACATCCAAAAGGCCGCTGCAAGCCCGGCACTTGCTTGCAGCAATTGTCTTCGATCAAAACGCGTCATGTTGGTGACTCCTCTTTTAGGCGATAAATCTTCGAGCCGACGATGATATCAAAAAATAGGCACTGAACCGCCGACAGCAAAAATACTTCATCGACTTTTCATTGACCCTCATAGAGCCCCAGAGGGAGTAGCACGATACGTGCACTACTTCAACTTCTTTGCAAATGATCCCGCAAAACGGTCAATACATGCGATACCGCCCGCAACATTCGATCCGCCCGCAATTCCATACCAAACCCTGAACCGAATTTCTGTAGTGTTTGCTCTTCATCTTCCTTCGATTGAAACATCTTTTCGACCACCAAGTCGATCCGCTGCTCCTGGCCAACGAACTTCTCCGGATGCCGCACCGCTAACGACACAAATACCAATCCATCCAAATGCTCTGGGGCTCCTGGTCCCAAGTGACCGGTCACACCTATCGCCAGTGTCGCTCCCGGTGTTAACTCCAGCGCCTTGCGGGCCAATTGCCCCGTTACCTCCTTGGAGACTGGACCGATACTCGGTTCCTCCAGAACATCTAAGGCAATACCAAGCCATTGATGCTTGATGTTTGTCTGATAAACCACCAGCGATCCACAAAGCCAACCTGATATCCCTGGCCATTTCGCCAAAGTGGCTGCCACTAAACCCGCAGTACAACTTTCCGCGCAGACCAACTGTTGCCGCTTCGCTTCCAGCAAGTTGCGAATTTCTCCGGCAAGCTTTGTATTTGCTTCTTCCACGCCAATCATAGATAGTTTGCCTCGGTATCCTCGGACTATCGAAAGCGATCACATAGTTTCTTGCCGAACTAAACGGCGTTCTCTATCGGTCAAAGCTTCTCGCGTTGCGATTTGTTGCTCGAGAACTTCTAGGGTCGCATCCGAGGGGTCAGCTTTTCTACTGGAAATTCTTTCTCGCAGCACATGCACCGCCGCATCAAAATCAAGTATCTCGGTTTCTAAAGAGAATTCCCCCGCCAAACCATATGCCCAATCGCGCTGCCACTGCCTTAGGAATGTTCCATCCAAAACGACGGAGTAACCCGTCTTTAGTGCCACTCGCGCCAGCTCGATGCAGCGACCGTACGTGGCTCTTGTGAAATCCGGGGAATAAATTTCTTTTGTTCCATGTTGTAGACGATCGATTCCTGCCAGACGCTTTCGCTCAACATCCGTTCGAATACGGATTGCTCCATATCTCTCGATGCAGCGTTCAGAGCCTCGCGACTTGCCGCTGCCACTCAAGCCATGGGTAATCCACAGTTTAGGACGCTGCACCTGAAGATAGGTTTGCGAAAGCCGATAGTAGCCTCGCATTTCTTCGAACGATCGATGAGCTACATCACTTGTCTGTTCCAATTGATGAATGCGCAGAGCGGCTATCCTCGCGCGAACAAGGGCTCGATAAGCATTGAAAACAGGTAATAGCTCAAGCCCAGCATAATCTCCACTTCCTTCGGCATACGCATTGCGTAATCGCGACGCATTCTCTTGCTGGCCTCGCCAATCCAAATCCATCAAAGTGAAGGCGACTTCATTCCAAACATCGATCCAGTAAAAGTCGGGATTAAACTCGATGGCATCGAAACCCACTGTATGATCTTGCCAGCGTATCAGGTTACCTAAATGTAAATCTCCATGGCATTCCCGAACAAAACCTTCCCGCTTCCGCTGTTCCAGCATCAACTCTAACTGGCCAAGCCGAATTTGTAATTCGCCGTCGAGCGCTGGAATCTGCACCGAGAGCCCCATTTTCTGATTGGCTACATAAATATCGCAAAAACATTGGTCGATTTGTTTGCGCAAAGAAAGCGCCGTTCCCCAGGGCGAGTCGCTCCCCGCACGACGTGCCGAAGCATGCGCCTGCAACAAATGCTGGGCCAGATCGTCGATCCATTCCTTAGGTATTTCTCCCTTTTCCGCATGTTGGAGCAGACAATCGTTTTGATCAAACTGGTGCATACGTAGACACCATTCTACGTCTGAAGTTGGAGCTCCGAAAACGACATCACCTTTCTCCCCATGCAAACCTACGATATCGATGTAGAGTGAGGCTGCCCAGGCTTTGTTTCGTTCCATCTCCTTGAGGCAGTATTCTTGGCGTTTCCTCAGCGAACTATAGTCGAGAAAGGGAAAGTCGACAGGTTTCTTGAGCTTAAAAGCCAAATTTCCCGCCAGAACAATCCATGATATGTGAGTCTGAATCAAACGAACTTGATCCAGCCGTACATCAAAAGCTCGCCGCGAAAAGAACTCGATCGGATTGCTGTGGCCTGATAAGTCATCGAAGTTCATGACAACAAGCCTTAGATTCTTTTAAACATCTTATCCAACTGTTCTCGGGAAAAAAATAACGCAGTGGGTCTTCCGTGGGGACAATGATGCGAGTCTTGATAACAATGTCGTTGCTGCAATAACTCCGTAATTTCTTCGGGGGCCAAGCGATCACCCGCTTTTATGGCTGCCTTGCAGGCGATCGTATGCAACATATGATCCAGCAAATCGCGCGGTTCAGGTCGCTTGCCAGCTCCCATCCAAACCTCGAGTACTTGAAGTAGTAGTTCGGCCGGATTTTCTTTGCGCAGCATAGCTGGGTAGGCAGTGATCAATACAGTATCACCACCGAAAGGCTCAACGTGAATACCAACTTGCTTCAGCAAATCGGCTGCGTCTAAGGCTGCCGCAGCTTCAGCCGGAGTTAATGAAACCGGCTCGGGAACTAAAAGTTTTTGGGTTTCGAGTTTCCCTTGCAGTACCTTGGTTCGAATCTGCTCATACATGATTCGTTCGTGGAGGGCGTGTTGATCGATAATCACCATTCCCGTTTCGTCTTGGGTGACGATGTAGCGTTGATGAACTTGCAGCCCCAGATGTGACATGACCGATCCGTTGGACACGGGCGCATCGACGCGGGTGATTGGGGCAACTTGGTCCGATGGCGATGCCGCTACGTCGCCTGTCCAAGCCTGCGCACCAGGGGGAAACTGATGAGGATTGCTATCGCTGCGAACGGAGATTCCACCCACATTGCTTCGCCCGCTGTTTCCATCCCCAAAAGGCCGAAAAGGAGGGACTTCGTTGATCGGTAGCGGTCGATCGCGAAAGTGCGACGAAACTGGCGATGTGGTAGCCATTGCCAGAAATTGATCTCCGCGGGCCATCGATCCGCTCATCGCATTGGTATCTTGAGCCAGGCTGGGAAACAGGGTTTCGCGCGGGATGTCATCTCTATTTTGTTCGATAACCGTTGAATTCGACGTAGGTTCTTTACTGACCTTAGCGGTTAAATCCGTTGACAAAAATTTATGTCGTAATGTTTGCAGCAGTTGCCCATAAATTCTTCCGGCATCTTGGAATCGGACTTCCATTTTGGTCGGATGCACATTGACGTCCACCATTTTGGCCGGCATGTCCAAACGCAGAAAGCAGATCGGAAATCGACCTACCATCAACAGTCCGCGATAGGCTTCGCTCAACGCATGCTGCAACGCGCGATCGCGAATGCAGCGACCGTTGAGAAATAAATATTGCATTCGATTATTGCTGCGCGAAATGGCGGGGTCTCCGACAAATCCTCGCAAAACAATATCATCAATCTCGCTTTCTACATGTATGAGGTTCTCGGCGACTTCATCTCCGAAAAACGCACCGATACGCTCTGCCCATCGATCGGTGGGTGTTAAATCGTAGAGCGTGCGATCATTGCTGATCAACACCATATGTACTTGTGGATGCGCGATGGCGACACGCGTAAAGGCTTCGACAACGTGCCCCATTTCGGTTTGAGCCGACTTGAGAAATTTACGGCGAACAGGCGTATTGAAAAAGAGATGCCGCACGGAAATCGATGTGCCGATCGGTGCGCCGATTGGCTGGGGACTTTCCATTTCACCGCCGCGAACCTGCAACACAGCCCCGCTTTCCGCTTCGCGCGCTCGGCTCTTTAATTCAAAATGACTGATCTCGGCGATAGAGGCCAGCGCTTCGCCTCGAAAGCCCAATGTATGAATATCAAATAAATCATCCGCAGTCTGTAGTTTACTGGTTGCATGCGAGGCAATGGCCAATGGCAATTGATCTATGGGGATTCCACAGCCGTTATCGCTGACGCGAACCAATTCGAGCCCACCTTGTTCAACCACTAATTCAACTCGACTTGCGCCGGCATCAACGCTATTCTCGAGCAGCTCCTTGACAACACTGGCGGGTCGCTCGATCACTTCGCCAGCTGCAATTTTATTGACCAGGGCGGGTGGGAGTTGGCGAATGATGGGCATAGTTAAACCTCCTGTTGCTTAATCTTCTTCATTGTCTTCCGTGGTATCGGCCGATAAACTACGGGGCCCATGCCCTTCCTCTTCGCGATATTTGTCAAGCTTTCGGTAAAGCGTTCTAGCGCCAATTTGGAGAATGCGAGCAGCCTCTTCGCGGTTGCCGCCGGTCATTTGCAGCGTTTCAAGGATGGCCCACTTTTCGATTTCATTCATGGATTTACCAAGCAATTGCGATGGCACGGCAGCATCGAAATGGCTCGCATCTGCCAGCATACCATTTGCACCCTCAGCCGTACTATCGACTTCCATCAACTCAGGTGGTAAATCATCGAGATCCAAAATGCCATCGGTGTCCAACACGACCATGGTTTCAACAAAATTGCGAAGTTGCCGGATATTTCCTGGCCAATCATATGCGTAAAACCTTCGATTGACGGCCGGCGAAAATGTGCAATTGCCTTTTGCATGACGCTTGATAAACATCTTCTTGAAATGATCCATCAGCGGTACGACGTCATCGCGTCGTTCACGCAGCGGCGGTAAATGCACTGTTACCACTTTGAGACGGTAGTACAGATCGTTGCGGAACATTCCCTCACGCACCAATTGCTCCAAACTGCGATTGGTTGCCGATAGCAGTCGAACATTAACCTTGATGGGGCGATTATCTCCGACACGCGTGATCTTGTGCTCTTCAAGCACTCTCAACAATTTGATTTGCGTGCTCATCGGCATGTCGCCCACTTCGTCGAGGAAGAGGGTGCCGCCGTTGGCGTACTCAAAGGCCCCCACTCGATCGGTCACCGCATCGGTATACGCGCCTTTGATGTGCCCGAACAATTCGCTTTCAACCAAATTCTCTGCGACGGCTCGCGTGTTGAGGGCGACCACACGCTTGGCTTTACGAGGACTATTTTGATGGATCGCTTGCGCGATCATTTCCTTACCTGTGCCACTTTCGCCTGTGATCAAAACGGTTGCATCGGTTGGAGCGATCCGCTTTAAACGATCGATCACCTGCTGCATTTTGTCGCTGACATAGATGATGCCTTCGAAACCAAACTTTTCGTCTAGTCGCTGGCGGAGTTCCGTATTCTTTTGTCGCAACCGAATCGCTTCAATCGCTTTGCTTGTCACCGCTCGAAGCCGCCCCGGAGTGATCGGCTTTTCCAGAAAATTGAATGCACCCTGCTGCATCGCTTCAACCGCTTTGGGGACCGTCGCATGGCCGGTCACCATGATCACTTCGCAATCGGGAAGCACTTTACGGGCCTGAGCTAAAAGTTGCATCCCGTCGACGTCATTCATGACAAGATCGGTGATCAAGACATCGTAGGTATTCTGCTCGATCATCTGCGATCCCTCGGGACCACTGGTGGCAACCGTACAGCGGTACCCAACTCGCTCGAGACTATCCGTCATCGCGCGAGCGTGCGCTCGATCGTTGTCGACAATCAAGATCGAATATTGTCCAGCGTCCGCTTCCGCTTCGGCTGAAGGCGTAAAGTCTGGGTCAGCCATTCAGGCAACTCTCCCTACTTGCCGCCTCTGCGGCGGACAGAAATCATGCTATATTGATACAGGCTAGTGATGGAGGACCACCCAGGTCGGGGTGTGTACCGTAATCCGATATTGTAACAATTTTTTCGAGGTTTGGGCGACTGGAATGACGGTCTATTGTCGAGGTGTACGCGGAGCCACCACGGTTCAAGAAAACACTAAAGAAGCCATTTTGCAGGCAACGCGCCAAATGATGGCGCTGATGATCCGAAGAAATCAGATCGAATCGTCCGACGTGGCGAGCGTCACGTTTACGGTAACCAAGGATATCAACGCCGAATTTCCTGCGTTGGCTGCGAGGCAAATGGGGTGGCTCGAGGTCCCGCTTTTGTGTGGATACGAGATCGATGTTCCAGGTTCGCTGCAAAAATGTGTGCGCGTGATGGTCCTCTGGAACACGACCAAGAAACAGTCCGAGATTCAGCACGTTTACATCCATGATGCTGTTCGCCTTCGTCCCGATCTTTGCAAACTTCCCCCGGTGGACTGGACCGAGTTGGAAACCTGGATTCAGGAGCAAATGGGAAGCAAGACTTAGCCGTCTTGTAGCGGGAGTCGACGGAAACTCACGATCCTCATCAGTGACCAACCGGAGTTGTGAAGATGCAATTGCAATGGAAACCTAGCTTTGCCGCCAGCGCGTTGCATGCAACCGAATTAGTGGCCACTGGACACTCCCTGATCGATACAGAGCTACATGCCCAACTTACGCCAGTCGCCGAATCCATGTCGGATTTAGCTAAGAAATCAATTGTTGGAGTTGAGCGTTTTTGGGATTGGCTGATTGGCCTGTCCTGTGATTACGACAACGATCTCCAACTCGCCGAAAGAGTCATTTCCAAATCTTATGGCACCAGCGGACTACCGCGCGATCTCACCACCAAATTGGCGGTGCTCATTAAACATGCAGAGACCATTCTTTTGGAGCGAAATCCAAAAATCGTTGAAGAGTTGCCAAAGCGTCTAGGGCCGCTGCAAGAGCTATGGAGCAGCTATGGCGCGGGCTTGATGCTGGAGATCGGACAACTCACAGATCCCGCATTGATTGCCAAACATGCGATTGTTATCCCAGTACAACCCATGGTGGGTGGGCATGGAGCTGTACTTCTTCAGAGCAATCGGTGCTGGATAGAAGCCGTTCTTACCAACAACAATCCCTCACTGCCCGAAGTCGTCCGGCTCGCATGGCTACTCGCTCAACTTGAGTCAGAAATTCCCATCCATGGCGAGCTCGTCAATACGGGAAGATTGCCGTGGATCTCGAGCTTAGCAATGCTTCCACCAGTGCTGCTCGCCGCTGAAGAGTTGGAATTGTGCTTGTTTACAGAAGATCAATTATTACTGGCAATCGAAAAATGGTGGATTCCCAATCCGACCTCACTTAGCTTGGTAGACAGTATCCTTTCTTGGTGGGACACTTATTCGTCCACGCGACCGAGCTGGCGGATCGCACTTACGGCTCTTGATAAGCTGCTGAGCTAGTTTATTCGGATGGAATTGTTTTTATTAGGTCCTCTGGGATGACAGTTCATGACCAAGGGTACTGCGTCCATTACGGGCGTCAAGAAAATAGGCTTTTTCCCCGATCTGCCGAACTGGATGGCAAGACTTTTGTACTGGCCCACCTTTACGTGGAATTACCTGCTGGGACGCGTCTTTCATCTACGCCACTGGTGGGACAAAGTAGATGATGGCCTGTGGTTAGGTGCGGTTCCGCTTCGCGGCGATGCCCAAAAATTCAAAAAACTCGGGATCACGGGCGTTATCAATCTATGCGATGAGTATGCAGGTCCACTTCGCGAATATCAACAAGAGCAGATTGAGCAATTGCACTTGCCGACGGTTGATTTCCATCCGCCAACCAAGGATATGATCGAGCGAGGAGTCGATTTTATCCGACAACATCTGGCGAAGGGCGGCGCGGTTTATGTGCACTGCAAAGCGGGACGTGCTCGCAGCGCGACGGTCGTTTTATGTTATCTCGTCGCGATGAGAAATATGTCTCCAGAAGCCGCCCAGAAACATCTTCTTGAGCGGCGACCTCATATCAATCCGCAGATCTATGAACGGAAAGTAGTTCAAGAGTTTGTGGCGGATATGAAGAAATAACTTAACGGTAGAGCAGATATTCTTTCCTTCGCAGGCGGAATATTTCGGTCGCAGACTCCGCCTTTTCGGCCACTTTTTTGAAATCTGTTTCGCTAAGAAGTAGGTCTACCAATTCTTGCGAACCGAGCAGCTTAATCAACTGTGACGTTTGCCATTCCTGAGGATGCTCCAGCCTTAGAGCGTGGGCTAAAGCCAATCCAAGCCTCACGGGGCGAAGCTGTTCGCGGTTCGTAATGAGAATTTGAAATCCCTGACATTCTTCCCCTTCAAACTTACTCGCAGAGGGAATGAATTTTTCTGGAATCAAACGCACGCCATCTACACCAAGTGTTTCAAATCTTTTCAACACTCGCCTAGCATCCATCCAAGGAGCACCAATGCGTTCGAAGGGCGTATCTGTACCTCGACCGACAGAGATATTGGTAAACTCGATACTCCCCACTCCAGGATAAAGGAGAGCTTGATTGAGACTGCGCATATTGGGAGACGGTCTGATCCAAAATAAATCGGCCTGATCTAAGAACATGTCGCGTGTCCAACCCTCGACCTTGATAACGTCGAGATTAAGCTTCCAACCACGCTCCGCTGCCAGCATTTTGGCCAGTTCGCCCGCGGTCATACCATGTCGCAGCGGTATATTGTGGTAGGCGACAAACGAACGAATATTTTCGTCCAACAATGGGCCCTCGATGTCTACGCCATTAATCGGATTGGGTCGGTCAAGAACGACAAATCGCAGCCCTCTCTTACTGGCGACTTCCATCGCATTTCCCATCGTTGAAATGTACGTGTAAAAGCGAGTGCCAATATCTTGAATATCAAAAACGAGAGTATCAATTCCCTCAAGCGAGGCGTCCGTTGGGGCTCGATTCGCTCCGTATAAACTGTAAATGGGAAGGCCCGTTGCAGGATCCTTATCGTCGGCGATATTCGCTTGGTCGAGCTTTCCTTGCAATCCATGCTCGGGGCTAAATATCGCCTTCAATGAAACAGCGGGAGCCTGATGGAGCAGGGTGGCCGTAGGTTTACCTTCTCGGGATTGACCCGTTTGATTTGTGATCAGTCCAACCTTGGCTCCAGCGAGCGACTTAAATTGATCGCGTACCAGAACATCGATACCACACAGAACTTCGCTTCTTGGTGACTCTGTCTTGCTTGGCGAAGTTTGATGTTTCGCGAAACTCACAGCAATGGTCCCGATCACACCAGCCAGCGGGTTGACCGTCCCCTTACCATCCGGATGTAGCCGACTGCTCAAGAATATAACGGCTAAATCAAACTCTGGATCGATCCAAATGGCCGTCCCCGTAAATCCTCCATGTCCAATCGCTTTTGAGCTCATCGATTCGCCTCGATTAGAAGAATAACCAGAGCGTTTGTCCCAACCAAGACCACGATATCCTCGCGGTACAGCGAAAGAGCTTGTCATCTGCGCGATTGTCGTCGGACGCAATACTTGCGTTTTATTCAAGACTCCACCGTGCAAGATCATTCGGGAGTAACGGACCAGATCGCGAGCGGTACTGAACAGACCAGCGTGGCCAGCAATACCTCCGAGCGCGTGGGCTCGCGGGTCGTGAACTTCTCCAATAATCCATTGGTCCTCTCTTTTTTCTGTAGCCACACCCCTCTGACGTAATTCATGGGTAGGTGTAAAAGTGGTTTCGGTCATTTCCAACGGCTGGAAAATATGCTGCTGAGAGTATTGATGAACATTCAGCCCCGATTTTCGCTCGACTAGCTCCCCCAACACGATAAAGCCAACGTCGGAATATCGAAAGTCCGACTCAATGGGATAACTCAGAGATAAGTCCCAAATCTTGGCGAGCATTTCCGGCCGCGAACCGACATAGTCCTTGAGACTATTATCGGGAATCAGACCGCTGGTATGAACGAGTAAATGGCGAATCGTGATAGCTTCTTTTCCATGTGTTCCAAACTCCGGAATATGCTTGGACACAGGATCATCGAGAGCAATTTTCTCTGACTCGATCAAATGCATGATACTGGTCGCAGTCGCAATCGGCTTGGTGAGCGAAGCTAAATCGAAAACAGCATCGACCGTCATCGGAACCCGCGATGGCTCTATTTGCCTTGAACCAAAAGCTTTTTCGTAGACGACCTCATCCCGATGGAGAATCGCAATAACGCAGCCCGCCATTTCCCCATCCTCTAATGCCTTTTCCACTAATGGCGGGATGGATCGATCGAAATAGACTGCTGAGCCCAAGTCGGCTGACTGCTGCGCGATCGCGCAACGACCGAGAACGAGAAAGCACAACAAAATAAATATGGTGCAATTAGTACGAACGAGAGAACGAACAAATTGGCCCCAAAAGAGTCGGAGTGAGCTCTTGAATGATGTTAGTGATGCGAACTTAGTCGATACCAACATGGCATCAGCCCCCGCTTGGTCTGGAAAAAAGAAACACCAAAGCCCACGATATCCGCACAAACGACAGATTAACGATTGAGTCGTCGAGCGATCGCCTCGGCTGGGATGGGAATGACATTTGTGGCCGCCACCAAGTCGGTGCGCAAAATATCCGTTGGCCCCTCTTCTCCAGCATCCTCGTACTGCTTGTACTGAACGATAAATGCGCCGACCTGAAGATAGTTCTCACTAAAAATCGGTGGCCAAAAATCTTCAGCCCGAGAAGCCAGCGTTCGCGCAAGATAACGGGTTGCCTTACCAGAAAATCCGCTGAGCACCATATCTAATCGCCCCAGCGACTCTCGATAAATGTAGAACACCAAGGCCACGTCTTCGCCATGTCGATTGCCACCCGCATAAGCCCAAGAACCGTCCTTCTGCTCATAGTAGATTCCTGGCTCCATACTCTTGCTACTGGCGCTCAATTTAAGACCGGCTGAGTTGGATGGCGGGTGCGGATCCCGCTCGCGATAACGCAAGAAAAATGGGATCTTGCGATCGCTGGGACTAGACACATCATCTTCGCTGTGAAAAGGTGTGGAACCAAATGTTTCGGACAGTGTCAGTTCCACGACCGGGTTGCTCTTTACGCTCCCCACACAAACTAAAGCTTTATCACCATCAGTCTGACAAAAGTCCTGGTAAGTCGATGCCGCTCTCTGCCTCGCCTCCGTCTCCGGCACCTGTCCCGGACTCCACACCAAACTTTGCTTCAAGTGCTCCGGATGCGGGGGCAGGCCCCGCGAATGCCCCATCGGTTTCGCCGTCGTTTGAATATGCTTGGCTGTCCCGCCCAGCGTCGAAACCCCGTTGAGAACTTCTCCCAAAAGTACGGAATCAGAAGCTACCACCCAAGCTGTCCCCGGAGAGTCCTCGGCATCTTGCCTCCTAACGCCAACACAAATCTCTAACCGCTTCCGCCTAGCCAACAACTCCCAAAAATGCTCAGGCTTCACCGCAAAAAGTGCGCCTGGCAACTGGTCCGCAGTCGCATAACCATGCTCGACCAAATAATCACACAACCGCGATAAAGCCTCGATAGGAATATACTTGGCTTCGTTCTTCAGCAACGCAGCTACTTGGTGTCGATCCAATCCAGTGTATTCCACTATCGCCTTGATCGTGCCTGGCCTTTTGCGCCGGTCCGGTGTGTGACCCAACAATTCGGCAAGACGAAATGCATACTGCATGAGAACGCTCGCATTAAAAAATCAGCCCAGAGCCCGCACAACAAAGAACAGGCCCAGTACCATACTCTCTTTATGGTAACAATTTCCCCCTTAATGATTCTACCCTCATTCGGGATTTTCTTTCCCCTCACCAAAGCCCCCCCATCTAAGGAACAACACAGACGATACCCGTCCCGTATTTTCTCCGTAATTTTTGACGCAAAAACCGATGCCTGTCCTAAACTCTTGTGTGCCTGTCCTAAACTCTTGGACCCCACCCAGCAACAACACAAAAAAACAGGCGTTAAACGCTCAATGCTTTCCTGATTTCAGCATCAAAGTTTTGAAGCATCGGCTTTAGAGAGCAGAAAGGCTGACGCGAGCCGGTACAAAAAGAAGAATAGGTAGGTTTGAAACCATACGGCAGCCTGAAGCATGCATCGAAATGATACCGCATATGGAAGTGGAGCACCCATCTTTCGAAGCGATCAACTGCCTCAACAAGGGCATCCGCCGAGATTAACTAAACTTCTTCTCCCTTGCCGTTTAGCAAGAGTTCTTAGAACTTCTCTACTTGATGCGAGATAGTGCCCTCGAGAATTACCTGCTGCAAGCTTCTGCTGTTGCTCAACCCATAGTGCATGCTTCAAACCCAACCGCTCTAAAATTGCTGCCGCAGCATCGGAAATCGATGCCTTCCCCTTCCTTGGTATTCGTCCTGCTTCATCTACCAAAATCATGTACTGAACCAAAGTCAAACCATCAAACATACCTTGGCCACCCCCGCTTTCAGGACGATTCTCTATCGGAAGAAGCCACAGCGTTTTCTCAGCATCAAAACTATCTGCCTTATCTGAAATACAATTTACAAATCGATCGATCATTTCAGGAAAAAGCGAGCAACGAATTGCATTTTCAAACCGCAGTTGGAAAGAAGTGTGAATACCTTGTTCGGGAACGTCAACGATCCCAGCGGCGACAGGGTTTAAGTCGATGTAAATTGCAACATTAAGCAACGCCTGAAAGCCCATCACAGCGATCGACTTAAACCGCCCTTGGAACAAAGTGCCGGAGCACCGCTCCAACTTATTGACGTGAATAGATAAAGGTTGTTTTAGGAATCGATGGAACCAACCTAAGTCCATCAGTCGCTTTCTTCGTTCCGCGACGTAATCGACATCTCTAGCTTTCTCATCAATCCAAAATTGCAGCTCATCACCCTTCAATGGTTCACGCTTTTTGTTTTTCGGTGGGCAAAGCATCGTCCACCTTGTAATAACCTCACCCGCACTCCATGACATCGCTTGCTCCACCTCTACTCGCAACAGTAGGTGGAAATGCGTTCCCATAATGGAGTGTCCGCCAACCCTAATTGCAAAGATTTTTGAAAGTCGCTGAGTCTCAGAGACAATTCGACTTTTCAAACTAGGACCATGCTTCTCAAGCAACGCGAGGCCTCTCGCGATCTTGCTGATGCAATGATACCACCTCGTATCCTCGTAATTAACCAACTTGCTGCGCGCCATTGTCATATCGGGTTCCACCACTTAAGCGTCGGTCTTCTCCGTCAAATATCACCTACCTAAAACACACTCGGCAGGACTTAAGTGAACATGTATATAAAAAATTTTTGTTATTTCAATAGTTAATATACAAAAATGAACATATTTTTCTGTCCACACATGACATACCTGAGCTCTCACTTGTCATCTTTCGTGCTCAGCTTCGCGAAAAAAACACCGCACTCGATATAAGCCCTCATCTCGCGGCAACCCGAACTAATTGGTTTTTTCTTTTTCCGTTGATGCCTTGAAAGTGGTATCATCGACCAATCTGTTGCAAGCTTATTGGCACCTGGCTCACTCCACTGTCATTAACTCACTCCCCAAAAAATGCGATCGCTCACACGACTCCTGTCCTCGCGCATGCACAAAACTTTTTCACTCGATGCGGCAACAACGCCTGTCCCGGCGGTGCGGGAAGCGGCGATAGGGACACATGGACTGTCCTCTCGTTGGTGGGGTTGCAGGCTGTGCCTGTCCTCGTGTGGCGTGTGGCTGGTACTTTACCTCGTGGTTTATGCACAAGAGATCGCTGTTCCAATCGAATCCCGACGCGAACTCTTCATCGACCACTATCTCGTCGATCGACTCTTCAACGCCTCACTCCAACTCCACCCGCCTCAACTCGCTCCCAACATGTCCCATCCAGCCGACCCACTGGAATACGGCACCATCATCAAAGATGGCAATGTTTTTCGACTCTACACCCGCGATGGTCGCGGAGCGAAATTCGACGGCGACTCAACCGAAGTCACTCGCTACTGCGAAAGCGCTGACGGTATCCACTGGACACGACCGAATCTCGGATTGATCGAAATCGAAGGCAACAAAGACAATAACGTCATCTTGAATGAACCACCGTTCTCACATAACTTCGCCCCCTTTCTCGATCAAAACCCCGACTCGCCCCCAGAACACCGCTACAAAGCCCTCGCAGGAACCGTTAAGTCCGGCCTGGTTGCCTTCAATTCTCCCGATGGTATCCACTGGACCAAAATCCAATCCACGCCGGTCATCCAGTACGTCAAGGAGTATGCTTTCGACTCCCAAAATGTCTCCTTCTGGTCCGAATCCGAAAAACGCTACGTCTGCTACTTCCGCCACTTTTTGGATCAAAAACTGCGCAGTGTCTGCCGCACCGAATCCAAAGATTTTATCCACTGGAGCGAACCCGTCGCACTCAAACCCAACCTCCCCGGCGAACATCTCTACACCACTCTGACACAGCCTTATTTCCGCGCACCCCACATCTACATCGCTACTCCCACTCGCTTTCATCCAGATCGCGGCGAAAGCACCGACATTCTTCTGATGTCCGCTCGCGGTCCCGCCCATTTCGATAGAACCTTCCGCGAAGCATGGATTCGACCAGGCCTCGATCCCAATCGCTGGGGAAATCGCTCTAATTACGCCGCTTGGAACATCGTGCAAACTTCCGAAACCGAAATGTCCCTCTACACGACTCCTTTCCGCCGTTTCGCCATGCGACTGGATGGCTTCGCTTCACTCCACACTGGACCGGATCCAGGTGAAATGATCTCGAAGCCTCTCTCTTTCACCGGCTCAGAACTGGAAATCAATTATTCCACCAGCGCCGGTGGCAATATCCGCATCGAAATCCAGGATGAATCAGGCATACCCATACCCGGCTTTTCTCTCATTGACGCTCCACCACTTGTCGGAGACTCCATCAATGCCACCTACCACTGGAAACAACTACCCTCTCTAAAAAAGCTCGAGCACAAGACTGTTCGCCTACGCTTCGTGATGCAAGAAGCCGACATCTTCTCATTCCGCTTCTTCGATCCCCAAAAGTGACCGGAGAAAATTATGCCCTTTCCCATCTCCCGCCTCAGCATCTTCCCCAAAATTCTCTCACAACTTCTCATCCTGGGACTCTCAAGCACGCTTAACGCCGCTCCCCAACAGTCACAGCCCGATACCTTCAATCAATCGATTAGGCCCCTGCTACAAGAACGCTGCTTTGCTTGCCACGGTGCCTTGAAACAAGAAGCAAATCTGCGCGTCGATACGGCTACCGCAATCCTCCTAGGTGGAGACAGCGGCCCTGCCGTAATTTCCAATCATCCCGAAAACAGCCCGCTCGTGCTGCGAATTTCATCCACCGATCTCACCACTCGCATGCCCCCCGAAGGACATGCGATAGCCCCACAACAAATCGAAATCATCAAAACTTGGATTTCCAACGGTGCCCAGAAACCCATCCACGATACCCCGGAACCAGCTCCAGCGGACCACTGGGCCTTTAAGCCCATCACCGCTCCAAACATCCAATCTCCCCCCAATCCCACCGCGACTCTCTCCAACCCAATCGACCTCCTACTGGCCTCCGAACTCGCAAAACATGACCTCACCCCTCATCCCATCGCCGAGCCAACCCATCGACTTCGACGCCTCTATCTCGATCTCATCGGTGTCCCCCCATCCCCTCAACAGCTCCATGACTTTCTCAGCGACTCCTCTCCCGATGCCTACGAAAAGGTTGCCAATCGACTCCTCAACTCGCCCCAATATGGCGAACGCTGGGCAAGACACTGGATGGATGTATGGCGATACGCGGATTGGTTCGGAAGACGCTATGTCCCCGACGTCTGGAATAGTGCACCCCAAATCTGGCACTGGAGAGACTGGATCGTTCGCTCCCTCAATCAAGACACCGGCTACGATCAAATGATCCGCGAAATGCTAGCCGCCGATGAAGTCAACCCCGGTGACCCAAACACAGCCGTCGCAACTGGGTTCCTGATCCGAAACTGGTATGCCCTCAACCCGAACGATTGGATGCGAAGCAATGTCGAACACACCGGCAAAGCTTTTCTAGGTTTAACGTTTCAATGCGCTCATTGCCATGACCATAAATACGATCCAATTTCCCAAGAAGACTACTTCCGCTTTCGCGCCTGCTTCGAAACGATCGGTATCCGACAAGATCAAATCCCCGGACAAACCGACCCCGGTCCATTCCAAGAATATGAATACAGCACCCTACGCAAAGTTCAGCGACTCGGAATCGTTAGCATCTTTGACAAAAATCCAAACGCACCAACATTCTTCTACACCAACGGCGATGAAAGAAATCGCGATGCAGCCCGCCAACCCATCACGCCCGGCGTGCCAAGTTTCCTCAACCAATTCTTTCCGTCTTCTATCGAAACACAAACACTGCCACCGATAGCCTTTTACCCAGGACTCAATCCAGAACTTCAATCAGCCCTACGCAACTCCTGCGAACAAAAAATTCGCCAAGCCCACGAAAATCTCGTCGCCGCACAAGCCGCCTATCAAACCGCACTTCAAAACCCAACCCATCAAGAAGCCCAAAATAAATTGCAGCTTGCCGAACAAAAGCTCCTCGCCGAAAACCACTCCAACCCATCCACCCACGATCATCAACCACTCGCCGATTCGCACTCGCTACTCCTCAACGCACTCACCGGACGACGAATGATATTTCGCTCCCTACCCGAAGTGATTGAACCTATCGAACTTGCAATAATCTCATTCGATATCGCCATACTCTCCCAGTCACACTTCAACTTTCAACTCACTCGCGATAACACCCAAGGACTCACTGCCTCGTTCGTCGGTTTCGAAAAAGGCGAAATCCGCGCTTATCAACCTCAAAGCTTCCAAGAATTTGTTGTCGCCACATTCGATACCTCCGAAACCCACAATCGATTTCATGTCAAACTCCATATCGACATTAAGAAAGACGAATGCCTTCTCACGATTCAATCACTCCCCAGCGGCAATGACATCGTCACCAAAATTCCTATCGCACTGAATCAATGGAATCCATACAAAGATCTGACCAAAGGTATCCTCTTCGACGCGCGCCCAGGTGCACTCGCCGCAATCGATAATATTGCCCTCACCACACTCGGCAGTCAATCAAACCAATCCGATCAACTCCTGTTGCTATTGGATTTTGAACCACCTCACTTCACCCTAAATGCCGACATCATACCCTCTGCCCACTGGCAATCTCTTTCCTTCAGCCTCCCTCCGGCAGACTCGCGCATTGTTGACTCCATACCTTCAATAAACTCGTTGGCCCACAAAAAAGAATTAGATCAACTTCGCCGTATCGCCTCACTCCAAAAACTGCGTCTCCAAACTGCTGAGGCCTCACTGCGCACCGCACAAACCGAACTGGACTCCCTCCTGGCTACCATCCAAGCCGATCAACAAAAGTACTCGCAACATACTTCAACTCATCCTGCATCTAATCTAAATCAAACTGCCGCAATTCAAGCAAATCAATCACAGCGACTCGCCGTCCTTCACTCCAAGGAAGCCGACCTTCTGGCCGCCGAACTTTCCCTGGCCGAATGCGAAGCAAAACCCCTCGATGATCCTAAACGAGATGCCGAAATCCAAACCGCAACCAATCACTGGACACAAATCCTTGTCGCAACTCAAACAGCTCGAGCCTCCGCTCAACTCCCTCCATCCGAAAACTATCAACCTCTCACTCGCACTTATCCCAACATCAGCACAGGTCGACGAAAAGCACTCGCCCAGTGGATCACCCATCCCCAAAATCCCCTCACCGCCAGAGTGGCCATCAATCACATTTGGATGAGACATTTCCACAAACCTCTTGTTCCCAGCGTCTTCGATTTTGGCCGAAGCTCCCCATCACCTAAACAAATTCATCTCCTCAATTGGCTTGCCTCGGAATTAATCGAATCCAACTGGAGCATGAAAAAAATCCACTATCTCATCGTCACCAGCCAAGCCTTTCAACGCTCATCCTCCTCCCTCAACTCTGCGGCTCTTCATCTCGATCCCGAGAATGATCTCTACTGGCGCATGAACACCGGACGCATGGAAGCCGAAGTTATCCGCGATTCACTTCTGCATATCGCTGACTCCCTAGATCGACAACTCGGCGGCCAAGAACTGGAAAACAACTCCTCCTTCACCACATTTCGAAGATCACTCTACTACTGCTGTCAACCCGAAGAAGATGGAAAAAGTCCCATCGGACAACTCTTCGATGGACCCGATCCTGCAGACTGCTATCGCCGAACTCGAACCATTATTCCACAACAAGCCCTAACACTCACCAATAGCCCCTTGGTCCACAAAATCGCCGAATCGCTTCATAACAAAATCCAAAATCAACTACCCAGCAATTACCCTCCCACCGACTATGTAGAACTCGCCTTTCAATCGATTCTCGGCCGCTCTCCCAATCACGAAGAACTAACGCACTGCATTCAATTCCTTACCCAAGCAAATTCGCCAATCAACGAACTTACACCAACAACTGCTGAACTCTCCCGTCGCTTTCCCAGTCTGCTGCGTGTCCTTTTTAACCATAATGACTTCATCACCATTCGCTGAGTCAACTCATGAGTAATACGGACAGCACTCAAGCAAACACTTTACATCCAGACACTTCCCAGGCTAAGCACTCGCGCCGAGCTTTTCTCGCAGATCATGGACTAGGCTTCACCGGGATAATTCTGGGCTCGATGCTCGCCCAAGATCGCCGTACCCTGGCAGATACAATCCCGCGGCTCACTCCAACTCCAAAAGTAAAATCGGTGATTTGGATTTTTCTCTCCGGTGGCTACAGTCACCTCGAAACATTTGATCCTAAACCTGCACTCAACAAATATGCCGGTCTCACCTTCGATAAAACTCCCTTCGATAACCCCGTCCATTCACCCCTGCATAAAAAACGCTTTCGCTCCGTCCCCGCTGAAGAAATCAATGTTCGCGATGTCTATCCCACCATCTACCCCATGCAAGTCGGTTTTCGCAAACATGGTAAAAATGGCATCGAAGTAACCGACTGGTGGCCACATCTTGCAAAACAAGTGGATGATATCTGTTTCGTCCGCAACATGTGGACTACGGATAACGATCATGCCGCGGAAAACCAAATCCATACAGGTCGGCATCGCCTCGATGAGCCGCAACCTAGCATCGGAGCCTGGGCTACGTACGGCCTCGGTTCCTTTAACGATAATCTCCCCAAATATGTTGTCCTCGGCGGCCCCACTCGTTCCGATACGCGGCAATCGATCGACTCTTATTATCTCGGGCCACAATACTCCGGCGTCCCTATAGCACTGGACCCAAAAAATCCCCTCCCATTCGGCCAACGATTCGGCGATCAAACTGAAATCCAACAAGCCCAGGAATTCGAACTGATCCATCGACTCAACGGACTAGCCGCTCTTGAATATCCAGACGACATACAACTCACCGCCCGAATTCGCTCTTATGAACTCGCCTATCGCATGCAAACCGCTGTTCCCACCGCTGTAAACCTCAGCGAAGAAACCGAATCCACCCGGCGACTCTACGGTATCGATCATGATTCGACCAAAATCGCCGGTGAACGCTTTCTGGTCGCTCGCCGTCTTATCGAACAAGGTGTTCGCTTTGTACAAATCTTCCCCTCTGCCTACGGCACCTGGGATTCTCACCAAAAACTTAAGGAAAACCACAGCAAATTGTGCGCCTCGGTCGATCTTCCCACCGCTGGTTTACTGCAAGACTTAAAGCAACGCGGCCTTATGGATGAAACCTTGGTCGTCTTTTGCACCGAGTTCGGCCGCACGCCAGGCCTGGAACGAAGAGGTGGAGGTATCGACGGTAGAGATCACCATCCCAATGGATTCACCATCTGGCTGGCCGGCGCCGGTGTAAAACGTGGCTTCGTACATGGAGAAACCGATGAACTCGGCTACCATGCACTAGGCAATGGACACTATGTGACCGATCTGCATGCCACCGTATTGCACCTATTAGGCCTAAATTCCAGACTCCTCGAAGTTCCAGGTAGACGACGACTCGACATCGATCACGGTCAAGTTATCACCGAATGCCTCGCTTAAAACACTACAAAATCCATCAAACGTCCACACTACAAAAAATCGAATTCAAAACGTAATCCAATGTCCCCAGTTGTCAGCTACTCCTTCTGCACCGCTCTTTTCTCTCAAGAAAATATACTGCTGGACTTTTCTGAAACTTCCACCACCGGAGATCAAGAGTCAACTCTCTCTTTGATCCGCAATGTGGACCGTATTCTGCGCGATGATGCCCCCCATCAACCACCTCGACTCGATTGCCAAGCCGCTTTGTGGAGCCTTGCCGTTCTGCAGTGGGGCTGCAGAACTCTTGTCAATCGCTTTGATTCCCACACCGATATTCCTAACGAACTATTAGCTCTCGAACCCAACGGTGAAATCATCGATCATCATTGGTCGGTTGATTTAGGTCTCCGATTCCTCGCAGATCTTGTTCGTAAAACTACAGCCACTGCCAGCGATGATCGACTCATCCCAACACTGATCCAACTCGGTGCTCGCTGGCCCTATTCGTCCATCGGCACTTCCGCCGACTGGCAGGAAAAGAAGATCGAAATACTACTAAACAATCCATGTATGCGACATCTACTTCTTGATCGACTCTCTATTCGCTCCGATACCATTCATAACAAACACCCACTGGTAACGACGCATTACCAATCCCATATCGCTATGCCACAACCTATTCATTGAAAGGTGAAAAGCTTGAACGAAACCTGGCTAACCTTCGCAGCCGCGCTGCGCACCGAAGTTCTTGAACCTATTAAGTCCGTATTGATTGGTAAAGATGAAATCATAGAAATACTTGGACTATCCCTGGTCGCTGGCGAAAACACGTTTTTGCTGGGCCCACCAGGCACCGGTAAAAGCGCGCTGGTCCATGAACTCGCCGCCCGACTCAACGGTCGCTCCTTTGACTACCTTCTAACTCGCTTCACCGAACCAAGCGAACTGTTCGGCCCCTTCGACTTGCGCCGTTTACGCGAAGGCGACCTAATCACCAATACAGAAGGTATGTTGCCAGAAGCAGACTTCGTGTTCCTGGACGAACTGCTCAACGCCAATAGCGCCGTCCTGAACAGTCTACTGGCCGCCCTCAACGAACGAGTGTTTCGACGCGGACGAGAAAAAACCATGCTACCTATGCTGATTGCCATCGGCGCCAGCAACCGCCTTCCAGAAGATGACGCTCTCCAAGCACTCTTCGACCGCTTCCTGCTTCGTGTGCACTGCGGCAATGTGAATTCGGAACGACTCGGCGATGTTCTCGAAGCAGGCAGAAAGCGCGAACGAAACAACCAAGCCACGTCGAGCCTTTCCGTAAATGCTATTCGACAATTACAAGCAGCAATTCTTGATATCGACCTCTCCACGATTCGAACGGCCCTAATCGAAGTCATCAAAAGCCTCCGCCAAGCAGGCATGGCAATCAGCGATCGACGCGCCGTCCGTTTACAACGCGTTATCGCCGCAAGCGCCGTTCTTTCAGGTCGTACGAGCGCCATCGTCTCCGACCTCTGGCCAATCCGCATGATATGGGACTCTCCCGCCCAAATGGAAATGCTGCAGAGCCACGTCCAAAATGTGATCGATAAGTTCTCACCCAAAAATGATTCGCAAGATGTACAAGAACATCCCTTGGCACACCCTGATCGAGGCCCCGATCCAGAAATGCTCCACCGTTCCATCGAGAACGTTGCAAATTCAAAATCACCCACTCAAATCAGCGACAGTCTCTCGCTCCTGGCCGCTCGAGTCGAATGGGTACAAAATGAATCGGCTCGCGAACATCTTCGACAAGTAATCCACGATATCCGCCGCAAGTTTCAATCAAGCTAGTAATCGTTTATGTCAAACTCTATTGTGTCCAATATGGCTTATCGATTTTTACGGCTTTCACGCGCCGACGCAGAATCGAATGTCGGACCCCTGCTCGAGTTTCCCTTTGTTATTGCTGTCGACTCCAACGATTGCTGGCTCCGATACTCCGCTGACAATGAATTATGCCGTAAAGCGGCAATCAATCTTCCCGCTGAACATTTCCTCAGCCACTCCGACACTCAATTGATTCGTGATGGTGAAACAGTCGCCTCAAGAAATCTCCCCACTCTCCAGTGGAGACCACTCAAAGAGTTTGTCGAATTGAGATTACCACCTGCTTCTCTAGCAGGTCGACTTCAGGTCCAGCATATCGGTCCCTGGTCTCTAAAACGGGGAGGAAGAGAACGCGAGGCCGAAGGAGCCCTTTACGATCCACCTTCTCTATTGCAATGGATCAGCAGCGCACCGCATACTAGACTTGCCCCATTGCAATTCTGCGTCGCCGATCTTACCGATCAGGCCACAACTTTAGACAATCAGCCAAATCGTTCACTGGTCTTTGTCGTCGGTAAACCGCTGCCTCCCATTACGTGTCAATTCTTCTGCCGAATTGGTTGTGTGTTTGTCCCAGCAGGTTACTGCTGGGACCCAACGCTTGATGTTTCCCTGGTCGAAAAATCATTCGGCCTCACCAACGATCAATGCCTTTTGTGGACACTCGATCTCGGGTTCTCCATGATTGCTCAGCAGCAGTTCACGCCCTTATCGCGAGCCGCACTGCGCACCCTGTTCAAGGAGATTCGCCAGAATTCCTGATATGACAACTGTACCCTTAATGTATTTGGAAAGCCCCAACTCCGAGCTTTGGACTTATCAAGATCGCGGCGATGTCATCGTCTGGAGCGATACCGGAGAAACCATCATGCTCACCTCCAATGCGGCCGCACTCTGCAAAATATTGGCTCGTGAACTCAGGGGTTTACCTTCCCTCACTGCAATTCTCTTCGTATCCGATGCGCTCACTAAAGGCTGGAATACGCATCAAGCGACTCAACGCGTCCGCTTACTCCGAGATTCAATTCCCAAACAAGTTAACTCGAAGGCTCCCGATTCACATATAGTCGATTGGCTTGAATCACTCGGAAAACTATCGGCCAAATTGCGAAAAGGCGTAAACGCTCAGGGGGCGTTTATGGCAGAGATCTGGGAAGACTTTCCTTACAATTGGTTAGAAATCGATGAGAAAGACTCTCCCGCAGCAATCGAGTGGCTCAATATCACAGCCAGCGAACGCCCTGATATTGATTATTCGCACCAAAACGTTTCGACCTACCAATGCAAGAAAGCTCTACAAGCCCTCGAGTACTCCTCGGTTCTCGCCATCGATGAAAATGCCATCAATAATCGCTTGAAAACGGGACTCGATTCCCCCGATGATTTAAGATCTCCGCAAGACGTATGCCGGCTCAAAGATCCCATAAATGAATTACTCAGTCAGCTTCTACAGCAATCCCCAATTAGCGATCCAGGATGGATCGCAGCCCTCGCTTGGGATTTATCCCTCCTGATCTCACTCCCCAGAAAACCAAGTGAGCCGGATGATTTACAGATTGGGGGAGTCAGCGACATTTCCAACCGAGGTAACCCCGAGCGACTGCTGATCTCCGAATTGGCCGCAGACCCCGACGCGCTCATCGCACGGATCGCAACCGGACAAGCCCTCTACCTTCGCTACGAATCTCCCCCAAAACCTCATGCCCCTACCCGAGATATTTTAATTGAAAATAGCATACGCTGCTGGGGTGAGCAGCGGATAACCATGCTTGCCTTCGCTCTTGCTATTGCCGCCGCAGAGGAAAAAAGAGGTGCCAGCGTTAGAGTCCGTACGCTGGCGGGTAATCAAGTATTCAATGAAAACTTCTCTACGCTCGAAGGCCTTACCAACACGCTGGAAAGATTGCATACTTCACCTCATCCCGGTCCAGCGATCGACCTGCTCATCCAAAAGTATAAGCGCGAAAAGAAAACTATCTCTGAGCCACTTATCATCGTGACCGCCGCCACTGCCAAAGATCCTGACTTTCGCGAGAAAGCCAAATCGCTGCCGACCCCCTACCTTCTAGCTGTTGTTGAACCCAAGAACTGGGTCGAGATTCGCGAACATACCCAACGTGGAGATTCGGTCTGGAAAAGATTACAACTCAAACCAACCAAAACACTGCAGAAGAATACAACATTCTCCGACATACCAAAGTTCCTTCGTTTCACCTGTAGCCCACTCCGATTCCTCTGCGACCTAAGCGTACCGTTTGTTAAAGTTTTTGAAAATAATCCACAACCTGGCGCTTGGTTCATCACCCATAACTATCGACTTCTTTGTTTAAATAAGCCAGGTTCTGGTTGTATCGACTTAGGCTCTGTTCCCTCTGCCGATGTACTCGCTGCCACCACGATATCCACCGACTCGATTCATATGGTCATTGCTTACCACGGGGGCTCGAAGTCCGAATTGGTCCATTATCTTGTAACCGCTTCACTTTATGATGGAATTCAATACAAAATAATCCAACCAAATGCAGAACCCCTCAGTTCCATAAAATACTATTTCGATCAAGGGCACCTGCATCGCGTCGGTAGCCAACTCGATTTGATCAACCCAAATAACGGTCTCATCCTGAATCAAAGCCCCATTCGCCAGCGACACCTCGGGGGTCCGTTTTTCGGCGATCGAGATCTTTGGATTGCTGACGTCGTAAATCAGTCTGTCGTTTGGCGTCATCTTGGGACATGCAGTTTTCCCATTGGTTTCGCCGTTCGCTCACCATCAGGCCCCATCGCGGTCGCTGCAGATTGCCTCTGGACAAAATGCTTCACGGGATCCAATGAACCAGAATTATCCACCGGTCGACAAATCATCGCGAATAGCCTGCCAAAATTCATCGATTTAAATCACGACCGCACCGAAGCATTGATAAGCTTCTCTAAAATTGAAAAATCGGTCGGCTTTCCACCGGACATCACGGGAAGAAAAGAACTTGCTATCTCCTTTAACTTATTAAATCGAAAGCTATATCATTCAAGACTTTCCCCCGCCGAGGCTATTCAATCCTTAGATCGATCTTATCTTCAAATGCCAAAGGGGCATTCGGTTATTTCCAAGTTTAATTCTGTCGGTGTCCATGAAGATGGATTGCTCCTCGGCCGAAATGTAGACAACATTTATATCCTGAGAATAACGGGGCAGAATCTGTCACTACAGCCCTTTCGGTACCCAGCTAACACACAAAATCTGATTCCCTTTAGCGAAGAGATACCAGATAATCGTGAGTTCCGAAGAAGATGGCGGTTACGTCGTGCAGATTTTGGACGATGCACCATTTGGATTGATTCTCGTGGGTTACTTCACCTGCGTGATATCGACGGCGTCGAATTATCGGTCATGTTGAAGCAAAATGAACTAGCCGGTTGGTTCAGTAATGAGCAACTCTTTGGGCCGAGTTGCTACACAGGTGGAATAACATCTAAACCGTCTCTCAATGTAATCGAATGGTATAAAGGATTTATCTTGCAATGCTGCTTGTAGACGTTCGACTTACATATGCAGAGTCATCCTCCGAACCGCGCAATATCACAGGTTGGTTTCTGCCAAATATCGATTATTCTTCTTGGCTTCATGCCCTTCAGTCGATCGGCTCACAGGCCCGCACAACCAGATTTTATCTTGCTCCTAGCAATATCCAAGACGCGAAAGCTTCTGGACTGATCGCGCTCTTTCAATCAGCACACTCACCTCAAAAATTCTCCCGTGAGACGCAATCATCTATCATTCCGCTCGGAGCAATTCCGCTGAGTACCTGTGTCACCCATCAGCGGATAAGACTCTTCCTGCCGCTTCATAGCAAGCTAACCCCCTGCAACTGCGAAGCTACGGTTAAAACGCTTCTGCAGAACCTGACCGTATGCGAACTGGTCTGGCTACCGAAAATCGGCCTGATCGGATTGGAAATGGATGACGAGATTCACCCCGATCTCCTCCTAAAACCACCAACCTCCCCCAAATCTGCCATACGCTGGCGACCACCTCCCGCTTGGCAATCGATTCCGGATCGTCTCCCACAAATCTCCATGATCGGTTCCATCGATGAAACACAAATCTTTTCCAATGAGAGAAATCCGATTGGTGGCAAAGCCTCGCAACTGATGGATATCGATGAGAAAGGTAACCCGAAACCCAAAAGTCTTACCTCAAAAATTAAAGACGTATCTCGTAATTTGCTAACAGGTTTCCTTGGACCTAAGGCCGCCGTTTCGAAAAAGGATAGCCCTGATCAGTCTCCAACTAAGAAAGTAGAACCAGCGCAACAACAGAATTCTCTCAGAGCAAGCGTCTCCAATTATCTGCGTAATTTTTTTGACCGCTCACTCCAAGCAGAAAGGGATAATCAAATAGAAAAATTACTTCGTTTGATGATGAAAGATCCTGATAAGGCCCTGCAGTTCTCGATACCAATGGGAGGGGAAACCAAAGGTAATGCCCCCCGCGGCGTCGCCGAACCCGGAACGAAACTAAACAAACGTCCAATCGACTTTTCTTTTCAAAGCTTCTCCAGCGGTGGAGGGCCGGTTGACGCGTGGAGTATTCGCAATGATTTAAGACAAAAATTGCTTGCAGCATATCACGATCAGGCACGTCGCGAAATTGCTGCGGGCCGCTATCGACGAGCGGCGTATATCTATGCTCATCTGCTCGGAGATATGGCGCAAGCGGCTACCGTCTTGGAAAGAGGTAAATTTTATGCAGAGGCCGCGACATTGTACGGTAAATTCCTTAATCGCCCTCGAGATCAGGCGAGATGCCTCATCGCGGCGGCTCAATTCGAAGCGGCCGCCAAGGTGTATGACGAACTGGGTGAATTTGTCGCAGCCGGCGATATGTGGCTTAAAGTCGATGAACCGCAACGCGCTCAAGATGCGTATGAAAAAGCGGTCGATGTCGCGCTGATGCGAAACGATATCCTCGGTGCAACTAAACTACTCGATGAAAAAATAGGACGCCGCGATCGCGGCGAACAACTTCTATGGCAACAATGGCCCTACGGTACTCAACCGTTTGAAGCCTCGGTTCTCGCTTTTAAATGGCTGGCTGCCGCCAACCGCCACTCGGAAGCACTCGAACGTTTTCAATCCGCCATCGACTTAGCCAATAACCTAACGTACCAAAATTTGCTAACGCAACTCTGCCTACACCTAGCCCATAACTATCCACTCGAATGTCTCAAAGAAATTGCAGAGGATCAATGTCGGCTAAGCGTTGCAAATGGAATTGATTCAGTTTCACTCTCTGAACGCGAAAAACGCATGGAAATCCTCAGAGCACTTCATCCACTCGATCCTTATTTACAGAGAGATTCCCGGCGGTTCCTCAATCGAGCAAGCCAAACGAAGCCTGCCGCAGTTGTGGAAGCGAAGGCGAACAGCCACAGCTTGCCGACCAGGTCCCCGGTAACACTTACCGATGCGGCTTATATCGATGCAGTTATGATCGGCTCTGAAATCCTCGCGATCGGCTGGAAGGCAAATCGACTCATCGCTTCGCGAGCAGAATGCAGTAGCCTGCAAGCTGATTCCCACAATATGCAATTTGTGACGATCGCAGATTCATCCCGCGCCGTCGCTTCCAATGCAAGCGTTTGTTTTAATCACAGCATCAACGATCCCAAAGCTTTCATCAGTTTTTTCGGCACTGAAGTCGGCTTTTCACCCGGACAATTACGTCGCGATGGGAGCGGATCGGTGTGGTCGATTTGTGAGTCCCCCTACCCACAGATGCTCAAAGCGGCCTCCTCGGTCAAACAGCAACTCTGGGCCATCACCAACGATATGCGTTCTCTTACCACCTATCACAACGGCTTGCCCCAGACTTATGATCTTTTGAGCCCGCTTCGTCACCTAATCGAGAACGACTTGATCAGCGGCATGGAGGGCCCTCCCAATCCACATCAAGTTCATATCTGCTGCGTTGAATCACAACCCTTCATTGCTTTAGGTAACCTTTTGCTTACCATCAGCAATTCGCAAGTGAATCTGATACATATGTTTGATTCACCGATCACCCATATATGCCCTTCTTTGCCGCACTTGCAACCGAGAGTTCTGATTTCGACCAACAATGATCTTCAATGTTGGTATATCGACAGCCAGCGCTTGGAGGCCATATCGCGTGGAAGCGGCTACAGCGAAGCGATATTTCTTCACGGAGGAAGGCTGGTCGCATTAACGGATAATCTTTTAGAACTTTATGAACGGAATCAGCACGGCTACAAACTCCGACTCACCGAGAATGTTGGTAGCCGAGCTGGATGTCGCTTGCTCCCTATATCCGCCGATCTATTTGGACTGCTGTTGCTCGATGGTACCATCCTGAGGTGGAAACATCGATAACAAAGCGATGATAGCCATCAGCCTATCGAAAAGAAAATCAACCACCTTGATCACTTGTTGCCTATCTCGGTTTGTTCCACACCGGCCAAAAATACCTTTTCTACTCTTAGATCCTTATTCATTAAGAGAAGATCCGCTTGTTTGCCCACTTCAATGCTTCCATATTTTTTCGCAATACCAGCTCTCTCCGCCGGAGTAAGAGTCGCCATGCGTATCACTTCCGGCAATGTCGCCGACGTGGCACTCTTGAAGTGGACAACCATCCTATCCATACCGACAACGCTGCTTGCCAAACCACCTGTCAGGGCGCGTCCAACATTTCCATCATGCTCCAACCATGTCCCACTGTTGATGTTTCCAAATCGATATCGGCCAACGGGCATATCTAACGCTCGATTGCTGTCTGTGACCAAACACAATCGCCTAGGACCGATCATTCGATACGCAAACTCCAGCAGATCATTAGCTAAGTGCTCTCCATCCGCGATGACTTCAGTACTCATCTCGCGTTGCATTAATACAAACTCAGCCATACTGGCTTGCATGGGTGTACCTAGACGTTCCCGAATACTCGGTACAGAACTCATCGCGCACCAGAAGTGATCCACATGCCGCATTCCCGCTTTAAAGGCAGCCTCCATTTCGCTCCATGACGCGTTGGAGTGCCCACATGTGATAAGGCATTTCCGTTTGCGAGCTGCTTTGTAAAACTCAGCTGCTGAAGGCAATTCGGCAGCGCAGGTGGCAATGCGAATCATCCCTGTATCAAAATAACGCTCATACTCTTCACAATAAGGATCGCGCCTCCCAGTTACTGCATGGCAGCCTACTTTATTTTCTGCAAAATAAGGACCATACAAATGAATGCCGCGGATGGTTGGATAATTTGATTCCTTGCACGCATGAATCATCGCCAGTATTTCTTCGGGAGAACCCGTGGTCGTCGTGGGAAATATCGACGTCGTTCCATGACGTAGATGACTGCGACAACCGATTTGGATCGCCTCGATCGAGCCGTCCATGAAGTCCGCGCCGCCACCACCGTGGACATGCAAATCGACAAAGCCAGGAGATACGATTCGCCCCTTGGCTGAAACAACTATTGCCTCCCTGGGGATGTCGATATTATCACCGACAGCGATAATTTTACCTCGGGCGCAGAGAACACTTCCGTTTCGTATAAGTCGATCCGGTAAAACAACCGTTCCACCCAACAGGGCGATAAGAGCCATGCTTGATACCTATATTAGAATCTCGCGTATCACATTCCCTTCGACATTTGTCAGTCGACGTGCAATACCATTGTGCTGAAATGTAAGACGCTCGTGATCAATCCCTAAAAGATGCAGAATGGTCGCATTGAAATCATAAAGTGGATGAATCTGCTCGACCGCTTTCCAGCCTAACTCATCGGTCGCTCCATGACTGACTCCACCGCGCACACCTGCACCTGTCATCCAGCAAGTAAAACCATCCGGATTGTGATCCCGACCCGCTGCACCCGCTTGAAACATCGGCATCCTACCGAACTCTGTGCACCAAACTACGAGCGTATCGTCTAAAAGACCCCGCTGTCGAAGATCCCGAATCAGCGCTGCGGCAGGTTGGTCAAAGATCATCGCGTGTCGATCATATTGCTCTTTGAGCTTGTTGTGTCCATCCCAATTAAGCTCACCACCACTTGCGTACGCTCCATTGAACAACTGCACGAATCGAACACCTTGCTCAATCAAACGCCTCGCGATAATACAATTCTTCGCAAATCCCGCCTTATGCGGATTGACCGTATCATCAGCCCCATACATGCGCAACACATGCTCCGGCTCCTGACTTAAATCCATGATACCGGGAACCGCCAGTTGCATACGGGCTGCTAATTCGTAACTGGCAATACGCGCATTTAGCTTCGAATCGCCAGGGTTCTTGTCGAGGTGGCGTTGATTCAGCTTTTTCAAGATCTCGGTTGTAGCCTTATCATTTTCGGCTTCGACTCCAAACGATTTGAGATGGCGAACCGGCTCTTTGGCACTCATGACCGTGCCTTGAAAAGCGGCTGGAAGAAATCCCGGCCCCCAATTATTGGAGCCATTTTGTGGAACGCCTCGAGGGTCGGGTATCGCAATATAAGCTGGAAGATTTTCACACTCGCTTCCCAATGCATACGTGAGCCACGCTCCCAAACTTGGAAAACCATCTAGCACCGAGCCCGTAGATAGAAAATTTTCTGCTGGCCCATGTGTATTGCTTTTGCTGGTGAGCGAATGAACAAACGCGATATCATCGGTCAGCTCGGCTAAATGCGGCAACATATCGGAGACCATCTTGCCACATGCACCCCGAGGTCGAAATTTGTATTGGGGACGAGCAAGATTTCCAGCTGGACCTTGAAAGGTAACCTTTGGGCCATCTGCCAGCGTTTGACCATCGCGCTGTGCAAGAATCGGCTTATAATCCCATGTCTCAATCTGACTCACCGCTCCCGCGCAGAATAAGACGATAACATTTTTCGCTCTCGCTGCATAATGCCCCGACCGCGGTCGATAAGGATTCGCAACTTCAATCTCCGGATTCTCACTCCCCAAAAGCCCTGCACGTTGTAACAGCGATGTCATCGCAATCGATCCCAATGCCGTAGCAGCGTCCATCAAAAAACCGCGCCGCTGCTGGTTCCATTCGATCGAGTCTCCGATTCGCTTCGGGATCATGGATAAGCTTCCTCAGGGAATCAATAGGAATTCATTGCTGTTGAATAAGGCTCGACACAACGGCATCATGCCCTCTCGCTGAACCCAGGGAAGCAAATCACTTCTCTCTTCATCGCTAGGCTTCCGCCCCAGCACCGACCAAAAAAGGGAGTCGATCTTTCCGGCATGATCCAATTCCGATTCGGCTTCCACTCGCGCCGCCAAAGCGGTTGCATGCTCGATCACGAATCGGCTGTTCAACAAATTAAGAGCTTGAAGTGGAGTCGTAGATTCTCTACGCCGCGGCGTACTCTGCCCCGCGTCGGGACAATCGAACACACCGAAAACGGCCTCCCTTTCGCGACGAACCTTATGCGCATATATCATCCTTCGACTGTTGGTTTCGCTGGATATTTCAATCGGTTCGAAACCGCTCAAACCACCCCGTTTGTCAAATAGATCAAATCCCCGACCTCCCATTCGATGATGCAACCGTCCACTCAATGCCAACAAAGAATCTCGCATCATCTCCGCATCCATCCGTCGCGGCGGAAAACGCCACAATAGTCGGCAATCTGCATCCACATCAGCACTTTTCTCATTCCAGGTCGAATCCTGTCTGTAGGTCGCCGACAATACGATGCGCCGATGCAACGACTTGATCGACCACTCGCTGTGGATCAATTCGGACGCCAACCAATCCAATAACTCCGGATGGGATGGCAGGGTACCATTGCGCCCAAAGTCGTTGCTAGTTTCGACAAGTCCAATTCCAAAATGCGATTGCCAGACCCGATTCACAACAACACGCGCCGTGAGCGGATTTTCGTTCGCCGTTATCCAAGTCGCAAGCTGCAGCCGCCTCTCTTGATCGCTCGATTCCGCCGGCAATACAAGAGTACCAAGAGCCTCCAGAACTGCCGGTTGCACAAACTCCTTGGGCTGCTCTGGATCGCCACGACTCAAAAGCCGTATACGATCCGGTTGACGAAATTTTCCTGCAAATGCGAGCTGACCTTGCCCATCTCGAGCAATTAGCGTTTTCAGCTCAGCGATCCGCTGCCTAAGCACGGCAATCTTCGGATCATTCAACTCCGTTCCCGTTCCAACGTCCTGTGTTCGGGCTTCTCGGTCAGGCGAGTAGGCTTCTCGATCACTGTGATCTGCCACATAATGCCATTGCCCATTCTCATCGGCAATTTCAATCCGATACTCGATCGCTAAACGATCTTTATAAACCTGCTGTCGATCTCTTCCCCAAAGAATGTGAACTATTTCCTCCGCTTGGGGAAATTCAAATTCCACCCAACCTCTCCCCATTTCGCTCGACATCCAACTGCGCGAATTCCCATATTCGCCGTCATGAATAAATCGCAACTCATGACGATCTGCTGCCACATTGTCACCGGAAGATCGAACCTTTGTGCCCCGCTTGGCTAACGCAATATTCACGCCGCTATTATTCATCACTTCCAGTTCGTCGATACAGGGTTCCAGATTGTTGGTTTTCAAAATCGTGAAACGTAGCTTTGTCCCCCGGTGAGGTACAATTCGATCAACATTGCGTTCCGCATTGATACCAACTCGTTTATCTCCCTGAAATGCGATGGGACCACGCAGATCCAATTCATTTTGTAGTTCGGCTAGCTCCTTTTTTGCTTCTTCAGCTCTTTGTCTCGCTTGCTTTGCTTCGTCTGTCTGCAACTCGCGATCCTCATACTCAACACCAGCCACAAATGCTTGCATGCGATAGTAGTCTAATTGGCTGATCGCGTCGAATTTATGGTCATGACAACGCGCACAGCCGACGCTCAAAGCCAAAAAAGTTTGACCGACATTGACTACAATTTCGTCCAGAGAATCTTGACGAGCTAGGCGTTTGGAAGGCTCGTCTTGACCGATTTGGCCGGGTAGTAAGACGGAAGCTGTTACAAGAAATCCTGTGGCTGCATCCGCGTTCAACTGATCGCCTGCAATCTGTTCGCGAATAAATCGATCGAATGGTATATCCTGATTCAATGCGGAGATAACCCAATCGCGATAGGGCCATGCATTGGGACGCTCTGTATTCACCTCAAAGCCATGAGTGTCCGCATAACGCACAACATCCAACCAGTGCTGCCCCCATCGCTCACCATATCTCGGTGAACTCAACAAACGATCAACGATTTTTTCATAGGCATCCGGGCTGCTATCTTCTAAAAAATTGGCATAATCCTGTGGAGCCGGTGGTAGGCCTAGAAGATCTAAACTAACTCGCCGAAGCCAAATAGAGCGATTTGCTTCGCGGCTCGAATCCAAGCCGGACTTCTCGAGTTTTTCTGCGACGAAATGATCGATACCATTTCGCGGCCAGTGCGCGGCACGGACCGCAGGCAGAACGACCGAGTTTCGCGGCTTGAGTGCCCAATGGTTGCGTTTATCTTCCACAACCACGGTATCGATTCCATCGGGCCATATCGCCCCAGCCTCAATCCATCTTTCTAGCAGAGCAATTTGCTCGGAATTGAGCGGCGGACCCTCAGGCGGCATTCTCTCTCCTGCATCGCTCGACTTTACGAGTTGTAGCAGCACACTTGCGCTTGGATTGCCGGCCATTATGGCTGGTCCATAGACATCGCCACCCGCGAAGGCTATCGATTTCGCATCGAGTCGATATCCGCTTTTTTGCTTCTCTCTTCCATGGCAACGGTAACAATGGGACTCAAAAATCGTTCGCACATCGCGAACAAAATCAGGTGCAGCAACATCCGTCACTTGACCAACAACTCGCGAAGAAAGCGAACAGACGATAACGATACAGAAGCCACAGAACATCGGGATCCGTATTATGCGTTCGAAGATTTGTCGATGCGAAAAAATCGAATGCAACATGGCGGGTGTAGGCTAGAATTACGCTGCGATAGGAAGGAGACTCTCTCTCATTATGAGTCCCTAAAGCAGAAGAAAAAACACCCATGAGTGCAATTTGGCAAAAACCGCTTTTAAATCGAAACGGTTTTCGCATATTCTCGAGGGTTTGGTACACTTTTTGCGGTTTTGCTGGTAACTTTTTGAGCGATCGACATATTGAGAAGGATCATTAGCTCATGAGCGTTTTTTCGGCTGTCGTCGTCGGCACTGGATTCATCGGACCGGTGCATGTGGAAGCCTTGCGAAGGGTGGGAGTGAATGTTGCGGGAATACTGGGCTCCACCCCAGCAAAATCGGAAGCCGCCGCGAGAGCTCTCGGACTCCCGCATGGATATAGCAACTTTCAAGAAGTTCTTAACGACTCCGCTGTTGACGTGGTGCATATCACCACTCCCAACGCGTATCATTTTCCGCAGGCTCAGGCTGTTCTGCAGGCGGGAAAGCATGTCCTCTGCGAGAAGCCGCTGGCGATGACATCAACGGAGTCGATCGCCATGGTGAACCTCGCCAAAAAGTCCGGCTTGGCCGCGGGTGTCGCTTATAATATTCGCTTCTACCCGCTTTGCCACGAAGCTGCGGAGAGGGTGCGGTCCGGTGCTGTTGGAAAAATTTTTCATGTTGTCGGATCTTATACACAGGATTGGTTACTTTATCCCCATGACTATAACTGGCGAGTCTCATCGACAGACGGTGGAAAACTCCGTGCGATTTCAGACATCGGTACCCACTGGCTGGATTTAATTCAATTCATCTGCGCTGAAAAAGTGATAGCCGTATGCGCCGATCTCAGTACGCTTCACAAGCAACGTTACCGCAATCCAGGTAACTCGGAGACGTTTTCGAAAAATTATTCTGCGCCGAGCCAACTAGAAACATTAGAGATCGATACCGAAGACTGCGGTTGTGTGATGCTGCGTTTCGCCAATGGTGCCCAGGGTGTTCTCTGGGTTTCGCAATGCACCGCTGGAAAAAAGAATGCACTGCATTTTGAATTGTCCGGCTCCGAACAATCACTCAGCTGGGATAGTCAGCGTCCCAATGAAATACATATAGGCCATCGCTCACGCCCCAACGAGATCCTTATCCGTGATCCAGCGCTACTGACAGATCGGGCCACGAAAATCGCGAATTACCCTGGTGGCCACAATGAAGGCTTCCCCGATTCGTTTAAACAACTCTTTCGCACTTTTTATGGATCGATAGAAACGGGTGAATATTTGGCAAACCCCAGATTCCCTACTTTTGAAGATGGACATCATGAGATTTTGCTTTGTGAAGCAATACTCAAGAGCAACACTACCAAAAGTTGGGTTTCAGTTGAGGTTGCTTGATTTTGGCAAGTCTTCATGTTTAAGCTCTAGATTGGTTATTTGATAAACTCTTTCGATCCCATCAGGTCCTCTCAAGGTTTAGCCGTACCATGTATCATTGCTTGCTCGCGAAAAATGCGGTTCACATTACATTTGCTCTGGTGGGCTTACTTCTAGTCCATACGATTTGCGAACAAGCCCGTTGCCAATCGCCTGCAACGCCAGCCAATCAACCTGTATCAGAGTTCGTGTTTCCTTTGGATGATCAACACAATCATGCGCCGGGAATCGTCGAGTTTGCAAACGGCGATTTGCTGGTGTCTTGGTATCGCGGCTCTGGTGAACGGAAGGCCGATGATGTCGCCGTTCTCGGTTCCTGGAAACGCAAAGGGAGCGATCGCTGGTCCGAGCCATTTGTTATGGCGGATCAACCCGATTTTCCAGACTGTAATACGTGTATGCACTTGGATAAAGAAGGAAGATTATGGCTGTTCTGGCCCACAATCATCGCCAATAGTTGGGAATCGTGCTTGACGCGTTATCGCATGGCGACTCCCGCAGACTTGAAAACAGAAGGCTCGCCCACTTGGTCGAGCGAAGGTTTAGTTTTGCTAAAGCCGGACGATTTTGGAGCTGAGGCTGAAGCGGTATTCACGAAACTATTGCAGGAACGTGTACCGCAGCCAGTGCCTGCCGGTTTGCAGTCGGTATTCGACCTCGCCAAAAAACGTGTTCGCGATAAACTCTACCAACGCTTGGGATGGCAACCACGCTGCAAGCCCACCGCATTGCCGTCAGGTCGAATACTGCTGCCTCTTTACACGGACACTTTTTCGATATCGATTATGGCAATCAGCGATGATGGCGGCCGAAGTTGGTATGCGAGCAAACCGATCTATGGCTTAGGGAATATTCAACCAGCGGTCGTGCGTCGTGATGATGGAACGCTTATTGCTTACATGCGCGACAATGGTCCCGCCAATCGAGTCCAGGTCTCTACATCCACGGATGATGGAGTGAACTGGAGTATTTCCGAATCCAGCGAGATACCAAATCCCGGATCGGGACTCGATGCAGTTCGTTTGCGAAATGGTCATTGGGTCCTATTGCTCAACGATACACAGGAGGGCCGCAATCGACTCACGCTGTATTTATCCGATGATGAAGGGCGGAGTTGGAAGTGGCATCGTGCGATCGAGGATCATCCGAAAGGTTCGTATCATTATCCCTGTATAATTCAAGGAAATGACGATGGCCTGCATTTGATATACAGTTACTTCGTTGATGGGGGCGAGACGATGAAATATGTGCGTTTGGCCGAAGCGTGGATCAGGAACGAGTAGTACGTTGTCTAACAACAGTTTCAGGATCAAGCTATTTGTAGGTTTGCAGTTTGGTAAATGCTTCCACCTGCGCCGTGATCGCGATCTCCGTGGGTAGACGTTCCATCGAACTTGCGCCATAAAAACCATCGAGTCCTGGAACATGCTTTAGCATGTAGGCTGCATCTGGCGGCATTGCAATAGGACCACCGTGGCACAAGACGAAAACATCCGAACGGATTTCCCGGGCGGCCTTTTGTATATCCATCACTCGTTGCACACAATCTTCCAGCGATAAGGCGGTCTGCGCACCGATGCTTCCGCTGGTGGTTAATCCCATGTGCGCGACAATGATATCGGCTCCTGCCCTGGTCATATCGCGAGCTTGTTCGATATCAAACACATAAGGCGATGTCAGCATATCTAAATGATGAGCGGCAGCGATGCATTCCACCTCGAGTTGGTATCCCATTCCGGTTTCCTCGAGGTTAGCGCGAAACGTACCATCGATTAGACCGACCGTTGGAAAATTTTGTATTCCTGCGAAACCCAATTGCTTGAGTTCTAATAAAAAGTGATCTCGTATCATAAAGGGATCGGTGGCACAGACGCCCGCGAGAACAGGTGTCTCTTTGACGGCGGTCAAAACTTCATAAGCCATCTCTCGGACAACTTGATTTGCATTGCCATAAGGCATGAGCCCGGAAAGCGAACCTCTTCCAGCCATACGATAACGCCCGGAATTGTAGATGACGATCAGATCGATCCCGCCTGCTTCCTCGCATTTGGCGGAAATACCCGTTCCAGCGCCACCTCCAATAATGGGAACGCCAGCGGCTCTCTGCTGATGAAGTTTCTTAAGTATTTCTGTTCGCGATAATCGTTTCATCATCAGGCCTATTCATAGAGAGGATTGGTTGCCATAGCCAACAGGAAGAGCAGGGTACCCACAAAACATTGGGCAAGCAAGCTATGGGATGTTGGGATCAACATCCAACCATGGCGTTCCATTAATGATGGACGGCGGGCATAACGCCCCATTGCTGCATGAACTTTTCGCACAATTCCCTAGCGAACATTGGATCGTTGACATGATAAGGAAGTCGATGGATTCGACGAATCGAATTGAGTTGAAGACATCGTTCCAATTCAGCGAACAATGCGGAATCCGCTACCGGGTCCCAAAAGACTTGTCCAGGAGCGTCTAGCATAGATAGACCACCTAGTGGAAACAAAATATCCCAGGGCGATGTAGCCTTATTGAGTTTACTGGCAATCCAGCCGGCAAAACTGCGATTCTCCTCGACGGAGGTGCGCATCAATGTCACTTGGGCATTGTGTTTATAGAGCAGACGATTTTTGAATGGTTCAGGAACAGTATCGATCGCACCGAAGTTGACCATATCCAAAGCTCCCAAACTGAGGACCAATGGAATTCGTTTTTCTAGTAGTCGCTCAAATCTTGCCGGTCCGCATGCGAAGACACCTCCCACGACTTCGTCCGCGACTTCGGTTGTCGTAATATCCAACACGCCTCGGATTAAGTTAGATTCGACCAATTGTTCCATCGCTCTGCCGCCTGCTCCAGTAGCATGAAAGACCAGGCAATCAAAACCATATTTTTCCAAGGCTTGCCGCACATTGGTAACACAAGGAGTTGTCACGCCAAACATGGTCATACCCAACGTGGGAAGTTTGCGTGATTGGGGAGTCTGATGCTGTACCATCCCGATCATTGCGTTTGCAGCGTTGGCCAAAATCTTCTCGGATACTGCGTTGAGTCCTGCAATGTCAACCACTGAATACATCATGGTGATATCAGAAGAATCGATGTAAGGTGCGGTATTTCCGCTGGCAACTGTGGATACCATCAACTTAGGCAAACCGATCGGCAGACTGCGCATAGCGGTGGTGATCAATGCCGTTCCACCACTTCCCCCGATACCAATGACACCTGCGATATTTCCCTGCGCATGGCGCTCGACAAGAAAATCCCGCAGCGATTGACTCATTTCGGTAACTGCGGTGCCACGATCTGTTGTCGAAATGATACGGCCTGCTGCGATGGTTAAGCGATCTATATCAGGTGGTATCGTCGGCGGCTCTCGTGTTCCTACATCCAATGTTATCACCTCGACTCCAGAGCGTTTCATGAGTTCACCTATATAGGAGATCTCCGCTCCTTTTGTATCCATCGTTGCAATCGCATAAACGGATGGTTTCATTGAACTTTGACCTTTCCGGGAAAATAGTTAATATTGTCGGTTCCCGCCCCACTTTCCAACACGGATGTCAGCGAAACATTCCTTCGAGACGTTATGATCCCGCCTATCGAATCGCATCCTTTTTTTGCTGCCGCTGCGAAAATTGCAATCCTCATTTTTCGACAGACCGGAGAAAGTGTACACGCAAACGAAGAAGCCGAACGACTGTATGGCTATTCTCAGCAGGAACTCCAACAAAGAAAAATCACCGACTTGGTGAGGAGTTTCGAATTCGAAACAGAAAAGGCTTTATCAAATGGATCGCCGTGTCATGGCAGCCACTGCTTTCTGATCTTGGGACACCCATCGGTGTTCGCATGAGCATGCGTGACATCGATGATCGCAAAGCGATGGAGCATCAACTAAGGGCCTATGCTTCGCAGTTAGAACAACTTTCGGAAAGGCGTGCGCAGCAGATTTTGATGTTGGAATCGGAGAAAATAAAGATCGAGCGGTTGGCTGCTTTGGGCAAATAGCGTCTCGCACGAGTCTTGAGACAAATGACTCAGCTCTATCGGCCAGGAATTACGGCTGCCGCGACATTCGATTTACGGGAGGTTATTGACCAACTCGCCACCCTCTTGAGTGGGGAATCATCCTCTCGAGGGGTACAGATTGTTATTCGAAGTGTGTTAAAATGTCAAACGGCGCACATTCCAGAAATGGAGTTCAGACAGATTATGCATAATCTGTTGTTCAATGCGATCGAGGCATCCCAGGAAGGTCGCAAGGTGATCGTCACCATTGCGGAAGGTGAGCCGGAGGAGATTTCGATAACGGTTCGCGACAACGGGTCCGGCATTGATCCCTCCATACACTCCAAGATTTTTGAACCTTTTTTTTCGACGAAAAATACGCCTAACTGACCGGGCTCTGGTCTAGGACTTGCTATTTCGAAAAGCTTGGCATCAGCCATTGGTGTTGGGCTGGAGCATGTCACCCATGACAAGCCCGGGGCAACTTTTCGAGTAAGTGTTCCACGCCCCGCCCACCTACCTTGATCAATCCCTCCTTCCTAAAGACTGACCATGAGTGCTACAGAAATTGCGCGCTGGCATATTCTGATTGTCGATGATAAACCACTTTTTGGCAGGACAACGGCAACGCTATTGCAGCAGAACGGTTATGCGGTGACGTTGTGCGAAAATGGTGAGTCGGGTCTCAAACAGTTAGCTCAGCAAACTTTTCATTTGGTGATTGCCGACGTGAATACGCCTGGCAATATGAATCTTGAATTTCTGACGGAGACTCGGGCCAAGTATCCTGGTACGCCGACTATCGTTTTGACCGGTCGTCCGACACTTCCCTCCGCCATCGAATCGGTTCGACTTGGAATACACGATTACTTGCTCAAGCCGATTGCTTTGCAAGACTTGCTGCATTCGATGGAACGCGCCTTGCCCTCGCTGGAGCCTCTGCCGCTTGCCAACACCGCCTTTGACTCGATTCTTGGTAAAAGCGACGCGATTGAATCGCTGAAGGAACTCGCCCTGCGAGTAGCCCGTTCTAATGCTAATGTCCTTATCACAGGAGAAAGTGGAACGGGCAAAGAGATTTTAGCGCGAGCGATTCATGCCAGCAGTCCACGGCACAGTTCGCCACTGGTTACCATCGACTGCTCGGCGATACCGGAGAATCTGCTGGAATCGATGCTATTTGGGCACGTGAAAGGCGCCTTTATCGGTGCAACCCATGATCGCAACGGGCTACTAGCTACAGCCGATAAAGGAACTGTATTCCTCGATGAAATTGGCGAACTTCCGTTGGCTCTGCAAGCGAAGCTTTTGCGAGTGATTCAATTTGGAACTTTTCTGCCTATCGGTGGAAATTTGGAAGTGAAAGTCAATGTGCGTGTGATCTCTGCAACCAACCGACAACTCTCTGAGGAAACTTTGCACGGTCGATTCCGACAGGATCTTTTTTATCGACTCTCTGTGCTCGAATTGAACGTTCCTCCTCTGCGTCAAAGAGTGTCCGATATCCCCATCATTACTCATTCAATTTTGCAGCGTATTGCTATCCGGGATAATCAACCACTGAAGAGTCTTAGCGATGCAGCGATCGGCGCTTTGCAGTCCTATCGCTGGCCTGGTAACGTTCGCGAACTGAATAATGTGCTGGAGCGATGTGCGTGCTTGATTTCGTCATCCATCATCGATGACAGTCAATTGCCCTTAGATATGACCCAAACAACCGTTGGCCAGAGCGATGGGGGCCTCGATTCATGCAATGATGAAGCGGCAGCAGGGAATACGACTCGAGAGAAGCGGATGGAGGCGGTAGATCGCGATTATTTGGATAAACTTCTGAAGCGTCATAAAGGAAATGTTTCACGAGCAGCCCGCGAAGCTCGGCTGACGCGACAAGGGCTGCATAAAGCGCTAGTACGTCTCGGCCTCAATGCGCAAGACTATCGTCAACCGTAATGGACACTGTCAACTTTTGTCGACACTTTGTTTACACCGGACTGGCTTGCCTCCCGCGCCTTAGCGAGATATGCAAAATTACTTTTTGGATGCGCGTTAGCAGCAGCGATTCTGATGACGGCACCAACGGCAAGGGCGACTGACTATTCGCCAAATGTTTACAGTGGTGTAAGTACATCGATGGGATGGTTCAGCTTTTTGCGAAACCGAAGTAGCAAGGCCAACTACAGCACCTCGACCAAGAAGACTCCTCCGTCGATGTCGAATGGCTCGTTTTATGAGAAATGGCGAGCCGATCGCGAGGCGTCCGGCCGAGCGCATCGCCCCTAGAATATCTTCGCAAGTATGCAAGTGAGACTCTGAGCCAGTTTAAAAAAGAGCATCCTTGAAACGATTGCTGACTCCATTTCGCTAACTCTATTTCAGGGAGAGCCAAGATAAGTGCTTGGCTCTCCTTTTCTGCCCAACGGACGCATTGCGATAGACTCCGGCGAATTTCATCATTGCTGTGATAGACTCGCTCAGACAAGAAAAAGTACCTGGGCGGATGGAGGGTCCCGACAACACCTGTCCCGGCGTTATCTAAGCCTGCGTTCGCCGCAGAACACCCCCGAAAGAAGTACCCTCGCAACCCACACGCCCACGACGCCTGTCCTCGTGTTCGCGCGACTCCGAAACTCAAGTTGGCACCAAGTTGGTAACGCCTGTCCTCGCGTTCTTGGACCTTGTCGTTCTTGGACCTTGTTGCCGGACGGCATACCCCCTCAAAAGAATCATTTTCGGCTCGACCGTCAGCGCCTGTCCCCGTTTCGAACGCATTGACGCGTCGCGCCGCCTCAAACGGCGCCTGTCCCGGCGTTATCCAAGCCTGAGCTCGTCGAAGACCCCCCCGAAAGAATTACCCTCGCAGCCCACACGCCCACGACGCCTGTCCCCGTGTTCGCGCGACTCCGAAACTCAAGTTGGCAAAGCCTGTCCTCGCGTTCTTGGACCTTGTTGCAGGACAGAATATCCCCCTCAAAAGAATCATTTTCGGCTCGACCGTCAGCGCCTGTCCCCGTTTCAAACGCGCCCGTTTCGACCGCGTTGGCGCGTCGCGCCGGATACCCCCCTGAAAGAGTTATCCTCGCAACCCACACTCCCACGACGGCTGTCCTCGTGTTCGCGCGACTCCGAAAATCATGATGGCAACACCTGTCCTCGCGTTCTTGCGTTCTTGGACCTTATTGCCGGACGGCATACCCCCTCAAAAGAAGCGTTTTCGGCTCGACCGTCACAACCCATGGGCCCACGACGCCTGTCCTCGTGTTCTCGTGTTTGCTCGTGCTTGTGTTCGCGCGACGCCTGTCCTTGTTCATGCTTCTGCTTTTGCCTCCGTCGCCATGCGTTCGCGACGACTTTCGCTTGCTACGTTTCCCTAGAATTCCCGTGTATACTGAACCCTTCTTTCTTACGTCCTTACGACTCAAGCTTTGAGACTGATCCATAGCATGCCTCGCCGCACCCTAAAGCTGCTCTCGACTGTTGTTTGCCTTGCCGCCTGCTGCTTCGTGGCAAACCCAACAACCTTACGAGCTCAATCGACGATCGATTTCGCGAAAGATATTCTCCCAATCCTGTCCGCCAATTGTTTTGCCTGCCACGGCCCCGATGAACATGATCGCAAAGCCGATCTCCGCTTGGATCTTGAAGATTCCGCCAAAGCAAAATATCTCGACGGTCACCCCATACTCAGCGGTGAGCCCGAAAATAGTACACTCTTGGCTCGCGTAACGAGCGCGGACCCCGACGTGGTCATGCCCCCTCCTTCAACCAACAAGACAATCACCCCAGAACAGGTATCAATCCTTCGAAAATGGATCGGCGAAGGTGCAAGCTGGAAAAGGCACTGGTCTTTCGAACGCATCCGTCGTCCCGCCGGAACACTCGATGACCAAGTCGTTCAATCGCTTAAACAACAAAATCTCCCACTACAAAATCAAGCTGATCCTCACACCTTGATTCGTCGTCTGTCACTGGACCTAATCGGCTTGCCACCAACACCCGCACTGGCAGACCAATTTGCAGCCAATCCTTCCGATGCCGCTTACGAATCCCTCGTCGACTCTTTACTGCAAAACCCCAGATTCGGTGAACACTGGGCCCGCATGTGGCTCGATCTCGCTCGCTATGCCGACACCAAAGGCTATGAAAAAGATCTTGGACGAACAATGTGGCCCTACCGAGATTGGGTCATCAACGCCTTCAATCAGGATATGCCGCTCGATCAATTCACTCTCGAACAACTCGCCGGCGATCTCTTGCCCAATCCAACCCAAAACCAAATGATTGCGACCGCCTTTCATCGCAATACCATGAGCAACGATGAAGGAGGTACCGATGACGAAGAATTCCGCACTGTCGCCGTAAAAGACCGAATTGACAACACCGTCCAAGTCTGGATGGGACTCACGATGGGCTGCGCGAAATGCCATACCCATAAATACGACCCTATATCGATACAAGAATACTATCAGTTCTATGCTATCTTCAACCAAACGGAAGATGCGGATCGTTACGATGACTCACCTCGCATTGAAATTCTGTCACCTGAGCAGCAGCTCGCGATCACCGAAGCCCGTAAACTCTTGACAACTCGCAATGCCGAACTCCAGCGAGCGACCGAAGATGCCGCATTTACCTCAACTCAAGGCTTGTGGCAGAAACTGAAATCCCAAAAACCGCATTCACAAGAGGGAACAACTCTCACGCTGCTCGACGATAGCTCGATTCGTTCCACAGAAAAAGCCCCAGATCGCGACCTTTATTCCATCGACGCCACACTACCCTCCGGTAAGTATACCGCTCTGCGACTGGAAGCCCTCCTCGCGGCCTTTGATGATAGTCAACTGGGGGTTGGCCGAAATCCAGCCGATCCCAATTTTGTCCTTTCCGAAATCGAACTGTTTCTGCTCTCGGATCCCGCCCAACCGCAAAAGATTAAACTCACCGATCCTATCGCTGATTTCTCGCAACGAGGTTGGCCGGTAACAGCCTCCATCGACGGCGATCCCAAAACGGGTTGGGCTATCAGTCCACAACAGCGCAAAAATCATCTCGCCATTTTTCGCTTCGAGCACCCAATTGAACTTGCTACAGAAACCGCCATCCGAATCACGCTCAATCAACAGTACGGCAATCAACTTATCTTGTCTCGCTTTCGATTGGGCATCACTTCACACGACCCGCTTCAACTAAACAGCCAATTGGATTCAGATCAGATTCAACTCGCAAAAAAACAAATCGACCAAACGCAAAAACAAATCGATCAGTTACAAGATCAGATCGCTCGACTGCCCATTATGCGAGAACTGCCCGATCAACAACGCAGGCAAACCATGATTCACCAGCGAGGTAACTTCCTCGCTCCGGGTGATTCGGTAACTCCATCGCTGCTTACCGCCTTCCACCAACCACCGCCAACTGAAAAAATCGACCGCATCGCGGTCGCTCAATGGCTTGTCTCTCCCGAAAATCCTCTCACACCTCGAGTATGGGCTAACAGAATTTGGGCTCGACTTTTTGGACTCGGTATCGTTGAAACAGAAGAAGACTTTGGCGCTCTTGGCTCTCAACCACTCAATCCACCTCTTCTCGATTGGCTCGCCACCGAATATCGCGACAATGGCTGGTCCACCAAAAAATTGCTCAAAGCCATTGTGACCAGTCGCACCTATCGCCAATTATCATCCGTTCCTGAATCAACACGGCGAACCGATCCACGCAATACGTTGTTTTCTCGAGGAGCGCGATATCGTCTATCCGCAGAAGTTGTCCGCGATCAAGCGCTCAGCGTCTCTGGGTTACTATCGGATAAAATGGGTGGACCACCCGTCATGCCGCCTCAACCTCCCGGCCTCTGGCGGTCCACTTACAACGGGAAAACTTGGATCGATGCAGAGGGAGAAGATCGATTCCGCCGTGGCATTTATACTTACCTAAAACGAACAACCCCTTATCCATCCTTTACCAACTTCGATGCGGGAAGTGGCGAAGTTTGTCTCGTCAGACGCATCCGTACCAACACTCCATTGCAAGCTCTCATCACTCTCAATGATCCGGTCTATCTTGAAGCGGCCGCCGCGTTTGCCAACCGCATCCTCGACTCAGACGACAACCTTACCAAGCGATTGCAAAGCGGTTTACGCTTTGCACTCATTCGTCCTGCGACCGAGCCTGATACCCAACCCCTACTTAAATTATTCAACGAAGCTCTGGCCATCTACACCGCTGACCCCAAGCAAGCGGATGACTTAATTCATTCCGCACGCGGCCAATGCCCTCCAGAGATGAGCAAGTCTGAATACGCAGCCTGGATTCTCACCGCTAGCACCATTCTCAATCTAGACGAGTTCCTAACTCGAAACTGAATATTTCAAATGCCCCATACGACACCATCACAACAGTTGCGCGAAATAACTCGGCGGCACTTTTTCCAAAGTACAGGCCTCGGTTTCGGCGCTATCGCATTGCATCAACTCATGCATCCGCTGAGCGCCGTCGGTAACGAGCCCGATACCAATCCGCTCGCTCCAAAACCTCCCATGATCGCCCCAAGAGCAAAACGGATGATCTATCTCCACATGGCAGGCTCACCCTCCCAATTGGAACTATTCGATTACAAACCTGAACTCAGCAAACTGCATATGCAGGATGCTCCCCCATCCTTCCTTGAAGGGAAACGCTTTGCCTTCATCAAAGGCGTTCCAAAAGTTCTCGCCGCCCAAACAAAATTCGCTCAGCAGGGCGAAAGTGGACAATGGATGAGCGAACTATTTCCACATCTCGCTAAAGTCATCGATAAACTCAGCGTGATTCGCACGGTGAATACCGATCAATTTAACCATGCACCCGCGCAACTTTTCATACACACCGGCTCTCCACGCCTCGGTGGTCCATCACTCGGATCCTGGGTTACCTACGGGCTGGGCAGTGAGAATGAAAATCTTCCCGGCTTTGTTGTCCTGTTATCTGGTGGTAAAACGCCCGATGCCGGTAAATCTTTGTGGGGCTCTGGTTTCCTGCCCAGCGTCTATCAGGGTGTTCAGTGCAGAACGACCGGTGAACCGGTTCTCTATCTGAACAATCCACAAGGTATTGATCAGAAACTCCGCCGACGAATGCTCGATGCGCTCGCCGAAATGAACCAAGCCGAATACGCTCGCAGCAGCGATAGCGAAACACAAACTCGCATCGCACAATATGAACTCGCCTATCGAATGCAAATGTCCGTTCCCCAAGCTATGGATTTGGGCCAAGAACCACAACATATTTTAGATCTCTACGGTGCTCAACCTGGTTTTGTTTCCAGAGCCGAATCCGCAGATGACCCGCGTGTTCTCTACAAAGGCGATGACCCCACATTCGCCAATAATTGTCTATTGGCGCGACGCTTGCTCGAAAATGGAGTCCGCTTTGTGCAACTCTATGATTGGGGCTGGGATCATCATGGCTCTTCACCCGGTGAAAGCATCGATGAAACACTTCCCATCAAATGTCAACAAATCGATCGCGCCGTCAGCGGACTTTTGCAGGACCTGGAACAACGTGGTATGCTCAAAGATACCCTCGTTGTTTGGGGCGGAGAATTTGGCCGTACTCCCATGATGCAAAACAATGTTAATACTGAACTGAAGAAAGGATTTGTCGGTCGCGACCATCATCCCTTTGCCTACTCAATGTGGCTCGCAGGCGGCGGTATTCAAGGTGGTATCTCCCACGGAAAGACGGATGACTTTGGATATTATCCTATCGAAAAACCGGTTAGTATCCGCGACTTGCAAGCGACCCTCTTACATCTCTTAGGCCTCGACCCTTATCGTTTCCACTATGCCTATCAAGGCTTAGACCAACGTTTGATTGGCCCGACCAATGATGGAAAAATTCTTCACGATCTTCTAACCTGAAAAGGAGCCCCAATCCGTACGGCCGACCGGCGACGCGTTTTCGGGAATCCATGGACCTCAATCGAAATTTTCATACGATTTCGGCCGAAGAAACTCTTCGAGAATTAAAAAGTTCGTCCGATGGGCTTTCCGCGAGCGAAGCCTCACGGCGTTTATCTCTCTATGGTCCTAATCAACTTCCCGAACATGGTCCGGAGCCTTTGTGGTGGATCATCATCCGACAATTCGCTAGCCCTCTCATTTACATCCTCGTTGCCGCTGCGATTGTTTCCATTCTCATCGGCGATGCTGAGGACGCAGGCTTCATCGCGATCATCTTATGCCTCAACGCGGCGATCGGCGCCTACCAAGAAAGCCAAGCAGAACGGAGCAGTCATGCGTTAAAACGTTTGCTCCGCACGCATGCACAAGTCATGCGAGACGGTAAACTGATCGATATACTGGCCACGGATGTTGTGCCGGGTGATATCGTTTGGCTCGAATCGGGCAATCGCGTTTCCGCCGATCTAAGGCTTCTTTCATCCACAAGTTTGGAAATTGATGAATCCTTACTCACCGGCGAATCAACAACTGTTCATAAAGATTACAAGCCTCTCTCAGCCTCCACTGCAACCATCGCCGATCAACACAACATGACCTTCGCTGGTTCGATGGTCACTCGAGGTCGAGGTCGAGGCATCGTCGTCGCAACCGGCATTTCGACTCAACTAGGGCAACTCGCCGTCGATGTCCTTGGCGCCAGCGGTGGCAAACCACCTCTGATCGCCCGCATGGAACGCTTTACAAATCATATCGCCATAGCTACCGTCGCAGCCTCATTATTGATTGGATCTTTGGGCATACTACTCTGGAATTATTCCCTAACAGATACTTTTTTCCTGGTCGTCGCTCTCATTGTCTCAGCCATTCCAGAGGGTCTACCGGTCGCGATGACAATCGCTCTGGCTGTCGCCACCAGTCGAATGGCTCTACGCAATGTCATCGTTCGTCGCCTCACCGCCGTTGAAGGTCTTGGGAGTTGCACACTCATCGCCACCGATAAAACGGGTACCTTAACTTGCAATGAACTAACTGTTCGCGAGCTCCATACCATCGATGGAAAGCAATATAATTTTACGGGCGAGGGTTTCGCACCGCGCGGACATATCGAGCATGATCATGAACCTCTCTTGCTACCGTCCGAACCCTCCCTTCAAATTGTTCTTGAAGCGGGCGTTCTTTGCAATGAAGCGGAACTCAACTATCGCGATCATCAATGGCACTGGCACGGAGATGCCGTGGATATCGCATTGCTCAGCGCAGGCTTCAAAGCTGGACTTGAAAAGAATGTATTGCTGGCCGAAAAGCCGTTGATGAGCCAAATCCCGTTTGAATCGGAAAATCAATTCGCGTCTACCACACATCAACTTTCGTCCGGCCTGAAATCGTATCTCAAAGGATCACCCGAACGAATCGCCGCGATTGCCCGCGATCTCGGATTGGCAACATCGTTGCAACAAGTCATCACGGCCAACGAACTGGAAGGAAAATCTCAAGCCGAACTGAAAGAAATCGTGCAACGTGTCCGCGTCTTCGCGCGTGTCTCTCCCCGGCAAAAATTGAATATCGTCAACGCCGCTCGCGATGCGGGCCATTTTGTGGCTGTCACTGGAGATGGTGCCAACGATGCACCCGCTTTGCAAGTTGCCAATATCGGAGTGGCAATGGGAAAATCGGGAACAGATGTCGCTCGCGAAGCAGCCGAGCTGGTCATCAGCGATGATAATTTTCGCTCGATTGTTTCCGGAATCGAAGAAGGTCGAATCGCTTACGATAACATTCGCAAAGTGACGTTTCTCCTTGTCTCGCTGGGTGCAGCCGAATTACTGATGGTGTTGCTATCGGTTGTCACCGGACACCCAATACCCCTTTTACCAGTACAACTTCTTTGGCTCAACCTCGTCACCGATGGCATCCAAAGTGTCGCCCTTGCGTTTGAACCTGGGGAAGGGGATAGCTTAAAGCATCCACCTCGTCCTCCCAGCGAACCGATCTTTAATCGCTTGATGATCGAACGCATGGCAATCACCGTGCTGACCGTGGGTTTCGGCGGATTCGGCGTCTTCAGCTTCGCCCTGCAATCGGGCTGGGATGTCGATCAAGCAAGGAACCTGCTGCTTCTGGTGATGGTTCTATTCGAGAATTTTCATATTGGCAATTGCCGTTCAGAAACCAAATCGGCCTTCGCCCTTTCACCCCTTCGAAGTCCACTCTTGTTCTATGGCACCATAGCGGCCTTCGCCATCCACGTTTTGGCAATGTACGTCCCCTTTCTGCAAAATATACTCGGCACAAAACCACTTTCGGTCGATAGCTGGCTGGTCGCCATGGGAATTGCTCTGCTGATCGTTCCTGCTCTGGAGCTTCACAAGCTCAGCTGGAAATTACGTTCAAAACTTTGATCGCACACGTTTTCACTTAAGCCAAAAAAACTTCGCAAGCCATGGATCTGTACATAACGGGTAAAATCCGCACTCCGAGTAAACGCAATCCTTCACGCTAAAACACGCGAACCTAGTCGTTCGCCCGGAAACTTTTTCGATCATTTTTTTACCTCTAGGCGTAATGCGATTCGCTGCACGGTATCTTTAATGACATTCCTCGCTTTTTGCTCTCACATCAATCGCCCGTCATGAATTCCCAACCGTACCAGACACCCCCTCGGTTTTGGGCTCCCAAGCTCTCGCCGTTATTCTGCCGCTGGTTTCGGCATCTGCGGAATCGCGATTTGAAACGCAATCAAATCATCGATGTCGAATTGCGCAATGTCGATCATCTAGCGCGTACGCTGGATGCTGGTCATGGCATCCTGATCACACCCAATCACTCCTTCCATTATGATTCCTACTGCCTGCTGCGCGCGGCAGATCGCCTCAGCACTCCCTTCTACATCATGACGGCTTGGCAGGTTTTCGGTATCTCTTCGGCCTGGCAACAATGGGCTATGCAAAAAAACGGTTGTTTCAGTGTCAATCGCGAGGGCGTCGATACCGAGAGCTTCAAAACGGCTGTCGACATCCTCCAAAATCGGTCTCACCCGCTTGTCATTTTTCCCGAAGGGGACATTTACCATACCAACGCTCACGTTACGCCCTTTCGAGAAGGAGCCGCAGCAATCGCCATGGCCGCCGCGCGCAAATCGCGACGCCCTGTTTCTAGTATCCCAGTCGCAATTCGGGCCGAGTATCTCGAAGACCCAATACCCAGCGTTTTGAAAACATTGATGCAATTAGAAGAACGCTTACTCTGGACACCCAACCCCGAACTTCCAACTCTCGATCGAATCCTTCGAATTGCATCCGCCGCTCTAGCGCTCAAAGAATGTGAAGTTCTGGGCTCTGTACAATCGGGAGATTTACCTCAGCGTATTCACTCGCTCTTGGAGGTGATTCTGAATCGACACGAGACAAAGTACGAGATCAAAAATCCTGGTCGCCTTCCTTCAGACCGTATCGCCGAAATTCGCCGCCGAATCATCGGAACACAAAAGCAAGGCCCCCTCTCCAATTCGCAGCAACAGCGTGCACAGCGCGATATGGACGATATGTTCCTAGCTACACAGCTCTACAGCTATCGTGGAGATTATCTCATCGCCAATCCAACCCTGGAACGAATCGCCGAAACCGTTGATAAACTTGAAGAAGATTTGCTTAAAGTTACCTATCCAACCGTCCGTGCACCCAGAAGAGTCATCGTCGAGTTTGGTCAACCCAGCTTGATCCCCAGCGAAAAAGCTAACTCTCCCAGCCCCGTAGAAATGTCCACCCAATGGCAACGTCAGGTGCAAGAGATCCTTGATCGGCTTGCCAAAACCTCACACCCTCACTGACTTCGTATTGACTCTATCATTATGTTTGAACTCACTGGCGTTACCAAATCGTTCGGTTCACTCTGCGTATTAAAGCCGACATCGATTCGTATGGAGCCAGGCGCTGCGACCGTGCTGATCGGCCCCAGCGGTTGCGGTAAAAGCACTTTGCTGAGAATGTTAGTTGGTCTGCTGAAGCCCGATGGCGGAACCATTCATTTTTCGGGCGAACCACTCTCTGCACAAACACTTCCCAAACAACGTTTACGCATGGGCTACGTGATACAAGATGGAGGTCTCTTTCCTCACCTCACGGTCAGTCAGAATCTGAGCCTTATGCCGAAGCAACTCCAGTGGAGCCAATCGCGCATCGATCAGCGTATCGAAGAATTGATGGATCTAACGCGTCTACCCAAAGAGACTCGCCATAGATTTCCTCAACAAATTTCTGGCGGCCAAAGACAACGCGTCGGTATCATGCGGGCCTTGATTCTCGACCCCGATGCCATCTTGCTCGATGAACCGATGGGTGCCTTGGATCCCATGGTTCGATTTGAGCTGCAAGAGGATCTAAGACAAATTTTTCGGACGCTTAAAAAGACCGTCGTCATGGTCACTCACGATCTTGGTGAAGCAGAATTTTTTGGCGATACCATCTGCTTGCTGTATGACGGCAACATTCTCCAGAAAGGCACACTGCGGGATATGGCCACCCATCCCGCTAGTCCTTATGTCACCGCATTTTTAAAAGCGCAGCGCATTCCGCGATTCGAGGCCGCCTTATGAAAATCAACAAAAATCTATTTGCCGCCATCGCTCTGCTGATTTTGCTGCCTGTTTTTCCGAAACCGCTGGCACTCCTTTACGGCGATGATCCGCAAATACGCATCGGTTCGAAGTCATTCACCGAATCGGTTATCCTTGGCGAACTCCTCGGGCATATTGCTCGAGCCAACAGTCTGACCGCCGAACATCGCGCTGAACTGGGCGGAACCCAGGTTCTCTGGAAAGCTTTGCTCGCAGGGGAAATCGATATGTACGTTGAGTATACCGGCACTCTTCGGAAAGAGATCCTGGATCTTCCCTCACACGCCACCGATGAGGAAGTCCGTCAAAAGCTCTCTGCGATGCAAGTCGGTATCACTCCGCATCTTGGATTTAACAATACCTATGCGATAGCTGTCCCCTCGAAACTAGCCGCCACGAAAAATCTCCGAATCATAAGCGATCTGCAGAATCACCCTGATCTTCGTTTCGGTTTCAGCGATGAATTTCTTGATCGCACCGACGGTTGGCCCGGACTACAAAACGCCTATCAACTTCCACAACGAGATATTCGTGGCCTCGATCATGTGATGGCTTGCCGCGGCCTCAACAGTGGATTTCTTGATGTAACTGACATCTATTCAACGGATGCGGAAATAGATTTTTACAATCTTGCCATCCTTGACGATGACCTCGGTTTCTTCCCGAAGTATTTCGCTGTGGTTCTATTTCGCGAAGATCTTGCGAAACAGTATCCACAGTTTATCGATTCCGTACAGAAACTCGATCAGCGGATTTCCAATGAACAAATGAAAACGCTGAACGCGGCTGTGCGAGTCAATAAACAGAGCGAACTCGATGCGGCCGGCGATTTCGTCAACCAACAACTTGGTATCAAAGTTGAGTGGAACCGCACCGATTCATCCACATGGTGGCGAAGACTTCTCTCCAGATTGTTGATGACCACGCTGCAGCATCTGATGCTTGTCACCAGCTCGCTACTGGCTGCTATACTGGTCTCTATTCCACTGGGCATCTTGGCCTACAAAGTTCCACGCATCGAGAACTCGATTCTGGGGGTGATAGGAATCATTCAAACGCTCCCCTCGATGGCATTACTCGTATTCATGATTCCGCTTCTAGGCTTGGGAATTCTTCCTGCTATCGTTGCTTTATTTCTCTACAGTTTACTTCCAATCGTGCGAGGAACCTACTCGGGCCTGAAGCAAATCGCGGAACCGCTTCAGGAATCTGCCGAGGTATTGGGACTGACACCCTCGCGACGGTTGCTGAAAATCGAATTGCCACTCGCTTCACCTTCCATCATGACTGGCATTAAGACCGCAGCTGTGATCAATATTGGAACCGCAACTATCGGAGCATTGATCGGCGCAGGTGGATACGGCCAACCGATTCTAACCGGCATCCGCCTAGCCGACGTAGGCCTCATCCTTCAAGGAGCGATTCCTGCAGCCGTCATGGCACTTCTGGTTCAAACACTGTTCGGTTGGCTGGAAATCTTTTTCGTACCTGCCGGACTTCGTAAAGTTTAAAATCTCGACACCCCCTCGCAATGAGAAATGATGCGGCGAGCGTTTCATCGTTTGAAGGGCCAGAATAGCTGCCGAAAAAATTGCAACTCAGAAAAGATGTCGGAGTTTGGTGATGAACTCGAAATGGGCGGATGAATCTCGGACCCAAGCTAGGAAACTTCTCGCTTCCCCATGTATCCGCTGCCGTCATGCTTGCGTTCGATGGATTGTCGTACATCTCGCAATAAAGAGTTTTGTGGTTGCTCACCGGTATGGCACACCTTGGGACGCTGCGACATCGGTATAGGACGATCCATTAAACCCCTCCTTTCAGAATAGTATCGTTGTTATGGAGCCCATCGACATCTCGACTTCACGCGATTTCGAAAATAATTCGCCCGAAATTGTTTTGGTAAACCCCAGAGCGGGTTCAGGATCCGCGTCGCGTTCCCTTTCCGCTTGGAAATCGTTATTGCCGAACGATTATCGACTCGTCACTGGTTCTTGCCCTGCGGACACCGAAAGACTGGCCGCTCAAGCTGCCTCTGCTCAGGTGTCACGCTTAATCGTTGTCGGTGGCGATGGCACGCTTCACCATGCTCTCAACGGCTATCTCTCCGTTCCCAACACCCGCACTCGCCTAGCCGTCCTTCCGAGCGGAACAGCGAATGACTATGCCGCCAGCTTGTACCAGCATGCTAAAATACAACAAAACCAGACTTTAACGGTGGACGCTGGACGGATTCGCTACGAGAATTTTCAGCGATATTTTTTGAATGTCGCCGGCATCGGTCTGACCGCACATGCCGCCGTATCGTCTCGCCCATCTCCATGGTTGCCAGCTCGCTTGCGTTACACACTGGGACTCATGCGGACTCTTATTTACGGTTGGCGCCACATCGAAACTTCGATTCAACTACCCGATCAACGGCTTCCACAGATTCAACTACTGACTCTCTCGGTAGCCATAGGCATGCGTGAAGGAAGTTTTCCTTTGGCCCCGACCGCACAATTAGATGATGGGCAATTCAATATCCTTATCGCAACGAATTTGCGCAAGCGCGATGTGCTGCGATATCTACCAGGACTTATGCTAGGTAAACTACCTCACCGCGATCCGCGCATTCAATATCTAGTCGCGCCATATATCCATCTCTGCAGCGCAAAGCCTTTACATTTACATCTTGATGGCGAAATCTATGCTGACGCTCTCCTGCCAGCACACAGCGAGATTACCCTAGAACAAGCAGGAAAGATTTCAATCGAGCTCCTTAAAACTTGCTGACCTGCCTTTCCCCGCAAACGGTGCAGCAATGGGAATAATCTATTATTTCACCCCGATATCGGTTATACTAAACAAGCTTGCCTGACACCCACTGTCACCGTGCGTTCCACTCTTGCCTCTCCTTCCTTGATCCTTGCTAAACATGCGATACCGAATTCTTTTCAATGCATGCAGTCTGACGCAAGTCATCGCAAGTCTCGTTGCATTATCGCTGCTGCACGCTGCACAGATTCACGCCGAGGAGAAGAGCACTTCCACCGGCGATACCTCGAAACCTGAGGCATCCCTTTTTTTTGAAACCGATGTGCGTCCCATTTTGAAGGCCCATTGCTTTCATTGTCACGGTGAAGCGGGACACAAGGAGGGAAACCTTGACCTCCGCCTGGTTCGACTGATGCAGCAAGGTGGCGATAGCGGTGCCAGTATAAAGCTCGGCCATCCGCAGGAAAGCCTACTCTGGCAACGTGTGGCCGCGAATGAAATGCCCCCGGGTGGAAAATTGCTCAAAGACCCTGAAAAAGAAATACTTCGTCGGTGGATTGAAACCGGCGCGGCAACCAAACGCGAGGAACCTTCGCAACCTACAGACGATCAATGGACCGAAGAAGAGCGAAGCTACTGGGCATTTCAACCGGTAACTCATCCATCGCCACCGCGCGACCCTGCCGATCAAGATTCGCAAACTCCAGTGGATTCCTTTTTGTTGTATGCGATGAAAGCGAGCGGACTTGCTTTCAATCCCATCGCTTCTCGAGAGGTCTTGATTCGCCGAATCACCTTCGACTTGCTCGGCTTGCCGCCATCTCCCGAGGAAGTTGCCGCCTTCACCCAAGACAACGCGCCGGACGCATACGATCGTTTGGTCGATCGCCTGCTGGCCGACCCGCGCTACGGCGAACGCTGGGGTAGGCATTGGCTCGATATGGCCGGTTATGCCGACAGCGATGGCTATACCGAAACCGATGCCGAGCGTCCCTGGGCATATCATTATCGAGACTATGTCATTCACGCTCATAATCAAGATTTGCCCATTCAGCGTTTCATCACCGAACAACTCGCCGGTGACGAATTAGTTCCTCAGCCCTGGGAAAATCTAACATCCGAACAATCGGAACTGTTGGCTGCGACCGGTTTTTTGCGCACAGCACCCGACGGGACAGGGCAAGAAGGTGTGGATAACAATGTGGCTCGAAATGATGTCATCGCTGAGACAATCAAGATATTCTCCAGTTCAATGCTGGGAATGACCGTTGGCTGTGCTCAATGCCACGACCATCGCTATGATCCAATTTCTCAAGTGGACTATTTTCGCATTCGAGCCATCTTTGAACCGGGCTTGGATTGGAAGCAATGGCGAGATCGCAATTCGCGCTTGGTCAATCTGTGGAGTCCCGAACAAAAACAAACCGCAGCAACAGTCGAAAAGGAACTCGCCGAACTCGAAGGGAAGCGATTGGCCGAGCTCGACACGATTGTGATGGATATCTTTCGCAAAGAGGTTGATAAATTGCCAGAAGAAAAACGCGAGATGGCAAGAATCACTCGCGACACGGCGGGCGATAAGCGAACACCCGAACAGACGCAGCTTTTCAAAGACTACCCGAGCTTAAATGTCGACCGAGGTTCCGCATATCTCTATGATGGCCAGCGAATCAATGAATTCAACAAAAAGTATGAAGATCAAAAAACTTCCATTGTTGCCAAACGGCCCGCCGATAACTTTCTAGCCCCTTTTTCGGAAGTTCCTGATCACAAACCGATCACTTACCTATTCTTCCGTGGTGACCACAATGCTCCTAAAGATCCGGTGGCTCCTGGGGGCTTGAGCATTCTCAATGAACAGGCCATGATCCCAGAGGATGACCCGAACGTTCCGACGACCGGCAGACGACTTGCGCTGGCGAGGTATCTCACCGGCAACACTCATCCGCTGTTGACACGAGCGATGGTAAATCAGATTTGGATGCACCATTTTGGAAAGGGTTTGGTCGCGTCGCCAGGCGATTTTGGTATTTTAGGCGAACGACCATCGCATCCTCAACTTTTGGATTGGCTCGCTTCGGAACTTGTCGCCTCGGGCTGGAGCCGAAAACATCTTCAGCGACTTATTGTCACCTCGCGAGCCTATCAGCAGTCATCGCAACGCACTGCGCTGCACGAGCAGGTTGATCCAGATAATCGATTGCTGGCTCGTATGCCCGTTCGCCGTTTGCAAGCAGAAACCATTCGCGATTCGATGCTGCAAGCTAGCGGTATGTTGGTGCGTTCCATGTACGGACCTTCAGCCACAGTGAATCCCGATGATGTTGGTCAATTCATCATTGGCAAAGCAATCCGCGATGGGAACGGTATCTTAGTTGCCAAACACGAGGAAGTCGCCGAAGCGTATAGACGCACACTCTACACGCAAGTGCGACGCTCAATGCCGCTCGGTATGCTGGAACCGTTTGATCCTGCCAATTTGACTCCTAACTGCGATCGCCGCAGCAACTCAACTGTGGCGACTCAATCTTTGCTGCTGATGAATAATAGCAATGTGATACGACTAGCAGAACATTTTGCGAAACGCATTCAACGCGATGTCGGTGATGATCCTGCTCGTCAAGCCGAACATGCTTGGAAGCTAGCCTTCGGCATTGCGCCTGCCCAGCAGCAAATTGAAACCACCGCGAGTTGGCTCAGCGAATTGAGAACTTCATTAACCAAATCGCCCGAAGGCTCGCCTAATCCTTCCGCCGGTACGCTGGATCCTCCGCAAGCGGCTGAGCAAGCTCTCGCGTTGTACTGCCAAGCGATTTTCTCCTCAAATCCGTTTCTGTATGTCGACTAAGGAGCAAACAGCATGTCGTTTTCGCCCTGTTTTTCGCGTCGACATTTTTTGGCCCAGCAGGGTATTGCTGGAGCCACATTGGCACTAGCCACTTTGTGCCAACAGGCTGAAGCGGTCCCTCCGAAACCGATTACTACGCCTACGGAATTCGATTTGAAGGCGAAGCCGCCTCACTTTATTCCGCAAGCCCACGCGATGATATCGATGTTCATGCAAGGTGGTCCGTCGCATTTGGATCTCACCGATCGCAAACATGAACTCGAGAAACGAAATGGTCAAAATTATCCTGGCGATTTAAAATATGATAATGCGGCCGAGTCTTCTGCTAAGCTATGGGCCGGTCCATGGAAGTGGAAACGCTACGGCCAGTGCGGTATGGAGCTAAGCGAACTGGTTCCCAATCTCGGTTCGATTGCCGACGATATTACGCTCATCCGTTCGATGCATACGGGTGTCAATAATCATGGGCAATCGATTTACGCTTTACATCACGGTCGCATCAACGCAGGGCGGCCGGTTCTCGGATCATGGCTAACCTACGGACTGGGGAGCGAAAGCCAACAACTCCCAGCGTTTGTCGTGCTCACCGATCCTGGTGGATTACCCGTCTTGGGCACCGATTGCTGGTCCAATGGTTGGCTACCATCGCTGTATCAAGGTACCGTCATTCGTCCCCAGGAGCCGCGCATTCTCAATCTCGATCCGCCACCGAAGTTGGCTGGAGTGCCGCAGCGAGCCTATCTCGATTATCTGCAAAAGCTCAATAGCGAACATTTGGCAAATCGACCTTTTGAATCCGAGCTTTCCGCTCGCATGCGAACCTTCGAATTGGCAGAGGCGATGCAATCAGCGGCAAAAGAGGCTTTGGATATTGGTCGCGAAACGGCTGCCACTCATCGACAATATGGTTTGGATCAAGATGCCACTCGGGAATATGGAACACGCTGCCTAATCGCGCGACGACTCGTCGAACGCGGTGTTCGTTTTGTACAGATCTACACCTCGACACAACAGTGGGACCACCACGGCAACATCACCGCTGCACTTCCGTCGTCTTGCAAAAAAATCGATCAACCTGCCGCGGCCCTGGTCAAAGATCTCAAGCAACGCGGACTGCTTGACTCAACCTTGGTTCATTGGGGCGGCGAAATGGGACGACTGCCCGTTATTCAAAATGAGAAAAATGTAGGACGAGACCACAACACGTATGGTTTCAGCACATGGCTTGCCGGGGGCGGAGTTCGCGAAGGAATGATATTTGGCGAGACAGATGACTTCGGCTATCAAGCAGTAAAAGATATCGTGAATCACTACGACTACCACGCTACTTTGCTGCATCTATTCGGTTTAGATGCACAGAAACTCTCCTTTATTCGACCAGGTGGCAGCGGAACACTGCTGGATGGCCAACCGGGACGAATTGTAAAAGAAATATTGAAACGACCTGCTTAGCGTCCAAAGCCTTAATCCGTTACCTCATTTTGCCACAAATCGCTCTCCCCATCTTCCCAAAATGCCCTTTGCCGTTCAAACTTTCGCTAGGGTTGTTATCTTTTTTTGAATGGTTTCGGAGAGTTCGAGTGAGTATCAAGTTTCGTATCGCAGCCTTGGCGGGTGATGGTATCGGTCCTGAGGTGATGAAAGAAGCCATCGCCGTTTTGCGAGCTGTTGAAAAGAAATTCTCGCTCTCGCTGCATATCACCGAAGCGGCTGTTGGTTGGGCGGGCATCGATGCACACGGTACGGCTCTTTCAGAAAGCGTTCTTCAGCTTTGCAAAGACTCGCACGCTATTCTTTTTGGTTCCGTCGGCCTGCCAGATCGCGATAATACTGTTCCTAAAGACCAAAGACCCGAACGCGCAGCGCTCTTGCGACTGCGAAAAGAATTTTCGCTTTACGCGAACTTGCGCCCCGTTCGTTTATATCCCGAGCTTGTGCATGCTTGCCCACTTCGAACGGAACGAATCGCTCAAGGCGTCGACGTGTTGGTCGTTCGCGAATTGACTGGCGGACTCTATTTCGGTCAACCAAAAGTAACTACCGAGTTGCCGGATGGTCAAAAGAAAGCGGTCGACTCGATGGTATATACAACCCATGAAGTGGAACGCATCGCTCATGTTGCCTTTCGCGCTGCCCGCCTGCGACGAAAACTGGTCACCAGCACCGATAAAGCCAACGTGCTCGAATCGGGTATTCTGTGGCGCGATGTCGTGACCGAAGTTGCCAAACAATATCCAGACGTTACTTTGGAACATATGCTTGCCGACAATGCTGCAATGCAGTTGATTCTCAACCCTGGTCGCTTCGATGTTTTGCTGTGCGAAAACACATTTGGAGATATGCTCAGCGATGAAGCGGCCGCTCTCGCAGGCTCACTCGGTATGCTCCCCAGCGCTAGCCTCGGTGCAGCGACCAGTGCAGCGACCAGTGTAGAAACAACCTTCGGATTGTATGAACCCGCCGGTGGATCGGCTCCGGATATCGCCGGTAAAGGCATCGCTAATCCGCTGGCTCAAATCTTATCGGCCGCTCTGTTGTTAAGGTACAGCTTGGGACTTGATCGAGAAGCCGCAGCGATCGAAGCGGCAATTGCCAAAGTCATTTCTGGTGGCAAACAAACGCGCGATGTCTGTGCGCCGGACAATAAGTCGCCCGTGGGGACTCGCGAAATGGGACAAGCCATTTGCGATGCCATCTTAACTTGAGTTGTCCCCGGGGTGAGGAACGAGCATGAAAACGGTTCCCGAGTTTTGGTTTGAACCTCACCCATGGATCAATGGCTCATGGCAACCAGGTGCCGAAGCTGTAACCGTCCTAAATCCGGCTAACGGCTTGACGTTAGCTACCGTTACCCGTGCGACAGCCACACAGGTACATCAGGCCATCGATGGTGCCGCGCGAGTATTGCCGGATTGGAAGCGACGATCGGCCGTCGAACGCGGCAACGTGCTTAAGCGTATTGCGAGCCTATTACTCGAACAAAAAGACCCACTTGCACGCCTGTTAACTGCCGAACAAGGAAAGCCTTACTCGCAAGCTCTTGCTGAAATCGAATACTCGGCCAGTTTCTTCCAATGGTTTGGCGAAGAAGCTCGCCGCGTCTATGGCCGAGTCGTGCCCCATCCAGAAGCGGACCGGGAATTCATCATCGAACACAAACCGATCGGCGTGGCGGGCCTGATCACACCCTGGAACTTTCCACTGGCTCAAGCTGCCAAGAAACTTTCCGCTGCCCTTGCGGTCGGCTGTACAACCGTTTGGAAACCTGCAGAAGCAACGCCCTTAATTGCGCTGGCTGTCGCGCCGCTGTTTCGTGAAGCGGGTGTCCCGAATGGCGCGATACAAATTGTTCCCGGCCGAGGCTCCGTGATTGGTAACATCTTCGCCGATCATCCTGCCATCCGCGTGCTCAGTTTAACAGGTTCAACTTCGACCGGAAGTTCGTTGATGGCGGCAGCCGCGCGAGGCATCAAACGCGTTTCGCTGGAACTGGGGGGTAACGCTCCTTTCATCATTCTGCCCGATGCGGATTTGAAGTTTGCTGCTGAACAACTTTGCCGACTCAAACTATTCGTATCGGGCCAAGTGTGCGTCACCGCAAACCGCATCTTCGTGCATCGCGATATCGCCGCTCCCTTCATCGATCTGGTCGCTCAGCAACTTGGCGCGGCTCGCGTTGGCAATGGTCTCTGCGATGGGGTTGAGGCGGGCCCCTTGATTCATCGACAAGCCTGTACCGATGTCCGTTCCTTGGTAGAGCAATCGATTCAAGCCGGTGCGCAATGTCTGGTGAGCAATCGAAGTTTCGAAAGCGATCCCGATTACGCTTCAGGAGCCTTTTTTCCACCCACCTTACTAGCACAGGTAAAGGATTCGATGCCGATCGCTCAGCAGGAGATCTTTGGTCCTGTGATTCCCGTGCTGGAGTATGACGATTTTGCAGACGTGGTTCGGCGAGCCAATGAGACGCCCTTTGGTTTGGCAGGCTATGTATTTGGTGGCGATCTATCGCGATGTCGAGCTATGGCCCAGGCGCTGGAGGTTGGTATCGTCGGTATCAATGAATGGCGACCGCTGAAAGCCGAAATACCTTTCGGTGGAGTGAAGCAGAGCGGTATCGGTGCCGAAGGTGGCGAGGAGGGAATTCGGGAATTTATGGATACCCAGGTCGTTTCTCTACCCAAACCTACATATTAAGATAAGAGTTGTTTCCTTTTGAGTCACTCATACGCTGAGACACTCGTAGACGGAGTGACTCATTGGTTCCCGGAGTCTTCCTAATGCGTCCCAGCCAACTTGAAACCAAGCTGAGACGTATCATTCAACGCGGCCAAGTGATGACCGCCCATGCGCAGTTGCTGGCGTATGATGCGGATGCATTAGGCTACAAATCTTTTCCTCCCGATGCGGTCGTAATTCCTGCGTCCTGCGACGAATTGATCGATTTACTGAAACATGCATCCGATTTCGATGTACCCATCACGATGCGTGGCGCGGGCACATCGCTATCAGGCGGACCTGTCGCTGCCCAAGGTGGCATCGTGGTACACACCAGCGCACTGAGAAAAATCCGGCATTTAGATCCGGGCAGTATGTGGTGTGAAGTGGAGTGCAGTTGTACGCTGAAGCAACTCGATGAAGCGTTGCTTTCCCACGGACTGTTCTATCCTCCCGATCCTTCGAGCGGACCGGTATGCACTATCGGCGGCAACGTGGCGATGAACGCCGGTGGAGCGCACTGTTTTCGTTTCGGCATAACGAGCAATTATATATTGGGGGTCGAGGCGGTGATGCGCGATGGCTCGGTGCATCGCTTCGGTGGTCCTGCCGGTGGCCGCGGTGCCTATCGCGAAGATTGGAAGCGATTGATGATCGGATCGGAGGGGACATTGGCTGCCTTCACGCGGGTGTGGTTGCGTTTGCTGCCGCGTCCCGAGAAAGAGTGGACCTTCCAAGCTTCTTTCGCCACGCTTGCCTCAGCCGAAAGGGCCATCCATGCATTGGTCGCTCATTCATCGTATCCAGTCGCGATCGAGTTGATGGATCCACGCTTCGTATCGCTGGTCGAAAACAGTCCGATGGCTGCTGGCTTACCGCAAGATAAATTCTTGATGGTGACTGAAATCGATGGTCCCTGCGCGCTGGTCGATCACCGCGTTGAGCAAGTAAAGCAATTGTTGGCGGATGCTGGAGCGGAAGGAATTTTATATAGTGACAATGCGGAGCGACGAAAGAAACTTTGGAAAGCCAGGAAAGTCGCTGGAGGATTGATGGGACAATTGAGTCCCGATCTCGTCGTGCAAGATGCCGTGATTCCGAAGCGTTCGCTGGCGGATGTACTGGAGATGATTTATCGCGAAGCAGATGCCGTTTCGATACCCGTCGTAAATGTGTTTCATGCAGGCGATGGTAATTTGCATCCAAATTTCATGTTCGATTCCCGCAGTCCGCAGCAGATGCAACAGGTGGAAGCGATCTCGAAACGCTTGATGCGTAAAGTGATTGAGGTTGGAGGAACGCTCTCCGGCGAACATGGGATCGGCAATGATAAAACCTCGTATATGCCCTTGGTCTTCGGGCCACATGCCACTCGATTGCAGTTGACCACAGCGACCACATTCGATCCAACGCATCAATTGAATCCGTTGAAAATGTTCGCCCAACGCGAATTTGCCAACGCCCCGATTCATGCACCCGAATTCTATCACCCCGAAGCACCCGTAGATCGCGAGCGACTTTTTGAACCCTTCTTCGATTCGGTCGATGGAATTGCGTTATGCGACGCTTCGGCGAGTTGGACAGAGATTCAAAAAGTGGGTGCTTCTCAGCGACTTCGTTTTCCGCTGGTTCTCGATCCAAAGGCCACTTTAATCGATCATCTTCGCAGCAGTTCCTATGCGCCGGCGTCCTCTCGCTTCGGACCGTTTTGCGATAATATCCTGGGTATGAATTGGCGGTTACCCTCAGGGGATTTGGTGCGTATCGGAGAGCGTGTTGCCAAGACGACGACGGGTTACGACCTGCTCCGTTTTTTGTTGCAAGCGCGTGGAAACTTTGGTCGCCCCGAGCAATTCGTTGTTCGCTATCGATCGGCTCATGGCGAATATTTCCAGTGTGATCTATCGGGAGATAAAAATTTACTTGCAGAATTCGGTGAACATCTCAGTCATAGTTGCTGGATTCATTGGTTCGATTCAGTGGACATGTTGTACGATCCAGTGGACCATGCGTGGACGTTGCGTTTGCTATTGAATGCACCGGTGGATGAATGGTTGATTGCTGAGGCTTATGTGCTCCGGCAGTGCGAGCGATTGCGACTGGGCAGCAAATCCGCGATGGTTCCACATCCTCCTAGCGATGGGCTTCCCGATTTAGTGTTTAAAACCACCCCTGCACATGGCCTGGAGATTGCGAATCAATTGGCTGTCGCTACTTCTATCAAGGTGAGTGTATCGTGTTATACCGGCACTTTGCATTTTTATGGTGAAGATCACGATCTATTAGAACGACTGGCGGCGGACTATCGAGCCGGCATTGTGGAAAGGGGAGGTGAGTTGCATTCGCGGCATTGGGATGTAAGTCCCTCGCTGGAGACGGAACGCAAATGGATTGATTTATTGACCGCCGCTTTTCATCAGGAGGGAAGCGTGGAACATGTCTGAGCCTTCGGAAGCGGCCACAAAACAATCAAGCACTTCGTCGCACAAGCCGCTCGCCGAGTTGCTGACCAATTGTGTGCATTGTGGACTTTGTCTGGATGTTTGTCCAACCTATAAGTTGACTGGGGATGAAAACAATTCGCCGCGCGGACGATTGCGGCTATGGCGCAAGGAGGAAGAAGGTGCGTTGAGCAAGGATCCCTTGGTCGAACATTACACTGCGGAGTGTGTGAGTTGCTTGGCATGTGAGCCTGCGTGCCCTGCGAATGTTCCGTATGGCACAATATTGGAGACGGTGCGTCACGAGCATATGGAAGCGGGTCGAGCGCGACCGAAATGGTTCTTGAAGTTGGCTGCTCGCCTGGTTCATTCGCCGCAGTTCTTTCAGTGGCTGGCATTGCCGGGTCGATTCTTGCGGCGCGTTGGCTTGATGCGACATCCGCTGATGTTTCCAGGTCGACCTGCGACTTGGCAGAGCACTGCGGCTTATGCGCGGCAGTTGATGCTTGAGCGTCGTCCGACCGGTCCACATGTTGCTTTGCTCACCGGCTGTCTGATGGAGGGAATGTTTCGTGAACTCAATTTTGCGACGGTGCGCGTATTGATAGCCAATAATGTGCGCGTGACGGTTCCGCAGTCGCAGGGATGTTGCGGGGCGTTTCCGGAGCATCTTGGCTTGGCCGATTTGGATGCTTTGCAAGGTCGCAATCAACATGCGTTCGGTTCCGAAAAATTTGATGCGGTATTGTCGAGTTCTTCGGGCTGCGGTTTAGCATTGAGTAAAACATTGGCAGGCCGTGTGCCGGTGATCGATGTGTTGCAGTTTTTGAGTCAACTCGATTTGAAACCGCGAGCGATACGCGATGAGCGTGCAAAGCTGTATGTCGATTTGCCTTGCCATTTGATTCATGGACAGCGTGTGGCGGGTATTCCCGAATCGATCTTGAATGCGACCGGATATCGCTGGGAGCTGGCACCGCTGGCAACCGAATGCTGCGGATCGGGTGGTACGTACAATTTGCAGAAACCCGAGAATTCTAGACAGATCTTGGCACGTAAAGCGGCCTTCTTGGAAACTGCCGAGGGAGAGCCGTTGATTTTGGGGACATCGAATCATGTTTGCATGATGCAATGGTATTCCGCCCGGACGCTGGGCCTGGTATCCCGCCGCTTTGACGTCCGTCACATCATTCAGTTGCTGGATGACTGCGGCACGCAGATCGTTTAATCCATAACTGTAGCGTAGTAGGGGGAAAGGATCGTGCATGATCGATTCGCCCCCGGGATCATTCTCTCCACTCGCAATTACATCAGCACTCCAGCCCCGGTCGACCACAACATGCGTTCAATTGCTCGATATTTGCTTCACGACGACG